>JAESGR010000011.1_pt1 | contig 686463 bp, 559 predicted proteins | sample 9269771 | NCBI WGS metagenome assembly JAESGR01 (sample SAMN15739572, study PRJNA653492) | algae metagenome | isolation source: Chroococcus sp. CMT-3BRIN-NPC107 and co-occurring heterotrophs from well... | place: USA: Clark Mountains Wilderness, California | collected 2010-04-18
GGATTCACGGTCATCGTGGTGACGGCGCTCCTCGCCGCCCCGTGCGGCGTACTCGTGGGAGTCGCCGCCGGGGCCTGGGGGGCGTTCCGGCTGCTGCGGGGGCAGAGCCCGATCCCGCCGCTGCCGCTCCGGCCGGCCGGCCGCGCGGCGTTCAAAGACCCCGCCGCCGCCGACCCCAAGGGGGACAGCGACGCGCCGAAGCTGAAGCTGCCGCGGGTCGGCTGCTGACCCGCCCCTGCTCCCCGTCTCTCTCAGCGCCCGCCCCACCGCCGGCCTTCCGGTCGCTGACGAATATGTACCACCGCCGGGGAAACACCGGGGTTGGGCACCTGCCTGCATCGGGGTTGACGCAGGCACTGCCGAGCATGGGCAGTGCCCCTACTTCGTCCGCACCGACCCGCACTCCGGGCTGCGGTCGGGGGTGACGCGGAGGTCGTAGCCGCAGGCTGGGCACGATCTCGCCGTCTCCGCGCTCAGGCCGCTCGGAGTTGGCTACGTGAGCCTCTCCTCCTACTGAACGCCGGAAAAGGCAAGGAAGTGGACATCATCAGGATATCCGCCAGTCCAACCATAAGACATATATCCCGCCCTGTAGGTGAGGAACAGATCTTCGATCCGGGACGGCATCTTGGACGTCCCGATCCGCTTGGTCAGAATCATCATCATGTCCGTCGCGATCCAGTCAGACCACGAACGTAATTTGCCACGCAGATTCGATTCGATTTCCGAACGTAGCGGGGACTCCACAATCATCTTGCGGACGTCAATCGGCACCAAACGATAGAGTGCGCTCTTCTCCTGATCAAAGAGCTCTGAATACGTTCGAGCGGCGCGAGCGTCCTGTACTTCTTCCCACGGCTTTACCAGGTCCCGAAAGTAGCTCTGCTGAGCGTCTTCCACGTATGGCGTTACTCTCACGCGGGAGGGAAGCAAGGCTGAGTTTTCATCTTTGAATAGATCCGAGAACACCCTGAACACTTCATCGATCTCATCATCAGCGGGTAGCGCCGATCGCAGAGAGGAGAACATTCCAAACTCCTTCCGTGTGATGCCCCAGCACCGAGCGCGGGAACTGCCATCGACCGGCAGTGCTCCCGGCCCACGACAGCCGCCGACCAGCGCGCACATGATACGGGGCCGCGCCGCGGGCGAATGACGCCCCGCCATCCGCCGACGAATAACCGGCCAACAGCAGTCCCGCGCGAGGAGCACCTTTCGCAAAGGACGTGGGCCGATGAACCGCGAGTTCCGAAAACAACAGGACGACGACCAGCACGACGTCGCCGAGTTCCAGATGCAGTCGGCGTCCGAGCGCGACGAGTGGTCGCGCGTGTTCCCGCTCGACCTGCCGGCGACGCACCGGCTGGCGCACGCGTGGCACGCGCCGGGCGTCGCCGCGCCGACGACCGGGCCGGACGGGATGGTGCTGCGGCTGCGCGTCGTCCCGCGGGCCGAGCTGGCCGGCGAGACGGTCGACGGCGCGGGCGAGGGGGCGGACGGGCGGCCGGCGCCGCCGCGGACGGCCGACGCGCTGCGGCGGGAGCTGGAGCGGCTGTCGAAGGCCGACCTGGTCACGCGGGCGGCCGAGGTCGGGCTGGCGCTGGCCGAGCCGCAGACGAAGCCGGTGATGGTGGCGGCGCTGCTGGAGCACCACCGGCGGAACGCGGGGGCCACCTTGGTGGCGCCTGCGCGGTAAACCCGGCACGGCCCCGCGGTCGCACCACGACAGCCCTACCGACGGCGATCCGGAGGACGCTCGACCGGCCACGCGAAAGCGGCCAGCGCCCGCGTCGCACGCTCCCGCACCGTTGTCCACAACGGATCCGAGCGGAGGGCGTCGTCCGTCCAAAACCCCAAGTGTGCTGGGCCGCTCCTGGCTTCGAGGAGCTGGTCGACGTCAGCGAGTGCCTGCCGTTGCTCGGAGTTGATGGCGGACGCGGCGCCGGTCACGACCGTCAGCCAGTGGTCGAAGTCCAGCGCGAGCTCGTCGGCCTTCGCCACGCCGTCCGGTAAAGGCGTAATTGCACCTCGGCCGGTTGGGCCAAGGCTTGCAGCGACCACTTCAATTCCCAAAGTGACCCCTCGGAAGGCACGCTCATGAATTGGCTCCTGCTGCCGGGTGACGCGGGCACTGCGGAGCATGGGCAGTGTCCCTACCTCGTCGGCACCGCCCAGCCTGCACGACCCGACCTCTCGCACCTCCGGCCGGGACTCACGGCTTCACCCCGTAAACCTCCGCCAGCCGCCGCTGGGCGTGATCGAGGGCCCGTCGGAATTCGCTCAGGTCGACCGGGACGGGACGAGGGCCGACCGCGCAGACGCTGATCGTGAACGTTTGATCCGCCTCGTTGAACCGGACGAGAGCGTAATTATCGCGCGCCCACCGGACCTCCGCGTGAAGGTCGTCAGAATCCTCATCGCTGCCGATATCCACTTCGATCACCGGGACCTCGCTCGCCTAGTCAGGGGAACACCCGTCGATCATACCAGCCACGCGGGCGAATAACCGCCCAGCATGCACACCCCCACCACCGACCTCCCGCACCTCCCGCCGCTCGGCCGCATCGGCGCGGACGACCACGCCGCGGCCGCCGGCTACCTGCAGGGCCTGGCGCGGGAGGCGTCGGAGACCGGGCGGGACGACTGGGCGGCCGTCGCCGACGCGTGCCAGACGATCTACACGTACGGGGCCGACCCCGCGCCGTCGCCGGCGGACACCAAGGTGCGGGTCAACGAGATCCAGACCGCGATCCTGTCCGTGACCGACATCCAGACGAAGGAGCCGCCGGCGGTCACGCTCGAACCGGTCGAGCGCGGCGAGCCGGCCACGTGCTTCTGGGCCGGGCCGCAGGCGGTCGGCATCCGCGTCGGGCTCGAACCGTTCCAGGTCGCGGCGTGGGCGGACGTGACCGGGGCCGAGCAGCCGCCGCTGCCGCTGGACGAGCAGCAGGCGGACGCGGTGCGCGAGCTGGTGCTGGCCGGGCTGCTGAAGGAGGACTGGCTGGTCGAGGTGAACGACGAGCTGGTCAGCGACGTGTACCAGTCGGTGTTCGACGTGCTGTGGGCGCGGAGCCGAATCGACCGGCGGATCCGCTCGAATTTGCTGACGACGAACGTGCAGGGGTGGTCGCTGTGGCTGTACGAGTTCGACGACGACCAGCACCGCCACGTGATCCGGCCCTTGTCGATCCGGCAGGCGTACCTCGACCCGACCGTCGAGGACGTCGAGGACGCGGCGTACGCCGGGGTGGACCTGGTGATCGACGCGGCGGAGGCGAAACGGCAGTACCCGCACGTGGCCGACGCGATCGACGCCGAGGCGAGCACCGGCCAGCCTCGGGGGCCGGACGGGCAGACGCAGCTCGGCGACGCGTACGACCGGCAGTTCCACCGCGGGATGGTCGTCATGCGGGTGTTCTGGCTGCGGAACCAGCCGCGGCCGATGACGCCGGACGAGGCGGTCGAGAAGGGGCTGGTCGAGCAGGTCGAGGTGCCGGATGGGCCGGTCGGCGATTTCGGTTCGGACGTACCGCGAGGGGGAGACGACGACCCCCTCGCCGCCGGGGTCGCCCCGGACGCCGGTGTTGACGGCGATGAGGCGGGCCGAGGCGGCGCTGCTGGCGATGGGCTGGACGCCGCCGGCGCCCGACTCGCTGGGAGCGGCGATGCAGTACGGCCGCGCGGCGGACGTCCTGTCGGAGATGGCGGCGGCGATCCGCTCGGCGTGCCCGCCCGTCCCCTGACCCGACTCGCGTACCGACTGTCTCTCACCGGCGAAGAGGTCGCGCCGGAGGACGACGCGTGGCCGACCGCGCCGTGCCTGCGGCAGGTGACGCAGCTCGGGCCGTACGTGGTCGACGACCGGGAGTGCGAGTGCTTCGACATCCCGCTGCTGCACAACGTGAACGTGCCGATCCCGCACCGGCCGTGGGGGCTGGGCGAGCCGTGGCGCCTCCGCCTGCTCCAGGACGCGCAGAGCGACGTCGTGGACGCGATGGTGCAGTACGCGAAGCGGTTCCGCGCGCCGACCACGACGATGAGCCAGAGCGTGTACGACGCGATGGTCGCCGCGTACGGGGACGCGTACCTCAAGCCCGGGCGGGTGATGATCGTCCCGGACGAATTGTGGGCGCAGACCGGCGGGCGGATCGACAACGTGATCAACCCGCCGCCGATGCCCGAGGGGCTGATGCGGCTCCAGCCGCTGCTGGAGTCGACGATCACGAAGCAGTCGGGGAACGCGGACGTGCTCCAAGGCAGGGCGCAGCCGCAGATCAAGAGCGGCAAGGCGATCGAGCTCTTGCAGGGGGCGGCGGCGTCGATGGTGGGGTTCAAGAGCCAGCGGACCGGCGACCTGGTGTACCGGGCCGGGCGGCTGATGCTGCACTCGATCGTGACCCGGATGACGGCCCAGGACGTCGGGCGGATCGTCAGCAAGTACAAGCCGCACGTGCTAACCGCGATCCACGCGCGGGCGAAGGCGGCCGAGTGGGACGTGGCGGTCACGGTCGGCAGCGGGAACGGGGCGATGCTGCAGCAGAAGAAGCTGCAGGCGGGGGTCGACCGGGACCGCGGGGCGATCTCGATCGAGACGTACCGGGAGGTGAACGGGATCGACCACCGGCAGGAGGAGCGGCGGATCGCGAACGAGCAGCAGAAGCTGGCCCGGGCGGCGGCGGGGGTGGGCGTGCGGCCGGCGGGGGCGGGTGGGGCGCCGGAGCCGCAGGGGCAGCCGCGGGCGGCGGAGGCGTAGCGTCCACGCGCGGGTATGATCCTTGGATGCCACATCCCGTAACCCGATGCAACTTCTGCGGCAAGTTGTCCACGGCGATCGGCCCGATGGTCGAAGGGCCAAGCGACGTCTACATCTGCGGCCCCTGTTTGCACCGGTCTAAGGCTGTGCTGCTCGCGTTGGGCGGCTTCCCAGCTTGCAGCTTCTGCGGAAAGACCGTCCCTGCAGTCAGAACCGTCGAAGGGCCGGACAACGTGTACATGTGCGCCGACTGTGTGGAGGCCGGGAGATCATGTCTTCGTTCAAAATGAAATCCGAGAAATCAACCTGACCCACTACCCGGCGTCAGTTGACATTCGCATTCCTCCCGCACTCCGGACACCGGTCGGGCGTCGCGCGGAGGTCGTACCCGCACGCGGCGCAGCGGCCGCGGACGGACCGCCGTCGGTGCCGGAGCGTTCGCCCGCCGGCAAGGCCCAATCGTACCACCGGCAGCAGGCCGAGCGCCGCGACCGGCATCCAGCGGGGTGCGGTGACGAACAGCGCCCGCGCCGGCTCGGACCGGCGTTCGACGCCCCAATCCCCCCACACTTTCAAGTGCTCGAACCGGAGCAGGTCCACCCCGAGCCACCTGGCCGACGGGTCGTCGACGCGCCAGTTCGTGACGGCAGGGGCTCCGAACGTGACGTAATACTCCGAGACGCCGCCGGACACCGGTGACCACTCGTGGAACCGCACCCAGGCGAACCGGAACCTCCCTTCTCGTTGCGTCAGCGCGTGGACGGACGGCCGCGACGCGAGCAACCACTCTGTTTCACGCACCCACATCACCACCGTCGCCACGCACAGCGCGAGCGACAGCACCGTCGCGGCGTTCAGGAGAATTCGGAGTGCGGTGCGCACGGGCTGGATTCTACCCGCCTGGCGGCACTAGCGCGGCGAATAACGGGCCGTCCCTTACCCCGGAGGAGCGACCCGATGCCCGACCCCGTTACCGATCCCAGCGACCCGGTCAACGCCGCCGCAGACCAAGCCGCCGACGACATCTTCGGAGCGGCCGGCGACCACCTGCTCGACGACATCGACGATGAGGACAAGCCCCAGGCGGCGGCCGACGCGGACGAGACGCCCGCCGACCCTGCAGGCGACGCGACCGACCCGACCGCGGACGACGGTTCCGCGGAGGAGGTCAACGAGATGGACGCGACGGAGGCCAGAGAAGCCCAGGGCGAAACCGCCCCGGCCAAACCCGCGCAGCCCGCCGCTCCGGCCGCCCCGATGCAGCCGCAGCAGCCGACGGCCGACGATCTCGCCGCCGCCGAGTCCGCGGCCGCGGCGGCCCGGCAGCGGGCGTCGGACCACGAGAAGTGGCGGGCGGACTTCACGGCGGCGCGGGAGAAGCTGAAGGCGGGGAAGCTCGACCCGATCGACGACGCGGAGGAGTACCAGCGGACGCTCGCGGTCGTCGCCGAGGGGGTCGAGTACCTCCAGCAGGGGCTGGCGGACGTCAGCGCGGGGCAGCAGCAATTCGTCGCGCGGCAGGAGGTCGACGCGTTCTGGGCGCAGTTCAGCGGCGAGCACGGCGTGCCCGGCGACCAAGCCCGCGCCGCGTGGGAGACGGAGGTGCGGGCCGCGCACCAGAAGTACGGCGGCCAGGGGGAGGCGGCCGTCCGCGCGGTCGCGAACGAGCGGTTCGAGGCGAAGCTGGCGGAGCTCAAGGTTCAGCCGGCCGTCGCGACACCGCCCAAGGCCGCCGCGCCCAAGTCCGCCGCGCCGCCGGCGGCTCCTGCTCGCCGCACGCCGCCGGTCACGAAGGGCGGGGCGAAGGTGGTGCCGGGCGGGGCGTCCACCAACCGCCCGCCGCGGCCGCGGCAGAAGACCGAGGACGAGGAGTTCGACGAGGCGGTCGGCTCGGGCGTGCTCGACTTCCTCACCTGACCCCCCCTGATCCCCCTGCCGCCCCCTCGTCCGCCCTGCCGCGCCCCCCCGCGGCGCGGCGGTGACGAATAACCGACCGGACACACACGCAAGACGCGTCCCGCGCGAGGAGCAAGTCGCAAAGGACCCGCACCATGGCCGACAGCGCCCAAGTCCGCACCCAGCTCCAGATCTTCCTCCAGAAGCGCAGCGCCAAGCGCGTCAAGAACACGCTGTTCAACGTGATGCCGCTGCTCGAATTCTTCTTCGCGCTCAGCGGCGACAAGGAGGGGGCCGACGACCTCGGCCGCCCGAAGTCGACCGGGATCATGATCGGCGCGCTCAGCGGCGTCGCCAAGGTCCGCCGCGAGAAGATCTACGCCGAGCGCGAGTATTTGCCCATCATCCAGACCACCGCCCCCGCGGAGAGCGAGGTCAAGTCGATGTCGGACTACGACAGCGACCCGACCGTGGTCAACTGGAGCACGGACAACGCGCCGCTCAAGCGGTTCAAGCAGCCGCGGTTCAAGTTCGCCCGGAAGAAGATCCCGTACAAGATCCCGCACAGCGACGTCCGCACCGCCCGGAGCGGGGCCGGGGCCGAGGGGCAGGCGTCGGCCGCGATCAAGTCGGTGTACGACGTCGAGGTCAAGACGCGGACGGCCGTCCTGTGCAAGAACCTGAACAGCGAACTGTGGGGGATCAACGGCCAGCCCGGGTTCCCGACCGACGAGGACGCGACCCAGTGGGACCACCTGCACTCGATCCAGCAGGCGCTGCGGGCGGACAACGTGTACGCCGGGATCGACCGGACGCTCGCGGCCAACGCCTACTGGCGCGGGAACTACGACACGACGCCGCGGTCGTTCACGTTCGAGGACATGATCGAGTTCTGCAACTACGACCTCGGGATGATCGACAAGGGGCTGGGCGTGCAGGTGATCGCGGTCGGCAAGGCCTTGATGAAGAAGGCGAAGGCCGAGGCGAAGACGGACAGCTACACGCTGTGCACGAACGGGATCCCGGAGTTCCCCGAGTACGGGTTCAAGCGGGACGTGGTGCGGATCCACAGCGGGAACCGGCCGGTCTACGTCGTGTACGACCCGGGCTGCCCGGCCGGCCACGCCGCGTGCCTGGACCCGTCGACGTGGACGGTCGCGATCCACCCGGACAGCAACTTCAAGGTGAGCAAGCCGAGCGACCAGACCGAGGTCGAGGGGGGCGACGAGGCGGACACCGGGACGATCGCGGTCGAGGCGATGCTCGCGTGCGAGGTGCCGAGCGGGAACGCGTACTTCACGGCGATCTCGTAGCCCCCCCTACCCGGCCGCCCGCTCCGACGACTTCACCCCCAGCAGCAACAGGTAGAGACTTATGACCGGCAGGAAGCACAAGGTTCAGACGGGGCAGAACGGTTTGTACCTCTACGAGGGGATCGCGGCGTTCGCCGGCGCGGGGCTGACGTTCGAGCTGGACGTGCCCTTCGACCGGATCTACTCGTTCTCGCTCGACCTGATCGGCGCGCCGGCGGCGACGGACGGGCAGCCGTCGATCAACGAGGCGTACGAGACCGACCCGGTGACCAACCGCCGCACGATCAAGCGGGACGCGAGCGGCAACGTGACGATCCAGCGGGTCGCGGGGACGACCGCGAACCTCGCGTTCTCGTTCCAGCTCTGGGGCAAGTAGCCCCCCCTGCCCTCCCTCTCCGCCCCCACGACTTCGCACCCTTAGACCGAAAGGCACGCCACCATGTTCCTGAACACGACCAAGCTCGCCAGCCCGCTGACCGTGGCCGCGGCCGGCACCGTCGTCGGCGACGCGACCGCGATCCCGGCCGCCGCCGTCGCGGTGAAGGTGACCGGGGCCGACGCCGCCAAGGGCGTGATGCTGCCGAGCAAGATCGGCGAGGTCATGCACCTGCAGAACGTCGCGGCGGCGGTGCTGAAGATTTACCCGTACACCGGCGGCACGATCAACGGCGGGGCGGCGAACGCCGCGTACTCGCTGGCCGCGTCGAAGTGGGCGCTGCTCGTCTGTACCGCCCAGGACACGTGGAGCGTGTTCGTCAGCGCCTAGTCCTTCACCCCGCCCGACCACACGCCCCCCCTACCCCCTGTACCCCCGGAGCCGCCGCCTTGACCGACATCGCCTTGCAGAACGCCGCCGCCAAGGCCCCGGAGCTGGTCGCGTTGTGCCTGCTCGTGGGCGGGTTCGTCCGCTACCTGAAGTACTTGTCGGACAAGGACACGGCCCGGGAGATGCGGCACGAGCGGCTGGAGCACGTGCGGCTCGCGGTGTTCGAGCGGGTGACCGGGTCGCTCGACCGGAACTCGGTCGCGTTCGAGAAGAACACGCGGGTGCTGGAGCGGGTGGAACAGTTGCAGCGGGCGGAACAGTCGCCGCTCGACGGGGGCCGGGCGGGCGCAGCGAAGGACGGTGCCGCATGACTTCGCAGACGTCCCGCCGGTTCGCCAACGTGGTGCCGAGCGACTCGGCCGACCTCGCCGCGCCGACGTGGGCGCTGGTCATACACACGGCCGGCGCGGTCGTGGTGGACGACGACGAGGGGACCACGCGGACGCTGACCGTGCCGGCCGGGCTGCTGCCGATCCGCGTCCGGCGGGTGCGGGCGGCGGGGACGACGGCGACGGGGATCACGGCGCTTTTCTGATCGTGGCCGCGGCGGCCCTCGAAGCCTCTCGCTCGCTCCGGTTGATCCGCTGAAAGTCCGCGAGGCGCTCGACACCCCTCAATCTTCCATCACGACGCGGAACCCGATGTCGTGGCGGGTCCATTCGAGCCAGTCGGGGTTCGGCGGGTCCTCCGGGTCGTTCTGCGTCCACGCGGCGGTCTCGGCCTCGCGGGCCGCGACGTGGACGTCTTCGGCCTTGCTGGTCCAGGCGCCGCCGGCGACCAGGCCCTTGTCGTCCGTCGGGTCGCGGACGACGTACTCGGCGACGTTGCCGAGCATGTCGTGCAGGCCCCAGGCGTTCGGCTCCTTCTTGCCGACCGGGCGCGGTTCGCCGCCCGCGTTGGCGCGGGACCAGGCGAGCTTGTCGAGCGCCTTCGCGTCGGGCCGGAGCGGCGGGCCGCCCGCGCGGCAGGCGTATTCCCACTCGGCTTCCGTGGGCAGGCGGAACGTCTTGCCGGTGTGCTTACACAGCCAGGCGCAATACGCCTTGGCCGCCCGGAGGCGGACGCTGCAGGCGGGGTGGCCGATCTCGCCGTACCCGCCCCAGGGGGCATGGTAGGGAGGGCGGACGCGTCGGGCGGTCTCGTCCGAGATCATCGCGACATGATCCTTCTGCGTCAGGTCGATGCCCTGCCAGAAGACGTTGTACTCGTCCCAGCGGGTCTCGTACCGGGCGACCCAGACCGCCTTGACCTCGTGGGTGACGTCTTTGCCGGCGTCCGTCTTGAGCGTGACCTTGCCGGGCGGGATCCGGACGAGCTCGATCGCCGGACGGACGGTCGTCTCCTTGCCGTCGACCCACAGCGGTCGGGCGAGCTTGAGCGGGATCGTCTGCGTCCTCAGCGTCGTCGCGTCATCCGCGACGGCGGGTGCGGCGACAAGGCCAATGAGGAGGGTGGCGAGGGCGACTGGGTTCATCGGAGTGTTCCGGTCGGGATACGCGAGCCGTGACGGGATGCACCAAGAGGTACACGTTGGACACCCAGACGTTCGACACCGCGCGGCCGCCCGCGCGAGGCAATACGGCGATGGGGTTCCTTAAGGCGTTCACCCAGAGGGTCGCCGCCACCGGCGAATAACGGGCCGATGACCCTCGCCGACACCCCCTGCCGCCGCCCCCACCGCGGCGCATCCGCACCAACGGGACACCCGAAACCACCCGCGCCCCGTCCGCCCCGGCGGGACTGGGGCGAGACCGCCCTGATCGTGGTGTGTGGCCTCGTCCTCGCGTTCGCGCTGGCCGTCGCGGCCGGGATCGTCGGGGCGTACGCGTCCGGGCACACGACGCCGCCCGCCGATCCGCCGATCGATTTCGTCCGCGTCCCGCCGCCGCCGACTGAGCACCTCCCGACGCGGCGGGCCGCGTGATCCCCGTGTTGTCCCAGCACCGCCGCCGCCGCCCGCGGATCGCCGGGGGCGGGGGCGGCGCGCCCGGGTTCTCGCCCGCCGACGTGGCCGGGCTGGTCGCGTGGTACGACGCCGCGCAGCTCGCCGGGCACGCCGACGGGGACGCGGTGCCGCAGTTCGACGACGCGAGCGGGAACGCTCACCACGCGACGCAGGCCGCCGCCGGGAGCCGCGCGGTCTACCGGGCCGCGCCGCTGAACGGGCGGCCGGCGCTGGAGTTCGACGGGACCAACGACTTCTACGCGTCCCCGTTCGCGCAGGGCCTGCCGCTGTCGATGTTCGTCGTCGGCACGATGCCGGCCGCCGGGGCCCGGGCGTTCTGGTCCGGCGGCGGGAACTACCTGTACGTCTACCGCGACCCGCCCGCGGCGCTGTCCGTCTACGCCGGGGCCAACCTGGTCACCAGTTACCACCCGGCGACGGGGGTGCCGTTCTACACGACCGTCATCGCGAACGGCGCGTCGTCGTCCGTCCGCGTGAACGGGGCGACGGTCGCGACCGGCAACGCCGGCTCGAACGGGTCGCCGCCCGGCGCGCATTTGGCCGGCGGCGGCGGCGGCCGGGCGCTCGGGGGGCTGATCGCCGAGATCGTCGTGTACGCCGGCGCGGTCGCGGACGCCGACCGCGACGACGTCGAGGCTTACCTGGCCGACAAGTACACCCTTTAAGAGGGACCCCCGATGCCCGTGAACCAACCGACCCGCAACGACGTCGACGCCGCCGCGCGCAAGGTCGTGGCCGATCTGCTGACCGCGCTGGACAACCTAGGCCACTTCAAGGCGCTGATGGACGGGTTCACCGCCGAGCGGCTGACGGCCGCCGAGCCGGGCCCGGGCGAGGCCGTGTATGCCTATGCGCCGGCGGACGTCGACAACCTCAAGGCGCTGGCCGCCCAGCACCCGGGGATCGTCGCCGCCGCGCCGGTCGCGAACGCGATCACGTTCGGGAGCCGCGTGGCCGGGCTGTCGTTCGTCCGCCGGTAACCCCCCTTTCGCGCGCCCCGGGAGCTTTCGCCGATGTCCGTGTTCCTCCGCAAGTACGGCGTGACGCTCGACGCGACGACGGCCGGGTCGGTCAAGGTGCGGCTGTCGATCCGGACGGCCGCCGGCATCGCGTTCGCCACGTCGGCCGACTGGACGCCGGCGGCCGGCGAGGTCAAGGTCAGCAAGGACGAGGGGGCCGAGGCGAACGTCGCCGCGCTGCCGGTCTACACGAACGGCCAGTGGTGCTTCGCCCTGTCCGCCGCCGAGCTGACGGCCAAGAGCGTGCACGTGCGGATCGACGCCACCGCCCTGGTCGAGCCGTTCGACTTCACGGTCGAGACGTTCGGGCACGCGAGCGCGAACTACCCGACGGTGTTCAGCGGCGGCGTGTCCGGGAACCCGGTGACGGTCGGCACGAGCACCGGCCAGCTCGACCCGCTCGCGGGCCGCGTGAAGCTGGCGGACACGGACCACGCGATCCGCAGCCTGACGGTCAACAACCCGACCGGAAACGCGGTCACGATCGTGGCGTCGGCCAGCGGGATCGTCGTCGCGGCCGACAGCGACGCGGCCGGCGTGCCCGCGGTCGACTTCGCGAGCGCGACTGGGCCGGGGATGCAGGTGACCGGGTCGGTCGGGATCGACGCGGACCTGGAGGGCAGCGTCGGCGGGTCGGTCGGCAGCGTCGCGGCGGGCGGGATCACGGCCACGAGCCTGGCGGCCAACGCGCTGTCCGCGGCGGCCGTGTCCGCGGCCGCGGTGACGAAGATCCAGAGCGGGCTGGCGCTTGCCGCCGGGACGACGGTTCTCGGGGCGCAGCTCACGAACCTCCAGGGCGGCACGTCGGCCCTGAGCGGGACGCTGAACACCGTCAAGCAGAACACCGACCCGTTCGCGTCGATGATCAGCGGCAACGTGTTCACGGCCGGCTCGCTCGTCAACGCACCGTCCGGCGGCGGGGGCGGGGGCGGGCTGACGACCGAGCAGGCGGCGACGCTGAACCAGATCAAGACCGCGGTCACCAGCAAGCGGAGGACGTAGCACGTGAGTTACGAGCTCGACACGGTCTACAGCGGCGCGCTCGCCCCGTACGCGGTGATCCGGCAGGAGGGGACGGGCCGGGTCTGGGACGGCTCGGGGTTCGTCACCTGGGCGGGCGGCGACTACGCGGACTACGCGGTCGTGCTGGCGGACCTGGGCGGCGGGTACTGGGCGGCGAACATGCCGGCGGCCCTCCCGGCGGGGACGTACACCGTCCAGTACCGCGAGCGGGCCGGGGCGTCGCCGGTGCTGGCGGACGACCTGCTGTTCGACAGCGAGAGTCTGACCTACTTCGGCGGCGGCGTCTCGACCGCGCCGCCGGCCGCGGCGGCCGGGATGACGCTGACCGAGGCCCGCAGTTACGTCGGCCAGTTCGCGCGGAACGCGGGCGGGGAGGCCGTGTACTCGCTGGCGGACAAGGACCGGGCGATCCGCCTGGTCGGCGAGCAGTTCTGCCGGGTGACGCGGTGTTTGCCGCGGGTGGACGCGGTGCCCCTGACGGCCGGGTCGGCGGTGGCGCCGGTGGCGTCGATCGGCGGGGCGTTCCGGCCGGAGCGGTTGATCGGGGCGCGGCTGCTGGGGGAGTCGGGGGCGCTGGCGCTGTGCGGGTGGGACCCGCTCCAGGACCTGCTGGCGGAGCGGCCGGCGACCGGGCGGCCGACGAAGCTGGCGTTCGAGGACCCGGCGACCGCGAACGTGTACCCGACGCCGAACGACCACTACACGATGCGGGTGCGGTGGTGGCAGCCGTTCACGGCCTGGACGCCGGGGGTGGCGAGCGTCGTGGCGGACGGGATCGTGCTGAACGTGCCGGCGGACCTGCTCGTGCAGATCCTGCCGTACGGGCCGCCGGCGGTGCTGCAGCACAACGTGCCGGAGCACCGGTACGCGTCGGAGTCGTGGCGGAAGTATCTGGAGATCGAGGCGAGGCTGCGGGGGTCCAACAATCTGGGAGTGCGGGTGTTCGACCGGAACGAGCCGTAGGGCGGGTCGGTCAGCGAGATGTGGTGCCGCACTCCGGGCACCGCTCCGGCGTCGCGCGGAGGTCGTACCCGCACGCGGGGCAACGCCCAGCCTGAGCGCGGCGGGCCCCGAACCGGCGACGCGTCGCCCGCACGATCGGCAGGGCCGCGCACGCCGACGCCAGCGCCCAACAGGGGACGGTGACGCCACGGGCGGTGCGATGCACGTCCTCCGTCGGCCCGTCCGCGTACCACCCGAACCCCCAGGCGACCGGGTAAAGGTCTGAGGCGCCCCCGGCGACGTCGGACGCCAGAGGCCCAGTCTCGATGCGGTACGAGACCCGTTGGCTCAAACCGTTGAGCACCCAGACGCTCTCGTGAAGGCCGACCGAGCCGCGGAACAGGCTGACTGTCGCGATCTCGACTCGCGCGCCGCTGGCGGTGCGACCGTATCGGGTGACGCTGCTCCCCGTTTGGTAGCTCCGCACCCACAGCGCGACCGTCGCCGCGCACAGCACGAGCGACAGCGCGGTCGCGGCGTTCAGCAGGATGCGGAGGAGGCGTCTCACGCCGGGATTGTACCGCACTCCGGGCAGCGGTCGGGCGTCGCGCGGAGGTCGTACCCGCAGGCGGGGCAGAGGTTGGCCGCGCGGCGGCGGTCGCGGCGATACCCCCGGAACCGCTGCCGGCCCCACCACGCCGGCAGGAGCATCAGCGCCGCGGCGGGGGCGAGGTACGGGACGCGGGCACTCCAGAACGGCATCGACCCGCCTCCGAGGTCACCGGTCGCGAGACGGAACCCGGCGAAGGAGCGATCCGTCTGGGTGCCGGAGCCGGTCAGGACCTGCCAGTCGGATGGCGGCACCCGTCGGAAGGTCTCCCACCCGCCGGTAGGCTCCGGCGCGTACCCGCCGCCTGCCCAGGCGACCTGGACGCCGCCTCGTAGCGAGACCACATTCAGGAAGCGGCCGGCGTCTATGTCTACCTTCTTGTACGAGTCCATCCGATGGTAACTCCGCACCCACAGCGCGACCGTCACCACGCACAACACGAGCGACAGCGCGGTCGCGGCGGTCAGGAGGATGCGGAGGAGGCGCCTCATGTGCCCGGCAGTCTACCGCGCCGCCCCCGCGGGCGAATAACCCCGCACGATGAGTCAGCAGCGCGGGCGGATCGTCTCGGGGCTGATCGACCTGCCCGGCCTCGGGGCGAAGTTCGAGGGCAGGCCGTACCGGTACGCGCTCAGCAAGGGCGTGACGAACAAGCCGCGCCGCGGGCGCGGGACGATTTCGAAGTACGCGGCCGTGCGGCCGCTGGCGGCCGGCGGCACGCTTGCGGTCCACCTGCTGCCCCGGCTGGACGGGTGGCCCGAGCCGGTGCGGTTCTACCGGCAGGCCGGGACGGTCACCCTGACCTACGACACCGGCAAGACGCAGACGCTGCCCGTGCGGGTCGACGGGGTCGCCGAAAGCCACGACCAATCCAAGCAGGACGGCACGTCCCTCACGCTCAACTGCACAATCGTCGGCGACGCGACGTACGCCGGCTACCCCGGCACGCAGGGCGGCGACGCCGAGCCGGCGAAAACCGACCAGGTCCAGTGGGAGGGGAGCAGCAAGACGCTCGACCCGCAGGGGCTGGCGAGCTCCGCGCAGGTGCTGATCGACGTCTGGGGCGACCTCGCGGACACCGACGCGGCGGAGGCCCAGCGGCTGGCGGACGCAATCGCGGCGTTCGTCGCGCCGGCGGCCGGTCAGAAGGTGCGGTCGGCGACGTTCGCCCGGGACAGCGACGACGGCGGGCAGATCGTCGTCACGACCGGCCTGACCGACACGATCGAGGACGTCGTGAACCCGCGGACGGCGGCGACGACCGACCCGCTGGGACTCGCGTCGTCGGCGACGGTGGCGGCGGTCAACGCGGTCCCGATTACGCCGGCGGGCCTCGTCGACCGGGGCGTGACCGTGCAGGAATTGAACGACGCGCGTTTGCTGTACGTCCGGCAGGCGGGCGTGCGGTCGACCGCGGACGACGTGGAGATGCCGGCGACGTCGACGTGGCTCGACCCGCTCGGGCTCGACAGCGCGGGGCAGCAACGGACCGTCTACACGACCGCGGCGGGGGCGCCGGGCGACCCGGCCCCGCCGCTGGGGACGCAGATCGTCGCGGCCCGCACCGAGCAGCTCGACCAATTGCACAGCTTCAAGGAGTGGCGGTTCGACGTGCTCAACAGCGTCCAGCGGCGGACGTTCCCGCGGATCAGCACGACCGACGACGCGACGAACCTGGAGGACGAGGCGGTGCGGGCGCAGGTGTGGGACGCCGCCGGCAGTGCGCCGGCGACGCCGACGGACGCGCCGGGCAACAACGTCAAGCTGGTCACGTTCACGGACGTCCCGGTCTCGCCGACGCAGAACATGCGCGTGTGGCTGTACGGGCCGCGGAACCCCCGCGACAAGCTGGTCCTGCCGAATTACGAGACGCGGGCGGACCCGGAGTCGATCGAGTCGACGGCGATCCGGGCCGGGCTGGACGGCGAGACCATCGCCGACCCGGTCGGGTACGTCCTGCGCCGCACTCGGACGATGCCGGTCACGGTGGGGCTGGGCGTCAACCGCACGCTGACGGTGAAGGAGTACGGGCTGCGGACGACGGCCGAGGACGTGTCGATGCCCGGCACGTGGACCGAGGTCGACCCGCTCGGGCTGGAGAGCCGGGGGAAGATTACGCGGGTGTACGACACCGCGCTCGGGACGCCGGCGGACCCGACCCCGCCGGCGGGGCTGCAGACGGTGACCATCACCACCCGCGAGGTCAACCAAATCGTCAGCGAGGGCGTCTGGACGTACGACGTCGTCAACAGCCGGCAGAAGGTGGAGTTCCGCGAGACGCGGGAGACAATCGACCCGCACGGGATCGAGAGCGAGAAGCGCGAGGCCGCGGTGTTCGACGGCGGTGGCACGCCGCCGGCGTTCCCGGCGTCGCCGGCCGGGCTGAAGCCGGTCTGGTACTACGACCAGCCGCTGACCCCGGACAAGTCGGTCCGCGTGTTCCGCCACGCCGCGCGGGACAGCGTGGACGACGCGGTGCTGCCGCGGACGTGGACGCACGCCGACCCGTCCGACCTCGAAAGCCGCGGGCAGGTGGCGGCGTTCAACGCGACGCCGGTCGTGCCGAGCGGGTACGTCAGCCGCGGGTCGAAAGGCGTCTACCTGACGCCGGCCGACGTGGTGAACGTGACCGACTTCGGGCTGACGACGACCGCGCAGGACGTGACGTACCCGCGGGACGTGGGCGAGTGGACGCAGCAGGACGGGAACCAGAGCGTCGACTGCGAGATCTTCACGAACCCGACCGACGCGCCGTCCACGGTCGCCGCGACGATCGCGGCCGCGAACAGCTCGAACCTGACGTTCGGCGGGGTGCGGGTGCGGCGGGTGACGCCGACGAAGCTGCTGAAGGAGTACCGGTACCGCAGCAGCGACACGGTCGTCCGCTTCCAGCGGCAGTCGGCCGGGCACGTCGACGTTTGCGCCCGCGACGACGGCGGCAGCCCGAAGTTGTACGTCGGGGCAATCGAGCGGGTCGGGTCGACCTTGTGGGCGTTCGAGGTCGTGCGCACGCCGTACCCGGGCGGCCGGATGTTCTTCACGATCGAGAAGCGAATTGCGGCCGGGGCGCTGCCGGACCTGTCGGCCTTGGAAGGGAAGACGAACGCGGCCGCGTTCCTCGGGCTGGCGGCCGGCAAGGTCGCGTTCCTCGGCCGGGCCGGGCGGGCGCTGGTGAACTCGTCCGGGGCGGGCGTGAACGTCGCGGACCTGGGCGCGTCGTTCGAGTACCGGTCGACCGGGTTCTGCGACCTGAAGAAGGCCCGCGAGGGGTGGAACTGGACGACGACCGATTTGTCCGGCGTCACGCCGGGCACGTGGGTGAGCCCGGCCACGCTGGGGCTGGACACGGCCGTCTTCGGGACGACGAGCTTCGCGGGGGTGCTGTGATGAGAGGCGACCTGCCTTCGTCGGAGCTGCCGCCGGGCGTCGTGCTGCCGGAGGGCGTGACGGCGGCGTACGAACCATCAGCCGCGTCGGCGCGCGAGGCCGGGGCGGACGCGGACGACTGGCTCGCGCAGATCGCGGCGCTGCGGGATCAGGTCGCCGCGCTGTCGCGGGCGGTGCGGGCGCTGCAGGGGCCCAAGGGGGCGAGCCACGTGTTCCTGGTCAGCCAGAGCGGCACCAGCCGGTTGTGGGCCGAGCACGGGCTGGCGGCGGGCGGGACGTCGCTGGCGGCGGTCGCCGGCGGGCGGGCGTGTTCGGCGACGAACGCGGCCGAGGGGCCGCTGGTCGTCCGCGGGACCGGGCACACGGCGGTGCTGGAGCTGCGGGCCGGCACGTTCCGGGCGTACGTCCCGGTCAGCGGCGGGCTCGGGTTCTACAACGGGACGACGAACGTCGCCCTGAACGCGCCGTTCCACCAGGCCGGGACGTCGAGCGGGTTCTTCAACGTGTTCCAGTTCCAGGCGTTCACGTTCCCCGCGGGCGGGCCGTCGGCCGGGTTGGCCGGGGTCCGGCAGGAGTTCCGCCTGCCGTCCGGGCCGGGGAACGTCCTGTACGGCAACTCGAACACGGCCGGCTGGGATTTGCTGCACTTCACGGAGTAGCCGCCACGATGCCCCTGCCGATCCCCGGATGGAACGACGACTTCGAGGCCCCGTATACCCCGGGCGTCGACTACCGGTCGGCCCGGTTCGCGAATTTGTTCGTCGCGGCCCTGAACGAGCGGGGGCCGGGGTCGGCCAGCTTCGGCAGCGGGTTCCTCGACCCGGCCGAGGTCTACAACCCGGCGTACGCCGGGTTCCCCACCGCGTTCTCGCGGACGCTGTTTTCGAGCTCCAAGTTCTGGGGGAACGGCAACTCGGCCAGCGTCGGGCTGCAGCAGAAGGCCGAGGGCGTGAACCGGATCGACGCGGGCGGCGGCGCGAACCGGTACGTCCTGCCGGGCGGGACGTACGACGGGCGGGTGACGCCGCCGACCACGATCGCGGTGACCGGCCCGCTGTTCGTCGGGCAGTACCTCGACTTCGCCGCGTTCATGACGGCCCGGCACGGGGCGCCGACCTGGCGGCGGAAGTACCGCCGGCGGATCGCGCTGCCGACCAGCACGGCGTACCTGAACCCGACAACGCACGTCAGCTACCCGACCGACGCGGTCGCGAATGGGCACCGGGCGATCTGCGAGCGGGATTTCCGCGTCTACCTGCGGGCCGGCGGGGCGTGGGCGCTCGAACCGCCGGGCACCGACCCGGACCTCGTCGAGACGTTCGGGCAGTGCGGGATCTACGACCAGTTCGGCGGGTGGATCCTGAACGATCTGCGCGACTGGATCAACGCGATGGTCTGGCTCGGCGAGACCGCGGTGGTCGGGAGCCGCACGTACCGCGAGGGGTTCAGCGACGGCACGGACACGACGGCCGCCGCCGCGCAGGCGGCGGCCGCGGGGGACTGGGCGGCGAACGCGCCCGCGTTCACGATCGACCCGCCGGGCGCGTACACGGCGCTGTCCCAGGGCACGGGCGGGCTGTTCGGCGCGTACGGCGTCGGCCGGCGCGGGAACTACTCCATGGGCGTGTCGGGCACCCCGCACGCGACCGGGCAGACGTACGCGGTCGATTTGTACCTGTACGCGGACGACCCGGACGGGGCGAACGACCCGGCGCTGTACTCCGCGGCCGGCACCGGGCTGGCGCAGCGGACGTGGAAGCACGTGGAGACGCAGACGACCACGGTCGGCGGGCCGGCGACGGTCAGCGCGTTCTACGGGGACGTCGCGACGTTCCCGACGCCGTGGCCGGCGACGCCGGGGCCGGGGGCGTCGACGAAAATCGGGTACGGGGTCGTGCGCGGGTCGAAAATCGTGCGGTGCGACGTGCCTGGGGGGTATCAGTTTACGGCGAGCACGTAGGGGATCGGTCGGGCAGTGCCGCCTAGCGGCGGCATCCTTAAGCGCGGGTATACTGATCGTTCACATGTCGTTCAGGTCATTCTGGCTTCTCACAGTTGGTTGCAACTCCCTTCCGCAGGCGGAGGAGATCTTCCGCCTCGTCGCGCGGGCGCTCAACGCTGTCTCGGTCGAGCCCTCGTATACGGCCGTTCCCGCCAAGGCAGGCAGGCGGCCGCACTTCGAGATACGTTTCGTTCTGGACCATGCCGAGCAAGACCGGGACGTGGTATTGGGCCAGCTATTGGGGCGGTGCCAACAACTCTCTCGGGGCTGGCAGGTCTACTTCACGAGCGGCAGCCGCATGCATGCGGAGACCAATCGAGTCAAGGACGTCAAGCGGCCCGTCGCGGCATGCTGGTTCCTGGAATCCGGAGACACGGTGCTGTTCCCGTCAAACATTGCAGCCAGAACAGCGGTTTCCGATTCGGCACTTTGACTTGGGCGACAACGCTGCGACGGCACTGTTGCGCCGACATGGGTTGGTTCTGCAACGACGGGGTGGCGGGCGAATAACGCGGCATGGCTTACCCTCGCCCCCGCCGTTCGGCCGCCGCCGCACCGCTTTCGTACGGGTTCGACGACGCCCCCGCTCCATCCGCGCCCGTGTCGACGATGCTCCCGATGACCGCCGGCGCCGCCGGCGGCGGGGGGTCGCGGTTCCAGCAGTCGCTCGACCGCGAGCGGGCGCTGACCGCCAACCGGGCGGCGACGTTCGCGGCGGCGGCGCCGCTGCCGGCGACCGACCGGGCGTCGGCGTTCGGGAGCGTGGCGGCGTCGAAGGCGGCGCGCGGCGCGTACGTCGGGGACCAGCAGGCCCGGGCGAACCTCGACGGCGGGAACTACTTCCACAACGTGGGGATGGCCAGCGCCGCCAACGCCCGCGCGAACGCCGAGAGCGGGGCGAACGTCGGGCTGGTCGACTCGCAGGCGGGGCTGAACCGGAGCCAGGCCGGGCGGGTCGACGCCGAGGCGAACGTGCTGGTGCCGGCGCAGGGGCGGCACGTCGACGCGCAGGCGGCCGACCTCACGAGCCAGTCGGCGGCGCGGGACTACATGACCCCCCTGCTGGGCGACCAGGCGGCCGCGGCGGCGCGGGGCGCGAACGCGGCGGCGGCCGGGCAGGAGGCGACGAACCGGTTCGTCCCAGACCGGGAGGCGGCGGCCGTCCGGCAGGCGGGCGCCCAGGCGAACCAACTGGAGGCGATGACGCCGATCCTGGCCGAGCAGGGGCGGGCCGCCGCGTACAAGACCAACGCGGAGAGCGGCGCGATCAACGCGCAGGCGGACCTGATGACCCGCCCGACGCCCCCGACCGTCGACCCGTCGGTCGAACTGGAGCGGCGGAAGCAGGCCGGGGTCGAGGCCGACCGGGCGTACGAGGAACAGCCCGGGCTCTTCGGCACCGGGATCGGCCGCGGCGTCCGCGGGGACGGCCCGGTGTCGAAGTTCCTGTTCGGCTCCAATAAGACGCGGGACGAGATCCTGCAGGAGAAGCTCCGGCAGATGACGCCGATGACGCCGACCCCGGGGGGCACCCCGCCGGCGGCGTCGCAGGAGGGGTCGATCCGGTACAACCCGGCGACGAAGCAGCACTATCAGCTCAAGGGCGGGCAGTGGGTGCCGGTCGCAGCACCCCGCGCCGCCGCGCGGTAGCGTCGGGGCGCGGGTCACGGGGCAGGGGGCGAATAACTGGGGTACATGGCAATCCCCCCGCCGCCCCCCGGAACGACCCCGCTCCCGTCGCGCACCGGCGCGGACTCAGTGCCCCCACCCCCGGCCGGGACGATCCCGCTGCCGACGGCCGCGCAGCCCGCCGCGACGATCCCCGCCGCGCCGCCGCCGAACACCGTCCCCTACGTCAAGTCGTGGCAGGATCAGGCGTTCGACGAGATCGCCCGCACCCCCGGGCTCGACCGGGGCGGGCAACGCGCCGTGCTGGAGAAGTACCAGGCGGCCGCGCAGGGGCCGCTGACGAGCGAGACCTACCTCCGCCAGACCAACGAGGCCCTGCCGATCGGCCAGCGGCTGCTGGAGTACGGCGTGGCCGGCGCGAAGGGGCTGGGCAAGGCCGGCACCGCGCCGATCGGGCTGATCGCGCCCGGATTCGTCAACGACGTCAACCAGCGGCTCGACCGCGAGGTGAAACAGCCGGACACGTGGGGAAACTTCATCGCCGTGGGGCTCGGTGGCGCGCTGCCGATGCTCGCGACGGCCGGGGCGGCCAGCCCGTTCGCGGCCGCGACCGGCATGGGCGCCCTGTCCGCCGCGGGCGGCGCGCGGCAGGAGGTCGCGCAAATCAACATCGAGCGGGCGCGGGCGGGGCTGCCGCCGGTGTCGGCCGCCGCGGAGGTCGCGGGCACGGTCGGCCAAGGGCTGGTCGGCGGGGCGGAGGGGTACACCGAGGGGCTGCTGATGGCCCTGCCCGGGCGGCTGGTGCGGGGCGTGTCGAACCCGCTGCTGCGCGGGGCGGCCGCGGTCGGCACCGAAGTGGCCGGCGAGGCGGCGCAGAACGTGCCGGCGCACGTCGCGGGCAACACGGTCGCGGCCGCCACATACGACCCGGGGCGGGACGTGACCCATGGGTGGGAGCGGGCGGCGCTGGAGGGCGCGGTCGGCGGGCTGGCGTTCGGCGTCGCCGGCGTGCGCGGGGCGAACGCGGGGCACCGCGACCTGGTCGGCCGACAGATCGGGGAGGCGATCGGGCGGCCGGCGGTGGTGACGGACGTGCGGCAGACGCGGGACACCGTCGCGGCGACGGAAATCGTGCGGGCGGCGATCGGCAAGGATCCGGTCTGGTTCTACACGCCGGGCGACGCCGCGGCACGGTCGGGCGGGTCGGCCTACTTCGACCCGAAACGGGAGCAGATCTACCTGAACGCGGCCGACCCGACGTCGGCCGCCGAGGAGGCGTACCACGCGCTGTTCCGGGACCCGTCGGTCGGGCCGGAGCTGCGGGCGTTCGCCACGGAGAACCCGGACGCGGCGGGGCTGGCGGCGGAGGTTTACGGCGGGCGCGCGGCCGAGCGCGGGCGGCCGGACGTGGCGGCGGCGGTGGCCGAACCGGGCGATCTGCGCACGGACGAGGGTGTCGCCAATTTCGGGCAGGAGGCCCTGACCCCCGACGCGGTGGAGCGGCTGGCGGCGGCGAATCCGGCGGCGTTCGTGCGAACGGCCGAACGAGTCCTCACGGTGTTCGACAAGATGGCCGGCACGGACACCGTCCGCAGCCGGCTGGCGCAGCGGCGGTACCGGCAGTTCGTCGACCCGCTGAGGCGGAACCTCGATGCGGCCCGTGCGAAACTCGGCGCGGAAAAGGCGGGGCAGGACGCGCGGCGGGAGGAGCGGTTCCTAGACGCCGTCGACCCCGCGATCACGCAACAGATGCGCGGGGAGCGGGCGGACGAGCAGGCGTTCGACGACTTCCTGCGCCAGGAGGCCGCCGAGGTCGAGCAATACGCGAACGCGTTCGAGGAGCGGGCGAGTTTGGTGGGGGAGGACGTCGAGGCCGCGCGGCGGGCGCGGCGGGAGGAGGCGGCGACGCCGGCGGCCGCGCCGACGCCCGAAACAGAGACGCCGCCCGAGCCGGGCGTACCCGAAGCCGCCCCCGCCGTGACGACCGCTGTACCGCCCGCGGGGGACGCCCCGCGGCAGGACGAGCGCCCACCCACGGCGGGGCCGGCGGCGGCGGGCACGCCGCCGGAGCGGATCGAGCAGGCCGCGGCCCGCGCTGACGGGAACCTGGTCACCGGGCGGACGCACGCGGACGCGGTGGCGCCCCTCACCGCGAGCGGCCCGCCGGAGCCGGTCGCCGGGCCGGGCGACGCCCCGCCGCCCGCCGGGGCGCATTTGGCGGAGTTCGCGCGCGGCGACGTCGTCGAGGCGACGCTGGGCGGCGCGTGGGGCGTGCCGCAGGCGGACGGGTCGATCCGGGGGCGGGCGGTGCGGTTCGAGGTCGTCGCGCCGGACGTGCGCGGGATGACCAAGCTGCGGAACCTTGAGACCGGGAAGGTCGAGCAGTTCAACGCGTGGAACAACCGCGGACGGTTCACGAAGGTCGACCCGCCCGCGCCGGCGACAAATGTAGCCCCACCCGGGCCGCCGCTGCCGCCCGCCAAGCCCAAGCGGGCCAAGAGGGCCGCACCGCCCGCGCCGGCGGCCGAGCCGCAGGTGCCGCAGGCCGCTGCGCCCCCTGCTACGTCCCCGGCTGTGCCCCCTGCTCTGCCCTCAGCTCCCACCGACACGGGGAGCGTGGGCGATACGCCCTCGGCTCCGACGGCCGCCGCCGCGACCGGGTTCGGGGACGCCAACAAGGTGTTCACCAAGGCCGCGTTCGAGGACGCGCGGGCGAAGCTGCGCGAGAAGCTGAACCGGCTGAACAGCATCGGCCCCGACCCGGAGATGATCTCGCTGGCCGCGCAGGTCGCCGGGTTCTACGTCGAGGGCGGGGTGCGGTCGTTCTCCGACTTCGCCCGGACGGCGGTGCGGGAGTTCGGGGACCGGATCAAGCCGTACCTGAAGCTGGCGTACAACGCCGTCCGCGACTACCCGGGGATGGAGCGCGTCGCGGAGGAGATGGACGACTACCCGACCGTCAAGGCGGCGAGCCTCGACGAGCCCGCCCCGGATTCCGCCGCGCCCGCGGCGGCGCCCGCGGGTACACTTCATCCGGAGACTTCCGATGCCGTTCCCGAACCCCCAACTTCTGCGGCAAATGCTGACGACGGCGATGCGGGACGGCGGCCGGACGCCCGACCCGAAAGTGATCGAGTTGCGGGCGCGGGCGGCCGAGGAGCAGTTCGAGACGGCGATGTCGATGGTGCCCGAGGAGGAACACCGCCGGCTGATCAAGATGCAGGCGGCCGACCCGCTGGGGGCGGTGCACTGGCGCCAGGAGTACGAGGATCGGGCGGCGGCGGCGGCCGTAAGCCAGGCGCTCGAAGGGATCGCGCCGACGGAAGCCGCGACTACCGCGCCCCGCTCGGCGGACTGAAGCGCCAAGGGTCGTGGCACGAGACCGCCGCCCGCAACGTCGAGATCATCAAGCTGGTCAAGCAGCTCGACGCCGACAAGCGCCGCGCGACGCCCGAGGAACAGGCCGAGCTCTCCCTCTACACCGGCTTCGGCGCCACCGAGATCGCGAACGGGCTGTTCCCGCGCCACGAGTACAACCTCGACGCGAAGTGGCGCAGGCTCCGCGACGAGCTGACCGAGATCCTGACGCCGGCGGAGATGAAGACGCTCCGCCGGTCGACGCAGTACGCCCACTACACCAGCGAGGGCGTGATCCGCGGGATCTGGCGGGCGGCCGAGCGGCTGGGGTTCACCGGCGGGAGCGTGCTGGAACCCGGGGCCGGGATCGGCCTGTTCCCCGTGGCGGCCCCGCAGGAGCTCGCCGAGAACGTGCGGTACGTCGGCGTCGAGATGGATCACCTGACGGCCGCGATCGCCAGGCACCTGCTCCCCGAGCAGACCGTCATCCAAAAGAGCTACGTCGACCAGAGCTTCCCCGACGACTTCTTCGACGCGGCCTTCGGCAACCCGCCGTTCGCGTCGACCGAGATCACGGCCGACCCCGCGTACCGGAAGTACGCGTTCCTCCTGCACGACTACTTCTTCGCCAAGACGGTCGACAAGGTGCGGCCGGGCGGGCTGGTCACGTTCGTCACCAGCAAGGGGACGATGGACAAGCAGACCGACAAGGCCCGGCAGTACCTCGCCGGGCGCGCCGACCTCGTGGGCGCGATCCGCCTGCCGCAAACGGCGTTCATGCAGAACGCCGGGACGGAGGTCGTCACCGACGTCCTGTTCTTCCGCAAGCGGATGCCGGGCGAGAAGCCGGCGGGCGAGGAGTGGCTGGCGTCCAAGCCGCTGACCGTCAACGGCACGACCTACCACGTCAACGAGTATTTCCACGCCCACCCGGAGATGGTGCTCGGCGAGCACTCCGACGCCGGGTCGATGTACGGCGCCAAGGAGTACACGGTCAAGCCGCGCGCCGGCACCGACCCCGACGCCGAGTTCGACAAGGCCGTCGAGCGCTTGCCCAAGGGCGTCTACACCGAGAAGGCCCCGGCCGCGACTCACGAGGTTCAGGCCGCCGCGGACCGCAAGGACTTCGACGTCAAGGGCAAGAAGGAGGGCGGGCTCTACCTCGCGGACGACGGCGCGCTGATGCAGGTCGTCAACGGCGTCGGCAAGCCCTACGCCTACCACGACCCCAAGGCCAAGGGGCTCACCCCCGCGCAAACCGCGTTCCTGAAGGATTACGTCCCGCTGCGCGACGCGCTCAAGCAGGCGATGGCCGACCAGCTCGCCGACGGGGCGTGGGAGAAATCGCACGCGGCGCTGGTGAAGCGGTACCGCGCGTTCGTCAAGCGGCACGGGCGGCTGCTGGAGCACACGCAGGTCGTCGTCAAGGTGAAGGACGACCCCGACGCCGACGCCGGCGACGAGCCGAAGACCCGCACGTACCGCAAGTACAAGTGGAACAAGCTGCTGTCGTCCGCGGTCGACGTCGAGATGCCGCTGACGTGGGCGCTGGAGACCCTGCCCGAGGAGGGCACGACCGTCACCGACGGGGCGATCCTCAAGACGGGCGAGGACGGCAAGCCCCTCCGCGTGCTGGCGAAGCGCCAGCCGCCGAAGATCGAGACGGTCAACGACGCGTACGCGGTCAGCCTGAACGAGCTGGGGCGGCTGAACCTCGACCACGTCGCCGAGCTGACCAACCAGACCCGCGACCAGGTGATCGATCAGCTCGGCGACCTGATCTTCGAGCACCCCACCGCGGGGTGGCAGCAGGCCGACGAGTACCTGAGCGGCAACGTGCTGGAGAAGCTGGAGCACGCCCAGGCGGCGGCCGCGACCGACCCCGACCGGTACCAGCGGAACGTCGACGCGCTGCTGAAGGTGCAGCCGGCGCCGCTCGGGCCCGACCGGATCAGCGTCCGGCTGGGGGCCAACTGGATCCCCGCCAACGACGTGGCCCGGTTCGCCCGGGAGGTGCTCGGCGTCGATCAGGAGGTCACGTACAACCCGCGGTCGAACATCTGGCTGGTCGCGGGCGAGGGCTTGAAGCGGGCCAGGGCGGCGCAGATCGGCGGCACGTTCAGCACCGCCGACCGGTCGGCCGGCGAGATCCTCCAGGCCGTGCTGTCCAACGGCGAGCTGAAGGTCACGCGCACCGAGAAGGTCGGCAGCTCTACCCGCACGTGGGTCGACAAGGACGCGACGGCGGCCGTCACCGAGGCGGCCGACCAGATGCGCCAGCGGTTCGCCGAATGGATCTGGCAGGACGCCGAGCGGGCCGGGCGGCTGCTCGACACCTACAACCGCACCTACAACAACCTCGCCCCCCGCGCCTTCGACGGCCGGCACATGACGTTCCCGGGCCTGTCGCTGCGGTACAAGCTCTACGACCACCAGAAGCGGGCGATCTGGCGGGTCGTGCAGACCGGGAACACGTACCTGAACCACGCGGTCGGCGCCGGCAAGACGCTGGAGATGATCGTGTCGGCGATGGAGCAGAAGCGCCTCGGCCTGGTGCGGAAGCCGATGTTCGTCGTCCCGAACCACATGCTGGAGCAGTTCGGCAACGAGTTCATGCAGGCGTACCCGGCGGCGCGGATCCTCGTCGCGGACAAGGACAACTTCACCGGCGACCAGCGGCGGCGGTTCGTCGCGCAGGCGGCGGGCTCGGACTGGGACGCGGTGATCGTGAAGCAGTCGAGCTTCAAGCTGCTGGCGGTCACCGAGGAGACGGCGCAGACCGTGGCCGACGACGTCCTCGACGAGTTGCGTGCCGCGCTGGACGACCTCGACGCCAAGGACCAGGGCAACCGGGTCACGATCAAGAAGATCGAGGCGCAGATCGAGCGGGTCGAGCAGCGGGTCGCGAAGCTGGCGAAGAAGGACGGCGACGGCAAGGACGACGTCGTGCTGTTCGAGGAGTTGGGCGTCGACTTCCTGTACGTCGACGAGGCCCACCTGTACCGGAAGCTCGATTTCGCGACCAACCGCAAGGTCAAGGGGATCGACCCCAACGGGTCGGACTACGCCTTCGATTTGTTCGCGAAGCTGCGCTGGCTGAACGGGCGGCGCAAGGGGCGGTCGGTCGTGCTGGCGTCGGGGACCCCGGTGACCAACACGCTGGCGGAGATGTACACGATCCAGCGGTACATGGACTACGACGGCCTGCGGGCGAAGAATCTCCACGCGTTCGACGCCTGGGCCAACCAGTTCGGCGCGGTCAAGAGCGACTGGGAGCGCAACGGCGCCGGCGACTTCGAGAAGGTCGACCGGTTCGCGAAGTTCGTGAACGTCCCGGTGCTGATGGAGGACGTCCGCCGCACGATGGACGTGCTGACGATGGACCAGCTCGGCGAGCTCGTCCCGCGGCCCAGGCTCAAGGGCGGCAAGCCCGACATGCGGGTGGCGCCGATCAGCGACCGGCTGAGCACCTACATGAAGACGACGCTCAAGCAGCGCCTCGCGACCAGCAAGGCGTGGAAGCCGAGCAAGGAGGAGCCGGGCAACCCCGACCCGATCTTCAACATCGCGGCCGACGGGAGCCTCGCGGCGCTCGACATGCGCTACGTCGACCCCGAGCTGAAGGACGACCCGGGCTCGAAGCTGAACCTGATGATCGAGCGGATCATCCAAACCTATAAGGCCAGCAAGAACAACGAGTACCACACCGACGGCAAGCCCGACCCGGTCAAGGGCGGCACGCAGATCGTCTTCAGCGTGACGGGGTTCGGCGACGCGGTCACCGCCCGGCGCGGGTTCGACGCCCGCGCGTGGATGCTCAAGCGGTTCAAGGCCGCCGGCATCCCGGCCGAGCACGTGGCGTTCATGTCCGACGCCGACACCGACGCCAAGAAGGAGCAGCTGTTCAAGGAGATGCGGGCCGGGCAGAAGCGGATCCTCGTCGGCAGCCCGATGAACATGGGCACGGGCGTGAACGTCCAGAAGCGGCTGGTTGAGCTGCACTTCCTCGCCCCGCCCTGGTACCCGTCCGACGTCGAGCAGCCGCACGGCCGCATCCTGCGGCAGGGCAACCAGAACAAGGAAGTGGAGATCGGGTGGTACGTGACCGAGGGCACGTACGACGCGACGAAGTGGGGCATGGTGCGGCGGAAGGGCGCCGCGATCGAGCAGGCATTCCGCGGGGACAAGAATCAGCTCGAAGTCGAGGACATCAGCGAGGTCAGCCAGTACACGATGGCCGAGGCGGTCGCGTCGGGCGACGACCGGGTCGTGCAGCTCGCGGAGTACGGCTCGTCGATCGAGAAGCTGACCCGCCTGCAGAACGCCCACTTCGGCGACCAGCAGCAGATCCGGCAGGAGCTCGAAAGCTCGAAGAGCAACCGCCGGTTCTACCAGCAGCAGCTCAAGAAGGCCGAGGCCGCGCTGGCGGCGATCGCCGACGCCGACTATTGGGCCGCCGAGGTACTGGTCGACGGCAAGAAGCACGAGAAGGTCGGCGACGCCGGCGCCGCGATGGTCGCGAGGATCGCCGACCTGCCCAAAGCCTCGTCCCGGGTCGTGGCGAAGGTGGGCGGGCACGAGTTCCGCGCCGACCGGGCCGACGACCGCATCATGTGGCGGGTGAAGATCGGCGAGCACAGCTTCGACGCCTGGACGTCGCACGCCGACCCCGCCGACATCAACGACGTCACGCTCGGCCAGCGGGCGGCGCGGGCGCTGGGCCTGCCGCGCGACATGCGGGACAACGCCACCGCGTCGCTCAAGGGCATACAGAAGCGGATCGACGAGCTGACGCCCAAGATGGGGGCCCCGTTCCCCCGGGCCGGCGAGCTGGCCGACGCGGTCGCGAAGCAGGCGTCGCTACACGCCGAGCTGCTGGCCGAGTCCCGCAAGACCGAGGACGTCCAGCGGGCCAACGAGGAGCTCCAGCGGGAGATCTGGCGGAAGAACGCCGAGGAGGACGCCGAGCAGCGGAGGAAGAACAAGGGCAAGGGCGGCGGCGAGGCGGCGGCCGACGACGACGCCCCGCGGATGGCGTTCGGCCGCGGCGCGCCGCCCGCGCCGACCGTCGGCGACCACTTCGCGCTGTCGAACGAGTCGACGTGGGAGGCGGTGCGGCGGGTCTTCCAGGACGAGTTCCGGCCGGTCACGCGGATGCAGGACGACCTCCGCCGGCAGGGCGCCGTGATCGGCGAGGACGCCGACGTCTACCTGAAGACCGAGCTGTTCAAGGGCCGGGCCGCGACCCGGATCGCGAAGCTGGAGGAGGAGTACGTCCGACCGATCGTCGAGCGGATGACCGCGGCCGGGCTGACCCTCGATGACGTCGACCGGTACCTGTACGCGCTGCACGCGCCCGAGCGGAACGCCCAGGTGGCGACCGTGAACCCGGCGATGCCGACCGGCGGGTCGGGCATGACCGACGAGCGGGCGGCCGAGATCGTGGACGAGGCGCGGGCGTCGGGGAAGCTGGCCGACTACGACGCAATCGCCGACCTGGTGCACCGGATGAACGACCAGACGCTCGACCTGATGGTCGACGCCGGCCTGCTCGACGCCGGCGCCGCCGGGGCGATACACACGACCTACCGGAAGTACGTCCCGCTCCGCACCGACATGGAGGACGACGGGTTCCCGAACGTCCGCCCCGGGCGCGGGTTCGACGTCCGCGGCAAAGATAGCGTCCGCGCCGCCGGCCGCGCGTCGATGGCCGATTCGCCGCTGACGTTCTCGCTGATGCAGGCGCAGGAGAAGATCGTGCGGGCCGAGAAGAACCGGGTCGCCCAGGCGATGCTCCGGCTGGTCACGCAGAACCCGGACCCCAGGCTGTGGGCGGTCGACCCGATGCCAACAAAGCGGATCGTCGACCCGCGGACGGGGCTGGCGCGGGACGTGCCGGACCGCCGGCTCACCGAGGCCGACCACGTCGTCGCGGTCAAGGTGGCCGGCAAGACGCACCTGATCGAGTTCAAAGGTGAGGCCGGACGGCGGATCGCCGGGGCGATGAAGCGGCTGAACTTCCAGGACGGCGGGGCGGTCGTCCGGTGGCTCGGGCGGGGGATGCGGGTGTACGCCAGCCTGCAGACGAACCTGAACCCGGAGTTCATCCTGCCGAACATGATCCGGGACGTGCAGACGGCCGGGATTAACTTGTCGGCCGAGCGGGGGCGGGCGATGGCGCTGCGGATGGTTCGCGCCGTCCCGAAGGCGTGGCGGGCGGTGTTCGACGTGTCCGGCGACCGGGCGGCGAAGCCGGGGTCGGCGTACCACGACTACATGCGCGAGTACCTCGATCACGGCGGGAAGGTCGACGCCTACAGCCTGGGCGACTTCGACCGGACCGGGAAGCGGATCGAGACGCTGCTCAAGGACGCGAACCCCACCAAGGCCCGCCGGCTGCTGATCGCGGCCAAGAAGGCCGGGGCGGCGATCGACCGGATCAACGGCGCGACGGAGACCGCGACCCGGCTGGCGGCGTACGCCGAGGCGCGGAAGGCCGGGCTGATGCCGGAGCGGGCGGCGAGCCTCGCGAAGAACCTGACCGTCAACTTCAACCGCAAGGGCGAGGTCGGGACGGCGGTCAACGCCCTGTACCTGTTCGCCAACGCCAGTTTGCAGGGCAACGTGCGGTTCGCGGCGGCGATGCTCAAGACGCGGCGCGGGCGGCAGGTCGGCGCGGGGATCCTCCTGGCCGGGCTGGCGTACGGGCTGCTGGCCCCGGAGCTGTTCGGCGAGGACGAGGAGGGGCGGGACGTGTACGACACGATCCCCGACCCGGTCAAGGGCACGAACCTGGTGCTGCCGGCCGGCGGGACGGCGTACGCGAAAGTGCCGCTGCCGTACGGGTTCAACTCGCTGTTCTCGGCCGGGCGGCTGCTGGGCGAGACGGTGACGGCGCGGAAGGCGCCGGCCGCGGCCGCGGCGGACCTGCTCGTGGCGGGCGCGGCGGCGTTCAACCCGCTCGGGCAGGAGGGGTCGTTCCTGCAGACGCTGGCGCCGACCGCGCTCGACCCGTTCGTCCAAATCGCGGAGAACCGGGACTGGGCCGGGCAGCCGATCGTGCCGGGGCAGCCGGCGTTCGGGCCCAGGAAGCCCGACAGCGAGCTGGCGATGCGGGACACGTCCGCGTTCAGCCGGGCGGTCGCCCGGTGGCTGAACGACGTGACGGGCGGCGACGAGGTCGCCTCGGGGGCGGTCGACGTCAGCCCGGCGACGCTCGACCACTGGATGGGGTGGGCCGGCGGCGGCACCGGGCGGTTCGTCAACCGGGTGGCGGACCTGCCGGCGCGGGTCGGCGGCGACGGCGAGCTGAGGGCGAGCGCGGTGCCGGTCGCGAACCGGTTCGTCGGCCAGCCGTCGGAGACGATCAACGCCCGGGAGTTCCGGGACGTGCTGGCGGCGGCCGAGGACGCCGGCGCGGACCTGAGGCACTACGAGGACGCGGGCAAGGACGAGGACGCGCAGTCGCTGCGGGAGTCGGCGTCGAGGCCGCTGCGGTTCGCCCGGTGGGCGGCGGAGGTGCGCAAGCAGGGGACGGCGCTGCGGGCGAAGGCCGAGGCGGCCCGCGCCCGGGGCGACGACGACGCTGCCGCGGAGGCGGCGTTGAAGGCGCTGATGCACGACTTCGTGGTCGCGTACCGCAGGGACGAGCTGCCGCGCGAGTGGGCGACTGAGAATGAGCGGGCGGCTCTGGAGGCACGGGAGCGGATGTACCGCAGGGCGCGGGAGGCGCTGGCGACGCGCGGCGGGGACAAGGAGACCTTGGCGCGGCAACTGCGGCGGGGGCGGCTGAGCGAGTCGGAGCGGCAGCGGCTCCAGCGGCTGCGCGAGGTCGACCGGCGGCTGAAGGCGCTCCGCGAGGGGGAGGGATCGAGGGCTGCCGCGGCGCGATTGCTGGGGGCGGCGTGACACGGGCGGAGTGAGTCCGCGGCATAGTATCCACCACGACTTTCGCGATGCATATAAGTCGCGGTTACGAATCACGGAACTTTCCGTTTTCGCTTCGGCTGACCTGCGATTCTACGCTAGAAATGAGGAATCTTTGAGAAGGAATGAGAACGATTGAAAACGGCGGAAAGTTCGGTTATTCCTAGGAGAATGGAGCGTTTTGGGTGTCGGCCGAGCGCGATCACACACCTGAGGTCACAGGTTCGAGCCCTGTATGGCCCACTTTGACGGGTTGGATGCGGTCAACCGCGTCCGACCCGTTTCGCGTTTCGGGGGTCGGGCTAACGGTGCCGGCGGAGGGGTCTTGAGAGAGGAGGGCGGACGTGCGGAAGCTTTACCGGGCGTATCGGTACGCCCTGTTCCTGCTCGACCGGTTCAAGTACCTCGTGGGGCTCGCGCTGGTCGTGTTCGTGGCGTCGACCGCGGTGCTGTACGTCTGGCACCCGGACCAGGCGCGCGAGGACACGCACAAGGGGCTTGCGGAGGTCTCGTTTGGGGTGTTCGAATTGATGTTCGCGTCGGAGCCGGCGCTGCCGTACCCGAAGGGGAGCGTGCCGGCGGAGGTCGTGTACTTCGCGCTGCCGGTGCTCAACGTGCTGGGGCTGGCGGCGGCGGTGGCGCAGTTCAGCCAGATTTTGTTCGACCGGGGGTTGTACAATCGCGCGCAGGCGGACCACGCGGACGGGCACGTGATCGTGTGCGGGCTGGGGCGGCTGGGGCGGGAGGTGCTGCGGCAGCTGGACCGGCGGCACCACATGAAGAGCCGGCGGGACGTGGTCGTGGTGGACGGCGGGAGCGGGGAGGACGCGGTCGAGGGGGACCTGATCCGGCAGGAGCCGATCATCCCGGTGATCCATGGGGACATGACGCACGCGCGGACGCTGCGGGAGGCCGGGATCGACCGGGCGGTCGCGGTGATGCTGCTGGCGGGGGACGACACGCGGAACCTTGAGGCGGCGTTGCTCGCGCGGGAGCTGAACCCGGGGGTTCGGGTCGTGCTGCGGATGTCGAGCAAGCGGGTGCTGCCGCGGCTGGACACGCTGCTCCGCCGGGGGGTGATCCGGAACTTCGACCTGGTCGACTCGGTAACCGGGGCGGCGCCGCGGTGCGTGGAGCTGTCGCGGCTGACGCTCGCGGACGTCGGGCGGGCGGCGGCGGCGGCGATGGGGGTCGCGCCGGCCGGGCAGGCGGGACACGCGGTCGTGTGCGGGCTGGGGCGGCTGGGGTTCGGGGTCGTGGCGCTGCTGAAGGCGCACGTGCCGCTGGTCGTGGTGGACCGGGCCGAGCATTTGCACCACGCGGACGACCCGATCATGGTGTCGGAGCCGGTGGTCCCGGTGCTGCGGGGTGACATGACGGTGCGGTGGGTGCTGGAGGAGGCGGGGGTGGACCGGTCGTCGGCGGTGTTCCTGCTGACGCCGGACGACGCCGCGAACCTGGAGGCGGCGATGCTGGTGCACGACCTGAACCCGACGGCGCGGATCGTGATGCGGATCAACAACTCGCGGATCGCGCGGCGGCTGGACGGGGTGCTGCGCGAGGCGCTGGGGGACACGTTCTGCGTGGTCGACCCGTTCGAGCACGCGGCGCCGCGGTTCGTGGAGGCGGTCGGGGGGGCGTACGAGGCGGTGACGGCGGGGGCGGGTTCGGGGTCGGTGCCGGCGGTTGAGTCGCCGGCGACGACGTGAGCGTCCCCCCGGGCGTGGGCGGTGGTGAGAGCGGCGCGGGTGGGGGGAGAGATCCGGGTCGTCGCTATCGCGAACGAGCCCGGCGTAGGGGAGGCGCTATTTGGCGAGTTGTAGCATGCCCGTCGCGCGGGTGTCGAAGTGGCCGTCGCCGCGGGTGACGAAGAGGGTAGAGAGGTTGAGCTTCTGAGCGAGGTCGTAGCCGTCCCGCGGGCCGAGGATCATCAGGGCGGTGGCGTAGGCGTCGGCGTGGGTGGGGTCGGGGTGGAGGACGCTGACGGAGGCGAGGCCGTGGGTGACGGGGCGGGCGGTGCGGGGGTCGATCTCGTGGCTGTAGCGCTGGCCGGCGTGGTCGACGAAATTGCGGTAGTCGCCGGAGGTGGAGAGGGCGGCGTTCTTAAGATCTAGGGTGCGGAGGACGCGGCGGGTGTCGGGGGTGGGGGCCTCGATGCCGACGGGCCAGCCTGCGGTGGGGTGGGTGGCGGGGACGGTTGCGGTTGGCGCGTCGGGCCCCCTGCTGCCTTTGGCGCGGAGTTCGCCGCCGACGGCGATCAGGTAGTCGGTGTATCCGCGGTCGTCGAGGAGGGCGGCGAGCTTGGCCGCGGCGTGGCCCTTGGCGATGGCGGAGAGGTCGATCGACAACTCGGGGTCGTCCTTGCGCAGGGCGGGCGGGGATCGGCGGACGTGGAGGCGCACGTGGCCGACGTGGGATTTCGCGGCGGCGATCGCGGCGTCGTCAGGGACTTGGTTCACGCGCAGGCCGCTCTTGTCGGGACCGAACCCCCAGAGGTTGACGAGGGGGGCGACGGTGACGTCGAACGCGCCGCCGGTCTGCTGGCTGACCTGTTGGGCGACCGTGACGACGTCGGCGACGTCCTGAGAGACGGGGAACCAGTCGGCGCCGCGGTGTCGGTTGAAGCGGCTGACGTCAGAGTCGGGGAGGTAGGTGGAGGTCTCGCGTTCGAGGCGGTCGAGGAGGGCTTGGAGGTCGGCGTAAAGGCGTTCGCGGGGCTCGGCGGGGTTTCGGGCGAGCTTGAGCGACCACGTGCCGCCCATCGTGTTGCCGCCGATCGGGAGGGGGCGGGTGGGGACGGCGAAGTCGAGGTCCTGAGTGGCGGGGCGCTTTACGTCTGGCGCGCTCCCGGCGCGGGGGGCGCTGCGGGCGACCATGCCGATCAGCCAGGCGCCTGCGACGAGGATCAGCGCGATGGTGCCGAGCAGGAGCGCGACGTGGAAGGCGAAGCGGTTGGGCGGCAGGCGGTGGTTGGTTAGCGGCGCAGGATCCATTGCTGGACCGGATCGTAGCCCAGGTAAAGACCGACGGCGAACAGGAGCATGGCGGCGGCGGCGAGGTCGCGGCGGCTGAACGCGTCGGCCCTGCCGTGGGAACGGACGAACGAGAGGACGAGGCCGGTCGGGCAGCCGTACTTGCAGTAGGCCATCGGGACGAAGGCGGCGGCGACGAGGCCGGCGAGGGCGATCGCAATCGTGGCGATGCCGGCGAGCTGGAGGGTGGTCAGGCCGGCGCGCCAGACGCTGTAGGCGTCGAACGGCTCGATCGCGGCGAGGTCGAAGGGGAGGTTCCAGAAAACGACGGTCAGCACGAACGCGATGAGCAGCGGGGGGAGCCAGCGGAGGCCGGCCTCGAGGCCTTTGGGGAGGTGGAGCTTGCGCTTGCGGAGGCGGCCGACGAATTCCTGGGCGGCGCCGTGCGGGCAGAGGTGGGAGCAGTAGATTTGCCGGCGGCTCGACCACGGGATCAGCAGCGCGGCGGCCATCAGGAGGGCTAGCGCGGGGGCCGTCCGCCAGGCGACGCCGGTGGACGCCCAGCCGGCGGCGAGGGACTGGGCGAGGATCTGGCCGTTCCACAGGCCGAGATAGCCGATCAGGGCGATTTGGAACGCGCGGCGGGCGTGGGTGTGACTCCGCAGGCGGTGGGAGAACGTGAACGCGAGCGCGACGGTGAGCGTGGCGAGCAGGCCGTAGTCGTGAGGGGCGAGGCGCGGCGGGGGGAGCTTGGTGCTCGCGGCGTCGAGCGAGTGCTTGAAGCGGTGCTGGATGGCGTTCGCGATCGCGAGGCTGGTCAGGGAGGCGCCGGAGACGCCCTCGATGCCGGCGGCGCGGGGGTCGAGGCCGGCGACGTCCTGCCACGTCTTGCCGTTCCAGGTGGCCATGAAGTACTCGTTGGCGACGACGTCGCGGACGTGCTCCTTGGTGTCCCAACTGCTGCGGACTGCGACGCCGACGACTTTCATGTCGGCGTCGAGCACCACGAGCGTGTCCGTGGGACCGGCGTAGCCCTTGATGGCGTCGGCGACCGGGCTGGTGCGGAGGGCGTAGCCGAGCGGCTTGCCGCCGGGGCCGAGGACGTGGTGGCCGGCGCGCTCCGAGGGGTCGGGGTCGAGCTTTACGACGTCGGGGAAGAAGGGGCGGAGCTCTTCGGGCCGGACCGGTGCGTCGGTGTCGATGCGGAGGCGGACGTGGTGGCGGTGGATCAGGTAGACGATCGTGCAGAGGACGGCGAGGCGGTAGAGGCGGAGGAGGACGCGGCGAACGCGGCCGCCCGCGGCGCGGGCCGCGGGCGGAGGGGTGAGGACGGGGAGGGGCGTGGGCATCGCGGGATCGTAGGGTGTGCTTTAGCGCACCGGGTGCACGGGCGGGTCAGATGCGTTCGGTCTGCGCGAGGGTCTTGGTGCTGAAACGCGCCCTACGAATTGAAGACCCAGCCGCTGAAGCGGCCTCGCCGCGGGTTCCCCGCATCGAGGACCGGACGTCATTTCGTCGCCGGGAGCACTTGCACCGCGTCGATGGAGACGTGGCTTTTCGAGGCCTTGTTTGAGACGACGACGGCGGCGGGCTTGGCGGGGTCGAAGGTGAAGGTGCCGAGGGAGTGGAACGCCTTGTCGGCCTTGCCTTCCTCCTGCTGGTTGACCTGGAGGGTCTTCTCGCCGTCGGCGGCGACTACGGTGACCGGGACGTCCTTGGCGCGGTTCTCGTGGGCGGCGTACTTCAGGCGGACCTCGTAGGCGCCGGCCTCGGGCACCTTGAACTCGAAGCGGGCGGTGGAGCCGCCTTCGCCGCTGGTGCCGCTGTAGGTGTAGTGGGTGCCGACGTAACCTGGGAGGCCGTGGCCGCGGGTCCAGGAGCCGGTCAGTTTGGCTTGGGCGTCGTCGACGACGATGCCGGGGAGGGTCTTGGGGTCGAGGCCCATCGGGCCGGCCTCACCGCCGGCGTTGGCCGCGGCGCCGCCGCGACCCTGGCGGGGCGGGGCGGGGTTGCGCGACGGCTCGGGGAGTGGGGCGTTGGGGTCGATCTGGGCGTTGACGTCGGCCCGGCGGGCGCGGCCGGGGAGTTGGACGAGCTCGAGGAGTTGGGGCAGGTGGTACTGGTAGACGTCGCGCGGGTTGCAGCTCTCCTTGACGCAGATCGACGCGGCCTTGCCGACGACCTCGCCCATCATGCCGCACGTCCGCATCACGCGCACGGTGCCGAGCGCGCCGCGGTCGACGCTGATGTTGCGGCCGGCCATGAACAGGTTGGGGACGTTCTTGCTGTAGAAGCAGCGGTAGGGGATCGGGTAACCCTGCTTCTTGTCGACACGGGCGTCGAAGATGGCCTTAGAGATGAACGGGTCTTCGGGGAAATTCTTCGCGAACTCCTCCTTGGGGACGTGCAAGTCGATCGACCAGGTGGTCGGGGCGGTGCCGTCGGGGTGCTGGACGTTGTTGATCACGTCCTCGCGGGTCAGGACGTAGTCGCCGCGGAGCAGGCGAGACTCGCGGTTGCCGCCGACGTAGGCGACCCACTCGAGCTTGGCGTTCGGGTGCTTGGCCTTGCCGTCGCCGTTCTTCATGGCGTTGAACGCGCCGTAGATCGCGCGGAAGTTCCAGTCGCGGATGTACTCGAGGTCGGTGATCGGGTTACGGAAGAAGCCGGCCTCCCAGAACCACTCGGCCTTGCCGCGGTTGGGGTAGGGGAAGTCCCTCATCGTCAGCGGCAGCGCCCACGGGGTCTCGGGGAACGTGGTCGGTTGGGCGGCTTGATCCCACCGCCACATGTTGCTCATGCCCATGTGGAGCTTGTCCGGGGCGGAACCGTCGGCCATGTCGAACTCGGCGCCGGCGAGCGCGCCGATCGTGCCGTGGCCGGTCGTGTCGGCGAAGAACTTGCCGGCGAAGCGGGTCTCGGCGCCGGTCGACATGTCCGTCCCGATCACGGCGACGATCTTGCCCTGCTTTGTCTCGACGGCGAGCGCCTGCGTGTTCAGGAACAGCTTGATGTTCGGCTCGGCGCGGATCACGGCTTCCTTCTTGGCGTCGCCGAACTCCTGCTCGACGCCCGGGGAGGACTTCGCGTCGTCGGCGAACTCCTCGACGATCTGGCCGAGCGTGGGGTACTTGCCAAGCGTGGTGTAGCCCTGAGACCAGACGCGGATCTCGGACGAGCCGTTGCCGCCGAGCACCGGGCGGTCCTGGATCAGGGCGACTTTCAGGCCCATGCGCGCGCCGGAGATGGCGGCGCCCATGCCGGCGTAACCGCCGCCGACGACGACAAGGTCAAACTCGCCGGCTTCGACGGGTTGGTCCGGGAGGCCGAGCATCTGCTTGCGCCAGAGGGTGAGCGTTTTGAGATCGGCGGGGGGCGTGAAGGCGGGATCCTTGCTGAAGACGATCGCGTCGCAGCGGCCTTGGAAGCCGGTGAGGTCTTGGAGGGCGAGGGTGACGTTCGGCTTGGTGATCTCCACAGTGCCGCCGTCGTGCCAGAACCAGTCGGCGCCTTCAGTGCCGAAGGTCGGCTTGAGGGGTTGGCCATCGACCAGAACTTGGAACTTGCCGGGCGCGCCGGGGGCCTTCCAGCGGGCGACCCAGTCTTTGGTGCGGACGTGCACCTTATAAGTCCCGGATGAGGGGAAGGTTACGGTGGTGGTTGCGTCCCTGACGGGAGTGCCCATACCGTGGGCCATGAGGTAAGGGGAGCCCATGATCTGGACGAACTGGGTGTCCAAAACCCAACCGCCACGGTCTTTGAAGCTCTCAGCTTCGACGAGGACGGGCTTATCTTGGGCGGAGGCGACTAAAGATAGCGCCAGCAGCGCGAACGCGGTGAGTGACTGCATTGAGGGGTTCCTCATTCGTACGATACTACCCCGTGAGCGAACCAGTGTTGCACTTATAGCTACACCCCTCCAGGGCAGCACAAGATCGTTGGACGACCGAATGATAGAGGCTCGCTTCGATTTACTTCGCGGCTTTTAAGAATGCGATCAGATCCGACAGTTCTTGGGGACTCAGTTGCTGGTCGAGGCCGGGCGGCATCAGGGAGGTGGTCCCCGGGCGGATCGACTTCACGTCGTTGCGCGACAGGCGCGCTTCCTGGTCGGGGCCGGTGGTCAGGGTGACGTGATCGCCGGTGTTGGAGCGGAGGAAGCCGTTGAGCGTGTCGTTGTCGGTCGTCTCGACGATGACGGGTTCGTAAGTCTGGGTGAAGCTGGCGCTGGGGTAGAGGATGGATTCGAGCAGGTCTCGCTCTTGGCGGATCGCGCCGATCTTGGTGAGGTCCGGGCCGAGCCGGCCACCGACGTAGCCGATGGCGTGACAGGTGGCGCAGGCGGCCTTGGCGCTGTTGAAGACGAGCTGCCCGCGACGGACGTCACCGGCGGGGAGGGACTTCTGGAGCGCGTCGAGGCGCGCGGCTTGCTGGGCGGCGTCGGGGGCGAGGCGGGCGAGGAGGGGTTGGGCCTTCTTCTGGACGTCGGGGCCGAACCTGGCGAGGCGGGACTTGAGGGTGGAGGGGTGAATCGAGGCGAGGGACTTGGACTTCTCGAGGGCGTTGAGGAGTTTCTGGCCGACCTCGTCGTCGGCGGCGGGTTGGGTGAAGGCGTTCATCAGGCGGTCGAGTTCCAGCGGAGCAGCGGGTTCGATGTAGGCGGTGAGCGCGAGGAGTTGGTCGCGTGAGAGCTTGGATCGGCCGAGGGTTTCGGCGGCGTCGAGGCGGAGCGCGGACTCGGTACCGGCGTTCAACAGGCCGGTCAGAAAGGTGACGGCGGCGTCGGGGAGCGGCGGGAGGTCGGCGGCTTCCTTTGACGTCGCCGCGGGCAGCGCGGCGATGGCGTCCAGGCGCGTGGCGGGGGCGTTGCCTGGATCGGCGGCGACGCGGTGGAGGGCGGCGACGACCGCCGCCGGGGCGGGCTTGGGCGCGAGCTTTCGAACGGCGGCGACGGCGGCCGCGACGAGCTTCGGGTCCGCTGATTCGAGGAGCGGGGTGACGGCTGGCAGCCAGGAGGCAGGCGGGATCCTGAGGGCCGCGTCGGCCATGGCGCCCATCGCAATTGCGCGGCTGGCGGGGGCGTAATTGCCCCTGACGGTGTCGCTCAGGAGCGTCTGGATGCCCTTGGCGGCGGCGAGCGACGCGAGTTGGCGGCGGAGGGCGTCGGGGTCGGGCCCGTGGTCGGCGCGGACGAGCATCTCGCGGAAGCTGATCGCGAGCGCGTCCCCCCACTCGGGGCGGTGGCCGACCACCCATGCGGTCGTCTGGCGGAGCGGAGGGTCGGTGGCGAGGAGCAGTGTGCCGAGCATCTGCAGGCTGTCGCCGGCCGCGGGGCTGGAGAACGGCTGGAGCGACGGGCTGTTGACTTGGTCGAGGAGGATCAGGGCGGCGCGGCGCAGCGCGGGGGCCTGGGCGGGGTCGAACACGATTTTCGAGAGGCGGGCGTCGAGCGATTGGGGCAGACCCAATTCGATCAGCGCGTAAATGAGGGCGTGATGGAGGATCGGATCGGGTGATTTCACCTCCAGCGCGTTTTGGAGGGCGGCGAAGAGCGGGGTCGCCGATTCAGTGCGACCGATGCGGCCCAGCGCTTCGGCGGCGGCGCGGCGGACGTGGGGGGAGGCGTGGTCGAGTAAGCCGACGAGTTCCTCCATCGCGAACGGGTCGCGCCAGACGGACGCGGCGTGGCAGGCGGCTTGGAGGACGGTTTCGTCCTTATCCGCCAGCGCGGCGCGGATCGTGGCGCGGGCGTCGGGGCTGGGGAGGCGGGTGACGGCCCAGACGGCGCTGAGCCGGGCGCGGGGCGTGCCGGATTCGAGGGTGCGATCTAGCGCGCGGAGGGTGGCGGTTTGGGCGGGGGAAGACCCCTCACCCCTGCCCTCTCCCACGGCCGGTGAGGCGGACGGCGGGGCGGAGGCGTTGGCGGCCTTGGGAGAGGGGGTGGCACCTGCGCGGGCGGCGAGGGTTTGGATTGCGCGGCGGCGGACGGCGGGGCGGGCGTCGTCGAGGAGCGTCGCGAGGTCGCCCGGCGAGGCATCGTTCCAGCGGATCTTGTGGCCTCTGGGGTCTTCGGGCTTCTTCGCGTCGGTACGGCGGACGCGGTAGATCGCGCCGAGGATGTCGGGTTTGACGAGTTGGCTGGTCGGGCAGCAGAGCTTGTACCAGCCGCCGGTGTCGACGATCAGCAGAGAGCCGTCGGCGTCCTCGATGACGTCGGTGGGGTGGAAGTCGACGTGGTCGCAGACGACGAAGTCCTCGTCGCGGCTCTTGAACGTCGGGCCGTCGGCCGTCAGCACGTGGCGCACGACTTTGCGGAGGTTAAAGCAGGCGGTGAACAGGTTGTTCTCGTAGTCGGGGCCGAAGGCGGTGCCTTCGTAGCGGTGGAGGCCGGAGGGGGCGGCGGGGCCGAGGTGACTGAGGACGGGCATCAGGTCCGGGCCGGTGCGGACGTGGCCATCGATCACGTCGTGTACCTTGCCGTAGACGCCGCCGTAGATCGCGTGGATCAGGCCGTCGCGTTTCCCGCCAGCGGGGTTCTGGAGGAACGTGGTGGTGAAGATGCGCTCGCCGGCGGGGGTGAAGGCGACGTCGACGGGGTTGTCCATGCCGCCGGTCATGACGGGCTCGACGCCCGAGCCGTCGGGGCGGGCGCGGAAGATGTGGGCGGCGCGGGTGGTGAAGGCTTTGCCGTTGGGCAGGGTGTAGGTTTGCTTGGCGAAGGCCCCTTTGGTCCAGTAGATCAGGCCGTCGGGGCCCGCGTAGGGGCCGTGGAGGTCGTTGGCGCAGCCGGTCAGGGTCTTGCCCTGGAACCACTCGACGCGCTGGTCGGCGACGCCGTCGTCGTCGGTGTCGGTCAGCTTCCAGATGCTCGGCGGGGCGGCGACGTAAAGCGAGCCCTCAAGCCACATCGTGCCCTCGGGGAACATCATCTTGTCGGCGAAGACGGTTTGCCTGTCGAAGACGCCGTCGTGGTCGGTGTCTTCGAGGCGTAGGATTCGGTGAGGGCGCTCCTTGAGTTGCTGGTCGGGCCTGGCGCTGGAGCCGGAGGAGTCGGCGACGTAGAGCCGGCCGCGGTCGTCGAAGTCGATCGTGATCGGGCGGAGCGCGAGCGGCGGCGCGACGACCCGCTCGATCGTGAAACCCGGGGGGAGCGTGAACGTGCGATCGTCGATCTTGACGGTGTCGGCCGGCGTGAGCACGGGGAGGAGGAACGTGAGGCAGGTGGCGGCAGTGATGACGGCTGGGACGATCCGCATGAAGACTCCGCGGTTGAGGTGTGACGGCGGTATTGGATATCGGGACAGGGAGGGTGTCCAGTAGGAGTTTCCCGCAACAGGGGTTGCGGGAAAGTGGTACCCTTTTGGGCGGGCGGAGACGAGGGTCGCGCGGCATGGTGTTGGTGCGAGCGATACTGGTGATCGGGCTCGCCGGGGCGGGGGTGGGGGCGCGCGGGGAGGATGCGCCCGCCAAGTCGCAAGCGGCGGTTTCGGCGGAGGGGGCCGCGTTCTTCGAGAAGAAGGTGCGCCCCCTGCTGATCGAGCGCTGTTACGAGTGTCACTCGAAGGAGAAGGGGAAGTCCAAGGGCGACCTGCTGCTCGACTCGCGCGAGGGGTGGCAGAAGGGTGGGGATTCGGGGCCGGCGGTCGTGCCGGGGGACGCCGAGCAAAGCCTGCTTATCCAGGCGGTGCGGTGGGCGAAGGAGGACTACGAGATGCCGCCGAAGGGGAAGCTGGCGGAGGCGGAGGTCGAGACGCTGGTGCAGTGGGTGAAGATGGGGGCGCCGGATCCGCGGACGTCGGGCGTGCGGAGGGCGGTGGCGACGGGGAAAGGGATCGATTCGGAGGCGGGGCGGCGGCACTGGGCGTATCGGCCGCTGGCGGGCGTGAAGTTGCCGGAGGTGAAGGACGCGGGGTGGGCGCGGAACGACGTCGACCGGTTCATACTCGCGGGGCTGGAGGCGAAGGGGCTTGGGCCCGCGCCGGACCCCGCGCCGGAGACGCTCGTGCGGCGGGTGTACTTCGACCTGGTCGGCCTGCCGCCTGCGCCGGAGGAGATCGATGCGTACGAGAAGGATGAATCGCCGGAACGGTACGAATGGTTGGTGGAGCGGCTGCTGGCGTCACGGGGGTACGGGGAGCGGTGGGGGCGGCACTGGCTGGACGTCGCGCGGTACGCGGAGTCGCTGACGCTGCGCGGGTTCGTGCTGAAGGACGCGTGGCGGTACCGGGACTACGTGATCGAAGCGTTCAACAGCGACCGGCCGTTCGACCGGTTCATGAAGGAACAGGTCGCCGGCGACTTGATGCCGAGCGCTTCCCTCGATGAGCGGCGGCGGCAGGTGACGGCGACGGCGTTCCTCGCGATGGGGAACACCAACCTCGAAGAGCAGGACAAGAAGCAGCTCGAGATGGACGTCGTCGACGAGCAGCTCGACACGATCGGGCGGGCGTTTCTGGCTCAGACGATCGGCTGTGCGCGGTGCCACGACCACAAGTTCGACCCGATTTCGGCCCGAGACTACTACGGGCTGGCTGGCATCCTGAAGAGCACGCAGACGCTCGAGCACGCGAACGTGTCGAAGTGGCTCGAAGTCGCCCTGCCGGTGGACGCGGCGCGGGAGGCGGAGGTTGCGAAGCACGAGGCGGTGGTCGCGGAGCTCAGGGCGCGCGTCGCGGCGGCGAAGAACGCGGTGGCCGCCAACGGGGGGAAGGACGCGACGCCGAAGGCGGCCTCGGGCGTGAAGGCCGTCGCGTCCATTCCCGGCGTGGTCGTCGACGACGCGAAGGCGAAGCGGGTCGGCTCGTGGGAGGAGTCGACGCACGTGAAGTCGTACGTCGGCGAGGGGTACCTGGCCAGCCCGCGCAACGCCGACGAGGTCTCGACGCTGACGTACCAGCCGGAGGTGATGGAGGCGGGGCGGTACGAGGTGCGGCTGTCGTACAACGCGAGCCCGAGCCGGGCGTCGAACGTGCAAGTGACCGTGTTCAGCGCGGACGGGGACAAGACGGTTACGGTGAACCAGCAGCTCGCGCCGCCGATCGACGGGCTGTTCGTGTCGCTGGGGCAGTACGGGTTCGAGAAGAACGGGGCGGGGTTCGTGATCGTGTCGACGGATGGGGCGGACGGGTTCGTGATCGGCGACGCGGTACAGTTCATCCCGGTAGACTCGGTCGCGGGGGCCAAGGGGGAAGCGCCTGCGAAGCCGCAAGCGGCGGTGGCGGGCTCGCCGGATGACGTGAGGAAGCTCGAAGCCGAGTTGAAGGCGCTGGTGGAGTCCGGCCCGAAGCGCGACGCGATCGTCTCGATCCGGGAGGGGAAGGCGGGGGACACGCGCGTTCACGTGCGAGGCAGCGTGCATACGTTGGGCGAGGCGGTGCCGCGCGGGTTCCTGCGCGTGCTGCCCGTGGCGTCGCCGCCGGCCATTCCGGCGGAGCAGAGCGGGCGGCGGGAGCTGGGGGAGTGGCTGGCGCATCCGGAGAACCCGCTGCCGGCGCGGGTGATGGCGAACCGAGCTTGGCACTGGCTGACCGGGGCGGGACTGGTGCGGACGACGGACAACTTCGGGACGACGGGGGAGACGCCGTCGCACCCGGAACTGCTGGACTACCTGGCGGGGCGGCTGCGAGAGGGGTGGTCGGTGAAGGCGCTCGTGCGACAGATCGTGCTGTCGCGGACTTATCGGATGGCGTCGGAGGGCGACGCGCGCGGCTTGGCGGTTGACGCGGAGAACCGCCTGATGTGGCGGATGAACCGGCGGCGGCTCGAGGCGGAGGCGATCCGCGACGCGATGTTGGCGGTCAGCGGCGAGTTGAAGGACGAGCGGGGCGGGCCAGGGTACGGGCCGAACGTCTCCTCGGACTTCGGCTTTAAGCATCAGGACACGCGGCGGAGCGTGTACTCGCCGGTGTTCCGCAACGCGCTGCCGGAGCTGTTCGAGGCGTTCGATTTCGCCGACCCGAGCGTCGGCACCGGGCGGCGGAACGCGAGCACGGTGGCACCGCAGGCACTGTTCATGATGAACCACCCGTTCGTCGCCCAGCAGGCGCGGCACGCGGCGGCACGGCTGGTGGGCGGCGACCGCGGGCGGGTCGTGACCGGGTACCGACGGGCGCTCGGACGCGCGCCGACCTCGGCGGAGGTCGATCTGGCGCTGAAGTACGTGGCGGACGCCGGGGGCGGGCCGGAGGCGTGGACGGGGTTGATGCACGCGTTGTTCGCGTCGACGGAGTTCCGGTATGTGGACTGATCAAGAACCAGACGGGACGCCCGCACCACGATCGAGCGCGTCGCGCCGGGCGGTTCTGCGGGCAGCGGGGTGCGGGTTCGGGTACCTCGCGCTCGCCAGACTGGCGACGGCGAACGCGCGGGCGGCGACCGGCGTGACGGCGTCGGCGGCCAACCCGCTCGCCGCGCGGCTGCCGCACTTCGCCGCCCGGGCGAAGCGGGTGATCTTCCTGTTCATGCAGGGCGGGCCTAGCCACGTCGACTCGTTCGACTACAAGCCGCAGCTGCTCGCGCGGGACGGCAAGGCGATGCCGTTCGACGACGCCCGCGTGATCGCGAACACCGGCAAGCGCGGCAGCTCGCAGCGGGTGATGCGGCCGATGTGGGAGTTCGCGCGGCACGGCCAGAGCGGCCGGTGGGCGTCGACTTTGTTCCCGGAGATCGCGAAGCACGCGGACGAGTTGTGCTTCATCCACTCGATGCAGACCGAGGGGGTGGCGCACGGGCCGGCGACGCTGTTCCTGCACACCGGGTCGACCAGCTTCGTGCGGCCGAGCGTCGGGTCATGGGTGACGTACGGGCTGGGGACGGAGAACGACAACCTGCCCGGGTTCGTGTCGATCGCGGCGTCGGCGGGGAACGGCGGGCCGCGGAACTACGGGCCGGCGTTCCTGCCGGCGGTGTACCAGGGGACGGCGGTCGGCAAGGCGGCGGGGGCGGCGTCGGAAATGGTCATCCGCAACCTGGCGGGCGGCGCCGGGGGCGCGCCGCCCGAGGCGCTTCGGCGGCAGTTCGACTTGATCCAGGCGGTGAACGCCGAGCAGTTGAAGCGGCGGGACGGGGACGCGGAGCTGGAAGCGGTGATCAACTCGTACGAGCTGGCGTGGCGGATGCAGGGGCGGGCGCCGGACGCGCTCGATCTGTCGAAGGAGTCGGCGGCGACGCTGGCGATGTACGGGATCGGGGCGAAGCCGACGGACACGTTCGGCCGGCAGTGCCTGATGGCCCGGCGGCTGGCGGAGTCGGGCGTGCGGTACATCCAGGTGACTTACGGCGACAACAGCGCCAACCCGGCGTGGGACCAGCACTCGAACCTCGCGAAGCACGGGGATCACGCGCGGGCGGTGGACCGGCCGGTCGCGGCGCTGCTGGCGGATCTGAAGGCGCGCGGGCTGCTGGAGGACACGCTGGTCTGGTGGGGCGGGGAGTTCGGCCGCACACCGTACGCGGAGAAGAACGGCACCGGCCGGGATCACAACCCGGGCGGGTTCACCGTGTGGCTGGCGGGCGGAGGGGTGAAGCCGGGGTTCGCGTACGGCGCGACGGACGACTTCGGCCACCGGGCGGTGCAGGACAAGGTGCACATGCACGATCTGCACGCGACCGTGCTGCACCTGCTGGGGCTGGATCACGAGCGGCTGACGTACCGGTACGCGGGGCGCGACTTCCGGTTGACGGACGTGCACGGGCGGGTGGTGCGGGAGATCATCGCGTAGCGAAGGCGGCAGCTCACCGCAGAGACGCGGAGGGCGCGGAGAAGACGGGCCGGCGGGGAATCTCGGGCGCGCTACTGCCCCAAGTGCCCCTCCGCCGGCAACTTCGGGTCTGTCCCGTGGGTAGCGACGATCAGCACCGCGCCGAACACGGCCGCGCCGCCGGCGACCGTCAGCGGCGTCAGGCGTTCGGTCGCCAGGGCGACGCTGAACGCGGTCGCGAAGATCGGCTCGGTGCAGTAGACGACGCTGGCGGTCGCGGGCGAGACGCGCGGCTGGTACGTGTTCATCAGGTGCAGCGCGAGGACGGAACTGGCGACGACGAGCGAGCCGATCGACCACCACGCCTGGCGGTCGCGCGCGAGGGCGGCCGGGTCGCGGAAGAGTGACGCGCCGCCGATCAGCGCGCCGGCGATCAGGCTGAGGGCGGCGGTCGTCGTGAGCATGACGAAGGTCAAGCGGGCGGCGTCGGCGCGCTGGCCGAAGCGGTCGACGGCGAGGATCTGCGCGGTGAATAGCACGGCGGCGACGGCGGTGCAGATCTCGCCGAGACCGGGGAGCGGGGGCGCGATCGCCAGCGTGTGCGCCGCGGCCGCGTCCTGCGGGCGGGGCCAGCTCAGCAGCACCATTCCGGCCATCGCGAACCCGACGGCGAGCCACGTCGGCCCGCCGACCTTCCGGCCGAGGATCGCCGCCTGCCCGAGCGGCGCGAACCCGACGGCGAGCGCGGTCAGGAACGCGGAGACGGACGGCACCGTCCACCGCAGGCCGGTCACCTGCAGGAGCATCCCGGTGGCGAAGAACGCGCCGACCGTGATTCCGCCGAGCACGTCGGCGCGGGCGAAGTTGCGCTGGCGGCGATGGGTGAGCGCGAGGTAGAGGCCGGCGGCGAGGCCGAAGCGGACGGCGTTGAACAGCGCGCGGGCGGCGAGCGTGCCGCGGTCGCCGCGGGCGTCGGTCAGCACGTGCCGGTCGAACGCCTGCGTGGCGAGCTGCATGGCCGGGAACGAGTAGCCCCAGCAGACGCAGCAGAGGACGAGCACGGCGACCGCGGCGACCGGCGAGGCGGGCTCGCGCGCGTGGCCTAGCGGCGGCGGGGCGGGCGCGGGTCGCGGCGGCTCGGTCGACACGGCGGAGAGGGTAACGGCGCGGGCGCGGCGCGCCTAATCGGCCGGGCGCAAGGGAGACGGTACAATGGCGCGGCGGCCGGTGTCGGTTAGAAAGCTGGCGGGCGTCGCCAGGTTTTGGCGGCGTCGCGCGGGGAGGAGCCCGTCCACCGAAGCGGCCCCTACGAGGAAGGCGCACCGAATGCGGATCCTGTTGCTGATCGTGTCGTGTCTGTGGTCGGCCCCCTTGCTCGCGCAGGACGCGCCCCCGGCCGGGGCGAAGCGGCCGCCGAACGTGCTGTTCATCGCGGTGGACGATTTGCGGGACTGGGTCGGCTACTTCGGCCGCAACCCGCAGGCGCGCACGCCGAATATCGACCGCCTCGCCGCCCGCGGCGTGTCGTTCTCCCGCGCGTACTGCGCGGCACCCGTCTGCAACCCGTCCCGGGCGGCGTTGATGTCAGGCCTCCGCCCCTCGACGACCGGCGTCTACGACAACGGCAACGACTGGCGCACCGTCGTCCCCGCAGACCGCTGCCTGACCACCACGTTCCGCAAGGCCGGCTACTTCGTCGCCGGCGCGGGCAAGATCTACCACGGCGCCTTCGACCGCCGCAGCGAGTACGACGATTACCTGAAGAACGAGGGCCGCGACCCCGGGAAGGGCCAGTCCGACGGAGTCGGCGGCATCAAGTTCGGCCCGCTCCCCGCCGGGACGGAGGACGCGGACCTCGCCGACTACCGCATCACGTCCTGGGTCATCGACCAGCTCGGGAAGTCGCACGACAAGCCGTTCTTCCTCGCCTGCGGTTTGCATAAGCCGCACATGCCGTGGAACGTCCCGCAGAAGTGGTTCGACATGTTCCCGCTCGACAAGATCGAGCTCCCGCCCCACCTGGGAACCGACCTTGATGACGTGCCGCCGGCCGGCCGGCAGATGGCCAAGCCGCAGGGCGACCACGCGGCGATATTGAAGAGCGGCCGGTGGAAAGAGGCCGTGCAGGCGTACCTCGCGTCGATCGCCTACTGCGACATGAACGTCGGCCGCCTGCTCGACGCGCTCGAGAAGTCCCCGCACCGTGACAACACGGTCGTCGTCCTGTGGGGTGACCACGGGTGGCACCTCGGCGAAAAGCAGCACTGGCGGAAGTTCGCGCTGTGGGAGGAAGCGACGCGCTCGCCGCTGATCTGGGTCGCGCCCGGCGTGACGAAGGCCGGCACCGTGTGCGACCGCCCCGTTGACTTCATGAGCATCTACCCGACGCTGACTGACCTGTGCGGCGTACCCACGCCCGAGCACGTCGAGGGCCCCTCCATCCGCCCCCTGTTGGCCGACCCGAAAGCGGCCTGGGATCGCCCGGCGCTGACGACCTACCGCTTCAACAACCACGCCCTGCGAACCGACCGCTGGCGATACATCCGCTACGCCAATGGCGACGAGGAACTGTACGACCATGCCAACGACCCGAACGAGCACACGAACGTCGCCGGCAAGCCGGAATGGGCGGAGTTGAAAGCCGGGCTGGCCAAGCGGCTGCCGACGGCCAACAAAGCCGACATCGGCGGGAACAACGACGGCGTGGGCGTCGGCCAACCGCGGCGGCGAAAGCAGCAATGACTTGAACCCCCTGCCCGGTTTCCGCCTTTACCGCTCAGGCCGCTCCGCTTAAGATTCGGCTCACGATCTCGCCGATAGGGTTCCGAGGGCTTTCGAGGGCCGCACATCATGACGTCGTTGGACCGTTCCCCCCGCGTGGAGTCGCTCGAGGTGCGCCGGCTGTTGTCGGCCGTCTACCCGTCGAACACCGAACAGTACCTGGTCGAGCTGGTCAACCGCGGCCGCGCCGACCCGTCCGCCGAGGCCGCGCGTTACGATATCGCGCTCAACGAGGGGCTCGCCGCCGGCACGATTTCCGCGTCTGCGAAACAGCCGCTGGCGATCAACCCCTACGTGACCGACGCCGCCCGCGACCACAGTCAGTGGATGATCGACAACGACCAGTTCGCCCACGCCGGCGCAGACGGCTCGCAGCCGAACCAGCGGATGTCCGGCGCGGGCTACAACTTTGTCGCCCCGTGGACCTGGGGTGAGAACATTGCATGGCGGTCGTACAACGGGTCGGCCTCGCACAGCCTGGTCGCGCAGCTCCACAAGGACCTGTTCGTCGATGCCGGCATCAAGGATCGCGGCCACCGCACCAACCTGATGAACGGCGCGTTCCGCGAAATCGGCGCGGGGTACGTGACCGGCAACTTCAAGCAGTTCTCCGCCGGCATGCTGACGACGGACTTCGGCAGCACCGCCGGCAACGCGTACCTTACCGGCGTCGTCTACGACGACGGGAAGGTGACCGACGACGACTTCTACACCCCCGGCGAAGGACTGGCCGGCGTGAAGGTGACGGCCACGCGGCGGTCCGACAGCGCCGTCTTCTCCACCACCTCCTGGTCGAGCGGGGGCTACGCCCTGCCGCTGCCCGGCGGGTCGTACGACGTGGCGGCGTCCGGCGGGGCGCTGGGCGCGCCGGTCAGCGCGGCGGCCGTGTCGATCGGCTCGGAGAACGTCAAGCGTGACTTCCTCCCGGGCTTCGCGCCGGCGGCGGCGGCGGACCTGAAGCGGCCAACCGCAACTCTCACGCAGGCGCTGCGCAAGCGCGGGACTTCCATTTACTACCCCTTCGTCGTCACGTACAACGACAACGTCGCGGTCAACCCCGCCACGTTCGGCTCGACCGACATCCTGATCACCGGCCCCAAGGGATTCAACCGCAACGCGGCGTTCAACTCTTCGAGCTCGCTCTTCCCGGGCACGCCGCTGACCGCGAACTACTCGATCAAGGGCCCCGGCGGGTCCTGGGATCACACGGACAACGGCATCTACACCATCACGCTCCGCAACGGCGCGGTCGGCGACACGAGCGGCCGTACGACCGTCTCGAAGGTGCTGGGGCAGTTCTCCGTCATCATCCCCGCGCCTGCCACCGCCGCCGCACCGGCCGTCGCGGCGGCGGCTGCCCCCGCGCCATCGGTGAGCCGCTTCACGTTCGCCGCGAAGGCTGCTGAGGACGAAACGTCCCTCTTCGCCTAGGGCCCCGAACAGTATCCATAACCCGCGCGCGGGGGTTGAGTCCCCGCACGCGCCCATACTTGGGCATCTTCTCTCCCCATCTCCCCCTCCGATTCCCTTCCCCCACCCCCACCGGCCCCCTACAATCCGCCCGTACATGTTTTACCGACTGCTGAAGGCGAAGATCCACCGCGCGACCGTCACGTTCACCGACGTGAACTACCACGGCAGCATCACGATCGACAGCAACCTGCTCCGCGCGTCCGGGCTATACCCGAACGAGGCCGTCCTGGTCGCCGACTGCGATAACGGCAACCGCTTCGAGACCTACATCATCCCCGGTGAGCCCGGCAGCGGCGTGATAGGCGTCAACGGCGCCGCCGCCCGCCTGACCAAGGTCGGCAACAAGGTGATCGTCATGGCCTTCGTCCACGCCACCCCGGACGAGGTCAAGACCCACCGCTCCCGCGTCATCATCGCCGACGAGGACAACCGCGTGAAGGAAACCATCGACCACCCCTCCGCCCCGGAAGAGCCGTGGGAGTAAGCCGCCGGTAGCGCGGCTTGACTTCTGTTTAAGCCGGCCCGCTCGCGGGCCGCGGGTTAGGGCAGTTGCCACGCAAGACGTGCCAGGCAGAGAGTCGCACACTCCATGTACCAAGAGATCTTTCGCATCCCCTTCCTTGACCGCCCCGTCTACGGCTACGGGCTGATGCTGGTGATCGGCTTCCTCGCCGGCGCCCAGCTCGCCCGCTGGCTCGCCAACCGCTGGCGGCTCGACGGCGAAACGTTCGTCAACGCCTCCCTTCTGGCCCTGATCAGCGGCGTGATCGGCGCCCGCCTGTCGCACGTCCTCGAAAGCCTGTCCGACCCGGCCAGCACCGAGTTCGCCCGCAACGGTCGGCCGTTCGGCGAGAACCTCTGGGCGATGCTTAACATGTCCAGCGGCGGACTCACGTTCTACGGCGGCTTCCTCCTCGCGACGCCCGTGCTGATCCTCTACGCGATCTGGAAGAAGGTACCGCTCCTGCGCGGGATGGACATCGTCGCCCCCGCCCTGATGGTCGGCCTCGCGTTCGGCCGCGTCGGATGCTTCATGAACGGGTGCTGCTACGGCGCCGAGTGCTCGCTGCCGTGGGGCGCGTCGTTCCCGTACGGGTCGAACGCGTTCGTCGAGCAGTTTGAGAAGGGCGAAATCGACGTCCCGAGGGAGCTGACCGCCACCACCCCCAAGGGGCACGTGCGACTGCTGTCGAAAGACGAGCTGCGCAAGGCCGGGCTCGAGAAGCGGGCCGAGGCGGTGCGCGCCAAGCCCGTTCAGCCGACCCAGTTGTACAGCGCGTTCAACGCCTTCCTGATCGCCGCCGCCTGCGTCGCCTACCTGTCCACGATCCCCGTCGCCGGCCGGGTGTTCGCGTTGATGCTGATGCTCAAGGGCGTCAGCCGGTTCACGCTGGAGATGCTCCGCGTCGAGCCCCCGTTCTGGTTCCCCGAGACCCTCGGCTGGAGCTTCAGCATGGGCATCAGCGTGATGCTGGTGATCGCGGGCGTCCTGATGTGGTGGGGCTGCGGCCGCCTCGCGCGACGCGAGGGCGGCGACGGGCACGGCCGATTTCCCGTGGTCGCACCCGCGTAACCTGCCCGCATTTTGTGGTCGCCTCGGCGCATGAAAAAGCCCGCGGAACTCGCTCCGCGGGCTCTCTCGTTTCGCGGGCCGGGACTCGGGTCACCCGACCACGTACACGTGTGCCTCGTACGGCTTGAAGCTGTCGCTGATCGTGCCGTTCTTAATCGTGACCGTCCGCCCCTCGCCGTCGACGTTGGCCGTGCCGCTGACGCCCTTGACGTCCATCTTCGCGGTCACGGCCTTGTTGGACAAATTCAGCACGACGGCGTACGTCTTGCCGTTGTGCTTCCGCCAGGTGACCTGTAGCGGCCCGTCGACATCGACGTTGACCCCCGACGGGTCCTTCTGCGTCATCAGCGCGTCGCCGATGCGGGTCAGGCGGGCGTTGACTTTCTTCATCTCCGCCTCGACCTGCGGGTTCATCGCGTCGAACAGGAACCCGCCGCCGATCTTCTGCGGGAAGTAGATGATCCCGGTCGCCCCGGCGATCACGCTGCTGAACACCTGGGCGCGGAACTGGTCGGCGTTCACGCCCGGGTACGCGAGCTGGCGGCCCGGGAGCTGCTGGTCGCTCGCCTCGATCACCGCGAACTGCCGCTTGCCGCCCGACCACTTCGACAGCAGCGCCGCCGCCTTGCCGGTCGCGTCCAGCGCGCTCGGGCGGTTGTGCGCCGTGATCGGATAAATGTCGTTCCCGACCCAGTCGGCGCCGGCGAGGTACTTCTTGTAGTCCGCCTCGCCGTACGGCCCGTAGTGCCACAGCGCCGACGCCCCGGAGAAGTTGACGAACACTGGGATGTCCTTGTCGACCGCCTTGAGCTTGTTGTAGTCGTTGACGACGGTCTGGAACGGCGTGTTGTGGTAGTCCGGCTCGTCGTTCAGCATCCACGCGAGCAGGTTCTTCTGGTCCCGGTCCTTGGCCGCGTCCTTGTTCGGGTGGCGGATCATGTACAGCCCGCGCTTGACGGCCTCTTCGCTGAACTTCTCGACCGAGACGGTGCCCGACAGCGACTCGTACCCGACCACGGTGTTGATCCCGCGGGCCTGCCACTTGTCGAAGCTCCAGTGTGGCTGGCTCCAGACGCCAATCACGAACGGCGACTTCGACGCCGGCTGGGGGTTGTTGACGACCGGCGGCACCGGGTCCGGCTTCGGAACCGGCGTCGGGGTCGGCGTGGGAACCGGGCTCGGCCCCGCCGAGTCCGGCGGCGTGACCGGGTTGGCGTCCGTCGCCGACGGGATTACCGCCGGGAGCGCCGCCGTTACGACGATGTCCGACCGGGTCGCCCCCACCACCGTCCGCTTGCCGCCGGCGTCAGACAGGTAATCGCTCCCGCCCTCGCCGACCAGCGTGTCGCTGCCGAACCCGACGAAGATCTTGTCGTTGCCGCTGCCGCCGTTCACGTAGTTGCTGCCCGCCTTGGCGAGCAGGACGTCCGCGTCGCCGCCGCCGATCAGCGCGTCGTCTGCGGTCGCGGTGACCAGCGTGTCGTTGCCGCGGTCGCCGACGAACAGCATCGGCGCGTCGATGCTCCCCTCGCTGACGTCGGACTGAACCAGGTCATTGCCGGCGCCCGCCTCGACCTTGACCTGCTTCACGCGGTTGGCCGCGAAGTCGAACGTCTGGCCGTTGAACGAGACGCGGATCTCGCCGCTGTTCGAGGGGTCCTTGGCGATCGTGATCGTGTCGTTGCCGGGCGTCCCGCGGACGACGAGGCGGCCCCCGCCCTCGATGAACGCGGCGGCGAGCAACTGACGGGCCTCGAGGCTCTCGACGCCGGAGCCCGGCTGCCGCCCGAGCTTTTTCGTCGACTGGTTGTGCTTAGAAACAGACCGCTTCGGGAGCCGATTTTGGCGCATCTCGTCCTCTGGGGTTCGCTGGGTTGTTGGAACGTGGGAGAAGCGCGCCGACCTGAGTGCGCGGCGCATCCGTGCGGCAAACACCGGTGGGGTTGACGACCCCGGTGGCGTCTGCTGGATCCGCGACTCGCGGGACGACTCGGGGCGACAGGTGTAGACCGTGACCGCGAAGGCCGCCGGTCGGTCCGTGGGTTCGGACCACCTGACGTGAAACGTCCCGTGGATAATCAGCGAGCTAAGAGCCCGTTATTGGCGCTTGCGAACTTCCGCTCGATCGGGTGGCCCGGAACTCGGGATGCCGGGCTGTGGCAGTGCCGAACGGTTGTCCTACAAATGCAGGCGTCAATGCCCGTACTTGAAGTCGGCATGTTACTCGTAGGGTTTAAGCGGGAAAGGGGATTTGGGTGGATTTTTCAGGATTCGCAACAAAAGGTATTGTTGAGGCGGGTGAGGGGAGGATTGTTCCCTTATGGTGTTTCGGGCCGATTAGGGGGAGACTGAGGCCCGCGAGACCGTATGCCTGAGACGCGCGAGAACATGACCAAGCCAGGCCCGACCGTGAGAGAGGTGTTGGCGGACCCGTTGCTGGCGCCGCCGGAGAGCATGCCGGCGTCGCCGCTGTTGCGGGACGAGCGGCCGCCGTTACGGCCGCCGCTGGCTGAGCTGTTGCCGTCGGCGACGGGGAGGCGGATGGAGAATTTGGACGCGTTGCGCGTCCTGGCGATGTTCGTCATCGTGGTCACGCACGTGACGCAGCCGTACTTGGATCACCTGCAGGAAGCGCGGCCGTACGGGGGATTGTACCAGTCGATCTTCTCGGTGAACGTGGCGTGCCGGTTCGGGGTGCCGTGCTTCCTGATGATCTCGTTCTACATCTACTGGCACCAGCTTTACGAGAAGGGGCGGACGTGGGGGGAGTTGCTGGTTCGGCGGTTCAAGCGGCTGGTCCCGGCGTTTCTCGTTTGGTCGCTTTTCTACTTCGCGCTGCACAAATTTCTGGAGCCGCGCGGGCTGAACGTGGACCCGGGGCCGCTGGGGTCGCGGTTGAACTGGAAGGACCCGGGCGTGTGGCGGGAGATCCTGCTGCTGGGGCGGGCGCACGAACACCTGTATTTCCTGCCGGTGGTCATGTGTTCGCTGCTGCTGATCCCGCTGATGGCGGTGCTGTGGCGGAGCGCGGCGCGGGCGTGGACGTGGATCGGGGTGACGCTGGTGGCGTGGTCGGTGGTGGCGTACGGGGTGGCGTTCGCGCCGGAGGGGAGCGGGGCGGGCCGGGCGGTTGGGGCGGTGATGGCGGTCTGGAAGAACTTCATGGCGCTCCCGCTGCTGCTGTTCCCGCTGATCGGGATGATGTCGGCGGGGCAGCCGCGGTGGCGCGAGTGGATCGTGAGGCGGCCGACGTCGTTCTGGGTGGGGATGGCGGCGTTCGGGGTGGCGCTGCACGTCGCGGAGACGCTGGTGATGCTGAACTTCGGGACGACCGACTCGGCGTGGGTGCAGGCGCTGGCGGGGTGCAAGGTCGGGCGGTTCGTGACGGCGGTGCCGATCTTCGTGCTGTTCCTGCGGCGGCCGCTGATGCGGGACCCGTTCCCGACGGTGTCGCACTACGCGTTCGGGCTGCACTTCATGCACCCGGCGGTGATCATCGGGCTGCTGATCGTGCAGGCGAAGGTGCTGCCGGCGAGCGTGGCGAGCTGGGAGGCGTGGGTCGTGCCGATGCTGGTGGTGAACCTGGTGCTGACGCTGGCGATCACGTACGGGTTGTGCCTGGTGGTGGGGCGGGTGAAGCGGTTGCAGTTTTTGGTGGTTTGAGGGTGGGGGATCCCGCAGAGCGGCAGGCCGCTGCGAGCCGTTCGGCGAAGGGGGCGAGGGTCGAGCGAGGAAGCCGCCAACGACTGCGGGTGTTTCGCGCTTCTGCGCTGCGCAGGACGTGGGGGTCGATCATCCCCTTGTCGCCTGCAGCTTTGACGTTCTCCTTTCGACCCGGTCGACGGGGGCGAGATCTGCCAAGTTGCCTGGGGCGATCATCCCCATCTCGCTTTCCGCGTTCATGAACCACGCGGCCCCACGTGTTAGCAACTTCAACGCCTCGACGCGGGAGAGCCGGTTGTCCTCGGCGAGCACTTGGGACCCGGACACGGAGCGTCCGGAGACCGCCCAGTGCATTGCGACCCAAGGGTTGAACGTAGGGGGGGCGCACCGGGGTTCGCGAAACTGCAAGGCACCTGCTGTGCGGCGCGGCGGATTTGGTGCCGGGTGGTGGGAGGCGGGCGGCGTGAACCCTCACCCCGACCCTCTCCCGGAGTACCGGGCGAGGGAGGGAGGGAGGGAGGGGGGATTAATCGGGTGGAACTTGTCCGGGGTGGTTGTCGATAGATAAGATAGGTGCAGATGCGGCGGTTGCCCCGACTGGTTGCGGTGGTGTTGGTGCTGGCGTTGGCCGGCGGTGCACAGGCTTGCGCGGCGCTGTGTGCGAAGCCGGTTCAGCCCGCTGCTGCGCCCGTTGCGGTGACGCCGGAGAAGGGGTCCTCGTGCGGGCGGCATTGTGGGGGGTCGAAGACTGAGGCTGCGAAGGGGAATGAGCCGAAGCCGGAGCCGGCGAAGCCCTGCGAGCATTGCAAGGGGGTGGTCAAGGACCGCGTGGCGGGGGAGCGGGACCATTTGGCGCAGGCGGCTTTGGAGCTAGGGGTGTTTGCCCCCCTGCTGATCTGTGAGCCGGTGGTGGGGGTTGATCGGGCTGTGGCGTTGGGGGATGCGCCGGTGCCTGCGCCGCCGAACGAGCGGCTGCATCACGTCTGCGTTTTGTTGATCTGATCCCGAGCGTGTGACGTTCGCGTACCGGCTGCGCTTTCGGCGCGGGTCGGTGGCTGTGGTTGCGCACGCTTTCAGACTGGATCGGGTCATGTTTTCCAGGCAACTGATTGTGCTCGCGCTGCCGCTGGTGGCGGCGGGCTGCGTGCTTCGGCCGGCGGGGACGGCGGAGGAGCGGGCGCGGCTGACGGAGGCGGGGCGGGCGTACGAGCCGCCGGTGGAGCGGCGCGCGCTGCCGGAATTGCCGGCGGAGCCGACGTGGCGGGACGTGCTGCACCGGGCGTTTTTGGCGAACGGGGAGCTCGAGGCGGCTTACTTCGAGTGGGCGGCGGCGTTCGCGCGGATCGACCAGCGGGCGAACTGGCCGAACGCGAACCTGGCGCCGTCGTTCAGCTACATGTTCTCGCCCGGGCGGATGAAGGCGTGGGACCGGACGACGGTGGGAGTCGGGTTCGACCCGATGACGACTTTGGCGCTGCCGACGAAGACGGCGCAGGCGGGGCGGGTGGCGCTGGAGGAGGCGCGGGCGGCGGGGCAGCGGTTCTCGGCGCGGAAGTTCGGGCTTCAGAAGCAGGTGCTGCAGGCGTGGCTGGACTTGGCGCTGATGGAGGAGCAGATCCGGATCCAGCGGGACAACGTGTCGCTGCTGAAGTTGTTGTCGGACACGGCGGAGGACCGGGTGCGGGCGGGCGGGCCGCAGCAGGATTTGCTGAAGGCGCAGATTGAGCACCGGATGGCGGAGAGCGAGCTGGCGCGGGTGCTGGCGGAGCACGCGGGGATGCGGGTGATGCTGAACGGGATGATGGGGCGGGAGGCGGACGCGGCGCTGGGAATGCCGGCGGCGCTGCCGGAGGCGCGGCCGGTCTGGGTGGACGACGCGGGGCTGATCGCCGCGGCGGTGGACGCGGCCCCGGAACTGGGGGCGCTGGCGCGGGACGTGGCGGCGCGGCGGGACGCGCTGGAGTTGGCGCGGATGCAGTACGTCCCGGACGTGAACCCGTCGGCGGTGTTCACGGGGTCGGTGCAGTCGCTGGGGGCGATGGTGGTGCTGCCGACGCCGATCCCGGCGATCCGGGCGTCGATCGCGGAGGCGCGGGCGATGCTGCGGGCGGGCGAGGCGATGGCGCGGCAGGCGCGGGCGGACCGGGGGGCGGGGTTCGTCGCGGCGCTGTACGCGATGCGGAACGCGGAGAAGCAGGTCGTGCTGTTCCGGGACACGGTGCTGCCGAAGGCGGAGCAGGCGCTGGCGAGCAGTCGGCAGGCGTACGCGGCGGGGCAGGTGGGGTTCATCGAGCTGATCGACAGCCAGCGGACGCTCTTAGACGTGCGGCTGATGATCGCGCAGGCACGGGTGGAGCGGGAGAAGCGGCTGGCGGAGATGGAGGCGCTGGCGGGGGTGGATGTGGAGGCGCTGGGGGGCGTGGACGGGGAAGGGCAGAAACGGAAAGTCGAAAAACGTGACCAGCAGCAGAGCGAGGTGATGCGATGAGTTTTGGGCAGAAGGTTTGGATGGTGGTGCGGGTATTGGCGGCGCGGCTGCGGTTTATCGCGGTGTTTTTGGTGGCGGCGTTGTTGGTGGGGTATTGGGATCACATCAAGGTGCGGGTGGACAAGTGGACGCGGCCGGCGTCGGACTTTGCGGCGGGGGCGCACGCGCACGAGGAGTGGTATTGCCCGATGCACCCGCAGGTGGTGCGGAGCAGGCCGGGGTTGTGCCCGATCTGCAGTATGGACTTGAAGCTGCGGGACCCGAAGGAGAAGGCGGGGGCGGTGCGGGATCGGGTGCAGTTGTCGCCGCACCGGCTGGCGCTGGCGAACGTGGCGACGACGCCGGTGGCCATGAAGCCGCTGGTGCGGGAGGTGCGCGCGCTGGGGGTGCTGGACTACGACGAGACGCGGCTGGCGAACATCTCGGCGCGGGTGGCGGGGCGGGCGGACGAGTTGTTTCTGACGTACACGGGGCAGCCGGTGAAGGCGGGGGACCCGGTGTACTCGCTGTACAGCCCGGAGGTGTTCACGGCGCAGCGGGAGTACTTGCAGGCGCGGAAGCGCGTGAACGATCTGCCGGCGGACGCGGCGCGAGAGGCGCGGGCGGACGCGACGGCGGTCTACAACGCGTCGATGCAGAAGCTGGTGCTGTGGGGGATCTCGAAGGAGCAGCTCGACAAGCTGGGGGAGGAGTTCGACGCGAGCGGCAAGGTGCCGACGCACTTCACGGTGACCAGCCCGATCGGGGGGACGGTGGTGCGGAAGGAGGTGAACCCGGGGCAGTACCTGCAGGTGGGGCAGACCGCGTACGCGGTGGCGGACCTGTCGACGCTGTGGCTGAAGGCGAAGGTGTACGAGGCGGACCTGCCGCTGGTGAAGGTGGGGCAGGCGGTGGACGTGTTGGTGGAGTCGCGGCCTGGGGAGAGGGTGCGGGCGGTGGTGGCGTATCTGGGGTTTGCGCTGGATCCGGTAACGCGGACGCTGGACGCGCGGGTGGAGGTGGCGAATGCGGACCTGAGGTTGCGCCCGGGGATGTTCGCGACGGCGGTGATTTTGGCGCCGGCGGTGCCGAACGAGGGCGGGGCGACGACCCGGCAGGTGGCGGCGGCGGCGACGACCAAGCCGTCGGGCGAAGTGGGGGTCGCGACGGCCGAGGTCGTTCAGCGGGCGCTTCAGCCGTACATGAAGGCTTCGGACCTGCTGGCGCACGACAAGGTGGAGGGGGTGGCGCAGGCGCTGGCGGAGACGGTGACGTTGCTCGAGCCGGTGGCGGGGGACGCGAAGTTGAAGGAGGCGTATGGGCGGTTGGCGGAGGCGGTGAAGGGGGCGCCCGGGGCGACGGAGATCAAGCCGCTGCGGGAGGTGTTCAAGCGTGCGTCGCAGGCGCTGATCGACGTCGCGAAGGCGACGGGGCAGCCGGTCGAGGCGCCGCTGGTGCAGGTGTACATTTGCCCGATGCGGGACCGGCCGTACTGGCTGCAGGTGAGCGGGCCGACGGCGAACCCGTACATGGGGCAGCGGATGTTCGATTGCGGGGGGCCGGTGGAGCCGCTGCCGCGGGCGGCACCGGTGACTGCTGGGACGGCGGGTGGGGCGGCGGAGGCGGCGTATGCGTTGGCGGTGCCGCGGTCGGCGGTGATCGACACGGGGACGCGGAAGATCGTGTTCGTGCAGTCGGCGGTGGGCGTGTTCGACGCGCGGCAGGTGACGGTGGGGCCGCTGTCGTCGGACGATTTGTATCCGGTGTTGGCGGGGTTGAAGGAGGGGGACGTGGTGGTGACGACGGGGGCGTTTCTGTTGGACTCGGAGAACCGGTTGAACCCGGCGGCCGTGGGAGCGGGCGAGACTGGTGGCGGTAGTGAGCGCGAGTTGTTGAAGCCGGCGGCGGGACATGTGCACTGAAGAGAGGAGGCCACGGATGGACACGGATGGCCACAGATAGGGAGAAGACATCTGTGTTCATCCGTGTCCATCCGTGGCGGCCTTCTGCTTGGTTGGAGTTGTCATGATTGCCAGGATTGTTGAGTTCAGCGTCCGGAATCGGTGGGTGGTGCTGCTGGCGTGGCTGGGCGTGGCGGTGTGGGGGGTGTACGCGCTGTTACACACGCCGGTGGACGCGATTCCGGACTTGTCGGAGAACCAGGTGATCGTGTTCGCGGACTGGATGGGGCGGAGTCCGCAGGAGATCGAGGACCAGGTCACGTATCCGCTGAGCGTGCAGTTGCAGGGGCTGGCCGGGGTGCGGACGGTGCGGAGCACGTCGGAGCCGAACTTCTCGATGATCAGCGTGATCTTCGACGAGAAGACGGACCCGTATTTTGCGCGGACCCGGATTTTGGAGCGGCTGACGACGGCGCGGGCGGCGATGCCGGACGGGGTGACGCCGCAGCTCGCGCCGGACGCGAACGCGCTGGGGCAGATCTTCTGGTACACGGTGGAGGGGGCAGGGCGGTCGCTGGACGAGCTGCGGGCGGTGCAGGACTTCACCGTGCGGTACCAGTTGTCGAGCATTCCGGGGGTGGCGGAGGTCGCGAGCGTTGGGGGGTTCGTGCGCGAGTACCAGGTGGACGTGGACCCGGCGAAGCTGCGGCTGTACGACTTGCCGCTGTCGGCGGTGTACTCGGCGATCGCGAACTCGAACATGTCGGTCGGGGCGAAGGCGGTCGTGCAGTCGAACACGGAGTACCTGATCCGCGGGCTGGGGTGGCTGCGGGGGGTGAAGGACATCGAGGCGGTGGAGGTGGCGAACCGCGGGGGGGTGCCGGTCACGCTGCGGCAGCTCGCGAGCGTGCAGCTCGGGCCGGAGTTTCGTAGGAGCGCGCTGGAGAAGGACGGGCAGGAGGCGGTGGGTGGGGTCGTGATGATGCGGTACGGGCAGAACCCGCTGGAGGTGACGAAGGCGATCAACGCGAAGATCCGCGAGCTGTCGCCGGGGCTGCCGGAGGGGGTGCGGGTGGTGCCATTCTATGAAAGGACGCGGCTGATCGAGTCGGCGATCGCGACGGTCACGCGGACGCTGAAGGAGGAGATGGTGATCGCGTCGGTCGCGATCCTGCTGATCCTGACGCATTTGCGTAGCGCGCTGGTGGTTTGCGTGACGCTGCCGATGGCGGTGCTGGTGTCGTTCCTGTTCATGTACTACCTGGAGATCCCGAGCAACATCATGTCGCTGTGCGGGATCGCCATCAGCATCGGGATCCTGGTGGACGCGGCGGTGGTGATGGTGGAGAACGCGTCGCACCAGCTCAAGGAGAAGTTCGGGGACGAGAAGGTAAGGGGGGACACGACGGAGATCGTGGTGATGTCGTGCCGGCTGGTGGGGCGGCCGATCTTCTTCAGCGTGCTGATCATGCTGCTGTCGTTCCTGCCGGTCTTCGCGCTGCGCGGGATGGAGGGGAAGCTGTCGCACCCGCTGGCGTTCACGAAGAGCTTCGCGATGGTCGGGGTGGCGGTCATGGCGATCACGCTGGTGCCGGCGCTGATCCCGGTGTTCATCAAGGGGCGGCTCCGCGGGGAGGAGGAGAACCCGATCGTCCGGTCGTTCATCCAGATTTACCGGCCGGTGCTGACGTGGATGGTGGACCGGCCGGCGGCGGTGTGGTGGGGGCTGGCGGCGCTGCTGGTGCTGGCGGCGGGGTTCGTGCGGAGCGCGATTTTCGGGCAGGTGGCGCTGGCGATGGGGCTGGCGCTGCTGGTGTTCTTCGTGGGGGGTGGGCTGGTGAAGCGGGTGGCGCTGGTCGTGTCGATCGCGGTGCTGGCGCTGGTCGCGGACACGCGGTTCACGAAGCTGGGGTCGGAGTTCAAGCCGGAGCTGGACGAGGGGAGCCTGATGGACATGCCGACGGCGTCGCCGCGGTTGTCGATGGCGCAGGCGGTGGACGACGTGCGGGTGCGGGACGAAGTGCTGCGGTCGTTCCCAGAGGTGGAGCAGGTGGTGGGGAAGGTGGGGCGGGCGGACACGGCGACGGACCCGTCGCCGGTGGAGATGGTGGAGACGGTGGTCAACTTGCACCCGGTGGGGCATTGGCCGCGGCGGAAGGTGAACGCGGCGGACGCGGAGGCGCAGGCGCGGGTGCTGGCGGGGGAGATGCGGCGGCGGGGGTGGCTGAAGGTCGGGGCGGGGGATGCGTCGGCGGCGCAGGCGGAGTTGGTGCACACGGCGGCGGACGCGGCGCTGGGGCAGTTCGACCGGGCGATGCGGCGGTTCGTGCGGGTGCGACAGGAGGAGTTGTCGGGGGCGGTGGCGGAACGGCTGGCGGGGGAGGCGATCGACGCGGTGGTGGGGCAGGCGCGGGCGAACGGGGGCGTGGTGCGCGAGCTAGGGGAGGCGGAGCGGGCGGAGCTGGTGAAAGGGGCGCGGGGGCGGGCGCATCGGCTGGCGACGCTGCCGCGGCAGGAGGAGGTGGATGGGCTGGTCAATGACCTGCGCGGAGGGCTGGTGAAGGCGGGGGTGGTGCGGGATCGGGATGACGTGCTGAGCGACCGCGGGGGCGCTGTGCGGGAGGCGGTGGGGTTCGTGAGGCGGGCGATCGGCGCGGGGACGCCGGGGTTTGCGGAGCGATTGCTAAAAACCATCGAGCGGCGGCGCGGCGAGTTGATCCGCGAGAGGGTGAAGTCGCTCGATCACGAGCTGTTCGACCACGCGGTGCCGCAGCTCAACGCGATGCTGGTGGACGCGCTGCTGCGGAGCGCGCGGGGGACGGAGCTGGCGGGAGCGACGGAGCCGACGCCGGCGCAGGTGAACGAGGTGGCGCGCGGGGCGTCGGCGGAGTTCGGGCGGCGGCTGCTGATGTGGCACAAGACGAAGGCGGACGTGCAGAAGGAGATGGACGCCGAGCTGCAGGTGCCCGGGTGGGGGAACACGTGGACGCAGCCGATCCAGAACCGGGTGAACATGCTGGCGACGGGGGTGCGGACGCAGATCGGGGTGAAGGTGTTCGGGCCGATCTCGGCGGGGCAGTCGGGGGGGCAGGGGACGGCGGGGTCGGGGGTGGGGGACGCGGCGTCGGTGTCGGGGGCGATCGCGAAGATGCAGGCGGTTTCGGATCGGATCGCGGCGAAGCTGCGCACGGTGCCGGGGGCGTCGGACGTGATCACCGATCAGGCGATGGGGAAACGGTACCTCGAGGTGCAGGTCGACCGGGAGAAGCTGCAGCGGTACGGGGTGAACGTCGCGGACGTGAACCAGGCGATCGAGACGGCTCTGGGCGGGTCACGGATCACGATGACGGTGGAGGGGCGGCAGCGGTTCCCGGTGCGGCTGCGGTATGCGCGGGACTACTGGCAGGACGCCGAAGCGGTGGGGAACGTGCTGGTCACGGGGCGGGCGACGCCGGCGGTGTTGACGGCGGTGGACGAGGGGGCGGTCGGGGCCGCGCCCGCCAAGCCCGCGAGCGGCGGCGGCGGGATGGGGGACGGGGCGATGGGGGGTGGGGCGGCGGCGGGTGCGATGGGTGGGTCTACCCTCCCCAGGAATCAGGACCCCGCACTCGGCGCTGCTTCGGGGATGATCCAGGTGCCGCTCAAGATGGTCGCCGACGTGCGGGTGACGGAGGGGCCGGCGATGATCAAGTCGGAGAACGGGCGGCTGCGGAACTACGTGACGCTGAACGTGCGGGACCGGGACTTGCTCGGGTTCGTGGAGGAGGCGCGGGCGGCGCTGCGGCCGGTGGAGGCGGAACTGGCGGGGACGGGGATGTCGGTCGAGTGGTCGGGGGACTTCGAGCACCAGATGCGGACGAACCAGACGCTGGCGCTGATCCTGCCGATGGTGTTCGCGCTGATCCTGTTCCTGCTGTACCTGACGTTCCACGACGGGCTGGACACGCTGTTGGTCGTGCTGGCGGTCGTCGGGGCACTGTGCGGGGCGGTGCTGTTCCAGGCGCTGTTCGGCTTCAACTTCAGCGTGATCGTGTGGATCGGCTACATCGCGGCGCTGGGGATGGCGACGCAGACGGGCGTGATCATGCTGGTCTACCTGCGCGAGGCGGTGGCGAAGCACGGCGGGCTGGAGGGGATCCGGTCGCTCGACGAGCTGCGGGCGGCGGTGATCGAGGGGGCGGTGCACCGGCTGCGGCCGAAGCTGCTGACGGAGGGCGTGGCGATCGTCGGGCTGGTGCCGATGCTCTGGGCGACCGGCACCGGGGCGGAGATCATGCGGCCGATGGCGGCGCCGGTGCTGGGCGGGCTGCTGATCGCGGACGAGGTGATCGACCTGATGCTGCCGGTCCTGTTCTACCGGATTCGGCGGCGGCGCTGGTTGAAGCTCCACGGGCCGACGGCGACCACGCGCGACGCGGAGGCGGCGGCGCGGCGGACGTCTGCCCCGGCGGCGCTCGTCCCCGTCGGTGCGGCGTGACGCACGCGCGCGCGGGGGCGCGAGGAATGTTAGACCCGTTACCGCCCGGCGTGTTACACTCCGGCGGATGTCACTGCCGCGCCTGCTTTGCCTGTTGGCCCCCCTGCTGCCGGTGGCCTTCGGCTGCGCACCCAAAGCGACTTTTGAGGTCACCGTCGTCAACAAGACTGACCAGCCGCTTACCGTCGGCCTGGTGAAGGACGGGCCGCCTTACGAGCGCGAGTGGGCCGGGCCCGAGCAACTGGCGATCGAGTCGCCGCCCGAGACGCTCGCGCCGTGGGGCGTGCTGGTCCCGCCCGGGCGGACGATCGACTCGCCGCCGACGACCGGGTCGTTCCCGGAGGGGACGCTGGCGTACCTGCGCGTCTATCGCGGCGAGCACACGAACGCCGGCCTCCTCGCCGTCAGCAGTCCCAGTCCCGACCGCGCCGAAGTCCTGATCTACCCGGGCCGCAACGAGGTGGTCGTCACTTACGACGCCGAGGGCCTGCACGCCCAGCGGATCCGCCGCCTGTCCCGTTGAACGGAGCGATACGAGCATGTCCTACGAAACCCACGCCGAGGCCGCGACCCACGTCGTCGCCAGTTGCGCCGTCGTGACGCTGTCCGATACCCGAACTCCTGACTCCGACAAGTCGGGCCAACTGATCGGCCGCCTGCTGACCGAAGCGGGGCACGTCGTCGGCCGCTACGACGTGATCAAGGACGACCCCGGCGCCCTCACCGCCCTGCTCGCTCGCCACCTCGAGGATCTGGCCGTGGACGTGATCCTGACGACCGGCGGTACCGGCGTCTCCCGGCGTGACCAGACGATCCAAGTGATCGACCGGGCGATCGACCTGCCGCTGCCCGGATTCGGCGAGCTGTTCCGGATGCTGTCGTGGGAGCAGGTCGGTTCGGGCGCGATGCTCAGCCGGGCCACGGCCGGCGTCGCCCGCGGCAAGCCGATCTTCGCGATGCCCGGCTCGACCCGGGCGGTCGAGTTGGCGATGACCAAGCTGATCCTCCCCGAGCTCGGCCACCTCCTGGTAGAACTCCGGAAGTGACTTCGCTGTCCTGACATGCGTCAACGGCCGAGCGGCGGGAATACACCGCTTGACTTGCCCCGGTTCCCTCCGCATAATCCCCCACACATACAGGCCGCCCCGCACGCAAGCAGCAGACGCCCCCATCGTCTAGTGGCCTAGGATGGCTGGTTCTCAGCCAGCAGACAGGGGTTCGACTCCCCTTGGGGGTATCCTAGAAACCCGCGGTTTTCCGCGGGTTTCTTCGTTTTCTAGCCCACCTACGACCACCGCGGTTACGCTGACCACCGTTCTGAGTCAAAAGAACGTACCCGCGCAGAAACTGCCGACCACCCCTGCGACCACTCGCGCTCGCGGTGCCCACGAGGCCGGTAGTGGGACGACCGCTTCAGGGCTCACCCGCGACCACCCCGACTTCCCGCTCGCGCCGCGTTCGAACGGCCAGTGGGGCAAGAAGATCAAAAGAGTCCTTCGCACGTTCGGTATCATCGCGGAGCGTGTCGGAGCAGTTCCAGAGTTGACCGAGTTGGTCGCCGCGACCATCGAAGGCGTGTCACCCCGACGCCTTCGCCTGATCGACCAGATCGACAAACGCTTCGCGCAGATCCGATTTGCGCATGCGTCCCCCGCGCATGAAGCGTAACACGTGGTAGCCCGACCGCCTCGCGTGCCGACGAAGATGACGAGGCGAGTTGATCCACTCGCCGCGGCCCCGGGCGTCGGGGCGTGCGGAGCGCGTCGAGCGGCCGGGCGAGCGCCGGCGGGAGTTGGTGGCGGGCGCCATCGAGCAGTTCTGGGGAAGGGCCGGGCGCGTCGGCCCGCGGCTCGGCCGGCACGTCGATGTCGAGCAGGTCGAATTGGTTCGGGCGGGAGCGGAGCCGTCGCCGCTGGTCAAGGGGCGGCGTTGTCGATCACGCGCCGGGCGGATGGCTCGATCGGGTTGCAGGCCGGGTCGTACTTGGCGAGCCCCGCCAGAGCATCAGGCGGACCGCCTGCGTGGCGTCGTCCATCTGGTCGGCCCGGCGGCCCCGCAGCAGATGGCGGACGCGCCGCACGAGCAGCGGGTCGAGTGATTCGAGTGCCGTAGCGATGTCGATCAGGGTCGCGTTCATCTTCACCCTCGACCTTGTGGTTTCTCCAAGTGGGGGGCGATTTCGCCGTGGGCGATGCGATTTTTCCGCGGCAAGCTCGATGCGGCGAACAGCTGGTGCGGAGATGCACTAGACGCCTACCCGAACGCGGGGCCTGCGGCGCTCGACCCATTCCCCCATCTCGGCGATGCCGGGCAGCGGCGGGTCGGGTCGAGCGACTGCTGCGGGGGACGGTCCGCAGGAGTACCTGCACACCCTGCGGACCGCGGCGTACGCTCCACGACGCAGGCCGGCCGCGGAAGCGGGCGTTGGTCGCCGCCACCGGAAAACAGTGATGTCCAGTGGTGTCCCGTTCTCCGTTCCTGCCTAATCCGTTACGCCGGCGCGTCACTGCGTCGTGATCACCCGGATGGGAACGCGCGCCAGCACCTTGTTCCCCTGACCCGTCATGTAGCGGATCTCGGCTTCGCCCGGCTGCTTGGGAGCGGCGACGGCGAGGGGCGAGCCGGACTTCGTCGGCGTGTACGCGGCGTACTGGCCGTCGGGCGTGGCCTTCGGGACGATGGTGACGTAGTCGTCCCGGTTGTTCGGGCCGGTCCATGTGACGGTCACGTCCGCGCCGGCCTTGCACTCGTTGGGCGCCGAGAGCTTCACCTCGGCGGCGACGACCTTGAGCGCCCGCCGCGCCAGCACCTTGTTCCCCTGGCCGGTCATGTAGCGCAGCTCCGCGTCGCCGGACATGATCGGCACCAGCAATTCCACCGGCGAGCCCTTCGACGTCTCCGTGTAGTTCCCGAACTGACCGTCAGGGGTCTGCTTCGGCACGACGGTGACGTAGTCGCCGCGGTTGCCGGGACCCACCCACTTCACCTGAATCGTCGATCCCGCGGTCGCGCTGTCCGGCCCGGTGACGCCGACGTCCGGCATGAGCACCCGGATCGGGCGGCGCGCCAGGACCGTCCGGCCCTGCGCCGCGACGTACCGCAGCTCCGCGTCGCCGGGGGCGGCGGGTGCGGTCAGCGTCAGCGGCGACGGGGCCTTCTCGGTCTCGACGTAATCGCCGTACGCGGCGTCCGCCGCGCCTCGGGCGACGATCGTGACGTAGTCGCCCCGGTTGTTGGGCCCCGTCCACGCGACGGCGAACGTCCGCCCCAGGACGACCGCGTCGTCCGCCGCGAGCGTCGCGCCCACGGGCGTCACTTCGACCGGCGCGCGCGCGAGGATCGTGCGCGTGGTTCCCGTGACGTATCGCAGCTCGTACGTGCCGGGCCCGACGGGCGCGGTGAGCTTGAGCGACGGGCCGTGGCGCGTCTCCTGGTAATGCCCGTGCTCCTGGGCGGACGCCGCGGGTTTGGCCACGGTCACGAAATCCCCGCGGTTGTCCGGGCCCGTCCAGCCGACGGCGAACTCCGCGCCAGCCGCGACCTGCGGCGGCGCGGTCAACGTCGCGGCGGACAGTCGCTCCTCGGGCCGCGTCGCCGCGGGAGGCGCCGTCGCCGTGCCGCCCGCCGCATCGCCCCCGACCCGATGGCCCGCCGAGGGGTTCGTCGACGTGGATGACGGCGTCCGGCGCGTGTAACAGGTCGCCGCCAGCAACAGCACGACCAACAGAACGACGACCGCAACGACCCTGTTTCGCCGCCGAGAGCTTTCGGGCATGGCGCGATTATACCGACGCGGCGAGGCGTGCGGAGCCATATCCACGGATGCGGACCACGCGGTGGAAGGCCGTAGGGTCCGCCGACGCGAATCTCACGGACTAGACGCCCAACCGTGCCCGCGGCCTGCGGCGCTCGACCCATTGCCCCATCTCGGCGATCCCGTCCCGGAACGCGGCCGGCAGCGCCGCGAGGTCGAGGATCCGGTGGTAGTGGACGTAGATGACCGCCTCGCGCAGGACGAGGAAGTCGCTCAGCAGCGCCGCCGACAGGCCGCGCGTGGGCCGGACCGATTGGTACCCGTCGCGGAACGACCGCCACGCGGCGGCCACGCGGGCGTCCATCTCGGCGGCGGGCGTGCGGGTGACGAGCCGCGTGTAGATCGCGTCGTACGCGACCGTCGCCAGGTCCTGCTCGACCCACCCGCGCTCGCAGTTGTCGAAGTCGAACAGGTGGAGCCCGCCGGCCGCGTCGGCGAACACGTTGGCGAACGAGACGTCGGCGTGGATCAGGCCGTACCGGTCCGGCGCCGGCGGCACGGCCCTCAGGTCGGCCACGAGCGACCGCAGCGCGGCGCGGAAGCCGGCCGATTCGTCCGCCGGCGGCAGGAACGCCAGGTCCTCGTTCAGCAGCCGGGACGCGTGCCAGTGCGGCCGGCCGGTGGCGCAGGCGCGGCCGACGCCCGCGTCGAACGTCGCGGCGTGGAGGGCCGCCGTCAGCCGCCCCAGTGCCGCGAACGTGGCGGGCCGGCAGTCGTCCCGGGGGACGGGCCCGCCCGGCACGGGGTCGAAGCGGACGACGAGGTGCTCGGCCGCACCCCCGCCCGCCGCGTCGCCGGCCGGGGCGAACCGCTCGCACCACCGCCCCGCGGGTGAAGTTCGCGGGTTGCAGACCGGCAGGCCGTGGGCGGCCAGCTCGCGCGTCCACGCCAGCTCGGCCCCGACCTCGTCGGCCGTGCGGTGGCGGCCGACGCAGACGCGGAGGACGGCCGGTTCGCCCCCGATCGTGCAGGCGTAGACGTGGTTCTGCGACCGCCCGAGGAGCCGCGCCGACGCGGGGTCGGCGCCGTATCGGGCGAAGATCGTGGCGAGCACGGCCGGGTCGATGCCCGCGTGACGGACTGGCAGCATGACGGCGGAGCTTATAGCGTCGCTTACGACCGGCGGCAACGACGCGGTCCGCCCGCTCCGGCCCGCGCGAGTCGTTCGCCTGCCCGTTCGGCCCGACGGTCGCCGCCCCGGACGGATGGACGTGAACGGGGGGCGAGCCGCCGCCGCCCGCGCGTACGGGGCCGGCGAGGCACCCGCCCCCGCCGCCGCCGATCACCGCCCGAGCAGGCCGAGCGGCTGCGCGCGTCGGTCGCCCGGCACCCGGCGTACCTCGGGCGGGTGCGGCGGCGGACGGACGGGCGGGGTGGCGCCCCGAGGACCCGCTGTACCGGGCCCGCATGTGCAGATCCAGCAGCGCCTGGTGGGCCCGCACCCTCGCGCACTACGCGGTGGACAGGTGCGCGGCTCCGCCGTCACTTGCGCACGAGCCGGAACTGCTGGGTCATGAACCCGTAGTGCTCGGCCTTCCGCTTCACGTAGTCGCCCGCGAACAGCAGGCTCCCGCTCAGGCCGTCCGCGCCGAGCCAGCTCGCGGGCATCTGGGGCAGGTAGTGCGTGTGGTCGGGCCCGCCCCACCGCGGCTCGTCGTGGAACAACGACCAGGGGCCCCACGGGGTCGGGCCCTCGTACATCTGCATCTCCGACTCGAGGTTCCACCGGTCGACCACCTCTGGAGGAGAGTCCTCCTTGTGCGGCACCGTGTCGCTCGAGACCAGGAGGATGAACCGGTTCAGCCCCCGGTTGTACGTGATCGTCGGGTGCCCGACGTGGTCGCGGTCCGTGAAGATCGGCTTGGCCTCGTTCTCGTTCTTCGTCCACCGCGCGTTCCCCCCGCCGGCGTCGCTCCCCTCGAAGAACTCCCAGGCGTCGGGCTCGATCACGCGGTCCCGATGGACCCGGCCCAGGAACACGTTGTCGCCCGTGGCCCAGCTGACGTCGTTCGAGACCGCGTACACGTACGGCGCGAACGCGGTGGGGGTCTCGGTGTTGCCCGGCCCGAACGTGAGGAACGCCGGCGCGCCGAACTGGGCGCCGAAGAACTCAGGCGTGTCCTTGCCCGGGAGGTTGCTCCACGTGGCCCCGAAGTCCTTGGACACGATGATCCCGGCAACGCCGTACAGCTTCGAGTAGCCGTCGATGAACCCCAGGGCGGACACCTCCCACGGCCGCATCGTCGGCCACGGGTGGAACTCGCGCGACAGCTCCCGCAGGCGGTCGCGGTGCGCGGAGAGCCGCGGGACGTTCCAGTCGTAGTCGTAAACGGCGACGTACAGGGTCGAGTCGACGGCCACGGTGCCGGCGACGTACCTCCGCACCAGCTTTCCGGGCGGCAGGTACTTCCTGAAATCGTAAAACTGAAAGTCCGTGACGGTGGTGACCTTGTGGTTCGGCGGGACGCCCGTCGATCTCAGGACGTGCGCGTACCCGGCCGGGCCGCCGAAGTTCGCGCCGTCGTCGTCGACGACGTACGTGGCCCCGTCGGCGCCCCACGTCCACCAGTGCATGTCGCTGCCCGAGCCCGGGTACTTCGACGGCCGGCCCTCCCAGGCGAGCCGCTCGATGACCTGGCTCCGCGGGTACAGGAGCTTGCGGCGCGGCTGCTCCGCTCCGGCGGGCCGGGCGCCGCACGTCGCGGTCAGGGCGGCGAACACGAGCGACAGTGCCGTCGAAGCCTTCATGCGATGCTCCTTTGTCGCACGGAATCCCCGGTCAGCTGGGCGGCGCGGCCCCTGTGAGCCGCTCACTGACTCGCCTCCACCGGGTCGAACTCGGCGGTTGCCGACGCGAATGTGTTGCCCGAGCAGACGAACAGGCCGATCCGGCTCGCGTCGCCGAACGCGGCGCGACGGGACACCCGCGGCTCGCCCCAGTTCGTCCCGTCGGCCGACGCGAACACCCGGACCTCCCCGCCCGCCCGCTCGATCTTCAGGTGGACCGGCAGCTGCACCTTGCCGAGTTCCTTCGTTTGATTGTCGTCCTGATCGCCGGTCTTGTCCCGCCACCGGCAGGTCAGGCGGCCGGCGGCGTCCACCTCGATCAACACGTACCGCGCGGCGGCGTCGGTCAGCGACTCCCGGATCATCAGCCCCGCCGCCGTCGGCGGCCGGTGATCCCACTTGTGGCTCGGGCCGCCGACGTTAGGCCCCAGCGTCGTCAGGCGGGCGGACAGCGCGGCGTCGCCGCGCGCCGGCCGGCTCGCGAACGCCCCCTGGTCCCGCACCCGCTCCCACCACGACGTCATCGCGTGGCCGCTGCCCGTCAGGGTGAACCGGCCGCCGGACGCATCGACCGAGCCGGGGATCGGCGGCGCGCTCAGTTCGTCGTACCGCCAGCCGGGCGGCAGCGTCGAGGGCTGCACGGTCACCTGACAGACCTGTTTCACCCCGCCGGCCGTGGCGGTGACGGCGCAGGTTCCTGCCTTCCGGCCGACGACCGTCGCCGTCTGCTCGCCGACTTGCCGCACCTCGGCGACCTCCGGGTCGCTGCTACTCCACACCACCTGCCGCTCGAACGCGTCCGGCGGCGCGACCATCGCGTTGAGCGTCGCCCGCCCGTGCACCGGCAGCGCGACCGTCGGATGGTCCAGCGTCACGGCGGCGGCCGCCGCCCCCGGGTCACAGTGAACCCGCTCGTTCAGCTCGACCGCGTCGATCCGGACGCCCGCCGCCCCGTCGGCCGCCGTCACCGTGAGCCGGTAGGCGTTCCACTTCGCCGGCGACGCCACCGAGAACTCGCGGCGCGGCGTCGCCTCGCCGAACCCGGGCGCCCGTTGCGCGTCCAGCACCGTCCAGGTCGCCCCGCCGTCGTTGGAGCCGGCCAGCTCGACCGCGCGCGGCAGCAGGTGCGGGTTCCCGCACTCGAGGGCGTAGGACGTGACCAGCCGCTTCCGGCCGTCGACGTGCCGGTACTGGATCCAGCCCGACGCGGCCCGGTCCTGCCAGACGCCCATGTCGTTCCGCTCGCCCGAGTGGGTGACCCGGCACATGCCCGCGTCGGCGTAGTACACGGTGTTGAACGCCAGGTTCGCCGGCCGCGGCTTGCCGGCCGTCTGCGCGTCCTCGATCGCCCGCTCGACCTCCCCTTTGCGGCCCCTGAGCACGAGGTACGAGTGCCGCCCGCCCCCGCCCGCCTTCCAGACGTTGACCCCCGTGGCCGGGTCGGTGACGTTCGTGCCGCCGGCGACGACCTCGTACCACGGCCCGGCCCCGCGGACGGCGACCAGGGCCGAGACCGAGTCCCAGCTCAGGCGGTCGCCGGCGAAGCCGACGCCCGGGTACAGGCGGTAGGCCATCGTCAGCGGGTTGTGCTCGGGCATCTCGTATGTGACGCGGCGGCCCGAGTTGGTCGAGCCGCCCTCGCCGTTGAACAGGACGGGCGTCGGCCAGGTCGAGCAGACCAGCGCCGCCGAGGCCGGGTCCTGCTTGAAATTCCACTCGGCCTCGTTCGCCCGCGACGGCGGGTAGTTCCCGCCCATGACGTCCAGCCGCTTCACCTTCCGCGCGACCAGCGCCCCGCCGTCGAGCGGGCTGGTGTCGTCCGGCGGCGACCTGAGCAGGTTGGCCAGGTTCCGCAGCGGGCCGACCGCCAGCACCACGACGCTGCCGTCGGGCTGGGCCGCGAGCGTCCGGCGGTACAGCCCGACCGCGTCCGGGTAGTCCCGGCCGCTCGCGAACTTCCGCGGGTAGCGCTTGGCGATCTCGGCGCCGAACCCCTTGTGGTCGAGGAAGCCCGCGTCCTTGAGCGTCCCGACTGGGGTCTCCGGGCGGCCGAACCAGGTGTTGATCGCGTCGAGGCACGGCGCGATCGCGTCCGACGACGTGCAGCCGATCGTCGCCAGCAGCCTCGCCTCGCCGCGGTCGACCGCGCCGTGCAGGATGTACAGCGCGCCGATGTCGTCGCAGTCGTGGTCGACGTCCGTGTCGAAGATGACGTTGACCGGCGGCCGGGCGGCTTGGCTCGTCCCGCAGGTGACGAGCAACGCGACCAGTGTCGAGATCAGGGCCAGCCGATTCGGTGAAGCCAACGGAACCTCGGGCTGGGGAAGGTGTCGCGATCGGGACGCCCCGTTGCCTACGGCGCGACGGCCGAGAGGGATCGGGCGGGTGAACGTCGGGCCGTAGCCACCTCATCTCCCGCCGGCTCCGGCCGGGCGATCCGACCTTTCCCTACTCCCGTCGCGCACCACGCGTTGCGGGCGCACCCTTGGTCGCAGCATTCCTGTCGCCGTAAACCCCGGGTGGGCTGGAGGCCGATGTTCGGATCGCGCGATCTCAGCGCCCAGGTGGCGGCCGCGGTCGTGCCTCGGCCGTCCCCGGCACTTGAGGCCGTCAACGGCCGGGGCTCGACGGCGGTACGCCCTGCTACTACGGAAGGATCTCCCCATGGCCCGAAACCGCCTCTGGCTCTCGACGCTCCTCCTCGCCGTCCTCCTGTCAGTCCCGGCCACGACGGCGCCGGCCGCGGAGGAGGCCTCTGCCGCGGTCGTGACCCGCGTGCGCATCTACCCCAAGGCCGACCAGGCCAAGCTCCTGAAGGGCACGCGCGTCACCGGGTCCGTCACGTCGGCGACGAACGACTTCGTCGAGCTCGCCAAGCTCAAGGACGCGCCGGCCGACAACGCTTGGGCCGAGGTGCCGGTCGACGCCAAGGGGGAGGTCTACCGGTTCGTCAAGATCGAGACGCCGCCGAACTCGTTCGGCGCGGTCGCGGAGGTCGAGTTCTACGCCGGCGGGAAGAAACTCGCGGGCGCCGGGTTCGGGACGCAAGGGTCCCGCGACGACAACGGGAACACGTTCGAGCGGGCCCTCGACGGCGACACCCGGACGTTCTTCGAGGGCAAGGCCCACGATAACCAGTACGTCGGGATCGACCTCGGCGAGGCGGCGCAGGTGCGCCCGGTCGCCGCCACTCCGGCGGGCGGGCCGCACGGGGCGCCGGTCGCGGTCGAGCTGACATCGGCGACGCCGGGGGCCGAGATCCGCTACACGCTGGACGGCCGGGAGCCGGGTCGCGACGCGAAGGTGTACGCCGGCCCGGTCGCGGTTGGCGAGTCGGCCGTGCTCGTCGCCGTCGCGCGCAAGCCGGGGCTGGCCCGGTCGGTCACGCTCGTCGCGCCGTACCGGATCGGCGCGGCCGCGGCGGGCGGGGCCGGGCGGTACGCGACGTTCCACGTCGGCAACTCGCTGACGGACACGCTCGACGGCTGGCTCAAGCCGGTGATGGAGTCCGCCGGCTACACGCACGCGTTCTACCGTTTCACGATCCCCGGCGCCCCGACCGACTGGCTCTGGGCGCACCCGGGGCAGGGGTTCGGCGAGTCGCGGTACCGCGAGGCGTTCCTGATCCGCGCGCCGCTGACCGACGTGTTCACGCAGCCGTTCGAGGGGCACAACCGGTCGGTCGCGAACGAGGCCGAGCACTCGGCCAGGTTCTTCGCGGCCGCCCGCGAGCACTCGCCGGACGTGCAGCCGTGGCTCTACTCGCAGTGGCCGGTCAGGTCCGGCACCGGGAACTGGGCCGAGGCGAAGTGGCGCAAGGAGGAGGCCCCGGCCGGCGTGCGGCCGTCCGGCGGCGACTACGCGGTCGGGTGCGAGAACCACCTCCGGTACTTCGAGGCCGTCCGCGAGCGCATCAACAAGACCTGGAAGGGCAAGCCGGTGCTGATCGTCCCGACCGCCCGCGCGATGGCCGAGGCGAAGCGGGCGGTCGAGGCGGGGGCGGTGCCGGGGCTGTCGGATTCCGGGGACTTCTACTCCGACGACCTGCACCTGTCGCCGAGGGGCCGGTGGTTCGTCGCGAACGTGGTGGCCGCCTGCGTCGGCCGGGCCAGCCCGGAGGGCCGGACGGCAGTGCTGAACTCCGGCCTGACCGAGCCGCAGGCGGCGGCCCTGCGGAAGGTCGCGTGGGACGTGGTCAGCGGCTACGAGTGCGCCGGGCTGAAGAAACAGTGAACGCGCGGACGTTGATCGCGGGGGGGCCCCGCATCCCCGAGCTGTCGTCGGCCCTGCCTGTCCGGGACCCACACGCCGGCCCGTCATGCAGTGCATGGCTTTCGGCGCGCGGGGCGAGTAGCCCCGACTAACCCCGCCGAGCCACTAACCCCTAAAGCTCGATTTTTGGAGTTAGTCCCGGCCCCGTGTGCCCGGCGTTACAACCGCCCGGCCGCGCTCCCCAGCGAACGCCGCTCGTGGCGTGGACGCTTTTGGGCCCGTCGCGAACCCGTCATCCACCGCGAGCGCCCGCCGGGACGCGGCAGCCGCTCCGCTCGGTGGAGGTTTGGCCGCGGCGGTTACGCGTCTGTTGTCGCTCTACGCCCCGCCAGGTGCGCGACGCACCCGGACCCGGTCAGCATGCTGACGAGGGCGAATGGCAGTCCGATCAGGTTGTTAAACCACGGGACCCACCAGAACCGCTTCTCGCCGGTGCCGTCCCCGTCGATGAACGCGGCGACGCCCTCGGCGACCTCGGCGGGCGGCGAGCCGAGCACGCCCGACGCCTCGTCGGACCGCCAGCTGCGGCCGCCCCGCGTCCGCAGCGTCAGGGTTCCGGTGCCGTAGCTGCTGCCGGCCGCGTTCCGCGAGCGCCGGATCGTGGTGGTGGAGCTCGAGCTGTCGGCGTTGGTCACGTCCTCGAGGGTGACCGTCCGCCACGGCACGACGCCGAGAATCAGCCGCCGGACCGTCACGTCCACCCTGCCCTCCTGCGTCACGACCTGAACCGGCACCGTTATGTTGCCGCTCGTGCGGCTTCCCTTTTCTGTGACTCGGGGGGCGACCCGGTGGCACCGGACAGAGACCAGCGTCCCGCTGACGAACGCGCCGAACGCGACCAGGCCGCAGACGCACGGCACCAGGATCCTGACGAAGAGCGGGGGCCGGTTCACTTGGCCGTGTTTATCCATGGTGCCTCTCCGACGGGCTGCTCGACGTCTCGCCCCCGGGCACGTCGCGCACGTCGGGTCGCGGAACAACGTAGCCCGCCGATCGGAGCCGCCCCACGGTACTGACGTCCGGCGCGCCCCGCCACGGCCCTGAACCGGGCCGCCGCGACTGGCGCGGGAGCCGCGTCAGCGAAGCCCGCTGCGTCCCGATCGAATCTACGTCGTCGGCCGGTTCTGCCCTGGCCGGTCGGCCCGAGGCGGAGCCGGTAAGACGGGTCAGGGCGCGGCGCCGATCAGCTGCTGCGGCGGTGGGGACACGAGCAGGCGCCGCACCACCTCGGCGCCTCCGATTCCGACAGCGGCGACCCCGCGATCCGCAGGAAGGCAGCTGCAATCCACCGGTCCGCGGCTGGGGCTCTGCGCGCGCGCCCGCGGGCCTCGCCGGCCACCCCCCGGGTGCCGCTCTCGCACCCCACTTCCGGGATGTGGTCATTCGCTTGCACTTCTGCCCGTTCTCCAATAGGTACACGTTTCCGCCGCCGCCTTGGTGGGGCCAAAGCTGCCCACCGGTCGTGTTCGTCAGCGGGCCGATCGCTTGACGAGGATGGTCGCCGCGGTGGCGCCGTCGTCGGCGGTGATGGTGGCCGGGTACTTTGTGAGCTGTCGGCCGCCGACGTGGACGTGGTATCGGCGGCCGGCGGCGAGCGTCGAGAAGCGGAACGCGCCGCGGTCGTCCGTCGCCGCCTCCGCCTGGTGCTGGGCGGGTAGGTCGCCGGGGCGGTGGTCGGCGAGCGTGGCGATCACCGTAGCGCCCTTGACGGGCGCGCCCCCCTCCTCCTGTAGCACGCCGGTCGCGACCTGGCCGGGCAGCAGGCGGATCGTCAGCGGCAGCGCTGCGAAGTCGACGGGGACGGACGCCGGCTGGAACGCGCGGTCGGGGCTCACCGACAGCGTGTAGCTGCCGGCGATCTTGTCGTTCACGCCGTCGAACGCGAACCGGCCGTCCGGGCCGGTGCGCGGGGGCGGGCTGAACCCGTGGCTGTGGTTGTACGGGTTGACGTACGAGAACGCGACCGGCATCCCGGCCAGCGGCTTACCGTCGGTGTCGACCACGCGGCCGGCCACGGTGACGCCGGCCGCGAACTTCAAGTCCACCTGGTGGATCGGCGCACGCTCGGTGACGGCGATCGGCGCGCTGAGCGTCATCGCCTGCTTGCGGGACGCGAGCAGCGCGTACGTGCCGCCGATCGGCAGCGGGGAGGCGACGAACTTACCGTCGGACGTGATCGTGACCAAGTCACTGGAAAGCGGCGGGCCGTCCTCGAGACCGGGCGGGCGCGTGACCGTGACCAGACTCGGCGTCCCGACCTCGCGGCCGGGCGCGGCCGACCCGTCAGCCTGCAGCACGCGGCCGTGGATCGCGCCGGCGGGGCGAGCGGGGACCGCGATCTCCAGCGGTCCGTCGCCCGGGTCGACGCCGATCCCGTTCGCCTCGGGGAACCAATAGCCGACCGTGCCTGTCGGGGCGTACTGGATCACGTTGGGCACGACCACATCCAGCCGGGCTTGGCCGTCCTTGATCTCGACGCGCGGGTACCGCGGCATGTCTGACACGTCCTGCGCGTGTACCGCGATCGCGCCTGTCGGCGGGGGCGAGCCGGCGGGCGTCTCGAACCTGAACACGACGGTGCGCCGCGGCTTCGCGGGCGGCTGGGACTTCCGCCCGCCGACGTCGATGCGCACGTCGGTCTTCGTCCCGGTCACGTCCAGCGCTACGGGCCCGTCGGGGGCGTTGATCGTCAGCCGTCCCGGCCACAGTTGGCCGATCCGGAACCGGCCGACGCCGTCCTCGATCGTGACCGGAGCGTACTCGTACGAGCCGTGCGACCCGTCTGCCATCCGGAGCGTGCGCGAGTACGTCAGCGTCGGCTTGCCCCGCTGCTTTTGTAGCTTCGTGAGATCGCCGGTGACGGTGCCGGCAACGTAGATCTCCGGGCCCAGCGCGACGGTCAGGGCGCCGCGTTGCGTGGCGACGCTGACGTTCTCGACGAACGCGGGCGCGTGGTCGTGGGCCTCAACCATGAACGAGTAGGACGCGTCGTCCCGCAGCTCGTCGAGCGTGAACGCCCCGTTCTCGTCCGTCACCGCCCACACCGGCGCGCCGTCGAACGAATGCCCGTCGTTCCACGCGCCGCCGGTCTGACGGACGAACCGCACGCGGGCGCCGGGGAGCGGCTGGTCGCCGGGGCGGGTGCGGACGACGCCCTTGAGCGGCGTGGCCGGGCGCAACGTCCACGCGAGCGGTCGGTCGGGCTCGAGCGTTACCGACTCCTTTCGGTCGCGCTGGAACCCGGGGGCAGTGATCTGGAGCGTCGCGGGCTTGTCGCCGAAGTGGGGCAGCGTGATCGCGCCGCCCGCGTCGGCGACCGCGTTCAGCGTGTAGGACCACGACGACTTCGGGAACGTGTGGCCGCCGACCAGCTTGGCGCCCGGGACCGGCATACCCGAGGGGTCGCGGAGGTCAATCTTGGCCGTAAACCCTTCGGTCAGCACGAGGTCGACCGGGGGGTGCGGGCGGTCGGGCGCGAGCTGGATCGGGCCCGCGAACGCCGGCGCGTACCCCTTGGCGTGTGCCGCCAGGTATACCGGCCCGGGGTGCAGAGCGATGCGAAACTTGCCATCACGGTCGACCGAGAGCGACTGCGTCGAACTGTAGTTCTGTCGCTCGAGGTGCGCGGTCAGGTGCGCCGCCGGTGGGACGGGGGTGCCGTCGTGGGTCCGCACGCGGCCGGTCAGCTCGAACGTCGCCTTCGGGTCGGACTCGTTGAACGGCGGCTCGGAGTTCTCCCGCGCGATCCGCGCGATCTGCTCGACGCGCTGGGCCGGCGTCAGCAGGTCGGCCGCGACCTGCGCGATCGCGCGGCCGGTCTGCCACAGGGAGGCGAGCAGCGCCGTCCCCAGGACGAGCGCGACGACGAGCGCCGGCCACGGGAGGCGCACGTGCGGGCGGTGGCCCGGCGCGACGATCCGCCGGACGCGGTCGAGCAGCGTGTTCGGGCGGTTCGGCGCGGCGAACGCAGGGGCCAGCCCGGCGGCGATCGCGTTGCGGGTCGGGTTCAGCAGGCGCTCGGCGAACTCGGCAAGCGTCGTCGCGTACGCGACGGGCGCGCCGATCGCCGAGACGGCCAGCGCGTCGGCCGCCGCCTCGCGCTCGGCGCGGATTTGCCGGCTGATCCACCAGACGGCCGGGTTGAAGAACAGCAACGCTTCGACCAGCAGCTGGAGCAGGTTGATTAGGTAGTCATGCCGGCGGACGTGGGCGAGCTCGTGCGCGAGGATCATCCGAATGTGCTCGGGGGGAGTGCCGGCCAACAAGGACGCCGGCAGGAGGATCGTCGGCGCGAGCAGGCCGAGCACGCACGGAACGTTCAGGTCGTCGGCAACGGCCAGTCTGACGCTGCGGGCGACCCGAAGGGTGCCGCGGAGGCGGTCGACCTCGGCCAGGAGCAACGGGTCCGCTAGCGGTCGCCCCTCGCGCCGGAGGCGCCCGGCGGCGTGCAGCATCGCCGCCGCCCGGGCGAGCATCACGAGGACGCCCACCGCGTACAAGCCGGCGAGCGGGTGGGAGATCGATTCGAGCCGCGTCCGGATCGCGGCCGGGATCGGCGCGGCGGCGGGAACGCTTGCGGCACCGGTCCCTGCCGTGGCCGAGGACGACGCATCGGGTGCAGACTCGCGAGGAGCTGCAGCGGCGGCGCCCGTTCCGTGGGCGTGGTCCGCGGCCGGCGGAAGCGGGGCCGCGGCAACATCGGGCGTTAACGTTGACGCCTGCGCCCCGATCCCGGCCTCGAGGCCGTGGCGGTCGATTAGCGTCCACGTGACCGACGTCGCGAGCACGAGCAGCGCGAGGGCGGCGACGGCGACGCCATGCCGGAGCGCGGCCCGGGACGCAGGGATCACGCGCAGCGCCGCCGCGAGCAGCGCGGCGACGGCCGCCCCCTGCCACAGCGTGTGGGCGAGCGTGACCAGGAGGTCAGGCGCGGCCTCGGTCGCGAGACGCTCGACGAACTTCGGGAGCGGTGCGTGAATCGCGTTCATTTCTCGGTACCTCGGTCGCGCTTCGCCGCGCGCGGTGGTGGGGGTGGTGGCGTCTCAAGGCCGTTGAGGAACTTGCGGATCTCGTCGAGCTCCGCCCGGCTGACGTCGGACTCGGAGAGCAGGTGCTGCACCGCCGCCGAGGGGCTCCCACCGAACAGCTTGGCGACCCAGCCCCGGAGGAGCGGGCCGAGCACCTGCCGCCGCGAGCGGGTCGGGGCGTACACGTGCGCGTTGCCGCGGGCCTCGTGCGTGAGCAGGCCCTTCTTCTCCATGTTCTGCATCGTGGTCAGCACGGTCGTGTAGGCCCGCTGCTTGCCGTCCGGGATGGCGCCGAGCACTTGGCGTGCGGTGGACGGGCCGTCCCGCCAGAGGACCGACAAGACTTGAAGTTCGAGGTCAGAGGGGGGAGACACCACGTCCTTTCTTCTACTACTGACATAGTAGTTACTATGGCGCTAGTAGTCCGTCAAGGAAAAAATGCGCCCGCGTGGGGGCGTGGGCACGCGGCCACCGAGGCGCCGGGGCTTCGTGCTACTCCGCGCCCGGCCTTGCGGCGAAATGGATCAGGTGCTCGGCCCCCTCGGGCGGGAATCGGAGTTCGCAGTGGCCGCCCAGTTCGCGGGCGACGAAGTTGCAGACCAGGTCGGAGCCGAGCGACGGCCGGATCGGGCCGGTGACCGGCGGACCACCGCGCTCCTGCCAGCGGAGCGTGACCGCCGTCCCCGCGCCAGTGTCCGCCGGCCGCGCGTCCCAGGTCACCGCGAGCCGGCCGCCGGCGGCGGTATGCGCGCCGTACTTGCAGCTGTTCGTGTACAGCTCGACCAGGACGAGCATCAGGGGCAGCACCTGCCGTGGCGCGATCTGCACGTCCGGGCCCTCGACGGTCTCGAGGCACGGGTGGCGGGCGGCGTAGCCCATCGCCCCGAGCGCGGTCTTGGCCAGCGTGCGGAGGCCGACGGCCCGCCAGTTGCTTTCGGTCAGCATCCGGTGGACGTGCGCCATCGCCCGCAGCCGCGCCTCGACCGCCGCCGCGAAGGCGTCCACGTCGGTCGCCCGGCTGCGCATCATCGGGACGAGCGCGAGAAGCGCGGCCAAGTTGTTGCCGACCCGGTGGGCCAGCTCGCGCACCAGCCACCGGTTGTGCTCGGCCAGGTCGCGGTGGTGGCGGTCGCTGTCGCGCAACCGCTGCTCGGCCAGCTTCCGGTCGGTCAGGTCGCGGATCACGGTCACGCCGCCGGCCAGCCGCCCGGCCTCGTCGAATATCGGGCGGGCGGTCGTGCTGATCCAGCTCCCGTTCGCGCGGCCGGGGTGGCGGACGAAGATCTCCACGTCGTCGGAGCTCGCGCCGCCCAGCGCCCGCTGGAGCGGCAGCGCGTGTGACGGGTAGGGCGTGGCGCCGTCGGGCAGGAAGAACCGGAAGTGCACCGGCCACTGCTCGAGCGGCACCGCGCCGGGCGCGTCGCCGACCACGGCCGGCCGCGCCCCGATGATCCGCTCCGCCGCCGGGTTGAACAGCAGAAACCGCCCCTCGCAGTCCGCGACCGCGACCCCGTCCCCCATGTGCTCGAGGATCAGGCGCATCAGCCGCCCCTGTTCGCGCACCTCCTGCTCCGACCGGGCCAACTGCTCGGTGCGGTCCTGCAGCTCGCGCGTCCGCGCCTCGAGCTCGGCCGTCCGCTCCGCCACCCGCCGCTCCAGGTGCTCGTTGGCCGCCCGCAGCGCCTGCTCGGCGCGCTTCCGCGCGGTCACGTCGCGGGCGTAACCGGTGAGCCCGGCCACGTTCCCGTCGGCGTCCGTCCGGCGGACGAGCACCGTCTCGTAGTGGAGCAGCTGCCCGCCGATCTCGTGCGATGTCTCGACCCGCTCGCTGGCGCCGGTCTCCAGCACCCGCCGCTTGACCGCGACCAGCCGCGCCGCGTCGTCCGGCGCGACCATGTCGGCGTCGACGCGGCCGATCACGTCCTCCGGGCGGATCGGCGGCACCGTCCGCGAGAACCACGTGAACCGCAGGTCGCGGTCCTGGTCGAACATCAGGTCGGGCGAGTTCTCCACGACCAGCCGGAACCGCGCCTCGCTCTCGCGCAGCGCCCGCTCCGCCCGCCGCCGCTCGGTCACGTCGTGGTTCGACGCGACCCGCACTCGCCGCCCCTTGTAGTCGATCGTCCGCCCGCGCACCTCGGCCAGCAGCCGGCTCCCGTCCTTCCGCCGCATCTCGACTTCGTACGACCCTTGGTGCCCCGCGGCCACGAGCTGCCTGACGCGCTCGCGCGACTCCGGCGGGAATACGAGGTCGATCCCGTCGCTGCCGAGCAGCTCGGCCGCCGAGTAGCCGAACATCTCGCAGCAGCTCCGGTTGACCTCGAGGACGACCCCGTTCTCGTGCATGACGACGGCGTCCGACGTCGCGTCGAAAAGCGCTTGGTAGCGTTCGTTGCTGTCCCGCACCGCCTGCTCGGCCCGCCGCTGCTCGGTCACGTCGGCCCCGGTGCTGACCACGTACCGCAGCCGCCCGTCCGCCGCCCGCACTGCCGAGGTCGACCACGCGAGCCGCCGCCGCTCCCCTGTCCGCGTAACCCAGTCGCTCTCGAACTCCAGGTGCGACTCCCCGGCGATCATCCGGGCGAGGCGGGCGCGACCGGCCTCGGCCTGGTCGGCCGCCAGAACTGCCTCCCAGAACGGCCGGCCGATCACGTCAGCGCGGTCAAAGCCGGTCAGCCGCTCACACGCCTGATTGAACCCGGTCACCCGCCCCGCCGGGTCGACGATGATCACGAGGCTGGCGACGGCGTCCAGCACCTCCGCAACCGCGGTTCCCGCCGCCTCGTCCGTGTGCTCGGTCAACATCGCCGCAAGTCTACCGTTGCGCGCGAGCGTTCAAACCCCAGGGGCCGCAAGTACCGATAGTGACGCGCGTCTTCCCCGGCAACGTCGTCACCCAGGAAAACAAAAAGCCCCGACTGCTCGGGGCTTACGCGTGAAAGCCGAAGATGGGAGTTGAACCCACAACCCCCGCTTTACGAAAGCGGTGCTCTGCCATTGAGCTACTTCGGCGCCGATGGCTGTCCGCCGCGGGGGCGGACAACCCTGTGCGGGGAGAGTATGCCGTCCCGTCGGGTCGATTGCAAGACGGACGGACGTCGGCCGGTCTGACGCGGCCGCTCGATGGGGTTACGGCGTGGCGGCCGCCCGGGTTCAGGCGGCGGCGAGGCGGATCCGCTGCATGTGCAGTTGGGCGACGATCCGCTGGATCAGGTCCCGCAGCGCGTCGCGCCAGTCGCGCTGGCGGCTGCGGCAGCGGAAGTCGCCGGCGGCGTCGTGCACGGAGGCGGTGACCTCGTGCTGGCGCCCGACCCGGGCGATCGTGATCGTCAAATCGAAGTCGCCCAGACGCTGGCCGAGACGCGATGCCCGTTTCAACCACCCCATGAGCTGCCTGCGATGTGACGGTTTCAGGAGGACGTTGCCGGCTTCGAGCTTAACCATTAGGCAAACTCCTTGTATGTGCGGCGGGATCGACTCTACCACCGCAACAGATGTGCCGGTACGAAAATCGCGGATTCGTCGCCGGCCGGGTGGGTCCGAATAACCGGCGTGGGCGCTGTGGGCGGACTCACGCCCGCCGTGTGCGGCGGCGGTGTTGCTAGACTTTTCGCCCCGCCTCGCTAAGGTACGCACCGTCGAATTCACGGAAAGGAGCATGTTGCATGGCTAAGCCGCGACGCCGACGCAAGATCGGCAGTAAGAAGCGCAAGGCCCGTCGCGACCGCCGCAAGCGGTAAATCGCGCCGCCCGCGGACGTTGGGTCCCGGGCGGAGGGAGGGCGACGGCGGGGCCGCCCTGGGATCACACACAACGGAAAACAACACGAAGACGCGCAGACCGTCATGCAACTCGCGGCGGGGGCGCGTCTTCGAGTGCGTATGGGTCGTGCAGCGACCCAACCCACAGGAAGGCACGGCGAGCACGATGTCGGAGCATTTCGCGGATCGGTTGATCGGGGCGATCGAGGCGAAGGGGTCGCCGATCTGCGTCGGGATCGACCCGATCCTGGCGAGCATGCCGGACGCGGTGTTCCGGGGGGGGCGGGAGCGGGCTGCGAGCGAGCCGCAGGCGGCGATCGACGCGGTGTTCGAGTTCACGACGCGGGTGCTCAAGATCGTCGCGCCGCACGTGCCGTGCGTGAAGTTTCAGTCGGCGTACTTCGAGCAGTTCCACTGGGAGGGGGTCGAGGCGTACTTCAACCTGATCCAGGAGGCGGCCGAGCTGGGGCTGGTCGTGATCGGGGACGTCAAGCGGGGGGACATCGGGAGCACGGCGTCGGCGTACGCGGCGGGGCATCTGGCGGAGCCGGCGATGGCGCAGGCGGACGAGATGGCGACGCCGGACGCGATCACCGTCAACCCGATGCTGGGGCTGGACACGCTCGAGCCGTTCGTGCGGACAGCGACGGAGTTCGGCAAGGGGCTGTTCGTGCTGGTGCGGACGAGCAACCCGGGGTCGGCGGAGCTGCAGGACGTGAAGCTGGCGGACGGGCGGACGTGGAGCGAGATGCTGGCGGAGAAGCTGGCGGCGGTGGCGGAGGGGGCGGTTGGCGCGCGGGGGTGGAGCAGCGTGGGGGCGGTGGTCGGCGCGACGCAGGCGCACACGATGGCGTCGATCCGCCAGCGGCTGCCGCGGTCGATCTTTTTGCTGCCGGGGTACGGGGCACAGGGGGCGACGGCGGAGATGACGCGGAGCGCATTCCGTGACGGGGTGGGGGCGCTGGTGTCGGCGAGCCGGAGCATCCTGTACGCACACCAGGACGCGAAGGTGGCCGGGAAGTACGGTGCGGACTGGGAGAAGTGCGTGGAGGGGGCGACGACCGAGATGAAGCGGGACCTAGGGACGGTTCTGGAGTGATGGTCGCGGGGGGCGGAGGCGGCGATGCGGCAACGGTTGCGATTCTCGATGTCCGTCCGCCCTTCGGCGGCCCTCAGGGACGACGAGCGGGGCTTCTTCAGCATTGAGGGCCTGCCGCTCCATCCAAACCAATCGCCAAGATGGGGCTGGTGGAGTCGGCGGACGCGGCACGGGTTTGCGCGTGGCGTTCGCGACCGTGGCACCCCGGATGGCCGGAGACCGGCAACTGGTTCGGGCACGAGACGCGCGTGCCGCGTCTGACGCGATGGCCACGGGTCCCTAATTCGACGGTTTCGGCGGGAAGTATGGGGCTGTTGTGACTCGCGTGTTGCCCCAGTGCTCAGCGACGAACTGTTGCATCTCACGTCGCTCTTCGGGCGTGACGCTCTCATCGTAGTCGAGTTGATCGTCGGTCACTCTAAAGAGTTCCGATAGCTCGGCAACGGTTGTGACAAGCATCCGGAGGGCGTCATCCATCGGGTCACCGCGCCTCTCCAACCTCTGTGGTTCGTGCACCGAGGCCCAATGTAATGAGCTGACCCACGAGAGCAGGGCGCCGATTGCGAATTGACCATTCGCACCGGCCGTCCGAAAGACGGCCTGAATTGATGGATCGCTCGCGGGATTGGTTACGAGAGTGCGTATGATCGGGCGCATGTGGTCAGCCTCTTCCAAACCACGGCGTGAAAGGTGCTCGAACCCCTGCATTTTAGCCAGTCATCCTCTGCCGTCAGGCACGCCGTCGCGTACCTGTTGTACGAGCGGAATCAGGTGGGTGAGACGACGTGGCAGATGGTGGCGCGACACGGGCACGCATTCGCGCGGTCGGTCGGGTACGGGATGGCGGCTGCTTCCACCACGAGGGCATGATCGTCTTCGGGCGGAGCCCGGCACCGGCGGGTGAGTGACGCCCGCCGCGAGGGTTGGGCTGGGTCACCCGTGGTTCAAGTTCCTGCCGCACTCGGGGCAGCGGTCGGGTGTCGCGCGGCAGTCATAGCCACAGGCCGGGCAGATGTCGCGGGCCCAGGAAAGGCGCCGCGGGCGGGTCGGTCGCAGGCGGAAGGCGACGTAAACGGCCGCCGCCGCCGGAACGGCGTAGAGCGAGACGCCGATCACGTCCACCAGGAGCCGGAAAAGGGCCTCGTTCATCCAGTCTGTCGATTGTGCAAGCGGGACGCTCATCGTGCCGAACCTCGGGCTCCCCCCCTGCTTCATTCAATTGTATATTCCGACCCCAGCCGCGACAGGGCGCTCGCCGCTGAGTGTCCGAGTGAACCGCGACGGTCTGGGCGCACCGGTTCGGCCTGCCGATAAGATGTTGTGCAGATGCTGGACCTTCGCGACCGTCGAGTGACTGTGATGGGGTTGGGCCGCTTTGGCGGGGGGATTGCAGTTGCGCGGTGGCTGGCGGGGGAGGGGGCGCGGGTGTTGGTGACCGATAAGGATCCGGCTTCGGCGCTGGCGGATTCGGTGAGGCAGCTCGAGGGGGTGCCGGTGGAGTTTCGGCTGGGGGAGCATCGGGTGGGGGATTTCACGGGGGCGGAGTTGGTGGTGGCGTCGCCGGCGGTGCCACTGACGAACGAGTTCTTGGGGGCGGCGCTGGCGGCGGGGGTGCCGGTCACGACGGAAATGCGGCTGTTCGTCGAGCGCTGTCCGGCGCGGCGGGTGCTGGGGGTCACCGGGACGAAGGGGAAGTCGACGACGACGTCGATGCTGGGGGCGATGCTCTCCCGGCGGTTCAAGACCTGGGTGGGGGGGAACATCGGGAAGTCGCTGCTGGACGATCTGCCGCGGATCGCGGCGGACGATCTGGTGGTGCTGGAGTTGTCGAGTTACATGCTGGAGCATCTGCGGGCGATGCGGTGGTCGCCGCACGTGGGGCTGGTGACGATGCTGGCGCAGGACCACGTGGAGTGGCACGGGTCGGTGGAGGCGTATTACGAGGCGAAGCGGGTGCTGCTGGCGTTCCAGACGGCGGGGGATTACGCGGTGCTCAACCGGGGGTGCGCGAAAAGCCAGGCGCTGGCGCAGGGGGTGGCGGGGCAGGTGAAGTGGTTCGGCGGGGAGGATCCGGAGGCGCGGCCGTTCGACCTTGCGCTGCCGGGCGTGCACAACCAGGTGAACGCGCAGGGGGCATTCGCCGCCGCGCGGTGCCTAGGGGTCACGTGGGACGAGGCGCAGGCGGCGATGAAGGCGTATAAGGGGCTGCCGCACCGGCTGGAGCTGGTGCACGAGGCGGGGGGCGTGCGGTACTACAACGACTCGATCGCGACGATCCCGGAGGCGGCGGTGGCGGCGCTGGACTCCTTCCCTTCGGGGCGGGTGATACAGATTGTCGGCGGGCGGCTCAAGGACGTGCCGGTCGACGGGTTGTGCGACGCGCTGGCCGGGCGGGCGAAGGCGGTGCTGTGCGTGGGCGAGAAAGGGCCGGAGCTGGCGGCGGCCGTTGTGCGGAACGTGGGGCACCCGCCGGTCAGGGAGTGCGGGACGATCGCGAAGGCGGTTGAGGTGGCGCGGGGGATGGCGGCGGCGGGGGACGTGGTGCTGATGTCGCCGGGGTGTAAGAGTCAGGATCAGTTTGTGAATTTCGAGGCGCGGGGGGAGGCGTTTGCGCGGGCGGTGCGGGAGGGGGCGTAGGGCGGCACGACGGGGCGGAAGCGCAGGTTCCGCGAGTGGTGCGAATATCGCAAGCGGAGGGGCGTAGGCGGGCCGGTATGGACGCGGGGGGACGCTACTACTGCGCAGGGGAGCAGCGCTCCCGCTGGGTTCGCGGCTCGTTGCGGACGCGCGGTGACCGCTACCGGAGGGGGTGGATGCCCTATAATGCGGGCTTATGGCCCGCCATTCTTCATCGGACGCGTCGCGCCGGTATCACGACCGGGTCGCGCGGCAGTACGACGCGATCTACGACGACCCGTACTGGCACTTCCACGACGAGTTGACGTGGCGGGCGGTCAAGCCGCACGTGCCGCGCGACCAGTCGGCGCAGTGCCTCGACCTCGGGTGCGGCACGGGCAAGTGGGGGCTGAAGCTGCTGAAGACCGGGCTGGCGACGACGTTCGTGGACAACGCGGCGGCCATGGTGGAGAAGACGCGCGAGAAGGTCGCGGAGATGGGGGAGGCCAAGGCGCGGAAGGCGACGCTGGTGGTCGCGGACATCGTGGACCTGACGGCACTGCCGGCCGAGGCGTTCTCCCTCACGGTGGCGATGGGTGATCCGCTGTCCATCTGCTCTGACCCGGTGCGCGCGGCGCGGGAGATCGCTCGGGTGTGCAAGGCCGGCGGGGTCGTGATCGCGACGGCGGACAACAAGCTGGCGGCGATCGACCATTACGTCGAGCGCGGGAACCTGGACGCGCTTGAGGAGTTCGTGCGGAGCGGCCGGACGAATTGGCTGACGGCGGAAGAGCGGGAGCGGTTCGAGTTGACGACCTTCACCCCCTCGTCGCTGCGGAAGCTGTTCGAGAAGGTCGGGTTCGAGGTGCTGGCGGTAACGGGGAAGACGATCCTGCCGGTGCGGCAGAACAAGCGGCTGCTGGAGCGTCCGGACTCGATTGAGCGGCTGCTGCGGATGGAGGAGGAGTTGTCCCGCGACCCGGCGGCGGCGGCAGTGGCGGGGCACTTGCAGGTGGTGGCGCGGAAGGCGGCCGCGGTCCCGGCTTAAAGCCGCGGCGCGGCGTCGCCGGTGCCCGGAGGCCTAGGTTTCCGTCCGACCTGCGTGCTGAACGTCTGCAGGTACGAGATCCACATGATCGACAGGCCGAAGCTGTAGGCCCCCTGCACGACCAGGTCCATGTAGTGCTGGGTCGGCGGGATGTGGTAGCGCTCGCCGCTGGTGCCTTGGTAGGTGATCGCCTGCACCGGCTCGCCTTTGCCGAGCGGGGCGACCTTGACCTCGACGCGTTTGTAGGTGCCCTGCTCTTTGCCCGCGGAGTCGACCTTCCGGTTGACCTTGAGGTCGAGGACGGCCATGTCGGCCTCGGACATCTCGAACAGCACGCCGGCGACGTACTTGCCCGGGTCGTAGACGATGTCGGCGATCCCGCCGCCCCAGTACTCGCTGAAGATCGGGAACGACAGCCGCCAGTTGTCGAGGACCGCGGGGCGGCCGGGCTTCATCGGGGGCGGACGGTGACCGTGGTGGCGTGCCCATTCCGCCACCGCGCGCGAGTTCAGATTGGATCCGTAAGCGAAATACCACATCCCAAAACAGTCCGTGCCCGGGCTCAAGGCGTATTCTGGCCGCGGCGCCCGGAAAGGCAAAACCTAGCGTTGTCCTGACGCGCACCCGTTCGTCCGGGGCGTGCGCAGAGAGAGAGTCGGTACCTCGCGGTTGATTGGTCGGATAGCTTATGCGGGAAAGGGAGGTCGGCGTCAATTGAGGCCGGCGCTGGCGGGCGAGTGCTGCCAGACCGGCTTGAGCGCCTCGACGGCCTCGATCGTCCGCCAGACCCGCGTGCGGACGTTGGCCTCGGCCAGGAGCGACTGCTTGAGGGCGACCTGATCCTCGGCCAGCACGTTGTACGCGAGCAGGTCCGCGATGATCGCCGTGGGGATCGCGCTGGTGAGCAATTGCCGCACCTGCGCGCCGCCGGGTAGGGAGGCGTACGCGCCCTGCGCGAACAACTCGGTCAAGCGTTGCCGGCCGTCGACCAAGCCGGCTTCGGACGTGTCGGACTCGGCCAGCGGCTCGAGCTTGGCCTGCCGGTACGGCTCGTCGCCGACCTCTCCGACGATGCGGGCGCGCGTGTGCCCTTGCAGGAGGAAGTTGTAGCGTCCGTCGGGCAGCCGCTCGTGGGACAGGATCGTGCCGACGCAGACGACCGGCTCGATCGCCGGGCGGGCGTAGTAGTCCTTCTGCCAGCCGGTGCGGAGCAGGGCCATCGCGACCTGGCGGTGCCCGCGGAGGACGTCGGCGGTCATCCGCTTGTACCGCTCCTCGAAGATGTGGAGCGGCAGGACCGCGCGGGGGAACAGGACGACGCCGGGGAGCGGGAAGAGCGGCACGGCCGCCGGGATCTGCGGGGCGCCGGGGTGGTTACTCATACGCCCTGATTCTATCCCCCCGCGGCCGCGCCGGTCGCCGACAAATTTCCGCGGGCGCCGCCGCCCGCGGCAGGCGTCCCCGGTTCGGGGCCGCCCGCTACAGGCGCGTTGCGGGCGCAGCCGCCGGACCGGACCCTGAGGAGGCCTCAGATCCCGCGCAGCTCGCGCTCGGCGCGGAGCCAGTTTTCCGTCTCCGAACCGCCCTGCCCGGACGCCCAGATCTCGTACGCGCGCTTGGCGATGTCGGCGTGGCCGATCTCGCGCTTGGCCGGAACCGCCGCGGCCGGCTTGGGCGCAACGGCCTTGGGCACCGGGGAGTTACGCACGGCCGTCGACGCGACCGCCTTCGCGGGCGCCGCCTTGGGCACGGCGGCGGGGACGGTGGCGGCGGGCTTCTTGGACACGACAGAACTGACAGGCTTCTTTGCCATGACGAACACCTTCCTTGGATGAACCGTTGCTGTGGAGACCGGGCGCGGTGGCCGTGTCGGATAATTGGCCACGGATGGTCGTTTCCGGTCTAACACAGGGTATCGGTCGATTCAAGTTATCAGACTGAATTTTTCACCACTTTAACGCGGCGTGAGCGCCGCTCAGCCGCCGTTCGCCCTCAGCCACTCGAGCACTTCGCGGTCGTGACCTTCCGGCTTGACCTTCTCGAACACGTGCCGCACCCGCCCGTCCTTGCCGATCACGAACGTCGTCCGCGCGGCGCCCCAGTACTTCTTGCCGTACATGCTCTTCTCGACCCACTGGCCGTACGCCTCGGTCACCGCGCGGTCGGCGTCGGCGAGCAGCGGGAAGTTCAAATCGAACTTCTTCGCGAACCTCTCGACGGGCTTGACCGGGTCGGGGCTGATCCCGAGGACGCCGACGTTCGCCGCGTCGTAGTCCGCCGCCGCGTCGCGGAACCCGCACGCCTCCTTGGTGCACCCGGGCGTGTCGGCCTTGGGGTAGAAGTAGAGGACGACGGTCTTCTTGCCCTTGTAGTCGTCGAGGCTGATCGTCTGGCCGGTGCTGGCGGGGAGCGAGAACGTCGGCGCGACTTGTCCGACGGTCGGGGCGGTCTTCGTCTCGGGCACGGGGGTCTCCTTCGCTCGGGTGATGAGTCTGCTGAGCGGGGCGATTGTAGGACGGCCTGCGGGGCCCGTTCCAGTCACCGCGCGCAGCGCGAAGCCACCGCCGGCATCACCGGCATGCGCGCCGGTGCGGGCCTCGTCAGCGGCCGGGCCGCAGACCGCTGGGCTTGGCCAGGGGTTTCGTGGAGAAGACGAGCGGCGTCGCCGGTCGCGCTGGGGGCCTCTTCTTCGTGACGGGGAGGGAGGTGACGGACGTCATGGGTGTGGCGGCTCCTGACGCCCAGGCTTCCGCGTACGACGCGACGGACGCGCCCGAATTGCCGCGTGACAGTTCGGGCAGGGCCGTGTCGTAGCGCTGGGCGAGGACGACCAGGTCGGCGAAGTCGACGGTGCCGTCGTAGGTGAAGTCACCGTCGGCCCAGGTCTGGCCGCCGACCTCGTCGTAGCTCTGGGCGAGCTTGACCAAGTCGTCGAAGTCGACCTTGCGGTCGCGGGTGGCGTCGCCGGGGAGGTGGTGGAAGTCGAGCACGTACGCGTCGCCGCCGGTGCCGTCGGCGTCGCCGTCGAGCGGGTTGTCCGCGCGGTCGCGGGCGTGAGCAGGGTCGAGCGTCAGGCGGTAGTCACCGACGGGCAGGCGGCCGTCGGGCAGCCCGGGGAACGTGACCGTCGCGGTGCGCGTGGCGGCGTCGTAGGCGACGGCGTACTTCGCCGGATCGACGGCGACACCCGTCGCGCGGTTGGTCACGGTGACCGCGGACTCCGGGAGCGGGGCAGCCAGCGGTTCGGTGAACTGCACGGTGGCGGCGTGGGCGGCGAGGTCGTGGCGGAAGGCGGCCGACGCCACCTTCGGGGCCGTCGTATCCACCGTGAACGTGCGGGACGCGGTGACGTCGGCCTCGGCCTGCCACGCGCCGGCGTCGTTGCGGCCCAGCGCGTAGACGGTGTACGTGCCGTCGGGGAGGTTCGTCAGCGTGATCGGCGTGCCGGTCGGCGTCTCGGCGGAGTACGCGCCGTTGTTCAGGCGGTACTTGTAGGTCAGGTACCCGGCCGCGTTCGTCCCCGTGCCGAAGGCGAAGCCGGGGGTGAGGGTCGCCGTGGGGTTGTTGGTGAAGGCGGCCGGCTCACCGGACAGCGTGACGCCGGTCGGGACGGCAGCGCCGATGTCGGTGCCGTTCGGGCCCGCGCCCCGCGCGGGGGAGTCGGGCAGCAGTCGCAGGTCGACGGTCGGGTCCAAAACGTTGGCGGCGTTGACGAACTTCGGGTCGACCCCGGCCAGGTTGCCCGGCCCGAGCGTGACGACCGCGCCGGCCAGCGCGTTTGTGCCCGCGGCGGGCAGGATGTTCCGTGCGAGCGTGATCGGGACGGGCTCGGGGTGGCCGGCCGGAAACGGCTGCGGCAGCTCGAACATCCTCGAGACGTTGTGGAAGATATTCCCCTCGACGTGGAGGCGGTTGCCCTGCCACTGGTTCGGGCGCACCTCGTAGAGGTTGATCGCCGCCGTCGTCGGCTCGGTCGTACCGGGGAGGCGCTGGACGTTGACGATCGTGTTGTTGACGATCGTGCCGGACGCGCCGTCCTTGATCAGGATGGCGTGGTCGGTGTTGTGGAAGAAGTTGCGGGTGATCGTCAGCTCGGTCGTGCCGCCGCCCTCGTTTCCGGTCGAGATCGGGTGGGACTTGCTGGACGGCTGGGTGCGGCCCTGGGGCTGGTGGAAGTCGACGAAGACGTTGTTTTCGATCCACGCGTCGGCCGAGTCGAGGTCGAGGCCGTCGTCCTCGCCGCCGAGGAACCAGCTGTCGTGAACCTGGAGGATCCGGCCGTTGGTGCGCTGGCCGCCGGTGAAGTCGATGATGTCCTGGTAGCCGGTCGCGCGGCCGTGGACGTTGCGGCGGAACGTGGCGAACGACCCGGCGGTGCCGAGCATGTTGGTCGCGTGGATCGGCTCGAAGTTGCCGATGTTGGGGAACACGCTGCTCTGGACGTCGATCGAGCTGTTGCTGATGTCGAGGTACTGCCGGCCGATGTTCCCGAACGTGACGTGGTCGAGGTAGAGGCGGGAGTTGTCGACGCGGAGGGCCTGGTCGTCGGCGGTGTTGCGGGCGAACTCGAGGTCGACGTAGGCGAGGCGGTTCTCCTGCTGGGTGTTGCGGAACTCGAGGTCGATCCAGTCGGCGGGAGCGGCCGGGGCCGGGTCACGGGTCATGCGGACGTGGCGGAAGTCGGTGCCGTTCGCGGCCAGGCGGCCGTTGACGATGAACCGGGCACCGCTGCCGAGGTAGACGCTGGTGCCGGCCTGGATCGTTAGGGTCGCGCCGGTGGCGACGGTGACGGTGCCGGTCAGCAGGTAGGGACCGCCGGCGGCGGTCCAGGTGTTGTTGCCGGAGAGGACGCCGGTGACGGTTTGGACGGTGCCGTCGTCGTACCAGACGTCGACGTGCTTGCGGGTCAGCTCGTTGTCGGCGGCGTCGTAGGAGCGGATCTGCACCCGGTTGATCCCAGGCTGGAGGCCGACGGCGTTAGCGACGTTCGCCAGCGTGTAAGCGCCGGTCGCGGGGGTGTAGCTGGCGACGACGTCGTTCACCTCGACGACGGCAGTCACGGCGGGGTCGGACGTGCCGCTGAACGTGACCGTCGCGGAGGCGAGGGTCTTGGCGTACCCGCCCGTGGTCGGCAGGTTGGTCGAGACGGTCAGAGCGGGGGAAGGGGTGGTCTGTCCGCCTGCGAACTGGATCATCCACTGGAGCTCGGGGTCAACCGCCATCATCAAGCGCGACTCGAGCAGGACGATGGGCGGCGCGGGGGCGCGGTGGCGCCGGAAAAGCGGTCGGCGGCGGGTCGGTTGATGCATTCTCGCTTTCCCTCTCCGTGCCCCCTGCTCTGAGCAGGCAGTATACCGTCGGCGGGTGAGTTTTCATTGAGGTTGTTGGCCGGCGTTGCTGGGCGGACGGGAAACCTTATCCAACCCCCCATAGGGTGACGGGAGGGCGGCAACGTAAACGCATTTCGAACAAGGCCTTAACCGCACCTGCGACGAGCGCGTCCCACGCCGCGACTGGTGCGGGCGTCGTTCAACCCCTCCCGACGCCGTGACAACGACCCCCGGGTTTAGACCTCTAAATGCTTCCAGGCGCCCTTCTCGAAGCGGACCCACGCGAGGATGCCGCGCACGAGCAGTTCGGTAGAGAGCACCATCCAGACGACGACCAGGCCCTGCCGGAGGACGTAGACGACGATCAGGACGCCGGCCAGCCGCACGGCGATGGTGCTGAACAGGTTGAGGGCCATGACGGCGATCGTGTCGCCGGCGCCGCGGAGGGCGCCGCTGAAGACCATCCCGGCGGCGAAGCCGGCTTGGATAAAGCCGGTGACCAGCAGGCAGTCGGCGGTCAGGGCGGAGATCTCGGGCTGGTTCGGGAGCATCCAGTCCGACAGCGTGCGCCCGAACAGGATGAACACGACGCCGCACAGGGTCATGATGCCGCCGCCGAGCGCGAAGGCGAGGTAGGTGGCGCGGCGGGCGCGGCGGGGATCCTTCATGCCGAGGGACTGCCCGACGAGCGTCGCGGCGGCGGTCGCGAAGGCGAAGCCCGGCAGGTAGCTGAAGGCCTCGATCTTGACGGCGTTGAGGTGGGCGGCGGCGGAGACGTTGGTGCGGTCCATCGTGTTGATCACGATGACGACGGTGAAGTGGGCGAGCCAGATCAGGAGCCCCTCGAGGCCGGCCGGCACACCGACGCGGAACACGCGGCGGAGCGTGTGGGCGTGCGGGCGGAGGCGGTGCCAGTGGAGCCGAACCCCCCCGCGGCCGGCGACCAGCACCGCGAACTGGAGCGCGCCGCCGACGACGTAGGCGACCACGGTGCCGGCGGCGATGCCGTCGAACCCGAGGGCGGGCAGGCCCCAGCGGCCGTAAGTCAGGCCGAAGCTGAGCGCGATGTTGACGGCGTTGACGACGATCATCGAGACGGCCGGGGTCAGCGTGTCGCCGGCGCCGCGGAGGCAGGCGTTGGCGGTCAGCATGACGGTCAGGAACGGCAGGCAGGCGGCGAGCAGGCGGAGGTAGGAGAGCGCGAACGCGGCGGCGTCCCCCTTCAGGCCGGTCAGGCGGATCCAGAGCGGGGCGGCCAGGAACAGGAGCAGCGCGAGCGCAACGCCGAGCGCCAGCGACGCGGTGACGCTCTGCCCGCAGACGTTGTTGGCCAGGCGGCGGTGCCGCGCGCCCTTGGCGCGGGAGATCAGCGCGGTCGCGCCGGTGCCGACGGCGCTGACGATCAGGCCGATGAACCAGACCAGGTAGGAGATCGTGCCCACGGCGGCGGTGGCGGCGGGGGCGACGTCCCGCCCCCCCTGCCGCGGCAGGTTGTTCGCCAGCCACGTGTCGCTGAGGCCGACGAAGAAGTTGAAGATCTGCTCGGCGAGGGAGGGGAGTGCGAGCAGGAGCACGACGCGCAGCAGGCCGGGCGAGGCGGCGGGGTGGGGCGCGGGCTTGACGCCTGCGCTCGGGGGGGCGGTCTTCTCAGCGCGGTCCATCCTTCGGCTTCCTCGTTCCACGGGGCGGGACGGCAATGGTAGGCGGCGGCGGGCGGGGAGGCGGCCCGGATCCGGCCCGCGAACCCGTCCGCTCAGGGCTGCGGCGGCGGACATCCACGCTTCACCCGGCGGTCGTGGCAACGAACTCACCGCCAAAACGAAAGCCCCCGATCGCGTGATCGGGGGCTTTGCGGTCCTTGGCCGGGAAAGGCCGCGGCGTTATTTCCCGATCCGGTTGATGATCAGGTCCTTCGCGCGGTCGGCCGGCAGGTTCAGCGCGCCCTGGGCCTCGGCGGCCGCGGCACGCACCTGCAGGTTCTCCGCCGTCCCGACGACCTTCTGCAGGGCGTCGGTCGTGTTCGGGTCGAGCTGGTTGCCCCAGAACTTCGCGCTGCGGGCCAGCGACTTGAACAGCGACACCTTCAGGTCCTCCGGCGCCTTCTCGTCGAGCGCCTTGCCGGCGATCGCGGCCTGCGACTCCTTGGTGTTGATCATCGCCAGCACGTTACCCGTGCTCTTGGCGACCTCGAGCCGCGGGTCTTCCAGCGCCCGCATCAGTGCCGGGGCGGCGACCGACACGTCGAGCACCTGGCCGCGGCTGATCGCGAGCCGCTCGAGCAGCGCGGCGGCGCGCTGGGCGTACGCCTCCGACGCCTTCTCGTCCATCACGGCCGACCCGGCGCGGGTCCGCGCCTTGTTGATCGAAGTCGTCAGGGCCGCGGCGTCGGGCGCGGTGCCGGCGGCGCCGGCGACCAGCGTGTTGACCCGCATGTCGTTCAACTCGGCCGCGACGAACGGCGAGGCCTTGCTCTCGACGATCATCACCTTGGGCACGTTCTTCAGCGACGGGCTGGCGACGATGGTGTCGGCCTGGTCGTTGCCGCGGGTGTCAACGAGCAGCACGTCGACGCTGGGCAGGCGGCCGGCGGCGGCGGCGGCGGAGCCCGCGTCGCTCGCGGTCTCGGCCCGGACGGCGTCCTTCAGCGACTCCTTGACCGCGGTCGCGGCGTTCGCGTCGGGCGCGACGATCACGAGGTTCGGACGGCCGCTGGCGCCGACCGCCTCGGCCAGCGTCGGCACGACCTGCTCGAGCCCGTTGAACGGCTGCTGCGGCAGCGCCGCCGCCAGCGTCATCGCCGCCTCGAACCGCACGAGGCGGTCGGGGAACTGCATCGCCGCGACGATCGGCTCCTTGCCGTCGGCCGACGCGCCCTGGAAGATGTTCGCCTGGCCGACGATCTCCTGCAGCGACTTCACGGCCTTCAGCGCGACCGGCGTCGTGCGGTCGTTCAGCGCCCGCGACAGCACGGCGTTGCAGTACTGCGTGCCCATCGCCACGTTGTAGAAGTGGGCGTCCGGGCCGCTGTGGGTCGCGTCCGTCTTACCCTCGGGCAGGTCGGCCTCGCGCTTGTTGTTGGCCGCCAGCCACAGACTGACCGTCTCGGCCTTGCTGGGGTCGAGCTTCAGGGACTGCTCGGCGGCGCGCATCGACATGATGTCGCCGAAGATCGGCGTCGGCACGTCCTTGTTCATCAGGCCCTTCGCGTCGTCCCAGTACCAGACGTGCGCGTCGGCGAACCGCGGGTCGGCGACGATCGACACGCTGCCGTAGTAGAACTTCTCCGCGAGGTCGTAGAACATCTGAGCCGGGTTCTGGCCCGAGCCGCCGAGCCGGGCCAGCGCGCGGCCGGCGGCGGACTTGACCTCGCCCATCCCCGGGTCGTTCGACGCGGCCAGCCGCGCGATGTACGGCGCGGCGTCGGGATAGCCGATGTCCGCCAGCACCCCGATCACCGTGATCAGCGTCCCTTGGTCCTTGCTGTCAAGCACCACGACCAGCGGGTTGAGCACCTGCCGGCCCAGCCGCACGAGCCCGCGGCGGGTGGCGCTGTGGAGGTTCCGCTTCCCCTGGTCGCGGAGCACGTCGATCATCACGGGGGCCGCGAACTCGCCCGCGTTCCGCAGGTTGGCGATCGCCATCTCAAACGCCCGCTCGTTCACGCTCAGCCGCGCGACCTCGCCGGCGATCCATTTATAGTCGGTCACCTGGCCGAGCTGACCCTCCTTCAGTTTCGCGATCAGCTTCTGGGTGACGTCCTTCATCGGCTCGACGTTCAGCCACCGGAACAGCGTCTCGAACAGATCGTCCCTGCGGTCGCGGGCGACGGCCTGGAACGCCTGCAGCAGTTCGGGCGCGGGCGTGTTGGCCTCGAGCAGCTTCTGCCCCTCGGCGGCGGCGAGGTCGTACTTGGCGATCTTGGCGTAGTGCCAGAAGTTCTCGGCGGCGGCGGCGGCGGGGCTGACCGTCGCGGCGGCGGGGGTGAGCGGCGGCGGCGCGTCCGGGTTGGCGGCCGGGGCCGGGGCGGGCGCCTGCGCGAAGAGCTGCGACGTCGGGATCAACGGTGTGGCCATCGCGGCGGCGAGGGCGACGGCGGAAAGGACGCGCGGCAGTCGCATGGTGGGGGCCTCCAAAGGTGAGAGCATCGAGCCTGCTGTCTCGGTCGCGGCTAACGGGGATCGCGATCGCGGGGGGCGACCGTCGCCCGGGCGGACGGCGCGCCCGGTGACCGCCCGCCGGGGATCCAACCCCGGGAGCGGCAATTCGTTGCCAACGCGGATGATAAAAACCGCCTAACACCGGTGTCAAGAAACGCCTGCCATTCCCACACCCGAATTACGACGCGGCTCACACTCCCCCGCCGACACCCGGGTCGCCCCGCTCGGACGCCATTTTGTCTTTTCCCCGCTCGCCATTACACTCCCCCGTTCCCATGAAATCGGAACACCGCCACGAGCTGAAGACCAACGACCTCGCCAAGCACCTGATCACGACGCAGGACTACGTCCAGCGGTACGGCGGCCGGGTCGCGCTGGGCATCGCGATCGTGATCCTCGTGATCGTGCTGATCAACCAGCGGATCGCCAGCGGGCGGAAGCAGGAGCAGGACCTCCGAAACGACCTCGCCTACGCGCGCGGCGAGATCCAGCGGCTGGACGACATCGACTTCATGGGCCGGCCGGCGGTCAAGCCCGCCGACGTGGAGATGGCGCGGACGCTGCTGCAGCGGGTGCGGGACAACGCGTCGGACAAGACGCTGCAGGCCGAGGCGCTGTACTGGCTCGGCGAGTACGCGTGGGGCATCGCGAACTACCCGGACCCGGCCGGGGCGGCGACGCAGCCGTCGGCGAGGCTGGACAAGGAGCGGGCCGAGGCGCTGAACGAGGCGAAGGGCGCGTACCAGCAGGTGGTGGACAAGTACGGCGACCAGCGGCTGGCGGTCGTCTCGGCCCGGTTCGGCTTGGCGGCGGTCGCGGAGAACGAGCGGAACTGGGACGAGGCGAAGAAGCAGTACGAGGCGATCAAGACGCACGACGGGGCGGCGGAGTCGTTCAAACGCTTGGCGGATCAGAAGCTCAAGCGGCTGGAGGAGATCCGCCAGCCGTTCCTGGTCGGCCAGGTGCCCGACCGTCCGGAGCTGCCGCCGCTCCCGACCCCGCCGACCACCGGTACGACCGTCCCCACCACGGGCACGACCGCCGCCCCGACGACCGGCGCGGCAACCACAGCGCCGAGCGCTACCGCGCCCGCGGCGGGCGCCGCCACCCGGCCGACCGGGCGTGCGACCACCCGCCCCACGACCGCCCCGTAGAGATGCCCCTATCCCTGCAGCATTCGCGCCGCCAGTTCGACGCGGTTCAGCGATTCCTCCAGCACCTTCTTTTGCCGCGGCGTCCACCAGCGCGGCCACTTCTCGTCAAGTCCCGCGACGACGCCGAACCGGCTGCGGATCGTCCGGCGGAGGTCGTCGATCCCCTGCCCGGTCGTGCCGATGGTGCGGACGCCGCCGACGCGGGCGATGTCCCACGCCGGCGCCGCGGTGTCGGCCTTGTTGACGACGCGCAGCGCGTCCGGCCAGGCCTCGAGCACCTCGGCCTGCTCCCCGTCCAGCGGCCGGCTGGCGTCCGTGACGACGACGACCAGGTCGGCGGCCTGGATCTGCTCGCCGCTGCGCGCGATCGCCTCGGCCTCGATCGGGTCGGCGGTCTGGCGGATGCCGGGCGTGTCGACGAGCAGGACGGCCAGCCCGTCGAGGTTCGCGGTCTCGCCGACCCAGTCGCGCGTCGTGCCGGGCAGGTCGGCGGTGATCACGCGCTCGTGGGCGAACAGGCGATTGGCCAGCGTGCTCTTGCCGACGTTGGGCGCGCCGATGATCGCGACCCGCGGCGGGTGCAAGAGCCACCACAGACTGCGGTCGGCGAGGATCGCGCTGAGCTCCTGCTTGACGCCCTCCGCCTTCTGCATGTGGCGGGCGAGGTGGGCCTCCTGTCCCGGGGCGGGGGTTGCGCGGCGGAGCAGGTCGGCCCAAGCGGGGGCCTGGGCGAGCAGGACGCGGACGGCCAGCTCGGTGCGGGCGAGCGGCAGGTGGGCGTTGACCTCGCGCTCGAGGACGTTCGCCCCCTCGACGGCGTCGAGGGGGAGCGGGTCGTTGCTCGCGGCGGCGGCGGGTTGGGTCACCTCGAATCCTTCCTTCCTGAGAAGTGCGAGCACAGATTGAACCACCCATTCGCCGCCGTGCAAGTTGAGGTCGCAGGAATTCCCGCCGTCGAACAGGACGGCGACGGCGTCGTCGAGCACCGAACCGCCGTCGGACAGGTCGCCGTGGACGCAGCGGTGTTCAGTCACGGGCTTGGAGAAGCGGGCCGCGAGGAACGCCGGGACGGCGGGACCGGCGACCCGTACGACCGCGATCGCGGCGACGCCGGGGGCGGTGAGCAGGGTGGCGCGATTCACGTTGTCCATCGCGTTGGCCTCGCCGTCCAGGTGCGCCCGCACCGCGGGGTTACGTCCCGTGCTTGATGTGGTGGTTCGTGTAGGCGAGCGCGATGCCGTAGAGCGTGAGGTCGGGGGAGATCGCGTGGACGATCTCCCAGCCCTCGAACAGCCGGGCGGCGTCGCCGCCGGTGGCGATGGCCTCGGGCCAGGTTCCGAGCTCGGTCGCGTAATTCTCGACCAGCTCTTTGACCATCCCGCGGGCGCCGTGGAAAACGCCTTGGCGGATCGCCTCTTTCGTCGAGCGGCCGAACACGCCTTGGGGGGCGGCGAGGTCGACGAGGGGGAGGCGGGCGGTCTTCTCGTTCAGGGCCCCGAGTTGCAGCGCGACGCCGGGGGCGATCGCGCCGCCGAGGAACTCCCCCTTGTCGTTGCAGGCGTCGACGGTGATGGCGGTGCCGGCGTCGACGACGACGCAGGCCTTGCCGAGTTGCTCGTAGGCGGCGGCGACGTTGCAGACGCGGTCGACCCCGGTGTCGGTCGGGGGCTCGGTCAGGACGCGGATCGGCAGGTCGATGTCGCGGCCGACCCACTCGATCTTCGCGCCGGCGACCTGCTGGACGACGTGCTCGACGGCTTCGAGGACGGCGGGGTTCACGCTGGCGCCGGCGACGGCGGGGGCGTCGGCGTCTTTGATCTTGTCCCACGCCTGACGGATCAGGTCGGGCCACTGCTCGCGCTGGTCGTGTCCGAGGCGGGCGGTGTGGGTCAGTTCGCCGGCCTCGAACACGCCGACGGCGAGACGGGAGTTGCCGACGTTCAACACGAGGAGGTTGATGTCCATGGGCGGGACTATATGCGCGGCGGGCGGGGCGGACTAGGCGGGCGGGCCGGGGGGACGGCGGCGGAAAAAAGTTGCGCCGGCGGCGGGGCGCTTTGAGGAGGTGATGGTGTGGGCAGGAGTTACGGCGGGCGGGGAGGGCGAAGGGCTCGGGAAAGCGGGTCCTTTCGGGGTCCCGAGGGGGTCCGGAGGAGGTCCAAAGGAGGTCCCGAAAAGGTCCCAAGGAGGTCCCGAACGGGTCCCGGGGAGGTCCCGCCGGGTCCCCGGGGGCGGGTTGATCCGCGAAACCGCAAGCAACGGCGGGGGTGGCGGGTGCGGGGCGATGGGGGGAGGCACGCCACGAAGCCAAGGAGCCAGGGAGAGGAAGAGCGGTATTCAGTTGAGAAAGAGCACGCGTCTACCTAGAGGGGCGGTGTTGCGCGCCGGAGACGCGTGCGGTGCAGCGCGGGGGGTGAGACGTGGGGATTTTCCGGGGTTTGCGCGGTCGGCTGGCTGGATTTCCTGTAAATGGGTGTTGCGCGCGGCGCGTGAGGGGATTTCCTACGGTCGGGGGTACGGGCGCGCGTTCGATGGCGAGACGTTGGCAGGAGCCGGCCTGGGTGCGTGCAAAGGTGTTTACGCGATTCTTCTTGACCGTGAATCAAACGAGTGTTTTAATTCTTCAAACGGTTGTTTGAAATCATTCTTATGACTCCATCCGAGATACAGGTTCAGGACAAGACGCGGCAGCGGCTGCTCGAGGCGGCGGGGGAGGTGTTCGCCGAGCACGGGTTTCACGCGGCGACCGTGCGGCAGATCTGCGACCGGGCGGGCGGGGCGAACGTGTCGGCGGTCAAGTACCACTTCGGCGACAAGCAGGCGTTGTACGGCGCGGCGCTGCGGTACGCGCACGGGTGCGCGATCGCGAAGTACCCGCCGAGCATGGGGTTGCCGCCCGACGCGCCGGCGGGTCGGCGGCTGCACGCGTTCGTGCTGTCGTTCCTGATGCGGGTGCTGGACGACGGGCGGCCGGCGTGGCACGCGAAGATCATGAGCCGGGAGATGGCCGACCCGACGGACGCGATGGACGAGCTGGTGCACCAGCAGATCAAGCCGCACTTCATGCACCTGCGGCAGGCGGTTGCCGACCTGTTCGCGCCGAAGTCGGTGGACGACGAGACGCTGCGGTTCTGCTGCAACAGCGTGGTCGGGCAGTGCCTGTTCTACCACTTCGGGCGGCCGGTCTCGGAGCGGCTGTTCCCGGGGAAGGGGCACACGGTCAAGGACGCCGAGCGGATCGCCGGGCAGATTACGCGGTTGACGCTGGCGGGCGTGCGCGCGTTGGCGCGCGAACGCGGCCCGCGGGCGGGCCGGCTAAACGGGGACGACCGGGGTCGCGGGAATGGTGGTGCGAAATGATGCTGATTGCGATGAAGATGCTCGTCGGGGACCGGGCGAAGTACCTCGGGATCATCATGGGGATCACGTTCGCGTCGCTGCTGATCACGCAGCAGCTCGCGATCTTCAACGGGCTGATGTCGCGTACGTATGGGGCGATCTCGGACCTGGGGTTGGCGGACGTATGGGTGATGGACCCGAAGGTGCAGTTCGTCGACGACATCAAGCCGCTGCAGGACACGCAGCTTTACCGGGTGCGGGGGCTGGAGGGGGTGGAGTGGGCGGTGCCGCTTTACAAGGGGCTGCTGAAGGCGAGGCTGGAGACGGGGGAGTTCCAGACGTGCAATGTGTATGGGCTGGACGACGCGAGCTTGATCGGGGGGCCGCCGGAGATGGTGGAGGGGCAGCTCTCGGACCTGCGGCGGGCGGACTCGGTGATCATCGACGACGTGGGGGCGGCGGACAAGCTGGCGAAGACGGGGCCGGACGGGAAGCTGATCCCGGTGAAGGTGGGGGACGTGCTGGAGCTGAACGACCACCGGGCGGTGGTGGTGGGGCTTTGCCGGGTGTCGCGGACGTTCCAGTCGCAGCCGGTCGTGTACACGACGTACTCGCGGGCGACGTCGTTCGCGCCGCGGGAGCGGCGGCTGCTGTCGTTCGTGCTGGTCAAGGCGAAGCCGGGGGTGGACGTCAAGGACCTGTGCGCGCGGATCCGGAAGGTCACCGGCCTGGCGGCGATGACCGGGCAAGGGTTCAAGGACATGACGTACAACTACTTCTTCAAGCGGACCGGCATCCCGATCAACTTCTTCATGGCGGTGGCGCTGGGGTTCGTGGTGGGAACGGCGATCGCGGGGCAGACGTTCTACAACTTCACGCTGGACAACCTGAAGCACTTCGGGGCGCTGAAGGCGATGGGGGCGTCGAACGGGTTGCTGCTGCGGATGATTCTGCTCCAGTCGGTGGTGGTGGGACTGATCGGGTATGGCCTGGGGGTGGGGGCGGCGGCCTGGATGGGGCATTCGCTGAGGAACACGGAGTTGGCGTTCAAGATGCCGGTGTGGCTGCTCGGGTTCACCGGCGGAGCGGTGCTGATTATCTGCTGCTTGGCATCGCTCTTAAGTATCAAGAAAGTCATCAGGTTAGAGCCGGCGATCGTCTTCAAAGGGTAATGTGAACGGAATCACGTTGACTTTGGTAACAGTGTTAACTATTCTTCCGTTGTCCTGAGTGGGAGTGCCGTTTCATGGGCATCAAGGAACGACGGGAACGCGAGAAGAACGAGCTTCGGAGCCGCATCATGGATGCGGCCCGGGAGCTGATCCTTGAGCAAGGGGTGGAGGCGGTCTCGATGCGGAAGATCGCGGACCGGATCGAGTATTCGCCGACGGCGATTTACCAGCACTTCGCCGACAAGGAGGCGCTGCTGCGGGCGATGTGCGAGCGGGACTTCGACGCGCTGGGGGAGGACATGCGGGAACGGACGGCGCACGTTCCGGACCCGGTGGAGCGGATCATGATGCTGGGCGAAGGGTACGTGCGGTTTGCGATGGAGTACCCGAGCCACTTCCGGGTGATGTTCATGACGCCGGCGGCGCACCCGACGACGATGACGGACGAGGACCGGGCCAAGCAGAATGACCCGAATCAGGACGGGTACGCGTACTTGAAGGTGGCGGTGCAGGCGGGGATTGATGGCGGACACTTTCGGCCGGAGCTGACGGACGTCGAGCTGATCGCGCAGACGTTCTGGGCGGCGGTGCACGGGGTGGCGGCGATCCAAGTGGCGAAGGCGGACGACCCGTGGATCAAGTTCGCGCCGCTTGAGCAGCGCGTGCGGCTGGCGGTGGATTCGATTCTGCGGGGGATGTTGCGCGAACCGGAACAGGTGAATCGCATTCACGCGCGCCGAACGGCGCGGGCGGCGGAGGTGCGGTCGTGAACTTCGTCGCGCTGAAGATGCTGGTGGGGGACAAGCTGAAGTACATCGCGCTGGTCGCGGGGGTGGCGTTCGCGGCGCTGTTGATCACGCAGCAGGCGTCGATCTTCGCGGGCTTTAGCCTGCAGATCGGGCAGTGGGTGCGGGACACGTCGAACGGGTCGTTCGATCTGTGGGTGATGGACGACCAGGTGGAGTTCGACAACGACTTCAAGCCGATGAGCGACACCGCGCTGCAGCGGGTGCGCGGGGTCGAGGGGGTGGGGTGGGCGGTGCCGATGTACAAGGCGTACCTGCGCGTTCGGCTGCCGGACGGGACGCTGGTTCAGAGCCGGGTGATCGGTCTGGACGACGCGACGCTGACGGGCGGGCCGCCGGAGATCACGCACGGGACGCTGGCGGACCTGCGGCAGGACCGGGCGGTGCTGGTCAACGAGGATCAGGCGCGGACGACGCTGAAACTGAGGCGGGGGGAGAACCGGGATTTGCGCGTGGGGGACCGGATCAGCGTGAACGACAACGACGCGATCGTGGCCGGGTTTTACCGGGCGCCGCGGGAGTTCTTCTGGGACCCGGTGCTGTACACGAGCTACTCGCGGGCGCTGGCGTGGGCGCCGAAGGAGCGGAAGCTGCTGTCGTACGTGCTGGTGAAGGTGGCCGGCGGGCAGGACGTGGCGGCGGTGGCGGCGCGGATCAACGGGCTGTCGGGGTTGAAGGCGATGACGAACGCGGAGTTCGACCGCGTGTCGACGCAGGAGCTGCTCGGGCGGACGGGGATTTTGGTGAACTTCGGGATCACGATCGTGCTGGGGTTCGTGATCGGGCTGCTGGTGGCGGGGCAGACGTTTTACACGTTCGTCCTGGACAACTTGCGGCTGTTCGGGGCGCTGAAGGCGATGGGGGCGACCAACGGGATGGTGATGAAGATGATGTGCTTGCAGGTCGTGACCGTCGGGTCGATCGGGTACGGCGTGGGGCTGGGGGCGGCGAGTTTGGCGGGGCTGGCGTTTGCGAAGGGGGGGCTGGCGTTCAACATGAGTTGGCAGATCCCGGTGGTGGGCGCGGTGGCGGTGCTGTGTTGTTGTCTGGTGGCGGGGATCCTGGGGATGGTGCGGGTGGTGAAGCTGGAGCCGGCGATCGTGTTCAAGAGTTAGTGGGCAGTGGGCAGTGGGCAGTAAGCAGAGAAGAAGCCATGGGCACGAACGTCCTCCAGTACGAAGAGAACACGCGGGCGGTCACCGAGATTCCGGCGAACGTGACGGTGCACTGCCGGAACGTCGTGAAGGCGTACGGGACGGGGTCGGCGAAGGTGATGGCGCTGCGGGGGATCGACATCGACGTTTACCGCGGCGAGCTGCTGATGCTGGTAGGGCCGTCGGGGTGTGGGAAGACGACGCTGATCTCGGTGATCGCGGGGATTTTGGACCAGGACGGCGGGGATTGCCGGGTGCTGGGGGAGAACCTGCTGGGGATGGGGCAGCGGAAGAAGACGCTGTTCCGGGGGCAGAACATCGGGTTCGTGTTCCAGGCGTTCAATCTGCTGCCGACGCTGACGGCGGCGGAGAACGCGGCGGTGCCGCTGCTGATCAACGGCGTGCCGCGCCGCACGGCGGTCGAGAAGGCGAAGGAGATGCTGGGGCGGGTGGGGCTGGGGGACCGGACGCACTCGCTGCCGTCGCAGTTGTCGGGCGGGCAGCAGCAGCGGGTGGCGATCGCGCGGGCGCTGGTGCACGACCCGAAATTGATCGTGTGCGACGAGCCGACCAGCGCGCTGGACCACGACACGGGGCACAAGGTGATGGAGATGTTGCGGGCGGTCGCGCTGGCGGAGGGGCGGTCGCTGGTGATCGTGACGCACGACGCGCGGATCTTCGGGTTCGCGGACCGGATCGCGAAGATGGACGACGGGGCGGTGGTGAAGGTGGCGCGGTCGGCGAGGGAGTTGGGGTTTGAGAAGGACGAGGGGTGAGGGATGAACCGAACGACGGCGGGGTAGGTGGTTGTGTGACGGGCGTGTTGGCGCGGTTCCGTGTCACTCACGGGCGGGACGCCCGTGCCACCTCGAATTGAAGACACGGGCTGGTAGCCCGTGCTACGAGGAAGAAACACGGGCGGGGCGCCCGTGATACGGGGCGTTTGCCAGGTGTGACGTTCTCGGTGGCTGTTAACGACTGACTGATCGCTGCTCTTCGGAGTTTGTCATGATTCGCAAGTACCTTCTGCCGCTGGTGGCCGTGGCTGGTGTGGTGTTCGCGATTTACGTTGTGAAGGGGAGTAACAAGCCGATCCCGGCGTCGCAGCCGGTGGCGCAGCCGGCGGCGGCGCCGTTTAAGTCGTACATCGCGGGGGCGGGGATCGTGGAGGCGCGGACGGAGAACCTGCCGATCGGGACGGGCGAGGGGGGGACGGTGATCGCGGTGCACGTGAAGCCGGGGGACCGGGTGACGAAGGGGCAGCCGCTGTTCCAGATCCGGAACTTCACGCAGAAGGCGGAGGTGGAGGAGGCGAAGGGGCGGGTGAAGGAGGCGGAGGCGGCGGTGGAGCAAGCGCGGGCGGCGGTGGCGCGGAGCGAGGCGGACCTGCTGCGGCTGGCGGAGTTCCCGCGGCCGGAGGAGGTGCCGCCGGCGCAGGCGAAGGTGACGGAGGCGGAGGCGGCGCTGGCGGACGTGACCAAGCAGCTCGAGCTGTGGGAGGAGATCTACGCGAAGGACAAGCGGGCGGTCAGCGAGGACGATCTGGTGCGGCGGCGGTACGCGGTGAAGACGGCGGCTGCGAAGCTGGAGGCGGCGCGGGCGGACCTGGCGCTGCTGAAGGCGGGCACGTGGAAGCGGGACATCGACGTGGCGAAGGCGAAGGTCACGGAGGCGAGGGCGGCGGTCGCGGGGGCGGAGGCGGGGGTGGTCACAGCGAACGGCGCGCTGCAGGCGGCTGAGGCCAGGCTGGAGAAGCTGACGATCAAGGCGCCGACCGACGCGACGGTGTTGCAGGTGAAGATCCACGAGGGGGAGCTGGCGCCGAACACGTCGCTGGCGACGCCGCTGATGGTGCTGGGGGACATCGACACGCTGGTCGTGCGGGTGGACGTGGACGAGAACGACGCGTGGCGGTTCAAGGAGGGGGCGCGGGCGGCGGCGTTCGTGCGGGGGAATCGCGACCTGTTCACGGACGTGACGTTCGCGCGGGTCGAGCCGTACGTGGTGCCAAAGAAGTCGCTGACGGGGGAGAGCACGGAGCGGGTGGACACGCGGGTGCTGCAGGTGCTGTACAGCTTCCCGCGGTCGGCGCTGCCGGTGTACGTCGGGCAGCAGATGGACGTGTTCATCGAGGCTGCGCCGGTGACGCCGGGCGGGACGACGCGGGCGGCGACGACGGCGCAGGCGGCGCGGTAGATGCAATCGAACAGGAAACTGCACACGAGAAATAATTGAGTCCGCCATGAGAAATGTCACCCCCCTGCTCGTCGTCACGCTCGTCGCGGGTTGCACCGTTGGCCCGAACCATCGCCAGCCGGAGGTTGCGGTGCCGGAGCGGTTTGGGGCGGCGACGCAGCCGGTTGCGCAGCAGGTGGAACTTGCGCGGTGGTGGACGACGTTTGGGGATCCGCAGCTCGACGCGCTGGTGGAGCGGGCGGTGGCGAGCAATTTGGATCTGAAGGTGGCGGAGGCGCGGGTGCGCGAGGCGCGGGCGCAGCGGGGGATCGCGGGGGCGGACCAGTGGTTGCAGGTGAACGCGAACGGGACGTACCGGCGGAGCCGGTCGAGTGAGAACGCGTTCAGCTTTACCGGGTCGCCGAGCGACGGGGGGGCGGGCGGTGGTGGCACGGGCGGGTCGACGGGCAATACTTTCGGGTCGTTTGATGAGCCGGGGTCGACGACGGATTTGTGGCAGGCGGGGTTCGACGCGTCGTGGGAGTTGGACGTGTTCGGGGGCCTCCGGCGCGGGGTCGAGGCGGCGGAGGCGGACGTGTCGGCGCAGATCGAGAACCGTCGGGACACGCTGGTTACGCTGCTGGCGGAGGTGGCGCGGAATTACCTGGAGCTCAGGGGGTACCAGCAGCAGATCGAGATCGCCGGGCGGAACGTGCGGATCCAGCAGGACGCGGTGGAGGTGGCGGAGGCGAAGGCGCGGCTGGTCGGCGGGAGCGAATTGGACGTGGCGCGGGCGCAGGCGCAGGTGGCGAGCACGCGGTCGCAGATCCCGACGCTGGAGGCGCAGCGGGACCAGGCGGCGCACCGGCTGGCGGTGCTGGTCGGGCGGCCGCCGCGGGCGCTGCTGGCGGAGTTCGAGGCGGTGCGGCCGATCGCGAAGGGGCCGCCCGAGGTGCCGCCGGGGTTGCCGTCGGAGCTGTTGCGGCGGCGGCCGGACTTGCGGCGCGCGGAGCGCGAGCTGGCGGCGGCGACGGCGCGGATCGGCGTGGCGACGGCGGACCTGTACCCGAAGTTCTCGATCACGGCGGCGCTGGGGCTGCAGAGCGAGCGGTTCAAGAACCTCGCGGACTGGGGGAGCCGGTTCTGGAACATCGCGCCGGGGTTGTCGTGGAGCGTGTTCGACGCGGGGCGGATCCGGTCGAACATCCAGGTGCAGACGGAGCGCGAGCGGCAGGCGCTGTTCACGTTCGAGCGGGACGTGTTAACGGCGCTAGAGGAGGTCGAGAACGCGCTGACGGCGTACACGAAGGAGCAGGGGCGGCGGCGGCTGTTGCAGGACGCGGTCGATCGCAACCGGCGGGCGGTGGAGCTGGCGACGACGCTGTACCAGGGGGGCGCGCGGGACTTCTTGAACGTGATCGACGCGCAGCGGGCGCTGGCGCTGGCGGAGGATCAGCTCGTGCAGAGCGACCGGCTGATCGCGACGGGCCTTGTCGCGCTGTACAAGGCGCTGGGGGGCGGGTGGGAGCCGGGGGCGGCTGGGCGGTAGCGTCGTGGCGGTCGGATCGGCAGCGTGTTGGTCGCTTGGGCTCTCGTCGCCTTGCACCCAGGTGGGTGAGCGGTGGGAGCGTGGGTTCGGCCGCGCCTCAAAAAGGCTGCGAAATACCTGATTTTGGGGTATGCGTTTGCGTAGACCCGTTGGCAGAATGACCCGCTCGCGACCAGGGCACGAAAGGAGTCGGTCATGGCAACGGTCATGGTGGTGGACGACGTGGACGTCATGCGGGACGTCCTCGCCCGCCTGCTGAAACGCGAGGGGTATCAGACGCTGACGGCCGGCAGCGGGCACGAGGCGATCGACGTGCTGGAGCGGAGCATCCAGCCGGGCGGGGCGCAGCCGGACCTGATCTTGCTCGACGTGAAGATGCCGGACATCGACGGGCTGGACCTGCTCGAGCGGCTGCACTCGGACTCGCGGTGGCGGGACACGCCGGTGATCATGCTTACGGCCGTCAGCGACACGAAATCGGTGAACCGTGCGGAGCAACTGGGGGCGAAGGCGTACCTGGTCAAGGCGGCGTTCAGCGTGACGGAGATGATGAGCACGGTCCGGCAGTACACGCGGTACGTGCCGCACTGACGGCAACCGTCCTTGGTGGCGACGGCATCCCGGTCGTCGCTGTCGCGAACGAGCCCGGCGTGGGGCGGCGGGCTGGGGACCCCTGTCGAGACACACCTCTAACGCGCCGGGGCGACGTAGAGCAGCACCGCCAGGAAGTGGCAGGCGCTGCCGCCCATCACGAACAGGTGCCAGACCGCGTGGTTGAAGGGCAGGCGGTCCCACAGGTAGAAGACGACGCCGCCGGTGTAGGCGAGCCCGCCGGCGACCAGCCACGCGAGCGCGCCGGGCGGGATGCGTTCGAGCGCCGGGCCGGCGGCGAGGACGCCGATCCAGCCCATCGCGAGGTAGATCAGGGTCGAGACGACGTCGTAGCGGCCGGTGAAAAAGAGCTTGAAGATCGTGCCGCCGATCGCCATCGCCCAGAGGACGCCGAACAAGCTCCACCCCCACGCCCCGCGGATCAGGACGAGCAGGACCGGCGTGTACGTGCCGGCGATCAGGAAGTAGATCGAGATGTGGTCGAAGATTTTGAGCCGGAGCTTGGCGGCGGCGGAGCGCTCGCGGTCGCAGGCGTGGTAGGCCGTGGAGGCGACGTAGAGCAGCAGCATCGAGACGCCGAACACGGTGACGGCGACGACCCGCCGGGCGTCGCCCCAGAGGGACGCGGTCGTGATCAGGACGACGAGGGCGGCGACGCTCAGCACGGCCCCCAAGCCGTGGGTGGCGCAGGCGAGACGCTCCTCGGCGGGCGTCTCGACGTGTTCTTCGAGTTGGGGTTTAGCGCGTCGGGGCATCGGTGGCACGTTTGGCGGCCGGCCGCGGCGCGGGGGCGACCGGGGCTTGGGCGGGTGACGATCGTACGCTCGCCGGCGACCTCGGCCAACCGGGGTTTTCGGCAATCTGCGGTGGGTCGGCGGCGGCCGCTGGCGTCGGTTCGGGCGGTTCTCTAATATTTCGGCCGTGTCGCAAGGGTCACCTTTAGCGGAATCGATCGACGCCCGGCTGCTCGTCGTGGACGACGACGAGAACAACCGGGACATGATCTCGCGGCGGCTCGCGCGGCGGGGGGTGACGGTCGAGGTGGCGGTGGACGGGCGGGGCGCGCTGGCGGCCGTGGAGCGGTCGACCGCGGCCGGCGCGCCGTTCGACCTGGTGTTGCTGGACGTCGAGATGCCGGGGCTGAGCGGGTTCGACGTGCTCGCGCGGCTGCGCGAGGCGCACACGGCCGAGCGGCTGCCGGTGATCATCGCGACCGCCCGCACGGACCGGGAGGACGTGGTTCAGGCGCTCTCGCTGGGCGCGAACGACTACGTGACAAAGCCGCTGGACTTCCCCGTGGTGTTCGCGCGGGTGCAGACGCAGCTCGCGCACAAGCGGGCGGTGGACCGGATCGTGCAGTTGGAGGCGGACGTCCGGCGTCGGAATCAGGAGCTGGAGCAGGCGAACGGGCGGATGAAGCGGAGCCTGGAGCTGGCGAGCCGGATGCAGCAGTCGCTGCTGCCGGCCGGGCCGCTGCGGGTGCCGGGGTTGGAGTTCGCGTGGCTGTACGAGCCGTGCGACGAGCTGGGCGGGGACATCCTGAACGTGTTCCCGCTCGCGGGCGGGCACGTGGGGCTTTACCTGCTGGACGTCAGCGGGCACGGGGTGCCGGCGGCGCTGTTGTCGGTCACGCTCAGCCGGATGCTGTTCCCGCTGCCGAACCAGCCGTCGATGGTGGAGCGGCGGGACGACGGCGGGCGACTGGAGCCGCGGTCGCCGGACGAGGTGGCCCGGATGCTGAACCGCCGGTTCCAGATGTCATGCGACGGGCACGGGCAGTTCTTCACGCTGTTCTACGGGGTGTACGACGTGGCCGCGCGGCGGCTGCGGTACGTGTCGGCCGGGCACCCGCCGGCGGTCGTGCTGTCGGCCGGGGGGGCGGCGCGGTTCCTGGAACATCAGAGTCCGGCCGTGGGGTGCATGGAGGAGTCGGAGTTCGAGACGGGGACGGCGGAGCTGGCGGCGGGCGAGCGATTTCTCTTGTACTCGGACGGGATCAGCGAGACGATGGACGGGGCCGGCGTGCTGTTCGGGGCGGAGCGGCTGGTCGAGGCCGGTGGCAGGCAGTGGGACCGGCCGTTGGATCAAGCGCTTCGCGGGGTGTCGGAGGCGATGGCGGCGTTCCGCGGTGCGGCGCCGGTCCTCGACGACGCTTCCGCGCTGGCGATGGAAGTTAAAGGAGAAGGATGAGGGAAACACGGGCGGGGCGCCCGTGATACGGGCAACTTCGAATGCCGTGATCCCGGACGCCGTTCCGCCTTCGGCTCTCATCCTTGGATTCAGATGTCGAAGAAGATCCTGCTGGTCGAAGACAACGAGTTGAACCGGGACATGCTGTCGCGCCGGTTGGCGAAGCGCGGGTTTGAGATCGTCGTCGCGCTCGACGGGCAGGAGGGGGTCGAGCGGGCGGCGGGGGACGCGCCGGACCTGATCGTGATGGACATGAGTTTGCCGGTGCTCGACGGGTGGCAGGCGACGCGGCGGCTGAAGCAGCAGGCGACGACGCGGGAGATCCCGGTGATCGCGCTGACGTCGCACGCGATGTCCGGCGACCGCGAGCGGGCGCTTGAAGCGGGGTGCGATGACTACGACACCAAGCCGGTCGAGCTCGACCGGCTGCTGACGAAGATCGACGCGCTGCTGAACCGGCCGAAGACGTCCTGACCCCCCTGCTCCCCCCTGCCGCCCGTACCGGCGGCGTGGAGTGCCGACTTATGCTCAAATCGATGCGTCACCGCCTGTCGCTGGGCGCGAAGTTCAACCTGATCCTGCTCGCGGTGTTCCTCGCCGGCGCGGTGACCAGCTACTTCGCGCTGGAGTACGTGATGGTGCGCCAGTCGGAGGGGCGGGTCGCGTCGGACGCGAACATCCTGCTGAAGACGATGAACTCGGTGCGCGAGTACACGACGAACAACGCGGCCCCGCACATCAAGAAGGTGCAGGAGCAGACGAACACGTTCCTGAAGGAGACGGTGCCGGCGTTCAGCGCCCGCACGGTGTTCGAGAATTTGCGCAAGAAGGACGGGTTCGCCGACTTCCTGTACAAGGAGGCGTCGCCGAACCCGAGCAACCCGGAGAACAAGGCCGACTCGTTCGAGGAAGACCTGGTGCGGGCGTTCGAGGCCAACCCGGACGCGGCGACGCTGTCGGGGTTCCGCGACGTGGCCGGGAAGAAGCTGTTCTACACGGCGAGCCCGATGGTGGTGAAGAACCAGTCGTGCCTGGTCTGCCACACGACGCCGGCCGAGGCGCCGCCGGCGATGCTGGCGGTGTACGGGCGCGACCACGGGTTCGGCTGGCGGATGAACCAGGTGGTCGCGGCGCAGATCGTGTACGTGCCGGCGGAGCAGGTGTTCCTGCAGGGGCGGAAGAACACGCACCTGGTCGTGGGGCTGTTCGTCGGGGTGTTCTTCGTGGTCATCCTGCTGATCAACCTGTTGCTCAGCCGGACCGTGATCCGGCCGCTGACGCACCTGGCGACGGCGACGGACGCGATCAGCCAGGGGCAGGAGCAGTTGCAGAAGTTCGAGGACACGCCGGGCGGCCGCGAGCTGCAGCAGACGGGCCGGCGGGCGGACGAGATCGGGCGGCTGGCGGACACGTTCGGGTTCATGTTCGAGAAGGTGCGGACGCGCGAGCAGGGGCTGCACGACGCGCAGCGGAAGCTCCAGCAGCGGGAGGCGTACTTCCGGACGCTGATCGAGAACGCGTCGGACGTGATCCTGATCCTCGACGGGCAGGGCATGATCCAGTACGCGAGCCCGGCGGCCCAGCAGGTGCTCGGGCGGGCGGCGAAGTCGCTGAAGGGGCGGCCGCTGCTCGAGCTGGTGCACCCGGACGACCTCGCGCGGGTGACGGAGCTGGCGAAGCAGTCGGGGCGGACGGCGGGGACGTCGCCGCGGGTCGAGTTCCGCCTGGCGGGGGAGCCGCCGCGGTACGTCGAGTCGATCGCGCAGAACCTGCTGAACGAGCCGGCGATCCGGGGCGTGGTGGTCAATTTGCGCGACGCGACCGAGCGGCGGCACGCGGCCGACCTCGAGGAGCAGAAGGCGACGGCCGAGCAGGCGAACCGGGCGAAGAGCCAGTTCCTGGCGAACATGAGCCACGAGCTGCGCACGCCGCTGAACGCGATCATCGGGTACAGCGAGATGCTCCAGGAGGAGGCGGAGGACCTGGGGCAGACCGGGTTCATCGCCGACCTGAAGAAGATCCATGGCGCCGGCAAGCACCTGCTCGCGCTGATCAACGACGTGCTCGATCTGTCGAAGATCGAGGCCGGGCGGATGGAGCTGTACCTCGAGCCGTTCAACGTAAAGGCGATGATCGGGGACGTGACGACGACGATCGGCGCGCTGGTCGCGAAGAACAAGAACCGCCTGGAGGTGAAGCTGTCGGACGACGTCGGCGACATGACGGCTGATTTGACGAAGGTCCGCCAGACGCTGTTCAACCTGCTGAGCAACGCGTGCAAGTTCACGTCGGACGGGCGGATCCTGCTCCAGGCGGAGCGGTCGAAGCGGGACGGGAAGGACTGGGTCACGTTCCGCGTCAGCGACACCGGGATCGGGATGACGGACGAGCAGATGGCGAGGTTGTTCGAGGCGTTCAGCCAGGCCGACGCGTCGACCACGCGGAAGTACGGCGGGACGGGGCTGGGGCTGGCGATCACCCGGCGGTTCTGCCGGATGATGGGGGGCGACGTGACCGTCTGGAGCAAGAACGGCGTCGGGTCGGTGTTCGAGGTGGATCTGCCGGCGCAGGTGGTTGACCCGAAGGCGTATGCGGCCGGGCCCGCCGCGGTTGCCTCCGCCGCGTCCGAGGTGAAGGCGGAGCGCCTCGCGCCGTCGGCTGCGCCGGCGTCGTCGCCGCTGGTGTTGGCCGTGGACGACGACCCGAACGCCCGCGACCTGATGCGCCGCGCGCTGGAGCCGCACGGGATCCGGGTCGAGTTCGCGGCGTCCGGCGAGGAGGGGCTCCGCCGGGCCCGCGCGCTGCGGCCGGACGTGATCACGCTCGACGTGATGATGCCGCACAAGGACGGCTGGAGCGTGCTGGCCGAGCTCCGGGCCGACCCCGACCTCGGCCGGATCCCGGTCGTGCTGGTCACGATCCTGGACAACAAGCAGATGGGCTTGGCGCTGGGGGCGGCCGACTACCTGACCAAGCCGGTGGACTTCGAGCGGCTCGCCGAGGTGGTGCAGAAGCTCCAGTCGCGCCGCGGCGACGCCGACCCGGCCGGCGGCGCCGACCCGCAGCGCGTGCTCGTGGTCGAAGACGACCCGGCCCTGCGCGAACTGGCCCGCCGGACGCTCGAGAAGGCGGGCTGGCGGGTGGACGAGGCCGCGGACGGGAAGGCCGCCTTGGCCGCGATGCGGCGGCACGCGCCCGGCGTCGTCGTGCTCGATCTGCTGATGCCGGAGATGGACGGGTTCGCGGTGGTTGAGGCGATGCGCACCGATCCGGCGTGGCAGGCGATCCCGGTGGTCGTGGTCACCGCGCGCGAGCTGTCGGACGACGAGCGCCAGGACCTGCTCCGGCGGGTCGACCAGGTCGTCCCCAAGGGCGGCCACAGCTTGACCGAGCTGACGGAGATCATCCGGCAATCGCTGGCACGGCACGAGCAGCCGGCAAAGGTGTGACCGCGCCCGCCGACCGTTACGCTCCGGCAATCATTTCCGTCGCCGAAGTCGACCGGGCGATCAGGCGGGCCGTCGTGACCTGATGCTGTCGACGAGCAGATACGCGGTCGGTTCGTCAGCAACGTCATCAAAGTAGACGGCCACGTTGACCTCGCCATCGTCGCCGATCACGAAGCCGTTCAGCGACTCGACTGGGCCGTCGTCGTTCTGGTCGCGCAGGCGGTAGTCGAAGCGAGTGAGGCCGTCCGGCGTAACCCGCTCCCGCTCGGCGGTGCGATCACGGGAGGCCGTCTCCTTGATGTGGGCGAGACGAGCGGATTGCGACTCACCGTGCGTGTTGCCCCACGCCGCCAGCCAGACGGTCAACCCCGGCCGCCAGAGGACGAGGTCTCCCTCTTCGATCCGGCGGGCGAACTTTTCCGGAAGGTGAATCTGCCATTCGCGGGTCAGCGCATGGTCGCCGAGGACGATCGGGAATCCGGGCGGGGGCCACTTCTTCGCAGACATGAACCTGATCGTGCCCGCGCGGGCGACGCGGGGCAAGTCGGCGCGTGACCCCAGTCCGCCGCGGCGTTACGGCGCGTGCGTGCCGCTTCGCGGGCCAACCCCTCACCGCCCGCGCGGCGCCGCACCCCGACACGCGTCACGCGTACACGTACCCCTCGCGACGGTAGCGCGGGTGCCGGCGCACAGCGCGGTGGTCGGTCGCGTCCCAGTGGAGCGCGGCGCCCAATGCTGCGAGGACGGCGTCGAGCGCGTCGCCGCCCGGGTTGCGCATGATCGTTCGCACCTGCCCGTCGGACAGCGCGACGTGCCGGCGGACGTGGGCGAGGATCTCGTGGCGGGTGCGGCGGCGCTTGGGAGTGAGCGGGCCGCCGGCGGGTTGCTTGTAGTTCTGGTGGGGCCACTTCTGCCGCTTCAGGAACGAGGCAGGGCACGATTCGATGACGACGTTCGCGGCGCGCGGGAGGCGGCCGTAATCGAACGGCAGGACGGCCGTGCGCCGGTGCCGGCGGAGCGGGTGGAGCACGTCCCGCATGCCGTGGAACGTCTGGTAGATGATCCGGTAGTGGTAGCAGTCGAACGGCGTCTTGGCCTCGGTGTCGGTCTGCCGGCGGATGTGCAGCTTGTCGGCACATCGCTTCGAGCGGGCGACGCAGCGGAGGCCGAGCGCGTAGGCGCCGCGGCGGTAGCGGGCGACGTCGGCGAGTTGGTCGTCCCATTCGTAGCCCTTGGGCATGACCTCTACGGGCATGGCGAACGGGAAGTCTATGGCCCAGAGCGCGCCTTCGGACTGCGCGATCAGGGCGGCGAGGTGGGCGAGGGCGGGGGCGCGGTCGGCGGTGCCCGCGAGTGCGCCAAGACTGTTCAGGGCGTCGAGGCGCCAGCGGCGATTGTGGCGGGCCAGGCAGGCGACCCAGGTGTTATGGCCGGCGAGCTTCGCGCCGGAGAAGTCGACGCCGTAGAGGTGGTGGAAGCGCGCGAGGGGGTGCATCGGGGGTGGCCCGATGGTAGGCAAGCGGCGGGCGGGATGTGGAGCGGATTGTGATGAAGGTGGCGCAACTGCGCGAGAAAAGAACCCCTCACCCCCGCCCTCTCCCTGCCGCGTTCACGTGTGTCGGCGAGTTGGTCGGCTTGTCGCGGCTGGGAGAGGGAGGAGGCGGGTCGGATGTCGGGCGTGGTGTGTGCTTCAATGGGTGGCGTCTTGCTCTTCGGTCGCCGGGGTGCCCTCGGTGGCGGTGCGGATGAACCGGGCGAACCAGCCGCTGCCGGCGCGCAGTTCGTCCGGGGTGCCCTGCTCGGTCACCCGGCCGTTCTCGATCACGTAGACGTGGTCGGCCTGGAGGATGAGGCTGGGGCGGTGGCTGGTCAGGACGGTCGTGCGATTCTTCATCAGGCGGTCGAGGGCGGCGATGATCGCGGTCTCGCTGTCGGGCTCGACGCTGCTGGTGGGCTCGTCGAGCAGGAGGATGTGGGGGTTGGCGAGGAACGCACGGGCGATGGAGATGCGCTGCTTTTGGCCGCCCGACAGCCGCACGCCGCGCTCGCCGACCTTCGTGTCGTAGCCGCCCGGGAGGCCGGCGATGAAGCCGTGGATGTTGGCGGCCTTGGCGGCGGCGACGACCAGCTCCATCGTCGCCTCGGGGTGGCCGTAGCGGACGTTGTCGAGGATCGAGTCGTTGAACAGAAACGACTCCTGCTGAACCAGCGCGAACTGCTTGCGGAGCGACTCCTTCGTGATCGCGCGGACATCGCGGCCGTCGAGGGTCACCGCGCCGGCCGTGGGGTCGTAGAACCGCAGGAGCAGGTTCAGGATCGTTGACTTGCCCGAGCCGCTCGGCCCGCAGATCGCGACGGTCTTGCCCGGCGGGATCTCGAGCGTGACGTTGTCGAGCACCGGCGGGGGATCCGGAGTCGACGTGTCGTAGGCGAACGAGACGTTGTTCAGGGCGAGTGCCCCCCTGCTGGATTCGAGCCGGATCGCGTCGGGGCGGTCCGGGAGCTCGTCGGGCGCGTCGAGCACCTCGAACACGCGCTTGGCCGCGGCGACGGCCTTCTGCACCATGTCGTTCACGCGCGCCAGCGTTTGGACTGGGCCGAACAATCGCCACCAGTAGGCGCGGAACATGATCAGCGTGCCGAGCGTGAACCCGCCGGCGACGTGCCGCTCCTTCAGCAGGAAGTAGCCGCCGACGCCGATCATGAAGATGTTGCTGAAGAACCCGACCGTCCGGGCGAAGGGGAAGTAGAGGCTGCGGGCGTTGATCGAGCGGATCTGCTCGTCGTAGTGCTCCCGGGTCGCGTCGGCGAACCGCTTGGCCTCCTCGCGCTCGCGGCCGAAGATCTTGATCACGACGACGCCGGACAGGTTCTCCTGCAGGCGGGTGGAGACGTCGCCGAGGCGCTCGCGGGCGGCGGCGTAGATCGGCTTGATCCGGCGGTTGAAGACCCGCAGCAGGAAGAAGACGGTCACCAGCGGCGCGAGCGAGATGCTGGCGACCCGCCAGTCGTAGTACATCACGACGCAGACGGTGACGACCCAGATGATCCCCTCGCCGAGGATCACGTCGATCCCGTTGACGATGAACGTCTGGAGCTCATCGATGTCGGACGTCGCCCGGCTCATCAGGTCGCCGGTGCGCTGCCGCTGGAGGTACGACAGGCTCTGGGTCTGGAGCTTGTGGTAGACCTGGTTGCGGAGTTTGAGGATGAACTTCTGGGCGACCCGGCTGAGCAGGTTGGTCTCGATCGTGCCCAGCGCCTCGCCGACGACGTAGACCAGCAGCAGCCAGCAGACGGCCGACAGGATCAGCAGGTACGGGTCGGTGATCCGCCCGCCGAGCGAGGCCATCGACGCGACCATCGGCGACGACGGCTTGTTCGTCACGACGTCGTCGGTCACGTACTTCCACACGAACGCCGGGAACAGCTCCATCACGCCGCTGACCAGGAGCAGGACGATGCTGAGCGCGATCGTGAACCGCCACGGCCGGAGCTGGGCGATCAGCCGGCGGAAGACGCCGGCGTAAGGCTTTGCGTCCGCATCGGCGGCGGGCGCGGGGGCGGGGTCGCGCATGCGGCGGATTCTATGCGCCGCGGCGCGGGGCGGGAACGTGGGGTATCCTTGGGGTCGCCGGCGCAAAACCGGTCGCCGTGGAACCTTCTGGCGGGCGCGGGCGTAGTGTCTGGGACGGCAGACGAGGCCGGTGAGGAGAAGTCTGCCCAGCTTCACGCGAATTATTTTCGGGTTGACCCGTTACGGACGGGTCGGGAAACTCTGTCCTTCCGCCGGCGGCCTGTGGAGGGCGAGCCGGTCGGACTCCGGCGAGCGCGACGGCACACACCTTCGGATTTCGACATCAGGAACGCGGTATGGTTCTTACCTCCCACGCGGCGGCGGGCGGGCGAGTGCGCGGCGGTCGTGATTCGTCACGGCGCCGATCCAGGGGCGGGCACCGGTTGGCGCAGGCGGTCGAGGCCGTTGAGGCGCGGGTGTTGCTGGCCGGGTTCACAGGCGTCTACTTCAATAATGCGGATCTGACGTCCCCCGTCCTGACGCGGACCGACGCCGCGATCGACTTCGACTGGGGCACCGGCTCGCCGGCCGCGGAGGTCGGGCCGAGCACGTTCTCCGCGCGTTGGACCGGGTTCATCCAGCCGACGTTCGCTGAGACGTACACGTTCTTCACGCGGGCGGACGACGGGGTGCGCCTGCGGGTCAACGGCCAGACGCTGATCGACCGCTGGCAGACCGTCCCGAAGCTTCAGGGCGACGCGAACGGGGACGGCCGGGTCGACTTCAGCGACTTCCAGTGGCTCGAGCGCCAGAGCGGCACAGCCGGCCCGGAGGCCGACTTCAACGCCGACGGCACCGTCGACAAGTTCGATTTGAAGATCCTGCTCGCCAACCAGGGCAAGACGCTCGCCGCCGGGGGCGGCAGCGTGTCCGACTCGGCGACGCTCGCGCTGGAGGCCGGAAAGACCTACACGCTGGAGTTCGAGTACTTCCAGAACGCCAAATCGGCGAACGTGAAGCTGGAATGGCAAAGCACGCGCGCCGACGGCACGCCCGGCCAGCCCCGCGGGCCCGTCGCGCCGGCCGAGCCGCCGACGACGCTGCCCCCTGACCCCACCGACCCGGACCCGGATCCGGACCCCATCCCCGGGCCGCCGGTCGTCGTCGGCACCGGGAACGGGTTGCTCGGGACGTACTTCGACAACATCGACTTCACCGGAAACAGCGTCTCGCGGATCGACCCGCGGGTGCAGTTCGACTGGGCCGGCCACCGCCCGCACTCGAGGATCGACACGTCGACGTTCAGCGTCCGCTGGGAGGGGCAGATCCTCGCCCCGGCGACCGGCGACTACTGGTTCTACACCGCCACCGACGACGGCGCGCGGATGTGGGTCAAGGAGGCGCCGTTCGACGTCGACGTCGAGGGCCGCATCGAGGATGCGGCCATCCTCGACTACTGGGGCGACCAGACCGGGGAAGAGTACCGCTCGCACCGGCTGGTCCGCATGGAGGCCGGCAAGCGCTACAACGTCCGCCTGGAGTACTACCAGAACGAGGGCGGCGCGATGGCCGAGCTCCGGTGGGAGGCGCCCGGCGTCATCGGCAAGTCGATCGTGCCGACGTCGCAGTTGTTCCCGTCGACGAACCCGACGCAGACCGAGCCGCCGCCCACGTCGCCGCCGGTGCAGTCGACCGGGACGCTGCGCGTCAGCCCGACGGACCCGCATTTCCTCGTGCGCGCCGACGGCAGCCCGTTCTTCTACCTGGCCGACACCGCGTGGTCGCTGTTCAACAAGACGACGCGCGCGGAGGCCGACTTCTACCTGCAGACGCGGGCCGACCAGGAGTTCACGGTCACGCAGGCGGTGCTGTTCAACCAGGGCGTCGCCCGCGGCAACGCGGCCGGCGCGCCGATCTTCATCAACAACAACCCGGCCACGCCGAACCCCGAGTACTTCGAGCACGTCGACTACGTCCTCGAAGAGGCGCGCGGCCACGGCATGTACGTCGCGATGCTGCCGACCTGGGGCGACGCCGTCGCCGCCACCGACGGCCGCCGCGTCTTCAACACCGCCAACGCCTACGCCTACGGGCAGTGGCTCGGCAACCGGTACAGGAACCAGCCGAACATCCTCTGGGTGCTCGGCGGCGACTGGGCCGCGACCGACCCCGCGGTCAAGGCGACTTGGCGCGCGATGGCCGAGGGCCTCCGCGCCGGGGACGGCGGCGCGCACCTGATCACGTTCCACCCGCCGGGCGCGAACAAGTCCTCGACCGACTACTTCACCAACTCCGCCGAGTCGTGGCTCGCGTTCAACACCGTCCAGTCCGGGCACGGCCGCGACTCGGCAAACTACACCGCCGTCAACGAGGACTGGGGCAAGGGGCTGCCGGTCATCGACGCCGAGCCGAACTACGAGAACATCCCGAACAACCTCCAGCTCGGCCAGCCGCAGCTCGACGACTACGACGTCCGCAAGAAGACCTACTGGGCGTTGTTCGCCGGCGCGTTCGGCGCGGCGTACGGCAACATCGAGGTCTACCAGTTCTACAACGGCAACGCCGACTGGCTGAACCACTGGACCGAGGCGATGCAGTACCCGGGCGCGAACCAGATGAAGTTCGCCAAGCGGCTGATGCAGTCGCGCCCGTACCTCGGCCGCGTGCCGGACCAGGGCATGATCGTGGGCGCGAACCCCGGGGGCACCAACCACGTGCAGGCGACGCGCGCGTCGAACGGGAGTTACGCGTTCGTCTACGCCGCCGGCGGCTTGGACGTCACCGTCGACCTGTCGCGCATCTCCGGCCAGACCGCCAAGGCGTACTGGTACAACCCCCGCAACGGGTCGTCCGAGGTCATCGGCGACTTCGCGACCGAGGGGCAGCAGACGTTCAGCCCGCCCACCAGCGGGTACGGCAATGACTGGGTGCTGGTGCTCGACGACGCGTCGCGCGGCTACCCCGAGCCCGGCAAGGTCGCGCTCGGCACCGACCCGACCGGGTCCACCGGCGACACCGTCACGGACGACAGCGGCACGTCGATCCGCTACCGCCTGTTCGAGCCCACGGGGGTCGCGGCCGGGCAGAAGGTCCCGCTCGTGCTCTACCTTCACGGCAAGGGGGAGCGCGGCACCGACAACGTCAAACAGACCACCTGGCTCGGCGGCCTGGTCGACAAGACCAAGAGCGGCCAGTACGCGGCTTACGTCCTCGCCCCGCAGATCGACACGTCGAGCTGGTACCAGAGCTACAATTCCGAGCCGACGGCGGCCATGAGGCTGGTCATCCAGACGCTGAAGAACGTGATCGCGACGGAGAACGTCGACCCGTCGCGCGTCTACGTGACCGGGGTATCGATGGGCGGGATGGGCGCGTGGGACATCCTGCGGTGGGAGCCGGACTTGTTTGCCGCCGCCGTGCCGATGTCCGGCGGGGCCGCCGCGTCGACCGCCGACGCGATCAAGCACGTGCCGGTCTGGGCGTTCCACGGGTCGGCAGACGACATCGTCCCGGTCGGCGCGACGCGGACGATCGTCCAGGCGCTGCGGGACGCGGGGGCGAGCCCGCGCTACACCGAGATCCCCGGCGCCAAGCACGCGATCTGGGACCCGATCTACCGCGACTCGAGCAACCAACTCTACGGCTGGCTGTTCGCGCAGCAGAAGGCCGTGGCGGTCGCCGTGCCGGGGCCGGTGCCCGTGCCGGGCGGATCGGTCTCCGCGCCCGCCGCTCCTGGAATTTCGCCGGTCGTCAAGCCGGCTCCGACCAAACCCACCCCGACCAAGTCGGCGAAGCCCGCTGTCGCCAGGCCCACGTCCCCGCCGGTGTTCTCCGTCAAACCGGTCAAGACGGACAAAGCCAAGGCCGCTAAGCCGACGAGCTCGCTCTTCCTGGCGACGCAACCGGTCAAGCCGAAGCCTACGGCCACGGCTGTAAAGACCTCCAAATGATCAGCTTGCGCGACGTGTCTCCGCCCCCGCTGCGAGTGGCCATGATCCGGGTGGCGTCGTCGGATTCCCTACGCGCAGAAGGCGCTAGCCCTGTCAGCGTTCCACCCACATAATGCCGCCCACAATGCCCTCGATGTTTGAATCGCTCGAAAGCCGTACCTTTCTCTCCGACACCCCCTTGCCCACCCCGCTGACGCGCCACGAACGGCACGTCCGCCACGAGCAACACGTCCGGCATCTGGCACACCTCCGCCACACGGGGCAGCTCGTCGAGCCCGCGGCCACCTCGTCGTCCTCGCAGGGGGTCACGCGGGCGGCGCGCCGGGCCGTGACCAACCAACTCAAGGTCAGCCCGGACGGCCGGTCGCTGACGTTCTCGAACGGCAAGCCGTTCTTCTACATGGCCGACACCGCCTGGCACTTGTTCAACAAGCTGTCGCGCGAGGAGGCCGACCTCTACCTCGAGACCCGCGCCGCCCAGGGGTTCACGGTGATCCAGGCGGAGGCGAACGCCCGCTTCCGCGCCGACCGGTACGGCAACCAGACGTTCGTCGACAACGACCCGACGCGGCCGAACGAGGAGTTCTTCGAGAACGTCGACTACATGGTCCGCAAGGCCAACTCGCTGGGCATGTACGTCGCGTTCGTGCCGCTCGACAGCCGGTGGGCGGGCAACGGCACGTTCAACGAGGAGAACGTCTACGCCTACGGCAAGTTCCTCGGCCGCCGCTACGCCGACGCGAAGATCATCTGGGTGCTCGGCGGGGACATCGCCGGCGACAAGGGGGCGGGCGTCGCGATGTGGCGCGAGCTGGCGTACGGGATCACCCGCGGGGCGGCGAACCGCGACGCGTCGAAGGTCACGCTCACGTTCCACCCGATCTACAACCGCCGGGCCAGCGAGTGGTTCGCCAACGACCAGTGGCTGGACTTCGACGCGTTCCAGTCCGGGCACGGCGTCAACGTAGCGAACTACAACGCGATCACGACGATGTACAACCGCAGCCCGAAGCGGCCGGTCATGGACATGGAGAGCGGGTACGAGGGCATCCCCGCCGGGATCGTCGCCGGCAACCCCCGCCTGACCGACCACGACGTCCGCAAGGGCGCGTACTGGTCGCTGTTCGCCGGGTCGCTCGGCGTGCAGTACGGGCACCACAACGTCTGGCAGTTCGTCACCAGCCCGTCCACCCGCAACCTCGGCACCGGGCACTGGCGCGACTCGCTGGAGACGCCCGGCGCGAACTCGATGTCCGTCCTCCGGCGGCTGATGCTCTCCCGCCCGGCGCTCGGCCGCACGCCCGACCAGTCGATGCTGGTCGGCGCGAACTACGGCGGCGGAGACCACATCCGCGCGGTCCGCGGCGGCGACCGCTCGTACGCGATGGTGTATACGGCCGGCGGCAAGGCCGTCACCGTCGACCTGAACAAGCTCTCGGGCAGCCAGGTCGAGGCCCGTTGGTACAACCCGCGCAAGGGCAAGTCGAGCTACGTCGGCGTCTTCGCCAAGAACGGCAACCGCACGTTCACAAGCCCCGAGGCCGGCCACGACTGGATGCTGATCTTGGACGATGCGTCCAAGAAGTACGGCAAGCCGTAGCACGCGTGCGCCTCCCCCCGACGCGACACCGGTCACGGCGATGCCGCCGCAGCGGCCCCTTCCCTTGATTGCTCTTTCGTCGGGTGTGCCTTGGCGCACCCACCTAGCGTCAGTGATCCCCGCTCCCGATCAAGCGCCCGCCCCCACCTCGACCGAGTCCGCCCCCCGCGCCGAATGCTCCCCCGTCAGCCGCCGGTACCGCGCCAAGGCCGTCACCGGGAAGTAGTGCCGGTACAGGTGGTACTTCAGGTAGAACACGCGCGGGAATCCCGTCCCGGTATAGTAGTTCTCTTCCCACGCGCCGTCGTCGGACTGGTTCTCGCACAGCCAGCCCATCGCGCGCTGGACGGCCGGGTCGTCCGGGCCGGCGACGGCCATCACGCCCATGGCGCCCCACGCGGTCTGCGACGGCGTCGCGTGCCCGGTGCCCTTCAGCGAAGGGTTGTCGTAGCTGTCGCACGTCTCGCCCCAGCTGCCGTCCCCCTGCTGGCAGCCGCGCAGCCAGGCGGCGGCCTGCTGGATCCACGGGGCGGTCATGTCGGCCCCGACGGCGCGGAGGCCGGTCAGGACCTGCCACGTGCCGTAGATGTAGTTCACGCCCCAGCGGCCGAACCAGCATCCTTCGGGCTCCTGCCGCGAGCGGATGAACGCGATGCCGCGGGCGACGGCGGGGTGGTTGGCCGTCAGGCCGCAGTGGCCGAGGCACTCGAGCACGCGGCCGGCGATGTCGGGGCAGGACGGGTCCTGCATCGCGTTGTGGTCGGCGAACGGGACGTGCTCGAGGATCTCGCGGTTCCGGGTGCGGTCGAACGCCGCCCACCCGCCGTCGTCGTTCTGCATCGCGAGCAGCCAGTTCACGCCGCGCTGCACCGCCGGCGCGGCGACCTCGCCGCCGGCGCGCTTCAGCGCCATCGCCACCATCGCCGTGTCATCCACATCCGGGTAGTGCGGATTCTGGAACTCGAAATACCACCCCGACGGCTCGACGTCAGGGCAGTTCCGCTGCCAGTCCGACGCCTGCCGGCACTCCTTCGACAGCAGCCACGCCGTCGCCTTCTTCGCCGCCTCGGACTCCGCCGGCAGGTGCGCCTCGGCCAGCGCGTGCAGCGTCAGGCCGGTGTCCCAGACCGGCGAGTGGCACGGCTGGATCCGGATCGCGTCCCCCTCGCGGATGAACAGGTCGCGCAAGTGCTGGTGGGCCGCCCGGACGCGCGGGTGATCCTCCGGGTACCCCAGCGCCTTGAAGACGATCAGGATGTAGACCATCGGCGGGAAGATCGCGCCGAGGCCCTCGGTGTCGTCGAGGTGCTCGATCAGCCACTTCTCCGCGTCCTTCAGCGCCCGCTGGCGGAGGCCGTCGATCGGGCGGAGGTGGTAGAGTTTCAGGATGCGGTCGACGACCAGGAAGAGCTCGCGCCAACTCCGCGGCAGGCCCAGGCCGCTGGCCTCGCGCTGGTTCTGCGTGAACAGCTCGGCGATCCCCTGCTCGGGCCGGAGCTTGCGCACCGGGCGGAGCGTGCTGACGATCGCCAGCGGCAAAATCATCGTCCGCGTCCACGCCGACACGGCGTAGAGGTTGAAGTACAGCCACTGCGGCAGCAGGACGATCTCGGGCGGGATTGCCGGGCAGGCGTCGTAGCTGATCTGGCCGAGGGCGGCCAGGTAGAAGTTCGAAAAGCTGTTGCACTTCTCCGCCCCGCCGAGGCGAACGACGCACTCCCGCGCCGTCCGCATGTGGGGGGCGTCCGGGTCGTCCCCCATCAGCTTGAGGGCGAAGTAGGCCTTCACCGTGCCAGAGAGGTCGGCCGCCCCGCCGGGGTACATGTTCCAGCCGCCGTCCTTTTGCTGGAGCGAGCGGAGGTAATTCGCGATCGCAGGGAGCTCGGGGTCCTCGTCGTGCTCGAGGATGAACTTCAGCAGGATGTATTCGGATTCGAGGATGCTGTCGCCCTGCAACTCGCCGACCCAGTACCCGTCGGGCTTCTGCTTGGCGAGGAGGGAGGCGCGGGCGCGCTCGAGCGTGTTTTCCACGCGGATGCGGTGGGCCGGCGCGACAGGGGCGTCGGCGGACGGCACCGGCAGATCGACCTGCAACACCTGAGGCCGGTGGCTTTTGGCGGAAGTTCCTAGGCTGGCGGAAGTTTTGACGACCACTTCGAAGTGCCTTGCGTTAGTGACGCGCGCTTCGGGCGCCCTTATCGCCACCAGGCCAGGATTCCTCCATCCCTCTGGCAGAGTAAGTGACCCGAAACTTACCAGAACCCCCCTGTCATCGGCAACTACGGGCCCGAGGGGTGACCGGTCGATACGTTGCCCGGCGGGTCGGGCGGTCCCGGATATCGGGGCGGTCCGCTATAATCTGCCGCCTGCCGCGCGCTCCACTTTCGGATCGCGGCTAAACGAGGGTAAGGTTTTCCCCGATGCACACGAATTTTATGAGCTGGCTCGAGCAACACCGCGGCCGGCAGTATGACCTCCACCGAGACCATATCAACCCCGCGTTCGTCAAGATGCTCAAGGCGATCGGGTTCGACCGGGGTTACGTCCGCGGCGAAGGCCCGCACCTCTGGGACGCCGAGGGGAACAAGTACCTCGACCTTTTGACGGGGTGGGGCGTGTTCGCGCTCGGCCGGAACCACCCGAAAGTGAAGACGATCCTCCAACAGCTCATGGCGACCGACCAGCCGAACCTGGTGCGGATGGACTGCTCGCTGCTGTCGGGACTGGTCGCGGAGATGCTGACGAAGCACACCCATGACGCGCTGACGCGCGTCTTCTTCTGCAACAGCGGGACGGAGACGATCGAGACGGCGATCAAGTTCAGCCGCTGCGTGACCGGGCGGACCGAGATCGTCTACTGCGACCACGCGTTCCACGGCCTGACGACCGGGGCGCTGTCGCTGAATGGCGCCGACTTCTTCCGCGAGCGGTTCGGCGAGCTGCTACCGACGCGCAAGGTGCCGTTCAACGATCTGGCCGCGCTGGAACAGGCGCTGTCGACGAAGAAGGCGGCCGCGTTCGTCGTCGAGCCGGTGCAGGGCAAGTCGTGCGAAGTCGTGGCCGACGGTTACCTCGCCGAGGCGCAGCGGCTTTGCAACAAGTATGGCTCACTGCTCGTGATCGACGAGGTGCAGTCGGGACTCGGTCGCACCGGCAAGTGGTTCTGCTTCCAGCATTGGCCCGACGTCGAGCCGGACATCGTCTGCACGGCCAAGGCGCTCTCCGGCGGGTACGTCCCCGTCGGCGCGGTGATCACCAAGCCCAAGATCATGGACTGCGTGTTCAGCTCGATGGAGCGCTGCGTCGTCCACTCCAACACCTTCGGCCAGAACGACATGGCCATGGCTGCGGCCTTGGCGAGCCTTTACGTGATCGAGGAGGACAAGCTGGTCGAGAACGCGGCGACGATGGGCGACTACGTCATCACCCGCCTCCGCGAGATCTCCAAGACCTGCCCGTTCGTCTCTGACGTCCGCGGTAAAGGCCTGATGTTCGCCATCGACTTCAAGCGCCCCGAGAACGGCCTTAAGTTGAAGATGGCCTGGGACATGCTCCACAAGCTGAACTTCGGGGTCTTCGGCCAGATGATCGTGATCCCGCTGCTCCAGAAGCACCGGATCCTCACCCAGGTGGCCGGGTACCACACCGAGGTGATCAAGTTCCTCCCGCCGATCAACATCGGCAAGGAAGACCTCGACTGGTTTTTGACCGCAATGGAGGACGTGCTGGCGGACACGTGCCGGATCCCGGGGGCGGCGTGGGATACGGTGTCTGGGTTGGCGAAGCGGACGATGTTCGCCTAAGTCCCTTCGCATGCGGCGCAAACGTCATCCGATTCACCGGTTCGTGTTGCTCGTCGTCTCGCGCCCCCGCGCGACGATGGCGGTGACGCTGCTCGTCGCGGCGGTCTGCGTGGGGCTGGCGGTCTGGCGGCTTCGGATCTCGACGGATCAGAACAAGCTGTTTTCCACCGACGTGCCGTTCTTCCGGGCGTTCGTCGAGTTCGACCGGAACTTCCCGCAGAGCGAGGAAGTGTTTGTCGTCATCCGGGCAACCGGCGATGAAAAGGCCGTGCCCGTGGTGCGGTGGGCGGGGGCGGCGGACGCGGTGGCGGCGAACCTGAACAAGCTGCCCCAGCATGTGAAACTCGCCGTCGCGCGGGTCGCTCCGGAGGAGCTCGGCGAGCAGGGATTGCTGTTCGAGCGGCCGGGGCGGTTGCGGGCGACGGTGGAGGAGGTTCGGGAGTTCGGGCAGTTGGCCAAGCTGGTGGGAGAGCCGCCCGATCCCGTTACGGGATTGCTGGTCGGGGGTGGGCCGCCGCTGGATCGGTTGTTGGCGGGGATGCGGCGGTTGGCGCCGGCCCAGACCGGGGAGTTTGCCGGGGCGATTGCGCGATCGGTGACGGCGAGCGTTAGCGGGGATCGGGTGGTGTTGCCGGATCTTAACTCGATCGGCGCGACGAACCCGGAGCGGCTGGGATATTTCTGGGTGCCGGACGAGTCGGACAAGTCGCGGCATTTGCTGCTGGTCCGGGTGCAGCCGAAGCACGAATACAGTTCTTTGACGGCCATCTCGGACACGGTGGACGCGATCCGGGGGGCCGTGAACGAGGCGGCCAAGGCGTACCCGGAGTTGACGTTCGGCGTGACGGGGCGGCCGGCGCTCGCGGCGGACGAGATGCGGACGACGGATCGGGACAGTCACCGGGCGGAGGCGGTGGCGCTGACGGCGGTCTTCGTCGGATTGGTCGTGCTATTCCGGTCGCTGTGGTTGGCGTTTGCGGCGGAACTGGCGCTGGGGGTTGGGATCGCGTGGACGTTCGGGTGGGCGACGCTGACGCTGGGGGAACTGAACCTGCTGTCGATCGTGTTTTTGCTCGCGCTGATCGGCATCGGGATGGACTACCTGGTGCAGATCCTGTCGCGGTACCGGGCGGAGGTGGCGCGGCGGTCGGACGCGAGGCGGATCTGGGTGTCGGTGTTTCGGCAGGTGGGACCGCCGATCAACACGGCGTGCCTGGGAGCGGCGGGGGCGTTCCTGGTGTCGATGCTGACGGACTTTCAGGGGGCGGCGGACCTGGGGCTGATCGCGGGCGGGGGGCTGGTCCTGTGCCTGCTGGCGGGATACACGTTTCTGCCGGCGGTGCTGACGGTGTGGCCGGGAAGAGTGCGGGGAGGAGCCAGGAGCCAGGAGACAAGGATCAGCCGCGGAACGCGGCGATGGTGGGTGGGGCCGGTGGTTTGGCTGGCGGCGCTGGTGGTGGCGGGGGTGTTTGCGCGGCGGACGGGGTTTAACCCCAGTCTGCTGGAGTTGCAGGCGCAGAACCTAGAGTCGGTGCAACTTGTGCGGCGGCTGGAGACGTGGAGCGCGGTGGTGCTGTCGAAGGACCTCGAGGCGCTGCGGGCGGCGCGGGCGGCGGTGGCCGGGTCGGCTGGGGTGGAGCGGACGGAGAGCGTGCTGTCGGCGTACGACAATTATGAGGCGCTGACGACGGAGATTCCGCCGCTGCCGGCGATCAAGTGGACGACGCCGGGGGCGTTTCCGGCGGGGGCGGTGACGGGACTGGCGAATCGGGCGGAGGCGCTGGCGGGGCGGATGGGGGCGGAGCAGCAGTCGGCGGCGACGGCGTTGCGGGAGATGAGCGGGGCGCTGAAGGGGCGGGACGCGGCGGCCGTCGCGGGGCGGCTGACGGCGTGGCAGGCGGGGTTCGTGGAGTTGCTGAAGGGGACGTTGCGGCAGTTTTCGCCACCGCCGCCGGATCTGGCGAAGGCGCCGCGGGTGTTGCGGGATTACTTCCAGGGGACGGACGGGACGTACGCGCTCTATGTGTACCCGAAGGGCGATCTCTGGGATCAGGCGGAACTGGTCAAGTTCGTGGAGGACGTGGAGCGGCGCGTCGGCGCGGTGCCGGGAGTGACGCTGACCGGGATCGCGCACAACATTTATCACTCGACGGCGTCGATCCGGTCGGCGTTTTACCGGTCGACGTTCTACGCGTTGGGGCTGATCCTGGTGCTGGTGTGGATCGACTTGCGGAGCGTGCGGCACACGCTGCTGGCGGTGGGGGTGCTGGCGCTGGGGCTGCCGATGCTGGTGGGGCTGATGGGGTGGCTGGGGGTGGACTGGAACTTCGCGAACTTCTTCGGGCTGCCGATCCTGATCGGGGCGGGGCACGAGTACGGGGTGTTCATGGTGCACCGGTACCGGGAGAGCTTGCGCGACCCGCGGCGGGGGTGGCCGGGGTGGGACGTGGCGGATAGTGCGTTACTGCTCTGCGCGTTCGTGACGAGCAGCAGTTTCGGTTTTTTTTACCTGCTGGCAAACCACCAGGGGCTCAAGAGCCTGGGGCTGGTGATGGCGCTGGGGACGGTGTGCATTTACGCGGCGACGGTGGTGGCGGTGCGGCCGGTGTTGCGGTGGAGGTTGGGGAGGCGGGGAGAAGTCGACGCGACGCGCCCTCCCTCTCCCGAGGCCGATGGTGGCGGCCGCTCGCCGCTCGGTTCGATCGGCCGTGGGAGAGGGCGGGGGTGAGGGGTCTTCTGTTACGAGGGACGTCGCCATTTGCCGATCGAAATGCCCCCTCACCCCAATCCTCTCCCTGCCGCGTTTGAGACGCGCGGCGCATGAGCATCAAATGTCGCGGCTGGGAGAGGGGGCCGGATCGCGCCGGGCTGACGGTCACCGTCAGAGCCCCATTAGGCGGGCGGGCCATTGGGTGGGGAGGTCATCGACGAGAAACTTTGGCGAACGGTCGAGGAGGCGGGACGCGGCTGCTTCGGCGGCGAGGTAGCCGCTGCGGACGGCGCCTTCCATGGTGGCGGGCCAGTGGGTTTGGGTGTAGTCGCCGGCCAGGTAGAGGTGTTGGACGCCGGCGGGTGGCGGGGCCTGGGGTGGGCGGAGGCGGTCGATGCCGGGGGTGGGGGAGAAGGTGGCGCGCTTCTCGACGACGACGACGCCGCGCTCGAGCCTGGCGTCTCGGGCGGCGGGGAAGGTGTCGCGCACCTGTTTCTCGAAGGCGGCGAGGGACTCGTCCTTGGGGCGGCCGGCCCAGGCACGGGCGGCGCTGATCACGCCGTGGACGGCCTTGCCGTCGGCGTCCTTGCGGAAGAGCCATTGGAGCGGGCCGTCCATCAGGGCGGCGTGGGCTTCCTTGAGCACCGGGCGGTCGAACCAGAGGTGGGCGCCGAGGATGGGGACGTCCTGGATCTCGTCCAAGTGCGCGAAACGGGTGTCGGTGGCGGCGCGGGCGTCGCCGACCCACTTGCGGACGTTGTGGCGGTTGGTGGCGAGGACGACGGCGTTCGCGGGGAGGGACTCGCCGGTGGCGAGGTCGACGCCGGTTACAGTTCGGCCGTCACCGTCGAAGCGGAGGCCGGCGACGCGGGCGCCGAGGCGAACGTCGCGCACCGGGAGGCGGGCGTAGAGTTGGGAGAGGGGGCAACCGGGGAGGCCGACGAGGTAGCCGGCGGCGTTGCCGAGCATCGCCTCCTGGAAGACCTGAATCGCGTAGGCGCTGCTGGCGAGGCGGGACTCCTCGTTCAGGGCGCTGACGAGGATCGGGTCGTACATCTTGCGGACGAGGGACGGGGGCTGGCGGTGGTCGTCGAGCCACTGGCCGAACGGCACGTCGACGAGGGCGTCGCGGCCGGGGCGGCCCATCCGCATCATCGCGAGCATCGCGCGGGTGAAGGCGACGCGCTCGCCCCAGGTGAGGGCGGTGAACTTGGCCATTGAGGCGGACAGGTGGAGCGGGGCGGGGAGGCGGCGGGAGCCGTAGAGGTCGTGGCGGTCGCCCTTTTCGTCGACGAAGTGGACGACGCGGTCCCAATGGATCAGGTTTTCGACTCCGAGGCGGCGGTAGAAGTCGGAGAGGTTGGTGCAGCAGCCGAGGAGGACGTGCTGGCAGTTGTCGAGTTCCTCGCCGGTCTGGGGCTCCTCGAACGAGCCGGCGCGACCGCCGAGGGCGCGGCGGGCCTCGAGGAGGGTGACGGCGACGCCGGCTGACTCGAGGGCGACGGCGGCGGCCATGCCGGCGAGGCCACCGCCGATGACGACGGCGCGGGGGGCGGGGGAGGACGTCGGGTGGGGGTCGTGGGTCATCGGCGCGGTCAAAGGATCCGACTCCACAGGAGTCGGCGTGCGGTGGTGTCGGGGAATTGTAGTCAGGGGCGGCTTCGCAGGGCTTTCCAGCCGATACGGAGTTTCGCCCAGACGGAGAGGGAGACGCGCTTGCCCAGGACGGTCTGGGGGCGCTTGGCGATCTTGCGCAGCAGCGTGTGGTAGATCTCGGTCATCGCGATCAGGGTGGGGCGGCTGTCGGCGGCGATGCGCGACTCGAGGGGGGCGCTGCGGCGGTAGTAGTCTTCGGCGCGGTCGATCTGGGCCTGCATCGTCTTCAGGAACCGCTCGCCGGCACGGCCGGCGCGGAGGTCTTCGGGGCGGAGGGCGCCGTTGATCTCGGAGCGCGGGAGGTAGGAGCGGCCGCGCTCGGCGTCCTCCTTGAGGTCGCGGAGGATGTTGGTCAGTTGGAACGCCACGCCGCGGTCGAGCGCGAGTCGTTCGGTCTCCTCGCCGCCCTCGAAGCCCCAGACGTAGATGCTCGCGAGGCCGACGACGCCGGCGACGCGGTAGCAGTAGGCGTGGAGGTCGTCGAAGGTCTCGAAGGTCAGGGGCTCGAGGTCCTGTTCCTGGCCGGCGATGACGGCGTCGAACACGTGGACAGGGACGTTGTGGCGGATGACCATTTCGCAGAACGCTGGCCAGAGGTCGCGGGCGCCGGGGACGGCGCTGCCGTTGCGGTCGGGGACGGCGTGGGGGCCGCCGGCGAGGGCGGCGTGGGTGTCGGCGCGCCACGCCTCGAGCTCGTCGACGCGGCGCTGGCGGCCGCGGCCGTCCTCGTGGTCGGCGATGTCGTCGACGAGGCGCATCCAAGCGTACAGGGCGTACATCGCGGAACGCTTGGGCTCGGGGAGCAGGCGCAGGCCGTAGTAGAAGTTGCGGGCGTAGGTGCGCGTGACCTGCTCACAGTAGGCGCGGGAGCGGTCGAGGGAGACGTCGGCGGCGGCGGCGTGCTGGGTAGTGTTCATCGTGCGGCCCCCCGTGCCGCGCCGCCGAAGGAGAGCTTTTGGACGACGGCCGCGCCCAGTGCGCGGAGGACGAGGCCGCCCTTCTGCATTTTCGAGAGGCGCGGGCGGCCGGAGAGCGTGTCGTAGCCGCGGCGTTCGACGGCGCGGAGGATCGCGCGGCCCCCCTGCCCGAAGAGGGAGATCTGCCGGCGGTAGATTGGGGCGAGGAGCGGGAGGAGTCGCTCGCCTTCGTCGAGCAGGCGGTGCGTGCGGTCGACCTCGTGGGCCATCAGCCGGCGGTAGTGGTCGTCGAAGCGGAAGGTCGTGATCTGTTCTTCGGACACGCCGTACTTCGCCATCGACTCGCGCGGCACGTAGATCCGGTTGCGCTCGACGACGTCGCGGCGGACGTCCTGCCAGAAGTTGGCCAGTTGCAGCGCGGTGCAGGTTCGGTCGGACAGGCGCTGGCGCTGGTCGTCCCGGTAGCCGCACATGTAGAGGACGAGCCGGCCGACCGGGTCGGCGCTGCGGCGGCAGTAGTCGACGAGTTGGTCGAACGTGTCGTAGCGGTTGACGCGCTGGTCCTGGACGAACGCGTCGATCAGATCGTCGAACGGCTGGATCGGGATCGCGTGGCGGTCGATCGTGCCGCGGAGGGCGACGAAGACGGCGGTGTCGGCGCGGCCGGCGTAGCAGTCCCGGAGCTGGGCGCGGAAGCGGGCGAGGAACTGCTCGGCCTTCGCCGGGTCGCCGACCTCGTCGCCCAGATCGTCGGCGATGCGGCAGAAGGCGTAGACGTTGCAGAAGTCCTGCCGGAGGTGCTTCGGGAGCAGGAACGTGACGACGCTGAAGTTCTCGTAGTGGGAGTGGGCGAGCTGGCGGGTGTACGTCTCGGCCTCGGCGACGCCGGCGACCGGGGCGAAGGCGGCGCGGACGGTGTCGGGCAGGCCGGCGAGGTCTGCGGCGGCGGTGGGCGGAATGGCGGGGGCGGTCGGGGTCATGTTCGGCGCGCGACGCACGGTGACTTCGCGAGCCCGGGGATCGTACTGGCGCCGGCGCGCGCCCGCAACGCGGGAGACGGGCGCGGCCGCGCGGCGGATCAGAAGCGGTCGGGCGTCGCGTCCCCGGGCGCCGGGAACTTCGCGGGGTCCGTGGGGGCGCCGGACAACGTCCTGGGGCTGAGGTAGACGTTGCACCAGGCGCCGCCGTAGACGACGTTGCCGATCCAGACCCAGCCCATGGCTTCGATCTCCTCCTTGGGGACGATCATGTCGCGGCTGGCGTTGCTCAGGCCGAAGACCGGGTCCCAGATCAGGATCGTGCCGGGCGTCAGCTTCCGCGCGGTCTCGCGGTTCCAGGCGGCGCCGCGCTGCGGGTCGCTCTGGGACAGGTCCATGAAGAAGTAGACCGACGGGGGCGTCGCGATCACGCGCGGGTATTCGGCGGCCAGGCCGGGCGTTGAGGCGTACCACTGTGCGACGGCCTTTCCCATCAGGTCGTTGTCGTAGATGCGCAGCGGGAAGTGCTTGTAGTAGGCGTTAACGACGACCGGGGGCGACGCGAACAGGGCGGCGACCAGGAACGGCACGGGGAGGCGGAACCGCTCCCACACCCACTCCCACCCGCGGCCGACGACCAGCGCCCAGAACGGTGCGACGCTGAGCAGGTAGCGGGGCTCGCCGCTGCTCGCCATCAGTCCGAACGTCCAGAGGAACGTGTGCCCGAGCAGGACGCCGACCGGGATCGCGCAGTAGACGAACTCGCACCTCGCGCGGTGGTCGCTGAAGAGCCGCGGCACGCCGGGCGCGTCTGCGGGGTCCCGGCCGAGGGCGGCGCGGACGCAGTACGCGATGCCGACCCACAGGAACGGGAAGTACAGCGGCGAGAGGAGCACGGGGAGGATCCCGACGAAATAGAACCACCGGCCGCTGCCGTAGGCGCTCCGGGCGGCGTAGGGCCAGTTGCGGGGGAGCCACGTATACCAGGCGTCGGCGTACGGCCACCACTCGATCGGGCCCCAGGAGAGCGCGCCGAGGAAACTCCAGGCCGCGCACGGCAGCGGGAGGATCAGCAGGTATGCCGGGCGGCGGTGGGCGACGAGCGCGATCGCGGCCAGCAGCATCAGGCCGATGCCCTCCGGCCGCCCCGTCGGGGTGACCCCGACCAGGAGCGCCATCAGCGCGAAGCGGCGTCCTTGGTACGCCCAGAAGGCGGCGACCGCCACGAGGGCGAACGGGATCTCGGTCAACTCGGAGAACGAGTGCGCGAAGTAGAGCGGCTGGGCGAGCAGCGCGATCGCGGCGATCGCCGGCATGCGGAACCCCTGCCGGCGGGCGACGCGGTAGACGATCAGCGCGGTGGCCAGGGCCATGGCGAGGCTCGTCACCCGCGCGCCCAGGACGCCGGCGACGTTGGCGGGGATCGCGTAGACGCCCGTGCAGAGCGGGCGGCCCCACACGTTGACGAAGTAGCTCCACTCGCGGAACGAGAAGCGCGCGAACATGTAATGCGTCATCGCGTCGGCTTCGAGAAACCCGGCGGACTTGACGGCGCACCAGAGCGAGAGGGCCGAAAAGGCGACGGCGGCAACGACCAGCGCCAGGCGGTTGTGGTACGCCCGCGGGTCGACCGTGGGATCACGATAGTCCAGCGTTGGCGCGAGGACGGCGGCGGCGGTACGGCGCGGTGGGGTCATCGCCGGCCGATTATGCCGAGGGCCGCGACCGCCGCAAATCGGCGTCAGTCCAGCGGCGTCACCTTCACGTCGCGGAACTCGTGGCGGCCGACCTCGGAGCAGACGAGCACTAGCTGGCTGCCCGCCTTCCAGGCGATCAGCGGGACGGCGCAGCGGCCGGCGCGGGCGCGGACGAGGGCGTCCTGACCGTAGTCCGAGCGGGCGGACGACCACCACTGGATCGTGCCGTCGGCCGTGTACTGGCCCGCCGAGTACAGCGCCCAGTCGCGCGGCGGCGCGTCGGGCGGGACGGTGTAGGCGACGCTGGCGGTCCACCGCGCGGCCGGGTCCTTCTTCGTCACGTTGACGACGACCGTGTCGCCGCTGCGTTCCAGGGTCGCGGCTCCGCCGGGGGAGACGGTCAGCTTCCAGTTCGCCGGGTCGATCAGGTTCTGGCCCCGCGGGTTGGGGTCGTACCACTTGCCGCCTTGCTTCGCGTACGCCTGGCTGACGAACGCGCGGCGGATCGTGACGTTCTCGGGCAGGTCGATGCCGTAGAACGAGCGGGCGGCGCCGAGCGTGACCCAGGTCTCCCCGCGCGCGTCGACCGCGGCCGCCGACGGCCCCGGTTGGCTGAACTCCATCTCGGGGATCTCGACCGCTCCGGCGTCGATCAGCCGGACCTTCGAGTTGTTCGTGAACGTGCCGGTCGGGCGGCACCTTTCGACGTGGAGGACGACGCCGTCCGCGAGCGCGCCGGGCTGCTGGGTCTCCGGCCAGTTGTTGACCAGGTGCGCCCAGCCGTCCTTGACGACGAACGGGACGTAGGCGTGCGCGGGGTCCACCTGGCGCTCGGCGCCCGTTGTCGGCAAGCTGAACTCGACGTGGTTCGACGTCAGCGTGTTGCCCGCGCCGCGGACGTCGATGATCCCGCGCCCCTCCTTCTGCCACGGGGAGGTGAACGGGGATCGGTCCCACGCGCCGCTGCCGCGGACGACGGCGTACCGCTGGACGGTGTTCAGGTTGCCGCGGAGGGTGAGCCCGCCGTAGCACGGGTCGTAGTGATTGAGGTCGCTGACCAGCACCCCCTGGCAGTAGACGTCGCCGAAGTTCAGCCCCCACCCTTTACACACGATCTGGAGGCGCTCCCAGCGGGTGTTGAGCGCGCCCGGCCGCCCCGGCGCGCCCGGCGCGAACGCGTGCCCGCCGGACAACACGGAGAAGTCGTGGAACGCGGCGCTGCTATTCCAAAAGAGGCCGCGCTCGATCTCCGCCCCCGCCAGCTCGAACGCGCCCCGGTCGCGCGGGATCTCTCGACCGTCGACGACGCAGTCCGGGCCGTCGCCGAACACGGTCGTCATCCCGTAGACGCGGAGCGGTCGCGTGATCCGGTAGTACCGGGGCGGGAGGTAGACGCGATTGCCGAGCGCCGCGACCGGGTTCGGCAGCGCGCGGTGCCCGCCGCGGATCGGCTGGAGCGTCTGCGGGTGGACGCCGCCGATCGCGAAGTCCAGCGCGCGCTGGATCGCGTCGGTGTCGTCGGTGCGGCCGTCGCCCCGGGCGTTGAACGGCTCGCGGGTGACGTCGAGCGCCGCGCGGTTGATTGCGACCCCGGCCGGCGGGGGAGCGGGCACCGGGGCGGGTTGGGCGGGTGCCGGGGAGGGCATTCGCGCCAGCGGCGACAACATCAACAGAAGCGCGGCGGCGGTCAGCGCAATGAGGGCGGGCGGTCGAACTCGCATGCCGCGATTTGAGCAGATTATCGGCCGTCCGGAAACGCCCGCCATTGCCCCTCGCCACGTCCGTGAATGATTACCGCCGGGGCACGCGGGACGCGGGCAACTTCAGCACCCGCGCCGCGCGGTCCCAGTGTGGCTGGTCGAATCCCAGCCGCTGCTTGATCCGGATGTCGCGCCGCAGCCAGTTGCGTTCGTGGAGGGCCTCGGCGGTGCCGGTTAGGCCGAGCGTGGTGACCGGCGGGATCGGGGGGACGGGCCAGTCGCTGCCGTGGATGACCTTGGCCATCACCTCGGGGTCGCGGAGCAGCACCTTGTAGGCGTGCGAGCGGGTCGGCAGGTTCAGGGCGGACGTGTCGCCGTAGAAGCGCTCGTGCTCCTTCGCCATCCGGACGAACACGTCGAGGTAATCCGTTTCGAAGAGTGCCGAGCGCGTGCCGCAGTGGGCGGCGATGACGGTCACGCCGCGGCGGACGGCTTCTTCGAGCAGCGCGGGGCTGGGGACGTTGGGGTTGTTGGACGGCAGGGTCTTTTCGCCGCCGGTGTGGGAGAGCAGCGGCAGGCCGTGGTGGGCGAGGCACTCGTAGAACGGGATGCAGCGCGGGTCGGACGGGTCGATGTCCTGCGTCAGCGGGAGCCACTTGCAGAGCACCGCGCCGGCGGCGACGCACCGCTCGAGCTCGGCGACGGCGTCGTTGCGGTAGGGGTGCACCGAGCAGGCGAACAGCACCTTGCGGTGCTGCTTCGCCAGCTCAATCACGAAGTCGTTGGTGACGTACAGGTGGGTGCGCGGCAGGTCGAGCTGGCCGTCCTTGGTGTGGACGGCGTCGAAGGCGAGGACGGCGGCGGCGTCGAGCTCGGTCGCGTCGTCGAGCAACTTGAACATCAGCCGGGTCAGCGCCCGCTCGGTGCCGGCCGGGTCGGCCTCGTCCTGGCGGACGCCGAGCCGCCACTGCATGAACCGGAACGGCAGGCTTTTGAGGATCCGCGGCGACATCAGTCCGTGTCCGGGAACGAGGCAGGAGACGTGGACGTGGCAGTCGATGAGCATGGGGCTCCGTGAAGCGTGAAGACGTGAAACGTGAAGAGGAGCGGGACGGGTTGCCGGGCGCCGATGCGCGTCCTCCCTCTCCCAAGGCCGCCCACGACCTCGGTTCGCCGGGCGGCGCAGTCGGCCGTGGGAGAGGGCGGGGGTGAGGGGTCTTCCCGATCGGCAGTTGGTGCACCTTACGCTCGAATGCCCCTCACCCCAACCCTCTCCGCGCCCCCTTCGAACGGTGTGGCGAAGGCCGACCAACTGTCGTGGCGGGGAGAGGGGGCCGGATCACGCGCCCGCGATCCCTTCACGTCTTCACGTTTCGCTCCTTCGTTCTCACCTCGCGTCGAGCGCCCGGTACCGGCCGTACGCGTCGTCCCACGCGGCGCGCTCGCGGGGCTCGTAACGCTTGACGTCGAAGCTGTCGCGGACGATTCGGCGGCCTTCCTCGAGGTTGCGGATTTCGCCGAGCGCGATGGCGGTGACCAACATGTTGCCGATCGCGGTCGCCTCGACCGGGCCGGCGACGACGGGGCGGTTGCAGGCGTCGGCGGTCATCTGGTTGAGCAGTTCGTTCTGCGTGCCGCCGCCGACGATGTGGATCACGGCGATCCGGCGGCCGAGCACGTCCTCGAGTCCCTCGATCGTCTTGCGGTAGGTCAGCGCGAGGCTTTCGAGGCACGTCCGGACGAACTCGCCCGGGGCACGAGGGGTGGCTTGGCCGGACTTCGCGCAGAACTCGGCGATCTTCCGCGGCATCTCGCCGGGGGACAGGAACGGCTTGTGATCCGGGTCGATGATCGCGCCGAACCGAGCCGCCTCGCCGGCCAGCCGGGTCAACTCGGCGTACGAGTGCTCGCGCCCGTCTTTCACCCACTGCCGGCGGCACTCCTGCACGAGCCAGAGGCCCATGATGTTCTTCAGGAACCGCACGTCGCCGGCGACGCCGCCCTCGTTGGTGTAGTTCAGGCGCAGCGACTTGTCGTTGATGATCGGCTGGGGGATCTCGACGCCCATCAGCGACCACGTGCCGGACGAGATGTAGCACCAGTCGCCGCCCGCCGACGCCTCGACCGGGACGGCGGCGACGGCGCTGGCGGTGTCGTGACACCCGGGCGCGATCACCGGGACGCCCGCGGCCGCGCCGCACTCGGCGGCGACGTCGGCCCGCACCGTTCCGATCCGCGTGCCCGACGGCACGATCGACGGCAGGAAGTGCGTCGGCACGCCCAGCCTTTCGAGCATCGGCGTCGCCCACGCCCGCTTCCGCGGGTCGTACATCTGGCTGGTCGTCGCGATCGAGTACTCCGCGACCTTCTCGCCGGTGAAGAAGTAGTTGAACAGGTCGGGGACGAACAGCATCGTCTTCGCGCACTCGAGCACCGGGGACTTCCGCTCGGCCATCGCCATCACCTGGTACAGGGAGTTGATCTCCATGAACTGGATGCCGGTCGCCTCGAAGATGTCCTGCCGCGGGACGCGGGCGAACGCCTTGGCGAACATGCCGTCGGTCTGCGCGTCGCGGTACATGAACGGGTTGCCGAGCAGGTCGCCGTTGCGGTCGAGGAAGCCGAAGTCGACGCCCCAGGTGTCGATCCCGATCGCGTCGATGTTGGCCCCCCCTGCCGACGCCTTCCGGAGGCCGATTTTCAGTTCCTCCCACTGCGCGAGGAGGTTCCAGTGCAGGCGGCCGTTCAGTCGGCCGTTCGGGTTAGCGAAGCGGTGCTTCTCCTCGAGGGTCAGCCGCCGCCCGTCGAATCGCCCGAGCAGCGCCCGCCCGCTCTCGGCCCCGAGGTCGAACGCCAGAAGGTTCCTCGTCGTCGCCATGCGTGATTTCTACAGGGTCGGTGGTCCATCGTCCATCGCCCATCGCCCATCGCCCATCGTCCATCGTCTATCGTCCGCGCGGCCGCGCGGCCGCGCGACAGACGATTGACCATGGACGACGGGCGAAGGACAATCGCCCCGTGTCCCGCACCCGCATCAAGATCTGTGGCGTCACCCGGCCGGAGGACGCCGCGCTGGCGGCCCGGCACGGGGCGGACGCGGTTGGCGTGGTCTGTTATCCTCAGGCGCGGCGGTACTCGCCGATCGACCGGGCCCGCGCGATCGTGCGGGCGCTACCGGCGTTCGTGTCGCCGGTGGCGCTGTTCGTAGACCAGTCGGTGGACGAGGTGCGCGAGGTCGCGAGCGCGCTGGGCGTGCGGCACCTGCAACTTCACGGGCATGAGACCCCGGAGATGGTCGCCACGCTGCGGGAGTTCGTCGTGCTCAAGGCGCTGCGCGCCGGGCGGGACACGCTGGCCGGCGATCTGGCGCGGTGGCGCGAGGCGGGGCGGGCGCTCGACTTGTCGAACCTCCAGGGGCTCGTCCTCGAGACGGCGGCGACGACGGCACCGGGCGGGACGGGGGTGGAGAACGACTGGGCGACGATCGCCGAGATTCAGGAGCGGGGCGCGTTCGCCGGGTTGCCGCCGATCGTGGCCGCCGGCGGCCTTCGGCCGGAGAACGTGGCGGCAGTCGTCCGGCGGCTCGGGCCGTACGCGGTGGACGTCAGCAGCGGGGTCGAGGAGGCGTTCGGGCAGAAGTCGGAGGGGAAGGTGGCGGCGTTCGTTCGGGAGGTGCGCGGGGCCGATGACGTTTGAGCACCTTGTGTGGTGGCGTAGCGGATCGCGTCGGTTCGGGGGGTACGGAGGCCCCCGCTCACCGACGCGAGACAGACAAGAATGTGTGCCCCAGCCCTTTGGTCGGACGCACCGCGATCAAGGTTTCGCTGTTGCGGCCGCCGGCGGCTGCGGGGACGCGGCGGCGGCCGGGGGCTCGAAGCGGTGGCGGAACGGCTGCGGGCGGAAGATCAGCAGCGTCTCGGACTGTTCGGCTTCGCCGTTGTTGACCAGTAGCGCGTTGCCGAGGCTGCTCGGCCATTGGCCGTCGGGCGACGGGGCGACGATCAGGAAGTGGTTCAGCGGCACGTCGACGGTCAGGTTCAGGTCGAACAGCCGCTCGGGGTAGACCGACTTGACCTCCAGCGTGTTGACGTCGCCGATCGGGACCAGCCGCTCGCGCAGCGACCTGACGACGGGCACCGTCGTCAGCCGGACGGTGCCGTGCTTCCGCGGCGCGGGTTGGAAGCCGATCCGCAGCAGGTTGTCACACTTCTCCCAGGTCTGTCCGACCAGGTCGCCGGCGGCGGAGTAGTAGAAGATGTTCTGGTAGTCGACCTTCTGCTTCAGGTCCATGTCGAGGTGCTTGGCTTCGCGGCCGGTCGCGGAGGACGGCTGGGTCACGGCGGGATACTGCTCGAGGATCGACTTGAAGTAGTCCCACTCGTCGGTCGAGGCGACGCCGCAGCGCAGGCCGTTCTTGTAGAGGGTCTCGTAGGTCGGGACGTCGACGGCGCGCTCGTCGACGTGCTTCCAGAACTCGCCGCTGCGGCTGATCGACCCGGCGGGGACGGTGATCTTGTACGTGACCAGGTGGATCAGGAACTGCTGCTCTTTGACGGCGTCGGCCTCGACGAGGCGGGCGTTGTCGCCGAAGAGCGCGGTCGGGACGTTGGACTTCTGCCCGGGCGCCTCCTGCGCCTGGGCCGCGTCGGCCGCCTGCTGGGGCTTGCCGCAGCCGCCGGCCAGGGTGAGGCCGATGACTGCCGCCGCCGCCGCCGCGCTGAACAGGAACGGATTGCTCATGGTGTCGACTCGCAGTTTTGATCCCCGGATCGGTCGTGCGCTCTACTCTTCCGACAGCACCTGCGTCACGCGGTCGAGGCCGGCCTCCCAATCGCTTTCGGTGATGTTGATCGGCGGCGCGAGCCGCACGACTTGCTTAGCGGTCAGGTTGATCGCGACGCCCTTCGCGAGCGCCCGCTCGAGGAAGCCGGCCGCCGGCGCGGTCTTCAGCTCGATCCCGAGCATCAGACCGCGGCCGCGGACGTCGGTGATCTTGTCCGCCAGCCGCTTGTCGCTACGCAGGCGGGCGACGGCCTGTTCGCCGAGGCGGGCGGCGCGCTCCACGAGACGGTCGCGCTCGATCACGTCGAAGATCGTTCTGGCGACGGCCATGCAGATCGGGTTGGCGCCGAGCGTGCTGCCGTGGGTGCCGGGGACGAGCAGTTTGGCGATCTCAGGTCGTGCCCACATGACGCCAACGGGGAGGCCGCCGCCCACGGCCTTGCCGAGGGTCATGATGTCTGGCGCGACGCCGCCACCCCCCTGCCGCTCGAACCACTGGTGGGCGAACCACCGGCCGGTGCGGCCGCCACCGGTCCAGACCTCGTCGAAGATCAGGGTGACGTTGCGGTCGTCGCACAACTGGCGGACGCGGGCGGCGTAGTCGGGCGGGTAGAGGTTGACGCCCCCCTCGCCCTGGATCGGTTCCATGATGACGGCGGCGGTCTCGTCGTCGACGGCGGCGGCGAGCTGGTCGAAGTCGCCGCCGTCGACGTGGGAAAAGCCGGGGACGGGCGGCTCGAATCCGGCGCGGTAGGCGGGGTTGCCGGTGGCGGCGATCATGGCGAGCGTTCGGCCGTGGAAGCTCTTGTTGAGGGCGAGGATCTTCCAGCGCTTGCCGCCGTCCTGGTGACCGCGGAGGCGGGCGAGCTTGCACGCGGCCTCGTTGGCCTCGGCGCCGGAGTGGCAGAAGAAGGCGCGGCCGTCGAACGAGTGCTCGGCAATGCGCTTGGCGAACTCGATCTGCGGGGTCGTGTAGAACGTGTTGCCGACGTGCCAGAGGGTGCCGGCTTGCTCGGTGGCGGCCCGGATGAGCTCGGGGTGGGCGTGGCCGAGGATGCTGCCGCCGAAGCCGGCGAACAGGTCGATGTACTCGCGGCCGTCGGTGTCCCAGAGGCGGGAGCCTTCGCCGCGCGCCATGACGATCGGGAGGCGCGCGTAGTTGCCGATCAGGTACTGTTTGCCGTGTTCCAGGGTCTCCGGGGTGCTCGACATCGTGCGGCACAGGATATCAGGTTTTGCACGCCGCGGGAGTGCGACACATTACCCGGGTGGGAGTGTGCGTGTGGGGCTCGCAACACGTCGCGGAGCAAGTCGGTTTGGCGGTCGGCCCGATTCCTTGACCGGTGCGCGCAGCGGCATAGCTCGGCTTTTCGTATCCTGCGGGGCATGGCAGCGACGGATCGATTGGCGTGGGGCGTGCTCGGGACGGGGAACATCGCGCGGCAGTTTGCGGTGGGCGTAAACGCCAGCCGGCGGGGGCGGCTGGCGGCGGTGGGATCACGGGACGGCGGGAAGGCGGGGGCGTTTGCGGCGGCGCATCAAATTCCGGCGGCGCACGGGTCGTACGAGGCGCTGATCGCGGACCCGGCGGTGGAGGCGGTGTACGTGTCGCTGCCGAACAATCTGCACCACGAGTGGACGGTGAAGGCGCTGCGGGCGGGGAAGCACGTGTTGTGCGAAAAGCCGTTCGCGCTCGACGTCGGGCAGGCGCAGGAGATGTTCGACGTGGCGCGGCGCGAGGGGCGGGTGTTGATGGAAGCGTTCATGTACCGGACGCACCCGCTGACGCACGCGGTGCAGCGAGAGGTGGCGGGCGGGGCGATCGGGCGAGTGCGACTGATCCGGGCGAGCTTCTGCTTCAAGGTGACCAAGTGGCAGGACAACATCCGCTTCAACCCCGCGCTGCACGGCGGGGTGATCATGGACGTCGGGTGTTACTGCATCAACTTCGCGCGGCTTTACGCGGGGGAGGAGCCGTCGGCGGTGCACGTGGTGCACCATCGGCACGAGACGGGGGTGGACGATTTGGCGGCGGGGACGCTGGTGTTCCCCGGGGGCGTGATCGCGACGTTCTCGTGCGGGATGACGGCGCACGCGGACAACACGTCGTCGATCTGCGGGACGGAGGGGTACATCGAGATCCCGGTGCCGTGGAAGCCGCCGGCGAGCGGGGCGACGTACACGGTCGGGCGGTCGACGCCGCCGAAGATGGAGAACACGGGCACGCCTGCCGTGCCGCCGCGGCAGACGCGGACGGTCACGGTGGACGGGGACCTGTACGGGCTGGAGGCGGACGCGTTCGCGGCGAGCGTGTTCGACGGGGCGGCGCCGGCCGTCAACGAGCGGGACACGCTCGGCAACCAGCGCGTGCTCGACGAGGTCAGGCGGCAGATCGGCGTCCGCGCGTGAACCTTCAGTGTGAGAGACTCCCGCATGCAAATCCTGATGAACGCCGGTGGCCTCGCCACCACCAACTGCTTTCTGATCGCCGACGAGGCCACGAATCAGGCGGTGCTCTTCGACGCGCCCGACCACACCGTTTACCCGCTGCTCGAGGAGGCGAAGAAGCGCGGGTATGACCTGGTCGGCCTGTGGCTCACCCACGCCCACTTTGACCACTTCGCCGATCACCGGTTGGTGACGGACGCGTTTCCGAAGGCGAAGGTGTTGCTGCATCGGCTGGACGTTCCTAAGTTGCAGCGGCCGGCGTTGCAGACGCGGCTGTTTCAGTTGCCGTTCGACATTCCGCCGCGGGAGCCGGACCAGTTGATCGAGGACGGGGACGAGCTTTCGATCGGGTCGATGGCGGTGAGGGTGATCCACACGCCGGGGCATGCGCCGGGGCACGTGATGTACCACTTTCCGGAGGAGCGGCTACTGGTCGGCGGGGACCTGATCATCTGCGGCGCGGTTGGTCGCACGGACCTGCCCGATTCCGACGAGGCGGAGTTGGCGCGGTCGATCGAGAAGGTCATGCGGCTGCCGGACGACACGCGGCTGTTGCCCGGGCACTGCGATCCGACCACGCTCGGGGACGAGCGGCGGGGGAACGCGTACGTGCGGGCGGTGCTGGGGGTATGAGCGTGGCGATACTTCGCGTGCGGTCGGGATCCGGGGCGGCGCTCTGGTCGCACGGCCCCCGCGGCGCTCTGCCCGGCGTCGGTGTCCTGCGGGGGGCGCAAGAGAGGAGGGCAAGCCTCCGTGACGGAGACCTGCCCTCGGAGTTTCAACTTGCCGCTGTAAACATGCCCCGCTGAAGCGGGCGTGCCGCTCGGCGGTTAGTTCGCGGGGCGCGGGCGGCGCTCGCCGCGGCCCTGGCCGGGCTGGCGCTCCTGGAGCTTCAGCTCGACGGAGGCGCTTTCGCCGGCCTTGACGGTCACGGTGCCGCGGGCCATGCCCTTGCCCTGGACGGCGGCGACGACCGCGTACTCGCCGGCGGGGACGTTGGCGATGGAGAACTTGCCGTCCTTGTCGCTGGTGCCTTCGGCGACCGGCGTGGGGCGGGGACGACGCCCTTCGCCGCCCGCGCCACCGCCCGCGCCCGGCGCGGGCTTCTCGTCAGCCGCTTGGAGGAAGTTGGCCTGAGGTGCGCCACCGGGGCCGCCCGGCCCGCCGCGACGGCCACCGCCTTGGCCGCCGGGGCCGCCCTGTCCGCGGGGCATCGGCTTCATCACGCGGATCTGCGCGCCGTCAACGGGCTTGCCGTCCTTGTCGAGGACGGTGCCGGTGACAGTGCCGACAGCGGCCTTATCAGCGGCCTTGTCCTTTTCCTTCTCCTGGGCGGAGGCGGGGGCGGCCGAGAACGACAGTACCAGGCCGAGCGCGGCGACGGCGGGCGTAGCGAACTTGAGGAACGAACGCATGGATGGCTCCTGTAAGCGGATCGGGGGTCGCCGCCGGTCGACCGACCGTCGGACGCGACGGAACTGGCTTGGGAACGGGTGAACCGGCTCGCGGCCTCCGCCTCATTCAACGACGTCGCGACGGGATTATTGCCGGAGCGGCCGTGCACGGCCTCGGGCGCGAGCCCCCGGGGCGGGGTCGGGGGGGCGGCTACCCTGAGGGTCGCGATTATCGTAAGATGGTGGGAGAGGATTTTGACTATGGCGAAAGCGAAGAAGAGCAGTTCGGACGAGACGGCCGAGAAGAAGCCTGCGGCGAAGGAGCCCAAGACGGCGGCGACGGCGGAGAAGAAGCCGGCTGCGGGTAAGAAGGGGGCGGCGAAGAAGGCGCCGGCGCCGGCGGCGCAGCCGGTGGGGGTGCCGCTGGTGGACACCAGCCTCGCGGCGCAGAACGCGGCGCGGATGCTGCTGAACCGGCCAGCCGAAGGGGCGGCGACGGCGGGCGGGGCCGGGAAGGAGTCGGCGGCGTTCAAGAGCATGAAGGAACAGTTGGCCAAGCCGAAGCCGACCGGGCTGAGCGGCTTGTTCGGCGCCGGGGGTGGCGAGAAGAAGTCGAGTTCGCACAACATCCTCAACCAGCAGAAGGGGCACAACCAGACCTTCGGCGGGATGAACAAGGCGGGCGTGCCCCGGCGGACGAACGGGTAGGGTTGTCGCGGATCTTGATGACGATGGGACGGCACGGCGCGCGGCGCCGTGCCGTTCTCGCATGGGAAGAGCGGGTGGCGATGGTGCTGGGCCCGGAGACCTACAGGCGTTCGAGACGGTCGAGGACGTCCGGGTTGAGGTGGAGGAAGCGGGCATGGCGGCCGGGGCCGTCAGCGTTGTAGTGGCGGACACACTCGAAATCGCGGCAGGACTGGGGGCGGTCGTCGTAGATCGAGCACCGGTCCTCGGGGCCGAGGAACTGGCAGCGGCCGTCTGCGGCGTAGGGGAGGACGTGCTCGTGGACGACGCGGCCCCCCTGCTCGCCCGGCCCCGCTTGCTGCTCGATCGGCACGGAAACGGCAAACGGGGCGAAGCGGCGGGGCTCGTCACCGCGGAGGAGGACGGCGTAGTCGTGACCGCGCTGCTTGCAGCAGTTGGCGGCACAGTCGCCGCAGGGGCTGGCGCCGAGGATGGCGATGCGGAGGCGGCGGGGCATGGGGAGGAGTCAGGAGCCGGCGATCGGTCACATTACCTGGCGGATTTCGAGCTCGGTGATCAGGCGGGGGTCGAAGTCGATCCGCTCTTCGAAGATGCCGACGAGGCCGGCCTTGCTGAGGGAGACGATCCATCCCTGTTCGACGATCAGCTCGTCGACGACGCGGCCGCCGGCGATCGTGGCGCGGCAGAGGGCGGTGTACTTGCGCTTGGGCACGCCGCGGTCGAGGAGCAGTTGGCGCCACTCGTCGGGGAGCGGCTTGGCGAGGCGGTTGCGCGGGGGGTTGTTCTTGGCGTGCATCGCGGTTGAACCTCACGCCTCGCAGGACTGAAGGTCGGCGCCGTCGTTGACCAGGTCGGCGGCGTTGTCCGGGGGCCAGACGCCGGGGGCGTCGGTGGCGTACCAGTCGGCCAGGACGTTGTTCCAGTCGCGCAGCGAGTGGACGTTGATGAACCCCTGCTTGACCTGTGCGGACTCGGGGTGGAAGCGGGAGTACTTGATGCCCATCTTGCGCATGCGGCGGCCGGCGAGCTGCTCGCCGTGGATCTGCATGGCGATCGCGAAGTGCTCCTCGAGGGCGTGCCGCTGCTCGTGGATCGTCGGGGGGGACAGGAGCTGAGAGCCGTCGAGCAGGAGCTGGCGGGCGTGCTGGAAGATCCACGGGTTGCCGATCGCGCCGCGGGCGATCCAGACGAGGTCGACGCCGGTCTCCTTCAACATCCGGACGGCGTCGTGGGCGGTGAAGACGTCGCCGCTGCCGAGGATCGTGCGGTCGGGGTACTGCTGCTTGATGCGCTTCAGGACGGGCCAGTCGGCGCGGCCCTGGTATTTCTGCTCGACCGTGCGGGCGTGGACGCGGGCGGCGGCGTAGCCGTTGGCCCACGCCGTCTCGATCACGCGGTGGAACTGCTCGACGGACTCGGGCGTGTCGGTGAAGCTGCGGCGGAGGCTGACGGTCGTCGGCACGTGCGCGGGGACGAGGTCGCGGACGGCCTTGAGGATGTCGGTCGCGCGGGGCAGGTCCTGGAGCATGTGGCCGCCGCGGGCCTTGTTCTTGATCTTCTTGACCGGGCAGGCGAAGTTCAGGTCGATCACGTCGTAGCCGCGGTCGGCGAGGATCCTGGCGGCCTGGGCCATCTGGGCGGGCTCGGAGCCGATCACCTGGCCGGCGACGGGGTGGTCCTCGTCGTCGATGTCGATCGACTTTTTCAGGCCCTGGCCGCCGGAGAGCATGATGACGTCGAGGAGGGCCTCGGTGACGGCGTAGGGGCAGCCGCGGCGGCGGGCGACGACGCGCATCGCGCGGTCGGAGTAGCCGGCGAGGCCGGCCTGGCAGAACGGGGCGGGGAGGTCGATGGGGCCGATGCGGGGCATGGTCTGCGGGTTGTACCAGAAATGCGTACGCGGGCGGCGCGGCGGGCGTTCGGCGGGAGACTGAGCGGACGCCGCGGGAGACGCCGGAAGACCCGGCAGCTGAAGCGGCGGCGCCTCGGCAACGCGCGTGATAAAGGGTACTGACAGCGGGGGGCGGTTGTGGCACATTCTGCGCACCACGCAAGGAGTCGACCGATGGCAAAGGACGTGCTTCCCGAGATCGCCCAGCGGTACCAGCTGCCCGAGTCGCTCGTGCGCGATCTGCACCGGCAGCTCCTGAACACCGGCTGCCGGATGGCGCAGTTCAACAGCCCGGAGCTGGGCGGACAGGGGCAGTGGATGCCGGGCGCGGTCATGGTGTCGAACTGGAACGACCAGAACCTCAAAGCGCGGGTCGACGGCCTGTGCTGCGAGCTGGCGGCGATCATCTGCGGGTCGGACACCGCGGCACCGGCGATCTTCGAGCGCGCCCCCGGGACGGCGCCGGCGGCGTCGCGCGTGGACCTGGCGGCGGGCGAGAGCTGGTGGCCGGCCGCGTTCGGGCACCCGTCGACCTCGGGCAGCCAGAACGGCGTGCGGTACGCGTACTTCCCAACCGTCCGCCGGCTGCTGATCCAGGAGGGGGCGCGGATCGACGCGTTCGACACCGCCGACCACCACATCTCCGGGGTCTCGCAGCAGCAGGGGCACTCGCGGACGCTGACGTTCAGTTCCGACCGGGGGCCGGTAGACCTCGAGCAACTCCGGCGGGTGCCGCTGGCGTGAGGAGCGACCTGCCGGGTGTGGGAGGCGGATCCGGGTCGTCGCGGACGCGAACGAGCTCGGCGTGGGGTTACTTCTTTCCCATCGCGCGCTTGGCGGCGAAGAAGTCGGTCAGGAGTTTCGCACACTGATCCGAGAGCACGCCGGCCTCGACGCTGACGCGGTGGTTCAGCCGCGGGTCGGTGCAGATCTGGTAGAGCGTGGCGACCGCGCCGCCCTTGGGGTCTGCGCAGCCATAGATCAGCCGGGGGATCCGGGCGTTGACGACCGCGCCGGCGCACATCGGGCAGGGCTCTAGCGTGACGGCGAGCACGGTGTCCTCCAGGCGCCAGTCGCCCAGCGTCTGGGCGGCCTGGCGGATCGCGAGCACCTCGGCGTGGGCGGTCGGGTCGCGGTCGAGGATCCGGCGGTTGTGCGCCTGGCCGACGATCCGGCCGCTGGGCTCGTGGAACACGACCGCGCCGATCGGCACCTCGTCGTGCCCGAGCGCGATCCGGGCCTGGTCGAGCGCGAGTTGCATCAGGTCGTGGGGCGTCATGGGCGCGTCTTCAGAGGCGGGCGAGGACGAGCCACGCGATCGTCGGGACGAGCATGACCGCGGCGGCGAGCGCGAGGGGCGACGCCTCGTCGTACACGCGGCGGCGCTCCGGCCGGAGGTGCACGAGCGCGAGCGGCGCCAGCGCGGACCACGCGAACAGCACGAACGCCGCCGGCAACAGCTTCTCCCGCACCGCCAGTGGGCGGTCCCAGACGAGGAACACGGCCCGGGCGACGAGCAGCCAAAAGCCGACCGCGAACGCGCGGTGGGCGGACTGCAACAGGAAGTCCTCCGTCGCGGACCGGGCCGCGATCAGGCCCAAGAGCGCCGCCGCGGTCAGCGTCAGTGCGAGCACGGTGCCGAGGAACGGGGCGGGGAGGATCCGTTGCGCGGACGGCGCGGCGGCAGACGGCCCGGTGGCGATCAGCAGCCAGGCGAGCGCCGCCGCCTGCGCGGCGCACACGCCCAGCGCCACGCCGGCGAACGCCCGCGGCCGCACCCGCGCCCGCCCGTGGGCCGCGAGGAAGGCGAACGCGATCGCGCCGACCACGAACACCGCCAGCCCGACCGCCGCGCCCGGCGGCGCGGCCGCGGTCGCCCCGCGCCGCCACGCGCCGACGATCATCGTCACGACCGCGACGAGGCCGACCGCCGCCAAGGCCGCGCACGCGATCCTGGCGGCCAGCAGCAGGTGTGGAGGGACCGCGACCGGCGGCCCCGGATCGGACATCGGCGCGAAGCTTTCGCGGGCGTCAGGAGCGGCGGCCGTCATGGGCGGCGAGTATACACCGTACACCCACCCCGGGGCAGAGCGCAGGGGAGCTACGCCACTCCGGGCGGCGCATGCAGAAACCGAAACCGAGAAAAGACGTCGGCCCCCCGCGGACATGCCCCCCTGTCGGCCCCCCCTGCCAGCCGGGAAAGGGCCCCCTACGGCACCGGCACCACCTGCGTGACCTCGGGCACCCGCTCGCGCAGGTTCCGCTCGATCCCGTGATGGAGGGTCATCGTCGAGCTCGGGCAGCCGTTGCACGCGCCGTGGAACCGGATCTGGACGACCCCGGCCGCGGTCACGTCGACCAACTCGATGTCCCCGCCGTCGGCCTGCACGGCGGGGCGGATCAGGTTGATCACGCTCTGGACGCGTTCGCGGATCGGCGTGGGCGTGGATTCGGTGGCTTGGGTCGACATGGGAGACCCATTATAGGCGGGCGGCCGATCCCGCGACAGTGGGGCGGGCGACGGAAACCGGCGCGCCGCTACTTCCCTTTAGGCTTCTCCGCCCGGGCACCCTGGAGGAAGTGGAGCTTCTTGTCGCCGGTCAGATAGTAGATGCCGCCGTCGACGCCCTGGAACTCGGTGATGCCGGCGTCGTCGCGGAGGTGCGGGTGGTGGTTCATCCGGCCGGACTCACGGCCGGTCTCCTCGGCCGCGGCGCGGGAGTAGCACGGAAGGCGGACGATGTTGGTCGCCGCCGCTCCCGCGTTGAGCGCCCCGGGCACGACCGGCGCGACGCCCGGGTTCGGTCCCGGGTTGGGGAACGGCTGGCCGGCGATCCCGGGCTGCATCGGCTGCCCCGGCCCGCGCGGGCTCGGGCGGTCGACGATCACCAGGTAGTCTTGGCCGACCAGCGGCTCCTGGTAGTTGACGTTCGGCGTCATCTGCGGGTCGAGGCTGCCGCTCCAGAGCAGCGTCGCCTTGTCGAGGTTGTAGCAGAGCGGGCCGTTCCGCCGGGACGTGACGTACAGCTTCGACCCGACCACGTGCAGGCCGACGCCCCAGTCCGCCGTCGTGCTCGTGCCGTCGCCGGCCGACGTCGCGAGGCGCGCCTCGGCCCGGCGGCCGTCGTCCTGCGTGTTGACGACCAGCTTGCCGGTCTCCAGCGAGTGGATCGACACGTACCGGCCGTTCGAGTTCACGACCAGGATCCGCCCCTCGGTGATCAGCAGTTGGTCCGGCGCGGTCGCGCCGGCGTAGATCGGGCTGACGACCCGGCCGTCCATCTGGATGTTCACGTTCGGCCCGGGGCGGCCGGACGCGCCGTCGTTCTGGCCGGCGATCACTTCGTACGTCAGGTCGCGCTTGCCCGGCGGATCGAACAGGTCCTTCGCGCACAGCCGGTCCTGCTGGATCCAGACCAGCGTCCCGTCCGGGGCGAGCGCGAAGTTGACCGGCGTCGTCCCGGTGTCGTGGCCGAACGTTAGCGGGCGGACCAGCTGCCCGTTGAGGGCGTCGATCGCGACCAGCCGGGTCGCCGCCGCGTCGTCGACCCGGGCGACGACGAAGTCGTCGGTCGCCACCACCCGCGTGATCGGCGACCCCGCCGCCAGCCGCGTGTGCCACGCCAATGCCGCGCCGCTCAGGCGGAGCGCGAACAACTGCCCGGCGGTCGTCGCGACGACGACCTTGTCGTCGACCGGCCGCACCTGACTGATCGATTCGCCGGCGGGCTGCGCCCCCGGCTGCGGCGCCGGCACGTTCGGCGCGCCGACGTTGACGAGCCGGCCGTTGATCACCGCCCGGCGGCGGACCATCGCGCCCCCCAGCCCGCCGACGACCACCTCGCCGCCGGCTTCGACCCCGGGGTTTTCCGTCGGAACCGGCTGGTCGCCCGGGCCGCCGCTGGCGACGACGTCGACCTTCGGGAGTTGCTTCAGCGGCAGCGACCACTTCTTCGCCGCCGTCGCGCCGTCGAGCAGCAGCAGCTCGGTGTCGCTCCAGACGAGCAGCGACGCGTTGTTCTCGAGCCAGAGCAGGTTGCGCGGCGTGCCGGTCAGGTCGGCGTTGCGGGCGGCCGGCTCCTTGGAGCCGACCGGGTAGAGCACCAGCGCGCCGTTCGACCAGACGACGACCCGGTCGTGGCGGCTGTGGTTCTGGCGCAGGTCCAGCGGCGGCTTGATCAGTGCCGTGACCTCGGGGATCGCCAACTGCTCCGGCCGGTTGAGCGGCAGGAACGGCTCGGGGTACTTCGGCTTCTTCGCCGGGTCGTTACCGGCCTCGCGCCAGGCGGCCAGCGCCTTGCGCATCTCGTCGCGCTCCTGGTCGGTGGGCGGGCCGCGGAACCGGAAGTCGGGCAGCGTCGCGGCGGCGGCCTCGGCCTTGAAGCTCCGCACCGCCTTCAGCGCGTCCTCGACCGTCACGCCGGCGGCGGCCAGTTCCTTCCCGCCCGGCAGCGTCAGCGGCTTGCTGAGCGGCGCGCTCGCGCCGCCCGTCCGGACGATCGCCGACAGCCGGCTCGCGGCGTTGTCTACGCTCATCGACACGTTCCGCCCGGCGATCGCCAGGCTGTTCCGCGCCATCCCCTCGAGCACCCGCTGGCGGTCGGCGGCGGAGTCACCGTACTTCCGCGACACCAGCCAGAGCGTGTGGGCGGCGAGCCGGTGGTTGGACTGCCCCTCGAACGCCTCGGCGGCGGCGACGAGCGCCTTGGGCGCGGCCGCGGCGTTCGGGTACTGCTCGGCGACCGCCTTCAGCAGCGCCGGGTCAGCCCCGGCGGCCTCCATCGCCTGGGCGGCCAGGGTCTCGAACGGCGCGTACGCCGACGGCTTGACCTTCTTCACTTCGTTGATCAGCCGCTCGGCGACGACCGCCGCCTGCTGCGTCCCGCCGCCGCCCGCCTCGCTGTCCGCCAGCGGCACCCCGCGGAGCTTCGCGTCGGACAGGATCTCCTGGTACAGGCGGACGGCGTCGCTCTGGGAGTCGCCCTGCACGGCCGTCGTGTTGAACTGGGCGCGGCTCATCCGGTAGTTGACCTGCTGCCCCGGGGCGTCGGCCGCCGCCGCGGCCAGGTCGTACAGCCGGGTGATCGTGTCGATGTTCTCGGGCTTGGACTCCGCCCGCAGCTTCTGGGCGAACGTGATGCAGTCGTTGAACAGGTGGTCCCGGTCCGCGCCGGGCCGCATCCCGGTCAGGCCGCCGAGCAGCGCGACGGTCTCGTCCAGCTTGGCCATGGCGTCGGGGATCTTGCCGGCGACGAACATGACCTCGGCGTACTTCAGCCGCGGCCCGGGGTCGGTCGGGGCCGCGGCGACCTCGTCGTCCAGGCGCTTGCGCGCCAGGGCGAGGTCGGCGTACACGTTCACCCGCTTCGGACCGGCGACGACCACGTGGTCGCCGACCACCAGCAGGTTGCCCGGGCCCTCGCCGTCGCCCCAGTCCTTGACCCCGGCGGGGTAGTTCTGGATCACTTTGCCCGTCCGCCGGTCGATCCGCCGCAGGCTACCGGGCGACGGGCTGCCGGACACGACGCTGCCGACCGTGCAGACGAACACGGAGTCGGCGGTCGCGAACGCCCGCCCGCGGACGTCGGTCGGGAGCGTCGATGTCCAGACCACGCCGTCCATCCGCTGCTTGAACGGGTCGGTCCAGTCGATGCAGTAGACGAACCTCCCGCCGGCGAGGATCGCCTGCTTCCCGTCGATCGCGATCAGCGCGCGCGGCCCGGCCAGGTCCTCGTCCGCTTTGAACTCCAGCAGCGGCAGCCGCCGGACCTCCGCGCCGGTGCCGGCGTCGTACACGATCAGGTTCTTCGAGTCGGTCGGCAGGATGAACACCTTCCCGTCCTGCACGATCACCGGGTTGTACTCCCACGGCTTGACGGTCGACGACGAGGACGTCCCGCGCATCCCCCGCCACCCCATGTTCGGGTTCATGTTGCCCTGGTCGTCGCGCGGGTAGATGTTCAGCCACGAGACCGTCCCGCTGTACGCGTCGAGCGCGGCGCACGCGCCCACGTTCGTCAGCACGTACACCCGCCCGCTGCTGTACGCGAGGTGGGACAGCGTGTCCGCGCTGGCGAACTGCCCGCCGAACCCGGCCGCCGCGTTGGTCGAGCTGGCGATGAAGCACGACCACTTGTACGTGCCGGCGTTCAGGTCGTAGCAGACGACGTAGCAGTCCTCGGCCGACATGTTCTTCCCGCCCCGGCCGATCACGTACACGTTGTCGCCGACGACCAGCGGCGACCCGCTGAACTCCAGGCTGCGGAGGTTCTCCTCCGGGATGTCCTGCGGCCGGGCGGGCTTCCACTTCTCGCGGCCGGTCGCGCGGTCGAGGCAGACGAGGCGGGTGCGCTTGTCGTTGCCCCACGTCTGCGAGCCGCCGAACTGCGCCATCCGGTCGCCGTACCCCATGACCGCGAGCACCGCGTCGTCGGTCAGCGTGACCGTGTGCTGGTGGTTCCGCCCGTACCCGAACGAGTGTACCGCGTACTGCCCGTTCGCCTGCGGGTACGACTGTTGCCAGCCCGGCAGCGGGACGCCCGACTGCAAGCTGACCGCGTACAGCCGCGACCCGTCCTGGAAGTACAACTCGCCGCCTTCGGAGACCGGCAGGATCCCCTGGCTGCCCTGGTCGGCGCCCGAGACCCGCCGGGCGTTGCCCATGGCGTCGATCTCGACCGGCGGGGGCGCGTTCCGCCCGGTGACCACCGGGGGCGGGACGATGTCGACGAACGCCAGCCGCGCGCCGGCGAACGCCTTGGCGGTCGTGATCAGCGACCGCGACGCGTCGCCGCCCGGCGCGTACATGACCCCGCCGTTGCCCGTGACGACGGCGACCGGCGGCGCGGTCTGCCGCATCCGCTCCAGCGCGTCGGCGAGCACGATGTCCTTGCCGTACAGCGTGCCGACCGCGCCGGCGAACTTCGTCCGCAACTGCTCGGTACGCTCCCCGGACCGCTTCTCGTCCCCGGCCAAGTGGTACGCCAGCGCCGTGCGGAACAGCACCTTCGGCCGCTCGACCACGAGGTTCGGGTGCCAGTCGAGCAACCGGTCCCCGATCCGGCCGGCCTCGGCGAAGTCCCCGTCTTCCAGCAAGAGGTCGACCAGCCGGATCCCCGCCAGCTTCCCGGCCTCGGTCACGAAGTAGAGCTTCATGACCTTGGCCAGCGTCTCCCGGTCGTCCTGCCGCGCCCCCTCGAGCATCGTCGCCGCCACCCCCCCGTACCGGTTCCGGTACGCGTCCAGCCCCGACTTGGGCCACTTGGCGAGCTGCTCCTGCACCGGCCGCTCGATTCCGGTGTACTGCCGAATGTTATTATTCGCGTCGGTTCCGTTAGGAACCACGTACTGCCCGTACTTCTCGATGACCTCCTGGTACCAATCGGCAGCCTTATTCCAATCCTCCAGCCGCTCCATCCGGCGGGCGTCCTCGATCTTTTTGATCGCGTCGAGGCTGTCGCGGACGGACACGCCCTGGAAGGACTCCTTACCGTAGAACGAGTCGGGGTTCAGCCCGCCGCGCGAGACCTGTTGCTGAACGGGCTGCTGCTGCTGCTGCTGCGCGGGTGCCAGGGAGGCGCAGGTCAGGGCGGCGACGGCGGCAAGCAGCAGGCGGCGGGTGTTCGACGGCATACGGGGTACTCCCGGGGGAATCGTAGGTGGGGCCGACCCCACCATTCTCGCGCAACGCGCTCGGGGAAACAATCTGTCAGGGCGGTCACGAACCTTCCGCGGGGGCGGCCGGTTCTTCGGTCTTAAAGTACTTCACCCACAACGGCCCCAGACGTTGCACCTCGCTCGGATCGATCCGAGACTTGTCCGACCAGATCGCAAGCTCCAGCGCCCGACGGGCGGGGCAGGAGGCCAACTGCTCGCGCCGCTGGGCCATGAGCTCGACGGCACGCTTCAGCAGCGCGATGGCGTTCTGGGTCGCGGCCTGGACGTTCCCGATGATCTCGTTGAGCAACTCGTGCGGGTCGGGCGGCTTGGGCGGGGCGATCGGTGCTGTGGCAGCAGCGGTTTCGGCGCGGGTCTGGGCGGGGAGGTTGCGCCAGCAGTCGTAGTCGGTGACCAGCGCCACCAACGCGTACGGGATCTCGGCTTCCTTGGCGAGCTTGGCCTCGGGCATCGCGGTCATGCCGATCAGGTCACCGCCCCACAGGCGGTGCATTAGGGACTCGGCCCGGGTGGAGAAGGCGGGCCCTTCCATGCAGACATAACAGCCGCGGTCATGGACCTCATGGCCTTCGACCGTCTGCGCCACCTCCAGCAGGATCTGACGAAGCACCGGGCAAAAGGGTTCCGCAAACTCCACGTGAACCGCGGCTTTCTCGAAGAAGGTGTTTGCGCGCTTAACCGTCTTATCAATGATCTGGTCGGGAACCACGAGGTCGCGCGGCTTGTACTCCTCACGCAAGCTGCCGACCGCGCCGGACGCCAGAATGTGGGTGCAGCCTAACTGCTTCAGGGCGTAGATGTTGGCCCGGGTGGGGATCTGGGTCGGGTTGATCACGTGACCGGGGCCGTGGCGGGAGAGGATCAGGACGGGGACGTCGGCCCAGGTCGTTTCGAGGATTGCGTCGGACGGGCGGCCAAACGGCGTGTCGACTTCGTGGCGCGTGCCCTCGGTGGCGGCGAGCGCCTGGCCGAGGCCGGTGCCTCCGATCAGGCCGATCTTCAGGTCTTGCATGGGGGAAGGGTATGGCGTGAAACGGGAAACGTAAATCCCTCATGGGGCGGGCGGGACGAACGGGAGCAGGGGCTCTTCGGGCGGGTACGTCAGGCGGACGCCGTCGACCCGTGCAAAGGGGGTCAGCTTGTGCGGCTTCGCGCTGGTCGGGGACATGATGTCGAGCACCTGCCACCCGCGGACGAGCATCCCGTCGGCGATCAGCGAGCGGTGACAGCGCCACGGGACGGCCTCGGCGCACATCACGGCGGTGGGGGTTTGCGCGGCTTGGGCGGCCAGGGCGGAGAGCGCGTCGGCGAAGGTGGACGTCTGCATGTAATCGGCGTAACCGCGGAAGCCGTCGTTCCGCCAACCGGTGTTGGGGGAATCATCGCTCGGCCTGCGCCGCCCGCCGAGGTCCGGGAACGGGAGGTATGCGATGCCGGCCTCGGGCAGGTGGCGGGCGAGGTGGGCGTCGTTGAACTGCGGCAGCCGGCGCGAGCCGGGGAAGCGGCGGACGTCGGCGATTTGCTGGACGCCGTGGGCCCGCAAGAGGGCGACGAAATCCTCCCACGTGCGGTTTGAGTGACCCACGGTGTAGAGCGTGCCTATCGGAACGGGGTGCGACGTCATGTGGTTGACTGAATGTATGACGGCAACGGCCAGGGCGTCGCCGGGTAAAGCGCCCGGCTGGCGATCAGGTTCGTGGAAAGCGGCTCGCGGTCGCTGTACCATTGCACGGCTCTGTGCGGTTTGCGTACCCCATCATGCTGGACCTGGCGGGCCGGACGGTTGTGATCGTCGGCGGCGGCGCGGTGGCCGCGCGCAAGGCTCGCGGGCTGCTGGAGGCGGGGGCGGGGAGGGTGCGCGTGGTGTCGCCGGTTTTTTGCGAGCAGATGCCGGAGGGCGTCGAGCGGGTGAAGCGGGCGTACGAGGCGGGGGATCTGGCGGGGGCGTCGCTGGCGTTCGCGGCGACGGACCGGCCGGAGGTGAACGCGGCGGTCGTTCAGGATGCGCATCGGCTGGGGCTGCTGGTCAACCGCGCGGACTCCGACGTGGAGAACGAGGGGGACTTCTCGACGCCGGCGATGCTGCGGGAGGGGGATTTACTGGTAACGGTCTCCGCCAGCGGGTCGCCGGCGCTGGCGGCGCACGTGCGGGACCGACTGAAGGGGCACGTCGATCCGAAGTGGGTCGCGATGGCGGCGGCTATGAAGGAGATCCGGCCGCGGATCCTGGCGAGCGACGCGCCGATCGAGTGGCGGCGGCGGGCGCTGCGGGACCTGGTGCAGGACGAGGCGATGGACATCCTCGTCCGGTGCGGGATCGAGGAGTTGTGGTCGTGGGTCCGGGAGCGCAACCGGGGGGTGAGGTGACGGTGCGACGATGCTGACGACGCCGCAACTGATCCTTCTCGGGCTGTCGATCCTGCTGTTCGCGGCGGGGTTCTTGGCGTCGGTCGCGCGGCTGTGGTGGGACCGGGAGGGGCTGCGCGTCGCGGCGAAGGCGTGCTCGTGGTCGGGGGTGCTGGTGGCGGTGGCGGCGTTGGTGTGGCACGCGGTACACCGGGGGAGCTCGAACTGGCTGCCGCTGGAGGACAACTTTGAGGCGTTCGTCTGGCTGGGGGTGCTGCTGGCGGTGTTCGTGCTGTACGTGCAGCGGAGCCGGTCGCTGGCGGGGCTGGACTGGTTCGTCTGGCCGATCGTGATCGTGCTGCTGGTCGCGGCGGTCGTGTTCGGGAAGGCCAAGCCGCAGGCGTACATCGACACGACGTGGTCGTGGGCGCACCGGGTGACGGCGTACGGCGGGGCGCTGGCGTTCGCGATCGCGGGGGCGGCGGGGGCGATGTACCTGCTGGCGAGCCGGCGGCTGCGGAGCAAGGCGCTGCCGCACGGGCCGCGCCTGGGCAGCCTGGAGGGGCTGGAGCATCTGACGTTCACGGCGGTCACGCTCGGGTTCGCGCTGCTGACGTGCGGGCTGATCGCCGGGCTGATCTGGCAGTTGCGGCTCGAGCGGTTCAGCGGGCAGACGCGGCTGGGCGATCGGTGGTGGGCGTCGCCGAAGGTCGTGCTGGCGTTCGCGGTGTGGGTGGTGTACGCGGTCGTGCTGCACGCGCGGATCAACCCGGTGTTCCGCGGGCGGAAGGTGGCGGTGCTGAGCATCGTCGGGTGCCTGCTGATGGTCGGGACGCTGGTGGCGCTCAACCTGATGCCGTCCAGCGGCGACGCCGCCGCGGCGACCGGGGGGAGGCCGTGATGCAGCGGCTGCTCCTGCTGGGACTGAACCACGCGACCGCGCCGCTGGAGGTGCGGGAGAAGGTCGCGTTCTCCGGGAACGGGCGAGACCAGGCGCTCGACGCCCTGCGGGCGCAGTTCCCGCGGGCCGAGATCGCGCTGCTGTCGACGTGCAACCGGGTCGAGCTGTACACGGCCCGGGAGGTGCACGGGCACCCGCGGGCGGAGGAGGTGATCGACTTCCTCGCAAAGTTCCACGGCGTGGACGCGGCGGAGTTCGCGAAGCATTTGTACCGGAAGTCGGACCGCGAGGTCGTGTCGCACTTGTTCACGGTCGCGTCGTCGCTCGACTCGATGGTGCTCGGCGAGACGCAGATCCTCGGGCAGGTGCGCGAGGCGTACGACGCGGCCAAGGCGAAGGGGGCGACCGGGGCGCTGCTCAACCCGCTGTTCCAGCGGGCGGTCGCGGTCGGCAAGGAAGTGATGACCGTCACCGCGATCGCCGAGGGGCGGGTCAGCGTGGCGAGCGTGGCGGTCGATTACGCGAAGCGCATTTTCGACTCGTTGGCGGACAAGTGCGTCCTGTCGATCGGCGGCGGGAAGATGGCGTCGCTCGTGCTCCAGAGCTTCGCGCAGCTGAGGCCGAAGCGGCTGATGGTCTGCAACCGCAGCCCGGAGAAGGCGGCGGACCTCGCGGCGAAGTTCGGCGGGGAGGCGGTGCCGTACGAGGGGCTGAACGACCACTTGGTGAAGGCGGACGTCGTGGTCTCGTCGACCGGGGCGGCGCACCCGATCATCACGAAGCAGCAGATCGCGGGGCTGCGCAAGGCGATGCGGTACCGGCCGATCTTCCTGATCGACATCGCGCTGCCGCGGGACGTGGAGGCGGGCGTCGGCGAGTTGGAGAACGTTTACCTGTACAACATCGACGATTTGCAGCAGGTCGTCGCGGGGACGATGGGGCAGCGGCAGGACGCGGTGGACGCCGCACGCAAGATCGTCGACCGGCAGGTCGAGCAGTTCGCCGTCTGGCAGCGGACGCGCGAGATGGGGCCGATGATCGACCGGCTGTCGAAGCGGTACCACCAGCTCGCGGCCGAGGAGCTGGCCCGGACGTTGAACAAGCTGCCGGGCGTCGGCGACGCGGAAAAGGCGCACCTGGAAGAGCTGACGCGGCGGATCGTGAACAAGCTGCTGCACGACCCGATCACGATGCTGCGCAAGAGCGAGCATCTGCACGGGACGACGTCACAGTATTTGCACGCGCTGGAGCGGCTGTTCCACCTGGAGGAGAACGGTGACGGGGGGGCGGGCGGGGCCGGGACGAAGGGCGAGGACGAGCGGCCGGAGGCGGGGTGAGCAAGCGGCGGGCGGCGAAGGCGCCGGATCATCAAGGGCCGCAGGCCCCCTCGGCCATCGGTGCGGGCGGCATGTGGTTGCTGTCGCGCGGGGCGACGCTGTTCACAATGGCGGCGGTCGTGCTGGGGGTGATCCTGCTCTACACGGGCGCCCGGACGCTGGGCGTGATCAGCGTGGCCGTGTCAGACGGCTTCGTGGTCGGGGCGTGGGTCGCGTCGGCGTGGGCGCTGGGGCGGGCGATGTGGCGCGAGCGATGGCTCGGGCCGCGGGCGGGCGGGGCCCTCGGGTTCGCGACTGAGGCTGGGATCGGGCTGGGGGTGATGAGCCTCATCACGCTGGGCCTCGGGCTGGCGGGGTGGCTGAACCGCGGAACGGTGCTGCTCGAACTGTCGGCCGGGCCGGTGGCGCTGGTGGCGCTGAACTGGGCGTGGCTGCGCGAGCGGCGGGAAGTGGACGTCGGCGGGTGGCTGCGGAAGCCGGCGGGGTGGCACTGGCTGCTCGTTGTGGGGGCGCCAATGGTCGGGATGATGCTGGTCGGCGGGTCGATCACGCCCGGGTTGCTCTGGAAGCCGGAGGACCCGCACCCGTACGACGCGCTGGAGTACCATTTGCAGGTGCCGCGCGAGTGGTACGAGGGCGGGCGGATCGTCGGGCTGCGGCACAACGTGTTCTCGTACTTCCCGTACGGCGTCGAGATGCATTACCTGATGGCGATGCACGCGCGCGGCGGGCCGTGGGCGGCCATGTACCAGTGCCAGTTGCTCGGCGCGGCGTGGGCGCTGCTGGCGGCGACCGCGGTGTACGGCGCGGTGCGGGGCGCCGCGAAGGAGGGCGGCGCCGCGCTTGCAAGCGCGGCGGCGGTGGCGGCCGTGTCGACACCGTGGGTCGTGATGCTCGGGTCGGTCGCGTACACGGAGACGGCGCTGGCGTTCTACGCGGCGCTGGCGGTGGCGTGGGCGGTGCGGGCGGTGGAGCGAGAACCCTCACCCCTGCCCTCTCCCGCAGTACCGGGAGCGGGGGATGACGTTCGGGGGCGCGTTCACGCGATGGCCGTGGCCGGGCTGGCGGCGGGGTTCGCCTGCGGGGTGAAGTACACGGCGGTGCCGATGGTGCTCGGCGCGGTGGGGGTGGCGGTCACCGCGGTCGCGCTGGCGACGCGGGACGTGCGTCGGTGGTGGCGGGCGGTGCTGGTTTACGGGGTGGTCGGGGCGGCGGTCGCGTCGCCGTGGCTCGTTCGGAACGCGGTCTGGACGGGCAACCCCGTCTTCCCGCTGGCGCTGCGGCAGTTCGGGCGCGGGCACTTTGACGAGGTGCAGGTGAAGCGGTTCGAGGTCGCGCACGCGCCGACCGAGGCGTTCAAGCCGATGGGGGCGCGGGTGAAGCGGCTCGGCACTGAGGTGCTGGGGAACTGGCAGTACGGCGCGATCATGCGCGAGGCGGGTGAGCCGCGGGCGCCGCGGCAGTCGCTGGTGTTCCCGCCGGTGCTCTGGCTGTTGTGCGCGGCTAGCCTGACGCTGGCGTGGCGGCGGCGCGCGGCGTGGGCCGTCGCGGCGTTCCTGTTGACGGGCCTGGTCGTGTGGGTCGGGTTCACGCACCTGCTCGGGCGGTTCTTCGTGCTGGCGATCCCGGTGGCGGCGCTGGCGGTCGGGCTGGTGCGGTGGCGTGCGTGGCCGGCGGTCGCGGCGGCCGGGGCGGTGGTCGGCATCGCCGTCTGCTGGTCGATGATGCACCCGCGGATGGAGCGGTTCGCGGCGATCGCGGCGAACGGGCTGTACGGGCTCGACGACCTGAGCGACTTCAACCCGCCGGAGCTGAAGGAGCTTCGGCCGGGGACGCGGGTGTCGCTGATCGGTGACGCGCAGGGGTTCCTCTACCGCTTCCCAACGCGGGACTTCCACTACCGCACCGTGTTCGACCTGCCCGGCGGCGCGGGCGACATGTACCACGCGTGGCTCGGCACGAGCGAGGCGGAAGCGCGGGGCGTGCTGGTCGTCAACCCGATGGAGGTCGAGCGGCTGTCGCGGACGTACCATGGGGTGCCGGGGCTCCCCGCGGAGTTGCCCGGGCCGCGGGATCAGACGTTCATCCTGACGCGGTAAACACGCGGGTTGTCCGTTTACGGCGGGCGTCCGCGGCCTGGCGTGGCTGCGGCGTGAGGACGAAGTGCTGAAGTTCACCCTACTGAGACCGAGACAGACGGGACGCCCGCACCCCGACGGGTGGGTCGCCCGCAGAACATTGGGAATGGCGCATGGACCTACCCGACATCCGGCGACTACTGGACGACGAGCGGCGGCGCCTCGCGCGCGACGGCGAGTTCGTTGAGGTGCTGCCCCACGTCACGCGCGCCGGCTTGCGCGACGGGCAGGCGCACTGGATCGCGTGGTCGTTGCTGACCGCCGACACGGCCGACGCGGCGATCGAAGCGCAAATTGCCCACTACCGGCGGCTTGGGGCGGGGTTCGAGTGGAAGGTGTACGCGCACGACGGGCCGCACGAAGCGCCGCGGCTGCTCGACCGGTTGCGGCCCCGAGGGTTCGAGGTCGGGCCGGGCGAGGCGGTGATGGTGTACGACTTGGCTGAGGGCCTGCCGGCGGCGTGGACGGCACGGCCGGCGCACTGGGTCGAGCGGGTCGCGCGGGCGGAGCAGGTCGCGGCGTACCGGCGGGTGGCGGAGGCGGTGTTCGGGAAGGACTACGGTATGACGGCGGGCCAACTCGCCGACGCGATCGCGGCCGGGTCGACGCAGCACCTCGGCTTCGTCGCGTACGCGGCCGACGGCGAGCCGGCGAGCGTCGGGCGACTGTACACGCACCCGGCGAGCGCGTTCGGCGGGCTGTACGGCGGCGGGACGCGGGCCGAGCACCGCGGCCGCGGGTTCTACCGCGCGCTGATCGGGGCGCGGGCGCGGGAGGCGGCGTTGCTGGGCGCGCGGTACCTGCTGGTCGACGCCCTGCCGACCAGCCGGCCGATCCTGGAGCGAATGGGGTTCGAGAAGCTGACGGAGACCTGGCCGTGCGACTGGCGGCCGGAGGGGGGCGGGACGGCCCTGCCGTGATCGGCCTGCGCCGGGACGCGGGCTCGACCGCCGTCGATCAAGGGGCGGCGCCTGGTTCGCCGGGGTCACGAGGGCGTCGACACCACCGCGGGCCCGAACTCTCGGTTGGGCGCGGCTGCGCCCTCGCCCTCCTCGGCGAGGATCACCTCGCCCGGGCGCGGGGTCTTGATGTCCAGCCGGGCGTCGCCGGTGATCAGGCGGGCGTCGCGGGCGTTGAGCAGCCAGTTCCACATCCAGCTCGCCATCACGGCCAGGCGGTTGCGGTAGTTGATCAGGTAGGCGATGTGCACCAGGCTCCAGAGCAGCCAGGCGACGAACCCGCCGAACTTCAGCTTGCCGATCATCGCGACGGCCTTGGCGCGGCCGATCGTGGCGATCGTGCCCTTGTCCCAGTAGGAGAACGGCGGGCGCTGGTCGGGCCGCTCCGCGCCGGTGACGGCGGCGCGGACGCGCTTCGCGACGTACTTGCCCATCTGCAGCGCGGCCGGGGCGACGCCGGGGACGCTCGCGCCGGTGTCGTGGGACTTGGCGGCGGCCATGTCGCCGACGACGAACACCTCCGGGTGGCCGGGGACGGTCAGGTCGGGGTTGACGACGACCTGCCCGGAGCGGGTCAGCGGGACGCCGAGCGACTTGCCGAGCGGGTTGCCCTGGACGCCGGCGGCCCAAAAGACGTTACGGACGGGGAGGAACGGCTTACCGGCGATCTCGACGCCGTCCGGGGTGACGTTGGTCACGCGGTCGTTAAGCATGACCTCGACGCCCATCTTCTCGAGGTCGCGGCGGGCGCGCTCGGAGAGGTCGGGCGGGAACTGCGGGAGCAGGCGGTCGCCGCCCTGGAGGAGGATCACGCGGGTCGTCGTCGTGTCGATGTGGCGGAAGTCCTTCTGGATCGTCTTGGCGGCGATCTCCTGGATCGAGCCGGCGAGCTCGACGCCAGTCGGCCCGCCGCCGACGATCGCGAACGTCAACGCGGCGCGGCGGCGCTCCTCGCTCCCCTCGTACTCGGCGGACTCGAACGCGAGCAGGATCCGCTTGCGCATCTCGACGGCGTCCTCGAGCGTCTTGAGGCCGGGGGCGAACCGCTCGAACTCGTCGTGGCCGAAGTAGGAGTGGGTCGCGCCGGCGGCGAGTACAAGAAAGTCGTACTCGACGGCGCCGCCGTCGAACAGGAGGCGGCGGCGCTCGAGGTCGACGCCACGCATCTTCGCGAGGACGACGCGGCAGTTCTTGATTTTGCGGAGGACGCTGCGGATCGGGGAGGCGATGTCGGCGGGGGAGAGGGCGGCGGTCGCGACCTGGTAGAGGAGCGGCTGGAACACGTGGTGGTTGCGGCGGTCGACCATCGTGACCTGTACCGGTGCCTTGGCCAGACCCTTGGCGGCGGCGATGCCGGCGAACCCGCCGCCGACGATGAACACGCGGGGCGGTGACGTCGGGGACGGGGGCGCTAGCGGTGCGGCGGGGCGTTGGTCGGTCATGGTCTTCCCGTTAGTGCAGGCGGCGGCGGTCGCACAACGGGGAATCCTAGGCGAACCGGTCGGAACAGGCGATCAGCCGGGCTCATTTAGCCCCGCGTGAATACGCGCCGGGGAAACCCGAGCACACGACCGTCAGTCCCCCGCCCACATACGCCCCCCATCAAGGGACATCACCGCGCGGGTCCGCACCCGTTCCCGCGACAGACCCTACCGGCGGGACCCACACACGAATCGTGGCCCGGGCGGCGCGGCCTGCGGCGTCCACGACCCGCACCTCGTGGCGCCCGGCGGTCGGTCGCCACCACAGGGTCTCGCCGGCGTCGCTCGTGCCGACGGGGGAACCGTCAACGAACCAGAACAGCCGGAGGGCGGCGTCCGAGGTGTCCGAGGCGACGGCGGCGCGCAGGAGCACGCGCTGGCGGTCCGGCGGGGCGTCGGGATCGTGGACGATCTCGGACCGGTCGGCGGGGGAGACGATCGTCAGGCCGGTCCCTGCCGGGCGGGCGGCGGCGGCGGCAGCGGGTTGCGCTGCGAGCGGGGGTGGCGGGGGCGTGACGGACGAGTTGGCGTCGAGCGCGGCGGCGATGCGGAGCGCGAGCGGGGCCGCCGCTTCGGCGCCGACGAGCGACTTCGCGCCGGCACCACTGGCGTTCCCGAGCCAGACGACGACGACGCGGGACGGGCCGACGGCCGCGCACCAGGCGTCGCGGTGGCCGCTGCTGGTGCCGGTCTTCCACGCGACGCGGAGCGCGGCGGCCTCGGGGGAGAGGGCGGCGGTGCGGGCGGCATCGCGGAGGCAGTCGAGCGCCTCGCGGCAGGCGCGGGGGGAAATGACCGGGGGCGGGGCGGGGGCCGAGTTGTCCCGGGACGGGGTCAGGCGGACCGGGCGGGGGACGCCGCCGCGGGCAAGCGTCGCGTAGGCTTCGGCGATCTCGGTGACGGTCGCCTCGGCGCCGCCGACGGCGAGCGAGAGGCCGTAGCGGGACGGCGAGCGCGCGAGCTTGCGGACGCCGAGCGCGCCGCAGGCGGCGGCGGCGCGGTCGACGCCGACGTCGGCGAGCAGGCGGAGGGCGGGGAGGTTGCGGCTCTCGGCGAGCGCGTTGGCGGCGGTCAGGCGGCCGCGGAACTGCGCGTCGTAGTTGGCCGGCGCGTAGCCGCCGCCCCACGCGGCCGGGGTGTCGTCGAGCAGCGCCTGCGGCGAGGAGACCCCGGCGTCGAACGCGGCGGCGTAGATCAGCGGCTTGATCACGCTGCCGGTCGAGCGCGGGCGGCGGGTGAGGTCGAGGCCGGTGCTCCCGGAGCGCGAGAGGCTGACGGACGCGAGGCAGTTTCCGGTCGCGGTGTCGACGACGACGACGGCGGTCTCGCGGACGTCGCCCCCCTGCTGGTCGAGGTGCTGCTGCGCGGCGCTGGCGGCGAGTTGCTGGGTCGGCAGGTCGAGCGTGGTGCGGGCGCGGGCGGTCGCGACGCCTCCTTGCGCGAGAGCAGTCAGCGCGGGGAGGGCGGCGCGGGCGGCGGGGTCGGCCTGTTGCGGGAGGGGGCGCGGCGTCGCGTCGATCGGCTCGGCGACGGCGTGCGCGTGGGCCGCGGCGTCGATCAGGCCCAGCGCACGCATTCGGGCGAGGACGTGGTCGCGGCGCGCCTTGGCGCGCGCGGGGGCGCGGTCGGGGCGGTCGGCGGTCGGGTTCTTCGGCAGGCCGGCGAGCAGCGCGGCCTGGGCGAGGCTGAGGTCGCGGCAGGGGCGGTCGAAGTAGCGCCAGCTCGCCGCGCCCGCGCCGACTAGGTTGCCGCCGAACGGGGCGCGGTTCAGGTACTCGACGAGGATCGCGCGCTTCGACGCCGACCGCTCGATCTGGACGGCGCGGACGGCCTGTGTCAGCTTGCCGGCGAGGCTGCGCGGCCCGGGGTGGCGCAGGCGGTGGAGCTGCATCGTGATCGTGCTGGCGCCGCGCTTGAGGCGTAGTGACGTCGCGTCCTGCCAGGCGGCGGCGGCCGCGGCCAGCCAGTCGACGCCGCCGTGGCTCCAGAACCGCGCATCTTCGACCGCGACGACGGCGGCGAGCAAGTGGGGGCTGATCTCGTGCTCGGCGAGGGTCAGGCGCCACCGGCCGTCAGGCGCGGTGAGCTGGGCGAGCGGGTGGCCGGCGGCGTCGGCGAGGAAGGTCGCGTCACGCGGCGGAGGGGTGAGGCCGGGCGGGTACGGCCAGAAGGCGACCGCCGCGTGAAACGCGGCGACGGCGGACACCGCCAGCCCGAGCGCGGCGCAGAGGGTCGCGCGCAGCCGCCGGACGAGCGCGTGCCGGCGACGCGCCGGCGCGGGTGTGACGTTGGCGGCGCCGTCACTCACCCGCGGGCACCCCGACGACGGTGCCGCCCTCGACGGCGCGGACCTCGAGCGCGCCGCCCGGGCCCCAGAGGCTGCTGACGCCCGGGTCGTACATGCACTCGGCGCGGGTTGGCGGCAGGGCGAACGTGCCGGCGACGACGGCGCGGGCGGCGTAGACGTGGCGGGCCCGGCCGCCGTCGGGCAGATGGCCGAACAGGATCATCCGGTCGTCGCGGACGTCGAGGCGGGCGTCGCGCAGCTCCGGGTCCGTCGCGTCCCCCGGCTGGCGGTCGCGGGACGGGTGGCGGAGCGCGGCGGTGGAGTCGAGCCGCTCGTTCTCGATTTCCAAGCCGGCGGGGAGGAGGTCTTCGACGACGAGGTTCCGGTGCGCGGCTGCGGCCTCGACCGTCAGCTCGACGAGGACGAGGTCGCCGCTCTGCACGGCGTTCGTGGCCAGCGGCCGGCCGCGCTCGTCGAGGTACCGCCGGCGGACCTTGACGCCGCGGTCCTCGTTGGGCGGGACGGCCTGCGAGACGCCGGTGCGGATCCACGAGAGGTAGCCGCGGGCGGCGGGCGGGCCGGTGACAGTCGCAGCGATACGGCGGGCGGCCGCCGCCCCCTCCGCCGACTCCCACGCGAGCGGCCCCGCGCCGGCGGCGGCGACGGACTTGCCGTCGAGCAGCAGCTCGGCCTTCTCGTACGGCTCGCGGCCCTTGGCGGCCTTGAGGTACTTGCCGATCGCCATGGCGGCGAACGCGGCGTCCTGCGTGGTCTGCCACTTCGCCCCGGCCAGCTGGCCGGCGAGCGCGGGGATCGCCGGGTCGTCGGGGCGGACGGTCAGCAGCGTGTTCAGGTGCATCGCGCGGTCGCGGACGGGCGAGCCCACGTTACCCCCCTGCTGCCACCCGCCGCGCACGCCCGGGAGGGTCGCGGGCAGCATCTCGCCGGCGAGGTCGCCGCGGCCGGCGGCCAGCCACGCGAGCGACAGGTGCAGCCGCGCCTGGGCGAGCATCGCGGTGTGGTCGCCCTGCACGGAGACGTCGGCGTTGCGCGGCGTCGTCAGCTCCCCGAGGCGGTTCATGAACGGGCGGTCGGGCTTGCCGGCGAGCGCGAGGACGTACGCCGCGTACGCCTGGCACTCGAGCAGTTCGCCGCCGTCGCCGCCCCGGGTCAGCAGGTTGCGCGCGTACGCGAGCAGGCGGTCGTGGAAGTCTTCGGGGACGGCGTGGCCGGCGGCGCGGGCCTCGACGATGAAGTGCGCCGCGTACACGCTCGCCCACGGCCAGCTCTCGCGGCCGCCGGGCCACATCGACAGCCCACCGTCGGCGGTCTGCGCGCCGAGCAGGCGGAGGATGCCGGCCTGCACCTTCTCGGCGACCCGCCGCTTCTCGAACACGCCCGGCGCGACCAGCGGGCCGATCTCGCCGAGGTGGATCAGCGCGAAGCTGGTGCTGACCGTCTGCTCGGCGCACCCGTACGGGTAGCGCTCGAGGTAGTCGATCCCCTGCGGGAGCTGGAGCGACGGCATCGGCGAAAGCGTGACGCGCGTCCGGCCGACGCCGGGGAGGAGGTCGTCCGGCAGCGCGAGCGTCTCGCCCGGCCCGGGGGCGACGACGGCATACCCGCCGCGGCTGACGAGCGGGCTGGGCGCGCGGACGGGAAGCTCCGTCGTCTCGGCGGCGCGTTCGCTGCCGGCGGTCGCGGTCAGGCGGACGCGGGCGACGCCGACCTGCTTGCCGGCGACCATCGGCAGGGCGAGCACGTGCTGCCCGCCTCGGCGAATCGTCGTCGGGGCGAGCGTGAGGCGGCGGTCGGAGGATGCGGCGAACGACACGGCGTCGGCACCCCCCTGATCGTCGCCGAGTAGCTCAGCGACGAGCGTGACCTCCAGGTCTGCCCTCTCGTTGTTGAACAGCGTCACGGGCACCGTGAACCGATCACCGGGCCCGGCGAACCGCGGGAAGCTGCTCTGCACGAGGAGCGGCGCGCGTACCGGCACCGGCCGCTCGGCCGATCCGAACTGCGGCCCCGCGTGCGCGACGGCCATCAGGCGGAGTCGCCCCGCGAACTCCGGGATCTGTAGGTGCCCGGTGGCGACGCCGTCGGCGTCCGTCCGCACCTCGGCCAGCAGCGCCACGGGTCGGACGCGCCTCGCCGTCACCGGCGAGCGATAGCGGGAGGGGTCGGCCGCGCCGCGGTCGCCCCCGATCAGGCTGGCTTTGTCCGGCCGCGGCACTTCGGGCATCAGTTGGCCGTAGACGTCGCCCGACTCGACGCCCAGCGCGCGGGCGGCGTGGAAGAACCCGAGCGGGTCGGGCGTGCGGAACCGGGTGAGCTGGAGGATCCCCTCGTCAACGGCGGCGAGCGTGACCGGCGCGCCGGCGACGGGGAGGCCGGCGGGGTCGGTCACGCGCAGGCGGACGTCGAGCGTTGACGCCGGCCGGGCTTCCGCCGGCGCCTGGATCTCGACCGCCAGCCGCCGATCCGCCGGGTCGACCACCAGGCGCGCCGTGCCGTGCGCGCGGTGCGTGCGCCACTTCGCCTGCGGGTCGATCGGGCGGATCACGCTGGCGCTGACGTACGCGTTCGGCCGCAGCGCCTCGGTGATCGCGATCGACAGCTCGACCGACGACGCCGGCATGTCGACCACGCGCGTTTCCACCACGCGGTCGGTCTCGACCGTCAGCAGCAGCCGCCCGGCGAACGGGCTGCGGACGAGCACGCGCGCGGCTTGGCCGACTCTCAGCGGCGGGAACTTCGCGCCGTCACGGGCGACCGGCTGCGTCGTCGCCTCGCCCGATGGTCCGTCCTGAAGGATCACGACCTCCAGCCGTTCGGGGTGCTCGCGGCTGACGTTGTCGTCCCAGCCCGAGCCGTTGCTGGCGTAGAACGAGGCCGACGTGGTCGCGCCGGTGGCCGCGTCGTGGACGCGGAGGACGTACGACCCCCCGGTCGGCGTCGTGACGGCGAACGCCCCGCGCCCACCGGTCGTGCGCACCGTCGTCCGCGTCCCCTCGACCGGTTCGAGCAGCCTGTGCGAATCATAGCGGTAGCGGCCGTCGCGGTGGACGAGCGTGTTGTTCCAGCTCTCGCGCAAGAGCGAGACCTCGAGGTCGCCGTCGTTTGCCGCCGGCTTCCCGGACGGCCCGACCAGCGCCACCTCGAACTTCGCCGGCGCGCCGGGGGCGACCGGGCCGGCGGATCCGCGGCGTAGGCCGACGTACCGCGGGAGCGCGTCGACCGCGATCGTGTCCGCGGCAGACACGGAGCGCCCGCCGGTCTCCTGCACGGTCGCCTCGACCGACAGCAGCCACGGGCCCAAGAAGCGTGCCCGCGGTTGCGTCGTCGCCGGGCGGCTGCTCGCGGCCGACACGGACGGCAGCTTCAGGTGCCCGTCCAGCCTCAGTTGCCACTCGCCACGGCCGCGGTCGTCGAGTTCGTGTGCGGCGAGTTCCATCGCGCCGGCCCCGTTCACCGCGGCGGGGTCGAGGAGGTTCGCGCCGTCACCGAACGTCCACCCCGCCCAGTCCGGAGGCTGGAACACGGCCGGGTCGAGCCGCGCCGCGAGCTTCGCCTGCAACCCAGCCGCGGGGCGGCCGAACAGGTAGTCCCCCTGCACGACCGCACGGAGCGGCTCGTCGCTGACGTGCGCCCGGCGTCGTTTAAACGCCGGGTCGGTCGTGGCCGCCGTGCCCGCGAACTCGAGCCCGACCTTCAGCCGGTTCGGCATGTACTCCTCGACCAGGAACGTCACGCTGCCGAACGTGCTCGCCGCCGTCGCCTCGCCCGGCAGGCCGAGCTGTGCCGTCCACCGGCCTGTCGTCAGATCTTCCGGCAGCGTGAGGTCGAGGGCGACGCCGCCGTCACCGTCCATCGTGCCGACCTCCTGCTTCCACTCACGCAGGTCCGGCCGGCGGATCGACCACCGCACCGGCATCGGCCGCACCGCCTGGCCGTCGTTGCGGCGGACGATCGCGCGCAGCCGCACCGTCTCCCCCGGCCGGTAGACGCCGCGCTCGGTGTACACGTACGCGTCGTGCCCGGTGCGCGCGTACGGTCGGCCGGCCACGTCGGCGTCCGACGGGTCCCACCCGCCGCGTCGCAAGTCCATCCACGTCAGCCCGCGGAACGCCGTCGCCTCCGCGGGCGGAGCAGACGCCCGCGTCGTGGCCGGGCGCGTGGCCGGCCTGTCGGCCCGGTCGGCCAAGATCAGGGCGACGGTCTCGCCCTCCGCCGGAAGCAGGTCGGCCAGCGTCGCCACGCCGTCGGCGGCGGTCAGCGCCTCGCCCAGCAGCTGGTTCTTGCTCGAGTACGCGCGCACGCGCACCCGGTCGAGCGGCCGGGCGGTCGCCAGTGACGTCGCCCACACGGTCAGCCCGCGCGGCTCGCGCTTCGCCGTCAGTCCGACGTCCGATAGCGTGACGACGGACGACGACAGCTCGTACCCTCCGTCGGCGCCCGCGGGCCGTTCCTCGCGTTCCTCCGCAGCCGCTGCGTCGGCCGCCGTCGCCGCAGACAGGCTGACGCGGAACACGCCGTCCACCGCCGCCGTGCCCGGCGGCAGCAGGTCGTCGAGCGCGACGCGCACATCCTGCACGACGTTTCGCTCCCCCTTGAGCGCGATCGTCCGCGCCGCGACCGGCTTGGCGTACCCGCGTGGGTCCGCCTGCCACCTGTACCGGCCGCCGTTCGCGGCGTTACGCCACTCGACCAAGTTGCCATCGTACACCCGCCACAGCCGCACGCGCACCGCCGGCAGGTTCACCGCGCGGGCGAGCAGCGTCCGGTTCCCCTGCGAGCCGAGGTAGCCGGCTTCGTGCTCGAACCACGCCGACGGCGATCGGTCGGGGACGAACGCGCTGAACACGTCCGCCCGCGGGTAGGCCCGCGCGTCCGCGCCGGCCGGCGCGGCGGCGATCTTCACCGCGTACCGGCTGCCCGGGCGGAAGTCCCCGTCCAATACGATCCCGCCGTAGTTGGACGCGACCGTGAACGGCACCGCCGGCTCGACCGACAGCACCTCGCGCACCCGCGCCGCGTCGACCGGGCCGTTGAACCGCACCTGCAGCTCGGGCCGGCCGTTACCCTGGGGCGACGCCGCGGTCACCTCCGTCGCCGCCAGCACCGTTCCCAGCGACACCGGCTGCTCGAACGGCCGCTCGAGCCCGAGCGGCCCGGCCGCGCCGGCCAGCCCGCGGTCGATCCGCAGCGCGACGGTCACCGGCACCGTCGGCGGGAGCCCCGCCGGCGCGACGACCGGGTCCGTCAGCACGCGGACGACCCTGCCCGCACCCTCGCCGTGCGGGCGGAACGCCAATGGCTTCCCGTCGGGTCCGGTCAGCGCGAGCCGCGCGGCGGCCTCCGCCGGAATCACGACGTCGTCGAACTCGATCTCGAGCACGAACCGCCCGCCGTCCTCGGCCCCGGCCTGACGCACGCCGAGCACGCGCAGCGGTGGCGTCGCGACGGTCGCCTCGAACGCGCCGGCCATCGCGAACCCCTCGGGCGTCCGCAGCCGGCCCGCCGGGATCGTGATGGCAAACCGCGTCGCCTTTGGCAGCTCCTGTCGCGGGCGGAACACGAGGTTGCGCCGCCCGCGCCACTCCCAATCCCCGACCACCGCCGGCCGGATCTCCGCCGGCGCGCCGCCCGCGCCCGCCGACTCCGGCGCGACGTCCAGATTGAACTGCCACTCTAGGGCCGCCCGCCCGTCGATCGTCGCCCGGTCGCCCGGCGCGAACCCGTCCACCCGCAGCACCCGCTGCCGGTGAGACCCGAAGAAGTGGTGATACCCCAGCCACGCCGCCAGGTTCACAGCGGCGAACGCGAGAACTGTCACGCGGAATCGCCGGCCTCCGGCCCGCGCGCCCGTCGTCCCGGTAGCGTCCATGCGCAGTCCTCCTTGACTGGCCCCCTGACCGCCGGAGTCTACCGGCGGGCGGATTGATCGCCAGCGAGGGACGTGGCCGTCGTGCACCCGCGGAGTCAGCGCCGCGGACCGGTCCCGCAGACCTGCGGCTCCCGAACGAAAAGTCTCAACGGCGGCCCCCGCGGCTTCGCGGGCCGCGGGGGCACATGTATTCCCGTCTTTTTCGAGGCGGTAATGGCTAGAAGCTACTTGTTGATCGCCTGGATGCTGTCGGTCGGGACGTAGGCCTTCACTCCGGTCTCGGCCCAGACTTGAGAGTAGCTTCCGGCGGGCATCAGGAGGAGGAGCTTGGTGCCGCCCTTGAGTTTGCCGTCGGCCGGCTTGCCTTGGGCGGGGCTGGACTTGTAGTAGGGCGTCTCGGCGGTCAAGACGTGGGTCAGGTCACCGGCGGCGGGGGTGGGCTCGGGAGAGGGACGCTCCATGCCGGCGGGGATCTTGTTCGCGCCGGTGCCTTCCTTAGCCGACGGCGACGGGGGCGTGGCGGACGTGCCGGGCTTGCCCTCGGGCATGGGTTTCTCCATGCCGGCGGGGGTCTTGTTGAGGCCCGTGCCTTCCTTGGTGGACTGCGACGGGGTGGCCGGTTCGCTCTGGCAACCACCGACGCCGGCAAGGGCGGCCGCGGACAACACGGCGGTGGCGGCGAGGCGGGTGAGCGTTCCTAGGGTGGTGGTGCTGCTGCGATTCATGACTTCTCTCCTTGTAGCGCGCGGTAGTTCGTTTCTGGAGTTGGTTGACGGGTTAGAAAAGCGAGTAGCGTTGGGCGAGCGGCAGGCGTTCGGCGGGCTCGCAGGTCAGGTGGACGCCGTCGGCCGTGACGACGTAGGTCTCAGGGTCGACGGTGATCGCGGGGGTGGCGTCGTTGAACTTCAGGTCTTTCTTGGTCAGCGAGCGGCAGCCGCGGACGGGCTCGAGGTGCTTGGTCAGGCCGTAGGTGTCGGCGGTGTGCTCGTCGAGGGAGACGCGGCTGACGAAGGCGGTGGAGGTCGCGCCGGTCGCGCGGCCGAAGGCGGCGAACATCGGGCGCATCAGGACGGGCTGGGGGGTCGGTATCGAGGCGTTCGGGTCGCCCATCTGGGCCCAGGCGATCACGCCGCCCTTGATCACCAGCTCGGGTTTGGCGCCGAAGAACGCGGGGCGCCAGAGGACGAGGTCGGCGAGCTTGCCGACCTCGATGGAGCCGACGCGGTGGGCGATGCCGTGCGCGAGCGCCGGGTTGATCGTGTACTTCGAGACGTAGCGCTTGATGCGGAAGTTGTCGTTGTCGCCGGACTCCTGCGGGAGGCGGCCGCGCTGTTGTTTCATCTTGTCGGCGGTCTGCCAGGTGCGGGTGATGACTTCGCCGATCCGGCCCATGGCCTGGGAGTCGGAGGACATGATGCTGATCGCGCCGAGGTCGTGGAGGACGTCCTCGGCGGCGATCGTCTCGCCGCGGATGCGGGACTCGGCGAACGCGACGTCCTCGGGGAGGTTCTTGTCGAGGTGGTGGCAGACCATGAGCATGTCGAGGTGCTCGTCGATCGTGTTGACGGTGTAGGGGCGGGTGGGGTTGGTGGAGGAGGGGAGGACGTTGGGCTCGCCGCAGATGCGGATGATGTCCGGCGCGTGTCCGCCGCCGGCGCCCTCGGTGTGGTAGGTGTGGATCGTGCGATTCTTAAAGGCGGCGACGCTGGCCTCGACGAAGCCGGACTCGTTGAGCGTGTCAGTGTGGATCGTAACCTGGACGTCGTAGTCGTCGGCGACGGACAGGCAGCAGTCGATGGCGGCAGGGGTGGTGCCCCAGTCCTCGTGGAGCTTCAGGCCGATCGCGCCGGCGCGGATCTGCTCGTGGAGGCCCTGCGGCTTCGACGAGTTGCCCTTGCCGGTGAAGCCGAAATTGAGCGGGAGCGCGTCGGTCGCCTGGAGCATGGCGCGGAGGTAGAAGGCGCTGGGGGTGCAGGTGGTGGCGCAGGTGCCGGTGGCGGGGCCGGTGCCGCCGCCGATCATCGTGGTCAGGCCGGCGGCGACGGCTTCGTACGCCTGTTGGGGGCAGATGAAGTGGATGTGGGTGTCGAGCCCGCCGGCGGTCAGGATCAGGCCCTCGCCGGCGATGACCTCGGTGGTGACGCCGACGATCATGTTGGGGGTGACGTTCGCCATCACGTCGGGGTTGCCGGCCTTGCCGATCGCGTGGATCAGGCCGTGCTTGATGCCGACGTCGGCCTTGTAGATGCCGGTGTAGTCGACGATCAGGGCGTTGGTGATGACGCAGTCGAGAGCGTCGGCCTGAGAGACGCCTGTGGCCTGGCCCATGCCGTCGCGGAGAACTTTTCCGCCGCCGAACTTGCACTCGTCACCGTAGGAGGTGAGGTCGCGCTCGACCTGGAGGACGAGCGAGGTGTCGCCGAGGCGGACCCGGTCGCCGGTGGTCGGGCCGTAGATCTCGGCGTAGTGCTGGCGGTCGATTCGGTAGGGCATCGCGTGGAGGGTTCAGGGTTCAGGGTTCAGGGTTCAGGAGCCAGGAGTCAGGGTTCGGTGGCGAAGCCGAGGTCTTTGATTCGGGTCAGGGTGGCGGCTTTGTTCTGGTCGGTGGCGGGGCCGTCTACGAGGTTGTTGCCGCCGCGGATGATGCGGTTGCCGGCGATGGGGACGAGGCGGACGGTCTTGGTGTCGCCGGGCTCGAAGCGGACGGCGGTGCCGGCGGGGATGTCGAGGCGGCGGCCGAAGGCGGCGGCGCGGTCGAAGCGAAGCGAGGCGTTAGTCTCGACGAAGTGGTAGTGGCTGCCGACCTGCACAGGTCGGTCGCCGAGGTTGGTGACGGGGAGGTCGATGGCGTCGCGGCCGTCGTTAAGGACGATCTCGCCGGGCTGGACGGTGTAGGCGCCGGGGGCGGGATCGCTGTCGCCGTCGTGGGGGGCGAAGAGGGAGAGGTCGGGAACGGGGAGGAAGCTGCCGTAGAGGGCGAGGGCGAGGTTGCCGTCGTCGGCGGCGATCGGGTGGTGGAGCGTGACGAGCTTCGTGCCGTCGGGGAAGGTGGCCTCGACCTGCACCTCGACGATCATCTCGGGGACGCCGGACATGACCTGGCGGCGGCCGAGGAGTTGGCGGCCGAGATCCATCAGCTCGGCGACGCGCTTGCCGTCGCGGACGAACTCCATCACGACGGTGGCGAGGAGGGCGACGGCCTCGGGGTAGTTGAGGCGGACGCCGCGCGCGAGACGCTTCTGGGCGAGGAAGCCGGCGTTGTGCAGGACGAGCTTGTCGAGTTCACGCGGGGACAGGTGCACGAAACGGTTCCTCCTCGCCTACCACTTGCGGCTCCACGGGTCGTCCTTCGACAGCAGGCCGGCGACGCCTGCCAGGCGGCTGCGCACATAGCGCGCGACGTCTTCGGGGCCCGGCCCGGCGACGCGGACGACGGCGCCGCCGCGGATCGGGCTGGCGGTGGCGAGCAGCGCGGCGCCGCGGGTCAGTCGTTCGGCGGAGACGGCGGCGATCAGTTGTTCGGCGGCGGCCTGGAGCGGGTGGCCGACGACGACGAGAGTTGCGAGGCAGTCGAAGCCGCCGGTGCGGAAGCGGCCGGCGACTGGGCCCTGGGCCGGGTCGAGCAGGACGGCGTCGGCGAAGACGTGGTCGGCGGCGTGGTGGACGTCGGTGCGGGCGTGGTAGCGGTCGAACTGCCAGCGCTCGCCGCGCGCGATGCGGCCGCTGGTCAGCCAGTCGAGGGCGATCAGGCCGCCGCCGAGGTCGACGTCGAAGCGTTGGCGCTGCTCGTAGCGTGCGCCGGCAAAGCAGGTGACGGGGTCGGGGAGGGAGAAGAGGATGGCGCCGTCGCCGACGGTGGCGTGGAGGGTCTGGCGGCAGCCGACGCCGCCGCGGCTCTTGTAGACCTTGGTCGAGGCCTGGGTGCCGAGCCAGCAGACCGATCGGCCGCGGGCGACGACGCGGAGGTCGATGTGGTCGCCGGAGACGAGGCCGCCGCCGAACGTGCTGACGAAGATGGCCGCGCAGCCGCCGGCCGCGCGGTGGCGCGGGGCGAGGAGCTTGAGCGGGGCGGTGGATCGCATGCGGATGACGGTGCTGCGGCCGGCGACGGCGGCGATCTCCACCTGGCCGGAGCCGGGAACGTCGGCGCGCGTGGGCGTGGCGACGGCGGCGCGCGCTGGTCGCTCGGCGATCAAAGGCGCACAGCCCCGGCGACCAGGGCGGCGGTGGCCGTGGCCGCGCCGAACCAGCGTGTCGCTCCGAATCCCTGCGGCGACCTTGCGGCGCCGCCGGTTGCCAGCCCCAGCGCCAAGAGACTTGTCGAACCGATGAGGAAGCCGGCGGTGTAGGGGGCGACGGCGCCGCCAGCGGGGAGTTCGGCGGCGTGGGCGTGGCCGTGGAAGACGGCGAAGGCGGCGGACAGAAGGACGGCCGCCGCCGCGGGGAGGCGTTGCGCCGTCGCGAGCAGCAGGCCGAACACGAGCACCGACACCAAGATCACTGGCTCGACCAGCGGCAGCGGAACTGCGGCGGCGGCGAGCATGCTGCCGGCCGCCATGGCGGCGAGGAACGCGGCGGGGAGCGCGAAGCGCGCCTGGCCGGTGAAGCGGGACGCCCAGAGGCCGGCGGCGAGCATGGCGAGCAGGTGGTCCCAGCCGGTGAACGGGTGGGAGAGGCCGGCGGCGAAGTCGTGGGCTGCGGCGCCGGCGTGGGCGAGGGTGGTGGTAAAGGTCTCGGTCAAGCGTCGCTCCTTCTCTCCGCGCGTGGGGTTCGCGTGCGACTCTTACACGCTCAAGTAGCTCTCGACAACCCCCGACGTGAGCTGGCTCACGGCGCCGGACGCGACGACGCGGCCGCGGTTCATGATGTGGAACGAGCTGCCGAACTCGCGGACGAAGTCGAGGTACTGCTCGACCAGCGCGATCGCCATCCCGCGCTCGACCAGTTTGCGCAGGACGTGGCCGATCTGGGTGATGACGTTGGGCTGGATGCCCTCGGTGGGCTCGTCGAGCAGGAGCACTTTCGGCTCGCCCACGAGCGCCCGGCCGATCGCTAGCTGCTGTTGTTGCCCCCCGGACAGATCGCCGCCCATGCGTTTCGCCATCGTCTTCAGGACGGGGAACAATTCGTAGATGTCTTCCGGGATCGTCTTTCGTCCGTCCGTCCGGGCCTCGAGGCCGACGCGGAGGTTCTCCTCCACGGTCAGCTTCGGGAAGATCATCCTCCCCTGGGCGACCCAGGCGATGCCGGCCTTCGCACGTCGGTGGGGCGGGAGGCGGCCGACCTGTTCCTCGCCGAGTCGGATCGTCCCGCCGGTCTGGCGGAGCACGCCGGCAATGTTCTTGATCAGCGTGGTCTTGCCGACGCCGTTGCGGCCCATGACGCAGGTGATCTGCCCGGGCGCGACGGTCAGGCTGACGCCGCGCAGCGCCTGCACCGCGCCGTAGGAGTAGGAGATGTTGTCCAGTGCGAGCATTCTGCGGCTTCCCTCCGGGCCAGAGCGTCAGCGGCCCAAGTAGGCCTCGATCACGGCCGGGTCTTTCTGCACGTCTTCCAGCGTCCCGTCGGCCAGCACCTGGCCGTTGTCGAGCACGGTCACGCGCGAGTTCAGGCGGCGGACGAACTCCATGTCGTGCTCGATCACGATGATCGTGTGGCTGCCCTTGAGCTCGAGCAGGAGCTCGGCGGTCAGCTCGGTCTCCTGGTCGGTCAGGCCCGCGGCCGGTTCGTCAACCAGCAGCAGCTTGGGGCTGGCGATGATCAGCATGCTGATCTCGAGCCACTGCCGCTGCCCGTGACTGAGGAACTTCGCGGGGCGGTCAACCTCGGCCTCGAGGTGGACGCGGCGGAGGATCGACATGATGCGGTCGCGCTGCTCGGTGGTCTCTCGGCCCCACAGGTTGCGGAAGACGCCGCGGCGGCCGGGCAGGGCGAGCTCCATGTTCTCGTAGACGGTCAGGCTGTCGAAGATCGTCGGGGTCTGGAACTTCCGGCCGACGCCGAGCTGGGCGATCTCGACGTCGGTCATGCGGGTGACGTCCTCGCGGTGGACGAAGACGTGGCCGCTGGTCACCCTGGTCTTGCCGCTGATCACGTCGCAGAGCGTGGTCTTGCCGGCGCCGTTCGGGCCGATCACGACGCGGAGGTCGTTGTAGTGGACGGCGAACTCGTTGATGTCGAGCGCCTTGAACCCGTCGAAGAGAACCTTGACCTGGTTCAGGTAGACGATGTGGCTGACGACCTTGTCGTGGTCGACCGCCGCGTCGGGCTGGGTGAGGGTTGCGTTCATCGGCCGGCCGCCTCCCGGGCCACGGGGCCCACTGCGAACGTCGTAACGGTGGGTGCCCCGCGGTGCGGCACCTCGGCCGCGGACTCGTCTTCTTCCGGCGCGTCACTGCCGCCGGCGCGCTCGCGCGTCGTCCACTTCTTCCAAAGGCCGACAATCCCGTCAGGCATCGCGAGCGTGACCAGGATGTACAGCCCGCCGAGGAAGAACGGCCACGCCGCGGGGAACCGCGTGGTGAGGATGCTGTACACGTAGTTGATCAACAGCGCGCCGAGCACCGAGCCGGCAAGCGTCCCCCGCCCGCCGACGGCGACCCACAGCACCATCAGGATCGACTCGACCGGCTCCATCTTGTAGGGCGTGATGATGCCGTTCTGGGGCGTGTAGAGGATGCCGCCGATCCCGGCGATCACCGCGCCGGCGGTGAACGCGAACAGCTTGAGGCGGACGGGTTGGTAACCGGCGAAGCGGAGGCGGCTCTCGTTGTCGCGCACGGCGACTAGCAGCCGGCCGAGGCGGGACTTCACGACGTGGCGGCAGGCGATGTAGACGGCGACGAGCGTGACGGCGGTCAGCAGGTAGAGGCCGAGCTTGACGTTCGGCTGGCGGAGGTCGAAGCCGGCGAGGGTCTCGAAGTTGGTCAGGCCGTTCGTGCCGCACAGGCGGGTCTCGTTGCGGCGGAAGATCAGGACGGCGGCCCAGACCGTCGCTTGCGTGATGATCGAGAAGTAGACGCCGCGGATCCGGCTGCGGAACGCGAAGTAGCCGAACACGAACGCGACGATCCCCGGGATGAACATTCCGAGGAACAGCGCCGCGCCCAGCGGCCGGAACGGCTTCCAGAAGTCGGGGAGCTGGAACCCGTCGACTTCGGACGTGACGACGAAGAGCGCGCGGGGGATGCCGTCGCCGTCCAGCGGGCCGTGGAGCGCGAGGTGCATGCCGATCGCGTACCCGCCGAAGCAGAAGAACATCGCCTGGCAGAGGCTGAGCATCCCCGTGTACCCCCACACCAGGTCGATGCCGATGGCCACGATGGCGAAGCAGAGGAAGCGCCCGAGCTGGTTGACGGCGGTGATGTCGATTGCCCCGGCGAAGTACAACAGCGGGACACCGACCAACAGCAGCGCGACGGTGCTGATCGCTGTGCCGGCCTCGGCCTTGCGCGCCCATGCGGGGCGCGCGTCGGGCTGGCCGTATTGAAGCGGCAGAGAAGGGGTGGCTCGTTCAGGCATCTGCGAGCCTCCCCTTGGCCGGGAACAGGCCCGAGGGCCGCCACTGCAGGAAGACGACGACCATCCCGAGGATGATCACCTTCGCCCAGACCGTCTGGAAGATCGGCTCGAGCATCTTGTTCACCATCCCCAGGCCGAGCCCGGCCCAGATCGCGCCGGCCAGCTTGCCGACGCCGCCGGTCACGACGACGAGGAACGAGTCGATGATGTAGTTCTGTCCCATGTTCGGCGTGACTCCCTCGATCGAGCTCAGCGCGCACCCGGCCAAGCCCGCCAGCCCCGCGCCTAGGCCGAACGTGTAAAGGTCCACCCGCTTCGTCGGCACGCCCAGGGCCGACGCCATCGCCCGGTGCTGCGTCGTCGCCCGCAGGAGCAGCCCGAGCTTCGTGCGGTTGATGATCACGTACATCAGCGCGACGCACGCCGCGCAGAACCCGATCACGAACAGCCGGGCGTACGGCACGTGGACGTCGCCGACGACCTCCCAGCTCCCCTGGAGGTAGCTGGGCGCCTTGACGCCGATGTTGTCGCCGAACCCCGCCCGCACCGCCTGCGTCAGGATCAGGCCGATTCCGAACGTCGCCAGCAGCGTGTCGAGCGGCCGGCCGTAGAGGCGGCGCACGACGGTCGCCTCCATCAGCATCCCGATCCCCGCGGCGACCAGGAACGCGACCGGGATCGCGAGCGGGAAGTACCAGTCGTACAGCCGCTCGGGCACCCACCGCTGGAACGCGAGCTGCGTCACGTACGTCGCGTACGCCCCGATCATCACCAGCTCCCCCTGGGCCATGTTGATGACGCCCATCACGCCGAAGATGATCGAGAGCCCCAGCGCGACGAGGATCAGGATTGTCCCGGCCGATATGCCGCTGAACAGGTAGCCCGACCAGTCGACCGTCCGCTGCCAGCTCCGGATCTTCGCGATCGCGGGCTCGTAGGCGTTCCAAGCGACCGGGTCGGTCTCGGCCGCCTGTGCCTCGCGGATCCGGCTCATCGCCCGCAGCGATCGAAGGTCGCCCAGCCGCCCCGCCCACTCGACGCGCGTCTTGCGCCGCTCGACCTCTTCCGGGTGCCGGGCCGCGTCCCCCGCCTCCTTCAGTGCCGTGTCGATCGACGCCAGTTCCGCGTCGATCGCCTTCCGCCGCTCGGCGTCCGAGCCCCGCGTCTGCTCGTACCGCAACGCCAGCTTCTTCTGCCGGGCGTCTTGGTACCGCTTGATCATCTCGCCGGCCCCGCGCTCGAACTCGATCCGCGCGATCGCCTCGTCGAGCGCGTAGCGTGCCTTCTTGTTCGACTCCTTCTCCAGCGCGACCCTGAGTGCGGGCAGGCTCGCTTCCTCGCCGCGGTCGCCGGCGGCGACGATCGCCTGCACCCGCGCCTTCAGGTCGGGGTTCGTGATCCGCTCGGCCAGCTCCAGAACCGCGAGGGAGGCGGTTGCCCAGCGCCGTTCACGGTTGGTTACGTCCAGCTCCTTCAGCTCCGAGGCGGGCACGGCGAGTAGCGCGCCCCGGGCGTCCTTCAGCGGCTCGCGCGTCAGCGGGTCGAGCAGTTCGACCGTATCCCCCTGCTTCTTACCCTGCAGCACGACCGCCCCGCCGTGCGCGAAGGCCCCGCCCTTCATGTAATGGTCGCGCAGGAACACGACCAGCCGCGGGTCGCCGGTCTTGGCGAGCCCTTCAAGGGCCTCCCGGTTCGCTTTCGGAGTTCCTTCCGTCAGTTGCTTCAACAGCGCGGCGGCCGGTTCCGGTTTCGTCGCGTCTGCCCCGCGCGCGGGGGATGCTCCGCCCGCGGTCAACATCAACATCAACATCAACAGTGCGACGCCCGGACCCCACCCCGGCCGTGCGCCACTCGTCGTTCGGTCATTCATCATGTTCCACCCCCGGGCGGTCACCAGGGATCGCGAACCAAGCTGGTCGGTCTGGATTTACGGTCGTCCGGACGAACGGGGCGACGGGGAGGGCGGCTTCGCGCACCGCCCTCCCCACGCCAATCGTTGGTGGACGTTACTTCTTCGGCCCGCCGGTCGGGGCGGGGATCTTGCTCTTGTCGGGCCAGAGGTACGCGCTGTACGAGTCGGGCTTCACGAGCCCCGGGCTCTTCCAGACGATCTTGAACTGGCCGTTCTTCATGATCTCGCCGACGTAGACCGGCTTGTAGGTGTGCTGGTTCTTCTCGTCCATCTTCTTTTTGCCGCCCGGCGCGTCGAACTCCATGCCGTAGACGGCGGCGCGGACCTTGTCGACGTCGAACGAGCCGGCCTTCTCGACCGCCTTCTTCCAGACGTACACGCCGTAGTACGCGGCCTCGATCGGGTCGTCGGTCACGCGGTCCTTACCGCCCGGCAGCTTCGCCCGCTCGCAGAACGCCTTGAAGTCGGCGACGAACTTCTTGTTCTCGGGCGTGTCGATCGACTGGAAGTAGTTCCAGCACGCGAGGTGCCCGACCAGCGGCGGCACGTCCATCGCCCGCAGCTCGTCCTCGGCCACGCTGAACGCCATGATCGGGCAGTCCGAGCTGGTCAGCCCTTGGTTGGCGAACTCCTTGTAGAACGGGACGTTCGAGTCGCCGTTGATCGTCGACAGGACGCACGCCTTGCCGCCGGCGGCGAACTTCTTGATCTTCGAGACGATCGTCTGGTAGTCCTGGTGGTGGAACGGCGTGTACTCCTCCATGATGTTCTCGTCCGGCACGCCCTTGCTCTTCAGGAACGCCTTGAGCACCTTGTTGGCGGTCCGCGGGAACACGTAGTCGGTGCCGAGCAGGTAGAACTTCTTGTACCCGCCGCCGTCCTCGCTCATCATGTACTCGGCCGCCGGCACGAGCTGTTGGTTCGGGCTCGCCGCCGTGTAGAACACGTTCAGCGACTGCTCCTCGCCCTCGTACTGCACCGGGTAGAACAGCAGCGCGTTGTTCCCCTCGTACACCGGAAGCACGCTCTTGCGGCTGACGCTGGTCCAGCACCCGAACGTGACCGCGACCTTGTCCTGCGTGACCAGCTGCTTCGCCTTCTCGGCGAACAGGTCCCAGTTCGACGCCGGGTCGACGACGACCGGCTCGATCTGCTTGCCGAGCACCCCGCCCGTCTTGTTGATCTCCTCGACCGCCATCAGGACGACGTCCCGCAGGCTGGTCTCAGAGATCGCCATCGTCCCGCTCAGCGAGTGCAACACCCCGATCTTCACCGTCTCCTGCGCCCGCGCGGCGGTCGACGGGAGCACGGCGCCCAGTGCGGTCGCGGCGAGCGCGACCAGTTTCATCACGGACCGTTTCATTCTTGTCTCCTAGGTTCTCTGGTTAAGTGCGTGAGGCGCGGCGGCCGCCCGGTCGGCGGAACTGGGGGCCCGGCCGGGTGGTCCGGCCGGGCCCCGTCGAAGTCCCGGCAAGCGCGGGTACGCGCCGCCCGTACGGGCGTCAGAACGCCACGCCGATGCTCATGCTCCCGACGAAGTCGTACTCGGTGTCCGTGCCGATCGCCTCGTTGGCGTCCTGCGTGCCCTCGCCGAAGTAGTAGAAGTACCCGCCCACGCTGAACGTCCAAGCGCCGTACCCGGCGTCGCTGAGGAACGGGATCGGCGTGCTGTAGACGACGCCCGCCGCCGCGTACCCGAACGTCTCGTCGTCCCCGTCGGCGTTGCCGTAGAAGTCGCTGAAGCCCAGGCCGACGTAGATCGGGAACGTCAGCTTCGCCGCGTTCGCGCCGCTCCCGAGCGGGATGCCCGGGGCGATGCCGAGTTCAACGTAGATTCCCTCGTCGCGGCCGGTGCCGGCCTTGCCGTCGAGCTCGAAGAACACGATCGCGTACGGCGAGATGGGGAACTTGCTGTCGGAGTCGTTGTAGCTCAGTTTCAACTGGAGGTTCCGGGCGGTCCCGAACGCGTCGTTCGGGGACAAAAACTCGATGTACATCACGTTCAGGTTGAACTTGCCGATGTCGATCGCGAAGCCGACGTCCCAGTCGAACTCGAACCAGCTCTCGACGAAGCTGGTCGGCGACGCGCCGGTGTGCTCGCTGTGCAAGCTGCTCCAGACGCCGCCGAACAGCGTCAGCTTGCTCATCGTCCCGCTCCCCTCGAACGCGGTGAAGTAGATGTTGCCGTACGGCTGGGCGATCAGGCCCTGGTTCTCGAGCTGGATGCCGCGCGAGATGTAGTCGGTCGTGAACGTGACGCCGGCGTCCGCCGAGATCCGCCGCGGCGCCGCGGCGTCGGCGAGCATCTTCGGCGTGGAGCCGCCGGCGCCGGGCGACAGCGAGAGCGCGTCCGCCGACGGCAGCCCCGCCGCGGTCGACGACGACCCGTCGGCCAGCGCGGCCCCACACGGCAGCGACAACGCCGCCGCGAGCGCCAAGCGCGCGAGAGACTTACGTGACATGTCCATTCCTTCCGGTTGACTGAAGACGAGACGGCCCCGCCGACGGCCGCGCACGGAGAGAACACTCCCTCCATCCCCGCGACCCACGTCGTTAATCGGCGTACCGTTAGTGCCCTGGGGCGGACTGCGCGTCGCCGCATGCGGGGAGCGCCACGCGTCCACTCGTTGAGATGGAAGCGACAGTACAAACGTCGTGCCCGTCACGCGGGGCGTTAAGATTTCGCGAGACGAGCGCCGCGAACGCGCGCAATCAACGTTTTTCGCGCCCCCGGCGCGCACTTCTCAGGCAGAAGACGGAGGAGTTACGATTTGCTGCCCCCGACCCCGCCGAACGGCGCGCGAAGCGGCTGCCCAACTAACGGGCAACCGCGCCCGTCGCCGCGCGCATCGCGCACAAAACATGATCCACGATCGCGTCCACCCCCACCCCGTGCTTCACCTGCGCGAACACGACCGGCCCGTCCCCCCGCATGCGACCGGCGTCTCGCGCCATCACGGCGAGGTCGGCGCCGACCGCCTCTGCGAGGTCGGTCTTGTTGATCACCAGCAGGTCGGCCTGCGTGATCCCGGGGCCCCCCTTGCGCGGCACCTTGTCCCCGCCGGAAACGTCGATCACGTAGACTGTGTAGTCGGCCAGCTCCCGGCTGAAGTGGGCCGCGAGGTTGTCGCCGCCGGACTCGATCAGCAGGAGTTCCGTCGCGAACCGCTCGTGCAAATCTTCGAGCGCGAGCAGGTTGGCCGACACGTCGTCCCGGATCGCTGCGTGCGGGCACCCGCCTGTCTCCACGGCGCGGATCCGTTCGGCCTCGAGCGCGCCGTTCCGGACGAGGAACTCGCCGTCCTCGCGCGTAAAGATGTCGTTCGTGACCGCCGCCAGCCCCACCCGGTCGCGCAGCCGGCGGCACAGTTGCAGCATCAGGGCCGTCTTCCCGCTCCCGACCGGCCCCCCCACCCCCACCGTGAACGCCCGCGCCGTATAATCCCGAGCCGTCAGCGGCATCGGCCGGTCGCGAAACGCCCCGGGGTGATCCATCTCGTCGTGCGTGTGATCGGCCATCGCCGCGGCTCCTTTAGCTAACGAATAGACGTGAGTACAGCCTGTCGTGCGTCCCCTGCACGAGTTCCAGAAAGGGTGAGGTCTGCGCCGCGTCCTCTATGGACGCAGCGCCGGTCGCCAGTAGTCCATGAAGCTCCCCCGCCAGCCGGTGCTGCATCCGTTGCCCGTCAAGCGGTCCACAGACGCCCAGCCGGATGGCCGACGACACCACGCCTCGCAGGACGTTGAACGTGTAGAGGCTGGTGGCCTGCTGCTCACCGACCCCGAGCGTCGCGCAAACCGCGCCGAAGCAGGTGGCGAGGTGCCCCGGGAAGGCGGAGCGACGGACGCGTGACCGCAGTTCGACCAACGCCGGCAGATCGAAGGTGTGCGCGGCAGTCGCGAGCAGCGCCGCCCCCTGCACCCGGCTGGCCCGGTTCGCCACATGGTTGCTCAAAAGCGCGTCACACGACCGGTCGGCCCGCTCGAAGTCTTCCGGGTGCCGGTTGGCGTGCGCGACGAACGGCCCGCCGCCGGCGAGCGCCTGCCGCACGGCGGCGCGGCCGAAGTCGTACAAATCGTCCGCCGAGCGCACCCACCCCCCGTGCCAAGCGGCCTCGAGCCCGCCGGAGTGCGCAAACCCCCCGGTCGGAAACGCCGAGTCGACGAGTTGCCAGATCTGCCAGTCGTTGGGGAGTGGTGTGCCGGGGGCGTTCATTCAGGTAGCGGCGCCGCGCGCGGTGGAGGCGGAGGATAACGTCCCCCTTGGCATCGGACAACCGGCCCGCTATCGTGCGTCGTGAACCCAACCCGCCCGGCCGTCAGGTCGCGCGCATTCGTCCCCGCCTGCCATGCACGAGCTCTCCGTAGCCCAAAACTTGGTCGACCTGATCGCCGAGCAACTGGCGGCGGGCCCAGCCGTCGCCCGCGTGCGGACGGTGCGCGTCCGCGTCGGAGCGTTGTCGGGGGTCGTCCCGGCGGCGCTTCGGTCCGCCTGGCCCGCCGCCGCGCGCGGGACGCCGTTCCGGCGGGCCGTGCTGCAGATCGACGAGGAGCCCGTCGTCCTCTGGTGCGGCGCCTGCGCCGCCGAGCGCCCGGCCCGCGGGGTGCAAAGCCTCCGCTGCGCCACCTGCGGCGCGCCGTCGGCAGACGTTCGCGGCGGGCGGGAGCTCGAACTGGTCTCTTTAGAGGTGTCCGACGATGAAACCCCGAATCCTCGAAGTGCGAACGCAGATCCTGAAGAACAATGATGTCCTCGCCCGCGCGCTTCGTGCGCGATTCACGGACGCCGGTGTCTACGTCGTCAGCCTGGTCTCCAGCCCGGGCGCGGGGAAGACGACGTTCCTCCGTGAGACGCTCCGGCGGCTGGCGGCGGCCGGGCACCGGGTGGCGGCACTCGTCGGCGACCTCGCGACCGAGAACGACGCCCGCCGGCTCGCCGAGAGCGGCGCGCCGGTCCGGCAGATTGTGACCGGCACCGTCTGCCACCTCGAGGCGGACATGGTCGAGAAGGCGCTCGGCGACTGGCGGCTCTACGACCTCGACTTCCTGTTCATCGAGAACGTCGGCAACCTGGTCTGCCCGTCCAGTTACGATCTGGGGGAAGACCTCCGCCTCGTCCTGTTTTCGACGACGGAAGGGGAGGACAAACCGCTGAAGTACCCGACGATCGTGAACACGGCCGACGTCGCCGTGATCACCAAATGCGATCTGGCGGCCGCGGTGGAGTTCGACCGGGCGGCGATGCTACACAACCTCAACGAGGTGCGGCCGAGCATTGAGGTGCTGGAGGTCTCCGCCAGGACGGGGCTCGGCGTTGACGCCTGGCTGGAGTGGCTGGAATCTCGCCGCCGCACCTCGAAGCCGCCCGCGGCATCGGCCACGGTCTGAACGAAATGCTTTGCGACCGGGTCTTGGACAACCTCGATTCACCCACTGCCGCCGCCCTGCTTGCGGGGCGGACGGTGGATTATCTGGACGTCACCTGGGCGGAGTTGCACCGCCGATCGATCCGTTCGGAGACGCGCGGCGGTGCGGCGGTGGGCATCCTCCTCCCGCTCGGCATCCGGCTGCGGCACGGGGACGTCCTCCACGTCGACGCCGAACGCCTCATCGCCGTCCACCACGTGTTGAGCGAGGTTCTCGTCGGCCGCCCCCCTACTGCACGACAGACGGGTCTCGTTGCGTGCGAGCTCGGCAACCTGCACCTGCCGGTGGAGATCACGGACGACGAGATCGTCACCCTCCCCGACGGCCCGGCCTACGCTGCCTTCCGAACGCATGAGGTTCCTTGCCGCATCGAGACCCGCCGGTTCGCACCGCTCCGCGCTTCGGTGCTGAACAACGTCCGGCTCGCCTCGACCTTCGAGATCGCCCGCCCCTAATCCCACACCTCGTTCAGACCGCTTGGAGGGAATCAGCAGCGTGGGTTTGTCCACTGCTCACGCTCAATTCCTCGGCTGCACCGCTTGTCTCATTGGGCGGCGCGGCCCGTCGCATTCCTTCGCGTGAATGTGACGGTGAACCTGTTCCGGGCACCGGAATCGCCATGGGGGAAGCGTGGTTTCCCATCCTACAATGATGCTTTGCCGCGCTGTGGAACCTTAAACCCTTGGCCGTGCCCGGCAAGCACGGCCGTGAACCAGAAGGAGCCTTGTCATGAAGAAGTTCGTCGCCTTTACCGTGTTGGCCCTGACCGCGACCGGCGCTTGCGCGCGGGACGACCGCCACCTGCGTTTTGCCTCCACCCCGACGGAGTCCGCCCAGGCCGGCACGGCCAACGCGACCCCGCGCGATCAGCAGCAGGCGCCGTACGCCCTGACCGGCCGTCGTAACACAGAGGAGGCCCGCCCCGCCCGCACGAACCTCCAGACTTGGGTCGTCGGCACCCCGCACTTCCGCCCGGGCAAGTAGGCCCCCCGGTTGCGACCCCCGATCCTTTTCGAGGGCGAGCCGCCCATCCTCGGACGCGCTCGCCCTCGGTTGCTCCGGTGCTGCCCAGCGCTTGGGCACTCCGAGCCCGTTTCGGCACGAACTAGGCACCGCACCCATCGAATGAAGCGGTTGCCGCCGTCGGCACCACTTTTGTTCTTGCCGCCCTTGTGGGCTTCGGGCATGCGTTCTTGGGGGTACTTCTGATCGCCACCATCGGGGGCGGGTGCGGGCCGTCGCTTGGCGGGCCAGTCGACCGGTGGGTCGCTGCGCAGGGAGGATTCGCCGCCGAGGGGGAGACCCTCCGCCTGCGGCGCGTCGCGCAGTCCCTTCGCGCCACGACCGGCATTCCGTTCACCGTCGCCGTCCTTGCCAGCCCCAGGCCGGGCGCGTACGCCTGGCCTGACGGGCGGGTGTTCGTCACGCGGGGCCTCCTCGCGCTGCTCGACGACTCGGAACTGACCGCGGCGGTCGCTCACGAGCTCGGGCACCTTCAACGGGAAACCCCCGCGCACCCGCCGGCGAGCGTTCACGGTCATGCCCACGACGACGCGCTCAAGGAGGAGTGCCGCGCCGACACCGCCGCCTCGGCCCTCCTTCGCGCCTCCGGGCAGGATTCGGCCGCGGTCGCCCGGATGCTCCGGAAGCTGCACGCCAGCCCGGTGCTTTCGGAGGACTGCCGGCGGTCGCTCGCGCTCCGCCTCAGGCGACTGGAGAGTCTCCCCCCAGCTTCTCGATAAATGCCGCGCCCCTCAAATCCCCCTTGAGGAGCAGGCGCGGGAGTCACGGGCACCATGGGATGCGGCTCGCGAGCGGGCCGGCTGGGTTTAGTGAAGCGGAGCAGGGGGTCTCGGGGAGGCGGGCCCGAGCACCAGGTCGAGCAGGCAGCGCTCAAGGCGCTGCTCCTGGTCGACGCCGCGATCAAGCTTCGACAGCAGCGCGATCCCGTGCAGCGCCGCCTGAAGCGTCGCGGCGGCGAGCTGCGGCGGCACGGCGTCGGGCGGCAACTGCCCGTCGACCTGCCCCTGCGCGAGGACGCGCGCGAGCCACGCCTCGGTGTCGCCCAGGCACGCGCGGAGCTCGGCCCGCACCGGGTCCGGCAACGACTCCGACTCCGCCGCCAGCATAGCGCCCAGCGTCAAGCCTCCCGACGCCAGCGTGTCTTGGCGGACGAGCCGGCAGAGGCGGTCCACGCGCCCACGCGCGCCGGCGTCCAACCGACTGATCCGCGACATCGCCTCGGCGAGCAGCCGTCGGTGCCGCACGAGCAGCGCGAGGACGAGATCGCCCTTCGCGCGGTAATAGTAATGCACCGTCGCCGAGCGGATGCCCAGGCGGCGGGCGACGTCGTGGAAGCTGAACCCGTTGTACCCCTGAAGCTGGATCAGTTGCTCCGCGACGTCCATGATCCGGACCGCGGTCTTCTGCTTGCTGGCGGGAGGCGTCATGAGCATCTGTCGCAAGTTCGGTCGGCTTTGCCGCGAAGATTCAGACCACGCTCAGGGCGCGATCTGGGTGCGCAGCGTGCGGATCTTGTCGGCCTCGTCGGACACCGGATCGACCGCGATCGCGCGGTCGGCGAGAGCGACCGCCTCGGCGGCCGCGCCCAGCTTCGCGCGGAGCTGCGCCTGGAACGCGATCAGCATCTGCCGCTGGCGCGGGGGCACCGCGACGTCCCGCTCCAGTTTCGCCAGGTGGTCAGCGGCGCCGCGCAGGTCGCCGGCATCGATCAGCGGGTAGACGGTCTCCTGCACCGCCCGCTCGGCCGCCCGGGCCGAGACCCGCGCGCCGTACTTCGTGCGCAGGCCGGCGGCGTTCGCGCCGTCCAAGCGGACGACCTCGGCCATGACGTCCGGGTAGCATCCGGCGACCGCGTCGTCGCCGGCGGCCGAGAGTGCCGAGTCGAGTCGCTTCGCGCAATCGACTCCGCTTAGTGCGGCGGCTTCGTTGAGGGCCGAGTCGCGCCTCGCCTTCGCGTCGCGCGCGAGGCCCATCGGCGCCTGCACGTCCGTCGTCCGGCCGTCGCGCACGGCGAAGAACGGCCGGCCCCGCTCGTCGAACCAGACCAGGCAAGGCAGGGCGTCGATCGCCAGGCGGTCGGTCCATATCGCCGCCTGCGTCAGCGACGCGGGGCTGGCGCGGTACGTACCGACGTCGAGCCGAACCAAGACGTGGTTCTCCGACGCCGCGCGGGCGGCCGCCAAGTCTCGCGCCGCCCTCGCCAGCGGCGCATCGTCCGCGTCAGCGGACGTGAAGAGCACGAGGAGGTTCTTCCGCGCCGCGCCGGCGCGGATCATCCCGGTTTGCAGGTCACTCTCCCACGCCGGCCCCGCCGCGACGCCCGGCAACGGGGGCGCGCCGGGAGACGGCGCCGCCTGCCCGCGGCTGCCAATCCATCCCCTCGCGGCGGCGCCGGCCGTGCCCACGATGGCCGCGAGCGCGACGGCCACGGCCGCCCGACGCCTCGGGCTCCCGGCCAGCCTACGCCGCGACTGTTTCTCGCTGTGGTATCGCCTCATCGGTGCTCCACCACCCAGGGCCGCGCCCCGGTGTACGACTGCAGCTTCGGCTCGGCGCCCTGCGCGGCGTCCGCCTTCGCCTGCCGCGTCTTCCTCTGCGACGGTGCGGCATGATTGTGCGAGCAGCCCGCGCCGCAGACGTGCGGCTCGTGACGGCTTCGCTCGTTGCGCGCGGCCGCCATCCGCCGGACGGGCGACATCGTCATCACGGTCGGCACGGTCATCGTGCGGTCGGCCGCGCGGCCGCAGTCGGGACACGGCGCGGGGGCGCCGGCCTTGACGATCGGGCGGAGCAGGTCAAATGCGCCGTGGGTCGCGCAGGCGTACGAGTACAAGGGCATCGGGTCAGTCTCCGAGATTGGAGGATCGTGGGGAACGACTGCGGCAAGGCCAGGACGTCAACTCACTCGCGCCAAGTCCGCCCCCGGCGGTACCATCCGTGACGGGCCGCTGGCGTTCGGCTTGATGTCGAACTGGAAGATCTCGGTCGGCAGCCAGAGCGTCGCGCAGGCGTTGGGGATGTCGACGATCCCGCTGATCCGCCCCTCGACCGGGGCGGTACCGAGGATCGCGTACGCCTGCTCGCCGGTGAACCCGAACTTCTTCATGTACTCGATCGCGTTCAGGCACGCCATGCGGTAGGCGACGTGCGGGTCAAGGTAGTGCTGCTTGCCCGCCTCGTCGACGCTGATCCCCTCGAACACGAGGTGCGTCGTGTAGTTCGGCGTGACCGGGCTGCACTGGAAGATCGGGTTCAGCACCCCGTACTTCTGCATCCCGCCCTTGATCAGGTTGACGCGGAGGTCGAGGTAGCCGGCCATCTCGATCGCGCCGCAGAACGTGATCTCGCCGTCGCCCTGCGAGAAGTGGATGTCGCCCATCGAGAGGCCGCCACCGTTCACGTAGACCGGGAAGTAGACCTTCGACCCCTTGGTCAGGTTCTTGATGTCGCAGTTGCCGCCGTGCTCGCGCGGCGGCACCGTGCGCGCGCCCTCCATCGCCGCCGACTTCTTCGCGTCCCCCGTCATCCGCCCCATGTGCGCCGTCTCCGGGGACGGCAGGGCGCACAGCGGCGGCGTGCGGGTCGGGTCGGTGTCGAACAGCGCCTTCTCGCGCTTGTTCCACTTCGTCAGCAGCTCCTTCGACGGCAGGCAGCCGATCAGCCCCGGGTGCATGATGCCCGCGAACTCCACCTTCGGGATGTGCCGCGACGACGTGTAGACGCCGTGGAAGTCCCAGCACGCTTTGCGCGCCTGCGGGTAATGCTCGGTCAGGAACCCGCCGCCGTTCTCCTTCGCGAAGATGCCGGTAAATCCCCACTGCGACGACGGCAGCACACCGACGTCGAGGATGTCGACCACGAGCAGATCGCCTGGCTCGGCCCCGCGGACGCCGATCGGCCCGGACAGGTAATGCACCTTGGTCAGGTCGACCACTTTGATGTCGGTGGCGGAGTCGTCGTTCTTGATCTGCCCGCCGGTCCAGTCGACGCACTCGATCCGGAACTCCGCACCCGGCTCGACAGTGGCGACCATCGGGATGTCGGAGTGCCAGCGGTTGTGCAGGACGTCCTGCTTCTCCGGCGCGGTGGCGACGTCGATCTTGATCAGCGTTTCCAAGTGCCTGCTTCCTTTCACGCGACAGGACCGGTGGCGGACGCGAACGCGCTGGGGCCGAACGCCACACGCCGGGCCTCGACGCCGAGCGGCGGCGCGTGCGGGGCGGCGGTGGGCTCTGCCGTTGCGTCGTGCGCGGACGGACGAGCGAGCGGTTGGCGCGGCTGGTTGGGGGTCCGAGATTGCCCGGTCGCGATAACCGGCCGGGTGCAAAGCTCGTACCGCCCGCTGCCGCCGCACCTCGTGCCGCCGCGCGCCGCGGCGTGGCGCGGCGTGGCGCGGCCCGCTCCCGGCGTCCGACTGTCATTCATTGTGGTGCGTTCTCGGGGGAAATGGCGATCAACAGCGCGCGGCGCTCGCCTCGGGCGCGTGGCCGATCACTCGCAAGTGCGCGAACCGATTGGCGCATTCCGCTTGCCGCGTCGCTCGATTCGACCGGGCTGTATCGGTCGGGCGATGAGTTAGTGCGCGTCGGCGGGCCGCCTCGCGCACCGGCTGCGCAGGTCCTGACCTACAGGTAGATAGGGCGCGCCGGCGATCCGCCGGTGATTCCCGCGCGCGAGGGTGGGAGGAGTCTCGTTGGGGGCACCGGGCGGTAGTTCCATCTCGCACGTCCGCGCCGAACGCGCCCTCACACGGGCCCGCGCGTGGGCGTCATTCGCTCATGAATCCGGCGGAATCCCGTGCGGCGGACACGAGCGGCGACGCGGGCTGCGGACCGCGAACGCCCGTCCAAGTCATGCCTCGGCAGCGCTCGCCGCCGCGGCGCCGTGCGCCCCGGCGTTGTGAGCCGGTCGGGCTGCCGCGCAGCCCGCTTGGCACGTCGTTCGCGATGCGGCGATCGCGACCGGCCGCCCCTCGCGCCGTCGCCCACGCACCCCGTCGAACGCCGACCGCCGCGCAGAACTGGAGACCCACGATGAGGAAGAGACTCTCGACTTTGCTCGCCGGCCCCGGCCGCGTCACCCGACGCGCAGCCGCGCTGGCGATCGGTGCCGCGCTCGCGGCCGCCGTCGCCCCCGCGCCCCGCGCCGCCGCCCAGAACCCGATGCTCGACAAGTACCCGACCGCCGCGGTCAACACGACCGGGCTCGCGGTCGGCGACGACTACGTCACGGTCGGTCAGCTCCACTCGGTCACCGGCACGATGGCGATCAGCGAGACCGGCTCCGTCGAAGCCGAGCGGCTCGCGATCGCCCAGATCAACGAGATGGGCGGCGTGCTCGGGCGGAAGATCAAGATCATCCAGGAGGACGGCGCCAGCGACTGGCCGACGTTCGCCGAGAAGTCTAAGAAGCTGCTGATCAACGACAAGGTCGCGGCCGTCTTCGGCTGCTGGACCAGCGCGTCCCGCAAGGCCGTGCTCCCGATCTTCGAGAAGGAGAACGGGATGCTCTACTACCCGACGTTCTACGAGGGTCTTGAAGCGTCCAAGAACGTGATCTACACCGGGCAGGAGGCGACCCAGCAGATCATCTGGGGCCTGAACTGGGCCCACAAGGAGAAGGGCGCGAAGTCGTTCTTTCTCATCGGATCCGACTACATCTGGCCGCGCACGAGCAACAAGATCGCCCGGATCCACATCGAGCGGCACCTGAAGGGGTGCAAGGTCGCCGGCGAGGAGTATTACCCGCTCGGCCACACGAACTTCAGCGCGCTGATCAACAAGGTCAAGCTCGCCAAGCCGGACTGCATCTACTCGATCGTCGTCGGCGGGTCCAACGTCTCCTGGTACAAGCAGCTCAAGGCCGCCGGCATCACCGGCGCCAGTCTCGCGAAGAAGAACCAGATCCTGCTGACCATCTCGACTACCGAGGACGAGCTGCTCGGCATCGGCGGCGAGAACGCCGAGGGCTTCTACGCGTGCATGAAGTACTTCCAGAGCCTGGATAATGAAAACAACAAGAAGTTCGTCGCGGCCTTCAAGAAGATGTACAAGCCGGACTCGGTGATCGGCGACGTCACGCAGGCCGCGTACCTCGGGCCGTGGCTCTGGAAGCTGACGGTGGAGAAGGCGGGGAGCTTCGACGTGGACAAGATCGCCGTCGCGTCGGAGGGGGTGGAGTTCAAGGACGCGCCCGAGGGGTACGTCCGGATCCACAAGAACCACCACCTGTGGTCCAAGGCCCGCCTGGGGCAGATGAAGAAGGACGGGCAGTTCACGGTGATTGCCGAATCGCCGGACCTGATCGAGCCCGACCCGTTCCCGGCCGGCTACCAGTGACCTGATTCTGCGGCGCGCCCCGCACCCGGCGTCACCCGCGCTGCCGGTGCCGGCTGCGGGGGGTGACGCGGGTGCGGGTGCTCGCCGCCACGCCTGCAACGGGGAGATTGAGGATCGTCCGGGTTGCCTGCCGCACGAGGGCTAACGACATGGCGTTTCAGAGCTTCGCGATACTGGCCCAGACCGACTGGACGGAGATGAAGGCGATTTTCCTGATGCAGGGGTTCGCCGGCCTCAGCCTAGTGTCGGTCTTCCTGCTGATGGCCCTCGGGCTGTCGATCATCTTCGGGCAGATGCGGGTCATCAACATGGCCCACGGCGAGTTCCTGACGGTCGGGGCGTACGTGACCGTCTACTTCTCCCATCTCTGCGACACCAAGTTCCCGTCGATGCTCGCGTACTACTACCCGGTCGCTATCGTCGCGGCGTTCGTCGTGGCAGCGGTCATCGGGTACTTCGTCGAGTTGCTGCTGATCCGCTCGCTCTACCAGCGGCCGCTGGACACCCTGCTGGCAACGTGGGGCCTGAGCCTGATCATGCAGCAGGCGTTCCGCTCGCTGTTCGGCGCCCGCGAGACCAGCGCGACGCTGCCCGAGTGGCTGATGGGGTCGTGGCAGCCGAGCGATACGGTCGACATCCCGATCAACGGGATGTTCCTGATGGGCCTGACGCTCCTGATGACGGTGTTCGCGTACCTGGTGATTTACTGGTCGCGGGGCGGCCTGCGGATGAGGGCGACCGTGATCAACCGGGAGATGGCCGGCGCGGTCGGCATCAACACCGCCCGTTCGGACCGCCTGACGTTCGCGCTCGGGTGCGGGCTGGCCGGCGTCGCCGGCGCGGGGTTCACGACGATCGGCTCGGTCTCGCCGTCCGCGGGCGGGTTGTACATCGTCGACACGTTCATGGTCGTCGTGTTCGGCGGGGCGGGAAGCCTGATCGGGACGATCATCTCCGCGTTCTCGATCGGGCAGGCGCAGTCGATCCTCGAGTTCTTCTCGTCCGGCGTGCTCGCGAAGGTCTACACGCTCGCCGCCGTCGTCCTCTTCATCATGATCAAGCCGCGCGGGCTGATCGCGGCCAAGGTCCGCAAGTGACCGCGGCCCCCCTGCCGCGCAGCGCGCCGCGCGAACGACCGTTTTCAACTGGGAGTTGACGTGAATACGCTTTACTCAAGGGCGCTCGGGGGCCGGTCGGGGACCGTCGGCATGGTCATCCTCGCGGCCGTCCTGTTCGTCGTGTTCCCGCTCTGGATGGACGCGTTCCGCCTGAACATGATGGCGAAGTACCTCAGCTACGCGTTCGTCGCGATCGGCCTGGTGCTCTGCTGGGGGCACGGCGGGATCCTCAGCCTCGGACAGGGGCTGTTCTGGGGGTTCGGCGGGTACTGCATGGCGGCATTCCTCAAGCTCGAGGCCGCGCGCAACATCGCCAACGAGGCCGGCACCGACCAGGTCAAGGCCCTGACCACCGTCGGCCTGCCCGACTTCATGGACTGGAACCAGATCACCGAGCTGCCGGCGATCTGGTACCCGTTCAAGAGCTTCCCGCTGACCGTCCTGCTGGTCTTCCTGGTGCCGACGCTGGTCGCCTACCTGATCGGCACCGCGATGTTCAAGCGGCGGGTGACCGGCGTCTACTTCGCGATCATCACGCAGGCGCTGGTCTGGATGATGGAGATCCTGTTCGTCACCCGCCAGGGGTGGACCGGGGGGATCAACGGCATCACCGACCTCCGCACGTGCCTCGGCTGGGACATCCGGACGACCGCCGCCCAGCGAACCCTCTACTTCGTCACCTGCATGGCGGTCCTCGGGTGTGTGGTGATCGGCCGGCTGATCGTCTCCAGCAAGCTCGGCCAGCTCTTGGTCGCGCTGCGGGACGAGGAGGAACGCGTCCGCTTCTCCGGCTACGACGTCGCGTCGTTCAAGTCGTTCATCTTCTGCACCGCCGCCGCGATGTCGGCCCTCGGCGGCGCGCTGTTCGTGTTCAACGTCGGGTTCATGTCCCCAAAACTGATCACGATCGAGCCGTCGGTCTATATGGTCATCTTCTGTGCCGTCGGCGGGCGGATGTCGCTGATCGGCGCCGTCTACGGCACCATCCTCGTCAGCTTCGGCCGCACCTACTTCTCCGAGGAGTTCCCCGCCCTCTGGTACTTCCTGATGGGCGGGGCCTTCATCGTCGTGACGAAGTTCTTCCCGAACGGTCTCGCCGGGATCATCGAGGATTACGGGCCGGTCATCAGTCGCCTCGCACAGCGTCTGGTCGGCCGCCGTCCCCCGGCCGCGACTGCGCCGTCCGTCTCGACCGCGGCGGCCGACCTCGTCTCCGCCGCCACGCCGTCTGCACGGACGTCCGCCTGATCTCGAACCTCCTGAGGGCACTCATGCCGACCGTCAACAACTTCGCCCTGTCCGTCGAGAGCCTGACCGTCGCGTTCGACGGGTTCAAGGCAGTGGACAAGTTCACGATGTACGTCGACTACGACGAACTGCGCGTCGTGATCGGGCCGAACGGGGCCGGCAAGACCACGCTGCTCGACGTCATATGCGGCAAGACCCGCGCGACCGACGGGAGCGTCGTGTTCGCCGGCAAGCAGCTCCGCGGGATGAAGGAGGAAAAGATCGTCAAGCACGGGGTCGGGCGGAAGTTCCAGACGCCGTCGGTCTACCCCAAGCTCACCGTCTTCCAGAACCTCGAGGTCAACTACCCCAAGGGGCACGGTGTCTGGGGCGCGCTGTTCTTCAAGCGGTCCAAGGAGGTTCGCGACCGGATCGAGGAAGTCGCGAAGATGATCTACCTCGAAGACCGGCTGAAGACCCGCGCCGAACTGCTCAGCCACGGGCAGAAGCAGTGGCTGGAGATCGGTATGCTGCTGATCGCCGAGCCGAAGCTGATGCTACTGGACGAGCCGGTTGCCGGCATGAGCGTCCGCGAGCGGCAGCAGACCGCCGACCTGCTGAAGAAGATCTGCGCGGGCCGGAGCGTGGTCGTGATCGAGCACGACATGGACTTCGTCCGCGAGATCGCCCACAAGGTCACGGTCATGCACCAGGGGAAGCTGCTGGCCGAGGGGCCGATGGACCAGGTGCAGGCGAACGAGAAGGTCCTGGAGGTTTACCTCGGTCATTAGCCCCCTGCCGCCGCCGCTAACCACACGGGAGAGCCCGATGCTCGACGTCCGCAACTTGTGCGTCGCCTATGGCCAAAGCCAGATCATCAAAGGCGTGTCGATGACCGTCAACAAGGGGGAGACCGTGGCCGTCCTCGGCCGGAACGGCATGGGGAAGACGACGCTGATGAAGTCGGTCATCGGCATGCTCAAGGCCCAGAGTGGGTCGATCGCGGTCGAGGGCAAGGAGGTCACGCGCCTCCAGAGCTGGGACCGCGTTAAGCGCGGGCTCGCGTTCGTCCCGCAGGGGCGGCAGATCTTCGGGCTGATGAGCGTCGAAGAGAACATCCGCACGGGGCTGGAGACGGTGCGCCCGCGGAAGATCGACCCGGCGTTGTATGACGTGTTCCCGGTGCTTCAAGAGATGCGGAAGCGGCGGGGCGGCAACCTGTCAGGCGGCCAGCAGCAGCAGCTCGCGATCGCCCGGGCGCTGTCGTCGAAGCCGAAAGTCCTCCTGCTCGACGAGCCGACCGAGGGGATCCAGCCGTCGGTGATCAAGGACATCGCGCGGATCCTGAACCATATCAAAAAGGTGCGCGACCTGACGGTCCTCGTGTCCGAGCAGCTCCTGAGCTTCGCGCTGGAGATCGCGGACCGGATCGTGGTGCTCGAGGGCGGGCGGATCGTCCACCAGGCCGACCGCGCGAACGTGGACGAGCGCGCGATCGCGAAGTTTCTCGCCGTCTGACGCGGACCGTTTCTTGACCGCGCCGACGGCTTGCCCCCGCTGGCCACGGCAGTCGAATCCGGACCAGTGGCTAGCGCCGTTTCCCTGTGCCACACGGTCGCCCCGCTGCTACGCCCTGCTGGCGGTCGAGCGGCCGTTCGTGCTCGATCCGCCCCCCGCCCGTCGTCACCACCCGCGCGTGACGTCTTCCGGCCGCCCGGTCGCCGCCGACCCTCCACCGTCCCCCGCGCGCCACCCGCCGGCCCCCTCCGCCACCTTCCGCGCCCACTTCTGCGCGTCCTGCAGCGCCAGTTCCAGGCTGATGCACGCGTTCGCCAAGTCCAGCCGCTCCTCCGCCGTCGACGCCGACAACCGCCCCGGCAGCCGCTCCGGCCCCGCGATCCGCCGCGCCACTTCGGCGAGCTGCCCCGCCACCTGCTCCAAGTGCCGGCGCGTCGAGTCCACCCCCTCCGCCAATTGCCCCACGTCCGTCCGATTCACGATCCGGTTGCGAATTCCCATGGCGACTGTATCAGCCTCTCTCGCGCGTCAAGCGCACTGTGATCTTCGCGACGCGACGCCCGCGCCGCAGCCACGGATCACGTCGCAATCCCCGCGCCGAACCGACGCAAACGCGCCCGGACTTCCGATCGCCCTGAGTCATTTCGCCGGCGTGACCTGCTTCTCCCACGCCACCACTTGGCGCGTCAGCCGCGCCACGACCTCGGCGTTCCCCGCCGCCACGTTCGTCCGCTCGTTCGGGTCGGCCGTCACGTCGAACAGTTCCGCCCGCGTCCCGTCGCGCGACACCAGCAGCTTCCACCGCCCGTCGCGGATCGCCAGGTCCGGCAAGTTCCCGCGCGGCCCCGGCCGGTCGGGCGGCCGCACCCACATCACCGCCTGCCCGCGAGCCGCCGCCGCCCGGCCGGCCAGCGCCTGGCTCAGGTCTATCCCATCGAACGCCACCCCCGCCGGCGCCGCCACCCCCGTCAGCGCAAGCAGCGACGGCGCGATGTCCATCCCCGTCACCACCGTCGCGTCGTTCGCCGTCCCCGCCGCGTTCTTCGGCATCCCGCCCGGCCACCAGACGATGAGCGGGCTCCGAATGCCCCCCTCGTACAACTGCCCCTTCTGCCCGCGCAGCTCCCCGCCCGACCCCATCCCCGGCTCGTGCCCGTTGTCGCTGCACAGCATCACGATCGTGTTGTCGCGCAGCTCCGGCCGCGACCGCACGTACTCGAACGCCCGCCCCAACTGCCGGTCCGCCTCCCGCAGCACCCCCAGGTACTGCGCCACCGGCGACCCGTCCCCCTGCATCCCCGGCGGCGCCTGGCAAGGCGAGTGCACGTCGTCCGGCCACAAATTCACGAAGAACGGCTTCCCCTTCTGCCGCGCCGCCTCCATCTCCGCGATCGCCCGATCCACGAACGCCTCGGTCACCCGATGCCGCTCCACCCACTGGATCTCCTTCGAGTCCCCCAGCTTCGCCGCCGTGTCCGTCGGCCCGTGCCGAAACGGCGTCCCGTCCGCCCGCGGCGCGAACCGCGCCAAGATCCGCGGCCCCAGCCCCTCGAAGTTCGTCACCGACGCGTCGAACCCGTACGCCGAGATCGCCGGCGCGTCCCCCACGTCCCGCTGCCCGCCCATGTGCCACTTCCCGACGTGCGCCGTGTAATACCCCGCCTTCTGAAGGAACCGCGCCAGCGACGGCGCCTCCGGCGCCAGCCAATCCGCGATCCCGCGGCGCCGGTTCGCCTGCCGGTTGTCCAGGTACGACGTGACCCGCCACCGCGCCGGATACTGCCCGGTCGTCAGCGCGACCCGCGACGGGCTGCAGATCGGCGACCCCACGTAAAACTGGTTGAACCGCACCCCCTCCCGCGCCAACCGATCCACCTCCGGCGTCGCCGCCCGCGTCCCCCCGAAGCAACTCAGATCCCGGTACCCCATGTCGTCCAGCAGCACGAACAACACGTTCAGCCGCCCGGGCCCCTGCGCGTCCGCCGCAAGACAAGGCACCGCTCCCAACAAGACCGCCGCCAGCAACCGAACCACACAAACCATCCCCGCATTATGCGGCCCACCCGGACGGCGCGGCAACTCGCACCGGCATCGACTGCGTAAAGAACAATGCATCGCCAATCAGCGGTCGCACCGCAGGGTTGCCGTATTACGGGCCGCCCCGCCCGTCTTTCCTCTCCTAGCACGGGCTCCCAGCCCGCGGATCCGCGCGCAAGCCGCTCTTCCGAGGTGGCACGGGCGTCCCGCCCGGGAAGAACACTCCAACCCAACCCCCTCCCTCCGCGCATTTGCCCGTATCGCGGGCGCCCCGCCCGTGTCTTCGTTTCCCCCATGCAACGAGCGCAAGTGATCCCCCGTCAGTGCCCATGAGCCTCACCCCCCTCCCCGCGCATCACCTCAAACCCCCGCGGCGACTCCACCCCCCGCTGCCGCCGCACCGCCCACACGGTCGGCACCGCCAGCAACACCGCCACCAGCCACGCCTCCACAAGCCAAAGCCCCGCCCCGCCGACGTCCAACCGCCTGACCGGCTTCCACGGCTGAACGCGATCATCGAACGCCCGTTCGACCCGCGGTTGCCCGCGCACGACCCGGTCGAGCCTCACGACCGTCTCCGCCCCGGTCATCTGCGGCCCAGCGAACATAACCGATCCGCGGTCCACCGCCGCCCCGTACCCGCGAACCACGACCAGCGGGCTCCAGAAGTAACTCGCCCCCCACCCCGCCAGAAAGCACACCAGCGGCAACAGCGGAATCAGCCTGCGTACTCTCGTCACGAGTGCACCTCCGCCCCATCCCGCCCCGCCGCACCCCGCTCCGCACCGGCGGCGGCCACTCCACCCGCCGCCCCACACTCCGGGCACCGCTCCGGCGTCGCCCGCAGATCGTACCCGCACGCCGCGCACACACAGCCCGCCGACACCCCCCTACGTCGTGACGCCCGCCACCCCCACGCCGCCCACGCCGGGCCAACGGCGAACAGCGCCGCCGGCAGCCAGTGCGAGACGCTCACGGCGTACGTCCGGCGCTCGTCGCGGCCCGGCCGAATCCTCGTCTGTTGGACCCACCGCACCGGCCCCCACCCCCGCACGTTCGGCAGGTCGAGCCACGGCCTTTCCGCCGGCCGCGACTCCCGCTTCCACCGCGCCCCGCCGTCCCCGGCCGGCCGACTCCGCCGGCTGCCGGCGGGCGTCGTCCACGCCTCGTGCCACCCGACCCCCATTCGCTGCCACGCTGAGACCAGCGTGAGGTGGCGTTCCCACGTGACTCCGCCCGCCGCCCAAACCCGGTCGCGCAGCGCCCGGTCGTCCCAATGCACGCTCCGAACCCACAGCGCGCACGTCGCGGCGCACGACAGCAGCGACACGACCGTCGCAGCCTTCAGCATGATTCGAGCCATGCGGCGCACGACGCCATCCTACCCGCGCGCCAACATCGGTGCCCCCACCCCGCGCAGTCGCTGCCCCGTCGCGCAGCCCGCAGTTAGCGGTCACTCCGCAGGTGCACGTTCCCGTCTCCCCCTCTCCTCACCCCCCCTACTCCACCGCCTCGATCCCCAAATCCTTCACCTTCTTGTTCAGCGTGTTCCGGTTGATCCCAAGAAAGTCCGCCGCCTTCGTCTTCACGCCGCCGCACTTCGCCAGCGCCCGGTCGATCAGCGCCCGCTCGATCTGGTCGATCACGAGCTGGTAAATCTCCCCCTCGCGCAGCTCGTAGTCCGCGATCGCCTGGTCGGACAGCCGACGGGTCAGCGTCTCGATGCTCTCGCTGGCTTGGTTCGTCCGCCGCTGCGCCGCGAACATCCGCACGCTGAGCGGCAGCAGGTCCTCCGTGAAGTCCTCGTCCCGGCTCAGCACGACCGCCCGCTCGATCGCGTTCTCCAGCTCGCGCACGTTCCCCGGCCACGGGTACCGCAGCAAAATGTTCAGCATCTCCCGGCTGATCCGCCGAAGCCCCCGCCCGTTGATCGCGTTGTACTTGTCCAGGAAGAAGTCGATCAGCCGCGGCACGTCCTCCCGCCGGTTCCTCAGCGGCGGCAAATAGATGCTGACCACGTTCAACCGATAGAACAGGTCCTCCCGGAAGTTGTCCCGCGCGACCTCCTCCTGCAAATCGACGTTCGTCGCCGCGATCACGCGCACGTCCACCTTCAGCGTCTGCGTGTCACCGACCCGCTCCAACTCGCGCTCCTGCAACACGCGCAGCAGCTTGACCTGCAACTGCGGCTCCATCGTCCCGATCTCGTCGAGGAAGATCGACCCGCCGTCCGCCGCCTCGAACCGTCCGATCTTGTCCTTGATCGCCCCCGTGAAGCTCCCCTTCACGTGCCCGAACAGCTCCGACTCCAGCAGCGTCGACGTCATCGCGCCGCAGTTCACCCGCACGAACGGCTTGTCCCGCCGCGGCGAGTTGTAGTGGATCGCCTTCGCGATCATCTCCTTCCCGGTCCCGGTCTCCCCCAGCAGCAGCACGGTCGCCCGGCTGTTCGCGACCTGCCCGACCGTGGCGAACACCTCGTGCATCGCCGGCGAGTCCCCAATGATGTTCTCGAACCGGTACCGGTCCCGCACCTGCGCCCGGAGCTGCGCGTTCTCCTCCAGCAGCTCCTCCTTCTGCCGCATCACCATCCGGTTGATCTGGATCGCCTGGCTGAGGAACGCCGCAACGATGTCCAGAAACCGGTAGTCGCTCTGAAGCTGCTCGTCCGACTTAAACGGCTTGTCCACCGACAGCGCGCCCGTCGTCCGCCCCTCGATCTTGATCGGAACGCACAGGAAGCTGATCTGCCCGTCGTCGGCCGGGTTGTACCGCCCCGTCTTGTTCAGGAAGTCCGGTTCCTTGCGAACGTCCGCCACGATCCGCGCCCGCCCTGTAGCCACCACATTACCCGTGATCCCCTCACCTAACGCGTATTTACCCCGCTCCATCTCATCCGGCGTCAGCCCCACTGCCGCTTCCGTACGCAGCCGGCCGGTCGACTCATCCAGCAGCACCAGCGTCCCCCGACGCATATCCAGCTTGTCCGAAATAATTTGCATCATCCGGCCGAAGGTGTCACGCAACTCAAGCGTGCTCGATAAGATCTGCCCCAACTCCGTCAGGATGGACAGTTCCTGCTCAGCGGTCGGAGTCGGTGCGTGAAGAATAGGCGAGGCAGCGTCGGGCATGACCACAATATAAGCAGAGCTGCCAACAAGAGCAAAGAAACTCGCGTCGTTGCGCGACAATTCAGTTACGGTCTCAGCCTTCCGATACCCACGTTTAGGGATCTAACGGTTGGAAGGCCTGTATGGGTCGCGGCTTGAAGAACATGTCGCTCGCGGGGCAGATGTTTGGCGTAGTCGGCCTCTGCTTGGTGCTGCAGGCCGCGGTCGCGCTGTTCGTCGCCCACGAGGAAGCGAGACTCCAACTGCAACTGACGGCTTCGCTGTCAGTTGCCGCGGTCGTCGCCATCGGCCTCACGTTGACGGCCATCCGCCGCCTCCTGATCGACCCCCTCGACCGGCTCGAGCACCACCTCGGGCAATTGACCAACGGGCAACTCGACCGCGCCGACCCCACCCCGATGCCCAGCCGCGACCTCCAGCGGGTCCAGGACACCGTCGACCGCATGGTCGTCGGCATCACCACCGCCCGCGGGCGCTACGAGGAGACCCAGCGCGTCCTCGCCGCCCGCACCCGCACCGTCGACCAACTGCTCGACTTCTCCCAGACGATCCAAGGGGCCGGCTCGGTCGCGCAGGTCTTCGCGTCGCTGTCCCATTACCTCCGCACCGAGCTCGCGCTGGCCGCCGTCGCGATCATCTCCAACGAGCCTGATCAGACCCCCCCGATGCAGCTCCGCGCCGCCTGGCCCGATGGGCTGATCGCCAGCGGCGGCGCCGTCGGCGACCTCGAGGCCGCCGCCTGCCCCTGCCTCCGCCAGCACCTGCCCAAGAGCTTCCGCAAGGACAGCTCCCCCGTCCGCTGCGCGATCGACAGTTGCCTGACCTTCGGCCCCGAGCACCCGGCCTACTGCATCCCGTTCAACGTCGGCCGCCGGATGCAGGTCGTTGTCCACATGCTGCTCCCGGTCGCTGGCGACGGCTGGACCGACGAGCGCAAGCAGCTCGCCCAGGCGTACGTGAACACCGCGGTCTCCACGCTGATCTCGCTCCACCTCCTCGACGAGGCCGAGAAGCAAAGTATGACCGACGGCCTGACGGGGCTTTACAACCGCCGGTCGATGGAGTCGCTCTTACAGCGCGAGGTCGCGCTGTCCGAGCGCCACGGCACCCCCCTGTCGCTGGTCATGATCGACATGGACAAGTTCAAGCAGATTAACGACCAGTACGGCCACGCGGCCGGCGACCACATGCTCAAGAGCTTCGCCGACTGCGTCCGCATCACGCTCCGCAAGACCGACCTCGCCTTTCGCTTCGGCGGCGACGAGTTCGTCATCTGCCTCCCCCAGACCGGCGTCGCCCAGAGCGTCCAGGTCGTCCAGAAGCTCCGCCAGGCCTTCGGCGCCGTCGACTTCAGCCACGCCATCGCCCGCCTCGAGCACCACCCCACCCTGAGCATCGGCGTCGTCGAGCGCAGCGTCCCGCAGAACGTGGTGACCCTCCAGAACCTGCTCGCGGCGGCGGACCAGGCGCTGTACGAGGCGAAGGCCGCGAACCGCAACTGCGTGAAGATCTACCAGCCGCCGAAGGCGGCGTGAGGCACAACCGCACCGGGGGCAAGAACGGGGTGCGCACTCCGACGCATAAGAACTGGAGTGCACCGACCTGCCCCACGTGCCATGCAAGGCCACCTTATGGACGATCGGTTCGCAATTTGTCTTGTGTAGTTGATACACCTATTGATTTGAAACACACACATAATATGTTGGTAGCGTAGCCGCCAAAGTCGGCGGTTGGGCACTGCACTGAAGGACATCCGGGTCACGCGGGGAGCAGAATCGTCACGCGCGGCGGCGCGGGTTTCGCGCACGTCCTGACGGCCGAACCTGCGCGCCCCGCCGTTCGCAAGCTCACCCGTCCATAGTGCTGTGCCCCCATTTGGCGGCAAGTCGTCTGCGCCTCAGGCCACGTCACATCCGTCGCCCGAAGAGGAGCCGCGCCCCGTGAGCGGCTCCACCCGCGGGCCCGGCGGTCGAACCGAAAGGAACGAACTTTGGACTCCCCAACTCGCGTGCTGCCCGGGAATTACCAAATCGGGCCCATGTCGATGCTCTGGCATTACTCCAAGGGCCGCTTTCCGGTTGCGGGGAGTTACAATCTTGGCGGGGTGCGGTGGACGGCCACGACGCACCGCGGCGTGCAGATGCTCGACGACAGCATCAAGATCCCGGCCAAGCAGCGCGGCTACGTGTTCAACCGGGGCTTCGAGCTGCGGTTCAACCACGCGTTCGACCAAGTCGTCCGTCACTGCGCCGACCCTGCGCGGAGCGGCGACGGCAAGACGTGGCTCGACCAGCCACTCGTCGACGGTTACGGGGCACTCCACAAACTCGGGTTCGCGTACAGTTTTGAGGCTTGGCGCGACGGCCGCCTCGAGGGCGGTGGGTTCGGCGTCCAGATCGGGGGCTACGTGTCGGTCGACTCGATGTTCCACCTGGCCGACAACGCGAGCAAGGCGGCGTACGTCCTGATGCTCCTGCGCCTGCGCGAGCGTGGGTTCTCGTTCGTCGACGTCAACGAACCGGCGCCGCACTTCTCACGTTGGGGCGCGGTGTGGATCCAGGGGTGGCGGTTCGACGCGGCCCTGCGGCAGGCGATGACGCGCCGGGCGAGTTTCGACGACTCGGCCGCGGCACCCGCGCTCCCGTGGTCGATCCGCGTCGCCCTCCCGGCCACGCGATTGGCGTCGCGCGTCGGGCGGGCGCTGCGGCTGCGAGGGGGTCCGCGGTCGGACGCCCAGCCGGCGACGGCCGCCCCGGGTGTCGCCGCCATCGCCCCCGAGCCGACCGCCGTCGCCTGATCGATCCGGAAAACCCCGACCGCCCGGGAGCATCCGATGCCCGCGAACCCGCCGCCCGTCACCGACGATCCTCACGACATGCTCTGGCACTACGCCAGCGGCCGCTACCCGTCCTACCTCGACGACCAGCACACCCCGGTGGTCTGGAAGTGCTATTCGCACCGCGGCGTCCAGCCGCTCGACGAAATCGTGATCCCCAAGTCCCAGCGGCGGTACGTCTACTCCGAGGCCGTTGAGGTCCGCTTCAATACCGCGTTCGAGCAGGTGGTGGCCCACTGTGCCGACCCCGCGCGCGACGACTTCGTCTGGATCACGGCCCCGCTCGTCCGGGCGTACAACGCCCTCCACCGCCTCGGCTACGCGCACAGCTTTGAGGCGTGGCAGGACGGGAAACTGGTGGGCGGCGGGTTCGGCGTGCAAGTGGGCGGCGTGCTCGGAGTAGAGTCGATGTTCCACCTCGCCCCGAACGTCGGCAAAGCCGCCTACGGCCGGCTCATCCTGCGGGCGCGCGACCGGGGGTATCGGCTGGTCGACGTCGGCACGGTGGCGACCCACCGGGTCAACTACGGCGAGCGCTATCTCCCGCAGTGGCAGTTCGAGCAGACGCTCCACCGCCACCTGTCCGAGACGCCATCCCTGACCGACGACCGCCCCACCCCCCCGCTCCCGTGGCGCGTCCGCACCGCCGCCCCGCTCGCGCGCAAGCTCCGTTCCCTGACCCACCGCGTCGTCCGTCTCGCTACCAGCCAACCCGACCCGGCCGCCGCGGCCTCACCTCCCGAAGCCGCCGCCGCGGAAGGGGCGTGAGCCACGCCCGCGAGTTCTGCCCGCATTCGCGCGTGCGGCGATCGTCGCGACCACCGGGGGACGCGAAGGCGCCGCCTACCTCTCGCGCTTGGCGATCGCCTGCCAATCGACCATGTCGATCGGGCTGGTGATCGACGGCGGCAGCGGCGGGTGTTTGAGGCCGGGCTCGTGCGGGACGACCGCGAGGATCGGCACCTTCCCGAACTTCTCGATGTACCGCGGCGCCGTCTCTTCGGCGACGCTCGCCGACTCCGCGGGGTAGCGGTTGATCACGACGCCGGCGACCGGGACGCCGGCGCGGCGGAGCGCGTCGAGCGTCAGCAGCGTGTGGTTGATCGTCCCGAGGCCCGGGCGGGCGACGACCACCGTCGGCAGGCTCAGCCAGCGGGCGAGGTCGAGGGTCGTGTGCGTCCGGTCGAGCGGGACGAGGATGCCGCCGACGCCCTCGACGATCAAGACGTCGGCGGGCGGAGTGGTGGGGCGAAGCGCGGGGCCCCCGGGGCCCGGTTCCTGTGCGCCGGGAATTTCCGGCGCGCGTTCACGACGGGCCATTTGAACCGGGGCGCCGGTGATCAGGTCGATGCTGAGTTGGACGGCGTTCCAGTCGAGCGGTTGCTGGGCCCGGTCGGCGGCGACGGCGGGGGCGAGCGGCTCGCGGTAGCGCTGCGGACAGATCAGGTCGAGTGGGAAGCGGGCGTCCGCGCACGACGCGAGGAACTCCGCGTCCTCCGACACCAGCCCCTCGCGGCGGGCGACGCAGCCGGTCGCGACCGGCTTGAGCACGCCGACGTTCGCCCCCTGCCCCCCCTGTCCCCCCCGCCGCAGGAAGTAGTTCGCGATCGCGCCGGCGATCACGGTCTTGCCCACTTCGGTGTCGGTCGCGGTCACGAACAGGCCGGGAATGCGAACGGGTCGGAGCATCAGGGGATTGTAGTCCGATCGAAGGGGTCGACAGATCGTGATCCCGAAGCTTGCGAGCGCTGCGGGCTGCGAATCGCGTTAAGGGTCACCCGTGCCGGTTCATCATGAACGTCGCGGTGTCGTGGAAGTACTTGCGGAGTACCGGGACGACCGCCTCGGGCAGGTTCGCTTCCGACAGCGACCGCTCCATCAGCTCGATCCACCGGTCCCGCGCGCGGGCGTCGACGGGGAACGGCGCGTGGCGCATGCGCAGACGGGGGTGCCCGCGGGCCTGGCTGTACGTGGTCGGGCCGCCGAACCGCTGGATCAGGAACAGGCGGAGCCGCTCCTCCGCGCCGGCGAGGTCGGCCGCCGGGTACATCGGGCCGAGCACGTCATCGGCCGGGACGCGGCGGTAGAACGCGCCGACCAGCCGGGCAAACCCGTCGTCACCGATCACCCGATACACGTCTTCGTCGCCCATGTCGCCGGTGGTATCGCGCGAGCGAACGCCGTGCAAGGTGGCCGCTGTTGGGTAGACCGCCCCGGCGGAGACAACCCCCGTCAGCCTCGGCGCTGCGGCTTCCGCCCGCCGGGAACCGGCCGCGCGGCGTTGGTCGCCGGTTGCCTGGGCGTGATCCGGTAGGCGCAGCGGCGGTCGCCTTGGACGATGTGCTCCGTCCACTCCACGTCGACGTCGGGCCCGAGGACGGCGCGGAACGTGTCGAGCTCGGCCCGGCAGAACGCGCCGCACGACGTCACGGCTGCGGGGATCGGGCAGTGGTTCTCGAGCAGCAGGTAGCCGTCGCCGTCGGGCCACCACTCGGCCATGTGGCCTTCTCGGGTGCGCACCTCGGCCAAGCGGGCGACCTTCTCGGCGAGGTCGGCCGCCCCGGCGAGTGTGGCGGCATAGGCGGTGCGGGATTCGGCCGCGCGGGCCTCGAACAGGCGCTCGAGCGCCGCGTCGCCGAGCTGCGTCCGCACCAGGCGGATCAGCGTCGCCGCCAGCTCGGCGTGGCCGTCGGGGAACTTCGCGTCGGCCGCGGGGGTGAGGGCCCAGACCTGGGCCGGCCGCCCCACGCCGCGCGGCTGGGACGTCGCCACGACCAGCCCCTCCGCCGCCAGCCGCACCAACTGCTGCCGCGCCGCCTCGCCGCAGACGCCGGTCGCGCACCCGAGCTCCGCGACCGTCTGCGGCCCGCGCATCTTCAAGGCGACCAGGAACTTGTCGGCCGCCGGCCGCGCAGAATTTTCCAAGGGTTGACTTGGCATATTGACCCGACCTACTGTGATTTTCGAAGCAGAGGCTTGGAAAATTATACGCCTGGTCCTCGCGGTGGTTCAACGACCGCGAAACGGGGCCCAGAGAAGGAAGGAGCGTCCCCGGTGAATCGCACCCCCGCCAAACGCACCCGCTGGCTCGGATCGACGTTGCTGCTGACCGCCGTCGCCGGCGCGGCCGGTGGGCTGACCGTGTGGAAGCAGGCCGCCCTCGCGCGGGCCGCCGCGGTGACCGAGCCCGAGCCGGCCGAGACCGTGACGGCGGTGGTCGCCGCCGAGCGGGAGCACCGCCGCACGGTGACGTCGGTCGGCACCGCGCTGGCCCTGCGGTCGGTCACGCTGCGGAACGAGCTGGCGGGCACCGTCCGGCACGTCGCGCTGACGCCGGGGCAGATCGTCGAGGAGGGGGCGCCGCTGGTCGCGCTCGACGTGTCGGTCGAGCAGGCCGAGTTGCGGGCGAACCAGGCGCGAGCAACGTTGGCCGACTCCGTGGTGCGCCGGGTCGAGTCGCTGCTCCCGTCGAAGGCCGTCAGCGCCGAGGAGGTGGACCGTGCCCGGGCCGAGCGGGACGTCGCGGTCGCCCAGGTCGAACGGGTGAAGGCGGTGATCGCGCAGAAGTCCATTCGTGCGCCGTTCCGCGCCCGGGTCGGGCTGTCGGACGTGCACGTCGGCCAATATCTGCAGGAAGGGACGCTGCTGACGACGCTGCAGGGCGTGGATGACGCGGTGCACGTCGACTTCGCCGTCGCCCAGCGGGTGGCGGCGGGGCTCCGCGTCGGCGACGCCGTGGAACTCTCGGCGGGGGCCGACGCCGGGCCGTTGCCCGCGAAGGTCGTCGCGGTGGACGCCCGGGTCGACGCCGCCACCCGGAACGCGACGGTCCGCGCGCGGATCGCCGACGCGCCCAACGCACCGTCGCCCGGCGCGTCCGTTCGGGTCCGCGTGCCGGTCGGCGGGCCGGCGAAGGCCGTGGCCGTCCCGGCGAGCGCGCTGCGCAAGGGGCCGGGCGGCGACCACGTGTTCGTGATCGCGCCGGGCCAGGACGGCCAGACCCGCGTCCGGCTCCGGCGCGTGCAGGCCGGCCCGCCACTCGGCGACGACGTGCTGATCCACTCCGGCCTCGCCGCGGGGGAGACGGTGGCCGCGACCGGGTCATTCAAGCTGCGCGACAACGCGCTGGTCGTCGTCGCGACCGCACCGGCCGCCGCCGCGAACACGCAAAGCACCAAGTAGCTGCCGCGCGTCCCCGCGTGCCCTTTCAAGGGAAGGAACTCTAATGCGCTCGTTCACCGACACCTTCATCCGCCACCCCGTGCTCGCGGCGGTCGTCAACCTCGTGATCGTGCTCGTCGGCTGGAAGGCGCTGACGACCCTGCCCGTGCAGCAGTACCCGAGCGTCGAGAGTTCGTCGGTGCTGATCACGACCGCGTACGTCGGCGCGAGCGCCGAGACGGTGCGCGGGTTCCTGACCACGCCGATCGAGCGGGTGGTCTCGGCCATCAGCGGCGTCGACCACGTCGAGTCGACCAGCCGCGCGGGGGTCAGCACCGTGACGGTCCGCCTGAAGCTGAACCACAGCAGCACCGCGGCGCTGGCGGAGGTGACGGCGCGGCTGCAGCAGGTGCGGTCGGAGCTACCGGCCGAGGCCGAGCCGCCGGCCGTGGAGGTGCAGCGGGCCGACCGCCCGTACGCGTCGTTCTACCTGTCGTTCGGCTCGACGGAGCGGGGCGTGCCGCAGATCACCGACTGGCTGACGCGCACGCTCCAGCCGCAGCTCGCCACACTCGCCGGCGTGCAGCGGGTGACGATCGAGGGGGGCCGGCCGATCGCGATGCGGGTCTGGATCGACCCGGATCGCCTGGCGGCCGTCAACCTGTCGCCCGGCGACGTCCACGCCGCGTTGCGGCGCAACAACTACCTGGCGGCGGTCGGGCAGACGAAGGGGAACGTCGTGCAGGTCAACGTGCTGGCCAACACCGACCTGCGGAGCACCACCGAGTTCGAGGACCTGATCGTCGCCGAGCGCGACGGCGCGATCGTCCGGCTGGTCGACGTTGCGCGCGTCGAGCTGGGCGCCGAGGAGGCCGACCTGGCCGGCGGGTACGACGACCGCGAGGCCGTCTACCTCGGCATCTGGCCCCTGCCCGGGTCGAACGAGATCGACGTCGCCCACCGGCTCCGCGCGGAGATGAAGCGGATCCGCCCGACGCTGCCGAAGGACGTCGACATGCGGATGGCGTGGGACGGCGCGCGGTTCATGGAGGACGCGCTCGCGGAGATCACCAAGACGCTGATCGAGACCGTGCTGATCGTCGGCGTCGTCGTCTTCCTGTTCATGGGCTCGATCCGCACGGCGCTGGTGCCGCTGGTCGCGATGCCGGTGTCGCTGATCGGGGCGGCGGTCGTCATGTACCTGCTCGGGTTCAGCCTGAACTTGCTGACGATCCTCGCGATCGTGCTGTCGGTGGGGCTGGTGGTGGACGACGCGATCGTCGTCGTCGAGAACGTCGAGCGGCACGTGCGCGAGGGGCGGACGCGGGTCGAGGCGGCGCTGCTGGGTGCGCGCGAGCTGCTCGGGCCGATCGTCGCGATGACGATCACGCTCGCCGCCGTCTACACGCCGATCGCGTTTCAGGGCGGGCTGACCGGGTCGCTGTTCCTGGAGTTCGCGATCACGCTGGCGGCGACGGTCGTGCTGTCGGGCGTCGTCGCGGTGACGCTGTCGCCGGTGATGAGCTCGCGCCTGGTTCACGCGCACGGCCACGAGGGGCGGCTGACCGCGTGGGTCAACCGCGGCTTCAACCTGGTCCGCCGCGGCTACGCGCGGCTGCTCGACGGCGCGCTGGCGATCCGGTGGGCGATCGTGACGGCGGCGGCGGTCGTCGCGGTGGCGGCGTGGCCGCTGTACTCGTACTCCCGCCGCGAGCTCGCGCCCGTCGAGGATCAGAGCCACATCAGTTTGTTCCTCGAGGCGTCGCCCGACGCGTCGCTGCCGGCCGTCCGGCGGGAGGCGGTCAAGGTCGTCGGCGCGATCAACGGGTTCCAGGAGTCGCAGTACATGTGGTCGCTGACGGCCGCGTGGGGCGGGTTCGGCGGGATGGTCGCCAAGGACTGGAAGCAGCGCGACCGCTCGACCGAGCAGATGTACGGCGACGTGTTCGGCGCCGTCTCGCAGATCCCCGGCCTCCGCGTCTTCCCGCGCCTCGACCCCCCGCTGCCGACGCCCGGGCAATACGACGTCGAGCTCGTCCTCCAAAGTGACGCGCCGCCCGAGCAGATGCTGGAGACGGTCCGCGCGGTGGTCGACGCGGGCCAGCAAAGCGGGAAGTTCCTCTACGTCGACACCGACCTGAAGATCGATTTGCCCGAGGCGCGGGTCGTGATCGACCGGGAGCAGGTCGCCGACCTCGGCCTCGACCTCGCCGGCGTCGCGCAGGAGTTCGGCACGCTGCTCGGCGGAAACTACGTCAACCGGTTCAACTTCTTCGACCGCAGCTACAAGGTCATCCCGCAGATCGGCGAAAAGGACCGCGCGACGATCGAGCCGCTGCTGGACCTGAAGATCAAGACGCCCGGCGGCCAGCTCATTCCGGTGTCGACGTTCACGCGCGTCGAGACCGGCACCGCCCCGCGGACGCTGAACCGCTTCCAACAGCGGAACGCGGTCCGCGTGTTCGGCGGCGTCAAGCCGGGCGTGACCAAGGAGGAAGGCTTGCGCGTGCTCGAGACCGCCGCCGCGGCGGCCGGCGGACGGGGGGTCGCGCTCGACTACGCCGGAGAGTCCCGCCAGATCCGCGCCGAGGGCGGCGCGCTGACGGTCACGCTCGGGTTCGCCGTCGTCCTGATCTACCTCGTGCTCGCCGCGCAGTTCCGCAGCTTCCGCGACCCGCTGATCGTCCTGCTCGGCTCGGTCCCGCTCGCGATCTCCGGCGCGCTCCTGTTCAGCTTCCTGGACCTGACGACGATCAACATCTACTCCCAGGTCGGGCTGATCACCCTCGTCGGCCTGATCGCGAAGAACGGGATCCTGATCGTCGAGTTCGCGAACACCCTGCAGGAGCGCGGGCTGCCGAAGCTCGAGGCGCTCCGGGAGGCGTCGCTGACCCGCCTGCGGCCCGTGCTGATGACGTCCGCCGCGACCGTGTTCGGCCACTTCCCGCTCGTCCTGGTCAGCGGCCCGGGCGCCGAGGCACGCAACAGCATCGGGATCGTCCTGGTCGCGGGCATGATCGTCGGCACGATCTTCACGCTGTTCGTCGTGCCCGTGTTCTACTCGCTGATCGCCGCGCGGCACCACGCGGCCCCGGTCGACGCGGAGGCCGCGCCCGCCGATCGCACCCCGGAGTACGCGCGCGGTGAACTGACCTACGCCTGAACCACCGGCGACGCCCGCCACCTTATCATCCCCGGCCGATGACCAGCGAGCCGTCCAGCACCGACCCGGCCGACCCGGGACCCACCCCGCCCGGTCAGGCGGCCGAGGCGAGCCCCGCACGGCCGCCTCGCACCGACTGGCTGCTGATGGCCGTCGTCGTCGCCTCCGGGGTCGTCGCCGCGATACACGTCGGCAAGGCCGCGACCGCCCTCACCGCGATCCGCACCGACCTCGGCATCGGCCTGGGCGCCGCGAGCTGGATCCTGGGCGTCTTCGCGGTCCTCGGCGTCGCCGGCGGCATCCCCGCGGGCGCGGCCGTCACCCGCTACGGGGACCGCCGGCTGCTCCTCATCGGCATGCTTTCGCTCGTAGTCGGCGGCGTCGCCGGCGCCCAAACCTCGCGCCTTTCGACGCTGCTCGCAACCCGCGTCATCGAGGGCGGCGGCTTCCTGCTCGTCGTCGTCGCCGCGCCCGCGGTGCTCGAACGGACGACTGCCTCGCGCGACCGCGACCTCGCCTTCAGCATCTGGAGCTCGTTCATGCCCGCCGGCATGGCCATAGCCCTGCTAGCCGGGCCGGCGCTCCCCGGTTGGCGGCAGGTCTGGCTCGGGACCGCAGCGCTCGCCGCCGGCGCGGCCGCCCTCCAACTCGCCACCGCCCGCCGTGGCCTCCCCGCGGCCGTCCCCTCCCGGCCAGTCGACTGGCGGTCGACGGCATGGGACGCCGCAGCGACCATCCAGTCCGGCGGCCCCCTCCTCGCCGCGCTCGCCTTCGCCACCTACACGCTGCAGTTCTTCGCCGTCACCAGCTTCCTTCCCGTCCTGCTCGGCCAGCGCATGAACGCATAGCCCGCCCGCGCGGGAGCCCTCGGCGCGCTTGTGGTCGGCGTCAACGTGGTCGGCAACCTCGCCGCCGGACGCCTCCTCGCCCGCGGCGCCGCGCGGTGGGCGCTGGTCGTCGCCGCGAGTGCCGTGATGGGCGGCACCGGCGTCGCCGTTTTCCTCCCCGCCACGCCTGACCGAATGGTGCTAACCCTGTGCCTCGCCTTCTCCGCCGTCGGCGGCCTCCTCCCCGCCGCCGTTCTCAACGCCGCGCCCCGCCTCGCCCCGGCACCCCGTCTCGCCCCCGTCGCCCTCGGGCTCGTCGTCCAAGGGAACAACCTGGGCCAGCTTCTCGGCCCCGTCGCCGTCGGCGGTGCTGCCACCCTCGCCGGCTGGCCCGCCGCCGCCGCCCCCGTCGCGCTCGCCAGCGCGCTGGGCGTCCTCCTCGGCATCGCGCTCCGAAGGTCGATGAGTCGCGTCTGAAGCGCCAAACAGGACCCTTCCACAGCGGCCGGAGGGCGAGACGATACGAGAACAAGAGCCCCCTCCCGGCACGGGAGGGGCGTAAGCTGAGGTACTACCTGCGGATCGTGGGGTCGCCGCTGTCGGAATCGGGGAAGACCGAGGCGGTGTGGCGCCGGCGCTCGCGCAGCTCGGCCGGCAGCAGCCACGGCACCGGAAGCCTGACGCTGCGGACGCCGGGAGGCCGTAGCTGGCGGTCCGGCGAGGCGTCGGGCGTGCTCGGCTCGCCGCCCGTGGAGGTCGCTGAGGGCGTCGCCGCGTTCATCGACGGGAGCGGGACGGGCGAGGAGCGGTTCTGGTGGGTCCCGTGGTTCAACCACCTGATCGGACTGCCATTCGCCATCGTCAGCCTGCCAACCGGATTCGGGTTCGTCGCGTGCCTGACGGGGCGCAGAGCGACGACCGACGGGTGACCGCCGAGGCCGAACCTCAATCGAGCGGGATGCCGAGTTGGCCGAACCACGTCGCGCGGTCCCAGTACCCGCGCTGCTCGGCGATCCGCCCGGCGGTGACCCGGAAGAACCCGCACCCGCGAAGCTCGAACCGCCGCCCGTTCGGCCGGCGGCCGGCGAACGGGCCGAGCCAGGTGCCGCCGCCTGACCACTCGAGCGCGACCCACTGGCCACCCGGATCAACGACGAGGTTCTCCGGTCGGGTCACGCTGTCCGGGAACGCGGCGAAGTACTCGGCCAGCCCGGCGTGGATCGCCGGCCGCCCGATCACCGGCCCGCCGGCGGCGAGCTGCGTGTTGACCGCGTCGTCGTGGTAGAGCGCGGCCGCGGCCGCGGCGTCCCGGCGGTTGAACGCGTCGACCCAGGCGCGGACGACGTCCGCCGGCGTACGGGGTTCGGGCATCCGCGCCATCATGGGCGCGGCGGCGACGCGGTCAACGCCTGTCCGACCCGCGTGTGTTTGGACGGCTACGGCGGGTTCGGAACACCGGTCGTCGGAATCACGTCGGTCTCGCGCTCGGCGGTGTTCCGACCCATTTCCGTTGCGTCCTACTCTCGCCATTCAGTTCCTACCGCTGGTAGAAACAGAGGTTACGTCATGATGAAGGGCTCGAATGGCCAGATGCCCTATTTCGGGCAGGGAATTGTGGACATCCCGATCCTGTTGTCCGTATCGCAAGCGGCACGTTGCCGCCTGCGACTTTGGATCACCCGGCCCCCGATGGGCCGCTTCTCGAAAGGATCGTGTCCCGTGTCTCGCTCCGTCCCCTCCACGCGTCGCCGTTCGCCCCGCCCGCTCGCCCTCCGCCACGCCGACTTCGCCGCCGCCGCCCGCGCGTGCGTCGAGTCGCTCGAGGACCGCCGGATGTTCGCCGTGTTCAGCGGGATCGACAACGGCGAGCTCGTCGTCAACAGCGGCAACGGCGACACCGTCACCGTCGACCACGCCGGCACCAAGACGCTGGTCAACGGCGTCGGCTACGAGGACGCCGACATCAGCGACGGCATCCGCCTGCACGTCGGCTCGTTCTTCGGCCCCGGCCACAACACCGTCAACGTCCGGGCGACGATCAAGCCGATCTTCATGGACAGCCCCGGCGGCCGGATCGACCACCTGACGATCGGCGGCAAGGCCGGCGTCGGCGCCCAAGGCGTCCAGGCGCTGGTCGATGTCACTGGCATGAACTTCGGCATCGACGAGGGCGACATCACGATCGACGACTCGCAGAACGCCGCCCCGCGCACCGTCCGCATGCAGAACGTCGACGGCCAGCACGTCCTGATCGACGGCCTGGCCGGCGCCCGCATCCGGCTCGAGGACGACGCGTTCCGCTCCCTCGACCTCAAGGGCGGCAGCGGCGGCAACACGTTCAACGTCGACGGCACGCCGGAGTGGAACGGCCTCTTCGACCTCCGGAACGTCGACACGACGATCTACAGCGGCACCGGCAACGACGTCGTGAACGTCCGCCGCGCCCAGTCGTTCATGGTGTCCGTCCAGGGCCAGCAGGGCCACGACACGGTCAACGTCGGCAACAACGGCAGCCTCCAGGGCATCGTCGGCCAGGTGCGGGTCCACAACACCGGCAACCTGACGACGCTGACCGTCGACGGCTCGGCCGACACGACCGCCCGGCAGGTCAAGATCGGCCACTTCGACTCGTACGGCGACCCCGACCAATTCTTCATGAGCGTCCACGGCCTCGCGCCCGCGCCGATCCTGTACACGCCGGCCGACGTCGACACGTTCACCGTCAAGGCCGGCAGCGGCGGCAACACGATCACCGTCCACGACGCCGCCACCGCCATCTTCGGCAAGACCGTCCTGAACTCGGGCGCCGGCAAGGACCGCGTGTTCGTCCGCCACACGAGCACCGCGCTCGACGTGCACGGCCAGAACGGCGCCGACGTGGTCGACGTCGGCAACGGCAACAACGCCCAGGGCATCGTCGGCGCCCTCCGCGTCGACAACGCCGCCAGCAAGAGCGTCCTGAACGTGCACAACTCGGCCGACAACAACGGCCGCACCGCCACGCTCGACACCGACTCGCTGACCTTCACCGGGTCGATCACCGGCCTGACGCCGGGCAGGATCACCTACAAGGTGACCGACGTCAGCAACCTCGGGATCAGCACCGGCGGCCAGGCCGACACGTTCGTCGTCCGCGGCGTGCTCGGGGCGGCGACGTCCCTGTACGCCGGCGGCGGGCTCGACGTGTTCGACGTCGGCAGCTCGTTCAACTCGCTGAGCACGATCCGCGCCCCGCTGACGGTCGACGGGCAGGGCGGCACCGACTTCCTGTTCGTCCGCGACCAGGGTGCGAACCAGCCGCACACGTACACGACGACGACCGACGCCGTCCTCCGGTCGTCGGCGAACGACGGCACGGTCACGGTCGGCTACGCCGGGCTCGAGGCGCTCAGCGTGTCGAAGGGCCCGGTGATCAACCCGCACCCGCCGCTCGCCAAGCAACTCGCGCTCCCGAAGACCGCGACCGTCGGCCAGCACGCGACGCTGACCGGCGTGCTCGAAGACAAGGACGCGAAGGACTCGATCAAGCTGTCGATCGACTGGGGCGACGGCTCGAAGCCGCAGACGTCCAAGCCCGACCGCAAGCCGTTCGCCGTGAAGCACAAGTTCACGAAGGCCGGCACCTACACCGTCCGCGTGATTTGGACCGACAGCACCGGCGAGTCGAACTTCCGCGAGCTGAAGATCACCGTGAAGGCGGCCCCGCCGTTCTGCACGCACGCGATCAAGTAGTCAAACCCGCACACACCGAGATCGAGCCGATCAAGGCCCCCGCCGCGCACACCCCTGTGCGCGGCGGGGGAATCGGTTTTTCGGCGCCGCAGCGGAACGCGTGCACACGGGGCAGGCGATTGGGGTGGGTGTACCCGGGCTTAAACATCCCGGATTCGCATGGTCTTTGCGTTACCATACGGGATAGCTACCTTTGTAGGTCGCCCGTCACACGGGTGTCTCGGATGAGGAGGTCAGGGCATATGAATCAGGCAGCACAGGACGGTTCGCTGGTTGCCGCGGATTTCCTGCCGTCGGCCTATAAGGCGTTGCGCAGGCTTGCGGCCCGGAAGCTGGCGCAGGAGAAGTCGGGGCACACGCTTCAGCCCACGGCGCTGGTGCACGAGGCGTACCTGCGGCTGGTCGCGCAGACCGTGGACGAGAGGGGGCGGGGGCCGAAGTGGAAGAGCCATGCGCATTTCTTTGCTGCCGCGGCCGAGGCGATGCGGCGCATCCTCGTCGAGAACGCGCGGCGGAAGAAGCGGGTGAAGCACGGGGGCGGGCGCGAGCGCATCGAGCTCCTCGGCCAGGACGTGGCGGCGCAGCCGCCCCTGGACGACGTGGTGGCGCTGGACGAGGCCTTGACCCGCCTCGCCCAAGACGACCCGGACGCGGCCCGGGTCGTTCAGCTCCACTTCTTCGGCGGGCTGTCGATCGAGCAAGTCGCCGACACGGTCGGAGTGTCCCGCGCGACCGCGTACCGGCAGTGGGCGTACGCCAGGGCGTGGCTTGGATGCGCGATGGGCGATTAGCCGCGCCGGCCTGCTTCGGGCTCCTCGAAGGGGCAATCGCGCGATTTTGAGACAGACTCGGCTTTGGCGACGCACTTACTCACATGCAAACGGCGTCGCATAACGACGTGAAGCGGGTGTTTCAGGCCGCGCTGGAGCAGGGGTCCCCGGCCAGCCGGCGGGCGTACCTCGACGGCGCGTGCGCGGGCGACGCCGCGCTTCGGCGTCGGGTCGACGAGCTGCTGGCGGCGCACGAGCGAACGGACCTGCTCCTGGACCGACCGGTGGCGACGCTGCTCGAGGCGGCGAACCAAGGTCACGATGGCGACGTCGACTGGCTCGACTTCCTGTCGCCGCCGACGAAGGCCGGGACGTTGGGACGGCTGGGGCATTACGAGGTGCTGGAGGTGGCCGGGCACGGGGGGATGGGGGTGGTCTTCCGGGCGTTCGACGACAAGCTGCACCGGGTGGTCGCGGTCAAGGCGCTCGCGCCGTCGCTGGCCGCGAGCGGGCGGGCGCGGGAGCAGTTCGTGCGCGAGGCCCGGGCGGCGGCGGCGGTGACCCACGAGAACGTGATCGCGATCTACGCCGTCGAGGAGGACGGGCCCGTGCCCTACCTCGTGATGCCGTTCGTGGACGGGGTCTCGCTGGCCGAGAAGATCCGGCGGACGGGCCCGCTGCCGCTGGCGGCGGTGCTGCGGATCGGGCTGCACGTCGCGGAGGGGCTGGCGGCGGCCCACCGGCAGGGGCTGGTTCACCGGGACGTCAAGCCGGCGAACGTGCTGCTGGAGAACGGGGTCGAGCGGGTGAAGATCACGGACTTCGGGCTCGCGCGGGCGGGCGACGACGCGGGCGTGCCGGAGTTCGGGCTGTTGACGGGCACGCCGACGTACATGTCGCCGGAGCAGGCCCAGGGGCAGGCGGTTGACGCGCGGTCAGATCTATTCAGCCTGGGGAGTGTGATGTACGCGATGTGCACCGGGCGGCCGCCGTTCGAGGCGGCCTCGACGCTGGCGGTGCTCGAGCGGGTTTGTGGGGACGCGCCGCCGTCGGTCCGGGCGGCCCGCCCGGAACTCCCGGTTTGGCTGGACGAGTTGTTGGCGCGGCTGTGTGCGAAGGCGCCGGCCGACCGCCCGGCGTCGGCGCGGGAGGTGGCGGACGTGTTGGCTCGGCGCTTGGCGGCGGCGCAGGGCCGCGAAACGTCTATCGCCGCGCCAGAGGCGGAGGCGGATCGCCGGCGTTGGCCGGCATGGGTGGCCGTCGTGCTCGGTGGGTGCGTGGCCGCGCTCGGACTAACGGAGGCGACGGGCGTGAGTCGCGTCCGCCAGGTGTTGGCGCGCACCACGTGGGGCGAGCGGCCCGCGACGGCCAGCCACACGAGTACTACTACCAGCCGGGGGGCCGAGGCGGCCGTTGAAACTGACGAAGCATGGGCTTTGACGGTCGCCACGCTGCCTGCTGACGAACAGGCGCGGGCGGTGGCGGCCAGGTTGAAGATTCGCAACCCCGGCTTCGACGGCCATTTCACGCATAAAACCGTCGACGGGCACGTGTACGACTTCGGTTTCTCGTCCGAACGGGTGTCGGACCTGTCGCCGGTCAGGGCGCTGGGACGGCTCAAGGTCCTGCACTGCGCGGGGACGCGGAGGAGCGGATCGCCGCTCGCCGACCTGTCGCCGCTCGCGGGGTTGCAATTGGAAGCGCTGTACTGCCCGGAGACCCGGGTGGTGGACCTGTCCCCGCTCCGGGGGATGCCGATGCTCGCGTTGGACTGCAAGGGCACGCGGGTGTCCGACCTTGGCCCGTTGAAGGGGATGTCGCTCGTGCACCTGGTCGTCAGCGACACCCGCGTGTCGGACCTGTCGCCGCTGCGCGGGGCGCCGCTGAACCTCCTGCTGGCCGAGAGCCTGCTGGTTTACGACGTGTCCCCGCTGGAGGGGATGCCGATCACGCACCTCGGCCTTTACAGAACTCGGGTGTCAGACCTTAGCCCCCTGAAGGGGATGCCGCTCGAGTACCTGAACCTGACGGCCCTGCCGACCTCGGACGTCTCCCTGCTGAAGGACATGAAGACGTTGCGGCGGCTGGTGCTCAACGAACTGCCGCTCGCCGACCTGTCCGCGCTGGAGGGCCTGCGGCTCGAGGCGTTGCAGATCAACGCGGTGCCGGTGTCCGATCTGTCGCCGCTCGCGGGGATGCCGCTCAAGAGCCTACGACTCGACTACACGCCCGAGCGCGACCGCTCGATACTCCGCTCGATGCGGAACTTAGAGCGGATCAACGGGACGCCGGTGGCGGAGTTCTGGAAGGGGCAGCCGGAGTAGGGGCGGGGGGCGTTTTTCGGCCGGCGGCGAGGGTTCCGGAAATTTTTCTTCGGGTTTGAGACGACTCCCCGATTTCGTCGCACAAATGAGCACGGGCGCCGACCGGGCGCCCGGCGTGATCGCGTTCGGATCTGGCGAACGCGGTTCGGCCGCGTGTGTTGCGCAGCCGCCGATCAGAGTACCCCGCACGATCGAAGAGCGGGCCTGCTGGGCCCGGCATTCTCCGCCCGCCCGGCCAGTTTCGCACGCCAGCGAATCGCTGTCTGCTGAACCGCCAACGCTGTCCATCCCTTTCTCCCCCATCCCTCGTGGCAAACCCCTGTGGAGCACTTCACCCCGCTCCTGAAAGACAATCGATGAACATATTCCGCGTGTCCGTCCTCGCCTCCGCCGCCGCCGCATGCGCCGGCCCCGCCGCCGCCCAGGTCAACGTCGTGATGACCAACCTCGACAACCCGCGCGGCCTCGCCGTCGGCCCGGACGGTGGCGTCTACGTCGCCGAGGCCGGCCGTGGCGGCACTGGCACGTCTATCGTCACCGGCGACGGCGCGACCGTCCAGTTCGGCGCCACCGGCGCCGTCTCCCGCCTCCTCAACGGTGCCCAGCAGCGCGTCGTCACCGGCCTCCCGTCGCTCGCCGCCCAGGCCGGCCCGATGCCCGGCGCCGGCGCGACCGGCCTGCACGACCTCGCGTTCGGGCCGACCGGCGGCCTGTTCGGCGTGATCGGCCTTGGCGCCAACCCCGCCGCCCGCGCCACGCTCGCGGCCGACGGCGCCAGCTTCGCCCACCTCGTCCGCCTCCCGCTCGGCGCCGCCCACCAGAACGTCGCCGACCTCGGCTCGCACGAGGCCGCCAACAACCCGGACGCCGGGCTGCTCGACACCAACCCGTACGGCCTGACCCGCACCCCCGCCGGCTTCGCCGTCGCCGACGCCGGCGCGAACGCGCTCCTCACGTTCACGACCGCGACCGGCGCGGTCGCCACCCGCGCGGCGTTCGCGCCCCGCGCGAACCCGCTGCCGTTCGGCCCGCCCGCGTACCAGGCGGTCCCGACGACGGTCGCGACCGGCCCGGACGGCGCGTTCTACGTTGGCGAACTGACCGGCTTCCCGTTCCCGCCGGGGGCCGCGAACGTTCACCGCGTCGACCCGTCGACCGGCGCCCAGACCGTCGCGGCTGGCGGCTTCACCAACGTGATCGACATCGCGGTCGCGGCCGACGGCGACCTGTACGTCCTCCAGCTGACGACCAACGGCGTCGCCGCCGCCGCGGGCCCTGGCCCCGGCCGCCTAGTCCACATCGACGCCAGCACGGGCGAACGAACGACGCTGCTCGAGAGCCCGCTGTTCTTCCCCGGCGGCGTCGCGGTCGCCCCCGACGGGACCCTCTACGTCTCCAACCTCGGCACGTCCGCCGGCGGCGGCCAGGTCCTCCACCTCGTCCCCGAGCCCGGCGCGTGCGCGCTGCTCGCGGTCACGGCAGTGCGGCTGTTGGGCCGCGCGCGGCGCCGCACGGCATAGCGGCCGTGCTGCCGAACGTCTCGTTATACCAGTTGGTTATTATTGCCAGACAAGAATTCTTCCCAGTCCGCCGCGTCCGATACGCGGCCGCGCTCGATTGTTCGGCCGCGTCGGTCGTTATTGCGGTGACCGCGCCGGCGGTGGCGGCGCCCGTCAACGTAACGATGGAGTGGCCGTCGCCGGCGAACGGGCAGCCGCTGTTCACGGCGACGTTCGACGTCGGCGTCAACCAAATCGGCGGCACGGTCGGGTACGCGGGCGAAACGTCCGACATGGACTCCTTCGGGTTCATCGTCCCGACGGGCATGCAGGTCACGCAGGCCGAGGTGTCCGTCACCGACACGAGCAACCCGGCCAACGGTGACGTCCGGTCCTGGAAGTGGGACCTGCGCAGCGGCCCCCCGAACACCGCGCAGATGAACACCGGGACGTTCGTGGAGAGTTTCACCCTCGCTGACGTGACGCCCGGCGGCGCGTCCGACGCGATCGCCGCGGTGCCGCTGCCGGCCGGGATCTACAACGTCAGCGACCAGGGCGGCGACGTCCTCCCCGGCTCGAGCCATCCGCTCGTGACCGGCACCGCCGCGTTCAGCTTCCACTTCACCGTGGCCGCGGCCCCCGTCCCCGAGCCGGCCGGTCTCGGCCTGCTCGCCGTTGCCGGCCTGATGCTGTTCCGCCGCCGCCGCACGGCCTGACCGTCGACGCCCGCGCACTCGGAACGGCACACGCGATCGCGTACGTCGGCCTGACGAGCCGCGCCCTCTTCGAGAGCACCGGTCTCGACCGCGACGCGCGGCCCGATGCTCCCTTCGGGCCTCTCCCGGTTCGAAGAAACTCGCTTGCTTCTGAGACGTTCCGCCCGACTTCGTCGCACAGAAGTGCGACCGGGACTCCCCGTCACACCGGGACGTTCGCCCCTGGACGCACGTGCCGCATCGAGTCGAACTGCGCCACCCTGTCCGGTTCAGCCGCCCCCAGATCGAGGAAGCTTTGACGTGTCCCCCCGTCCACCGCGTCGCCCGTACGAACCGCGTCCTGCTTGCGATCGTGGGGGCGATCCTGCCGTTGACGATCCCGCTCCCGGCGGGGGGCGCGACGCAGTACTGGAAGGTCGCGAGCGGCTCCTGGAACGCGCCCGCGAACTGGAGCACCGCCGTCACCCTGAACACGGCCGGCGCGGTGCCGGCCGGCGGGGACACGGCCAACGCCTGGAACAACGACGCGACAAACCGCACGATCACACTTAACGCAAACGTTGCGGCGCCGTTGGCTGCCCTCAACCTCGCCAACGTCGGCGGCGGGACGACCACGTTCGCCCAAGGCAACTTCAACCTCGCGACCGTCGACTTGTCGGTCGGCGGCCGCGGGAACGGCAACAACGCCCGCGCCGCTTACACGCAGACCGGCGGCACGACCACCGCGAGCGGCTTCCTCGCCGTCGGCGACGTGATCGGGTCGACCGGCTCGTACACCATGAGCGGCGGCGCGGTGAACGTGGGCGGCACGATGTTCGTCGGCTACCGGGGCGCGGGCGTCTTCAACCAGACGGCGGGCACGACCACCGTCGCCGGCGGCCTGCAGGTCGCCAACACGACCAGCGGCTCGTCGGGCGCCGTGACGGTCGGCGCGAACGCGACGCTCAACGTGGCCGGCACGGCGATCCTCGGCGGGTCGGTTCCGGGGAGCGCGTTCGGCCCGGCGTCGCTCACCGTTCAAGGCAAGGTCACCGTCGACACCCTCAACATCCAGCAGTCCGGCACGCTGAACCTGGCCCCAGGCGGCACCCTGACCGTCAACTCCGACTTCTTCCGCATGCCGCCGAACAGCACGTTCAACTGGACCGGCGGCACGCTGAACGTGCCGCGGGTCACGATCTCCCGCGCGTACGACACCACCCAGTTCGGGCCGTTCTACGGCGTGCACCAGATCGACCACAACGTGACGCTGAACGTCGCCGACACGCTCGGGATCGGCAACGTCGCCGGGAACACCGGCACGCTGACGCAGAACGCCGGCACGATCACGGTCGGCACGCCCACCGACCCGGGCGAGGTCAACGTCGGCCTCTACCGCACCAGCGGCGGCACGTACACGCTCGCGAACGCCGCCGCTCTCACGCTGCACGGCGCGTTGTACCTGAACCTCGGCACGGTGTCGGTCAACGGCGGCACGATGACAATCGGCGGCCTGGCGTCGACCGACACCGGGAGACTGAACGTCAACGGCGGGTCGCTCGCAATCACGACCAACTACAACGCGTTCGGCCCCGCCGGCCAGACGGGTGGCACGCTAACCGTCGCGGGCGGCACGTTCGTCACGGCGACGACGACGCAGTCCGGCGGCGTCGCCACGCACACCGGCGCGATCACCGTCAACGGCGGCGGCCGGATCGAGCTCAGCGGGACCGCGAAGCGCACTGTGGACGGCAAAGTGACGATCGGCTTGGGGACGGCCGGCACGCTGTCGATCTCCGGCGGCGAGATGAAGGTCAACAACGCGCTGGAGTCGGCCCACCCGGGGGCGTCGATCAATGTCTCGGGCGGCAGCCTTGGCGCGACCCGGCTGAACGCCGGCGGACCGATCACGCAGTCGGGCGGGACGATCAACGTGGGCACGATCGAGAACCGGGGCCAGTTCAACCTGTCGGGCGGGACCGCGACCGTGACGAACGAGATCGACCTTTACAACGCCATGCACGTGAGCGGCACCGGCGCCCTACATGTGAACGGCAACGTCTTCCTGGGCGGGAACAGCACCAGCGTCGGCGGCTCGGGCCCGCTCACGGTGAGCGGCGGCACGGTGACCGCGACCGGCGGCCTGGGCGCGTTCAACAGCCCCGTGACCTTGTCCGGCGGCGTCCTCACCGTCGGCAGTTTGCAGGTGAACAACACCTCGTCCTACACGCAGTCGGGCGGCACGCTTAACACCGCGTCGATCTTCGCCGGCAACGCCCGGGGGTTCGCGTTCACGGGTGGCACGGTCAACCTGTCCAACGGGCCATCGACCCTGGTGTCTAGCGGGCTGACGGTCGGCGACGGCACGAAGGCCGCGACGCTGAACCTCCAGGACGCGACCGTCAACAACGGCCGGGTCACGCTCCCGTCGGCGGCCTCCGCCCTGACGGGCACCGGCACGGTCAGCGCCGGCGTCGCGTCAAACGGCGTGGTCGCCCCGGGCACGCCGGGCGCGGCCGGCACGCTGACCCTCGGCGGCACGAGCACGTTCGGCCCATCCGCCGTGACCCGCATGAAGCTCGTCACCGGGACCGCCGGCGACCGCATCAGCGCCGGTGCGGTCACGCTCGGCGGCACGCTCGAACTGTCCACCGGCGGCTTCGGCTTCGCGCCCCCGCTCTACTCGAGCCAGCGCCTGATCACTGCGACGTCGGTCGCCGGCCGCTTCGACCGGTTGGCGGGCAACCTGAACCCGATGGGCCGCCGGCTGGCCGTCACGTACGACGCGGTCGGCGTCCTTGTCACCGTCGCCCTGGCCGGCGACGCGGACCTGAACCGCACCGTCGACTTCACCGACCTGGTCGCGCTCGCCCAGCACTACGACCTGCCGACCGGCCAGACCTGGGGCACCGGCGACTTCGACGGCTCGGGTGGCGTCGACTTCTCCGACCTCGTCCTGCTCGCGCAGTCGTACGACCAGTCCGTGCCGGCCGGCGGCGCCCTGCCGGCCGCCGTCGTGGCGGACTGGGCGGTCGCGCAGGCCCTGGTGCCGGAGCCGGCGGCGGTCGGCGCACTCGCGCTGGGCGCGGCCGCGACGCCGTTGCTGCGCCGCGGCCGCCGGCACGTGTGATCCCCGGGGTGCCGCAGGCTGGCCCGCCAGCTCGTGGCGCGTGCTTAAGTGGGTACGTCTCGACACGATCGCGGCGAGGACGCGACAGTCGGCGGTGCAGCCCGCGGCGGGGCCGGGACGGCGACCTATAGAGGTGCGGGCGGCGCGGGTACCACCCGCGCACCGCGCGGAGGTCATACCCGCTCGCCGGGCAGCGTCCGGCGCGGCCAGGCACGACCGGCGGTGACGGCGAAGGGTGCCGCCAAGGTTTCGGGGACCTGCGGGACCGCTCGGCGGTGACGATGAGCCGGGTGGCGGACGGGGCCTGCCGAGCCGGGCCGGGGGCACCCGCGTACTCTGGGAGAACGTAGGCCCGTCCGGTGGGGCCCCGGGGGCGATGTGGCGGGGAGGACCCGAACAGGTCAATTGTCGGCTCCCGCGACGCAGCTATTCTCACGTCACACATGAAACAGGACAAACGTATCCCGATGTCTGATTATTCTTTCGCCCCCCGCAAAGGCACTGCCCGTCCCACTGCGGCGGTCGGCCTGCAACCGCTGGAGTCGCGCGTGCTTTGTGCCGTTCACACGTGGACCGGCGCGGTGGACAACAACTGGAGCACGCCAGGCAACTGGGCGGGCGGCGCACCGGCGTCGAACGAGGTCGGCGGGACGCACGTCGTGTTCAACACGACGGACGCGACCGTCATCCAGAACATCGCCAACCTGACCGTCGACTCGATCGCGTTCAACGCCGGCAGCCAGGTCACGCTGACGCTCCAGCAGAACCTGAAGCTCCGCGGGGCGGGCACGGCGGGCGCCGCCGCGATCAAGGACAACGTCGGCGGCAACGCGATCGCCGGAGTGGGCGACCTCGTGTTGACCGGGGCGTCCGCAGCGGCGGTCGACGTTGCGGCGGCGGCGGGGACGTTGACGATCGCCGCGGACGTCGTCGGCGACAGCACCGCCGGCGTGATCAAGGCCGGCGCGGGGACGCTCCGCCTGCAGGGGGCGAACGGCTACACCGGCGGGACCACCGTCCGCCACGGTACGCTCATGCTGAGCGGGGCCGGCGGCGCGAACAAGACGCTGGGGCCCGGGGAGTTGGTCCTCGGCGACAACGCCGGCGCGTGGGGCTCGGCCGTCGTCCGCCTGAGCGCCGCCGGCGGGCAGATACCCGACGGCGTCAACGTCCGCGTCAACTCCGACGGCCGCCTCGACACCAACGGATGGGACGAGACCGTGCACATCCTGACGATGACCGGCGGCCACGTGCAGACCCATGCGGCAGGGAGCCTGACCCTGACCGGAGACCTGTACACCTACGCCTCCTCGTCGATCGCCTTAATCGAGGGGAAGCTGACGCTCGCCGGGGCGGCGCCGAAGCTGACCGTCGCCGACGGCGCCGCGCCGGTCGACCTCGAGGTCATGGGCGTGCTCGGCGGCGCGAACGGGTTCGTCAAGGAGGGGGCCGGGTCGTTGCGGCTGAGCGGGCTCGCGTCGAACACGCTGGCCGGCGAGGTCAGGGTCGCGACCGGCCGGGTCGAGCTGGCCAAAACCTCGGGGGTCGCGATCGCCGGACGACTGACGGTCGGCGACGGCGGCCTCGACCCGGACACGGTCGTCCTGCTGGGCGACGAGCAGATCGCCGACGCCGCGCTCGTCGAAGTCGAGAGCCACGGGACGTTAGACCTGAACGGCAACGCCGAGCGGGTGGCGGCCGTGACGGCTTCCGGCGACGTCGGACTCGGCTCGGGCGGCGAGCTGACTGTCGGCGGGGTCGACACGGCTTCGTTGATCGGCGGCGACGTGACCGGCAGCGGGACGCTCCGGTTGACCGGCGGCGGGATCCTGTACGCCGATTCCGATCTGAACCTGCCCAACGTCGCTGTGGTCGCTAGCGGCCCGGAAAGCGTCGCGTACTTCCAGGGCGGACACAACCGGTTCGCGTCGATCACTGTCGCGGACCGGGCCCGGCTGCACCTGATGACGTACGGCGGGTTCGGCCTGAGCTCGGCGACGCGCACGGCGGCGCTCAGCGTGACGGGCGGCGCGACGCTCGACGTCGGCCTCGCCGCGCTGATCGTGGACTACGCCCCCGGCGCGCCGTCCCCTGTCGAGGACGTGAAAACTCTTGTCAAGGCCGGGTACGCCGGCGGCGCGTGGGACGGCGCGGGGATCACGAGCTTGTTCGTGGCACAGATGGAAAGCAGCCTCGTCACCCTCGGGTTCGACGAGGCGTCGGCCATCCTCGGCGCCGCCGGCGGTGAGTTCGCGGGCGAGGCCGTGGACGCGTCGGCCGTCCTGCTGCGGTTCGCGCTAAAGGGCGACGCGGATCTGGACGCGGACGTCGACTTTGAAGACCTGGTGCGGGTGGCGCAGCACTACGACGTGGCGTCCGGCATGACCTGGGGCCGCGGGGACTTCGACGGCGACGGGGCGGTCACGTTCACCGACCTCGTCCCGCTCGCCCAGTTGTACGACCACGGGTTCTTCGGGCCGGCCGCGCCGGCCGTGGAGAGAGTGTGGTCGGCGTCGCCCGGCGGCGAGTCGTCGGAGGTCGCAAAATCTGACAATCGAACCAACGCCGCGGCCCGAACTACGAAGCAGGGCTCCCTAAAGCCGGCTCCCGGCACCCCGCCGTTCGCGGCCGCCCGGCGGATCCACCCGAGGCACCTCCCGTAGGCGACCTGCCGCCGAGCGCCTGGGTGCGCGAACGGCTTGCCGCGCTCGCCGGGACTTTGGGACGAGAGAGCGGCTATCCTCCAGCGAGTCGGGCCCCCGCAGGTGGTCGCCTCCTTCTGCCCGTCACCGCTTGATCCCGCGGTTCCAATGTGTCGGACGCTGTGCCGTACTGGATCGAGAGGGGTGCGTGGCACGTTAGCGGCAGGGGTTGAGGTCGGCGACGGGGCGCTCCAGCGACGCACGCTTCGGCGCCCCGCGCGGATGCCGGCGGTCGCCTTGTAAGGCCGCGATTTGAGTATGTGTGACCAAGCGGGAGACCAGTGCCACTCTGACAAGCAGCGGAGGATAAACGCTAGTCACGGCACCGGGTCCTTCGACGAGCGGGCGAAGGAGGTCGAACCCTCGACAATCACCTTGGCAACAGTGGGCTTGGATGCAGGGAACCCCTTGGCATCTGCAGCACTTAGCAGACCTAGCCCCTTGGTGCGCAGGATTAGCACAGGAAGTGAAGGGTTCAGCGAAGTGGACGAGGAACTCGCACCGGTGATCGCATGGAGCCCGTTCTAAGACTGCCGGTTCGAGCGGCGATGGTCGCCCTTCTCGCCTCGACGGGCAGGACATGTGAACCGTACGCCGTCCGAAGCCGAAAGGCCCACGTCAACGGTAATCGCCGACACCAACTTCGCCGGGAGCCTGCCTGTCCGTGCTCCACGCCTAGTCCTACGACGGCGGCCTTAGGACTGGCGCTGCCACCCACGGTCGGACAGGAGGTACGCGTGGACGCACTTATCGATCTGGGAGCCGAAGTGCTGGTGGACCGCTCGCGATTGCGGAACCCGTACCTCCGCCTCTTGGCGGCCGCGGCCGGGCAGAAGCTCGCGTCGGGCTCGCCGTGGGTCGCGTTGGACAAGCGCGCGCTGACGACCTGCTCGGCGGGCCGTCGCTGGTCGCCGCGAGGGCGCTCCCAGCGCGTTCCGCAGGTGCGCGGTGTCGCCCGCCAGTAGGTGTGTCGTCGCCCAGCGGGCCGCTCGAGGTGCGGGCGCGCTCTCTCAAACTGCGACTCACGCCGTCCATGTTGCCAACGTCATATCCGGCCACCGCAAGTCGGTGGCGCGGCCGGGATCGCATCAGCCAAAAGGAGCATTCATGCGCAACTCTGGTGAATCGGATTTCGCCGTCCCCTCCAGGCGGGCGGTGATGCTGGGCGTGGCTGGGGCGATTGGGGCCGCCTCAGTGGCGGGTCCCGCGCGGTCTGAAGTGGGACGGAATACGGCACCGGGCGGGAGTGAAGGGATCCTAACGAAAGGGCAGGCGATGAGCACAATCACGACCAAAGACGGTACGCGGATCTACTTCAAGGACTGGGGCGCGGGCCAGCCCGTGGTGTTCAGCCACGGCTGGCCCCTGACGGCGGACGCCTTCGAGGACCAGATGCTGTTCCTGGCGGACCGCGGCTTCCGGTGCGTGGCCCACGACCGCCGCGGGCACGGCCGGTCCGATCAGCCGTCGCGCGGGAACGACCTGGACACTTACGCGGACGACCTCGCCGAGCTGGTTCGCCAACTCGATCTGCGGGGCGCGGTGCACGTCGGGCACTCGACCGGCGGCGGCGAGGTCGCGCGGTACGTCGGCCGACACGGGACGGGGCGCGTGGCCAAGGCGGTGCTGATCAGCTCGATCACCCCGCTCTTGGCCCGGACAACCGAGAACCCCGATGGCGCGCCAGCCGAGGCGCTGGACGCGATCCGCGCCCGGTCGCTCGCCGACCGCTCGACCTTCTACCGGGAACTGGCCGCGGGCGCGTTCTACGGGTTCAACCGCCCCGGGGCGCAGGTGTCGCAGGGTTTGATCGACTCGTTCTGGATGCAGTCGATGATGTCCGGACACAAGAACGCGTACGAGTGCACGCGGGTCTGGGGCACCGACCTGACCGAGGACCTGAAGCGGTTCGACGTACCGACGCTGATCCTCCACGGCGACGACGACCAGGTCGTACCGTTCCGCGGCACCGCGGTCCGCGCGGCGAAGATCATCAGGAACGCACGGCTCAAGATCTACCCGGGCGCGCCGCACGGCTTGTGCTCGACGCACAAGGACCGCGTCAACGAGGACCTGCTGGCGTTCATCAAGGGTTGACCGCCCGGCCGGGGGCGCGGCGTCTTCGCTGTGCGACCGATCCCGGTCTCCTCACTTTCACCAAAGGAGTTCACGTGAGATCGCTCCCCATCTTGTCGCGTCGGGGCTTCGCCGCCTCGGCAGGCTTAACGTTGACGGCCGTGTGTTTTGGCCACGACAAGGGTGGCCTGTCGAACGGCAGAGACGGGCCGGTGCGGGCGATCCGCAAGGCCGGGGCCGCGGCGCGCGTCACCGTCCAAGCTATTCGAGGGGACGTCAGCGTCCTCGAGGGTTCGGGCGGGAACATCGCTGTCCTTCACGGGCCGGACGGCAAGCTGCTCGTTGACGCGGGCGTGTCCGAGGCGAATGTGCGGGCGGCTGTCGACGGCGTCGGCGGCGGTCGCGGCCCGATCCGCTACGTCGTCAACACCCACTGGCACTTCGACCACACCGACGGCAACGCGTGGCTGAACGCCGCCGGCGCGACGATCGTCGGGCACGAGAACGCGCGGCGGCGGATGTCGGTGGCCACGCGGGTCGAGGGGTGGGACTTCACGTTCCCGCCGTCACCCGCGGGGGCGCTGCCAACGATCACCATCCGCGACCAGGCGACGCTGCACGTCAACGGCGCCGCGGTCGCGGTCAAGGCGTACGCCCCGGGGCACACGGACACGGACGTCCGGGTCGCGCTTGCCGACGCGGACGTCGTGCACGTCGGGGACACGTGGTGGAACGGCCACTATCCGTTCATCGATTACTCGACCGGCGGCAGCATCGACGGCGCCATCCTCGCGGCCGACGCGAACGTCGAGTCGGCCGGGGAGAGAACGCTGGTGATTCCGGGGCACGGCCCGGTTGGGGGCAAGCGGGAGCTCACGGAGTTCCGCGACATGCTGCGGCCGATCCGCGACGGCGTCGCCGCGCTGAAGAAGCAGGGCCGTTCGGTTGACGAGGCCGTCGCCGCGCGGCCGACGGCCAGGTTCGACGCAAAGTGGGGGACGTTCGTCATAGGCCCGGACGCGTTCACGCGGTTGGTATACGCCGGCGTCTGAACGCCGGCCTCCCTGTCGCACGATTTCCAGAACTCGATGCCAGTCTATTCGGAGATCTAACCATGACCCTCATTGCGAAGACCACTCTGACGGCCGCGTCGGTCGCGGCTGCCCGCCCGGCTGCGACCGCGGCGACGGCCGCCCCGGTGCGCGTCCTCCACAGGACGGAAAAGGTCGGCGACCTCGACGTGTTCTACCGCGAGGCCGGGCCGAAGGACGCGCCGGCCGTGCTGCTCCTGCACGGGTTTCCGACCAGCTCGCAGATGTTCCGCAACCTGATCCCAGCGCTGGCCGACCGGTACCGGGTGGTCGCCCCCGACTATCCGGGGTACGGCCACAGCTCGATGCCGCCGCGCGACCGGTTCGCTTACACGTTCGACAACCTGGCGACGGTGATAGATGCGTTCACCGAGAAGGTCGGGCTGACCCGGTACGCGCTGTACGTGCAGGACTACGGCGCGCCGGTCGGCTACCGGCTGGCGGCCGCGCACCCGGAGCGGGTGACCGCGATCGTCGTCCAGAACGGCAACGCGTACGACGAGGGGCTGGACAACAAGTTCTGGCAGCCGATCAAAGAGTATTGGAAGGAGCCGGCCAGCAGGGAGCGGCGCGACGCGATCCGCAACCTGCTGACGTACGAGGCGACGCGGTGGCAGTACACGCACGGCGTGCCGAACCCCGAGGCCGTCAGACCGGACGGCGCGGCGCACGACCAGTTCCTGCTCGACCGTCCGGGGAACGACGAGATCCAGCTCGACCTGTTTCTCAGCTACGGCAGCAACCCGCCGCTGTACCCGCAGTGGCAGGCGTACTTCCGGAAGCACCAGCCGCCGATGCTGATCGCGTGGGGCAGGAACGACCAGATCTTCCCGCCCTCCGGCGCCGAGCCGTACAAGCGGGACCTCAAGAACCTCGAGTTCCACCTGCTGGACGCGGGGCACTTCGCGTTGGAAAGCGACGGGGAGACGATCGCCCGGTTGATGCGCGAGTTTCTTGCGAAGCACGTAGGGGGAACCTAGCCTCCTGTCCGGGCCGTCCGACGCCCGCGCGGGCGGCCCGCGACCCTCTTCATCGCCGGCTGGTGAGGTTGCCAGTTGTGTTGGACTTCCCCACTGCGACCCGAGAACGGCGGCCACGGTGGCGGCCGGCCCCGGAAGGCGTGTCGGTTGAGGCCTCGATTGCCTACAGCGCGTTCCTCCCCGGACGCTTCATCGAGGAGACGGGGCCCAACGAGGTTGTGCACTTCGTCGCAGTCGAGCTGGTCTACCGGTTCTGAAGGTGGCCATTCGGCCGCCGTCGGCACATCAGCCGGTCGGCGGCTCCCGGTGCCGCGCTGCCGCTCCGTGTCCGCCGCGGTACTGCGGCCTCACGCGAGATTGCATGGCACTCAGTCTCGGAGCGCGGTGACCTGCGAGAAAAGAGTGGCCGACTCGGCCCCGCTCAGGCAGTCGGGCGAGCCCGGGCACGTTGCCGGCGCCGGATAAGTTCGACGACCTCGCCCGAGCGCCCCTCGACCCTTAGCCTGCCCCACGTCGGCGGCGGACGTCCCGTCGGTTGCCGCCGCCGACTCCGCCCGAAACCACCTGTGCGAGTGAAGACGCCAGCCGCCCCGTATGCCTCTGCGAGGTCGGGCGGCCGGGGCCGACATCCTCTGCGAGGTGATACGGACAGGAGCGGGTCAGTTTGATCGCTTGCTCCCGCCCGCGACGGCGGCGGCCCGTTCCCAGAGCTCGGCCCACTCCCGACGCTCCACCTCGGGTAGCCGCGCAAGCGCGGCCGGGTCGCGGACGCCGGCCAACTCGCCCGACGTCGACCACGCCCTGATCGTGGCCTTGGCCCGGTCGCGGGCGCCCGGGTCCGCGGGGGCCGCGCCCGACGCCACGTCCAGTTCGTCCCGGATCCACTGGCGCGTCCGCTCGCGCCAGCGGCGGCGGCCGTCGTCGCTGAGCGTGTGCGCGTCCTTCCCAACCCCCTGCCCAGCGAGGGCGGCCGGTGGCACGACGTGCCCGCGGCCCGACGCCGCCAATGCCGGATCGGCGTCGATCGCGGCGGACCACAGGCTCGCCCGCGCGACGTGCAGCTCCATCGCCTGGCAGTCTGCCGCCATTCCGAGCCGCTCGAGGTTGTCGCGGGGCTGATACCGCCCCTCGAGGAACGCCGGCAGGTCGGGGAGGATCATGTTCCCGGCCTCGCGACGGAGCACGTGGATCATCCACAGGTTCGTCCCGGTCGCGTGGGCCGGGCTCCAGTTGAACGACGACGCCAGCCGGGCCAGCTCGCGCCGCGCCTCGACCTGCTGCCCCGCCCGCCACCGGGCCATGGCGAGCACGATCCGGGGCGCGGGGTGCAGGGCGCCGGCCGCGTCGCCCTCCATGATCGCGATGGCCGAGGCGTAGCGCCCGGCCCGGTACTCGGCCAAGCCCTTGGCGAGCCGGAAGTAAGGGTACAACCCCGTACGGTTCTCGCGCTGCGTGTCCAGCGCGCGGTCGATCAGCGCCGTCGCCCGCCGGAGCTCCGGCTCCGGCGGCGGTGACAGCAGGCAGGCCCGCCCCAGCACCTCCCACTGCTGCGGGCCGGGGCTGCGCTCTGCCTCGTCCAGTAGCCGGGGGAGTACCCGGCGGTACTCGTCCATCCGGCCGACGAACAGGCACAGCTCGGCGTACCCGCCCCACACCTTCGGCTTCCGCGGGGCGGGCGGGACGTCCAGGTGCACCCGCCACGCGTCCAGCACCTCGTCCCAACGCCCGCGCCGCACCAGCGCGTCGCGGAGCGCCTCGAACAACTGCGGGTGGGTCGGTTCCAGCGCGACCGCCCGGCGGTGCTGTTCGATCGCCTCGTCGTGCCGCCCGAGCCGGTCGAGCGCGATGCCGAGGTTCGACCTGAGGACAGACGAGTGTGGGGCAACCTGCAGGCAGGCCTCGAGCTCGCGGAGGCCGTCGGCGGTGCGGCCACTGTCCAGGAACACGGCCCCCCGCGCGGACAGCGCGAAGAGCGATTGCGGGTCGAGCCCGAGCGCCGTGTCGATCCGCGCCAGCGCCTCGTCGAACCGGCGGGCCAACCGCAACGCCTCGGCGAGCTCGACGTGCGGGAGCGTCGACTCCGGGCGCAGGACCGACGCGACCTCGATGTAGCGGATCGCCTCGGAAAGTTCGTTCGCCTTGCGCAAAGCGAGCCCGAGCTCCAGGTTCGCCCAGAAGTTCAGTGGGTGGGCCTGCCGCACCCGGCGCAGGAACGGGAGCGGGTCCCGGTCGGCCGCCTCCATCCGTTCGTAGGCCACGAGCAGCAGCTCCACCGGCTGCCGGGCGAGGCCCGGGTCCGCCTCGGCCGCCGCGGCCGCCGCCGGGTCGCGCCACGTCGCCGGGTCGAGCGCGCGGTCGCGCCAGCCGGTCGGGTCGGGAGCGGCGCGCTTGGTCACTTCCTCGAGCCACGCGACCTGCCGGGCGTCCGGCGCGCACCGCATCCACTCGTACAGCGCGCCGACCAGCGCCGGGCGGACGTCGGACGCGGCGACCCGCGCCGCGACGCCTTGTGCGTCGGCCGCGTCGTCGCCCAAGCCCGCCTCGAGGAATGCGGCCGCGTACTGGCCGTTCGCCCACTTCGTCGGCAGCGCGCCGCCGCTGGACAGGAGCAGCCGGTCCGAGCGGATCCGGGCGAGCCGGCGGACGAGGTCGGCGTCCCGCCCGGCCGCCGCCAGCCGCGCGCGCAGCCCCGCCGGCCCACGATCGCCGAGCCGCGCCGTCGCGCGCACCAGCGCGGCGGTCGCGTCGTCCCACGCGGCCGCCCGGTGTGCCGCGGCGACCCGGTCGAGGTCCTGCGCGACGTCCCGTGCGACCGCCGCCCGGTCGGCCAGCACCCACACCGACCCGCCCCCCACGATCACGGCGGCCACTACCGCTGTAGCGACCGCCGCGGCCACCGCCGGCCGCCGCCGCACCCACTTGATCCCGCGCTCGACGCGACCCACGGGCCGCGCCGCGATCGGTTCGCCCCGGACGAACCGCCCGAGGTCGTCCGCCAGCGCCGCGGCCGTTGCGTACCTGCGCGCCGGCTCCTTGCCCAAGCATTTGAGGCAGATCGTCTCGAGGTCCCGCGGCACCTTCGTGTTCAGCCGCCGCGGCGGTGCCGGCTCGTCGGCGATCACCTGCCGCTCGGTCTCGGCCGCCGACTCGCCGCGGAACGGCGGCCGCCCGGTCAGCAGCTCGTACAGGATCGCGCCCAGCGCGTACACGTCCGCCGCCGGTCCGACCGCGCCCCGGCTGCCGCCGGCGGCCTGCTCGGGCGCCATGTAGCTCGGCGTGCCGAGCCGCGTGCCGGATAGGGTCAGGCCGAACGCCTCGTCCCCTCCGGACTGCAGGGCCAGGCCGAAGTCGCTGACCTTCGGCGTCCCGTCGGCCGCGAGCAGGACGTTGGCCGGCTTCAGGTCGCGGTGGACGATCCCGGCCGCATGCGCCGCCTCGACGGCCCGGGCCAGCGTCGTCACGAGCGCGGCGGCGTCGGCCGCCGGTTGTGGCGTCCCCGCCAGTCGGCCGGCCAGGCTGCCGTTGTCCATCAGCTCCATCGTGAAGTACGGCCGCCCGCCGTGCTCGCCGACCTCGTAGACCTGGACGACGTTCGGGTGCCGCAGCGCCGCGACCGCCTCGGCCTCGCGGTGGAACCGGGCCCGCTCGACCCGCCCGGCGTACGCGCCGCTCAGCAGCGTCTTCAGCGCGACCGGTCGGTTCAGCCGCAGGTGGCGGGCCCGGTAGACAACCCCGACTCCGCCGCGGCCGAGGAGGGCCTCGACCGCGTACCCGGGGATCGACGGCAGGGCCTCGACCGAGTCGACCGGGCCGCCGGGAAACGGCCGCGCCGACGGGAACAGGTCGCCGAGCTGCGCGTCGAGGCGTCGGCACCGCTCCCACGCCGCGCGGACGACGGGCAGCAGGTCCGGGCGGTCGGCGCACACCTGCTCGGGCGGCCGGCCTGAGCCCAAGGCTTCCTCAAGGAGTCGCAGGACGTGAGGGTCTTCCTCGTCCACGGGCATCATAATCACCGACACTCCTATCGATCGGCCGCCGTCCCGAACGATGGCGGCGGCGGCGGCGGCGGCGGCGGCGGCGCGGGGCCGAGGTCGCCGAGGCGGCGGGACAGCAGGGCGAGGCACCGGTTCAGCCGCCGCTGGACCGTCTTAACCGACACGCCGACGACGTGTGCCGCCTCCGGCTGGGTCAGGCCCTGGACGCGGACCAGGTTGAACACCTCGCGCTCGTCGGGAGGCAGGCGGTCGATTTCGGCGAGGATCCGGGCCAGCCCCGGCCCCGGCCGTGACGACGACGCCGAGGGCCCGGCGTCGGACGACTGCGGCGCGGGCGCCGCGCAAACGTGCGAGTCGCGCAGCTCGACCGCGGCCGCCTGCTCGTCTAAGCGGCGGGCCAGGTCATTCAATTCCCACCGAATGTGCTGGTTGGCCAGTGCGAAGAACTGCCGCACCGTCGTCGGGCGGACGCTGCGCATCGCCTTGAGCAACCGCTCGACCACCGCGCTGAGCAGCTCGTCCGGGCGGAGGTTGAGTGGCCCGCGGGCCAGCCGCGGGTACGCCCGGAACAGCAGGCCGGCGCAGAGCTGGTGCAACCGGTCGGCCGACCGGCCGAGCAGGTCGCGCACGATCGGCTCGGCTGCCGAGTCCCCGCCAGCGTCGGCCAAGTCATTCAGATACCGTTGGACGGCGGCGGTCGTCCGATTCTCGTCCATCGCCGACGGATGATAACGACGGGTGTACGGACGGCACGACGTTAAGTTTGCGCTAAGGTGCTGATCAGCTTCGGCGCCTCCGGTTCCGGAGCTTCCCGAATCGAGCGCGTCCGGCGACCGCTGGGCCGGGCCCCGCTACCGTCTTTCATCCGGGGCGTCCCACACTTGACGCGGGCCCAGAAGACGCACTTCAACCCGGTCGACCAACACGGGACGTCACTGCTCGAGGCGTGGGCTGATCGCAACGGTCGCGCGCGTCAGGAACACGCAGCGGGTGCGAAATGGGTCGAGTCGCGCTTTTACACGATCCAGTACGTCGACCACGTCGGTAAGCGTTGCCGCGTCCGCGGCTACACCGACCGGGCCGCTTCGGAGCAGAAAGCGGCCCAACTCGAGCGCCGGAGAAGGTTCGGGGCGGGGAGGGGCTGGTCGACGTCCGGATGTTCGACCTGAACGACTCCGTCGAGAAGTTGGCCCTGCCCGCGCTGACCCATATGGAAGTGTCTGCTCGAACAGGCACGGACGGCGCACCGACGCAAGTCCCGCTCATTGGCAGGGACATGCAACAAAAAACCCCTCCCGGCACGGGAGGGGCGATAGCTGGGGTACTAGGATTTGAACCTAATAAAAGTGGGATAGAACCCCATATTATTCGCGTTTTCTATGAAAACTGATGCACGCACTGATGCGCTGTCGTATACTCCCGCCCGCAACGTGGTTCTGAGCGAGGAGAACGAATGGCGAGCATCGTGCGGCGGACGTACAAGGTGAAGACGGCGGACGGGCGGACGGTCACGAAGTCGTGCCGGCACTACACGGTGTACTACGTGGACCCGTAGTCGGGGCGCCGGAAGTGGGCGAAGGGGTACACCGATCGCAGCGCGACAATGCAGTTGGCGGCGCGGCTGGAGAAGGCGGTGGCGCGGGGGGCGGAGGGGCTTGAAGACCCCTTTCGTGTTCACCGAGGGCGGCCGATCGGCGAGCACGTGAAGGAGTACGTCGCGGACCTGCGCGCGGGCGGGCTGGACCCGATGTACGTGTACAACGCGGAGAACCGGCTGAACCGGCTCGTGAAGGAGTGCGGGTGGGCGTGCCTCGACGACGTGGAGCCGAACTCGTTCATCCGGTGGCGCGAGCGCGAGCGGACGGACGAGACGATCAAGCGGAAGGCGCGGCTCGGGAAGGGCGCGTCGGCGACGACGCTGAACCAGTACCTCGACACCGCCCGCGCGTTCACGAACTGGTGCGCGTCGAACCACCGGATGCCGGGCGTGCCGATGCCGCGGCGCGGCGGCCGCAAGGGCCGCGCCGGGCAGATGGGGCAGATGGCGCTGGCGCTCGCGAGCGTGGCTAAGGTCAACGGCGAGAAGCGGCGCAAGCGGCGGGCGCTGAGTGACGCGCAGGTCGCGGCGCTGCTGGCGGCGGCGCCGGCCGATCGCGTGCTCGCGTACCGCACGGGATTCGCGACCGGGCTGCGGCGGTCGGAACTGGCCGACCTCCAGTGGGGCGATCTGCGGCTGAACGCGATTAACCCGTGCGTGCAGCTCCGGGCGCAGGCCACCAAGGCGCGGCGGGGCGACGTGATCCCCCTGCCGCAGTCGCTGGCCGCGGTGCTGCGCGAGGCGCGGCCCAAGGAGGCGAAGGAGAACGCGCCGGTGTTCGCGGCGGTGCCGTGCATCGAGTCGTGGAAGGCCGACCTCGCGCTGATCGGCCTCGCGTACAAGGACGACCAGGGGCGGCAGCTCGACTTCCACGGCGGGACGCGCGGCACGTACAACACGCGACTCTCCTAGAGCGGGCGGTCTCTCGTTGAGCGGATGCGGCTGATGCGGGTGACGGACCCGAAGCTGGTGAACGAGACGTACGTCGACGACGGGCAGCTCGGGCTGGACGTGGCGGCGCTGCCGGAGATCGAAGCGAAGGCGGGGAGCGCGGGGGCGGTCGAGGGGCAGGCGGGGTAGCCGACCGGCCTGAGCCCGCCGCAACGGCGCGGCTAATGGAGCCAATGTGGATAACATGTGCACGGCCGTGACGCCCGTTGCGGTAATGTTGGCCACACCCTAACATTGTCCGCACTATTGGAGCCGGTCGGACTGATCCCCGACCTGCCGGCCCCGGCGGCGGCGGCGTTGATTCGCCTAGCACCGTCCCGCCTGAGCTGGCCCGATCGAGAGCGAGGCGAAACGTGCCCGTCAACGTTGCACCATTTCGAAGTCCGCGGCATGTGGTCATTACCGTGGAGGCATATCGGTGGCTGGAGGACCGTGCCAGCGAGTGGGGGGACCGGTATGGCAACCACAGGCTTGGGCGGGTCAGCCCCGGCTTCGGCGACTTTGCGAATCGGGAGGTAGAGCGGCGTCTCACTGGCCTGCGACGGCTCGGGAAAGTGTTGTGCCTCGGAGGACAAGCCTTGGACATCCCGCGCGATTGGCTGAACCAATTCGCGGCTTATCTTCATGACTTCGACCGCGACTATTGGCGGTTTACGGATCCGGAGCGGGGAACGTTGAACATCGATGAGATTCTGGGTGAGATTAAGCGACGGGCCTCCACGCTCGCGCTGGTCGAGGGGGGTGAGGGAACGCCTCTGCCGGCGATAGAGGCTCATTGGGGCGTCACCGACTGCGTCGCGCAAGCTCTGACGTTGAAGCTCGACAAGCTCCGCGACCTCGCTCTTTACGTTTCGAATAAGGGCCAGTTTAAGACCAAGGATTGGGCTGATACACGGGATGAGTTTCTGGGCTTCTGCAGCAAGATGGCTGCTCGCAAGGTGCCGGCGGCGCCGCTGCGCGATCTGCTCGCGGGAGACCCCAGCCCGACCACCCAAGCCCTCGACTCGTTTGCAACCTACCGCGCCGCCAGAATCAAAGAGCAAGGCTTCAACCCCGGCCCACTTCAATCGAAGTTTCCCGACCCCTGCGCCGGCCGAGACTTCAACTTCGGCCCGGACCCGAACGCGCCGTACTGGCCGGCGTCCGAGTTGAAGGCAAAGTATGGCATCCCTCCCGGCCGCTTGAGGACGGCGAAGCGTCGCGGTCAACTGCCATTCGACATCCCCCCCCATACAAAGCGTCCGCGCTATTCCTTGCCTGTCGCTAGGCGGCTCTGGCCCGAGGATTTTGAACATTAGTCCATCTCGCCACACCCTTCCGCGCCGGCTCGTCCGCGTCGTGTGCGAGGACGCTTAGGGCCGCCTAGGGCCGCTGAGTCCACCCCTCGGAGAAGTTCGGAGCCGGTCAGCGCAGCCCGGAGCAGTTTGGCGCAAACCGCGGCTTGTGTCGGGTCCTGCGGGTCCTGCGGGTCCTGCGGGTCCTGCGGGTCCTGCGGGTCCTGCGGGTCCTGCGGGATCCTGCCAGGTCCTGCCGCGTTTGACCCACCGCACGGGATGCACGAGATGTGTCGGCTTTTTTACGCCGTAAGCGACATGCACGTTCGCTAGCCACAACGGGGATACTTGGGGCAAAGACGGCCAAACAAGGCATGGAACCGGTACCGGGAATCGCGGGAATCGCCGGGAATTGCGGCAATCACCGGGAATCACCGAATCCCACCGAACCCCGCCGAACCCCGCCGAACCCCGCCGAACCCCAGCGAACCCCCGCCGAAACGCGCCGATCCCCCAGGGCTCCCCCAGATTGCTGGTTCCTCGGAATGTCGCCGGTTGTGCTTCTAGTGTCGCCAGTTGGCGCGGCCACCTACGGACACCGGCGGACATTTGGGCGGAAGGCCACGGAATCCGGCGGAATCCGGCGGAAAGACGCGATGTCTTGGCGGCTCGATAACACGGACATTCCCGCCGGGTTTCCTCCGGGTTCCCTGCTGAAATCCCCTCGGCAGGAGTAACGGACTGTTTTCCCGAAACGTTACAAAGCGCTTCAGATGTGGCCAAAGGGTGAATCCGATTAGATCGCGCTGTTCGCTGGGGTTGCTGCTGCATTAGATGGTCCCATCATGCAGACGTTGCTCTTGCCCGCCCAAGTTGATCGGATCTTCAAATGGCCACGAGGACGTGCGGCGCGGTTCGCGAAGGCGAACAAGATCGCGCACGTCGAATTGCCGGACGGCGAAATCAGGTTCGTCGAAGCCGAGATCGAGCGGTTGCTGAACCACTCGGTTCGCGAGCCTGCGACGGCCGGAGAGGCGGTGGCTAATGTCGCGTAGCGCCGCCACCCCGCCGCCTGCCCGCCAGCGCCGCGGTCAGCGCCGGTCGGCGGAGGTCGAGTCAGAATCGGCGGAGGCGTCTCCGTGGCCGGCACTCCTCGACGTGCGGATGACCGCCCGCTACGTCAGCCTCGGCGTCTCGACGGTCTGGAGCCTGGTTTCCTCCAAGCAGTTCCCCCCCGGTCCGCGTTCTTAGCCGCAGCCGCTGGCGGAAAGAAGACATCGACCAGTGGATCGCGGACCAGGCGTGAGCGCGCCTTCCCGCTACGTACGTACCTGGCCAGAAGGGGCGAAGGGAGCTTGGTGGACGGACTCGCTGCGGAATTCCTTACCGATCTATACCCCCGGATGCCCGGGGGCTTGAGTTTGGTGGTCTGGACGAACCCGGGTCGGCGGTCGGCGTGGTGCGACACGCCGGCGGAGGGGGCGCGGGCGGCGGGGGAACAGGCGGGGTCGAAGAACGTGTACGTCGGCGCGAGCCTGCAGGACAGGCGGGCGGCGATGGCGGAGGCCGCGGCGCGGGAGCGGGAGGCGGCGGAGCGCGAGGGGCGGCCGCCCCAGCCGATCGACCCGGAGTACGTCCGCGGGTTCTCCGAGACGGCCGGCGGGATCGGCGCGTTCTGGTGCGAGGTGGACGTCAAGGGCCCCGGGCACAAGGAGCAGAACCTGCCGCCGACGATCGGGGACGCGCTCAATGTGCTGGCGAACACGTTCCCGACGCCGACCTGGCTGGTGCGCACCGGCGGGGGGGTTCAGGGGTGGTGGTTGCTCGACGACGTTTGGGTCTTCGAGAGCGCCACGGAGCGAGACCGTGCTGCCCGGCTGCTCGGCGGATGGGTGGACACGCTCGGCGACGCAATCCGAGCCAAGGGGTGGGTGCCGGACACCGCCGTTCGCGACTTGGCCCGCGTGCTGCGCGTCCCCGGGACATTCAATCGCAAGCCGGAGATGGTCGAGCCGGTGCTGGTCACTGCGGAACGGATCGACCAGCGGTACGGGGTCGCGGAGCTGGAGAAGCTGATCCGGTGGCCAGCGCCGCGCCTGGTGTCAGCGGGGAAAGGGTTCACGCCGCGGCCGTGGGTGGGCGGGCAGACGCTGAGCGACCAGGAGAAGGCGGAGGTCGCGCTGTCGAAGCTCGGGTCGTTCCGGGTGGACGAGTACCGGGCATGGGTCGGGGTGGGGCAGGCGCTGCACGCGGTCGACGCGAGCGCGGCGATGTGCGCGGTGTGGGACGCGTGGAGCCGGCGGAGCGCGAAGCACGAGGACGGCGCGTGCGCCCGCAAGTGGGGCACGTTCGGCACGCGGGGCGGGAAGTCGCTCAAGCTCGGGAGCTTGATCCGCTGGGCGCAGGAGGACACCGGCGTACGGGACATCTTCACACCGCCGGAGGTCAAGACGAGGCGGGCCGAGCGGAAGACGGCGGTGGCGCCGAAGGTGCCCGCCGGCGACGGGGACGAGGCGGGCCCCCCTGCCGACGACGCGGAGGAGGGCGCGTTCATCCTCGACCCCGCCGCGCCGCTCGTGACGGCGCGGCGGTTCTGCGAGGACACGTACCGACACGTGGGCCGTCCGACCCTGCTCTACGCGGGCGGGACGTTCTACTTCTGGAACGGGTCGGCGTACGAGGAGGTCGAGCCGGCGGCGCTGCGGAAGCAGGTGTACGACTACACCGAGCCTGCGAAGCGGTGGGTGAAGCAGGGGGACGGGCTCGTGCTGGAGGACTTCAAGCCGACCCCCAACAAGGTGAGCCAAGTCATCGACGCGCTCGCGTCACACGCGTACGCGAAGGCCGCGGCCCCCTGCTGGCTCTGTGACGACGCCACGCTCCCCCCGCCAGTCGAGATCATGTCGGCGAAGAACGGACTGCTGCACCTGAACGCCAAGGACGGCAACCCGCTCCGCCCGCCGACCCCGGCACGGATCCTGAGCGCGGTCATCGGGCTGGCGAACGTCTGCGGCCCGACCCTGTCCAGCCTCGCGACCAACTTCGGGCTCTGGCCGCTGGTCAACAAGCAGCTCGCCGTGATCTCCGACGCCCGGCTGAGCGGGCGGCGCGCCGACGAGGCGGTGATCACCGAGCGGCTGCTGGCGATCAGCGGCGAGGACGCCATCACGATCGACCGAAAGAACCTTCAGCCGGTCACCCTGCGGCTGACGGCGCGATTCATGTTCCTCTCGAACGAGCTGCCGATGCTGGCCGACGGGGATCGTTCGAGTCGTGACGGGAACGGTCCAAGTTCGGACGGGAGAGCTCTCCGTCTCGACGGGGAGGTTCCGCGTCTCGACGGGCGCGGCTCAAGTCCGGACTTGAACGATCGAGGTCTGGACGGCACGCTTCCAAGTTCGGACGTGGGCCGCTGAAGTCCGGACGGGGACCGTCCAAGTCCAGACTTGGAGCGCCCAAGTCTCGGCGGGGACCGCTCAAGTCCGGACCTGGGAGAGTTCCGGAAGACCGTGATCGGACCTTGCCGGCCCCGCCCCGGCCGGACACCCCCGCCGGCCGCGCTTTTCCCGGACTCCGGGCCCGCTTCCACCACGGAGGCACGGAGGGCACGGAGGAGACAGTCCGGATCACCGCGCCGTGCCCCGCCCGGCCGCCGGGGTACAATGCGGGGATGCCCGATTCGCCGTACTACGGAGAAGACCTCGAGCGGCGGGCGCGGGAACTGAAGTTGACCTGCCCGGATTACGCCGGCGCGCTCCGCGTGCGGCTGGAGTTGGAAGACTGGCACGCCCGGAGCGGCGCGGGCGTCCACGAGCGGACGCGGAACCTCAACCAGCTCGCCCTCCTGGCGGTGCACGCGGGCGTGCTCGGCGAGGCGGAACGGGCCGCGCGGGAGTGCGTCGAACTTTACCGCCCCATCGCGACGGAGCGGGACGAGCGGCTGGCCACGTACGTGATGATGTTGTCCGCCGTGCTGGCGGAAGCCCGGAACTTCGAGGAGGCGGTCGTCCACGGCGAGCGGGCGGTGGAAATGTTCGCGGCCCACCACGGCGCGCAGGACAGCTTCGTCCTTTACCGCAAGCGCGACGTCGACCGGATGCGCGCCGGGGACACCGGGCCGTATCTCGACGAGGCGTAGCGACCGGCGGCGCTCGACCAGACGTCAGCCGACGCCGGGGGCCCGCTTCCACCCCGGAGTCTTGCGACACGGGGGCGCGTCCCGGATAAGGTGCCCGGACGGGCTGCCGTCGGCGACGAGACCAACCCGCCGGCCTGGACGACAGCCCCTGACCCCGCTGTCATACCCGCCGGCGGGCGGCGTAGGGTTCTCCGGTGAGACACGGCGGCGACCAACTTCTCGACCGGGACGCGTTCCGCGACGCCACCGTCGCGCGGGACGGGCGGCGGTGCGTGATCTGCGGCCGCGGGGAGGCCGATGCCCCCGGGCTGCGGCTCGACGCACATCACGTCGTCGAGCGGCGGCTGTTCCGGGCGCCGCACGAGGCGGGCGGCTACTTCCTCGACAACGGCGCGACGCTGTGCGACGACGGCACGCTCGCCTCCTGCCACCTGCGAGCCGAGGCCACGCTGATCTCGTGCGACGAGATTCGGAAAGCGGCCGGCGTCGGCCGGATCGTCCTGCCCGAGCATTTGTACGCCGACCAGCCGTACACGAAGTGGGGCGACCCGATCCTCGCCGACGGGCGGCGGATGCGCGGCGAACTGTTCGGGGACGAGAGCGTCCAGAAGGTCCTGGGGCGCGGCGGCGTGCTGCCGCTCTACACGAAGTACGTCCGCCACCCGCGCACGTACCACCTGCCGTTCAGCCCGAAGGTGAAGACCGGCGACCTCGGCGACGACCGCGCGATGCGGTCGACGGCCGCGTTCGACGGGCGGCGCGTGATCGTGACGGTCAAGATGGACAGCAGCCAGGCCACCGCCTACGACGACTACCTGCACGGCCGCACGGTCGACTTCAAGAGCAACGTGACGTGGCACTGGCTCCAGAACTTCCACCGCAAGTTCGCCCACGAGATCCCGGCCGGCTACCGGGTGAACCTCGAGAACCTGTGGGGCGGCGCGACGCAGGACATCGAGTACCGCCACCTGCCGCTGTTCGTGACGGCGTTCATGATGTGGGACGACCGCAACGTCTGCCTGTCGTGGGACGAGTCGGTCGAGTGGTTCGCGCTGTTCGGCGAGGCGCTGCGCGACGCCGGCGTGCCGCAGGGGCTGCCTCACGTCCCGGTGCTGTACGACGGCGTGTGGGACGAGGACGTGATCCGGGGCCTGCACCGGCCGACCTACGGCGGCGACCCGATGGAGGGGTTCGTGGTGCGGGTGGCCGACCGCTTCCCCTACGCCGACTTCCGCCACGCCGTCGGCAAGTACGTCCGGGCCGAGCACCGCGTGCGCCACGGCGGCGAGCTGCGCCGCAACCGCCTTGCTGGCGAGGAGTGACGGCCGAACACGCCGTTTGGAAGCACGCCCCGCTTCCACCCCGTCGTCACGGGACACCGGGGCGCGGTCCGGATAACGTGCCCAAACCGGCCGCCGTCGGCGGCGGGGCCGTCACCGTGTGGGCGAAAGGCGAGCATGAAGCTAAACGAGGTCGTGCCGTGGGGACGGTCGCTGGGCGAGTACCGTCGCATGTTCGCCCTGACCGACGCCGACCTGCGCGGGCGGGTGCTGGGGTGCGGGGACGGCCCGGCCAGCTTCAACGCCGAGGCCACCGCCCTCGGGCACGCCGTCGTCTCCTGCGACCCGATCTACGCCTTCTCCGGGGACGAGATCCGGGGGCGGGTGGAGGCGTGCCGCGCCACGATCGTCGAGCAGGCCCGCCGCAGCGCCCACCGGTTCGTCTGGCGGGAGTTCGCCGACCCGGACGCCCTGGGCCGCGCCCGCCTCGCCGCCGCGGGGCGGTTCCTAGCCGACTACGAAGCGGGCCGGGCGTCGGGCCGGTACGTCGCCGCCGCGCTCCCGCACCTGCCGTTCGCCGACCGCCAATTCGATCTGTGCGTCTGCTCGCACTTCCTGTTCCTGTACGCCGACCGCCTCGACCTCGCGTTCCATCTGGCGGCCGTGCGGGCGATGCTGCGCGTCGCCGGGGAGGTGCGGGTCTTCCCCCTGCTCGACCTGGACGGCCGGCCCTCGCCGCACGTCGCGCCGGTCTGCGCCGCGCTCGAAGCCGACGGGTGGGAGGTCGCCGTCACCCGGGTGCCCTACGAGTTCCAGCGCGGCGGCGACCACATGATGGTCATGCGCGGCCGTCCCGCCTGACGCCCCCGCGGCGGCGGCGGCGGCCGGCCCGTCCGCGGGCGGGGGCGCGATGGCGGCAACCGCGGCGGGCGGCTACAACACGGCCTCACGGTCGCGTCCGGCTCGATCCGCCGTACCGGCTCGACCCGCTTGCGTGGGACACCGGCCGTCCCGCGCACGCGGCCCCGTTCGGAGAGGAGGCGGTCGCATGGACATCCTGGACCGGCTGCTCGGCCACGACGCGTGGACGACGCGGCAACTGCTGATCCGCTGCCGGGGGCTGACCGACGAGCAGCTCGACCGCCGGTTCCCGATCGGCCACGAAAGCCTTCGCGACACGTTCGTCCACGTCGTGCGGAACATGGAAATCTGGACGGACCTGATCTGCGAACGCCAGATCGGGCCGCGGCCCGGGCCGGAGGGGGCGACGGTCGCGCGGCTGATCGAGCGGCTCGACGCGGTCGCGGTCGAGTTCGGCGCGGCGGCGCGGCGGCTCCGGGACGAGGGGCGGCTGGACGACCTCTTCGCCGACGCGGTCGGCCCCGACGACGTTGACCCGGTCATGAAGACGTTCGGCGGCGCCATCGCCCACCTCGTGACCCACTCGATGCACCACCGGGCGCAGGTGCTGAACATCATGCGGCGCCTCGGGATCGCGGACCTGATCGAGGGCGACCTCCTCGGGTGGGAGGCCGCCCACCGCCCGGGCGGATGGAAGCGACGCAGCGAGGTGCGGGCGGGCGACGGGCCGCGCGGCCCGGTCGCCGGATGAGCAAGAGAGACGCGGGCCGGCTTGCGGGGCGAGTCCCGGGCGTCCGTTCGCGGCGTCACGATTCGTCTTCCCGCACTCGGGGGCGCGCTCCCCCTGACCGCGTCGTGTCCGATCTAAGCCACCTGAGGAGGCGAATGTTCAACTGCCCGCTGAGTCCCGACAAGGCCGACCGGCTGATCGACGCGCTGGCCCTGCCCGCCGCGGCGCGGGTGGTAGACGTCGGGTGCGGGACGGGCGAGTTCCTCGTCCGCCTCGTCGAGCGGTGCGACGCCGGGGGGACGGGGATCGACCCGGACGCCGACGCGCTCCGGCAGTGCCGCCGCCGGTGCGAGGGGCGGATTCCGGCGGAGCGCCTGGACCTGCACCCCGTGGAGGCGGCGGCGTTCGCCTGGCCCGACCAACCGTTCGACGCGGCGATCTGCATCGGCTCGACGCACGCGTACGGCGGGTTCGTCCCCGCGCTGCGGGAGCTGGCGGGCCGCGTGCGCGCCGGCGGCGTCGTCCTGATCGGCGATTTGTTCTGGCAGAAGCCGCCCGGGCGCGAGTCACGGGACGTGATCGGCGACGACGGCTGGCCGCCCGAGGACGCGGACTACGCGGCCGGGCTCCGCCACGGCTGGGCCGAGGGCCTGACGCCGCTCTACTCGGTGCCGAGCAGCCCGGACGAGTGGGACCACTTCGAGGGCAATTTCGCCGCCCGCGGCTACCGCCGGGCCTACGCCCTCCCGTCCGCCGGCGAGCGCCGCGCCGCGCTGGAGCGGACGCGCCGCTGGCAGGCCGCCTACGTCCGGTGGGGCCGCGAGACGATGGGGTTCGGGTTCTACGTCTTCCTGAAACCGCCCGCGATGATCGACGGTTAGCCGCCGCCGGCTCGGGGCGGACGCGCGGGCCCTGACGTTCGAACGCCCCGCTTCCACCACGGAGGCACGGAGGGCACAGAGGGGAACCGCCTGGATGACTCGGGGCGGACGGGCGGCGGCGGTCTTCGGACGGCCCGCGACGCTGCCGCCGGTGCTCCGGCCGCCCTGGCGGCCTTCGTCGGGGCCGGTCATCCCCCGCGATCCGCCGCAGGCGGCGCAGGAAGCGCCCATGCCCGCCCGGCCGCCGGTCGACCGGCCGGTAGGTGGAGTACAGCGGGCCGCGCCGCGGGGGTTCCCGCGGGATGCGATCACCCTCGGGCGTGAAGAACTGGTCGTGGGACACCTTGCTGCACAGGCCGGCCCAACGGATCTCGATCGTGCCCGGGCCGGCGGGGTGGGGGGAAGACGAAAAGGTCGGTCGAGCCGCAGGTGATGCACTTCGGCGGCGATCGCCGCTTCTCGCGCCACCGCCGCCGCGCCTGCAGCCGCTCGAGGACCTGGCGTCCGTACGCCCCCTGGCGCGGGAACCCGTAGCGGTTCCGCGGCTCGGCCGCGATCGCGCGATCGATCGCCTCGACCGGTTCGACCTCTTCGCCGTGCGTGAGTCGGCCGCAGCGGTGGCACCAGACCGGCGCGGTCTGCAGGTCGATCCGACTGCCGTCCTCGAACTCGTAATAGTCCCCCGTCGAATCGGAGAACCGCTCCACGCGGCCCTCGGGCAGGTACCGGACCTGGTACATGGCGGGCATCCCGCGATTGTACACCGCCGGCCCGGACGACGGCGCGTCGGCGGATCGCCCGCGCGGGTCACGACGGCGCTCGCCCGAACCCGCCCGCCCTCCCAACCCGACCGGCCGAGGGCCCGACGGAAGACGGCCCCATTCAGTCGCGCGTCGCCGCCGCCGCCTCCGCCGCCGTCCCCCCGCCGGCCGTCGCCCCCTCCGCCGGCGGGGGCGCGATGGCGGCAACCGCGTCGACGCTCCGGACGCCCCGCTTCCACCACGGAGGCACGGAGGGCACGGAGGGGGACCGTCTGGATAACACGGGTCCGCACGGGGGCAGGGAAGGCCTTGGACACCGTCCGGAATGACCGAGCGACGTCCCTCCCGCGCGGCTTCCCCGCGGCAGGGGCGGAGTGAGGAGAGGGGGAGTTTGAGGGGGAGAGGAGCGTCTCCCCCTCAAGCCGAACGCCGCCGGCAGGACGCCGCTTCCGAATCCGGTCTTCGGCCTTCGGCTCTGAGGCTCAGGCTCGAAGAGAGGGCAACGACTTTGCCGCCGGTACTCCGGCCGTCTTGCCGGTCTTCGCCGTAGGCCGGCCCACGGGCGACGGCACGGAAGGCCGGCGCGTGCAGGGACGGGCCTGGCGGCCGAGATGCGATTCAGTCGCGCGCCGCCGCCGCCGCCGCCGCCGCCCCGGTCGCGGCGTCCGCCCCGCCGGCCCCCCTTGCCGCCGCCGCCTTCGCCCGGCGGCGGTCGCGGTAGTCGTCGACCCAGATCATGGTGACGCAGAACAGCATCATCAGCGCCACCGCCATCCGCACCCACCGCAGCCCGGCCGGCGGCGGGGTGGGGGCGAACAGCCGCAACCCGACCTGCACGATGACGCCGACGATCAGGAGGATCCCGTAGTTCATAGGAGTGCCCGCCATCCTAACCCGCCGCCGCCCGGGCGGGCTGCTGCCCCGTTCAGGGCAGTTGGACGCCGGCTTCAATGCGCTGAGGGCACTGTTGCGGCGGGGCGAGGCGTCGCCTATACCGGCGGCGGGCAACCGGGAGGCCGACGACGTGGCGATCCTTCACAACAAGGCGGGACAGTGGGGCAAGGACGTCGCGTGGCGGAAGTTCCAGCTTTGGCTGTCGGCGGCCCTGGTCGTGATGACAGCGCTTGGGTTCGCCGGCGGGGCGTTCCTGACGCGCGGGATGGGGTACGCGGGCTTCGCCGTCTTCATGACGATCCTCGCCGGATTCTGGCTGCTGCTCGGGCCGTTCAACCGCATGGTCGACGCGCTGGCGAAGGAGCGAATCCGCTACCTGCGCGGGGCGCAGGCCGAGGCCCTCGTGGCGTGGGCGTTCCAGTCGCTGGCGGACGACTGGCACGTGTTCAACAACGTACAGCTGGAGGAGGCGAGCGACGTCGACCACGTGCTGGTCGGGCCGGGCGGCGTCTGGTGCGTGTCAACCAAGAGCCACCGCGGCCTGCTGACCGCCGGCCCGGACGGGCAACTGCAGTGGCGGCTGGCGGCGACGACCAGCCGCACCCGCGCGGCCGTCTCGTTCGGCCCGGCCGACGCCGGCAAGCGGGCGTGGGCGCTCGCCCGCGCCCTGAACGCCAAGGGGGAGCCGGGCCCGGTCGGCGAGCCGGTCAGCGTGCTGGTCGCGGTGGCGGCGGCCGCTTGAAGAAGAAGTTGTCAGTTGCCAGTTGTTAGTTGCCAGTAAGAGAAGAGGCGGCGGTTCCCGCGTGGGGGCCGCCGCTTTTCGCTTTCAGCGCTGGGTTCGGATGCCGTCGCGGAAGGGGTCGCGGGGGTCGAGGAGGAGGGTGGCTTCGGCGGTGACGTAGGCGGAGCCCTTGATGGTGGGGATCAGGGTGTCGCCAGCGAGCTCAATCGTGCCTTCGAACGCGCTGCCGACGATGCTTTCCTGGCGCCAGGTTTGGCCGGGCCGCAGTTTGCCGTCGGCGTGGAGGCAGGCGAGCTTGGCGCTGGTGCCGGTGCCGCAGGGGGAGCGGTCGTAGGCGCCGCCGGGGCAGAGGACGAAGTTGCGGTGGCCGGCGAACAGCTCGACGTGGTCGATCTCGGCGCCGCCGCTCCCGGTGATCCCCTGCCGGGTCAGGGCGCGGCGGATGCGCCAGGAGAAGTCGGTCAGGCGCTCGACGTTGGCCAGGGAGACGTCCTGGCCGTGGTCGTCGCAGAGGAAGAACCAGTTGCCGCCCCAGGCGACGTCGCCGGTGACCGGGCCGTGGCCGTCGACGTCGATCCGCACGCCTTGGGCGAGGCGGTAGCTGGGGACGTTGCGGACGGAGACCTGGCCGTCGTCGTGCAGTCGGGCGGCGATCGTGCCGACGGGCGTCTCGATCCGGTGCTCGCCGGGCGCGAGGCGGCCGAGGTGGGCGAGCGTCACCACCAGCCCGATCGTGCCGTGGCCGCACATGCCGAGGTAGCCGACGTTGTTGAAGAAGATCACGCCGGCGGCGCACGCGGGGTCGGTCGGCGGGACGAGCAGCGCGCCGACGACGACGTCGGACCCGCGCGGCTCGTTGACGACGGCGGAGCGGAAGCGGTCGTGGCGGTCGCGGAAGACGGCGAGTTGCTCGGCGACGGAGCCGCCGCCGAGGTCGGGGCCGCCGGCGACGACGACGCGGGTCGGCTCGCCGCCGGTGTGGGAGTCGATGACCTGGACGCGGTGCACGGCGGTTCACTCCTTCGGGTCAGGGGCGGGTCGCGATCGTCCGGCGGAGGAAGTCGGCGAGGTCGTCGGCGAACGGCTTCCACAGGTGCGGCAGGTCGGCCGGCTCTTCCGAGTACTCGTGGTCCCAGAAGAGCACGCGGGGCTTGCGGCCGGCGGGGGCGGGGGCGAGCTCGAGGCAGTAGTAGTCGCCGCCCCAACTGCTGGCGAAGGGGAGGACCGGTCGGCCGGCCGTCCGTTCGAGTTCGGCGCGCGTCTCGCGGGCGTGTCGACCGAGGTCGAGCGCGTCGCCGCGGCCGACGCCGAACAGGCGGGCGAGTCCGCCGAGGGTGCCGCCGTTGGCGCGGCCGAGCAGCGCGCGGTGGGCGGGCGGCAGCGGGACGCCGTGCTCGCGCTCGAACGCGTCGAGCTGGGCGGCCGACGCGGGCGGGTTGACCTGCGTCTCCGGGTGCGCGGCGACGGCGGCCCACAGGTTGTCGTCGATGTGCGTCATCGCGTGGTGCCCCGCCCGCGCGGGTTAGGCGAGCTTCGGGCGGGACTTGATGCCGTCGTGGATGATCTTCAGGACGCGCTCGCGCTCCTCGCCGGCGAGCGGCAGGCGGGGGGCGCGGACGGTCTCGCTGCCCAGGCCGCATTCCTGGATCGCGAGCTTGATGTACTGGATGAACTTCGGGTGGGTGTCGAGGTGGAGCAGCGGCATGTACCAGCGGTAGATCGCGCGGGCCTCTTCCCAGCGGCCGGCGACGGCGAGGTCCCAGAGGCGCTGGTTCTCGGCGGGGAAGGCGCAGCCGAGGCCGGCGACCCAACCGACGGCGCCGAGCATGATGCTCTCGAGCGCGAGGTCGTCGACGCCGGTGAAGATCGCGTAGCGGTCGCCGACGGTGTTGATCAGGTCCGTGATCCGGCGCACGTCGGCGCTGGACTCCTTGATCGCGACGAGGTTCTTCTCGTCGGCGAGTTCGGCGAACATCGCGGGGGTGATGTCGACGCCGTAGCTGACCGGGTTGTTGTAGACGAGGATCGGCAGGCTAGTCGAGCGGGCGACGGTGCGGAAGTGGTGCATCGTCTCGCGCGGGTCGGACTTGTAGACCATGGCGGGGAGGACCATGACGCCGGCGGCGCCGAGGTTCTCCATCTCGCGGGTGTAGCGGACGGCGGCGGCGGTCGAGCTCTCGGCGACGCCGCTGAGGACGGGGACGCGGCCGGCGGCGGCGCGGATCGCGGTGTCCATGACGGCCCGCTTCTCCTGCGGCTCGAGCGTGACGTTCTCGCCGAGCGAGCCGAGCATGACCAGGCCGGTCACGCCGGACTGGATCAGGACCTCGACGTGCTTCGCGGTGGCGACGAGGTCGAGGGACTGGTCAGGCTTGAACTGGGTAGTCAGGGCGGGGAAGACGCCGGTCCAGCGGATGGGCATGGGGGCATGGTGCGGCCGGGGGCGTCGAAATGCAATGGATGCGGCTTGGGTGGCATGGGCAACGGTACTCCGTTGCCCGTGGCTTTGCCCGCGCGGGGAAGACCACGGGCAAACAAGTTTGCCCATGCCACCCAAGGCAGTTCTGAGGTGTCGGCGAACGAACGGGGCTTCGTCGCTCGCGGCTAGATCCTTCGCTGCGCTCAGGATGACCTGCTTGTGCAGGTCACTTGACCGTGATCACGTACGGGCTGACCAGCATGACCGGGCGCTTGTCCATCAGCTGGATCATCTGGAGCTGTTGCACGAACAACTTTCGCATGCTGGCCGGCATCACGTTCAGCGGGCTGTCGGTGCTGATCTTGATGGTGGGGCGGTAGGGCATGCGGGCCTCGTCCTCGCTGGCGCGGCCGGTCAGCATGTCGACGATCGACTTGCTGGCCGGGACGGTGCGGACGTCGTACTTGGCCAGGTCGACCTCGGCGGCGGCGTGCTTGATGGCCTCGGACAGGCCGCCGAGCTCGTCGACCATGCCGAGGTCCCTGGCCTGCTTGGCGAGGAAGATCCGGCCGCGGGCGACCTGGTCGATGTCCTTAATCTTGCCCTTCCGGTTGACCATCACGCGCTCGGTGAACTGCTCGTAGGTCTGCTTCATCCAGGTGGCGACCATGCGCCGCTGGCGGTCGGTCCAGGGCTCGTTCATCGAGAAGAGGGCGGCGTTTTTGCCGCGGGCGAAGGTCTCGGTCGAAACACCGATCTTCTCGAACAGGTCCTTGAGGACGAACTTGCCGCCGACGACGCCGATCGAGCCGATGATGGCGGACGGGTCGGCGAAGATGTGGTCGCCGGCGGACGCGAGGTAGTAGCCGCCGGACGCGGCCATCGACCCGATCGAAACGATGACGGGCTTCTCCTGGGCGGCGGCGTGGACGGCCTGCCACATGACCTCGGACGCCAGCGCGCTGCCGCCGGGCGAGTCGATGCGGAGGACGATCGCCTTGACCGCGTCATCGCGGGTGGCGGCGCGGAACGCCTTGCGGATGTTCTCCGAGCCGACGTTGCCGCCGCCGCCGAGCAGGCCGTCCTCGGCCTCGCCGTCGATGATCACGCCGTCGGCGTGGATCAGGGCGATCGCGTCGGCGTTGCCGCTGCCGGCGGGCTTCTTGCCCATCTGGGCGAGCATGGCAAACGGGTTGGAGAAGTCGATCTTCTCGCGCTCGGGCTCGGCGTAGTTCGCGAGCAAATTGATGTCGCCGCTGAGCTCCTTGGCGATCAGGTCGCGGAGCTCGTCCTGGCTGACGAGGTGGTCGATCAGCTTGCGCTCCTTGGCGACGCGGGCGCTGACGATGCAGTCGTCGATGATCTGCTTGACGGTCTGCTTCGAGACGTCGCGGTTGGTCGCGATCGTGTCGACGAGGAGCTCGTACATCGAGTCGACGATCTTGTTCAGTTCGCCGCGGGCCTCTGGGGAGGGCTCGGTGCGGGTGAACTGCTCGTCGGCGCCCTTGAACTCGCCGATCTGGACGTAGTCGGCCTGGACGCCGATCTTGTCGAGCAGGCCCTTGGCGAACATCGTCTCGATGCCGACGCCGGGGATCATGATCTCGCCGCCCTGGAGGAGGCAGACGTCGGTCGCGCCGCTGGCGGCGACGTAGGTGGCGGTGTCGTAGCCGTCGGCGTAGGCGAACGTGCGCTTGCCGGCCTTGCGGAGCTCGGCGAACGCGGCGCGGATCTCTTGGGCCTGGGCGAGGTTGAAGGAGGAGTTGGCGGAGAAGGTGACGAGGACGCCGCGGAGGTTCTTGTCGTCGCGGGCGCGGTGGAGGCGGTCGATCAGGGTCTGGATGGTCAGCAGGTGCTGGTCGCCGAACAGGGTGAAGTCGGGGGACTTCTCGAGGATCGGCTGGCTGAGGTCGAAGTGGGCGATCTTCAGGAGTTTGTCAGTCTCGGCCTGCTTCTTCTTGTACTTCTCCCAGAGCTCGTTGGGGGTGGGGAAGGTCTCTTCCTTAGCCGCGGCGGTGGTGGTCGGGAGGGTGGTCGGGTTGGGCTTGGCGGGCTTGGTGGCTGGCGTCTCGGGCTTGGGCGGGGCGACGACCGGCTTGGTGGCGGGGTTGAGCGGGACGGGCTTGCCCGGCTTCACCGGTTCGGGCTTGTTGGGGATGTTGTCCTGGGCGCGGGCGGCGGGCGCGGCGCAGAAGCCGAGGGTCAGGGCGAGGGCGATCACGGATCGAAGCATGAAGGGACTCCTGCGGGGGGGTTGGAGGGGACGGCTGAATATAGGTCGGAAAGCGGCGTCCATCAATTGAAATCGGTGCACGTATGGGGCGTCATGAATCAAACGGTGGCGGGCGGGGCGGGTTCTGCCGAATTGGCAGGTGGGTTCGTTTTGCAGAATTTCAGACAGCTTCAACCACGGTGGCACGGAGGGCACGGAGGAAGAGGGAGGGGGCGGTGGGTTCGTTTCGTAGTTTTCGCGGCGCGGTTGCATCCGGTTGCGTGGGGTAACGTCCGGTCGCTTGGGGCGGTGGGGTCGTTTTGCAGTTGGAGGTGCGGGGCGCACGACGGTGCGAGGGGCGCGTTCCGTGGGGCGGGAAGGCCCCTCACCCCTGCCCTCTCCCACGGCCGGTGGGCGGGTCGGCGAGGGGTGTTCATTGGCGGCCTTGGGAGAGGGAGAGTGCTGGTTGCGCGCATGACGGCCTCCACCTATCGGGGTGCTGTTGCGCGCCGGAGATGCGCGCGGTGCAGCGCACGGGGTGGGGGTGGGGCTTTTCTTGGGGTTTGGGCGCGAGAGGATTCTGGTTCTTCGTTTTCGGGTGTTGCGCTTGAGCGCGTAGTGGGTTCACGGACGTGCGGTCACTGTGGGTTGGCTGGGGGACGCGCGGCCGGCGGGGCGATCGGTGGCGGGACGACGCGGATCTGGACGGCGAGGTCGCGGCGGGCGCGGATTTCGACAAGCTGGTTGGGTTGGAGGTCGGCGGGGGTGCCGGGCTTGTAGGAGACGGCGCGGGTGATTTGGCCGCGGGCGTTCATGCGCTCGGCGGTGACGGTGACGAGCGTGACCTGGGTCTTGGCGGGGTCGAGTGTGTAGGTGCGTTCGGCGGGCGGGGCGGCGGCGCCAGGGATGGGGGCGGGGGAGACGGTGATGCTTTTGGCGTCGAGTTTGACGACGGTCGCCGGGGCGGGGACGGGGGCGTTGGGGTCGGGGACGATCAGGATCTCGGTGGCGACGCCGTCGGTAGCGGTGACGTGGACGAGTTGGTCGGGCTCGAGGTCGGCGAGTTCGCCGGGCTCGTGGCGCATGGTGCGGAGGCGCTGGCCGGTGTCGGTCATGCGCTCGTTCATGACGATGGCGTGGCTGACGCGGGTTCGGGCGGGGTCGGTTTTGAGGGTGAGGTCGTTGGCGGCAGGGTCGGGGGCGGGGGCGTTGGGGTCGGCGGGTTTGTCGGGGTTGGCGGCGGGGGGTTTGGCGGCATTGGGCGCGGCGGGGGGGCGGATGGTCAGGGTGCCGTCGGCGACGGCGATGATTCTGGCGGGCGGGGCCTCGGGCATGCCGGGCCGCTGGCGCGGGGCGCGGGGGGCGGGCGGTTGGGCGGGGTCGGCGGCGGGTTGGGCGCCGGCGACGTTGGCGGTGGCGCCGATCAGGGAGAGCAGGACGAGGCACGACGACGGCACGGGCGCGGGACGGTGCATGGTCGCTTCCTCTCCGCCGGGGGGCGGGGTTCGGGATGTTCGGCTTCGCGCTCCTAGCTTCCGGGGTCGGGGTGGAAGTTGAAAGTGGAAAGTTGGAGGTTGGGGGTTTGAGTTTTGGGAGTGGGGTCAGTTGGGTCTGCCCAGCAGGTGTTGCTCGATGAAGCGGGTGCGCTTCTGGCGGCCGAACCGGGTCTCGGCGGCGCCGTGGCCGGCGCCGATCACAACGACGAGCTCGAAGTCCTTGCCGGCGCGCTGGAGGGCGGCGGCGGTCTGGAAGGTGGAGGAGGGGTCGACGTTGCGGTCGAGCTCGCCGACGATCAGCATCAGGCGGCCCTGCATCAGGTGGGCATTGACGACGTTGGAGCTGGCCTCGTAGGACTTGTCGACGGGCCAGCCCATCCACTGCTCGTTCCACCAGATCTTGTCCATGCGGTTGTCGTGGCAGCCGCAGTCGGCGACGGCGACCTTGTAAAAGTCGTGGTGCCAGAGGAGGGCGGCCATCGCGTTCTGGCCGCCTGCGGAGCCGCCGTAGATGCCGACGCGGGACAGGTCCATCTGCGGGAGCGGGCCGGCGGCGGCGGCGCGGATCCAGGCGATGCGGTCGGGGAAGCCGGCGTCCTTCAGGTTCTTCCAGCAGACGTCGTGGAACGCTTTGCCGCGGCCGTTGGTGCCCATGCCGTCGGCCTGGACGACGATCATGCCGAGGTCGGCGAGGCGCTGGCGCTCGCCGTGGTCGGCCGAGAACCGCTTGGGGGTGAAGAAGCCCTGGGGGCCGGCGTAGACGTTCTCGAGGACGGGGTACTTCTTCGCGGGGTCGAAGTCGCGCGGGAGCCATGCGACGCCGTGGATGTCGGTCTTGCCGTCGCGGCCCTTGGCGGTCAGGCGGAGGGGCCAGCGGCCGCCGCGGGCGGCGAGGGCCTCGCGCGCATCGGCGGTTTCGAGCGGGCAAACGGCGGCGCCGTCGGACGCGCGGCGGAGCTCGGTGACGGGCGGGAGGTCGACGCGGGACCAGGTGTCGATCAGGTAGCGGCCGTCGGGCGACCACTGGACGGTGTGCTCGCCGTCGCCCTCGGTCAGGATGGTCAGACCGGAGCCGTCGAGATTGGCGCGGCAGAAGTGGGTGTGGTACGGGTCGTGACCGGGGCGGATGCCGGCGGCGCGGAAGTAGATTTGGCGGCGGACGGGATCGACGCGGTCGACCGCACGCACGACCCAGGGTCCGCCGGTGACCTGGGTTTTCACGCGCCCGGTGCGGGCGTCGTAGAGGTAGAGGTGGTTGTGGCCGTGGCGCTCGCTGGCCCAGAGGAGTTCGTCGTCGCCGAGCCACTCGCAGTAGAACTTGCCGGAGTAGTCGATGAACGTTTGGCTGGTCTCGTCGACGAGGGCGGAGGCGCTTCCGGTGGCGGCGTCCACTGAGACGATCCGGAGCACCTGGTGGCCGCGCTGGTTGTAGAAGAACGTGAAGCGCGACGAGTCGGACGACCAGCGGACGTCCTGGACGGACCAGGGGTTGGGGAAGAGGGCGTCGGCGACGGGGATCCACGCGCGGTTGGCGACGCGGAACAGCATGGGCCTGGGGTGAGCGATTCGGTCGCCGGGGCGGAGGTAGTCGATCGTGCGGAGTTGCGGCTCGAGGCGGTCCTTCGGGGAAGACTCGACGGTGTAGACGGGGTGTTTCTGGGCGGCCTGCAGGCGGATCGCGACGACGTGCGCGCTGTCGGGCGACCAGTGGACGCGGTCGAGGGCGTAGCCGTCGTCGGGACGGCCGTCGGACGTGAGGGGGAGCGGTGCGGGGGCGGCGGCGGCGGCGGCGGCGTCGGATGAGGCGGGGGTGATGAACAGGTTGTCGTTGCGGACCGAGAGCGTCCACTTTCCGTCGGGCGACCTGGGGCCGGTGTGCGGTCGGTCAGCGCGGCGGCCGCGGCGGGGGCGGTCGGTCGCAGCTTGAGTGGTGGCGCGGGTGGTAGCGGGTCGAGTCGAAGCGCCGGGGGTGGTTTGTCGCTCGACGGTGGACGTGCGGAGGTCGAGGCGGAAGGTCGTGCCGTTGGTCGAGGTAAGCAGCAATTCGGCGGGGTCGGGCATGAAGGCCAGAGATTCGACGGGCAGGCGGCTGGGCGTGACCTCGGCGCCGGTGAGTTTGGCGAGGGCGGTGGCGACGCGGTCGTGGTCGAAGGCGGGGGCGCGCTGGCCGGCGGCGGCGTCGACGAGAACGAACTCGCGGGTGCCGCCGGGAAGGTCGTTGCGGTACCAGAAGCGGTTGCCGTCGGTGGACCAGTGGGGGGTGACGCGGTCGCGGTAGACGCGCGGTTGCGCGGGGGCGGTGAGGGCCGGGAGGAGGCAGCAGGCGAGGACGAAGGCGGCGAGGGACAACGTCTGGCCGGCCGGCGCAGGCAGGCGGGTACGGGCGGTTCCGGGGGTGTTCGTGAGGGCGCGCGCCTTGAGGAGGCGTGGCACCGTTTGCGGGTGCGTGGGCAGCGTCGTGGTCGCCGGATGTCGGTGGGGCTGGGTGGACGGCTGGCTCATGCGCGGCATTGTACCCGCGGGTTCAACGGGGGTCGTGGCGCTTGAGACTTATGATCGCGGCCGGCGAGAGGGCCGGCGAAGCGGATCGCGGTCGGCGGATGCCGGTCCAGTCCCTGCTCGCGCGGCGAGCGCGTCACGGCGCTCCGGCGGGCCCGAGCGCGGCGGCTATTGGCTCACGGCGGACCGGCCGGACGCGACCTCGTCGAGCACCTCGGAGAGACCGGCGAAGATCCCGGAGCGGTCGAGGTCTTGGCGGTAACACGGGGCGCAGAGTCGCCGCTCGGTCGCCCGGCCGTCGCGCACCTCGGTGAGGTGCACGTCGGGGTTGTCGTGGCCGCATTGCTCGCAGTTGACGTTCATCCCTGAACCTCCCGTACCCACAGGTGTGGCGGGAGGATGCCCGACGGCGCGAATAAAGTCCATCGAGGCGCGGGGCGGAAAAGTGTGAGCGGTCGGCCTTCCGGGTGCCCTCGATGTAGAGCACGCCCCACTTGTGTAGCGCGACGGCCGACAACATCTGCCGCGGCTCGAGCGGTTCGGCGAGCACGGGGGTCAGAAGACCCAGGGTACGCATCGGGTGTTCCTTTCAACGGTGGGCCGGCGGGCGGCGCTCGCCCACGGGGGCGGCGGATCGTGCCGGCGGCGCGTCTTGAAGTCCACGATAGGTCGGGCCGCGCGCGCGACCCCAAGGCTACAGGGTGCCCGGCGCGACCGCGCGGGGCGGCGGACGTGCCGCTTGTACCGGCGGAGACGCGCGCGGCGGGGAGCAGGTTCCTACAACTCGCGCGGCGCGAGCGCGACCGCCCAGGAGGACGGCGCGGGTCTGTGCGCGGCTGTCACGTCTCACGTGCCCTCGTCGCCGGTTCCCAGGGGGCAGCCGCGTTCGATCCAATCACTCAACGACGGGGCGAGCGGTCGCATGTGGTCGGGGGTCATCGTGCCGACGTCGACGAGGTAGACCGGCGGGTCGTCGCCGCCGTCGTCACGCGAGCGGATCAGGATCGCGTCGGGGCCGCTGGTGTCGCCGATCGCGAGGAAGCCGTGGGCGTAGGTGCGGGTCTCCCACGTGGCGTTTCTCTCCACGAGCTCGTCGGCCGCGTAGAGCAGGGTCACGGGGTCGAGGAAGAAGCCGTTCACGGCGAGGAGCAGCGCGCCGGGAAGTTGACGGACAGTTCGCGTTCCAACGCCGCCAGTAGTGGGGCGGACGCGCCGGGGCGGGGGTTCGTCATGCGGTCGCGGAGGTGGCTGAGGTTCATGGATGGATCTTCCGCTAGGTTGGAGCCGCGGGCGAGTGCTTGAGTAAGGGAAGGCCGATGCGCCGTCCCGCGGGTGGCCGCTCGGCGGCGGCGGGGGTGGCCAGAGCCGCGGCGCCGAGCAGCACGGTGGTGGACTTGAGCTCGGGGACGGCGGTCAGGCCGACGTCGAAGTTGTAGGCAAACGTGCCGTTACAGCGGGGGCGAAAGTCGTCACGGCGAGCGCGGGAAGGGAAGGCACAGCGCGCTAAGGCCGCGTCGATCCGGGGCGGGCATGTCGCCTACGTCAGGGGGTGCGGGCTGGTGCAACAAACCGAGGGTTGCGATTAGAATCCGTTGCGGCTGGCGGAGGGGTCGTGAAGCTTGAGGCGGGCGCGGAGGCGGATGGGACTACGGTCGTCGCTAAGCCCCGCACCCGCGTGCCGGGACGCTCGTGATGAACCAACTCTTCCCGTGGTGGTTCCGGATCCCGCTCGGACTCGCCGGTTGGTGCGTCGAGCGCGTCCGCGCCGTGCGCGACGCCTGCCGGGGGCTGTTCCGCCGATGAGACGCGCCCCCCGCATCCTTCCGCGGTCGCTCGCCTTCGGGCCGCCCGGGTCGAGCCGGCGGTCGGCGTGGGGCGTGGCCGGCGTCGTCCTCTCCGGGCTTGTCTTCGCCGGGGACGGGGTGTGGGGCCTCGTGACGGACGGGCTGACGTTGCGGGTGTGGCGGGCCGCGGGGTTCGCGGTGATGGCCGCGATCGGCGGGGCGCACGTGAACGCTGAACGGCTGCGTCGGCGACGTCGCGAGCGGGAGGCAGCCGGCCGGTGCGTGTCGTGTGGCTACGACCTGTGTGCGACCCCGAAACAGTGCCCCGAGTGCGGCCGCGTGCCGCGGGTGACGGTATGAGACGCCTGCCCCGCATCCTGCTGAACGCCGCGACCGCGCTGTCGCTCGTCCTGTGCGTGGCGACGGTCGCGCTGTGGGTGCGGAGCTACCGGCTTGCCGACGTCGTCGGGTGGACCGGACGTGACCGGGTGGCGGTCGCGACGTCGGACCGCGGCCGGCTCACCGTCGGGGCCGTCACCGTCCCGGCCACGTGGGTTGCCGCGCTCGCGGCCCACCGCGGGTGGGACCGGTCCACTCGGCCCGCCGGCACGGCGGACGTCGGCCCGACGCTCGCGCGATACCCGGGGACGCGGCGCCACTGGCACGCGCTTGGGTTCCGGTGGTTCGTGTCGGACGGCGGGCAGGGGCAGGCCAGCCTGGGGTCTGCGGACGCGGCCCTTCCGCAACGGGTGGTCGCCGTGCCGCACTGGGCGACGGCGCTGGCGTTCGCGGCCGCGCCGGCCTGGCGGTTCGGACGGCGGTCGCGGCGACCGCGACCCGGGGTGTGCCCCGCGTGCGGGTACGACCTGCGTGCGATCCCCGAACGATGCCCGGAGTGCGGCACGGTAGCGAAGTAGCGGCCGGCGGCGGCGGCGGCGGTGGTACAGTCGGGGGCACGTCAGGAGACGGACCCGATGAACCGACTACGCCGACTGATCCCGCTGATCCCGCTCGCCGGCGTCCTCGCCCTGTGGGCGGCGAGCTACGTCCGGAACCCGGTTGCCCTCGCAGGCGGGTACGGCGCCGTCGCCCACCGCGGGGCGTTCGTGGGCGGCGGGCCGAACGCGGAAGCCCCCGACGTGTACACGGTCAGGCTCGACCCGATGGACCACCGGCAGCGGATCGAGCAGACGTTCGGGTACTTTCACGAGCCGTGGAAGCCGATCCGACAGCTGGTCTTGACGGGCGGGCACCTGTGGCTCGTCGAGGCGTGGCTGGTGGCGCTGGTGGCGGCCGTCCCGACGGCGTGGGCGGTGCGGCGACAGCGGCGGCGGCGGGCGAAGTCGCCGCAGGGGTTCGACGTGCTGCCCCGGGCGGGCGGGGGAGCGGCGTGAGACGCCTCCTTCGCATTCTCGGCGGCGCGACGATTATGCTGTCGCTCGTGCTGTGCGTGGCGACGGTCGCGCTGTGGGTGCGGAGCTACGGCGGGAGCGACTACGTCGTGCGGCTGTGGGGGCACGCGATTGACGGGTACGCGGTGACGACCCGGCAGCAGACCCTGGCCGTCGCCCGCGGGCGGGTGCGGCTCTCGATCGCCGAGCACACGGGTTACCACGAGGGCCGAGTGAACGCGGACGTCGGACGGGAGTTCTTCCGGCCGAAATGGTCGTCGGGGCGGCTGGACGCGCGGGACGGGGGTTGGGACGCCCCGTCGGGCACGATCTGGAACCGCCTCGGGTTCGCGCACTGGCGGACCGGCTGGTCGTCGTCGTTCGCCGACATCGTCGAAGAACAGTGGGTCGCGCCGATCTGGCCGGCCGCCGCGGCGTTCGCGATCCTGCCCGCGGCTTGGGGGCGGCGCGTGGTGCGGCGGTGGCGCAGGCACGGCCCCGGCCTCTGCGCCGCGTGCGGGTACGACCTCCGCGCGACGCCGGAGAGGTGCCCCGAGTGCGGCGCGGTGCCCGGGAAAGGGGCGGCCGCGTGACCCCGTTCTGGCAGGCGATTGTGTTCTGCGCGGCCTGGTCGGCCGTTGTGGGCGGCATCCCCGGCTACTTCGCCACGCGGGCCGTGCGCTCCGGCCGGATCTACGCAGGCGACCACGGCGGCGACACGCCCGACCAGTACGTCTACCGGGCCGTCGACCCCGGACGGTTCTGGTCGAAGGTGTTGTTCCTCTACGCGATGGCGATGCTCGGCCTGGCGCCGTGGGTGATGATCCTGGTCGTCGGCGTCAAGGAGTGACGAGACGCGAGTCTTTCGCCGGCACTACGCGGACAAGAAGACCGGCCAGACGCGCGAGCCTGCGAAACGGTACGCCGAGTTCCGCGGTGTACAGGACCGGCCTCGGCCCCGCGCCGTTGGAGCGTATAGGCGTCCTCGCTGATGATCCGCGCCTGTTCGACCGTTTCCTCGATCTGACCGCAGAGCCGGGCGGCCCGTCCGCGTTCCCGTTCGGCTCGCGTCAATAATTCCGGCGTCGAGCGTGGGTGCGGGCGAAGCGAAATCAGGAACGCCGGGAGCCGGACATGCGGAGCCGGGTTCTTCGTGTAGATCCTCGCGCGGAGTCCTGGATTCGTCCCAAGTCATGGCCAGGGCGCGCCCGACCACGGATCCCCCTTGTTTTTCGATGAGTGCGCTGGGGGTCGAACCCAGGACCTACGGATTAAAAGTCCGTTGCTCTACCAACTGAGCTACGCACTCGGGCGTTGGCCGGGGCCATCCGGGGGCGGATGGGGCTGGTGCCGGCGGGTCGGTGGGGGACTATATGGGGTTTGGCCGGGTTCCTCAACCCGCCGGGTTTTCCGGCGAACCTTGGAGCTGGACAGTTGGTAAAATTGGGTGGAGCGAAAGGGGCGACACCAAAGGGGCGAACCGCCGTGTGGAGGCCGAGGATGACCCGTCGCGCTGTTGGAGGAAGGGGAGCGTCGTTGCTGGAGCGGGCGGTTTGCGCGGGGGTGTTGGCCGTGGGGGCGGCGGCGGGGATGCGCGCGGGGGCGACGGACATCAGCGGGGTGCTGCCGGCGGCGCTGGACCAGCCTCGGATCAACTTCATCCTGCGGCCGGTGTCGTCGAGCGACCCGTACATTTACGACGACGTCGAGGGCGGGAAAGGGTTCAACGTCGACGCGTACCTCGACACCGGGGCGTCGGGGATCCTGATCAGCGGGGACGCCGCCGCCGCCGTGGAGCACGGCGGGACGGTCGGGCTGCCGTTCAAGACGTTCAACGGGCGGCCGGTCTGGTTCGAGGACGTCGGGGTGTCGGGGAGCGAGTTCTTCGAGGTGTCGGCCGGGTTCAACGTGTCGGTCGCGGCGTACCACCCGCTGACCGACGAGCGGGTGGCCGCGGGGAAGGCGGCGTACGACGAGAACGGGTCGTTCGCGGGGGTGGACCTGTCCTTCTACAACAACACGACCAACAACGTGCGGGCGTACGTCAGCCCGGTCGGGGACCCGCTGGACCCCAAGCCGCTGGACGGGGTCAACGTGGTGGGGATGCCCGTGATGCAGGGGAAGGTCACGGTAATGGACGCCCGGCCGGTGAACGCGCTGAAATTCGACACGATGCGCACGTACATCTACGCGCCCGGGACGCCCGCGAAGCCGGCGACGGCGGACACGGACCCGGGGATCCCGGAGACGACGCGGACGGTGAAGCTGTCGTACGGGGTGTTCGACGACTTCACGAAGACCGGGACGTTCGACGACCAGGGGAACTTCGTGCCGCTGAGCGGTGCGAACCTCGCGGCGAACAAGCCGACGCTGGTGCGGAACCCGTTCATCGGGCCCAACCCGCTGGCGCCGGCCGGGGACACGACGCCGCCGGTCAAGCTGTCGTTCACGTCGAACGTGAACGGGGTGGAGACGACGCGGACGGCGAGCGGGTCGTTCTTGCTCGACACCGGGGCGGCGGCGTCGATCATCTCCTCGAACCTGGCCGAGCAGCTCGGGGTGCGCTACAAGGACGGGACGCGCGGGACAGACAACCCGGTGCTGGAGATGTTCGACCCGGCGCGGCCGCAGGACCCGGGAACGCCGGTCGAGAACCAGTACGAGCTGTCGTTCGGCGGGGTGGGCGGGACGACGAAGGTGGCCGGGTTCTTCCTGAGTTCGCTGCTGGTGCGGACGATGGAGGGGAACGTGGCGAACGACCTGGACCCGAAGCACTTCCGGTTCCTGGACGCGCCGGTGATGGTTAGCGACATCAACCTGAGCCCGACGCTGGCGCTGGACGGGATCTTCGGGATGAACTTCCTGGTGGGGACCGCGTTCATCGAGTACATCGAGCTGGGGGAGGGGCTGGAGCTGCCGTGGCCGGTGCTGTTGGCGCCGGGCGCGTTCGACTTCGCGGTGTTCGACGAGCCGAACGGACTGTTGAAGCTGCGGCCGACGATCCCGGGGGACGCGAACCGCGACGGGAAGGTGGACTTCACGGACCTGGTGGCGCTGGCGCAGCGGTTCGACGGGGAGGCGGACCCGGAGGACTCGTGGGCCGGTGCGGACTTCAACGGCGACGGGGTGGTGGACTTCCAGGACCTGGTGATGCTGGCGCAGCACTACGAAATGACCGACCTGCTGGACTCGGACCAGATCCAGTTGCCGGGGTTCGAATCGCCGATCGAGTTCGGCGCGCCGGCCGGGGCGTCGGCGGTGCCGGAGCCGGCGGGGGCGGCGGTGGTGGCGGCCGCCGTCGCGGTGTCGGCGCTGGGGCGGAGGCGGCGGCGGCGGCGCGGGTCGTGCGGCGCGGCGTGGCGCGTGTAAAAGCGGCGGGTTCGCGCCTAGAATCCGGTCTGCCATGGCGCTGACCCGGGACCGCTGCTTGTGCCTGCGAAAAGTCGAGTACAGCGAGACGAGCCAGATCGTCACGCTGCTGGGGCGGGGGCACGGGCTGATGCGGCTGATCGCCAAGGGCGCGCACCGGCGGACCAAGGCGGGGGCCTCGAAGTTCGACGGCGGGTTGGACCTGCTCGACTCGGGGGACGCGGTCTTCTCGCTGCGGCTGGAGAAGGACCTGGCGACGCTGACCGAGTGGTCGCTGCGCGACGGGCATCTGGAACTGCGGACGAACCTGCGGGCGCTCTACCTCGGGCAGTACGCGGCCGAGTTGTGCAGCCTGCTGATCGAGGAGCACGACCCTCACCCGCAGTTGTTCGACCGGCTGGAGCAGACGCTGCGCGAGTTGCACACGCCGCGGCAGGAGGAGGTGTTCCTCGCGTTCCAGTTGGACCTGTTCCGGGAGACGGGGTACTTGCCGGACTTGTCGGGGTGCTCGAACTGCCGGGCGCCGTTCTCGGATCGGGAGCCGGCGTGGTCGTTCAGCCCGTTCCGGGGCGGGATCGTCTGCCGGAACTGCGAGGGCGTGGTGCCGGACCGGATCCCGCTGGACGCGCGGCTGGTGTCGATGGTGGGGCACCTGCTGAGGCTGCCGCGGCAGAACGGGGCGCTGCAGCGGTTGCCGCGGTTGACGCGGCGGCAGACCGATCCGCTGAACCGGGTGTTCGCGGAGCACATGCAGCACACGCTCGGGCGGAAGCTGCGGCTGGCGCGGTTTGTGGCGAGGTAGGCGGGGGTACCCTGTCACCCGCGGGACACGCACCGTGAAGCTGGACTACGAGCGACCGCCGCGGGACGATTGAGGGGCGTCACGCACGGACGGACGGTCGCGACGATGCCGTGACAAAATAGCGGGGGCCCTTACAATCCGCCGCCTATGAGCAGGACGGTCTTGTTGGTCGGCGCGGGGTGGTTAATGCTGGCGGGCGCTGTGGGGGCGCAGCAGCAGCCGTCTCCGGCGGGGCCGGTCCCGCCGACGCAGCCGGCGGGGGGGCCACAGACGCTCGAGCTGCGGAACGGGCAGTACTGGGAGCCGGTGGCGAACTCGTCGGCCGTGCCGGTGACCGACGAGACGCTGGAGCGCGCGGGGCAGCTGGTCGCCAACAACAACAACGTGGCGGCGAAGAAGGTGCTGGTGCCGTGGCTGAAGCGGGAGCAGAACTCGCCGCTGCGGGACCGGGCGCTCTACCTGCTCGGGCTGGCGAACTACCAGTACGGCGACCGGATTCGCTCGTTCTACAACTTCGACGAGCTGATGGACAAGCACCCGGACAGCAAGTACTTCTACCCCGCGCTCGAGCGGCAGTACGCGATCGCGGACGCGTTCCTGACGGGTTACAAGCGGCGGTTCATCGGGCTGGCGCTGCTGAGCGCGGAGGACGAGGCGGTCGAGATGCTGTTCCGGATCCAGCAGCGGTCACCCGGGTCGCCGCTGGCGGAGAAGGCGCTCAAGCGCACCGGAGACTACTACTACGCCGACGCCCAGTACGACTTAGCGGCCGACGCGTACCAGGCATTCATCGACCGGTACCGGCGGAGCCCGGAGATCCCGCAGGTGCGGCTGCGGAAGGCGTTCGCGGAGCTCGCGCAGTTCCGCGGGACGCGGTTCGACCCGACGCCGGTGATCAACGCGCGGACGTCTCTGGAGGAGTTGGCGATCGATTACCCGGCGCTGGCGCAGCAGGAGAACGTGGGCGCCGTGATCGACCGGATCGACGCCGCGCTGGCGCGGAAGGTGTACCAGAACGCGCAGTTCTACGAGCGGACGAACGAGCCGCGGGCGGCGGCCTACAACTACCAATACCTGATCAAGAACTACCCGCGGAGCGCGGAGGCGCAGCGGGCGCAGGCGGACCTGGCCCGGCTGCCGGAGTCGGCGCGGGCGAACGCGGTCGCGCCGACGAGCAAGCCGGCGGAGCTGCAGACGCCGACGACCAACGAGGTGCCCCGGTGAGACTTCACGAGCTGGCAGTGATCATTGGGGCCGCGGCGGTCGTGTCCGGCTGTGGGTACCAGACCGTCGGGTCGATGGAGAACGCGCCGACGAAGCCGGGGGGGTACAAGTGGTCGAGCCTCTACCGCGAGGACGTCAGCACGGTCGCGGTGCCGATCTTCACGAACCGGGACTTCCGCCGCGGCGTGGAGTTCCGGCTGACCGAGTCGGTGATCAAGCAGATGGAAGCCAAGACGCCGTACCGGGTGGCGCCGCGGGAGCGGGCGGACACGATCCTGGAGGGGGAGATCGTGTCGATCGACCTCAGCACGCTCAGCCGGGACGTGCGGACGAGCGTGCCGCAGGAACAGCTGTACGTGTTGACCGTCAACTTCCGCTGGACGGACCTGCGGAGCGGGCAGGAGATCGTGCGGCGGAAGAACTTCCAGCAGACGGCGCCGTTCTACGGGACGCTGGGCGAGGGGGAGTTCGTCGGCGGGCAGGACGCGGTCGAGCGGCTGGCGCTGGCGATCGTGCAGGAGATGCAGGCGGACTGGTGAGGGGGCGGGCGGCGGCGGCGGTGCGGCCGTTCGTCGCAGGGGAGGAACCGCGTTTGCCTCGGAGCGTACTACCGTTAACGGAAATGACGGATCGGGACGGGTGGAATTCCCCTACCGTCTCCCCTTATCATCTGACACATTGACGCTGCGCCCGGCGTTGTGCGGCACAGACGGCTGCCGCGGACCGGGCGGGCTAACCGCGCCCCGCGAAGGAACCAACATGTCCGAACAACGACCTCAGGACCGCCCCCCGCGAAAGAACGGCCGACCCCAGCCCGGCGGGCCGGGCGGCCCCAACAACGGCGGGATGCGGTTCGGCCGCGGGCTGTTCGGCTGGGTGCTGTTCATCGGCCTGGCGGTGATGCTGTTCATCGTCCTCCAGTCGAACAAGAAGAACGCGACCGAAGTCTCGATGAGCGAGCTCGAGACGCAGGCGAAGAACCAGAACGTGGCGGAGCTGGTCGTGGACGGCGAGGTCGTCCGCGGGCGGTTCCACAAGCCGATCCAGGTCGGGACGAACGGGAACGTCACGCAGTTCCGCACCGACGTGCCGACGCCGCAGATCTCGTCGGACTGGTACATGAACTGGGTGCAGATGCTGTCGCGCGACAGCAACAACGCCAGCCTGCGGGCCGAGAACAACCAGAACCTGCTGGTCAACCTGCTGCTGCCGCTGGTGCCGTGGCTGCTGATCTTCGCGTTCATCTGGTTCTTCGTGTTCCGCCAGCTCCGCAACAGCGCGGGGGCGGGCGGGATGCTCGGCAACTTCGGCCGCAGCAAGCACCGGATCACGTCCAAGGAGCACACGAACGTCACGTTCGACGACGTGGCCGGCGTCGAGGAGGCCAAGGACGAGGTGATGGAAATCGTCGAGTTCCTGAAGAACCCGAAGAAGTTCCAGCGGCTGGGCGGGCGGATCCCGCGCGGCGTGCTGCTGGTCGGCGAGCCGGGCACCGGTAAGACGCTGCTGGCCAAGGCGATCGCCGGCGAGGCGGACGTGCCGTTCTTCTCGATCAGCGGTAGCGACTTCGTCGAGATGTTCGTCGGCGTGGGCGCGAGCCGCGTGCGCGACCTGTTCAAACAGGCGAAGGACAACTCGCCGTGCATCATCTTCCTCGACGAAATCGACGCCGTCGGCCGTCGCCGCGGCAGCGGCTTCAGCTCCGGCGGGCACGACGAGCGCGAGCAGACGCTGAACGCGATCCTGGTCGAGATGGACGGGTTCGACACCAACGACCAGGTGATCGTCGTGTCGTCGACGAACCGGGTGGACGTGCTCGACCCGGCGCTGACCCGCCCGGGCCGGTTCGACCGGCAGGTGTACGTGCCGCTGCCGGACGTGAAGGGGCGGCTCGAGATCCTGAAGGTTCACGCGCGGAAGGTGAAGCTCGGGCCGAAGGTGGACCTCGGGCGGATCGCCAAGGCGACGCCGGGGTTCAGCGGCGCCGACCTGGCGGCGATCATCAACGAGGCCGCTTTGCACGCGACGCTCGCGGGCAAAGAGTTCATTGAGATGGACGACCTGGAGGAGTCGCGCGACAAGGTGCGGTTCGGCCGGGCCCAGAAGTCCCGCGTGATGGACGAGAAGGAGAAGACTGCGACGGCGTACCACGAGGCCGGCCACGCGCTGGTGCAGTACCTCGAGGAGGATGCCGACCCGCTTCACAAGGTGACGATCATCCCGCGCGGGCGGTCGCTCGGGTCGACGATGAGCCTGCCGGAGAAGGACCGCCACAACTACAGCCGCAAGTGGTGCATCGCGTACTTGAAGACGCTGTTCGGCGGGCGGATCGCCGAGGAGATGTTCACCGGGGACATCAACACCGGCGCGAGCATGGACATCCGGCAGGCGACGGGCGTCGCACGGCGGATGATCGCCGAGTGGGGCATGAACGAGCGGCTCGGGTTCGTGTTCTACGGCGACGACGACAACAACCCCAACGCCGGACTGGTGCCGCAGAAGGAGTACTCCGACGACACGGCGCGGCTGATCGACGAGGAGGTCAAGAAGCTGATCGACGGCCTCTACGACCAGACGAAGCAGGTGCTGCTGGCCAACCGTGACCGGGTCGAGGCGATCGCCCGGGCGCTGATCCAGTACGAGACGCTCGACGCGGGCGACATCGACCGGATCATGAAGGGGGACAACATCACCAAGCCGACGGTCAGCGATCTGCTCGACAAGGAACAGCGGGTCGGGACGACGATTCAGCCCGGCGCCGACGCCAGCCAGCCGGACGTCCAGCCCGGTCTCGGCGGCGGGCCGCTGCCGAACCCGGCGTAACTCGGAACGAGCGCAGCCCACGACACCGGAAGCCCGGGGATCTCGATCCCCGGGCTTCTTCGTTTCGCGCCACCCTTCGGGCGCGGCGACGGGTAGAATCGGCCGTTCGAGCCGCCCCCGGGACCGGGCGGTCGCTTCCCGCCGCGGAGGTTCGCCATGTCGGTCGAGCGAGGGGACGAGTCGGGTAGAGTCCGAATCCTGGTGGGGCGCGTGCGGGACGGCGATCCGGCCTCGCTGCCCGAAGGCGTCGTCTACGCGCCCGACCGCAGCCCGGACGCGCCGGAACGGGTGTCGCGGGAAGCGGTGGTCGTCACCGACCCGGCCGAGATCGACGACTGCCGGGCGGCGCACGCGCAGGAGGTGGACGGGCTGGTGGACGCGGCGTTGCGGTGCGCGGCGGCGGGGGACCGGGTGGACTCGGAGATGCGCGAGGCCGTGGCCGCGCAGGCGGCGAGGGCCGTGCCGGAGCTGGTGCGGCTGATGAAGGGCGGCGACCCGGCGTCCGCGACGAGCGCGGCGCGGTTGCTGCTCGGGCTGGGGCGGGCGGAGGGGGAGGCGTACCTGGTGGGGGCGCTGGGCTCGACCTCGGCCGAGGCCCGGCGGGCGGCGGTCGGAGCGCTGCGGGAATGGGACTGCCCGCTGGACCTGACCGCGCCGAACCGCGCGACGCGGCTGACGCGGCTGATCGCCGACCCGGACCCTGCCGTCGCCCGGGCGGCGGCGGAACTGTGCGCGTTCCGACGGTTGCCGGGCACCGAGGCGGCGCTGATCCGGATCTTGGAGTCGGGGGGCGCGTACGACCCCGCCGACGCGGCGCTGCGGCTGGCGGAGGTGGCGAACTCGCCGCGGGCGGTTGCGGCCCTGCTCGCGCACTTCCTCCCGCGGGAGGCGGGCGGGCGGTACGCGCAGTCCACGGGCTTCGCGCTCCGCGGGGCGCTGGCGCACCCGGACCCGGCGGTCGCGGGGCCCATCCGGCGGGCGCTGCACCGGTACACGCTTGAGTTCGCGCGGCAGCGGTACGACCAGACGCTCGTGGCCGACCTGGCGGAGACGGCCGACGCCGACTCGATCCCGGTGCTCGAGGACATCCACGCGCGGGCGGACGACGTCGTCAGCCGGTGGTACGCGCTGCGGGCGCTGGCGCGGCTGGCGCCGGCCGAGGCGGTGGGGCGGATCGTCGCGCAGGTGCGGCGGGACGGGCCCGACGAGATGCTGATCGAGATGCTGCGGGCGCACGCGACGGAGCGGGACGCGGCGGCGGTGATCGAGGCAGTGCTGCACGCGCCCCGGGCGGCGGGGCGGGCGACCCATCGGGGCGTGGTTCGGCTGCTGTTGGAGAACCTCGGGGCGGCGGGGCGGGCGGCGGTCGAGGCGGGCGCGGACCGGCTCGACGCCGACGCGCGGGCGTGGGCGGCGTGGAAGCTGCGCGGGATCCGGCTCGAGTCGTTCCTGGCCGACCTGCACGCGGCGGGCGTGGTCGCGCCGTCGCCAGAGGAGTTGATCGACCGCATGCGAGCCGCCCGGCGGCGCGACGCGGGCCGCGGACACGTGACGGCGGCGGCGGTCGACCCGTCCGACCCGTCCGAGATGACCGCCGCGCTCGACGCGGCGGGCGTGTTCGTCGCGTTCGACGCGGAGACCGGGGTGCTGCCGGCCGACCACGACGCCCTGGTGCGGACGTTCGCCGCCGGGTCGGGCGGCGGTTTCGCGCCGGAGTGCGCGGTGCAGGAATGGCACCAGGCGGGGCCGGACGACTACGACGCGCCGTACACGGTGCGGTTCGTCTGCGGGGGCCGGCTGTTCCGCTTCGGGGCGGAGAACTACGGGGACTGGTACGACGTGGAGGCGGTGGCCGGGGCGGTGAACCTCGCGCTGGCGACGCTCGGGCGGGCGGAGCGGTTCGTGGCGATCGAGCCGAACGGGCAGGTCGCGCAGTTCGTGTTCGCCGCGCCAGACGCGTTCGGGCCGATCGCGGCGAAGTACGGCCTGACCGTGACGAACGACCTGGCGTCGGCGATGCGACTGGGGCAGGCGTACGAGGCGCAGGGGTGCGACGGCGACGAGGACGAGGACGAGGAGAACCCTTGACTGCCGTGACGATCAATGCCGTCGCGGCAACAGGGCGCGCCGAGTCCGGTTTGGGCCCCAAAGATCGTCCACCCCGGGGCTTCTTCTTGGGAGGCGGTTTCGTTTCAAGAAACAATTCGGCAGCGGCGGTGTTAATGGTGTGTGATGATCCGATTAACGCTGCCGTGCGCCGCCGCCGCCCTCGTTTGCCTGTTCGCCGCCGCTGCGGCCGTTGCCGAGGCGCCGAAGGCGGCCGGTGAGCTGTACCGGATCGACAAGGTCTGGACGATCCACCTGAAGTTCACGCCGGAGCAGTGGGCGGCGATGGAGCCCAAGGGGGGCGAGGGCGGGATGTTCGGGTTCGGGCGGCCGGGTGGGGGCGGGGGCGGGCCGGGTGGTCCCGGCGGGCGGGGCGGGTTCGGGCCCGGGATGTTCCTCGCGCCGGCGCTGCTGAAGGCCGGCGACGCGGACGGCGACGCGAAACTGTCGAAGGACGAGTTCCACCGGCTGGGCGAGCAGTGGTTCGCCGCGTGGGACAAGGCGAAGGCGGGGGAGGTCAACGGCGAGCAGCTCCGTACCGGCATCGACGCGACGATGCCCCAAGCCGCGCCCGGCGGCGGCGGCGCGGCGCGCGGGATGCTCCAGGGGGCGGACGGGAAGCGGAACGGCGTCGCCGCGGCGGCCGGGGTGGAGTTCGAGTACGTCCGCGCCGACCTCGACTTCGACGGGACGAAAATCGAGAACGTCGGAGTGCGGTTCAAGGGGAACGGCACGTGGATGCAGTCCCGCGGGTCGCCGAAGCGGTCGATGAAGATCGACCTCAACCGGCACGTGAAGGGGCAGAAGTTGGCCGGCGTGACCACGCTCAACCTGCACAGCGGCGTGACCGACGCGAGCCTGATGAACGAGGTGCTGTCGCACCGCCTGTACCGGGACGCGGGCGTCGTCGCGCCGCGGTCGGCGTACGCGCGGGTGCACGTGACCGTGCCGGGGAAGCACGACCGGCAGTACCTCGGCGCCTACGCGCTGGTCGAGAACGTCGACAAGCACCTGCTGCGCGAGGCGACCGGCGACGCCAAGGGCGCGCTCTTCAAGCCGGTCACGCCGACGCCGTTCGCCGACCTCGGCGACGACTGGGCGAAGTACCGGCAGGCCTACGACGCGAAGACCGAGCCGACCGACGCGCAGAAGCGGCGGGTGTTCGAGTTCGCGCGGCTGCTGGCGTCCGCCGACGACGCGACGTTCGCGGCGAAGGTCGGCGACTACGTCGACCTCGACCAGTTCGCGCGGTACATGGCCGTCACGGCGTGGCTGTCGACGCTCGACAGCATCCTGGGAATGGGGCAGAACTATTACGTCTACCTCGAACCGCGGACGAACCGGTTCCAGTTCCTGCCCTGGGACCTCGACCACTCCTTCGGACAGTTCCCGTTCGGCGGCAGCCAGGAACAGCGCGAACAGCTCAGCGTCCGCAAGCCGTGGCGGGGGGACATACGGCTGCTCGACCGCGTGTTCAAGGTCGAGGCGTTCCGGGCGAAATACCTGTCGACGTTCGCCGAGCTGGAGAAGACGGTGTTCAGGCCCGAGCGGTTCGCGAAGCAGGTGGACGAGCTGGCGGCGGTGCTGCGGCCGGCCGTGCGGGACGAGTCGGCGGAGAAGCTGGCGCGGTTCGAGAAGGCGGCGGCGGGTGAGGCGGTGGAGCCGGCACGCTTCGGGGGGATGGGCGGGCCGCCGCCGCCGAGCAGCGCGAATCCGGGCGGCCCCCCTGCCGGCGGCGGTGGCGGTAATGCACCCGGGGGACCCGGTGCTGGCGGGCCGCCGGGCGCGGGTGGTGGTGGACCGGGCGGGTTTCGGGGCATGCCGTTCATGCCGCCGGTCAAGCCGATCAAGGGGTTCGTCGTGGCGCGGGCGGCGTCGGTGGCGGATCAGCTCGCGGGGAAGTCGCAGGGCGTCGAGCCCGGCGGCGGGGGGCGGGGCGGGTTCGGCGGGCCGGGCCAGTTCCTCGCGCCGACGATGATGAACGCGTTCGACGCCGACAAGGACGGGCGGCTGACGCGGGACGAAACCGTCGGCGGCTTCGACAAGTGGTTCGCCGCATGGGACGCCGGGAAGGGCGGCCTGCTGACCGAGGATCAAGTCCGCGACGGAATCAACAAGGACCTCGGCCAAGCACGCAACTCCGGCGGCGGCGGCGGCGGCGGCGGCGGCGGCGGCGGCGGCGCGGGCGGCGCGGGCGGCGCGGGCGGGTTCATCAACCGCCTCTTCGGCGGCGGCGGCGCGGGCGGCGCGTCCGGTGGCGGTGGCGGCAGGGGACGAAGTGATCGCCCCAACGACGGCGCCGGGCGCGACGGCCGCCCGTAACAACCGGCCCGGTCGCTGCGCCTGAGCGGCGGTTACGCCATCATCTGCTTCATCACGTTGCCGTGGACGTCGGTCAGGCGGAAGTCGCGGCCCTGGAAGCGGTAGGTCAGGCGGGTGTGGTCGAAGCCGAGGAGGTGCAGGAGCGTCGCGTGCAAGTCGTGCACATGCACCGGGTCCTTCGTGACGTTGAAGCCGAAATCGTCGGACTCGCCGAGGGTGACGCCCGGCTTCGTGCCGCCGCCGGCGAACCACATCGTGAAGCAGTTGGGGTGGTGGTCCCGGCCGTCGTTGCCCCCCTGCACCATCGGCGTGCGGCCGAACTCGCCGCCCCAAACCACCAGCGTGTCCTCGAGCAGGCCGCGGGCCTTGAGGTCTTTGACGAGCGCGGCGGACGCGCGGTCCGTCTTGCCGCACTCGGCCTTCAGGCCGCCGACCAGGCCGCCGTGGTGGTCCCACGCCTCGTGGAAGATCTGGACGAACCGCACGCCGCGCTCGACCAGCCGGCGGGCGAGCAGGCAGCTCGTCGCGAAGCTCGGCTTGCCGGCCTCGGCGCCGTACATGTCGAGCGTCTCCTTGCTCTCCTTCGACAGGTCCATCAGCTCGGGGGCGCTGGACTGCATGCGGTAGGCCATCTCGAAGCTGTTGATCCGGGTCGCGATCTCCGGGTCGCCCATGTCGCCAAGCTTGATCTCGTTCAGGCTGCGGATCGCGTCGAGGCTGTCGCGCTGGAGCTGGGCGTCGACGCCCTTCGGGTTCGACAGGTACATGACCGGGTCGCCGGTGTTGCGGAACATCACGCCCTGGTGGATCGACGGCAGGAACCCGCTGCCCCAGTTCGACGCGCCGCCGCTGGTCCCCTTGCTGCCGGTCGAGAAGACGACGAACGACGGCAGGTCGGCCGACTCGCTGCCCAGGCCGTACGTCGTCCACGCGCCGAAGCTCGGGCGGCCGAACTGCTGGCTGCCCGTGTTCATCATGATCTGCGCGGGCGCGTGGTTGAACGCGTCGGTCTTCATCGACTTGACGATCAGCAAATCGTCGGCGACCGACGCCGTGTGCGGCAGCAGCTCCGACAGCTCGGCCCCGGACTGGCCGTGCTTCGCGAACTTGTACTTCGGCCCGAGCAGCGTCGAGTTGGGGTTGATGAACGCCGCGCGGTACCCCTTGAGCAGCTCGGCCGGCGGCAGCTTGCCGTCCCACTTCGCCAGCTCGGGCTTGCGGTCGAACAGCTCGAGGTGCGACGGCGCGCCGGCCATGAACAGGAAGATCACGCGCTTCGCCTTGGCGGCGAAGTGCGGGAGCTTGGGCGCGAGCGGGTTGGTGCTACTCGCGGCGGGGGACGGGGCCGCCGAAGCCGCCCCGCCGGCGGATTTGCCGAGCAGGTCGTTCAGCGCGATGGCCCCCAGGCCCACCCCGCACTGCTTGAAGAACCAGCGTCGCGTGAGGAACTTGCGGTACTCGTCCGCGATCTGCTCGATGATCGGTTGGCGGCGGGGCATGGCGCGGTCACTCCTTCGTGATCGTCTCGTCGAGGTTCAGCAGCACGCGGGCAACGACGGTGTACGCCGCCCACTGGGTGGGGCTGGCCCCCTTCGGCGCGTCGGCGGCCGGGACGGCCTTGTCCGCCCCGGTCGTCAGCTCGGCCGGATTCAGCCAGCCGTCGGCAAACCGCCGCCGCTGCTTGTCGAGCAGCGCCGCGAGCACCTGCCGCTCGGCGTCCGTCGGCGGGCGGGCGGTGACCCGGCGGAAGGCGTACGCCAGTCGGTCGTCGTCACTCTTCCCCCCCTGCTCGAGCGTGACCTTCGCCAGCGCCCGCGCGGCCTCGACGAACATCGGCTCGTTCAGCGACGCCAGCGCCTGCAGCGGCGAGTTGCTCCGCAGCCGCCGGACGCACGACTGGTCCGCGTTCGGCACGTCGAACGTCTGCAGCACCGGGTACGGCGTCGACCGCCGGCGGAACGTGTACAGCGCCCGCCGATACTTCTCCGGCCCCGTCTCGTCCACCCACGGGAACGGCGCGTAGCTCGCCGGCGGCTGGAACAAAAACGCCGGCGCCGGCGGCATCACGCTCCGCCCGCCGACCTTCGGGTTCAGCAGCCCGCTCGCCGCCAGCGCGATGTCGCGGACGATCTCCCCCTCGACCCGCAGCCGCGGGGCCCGGGCCAGCAGCCGGTTGTACGGGTCCTTCGCGTACAGCTCCTTCGACACGCGCGACGACTGCCGGTACGTCGCCGAGTTGACGATCAGCCGGTGCAGATGCTTCACGCTCCAGCCGCGTTCCATGAACTCCACCGCCAGCCAGTCCAGCAGCTCCGGGTGGCTGGGCTGCTCGCTCTGAACGCCGAAGTCCTCGCTCGTGCCGACGATCCCCAGGCCGAAGTACGCCTGCCAGACGCGGTTGACGAACACCCGCGCCGTCGTCGGCGCCTTCGGATCGACCAGCCACTTCGCAAGCGTCAGCCGGTTCGCCGGCGCGCCCTCCGGCAGCGGGTTGAGGAACGCCGGCACGCCCGCCGTCACCGGCTTGGCCGGCTTCAGCCAATCGCCCCGCGCCAGCAGGTGCGTCTCGCGGCCCCCCTCGCGCGGCATCAGCGTCAGCGACGTCGACCCCTCGGGCCACTGCTTCCACAGCGCCTCGATCTGGTCGTTCGCCGCCTTGAACTGCGGCACCGTCGTCCGCCAGTAACTGAAGACCGCGGCCGTCTGCGCCGGGGTCCGCTGCCCGCGCGGGATCGCGAGCAAATCGCGCACGCGCTTCGGCAGCGGGTCGGCCTTCGCGTTCTCGGCCGACGTCGCCGAGACGCGGAACCGGCCGAGATTGTGGTTCATGTGGTCGTCGCTGTTCCACCCGCCGTGGTTCTGGACGAGGTCGATCTTCAGCGTGACGCCCGCGTCGGCCGTCGCCGGCTTCTCGAACCGGAAGACGGCCTTGCGTTCCTGGTTCCGCCGGCCGGGCCCCGCGTCGATGCCCCAGGCGGTCTTGTCGTCGCCGTCGATCGCGTAAGCGATCGGCCCGGTCACCCGCTTGACGTTCGAGCGGTCGTCGTAGTTCGGCTCGAGCGGCGCCTCGGGCGGGTTGATGTCGCTGGTGGCCTCGACGATCTTCAGCCGCTCGGGCTTGGCCTTCCCGTCGGCCGGCAGCGCGTCGACCTTGACGTCGGTCAGCGCGCACGTGCCTTTGAACGACCGGCCCGGGCCGCCGCAGGGCAGATTCGGGTCGGTCAGGTATTCGAGGCGCAGGGCGGTGACGTTCTTCAGCTTCGTCGCCGCCTTGAATGAGCCTCGGAACTTCGTCGGCGCGTACCCCTGGGCCAGGATCGACCCGTCCGGCTGAGGCAGGTACCGCTGCGAGTTGTCGCCGAGGTTCTCCAGTTCAAGGACGGTCCACTCCGGCTGGTCGCGCTTGACCTGCTCCTCCCAGCTCTCCATCCGGGCCTGCCAATCGGGCGTCTGGCCGCGGAGGCGCGCCTCGATCTCGCGCATCTGCCGCGTCAGCTCGGCCACGCGCATCTGCTCGTCCGGCGCGTAGACGACGCGCTGCGCCTCGTGATCGTTATTGAGGAACGCGAACAGCCGATAGTACTCCTCGTGCGTGATCGGGTCGTACTTGTGCGTGTGGCACTGCGCGCACTGGATCGTCAGCCCGAGCATCGCCTTGCCGACCGCGTCCATCCGGTCGAACATCGCGTCCATCCGGAACTGCTCCGGGTCGACGCCCCCCTCCTCGTTGATCATCGAGTTGCGCAAAAACCCGGTCGCGACGACCTGGTCCTGCGTCGCGTTGGGCAACAAGTCGCCAGCCAACTGCTCGACGAGGAACTGGTCGTACGGCAAATCGCAGTTGAACGCGTTGATCACGTAGTCGCGGTAGAACCAAACTTGCCGGCTCTTGTCCTTCTCGAAGCCGTCGCTGTCGGCGTAGCGGGCGGCGTCCAGCCAGTGCCGGCCCCAGCGCTCGCCGTAGTGCGGCGACGCGAGCAGCTTCTCGACCTGCTTCGCGTACGCGTCCGGCGATTCGTCAGCCAGGAACGCGTCGACCTGCTCCACCGTCGGCGGCAACCCCAGCAGATCGAGGTACAGCCGGCGGAGCAGCGTCGCCCGCTGCGCCTCCGGCGACGGACTGAGCCTCTCGGCCTCCAGCTTCGCCAGCACGAACCGGTCGATCGGCGTCCGCACCCATTTCTCGTCCTTCACCCCCGGCAGCGCGGGCCGCACCGGCGGTGTGAACGCCCAGTGCCCCTGGTAACTCGCCCCCTGCGCCACCCACCGCTTCAGCAGGTCCACCTGCCCCGCCGAGAGCGGCTTCTTGTTCGCCTTCTCCGGCGGCATCACGTCGTCGTCGTCCGCCGACAGCACGACTCGCTTGATCAGCTCGCTCTGCGCCGGCTTCCCCGCCACGATCGCGGCCGCGCCCGACTTCGCCGGCTTCAGCGCATCCGCCCGCACGTCCAGCCGCAACCCCCCCTTCCGATTCTCGCCGTCGGGCCCGTGACAGGTAAAGCAGTTGTCCGAGAGGATCGGCCGGATGTCACGGTTGAAGTCGATGGCCGCCGCGGTCGCCGGCGCGTCGGCGGCCACTGCCGCGGCCGGCTGGCGCAATGACAATCCGCCGGCGACACCGGCCACGGCGACAGCGAGCAGGAGCGTCTTGGGGATTCGCATGGGGGTTCTTGCAGATGCTACAACCGGCCGAACAAAGCGCCGCAATAAGAGATCGGTCACCCGCGAAGACTGATATGATAACCCGGTCCCGCCCCGCCCTTAAACAGGCCCAGCGGCAACCGGTACTCCGCATGAGGTTGCGACGAATGAAATTACGCTCGATCGGTCTGTTCGTTCTGGGAATTGTGGCGGCCGCGACGGTACGGGCCCAGGAAGACGAAGCCCCCGCCCCCGCCGGCAAGCCGGCGCCGGCCAACAAGGGCAGGCTGGTGGCGGCCGAGTTCTGCCCGTTCGGCACGATCGGCTCCCCCGTCGGCATCTCCGTGGACGACCAGAACCGCGTGTTCGTCACCGAGACCGCCCGCCGCACGGCGGGCGAGCTCGACATCCGCAAGCACTGGGACTTCCTCCTCCCCGCCCTCGCATCGACCAGCGTCGAGGAGAAACGCGCCTTCATCCGCGCCAACTACAAGAAAGGCGACGCCGGCGACGCGAACCGCGACGGCGTCGAGGACTGGCGCGATCTGACCGTCCCCGACGAGAAGATCCGGATGCTGATCGACACCGACGGCGACGGGAAGGCCGACAAGGTTCGGATCTTCGCCGAGAAGTTCAACACCGAGGTCACCGGCGTCGCCGGCGGCGTGCTCGCGTTCGGCGGGCACGTCTACACGACCATCACGCCCGACCTCTGGAAACTCACCGACACCACCGGCCAGGGCGTCGCCGACCGGCGCGAGTCGCTCGCGTACGGCTTCGGCGTGCACATCGGCTACGGCGGTCACGACATGCACGGCCCGGTCATGGGCCCGGACAGCCGGATATACTGGTCCAACGGCGACAAGGGGACCAACGTCGTGTCGAAGGAGGGGAGGCGCTTCTACTACCCCTACCAGGGCGCGGTCTACCGCTGCGAGCCGGATGGGTCGAACTTCGAGGTCTTCGCCCACGGCCTGCGCAACGTGCAGGAGATCGCGTTCGACGACTTCGGCAATTTGATCAGCGTCGACAACGACGCCGACCTCGGCGACCGGGAACGGTTCGTCTACATCGTCCAGAACACCGACAGCGGGTGGCGCGCGACCTACCAGTACCGCGGCCGCAAGATCCCCGGCGCCAGCGACGGCGGCTACAACCCGTGGATGGCCGAGGACCTCTGGAAGCCCCGCTTCGACACCCAAGCCGCCTACCTGACCCCCCCGCTCTCCAACTACTCCGACGGCCCCTGCGGCTTCAAGTACAACCCGGGCACCGCCCTGTCCGAGGAGTACCGCGGCAGCTTCTTCCTCACGCACTTCCCGAAGAAGCTGCTGACGACCTTCAAGGCCCAGCCGGACGGCGCGGGGTTCAAGATGGTCGCCGAGCAGGTCGCGTTCAGCGGCCTGATGATGACCGGCATCGCGTTCGGCGCCGACGGCGCGATCTACGCCGCCGACTGGGGCGAGAACGGCTGGGTGGCGCACACGAAGGGGCGCGTCGTGCGGATCGACGTCCCCGGCACGGCCGGCCAGTCCGCCCTCCGCGTCGAAACCCAAACGCTCCTGGAAGAGGGGATGGCCAAGCGCCCGGCCCACGAGCTCGTCGCCCTCCTCGGCCACGCCGACCAGCGGGTGCGCCAGCGGGCGCAGTTCGAGCTTGTCACCCGCGGCGACCTCGCCCCCCTGCTCGCCAACGCCAGGGCTAACGACAAGCTCCTGACCCGCGTCCACGCGATGTGGGGCCTGGGCCAGATCGCGCGACGGAAGGCCGACACGTCCGCCCCCGCGCTAGCCGCCCTAGTCGAACTGCTGAAGGACACGGACCCCGAGGTGCGCGCGCAGGCCGTCAAGCTGCTCGCCGACGCCCACTACGCCCCCGCCGGCGACGCCGTCGCCGCCCTGCTGGCCGACGACTCGCCGCGCGTCCGGATGCACGCCGGCGTCGCGCTCGAGCGGCTCGCCCGGCCCGAGCATTTGCCGGCGATCGTCGCGCTGGCCGCCGGCCAAAAGGCCAAGGACGTCTACATCCGCCACGCCGCGATCGTCGCCATGGTCGGCGCGTGCGCGAAGGACGCCGCCCCGCTCGCGGCCCTCGCGTCCCACGCCGACCGCAACGTCCGCCTGGCCGCGATCGTCGCCCTGCGGCGGCTGGCCGGCCCGCTAATCGAGCGCTTCCTCGACGACGCCGACCCCTGGGTGCTCGCCGAGGCCGCCCGCGCCATCCACGACGACGGGTCAATCCCCGCCGCCCTCCCTGCGCTCGCCCGCCTGACCGACCGCCCCGGCCTGCTGAACGAGCCGCTGCTCCGCCGCGCGATCAACGCCAACCTGCGCGTCGGCGACGAAGCAGCCGCCCGCCGGCTCGTCGCGTACGCCACCTCCACCGCCCCCGCCGCTCTGCGGGCGGACGCGCTAATCGCCCTCGCCTGGTTCGCCACCCCGCCCAAGCTCGACCGCGTCGACGGCGCCTACCGCGAACTCCCCGCCCGCGACGAGCGCCTCGCCCACGCCGCCCTCGACCCCGCCATCACCAAGCTGCTGAACGACCCCGCCCCGGCCGTCAAGAACGCCACCGTGCAGGCCATCCGCCAGCTCCGATTCGACGCCGCGCGCGAGCGGCTGGCGAAGATCGCGCTCGACGCCGCCCAACCGGCGAACGTGCGCGTGCCCGCCCTGCTGGCGATCCACGCGCTTAAGGCCCCGCAGGCCCGCGAGGCCGTCACCGTCGCACTGAAGGCCGACGACGCCCGCCTCCGCGCCGCCGCCCTCCTCGTCCTCGCCCAGCTCGAGCCCACCGCCGAGTCGACGGGGGCGGCGATCAGGACCGTCCTGGCGGGGGACAACGTCGTCGAGCAGCAGGCCGCCCTCGCCGCCCTCGGCGGCCTAAGCGGCAAGGACGCCACCGCCCTGCTCGCCACCTGGATCGACCGCCTCCTCGCCGGCCAGGTCCCGCCCGCGCTCCAACTGGACGTCATGGACGCCGCCACCGAGTCCAAGGATCGCGCCCTGCTCGCGAAGCTGAACCAGTACCGCTCCGGCAAGCCGAAGAACGACGCCTTGGCCGCCTACGTCGAATCCCTCGAAGGCGGCGACCCCGCCGAGGGTGAACTCATCTTCAAGTCCGGCCAGTGCACGCAGTGCCACCTCGTCCACGGCAGCGGCGGCGCGGTCGGCCCCGATTTGTCCACGATCGGCGCCCGCCTCGACCGCCGCAAGCTCCTCCAGTCGATCGTCGACCCCGCCGCCGAGATCGCCCACGGCTTCCAGCAAGTTAGCGTGACCACAAAAGATGGCGACACGATCACCGGCACGATCCAGAAGGAGGATGCCACCGCCATGACCCTCAAGGCGGACGACGGCGAGACCATCACGATCAAGGCCGCCGACATCGAATCCCGCACCAACCCCAGCAGCGGCATGCCTCCGATGGGCGACGTCCTGAACCGCCGCGAGATCCGCCACGTCGTCGAATACCTGACGACGCTGAAGTGACGCCCTCCGCGCCCCCGCCGTGCTCCGGCCCCCTCTCCCAGCCGCGACCGTTGATCACCCTTCGCCGCATCCCACGAACGCGGCAGGAAAAGGGCCGGGGTGAGGGGTCTTCTCGATCGGCAACCCGCGCCACCGCCAGACCAGAACCCCCTAACCCCGCGTGCCAAGCCCCGTACGACGCGTTACAATACGCGCGCTGACTGTTCCGCTCCCGCCGTCCCCCGCGCGAAAGGAAATCCCGTAGTGGCCCAGGCCGACATCATCATCGCCGACGACAAGCTGCTCCCGCAGGCCGTCGACGTCTACAACTCGATCTTCCGCCCGAAGCGCGAGGCCGACTTCTTCAAGCGCCGCTTCACCGGCCGCTACAACTGCCTGACCCTCCTCGCACGCTTCGGCGAAAAACCCGTCGGCTTCTGGATCGGGTTCGAGCTCAAGCCCGGCATGTTCTACCACTGGCTCGGCGGCGTCGCCCCCGACGCCCGCCGCCAGGGCGTCGCCCGCCAGCTCCAGGAGGCCCAGCAGGCCTGGGCCAAGGACCACGGCTACGAGTACGTCCGCTGCGAGTGCATGAACCACCAGCGCGAGTTCATCCACTTCGCCGTCACCGTCGGCTACGACATCGTCGGCATCCGCTGGGACTCCACCCACGCCGACAACCTCGTCGTGTTCGAGAAGAACCTGCTGGAGTAGTCCGTAGCGAGTCTTAGGTAGACAGTGGAGGGCCCCCTCTACCTACTCGCTACTGACTACTCACTACTGGCTACTGCCCCCATGTCCTACGCCCAGATCGACATCGCCGAGGTCGGGCCGGCCGAGTACCCGCTGATCAAGGTGCTCCGCGACACGATCTTCGGCGAGTTCGACCACCGCTACGCCGCCACCTTCGAGGACGTCATCGACGGCCGCCAGGACGTCCTCGCCCTGATCGCCCACCTCGAGGGCAACCCCGTCGGCTACAAGATCGGCTACCGCGACCGCCCCGGGTATTACCACTCGTGGACCGGCGGCGTCCTCCGCGACTACCGCGGCCAGGGCGTCGCCAAGCGCCTGCAACACTGGCAGCACGCCTGGCTCCGCTCCCGCGGCTACCGCACGGTCGGCTTCAACTCGTTCAACAAGTTCCGCGCGATGGTCACCTTCGGCCTCGCCACCGGCTTCGTCCCCGACGCGGTCCAAGTCCGGCCCGAGGGCGAACTATCGATCCACTTCGCCAAGGACCTGACGATCGCCGACCCCCCGCCGCGCGACCGCCTGCCCCGGGCGGACGTCCACGTCGAGTCCGTCGGCCCGACCTACCACGGTCTGATCGCGCAGATGGCCAGCGAGACGATCGAGCCCACCACCGAGGCCGACATCGACCTGGAACTGACCGGCACCGACCCGCTCGCGCTCGTCGCGTTCATCGACGGCAAGCCTGCCGGGTTCAAGGTCGGCCGCGCCCGCGACGCCAAGCGCCGCCTCTACGACTCCCGCCTCAGCGGCGTCCTCCCCGACCACCGCGGCCGCGGCGTCGCCACCGCCCTGGCGCAACACCAATTGCAAGCCGTCGAAGCGCTCGGGTACGAGGCCGTCCGCTCCTACACCCGCCACGACAACGTCCCCCAGATCCGCGCCCTGTTCAACCTCGGCTTCGACGTCGCCGGCCTCAACTTCCACGCGCGGCGCAAGCTCGCCGTGATCGTCCTCCAACGCACCCTACGTCCCCCGCGCGACGGTTAATCGCACCGCCCGCCACCTTACTCCCCGATCCCGTTGTCCCCCGGCGTCGGATCGAATTGCGGCCGCGGCTGCACCACCTGAACCTCCCGCGCCTGCGGAACCGGCGGCGGCAGAACATACCCCCGGCTGATCCGCGACGACAGGTCCCGCTCCCACCCGGCGCACCAGACGGTGCCCACCACCACCACGAAGACCGACGGAAGTTTGAGGGCGTTCCAGAAGCTCACAGCTCGCTCGTTTCCGAACCCGCGGTGAAGGCACGCGGGCAAGATCATAATTACGGTCGCACGACCGGTCGGTTCAACGAGCGAGCATCACAACCCGCGTGCCGCACACCTCAAATCAGTCGGACCCACCCGACAAACTCGTCACCTCGATCGGTTCCTGCCCCGAGGGCGTGGTTGGGCCCGGTTGCTGTGCAAATTGGAGCGGCGGCCAAAGATGAATGCTTTCCGCCTCGCGCTCCAGCCGGCGCGACCAGGCGCACACGTAAACCGTGGCCAGCACGAACAGTGCGACCCCCGGCACCTTGGCCTCGCGGAGCGCGGATCGGAACCATTCGGCGGTCATGAAGTCACCGCTTTGATATCGTCCCGCCCGCTGACTAACGTAATGAGGGCTGACCCTTATGACCCTTGCAGAATTCGAGCGCTGGCTGCGGGACCCGAACCGGCGGCCCCTGGTGATGGGGGTGCTGAACGTGACCCCCGACAGCTTTTCCGACGGCGGCCGCTACGCCGCCGTCGACGCCGCCGTCGCCCACGCCCGCCACATGCTCGACGCCGGCGCCGATTTACTGGACGTCGGTGGCGAATCCACCCGCCCGGGGTCGCAGCGGACCCCGCCCGACGAACAAGCCCGCCGCGTCGTCCCCGTCATCGAGTCGCTCGTCCGCCAGCGGGGCGTCAATTGCCTCTTGTCGATCGACACCACCCGCGCCCCCGTCGCCCGCGCGGCGCTCAACGCGGGCGCCTCGATCGTCAACGACATCTCCGCCGCCACCGACGACCCCGACATGCTGCCGCTGATCGCCTCCGCCCGGGCCCCGGTCGTCCTCATGCACATGCGTGGCCAGCCGGCGACGATGCAGAACGACCCGGTTTATTCGGACGTCGTCGCCGACGTCGCCACCCACCTCCGCCAGCGGGCCGCCGCCGCAATCGCCGCCGGGGTGGCCGACCACCGGATCTTGCTCGACCCCGGCATCGGCTTCGGCAAGACGATCGACCACAACCTCGAGCTCCTCCGCCGCCTCAAGGCGTTCGCCGACTCGGGCCGCCCCCTCGTGCTGGGTACCAGCCGAAAGGGGTTCCTGGGCAAGATTGCCGGCGAATCCGACGCGCGCGAGCGGCTCTTCGGCACCGCCGCGTCCGTCGCCTGGTGCGTCGCCAACGGCGCGGCCGTCGTCCGTGTCCATGACGTTGAGCCCATGGCCAAAGTCGTCCGCACCGTCCGCGCCATCCAGGTCGGCTGGCCGGAGCCCGCCGCCGACGATCAGGGTGGCGGTGGCGCTTTTGGTGAACCGACCCTTCCGGATTCGCGAGCCGATGGCCGATAGAGGGATGAACCGCGTTGGCTCGCCGCACCCGGCCGGGTCAGGATTTGCCCCGCGGGGTTCCCCATTTGATATATTTCGTGTAGACGACGACGTGGACGCGTGAACGACCCCCTTTTCAACTTCGGCGACTTCTTCCGCGCGATCGGCAGCTACCCCTGGTGGCAGGTGCTGATCGAGCTGATGATCATCGGCGCCGTCGTCTACTGGGTCATCAGCTTCCTCCAGGGCACCCGCGGCGCGCGGCTGCTCAAGGGCATCGTCGTCCTGCTGATCGGCATCTACGTCGTCGTCCGCCTGCTCGCCGGCCGGTTCGGCCTCCAACGTATCGAATTCCTGTACGGCCGCTTCCTGCTCGCCGCGGGCTTCGCGATCATCGTCGTTTTCCAGCCCGAGCTCCGCCGCGCCCTGATGCGGCTCGGCGAAACGCGGCTGTTCCGCAGCTTCTCGACACAGCTCAACGACGACATCGACTCCCTCGTCGAATCCGCCACCTTCCTGTCGCGTCGCAAGATCGGCGCGCTCGTGGCGATCGAGCGCGACGTCGGCCTCGGCGGCATCGCCGAGAGCGGCACGCGCCTGAACGCCGACCTCTCCGCCGAGCTCCTGAACACGATCTTCTGGCCCAACTCCCCACTGCACGACCTGGGCGTCGTCGTCTCCAGCGGCCGCATCACCTACGCCGGCGTCCAGTTCCCGCTCGCCGAATCCGGCGAGCTCGAAAAGGAGCTCGGGTCGCGGCACCGCGCCGCCGTCGGGATGAGCCAGGAGACCGACGCCGTCGTCCTCGTCGTGTCGGAAGAGACCGGTGACATCTCGATCGCCGAGCGCGGCCAGCTGATCCGCAAACTCACGCCCGAAACGCTGCGGGGGCTCCTCTCGGAGTTGTTGGGGCGGGCCGACAACCGCACCTTTCGAAAAGCCGCCGCCTAGACCGACCCGCTGACGTTATGCCCGACACCCCTTCCCTGAAACCCGTCCCCCGTTCGACCGGCGAGCCCCGCGCGCTGAACTACGCGCCCCCCCTGACGCTCGGGGAACGCGTGCGCGGGTGGTTCCCGTCTGGCGAGCAGTTCGTCAACGTCCTCAAGACCCTCATCTGGGTCGCCCCGCTGACGCTCCTGATCTGGATCTACGCCGAGCGAGAGCAGACCGTGACCGTGTCCGGCGTGACGTTCCCGGTCGACGTGCGGACGGTCGACCCCGACCGGTGGGTCATGCTCCGGAGCCCGGCCGACAAGAACATCATCGTCGAGCTGTCCGGGCCGCGGGCGATGGTCGACCGCGTGCGCGACCTGCTCCAGCCGAAGCCCGACGCCCCGCCCGTCCTCGTGCACGTCGACCCGCAGCTGGCCACCGGCGGGCAGGAGTTGCTGACGGTCGCGCAGATCAACAACCACCACGTGTTCCGCAATAACGGGATCACCGTCAAGAGCGCGCAGCCGCCGTACCTGAGGGTGGACATCGACACGTACGTGGAGCGGGAGGTCCCGGTAAGGGTCCCGCCGGACGTGGCCGGGTTGTTGGGCGACCAAACGCGGTTCGCCCCCGACCGGGTGCGGCTGCGGGCGCCCAAACACCTGATCGATGCGGCGGACGAGGAGAAGACGCCGCTCGTCGTTTATGCCGACCTCGGCAAGCGCGAGGAGCTGAGGACGAAGACCGGCGTCCAGAAGCTCGAGGGCGTGCCCGTCTACTGGTCCCGGCGGGAGAGCGTCACGCTCGCCCCGGTCACCGTGACCGCGACCCTCGACATCAAGCAGCGGGACGTCGAGTGGACGATCCCGTCCGTCACGATCTTCAAGGAGAGCCCGGCCAAGTTCGAGGACGCCTACGTCGTCGACTACGAGGCCCAGATCAAGAACGTCGCCGTCACCGGCCCCCCGGAGCAGATCGAGAAACTCAAGTCCGGCGAGTTCAAGTACCGCGCGACGTTCGAGGTCTCCGCCTTCGACCCCCCCGGCGCCGCCCTGAAAAAGCCGCTCCGGTTCGAACTGCCCCAAGGCGTCCAGTTGACCAAGGAAGCCAAGGCCCGCACGGACTGGACCGTGACCATCAAGCCCCTCGACCGCTAACACCCCCTTCCCGCTTAGCCGCGACCCGAAGGGAAGCGCTTGCGCGGCCCCCCTGCCAAGGGGAGCAACCGTGGGGCAGGCACTCTTGCCTGTCTCGCGCCGGCGAGGGCCAGCGGGGGAGAGACATTTCTGTCTGCCCCGCTCCGCTACTCGCACCCCGGCACTCGCTACTCGTTCCTGATCTATCGGTGGGGCAGGCATTCTTGCCTGTCTCGCGTCGGTGAGCGCGGGCCTCCGTGCCCCCCGAACCGACGCGATCCGTCCCGCCAACCCGCGCCCCCCACCCCCCATTTGCGACCGCCCCCGCCCGCCCTAGAATGCCACCATGACCGACCCGCAGGCCTACGTAGAACAACTCGGCCGCCGCGCGCGACGCGCCAGCCGCCTGCTCGCCACCCTCGACGGCCAGGCCAAAGTCGACATCCTCCGCCGGATCGCCGCGTCGCTCCGCGCCAACGTCCCCCCCCTGCTCGAGGCCAACGCCAGGGACGTCGCCGCCGCCCAAGCGGCCGACGTCGCCCCCGCCCTGGTCAAGCGCCTGGAGCTGAACGAAAAGAAGGTCCTCGCGATGGCCGACGGCGTCGACCAGATCGCCGCCCAGACCGACCCGGTCGGTCAGGTCATCGAGGGCTACGTCCGCCCGAACGGCCTGCGCATCCAGCGCGTCCGCTCCCCGCTCGGTGTCGTCCTGTTCTTCTACGAGTCCCGCCCCAACGTCACCAGCGACGCCGCCGCCCTCTGCATCAAGTCCGGCAACGCCATCATCCTCCGCGGCGGCAAGGAAGCCTTCCACAGCAACCGCGCGATCGTCGCCATCATCCAGGACGCGTTGAAGGGCTCAGGGTCCACGCTTCAGGGTTCCGCCGAAGACCAATCCGCAATCCGCAATCCGCAATCCGCAATTCCCCCCTCCCTCGCCGACGCCGTCCAGTTCATCGAGTCCACCGACCGCGCCCTCGTCCCCCTGATCCTCAAGCTCGACAAGCACATCGACCTGGTCATCCCCCGCGGCGGCGAATCCCTGATCCGCGCGGTCGTCGCCGACTCCACGATCCCCGTCCTCAAGCACTACACCGGCAACTGCCACATCTACGTCGACGCCGCCACCCACGGCGTCGACGACATGGTGCGTGACGTCTGCGTCAACGCGAAGACCAGCTACCCCGGCGGCGCCGTCTGCAACGCCGTCGAGCACCTCCTCTTCCACCGCGCCGCCGCCGACCGCCTCCTCCGCCCCGTCTGCGAGGCCCTGGCCGCCCGGCGGGTCGAGATCCGCGGCGACGACGCCAGCCGCCGCCTCTACGCCGCCGCCAAGGCCGCGACCGCCGAGGACTGGGACGCCGAGTACCTCGCGTTCGTCGTCGGCGTCAAGGTCGTCGACTCGATCGACGACGCGATCGCCCACATCAACGACCACGGCAGCCACCACACCGACGCGATCCTGACCACCGACACCCGCGCCGCCGACAAGTTCGTCCGCGAGGTCGACAGCGCCAGCGTGATCGTCAACGCCAGCACCCGCTTCGCCGACGGCGGCGAGTACGGCTTGGGCGCCGAGATCGGCATCAGCACCGACAAACTCCACAGCCGTGGCCCGATGGGCGCCACCGACCTGACCACCTACAAGTGGGTCGTCACCGGGAACGGCCACGTGCGAGCGTAGACACGTCACTGCCCGCGCCGCGCTGGCACGCCCCTGTTGCGCGCCGGACACCCTCCGCCCGCAACACCGCCACCGACAAATTGGGGATTCTCGCGCGCTTAATCCCCCACAGATTCACTTCTACCACCCCCGCCACCCAAAGAACTTCGTCTCCGGCGCGCAACACCCCACCCATAGGTAAACGCCCGCGCTCTTTCTCAACCGAATATGGCCCTTCCCCCCGCCGTGCCGCAGCGCGGTCGCCTTCGATTTCACGGAGCGATCCGCTCCCGGGACCCGACGGGACCCCTTCGGGACCTCTTTAGGACCCCCTTGGGACCTCCTTGGGACCTCTTCGGGACCCGGTTGGGACCTCCCCGGGACCCCTAAAGGACCCGCCTCACCGCCCCCACCCGATTCACAACCCTCGTCCAACGCACCGTTTAGGTTCCCGACACCCCTCCAGGAGCCACTTTTTTCTCCACCCGCCCCTCAGCGCGGCCAAGATACGACGGGGAACCCCGTCGCCGCTTCGATCTCCAGCAGTCGGTTGTACTTTGCCAGCCGTTCCGACTGCCGCACCGAGCCGACCTTGATCTGGTCGCCGCCCCATCCCACCGCCAGGTCGGCCAGCCAGTCGTCCTCGGTCTCGCCGCTACGGGCGCTGACCGTCACCCTCCACCCGGCCGACTTCGCGAGCTTCAGCGCGTCCGCCGCCTCGGTCAGCGTGCCGATCTGGTTCACCTTCAGCAGCAGCGCGTCCGCCGACTTCGTCTCGACCGCCCGGCGGATGCGACCCGGGTTGGTGCAGAGGAAGTCGTCCCCGAGCGTCAGCGCCCGGCCGGCAAGGCGGGCGCGGAGCGCCGGCCAGTTCGCCCAGTCCTCCTCGGCCAGCCCGTCCTCCAGGCTGACGATCGAGTACGCGTCAACCCACGCCGCGAGCCGCTCGATCATCTGTCGGCTGTCCAGGGTCTGACCGCCGACGCGGTACCGGCCGCCTTCGTGGAAATGGGTGGAGGCGACGTCCACCGCGACCGCGACGTCACGCCCGAGCGCGAGGCCGGCGGACGCGATAGCCTCGCGCGCGTCGGCGAGCATGTCCCCGACCTCGCGGAACGGCGGCGCCAGCCCGCCCTCGTCGGCCTTCAGCGAGCGCATGGCGTACTTGCGGGCGATCAGCTTCTCGGCCGAGCGGTAGACCGCGTCCACGACCGCCAGCCCCTCGTCGATCGTGCGGGCGGCGGCGGGGACGACCAGCACGTCCTGAAACTCGACCTGCCCGCCGGCGTGCTTGCCGCCGCTGAACAGGTTGACCGTCAGGCGCGGGAGCGAGTCGGCCCTGCGCCCGGCGAGGTGGGCGAAGTGCTCGTAGAGCGCCACGCCTTCGGCCCGGGCGGACGCGCGGGCGAACGCGATCGAGACCGCGAGGATTGCGTTGGCGCCGAGGCGGCCCTTGTTGGGCGTGCCGTCGAGGTCGATCATCAGGCGGTCGAGCTCGGACTGACCGTCGACCGCGCGGCCGACCAGCACTCCGGCGATCTCGCCGTTCACACTGGCGACGGCGCTGCGGCAGCCGAGGCCGGCGTAGCGTGCGGGGTCGCCGTCGCGAAGCTCGAGCGCCTCGGCCGCGCCGGTGGACGCGCCGGACGGCACCGACGCGCTGGCGGCCGCGCCGCCGGCGAGGCGGACGGTCGCCTTGACCGTCGGGCGGCCGCGGCTGTCGAGGATCTCGGCCGCTCGGACTTGTTCGACGAACGCCACTCGTGCGGCCCTCACTCCCGTTCGAGAAACGTCTCGGCCAGCTCGTCGACCGAGTCCGGCACCCCCTGCATCATCTGCAAAACGACCGCCCGCTGCCACGCGCGGCGCTCGGCCGACAAGTATTCGAGCGGGGAGCGGCCGGCGACCCGCGCGAGCATGCAGCCGAGCGTGTGGCGGACGACGAACTCCTCCAGGTCGGTCAGCCAGCGCACGTCCCCCAGCGCGTCCAGGTAAGTTCGCCAATACCGCTTGGCGGCGTCGAGGAACGCCGCGCGATGCGCGGCGAGGACGTGGCCCTTGCTGAGGAAGTGCGTCAGCGAGAACCCAAGGTCGAAGGCCGGGTCGCCGAAGTGGATCACCTCGTGGTCGAGGAGGACGAGCGACGAGTCCCGGACCAACACGTTCTTGGGGCTGTAGTCGCCGTGGACGAGCGTGTGCTGGCGCATGCCGCTCTCGAAGATCAGGGCCTTGAGGAAGGCGTGCGCCTCGGGCGCCTGCCGGCCGGTGTAGCGGTAGTACGGCTCGACGCGGAGGGACTCGTAGAACGAGCGGTCGCCGAAGACCGACGCCAGCTCGACCCGCCGCTCCCAGGCCCGGCGGTGGATCGTGCCGAGCAGCCGGCCGAACTGCTCGACGTGCGCGGGGTCGACGCGGCCGCCGAGGAGCATCGTCTTCCAGTTCTCGTGCGGGCGGGGAACGGCCTGCATCGCGAGCAGGTGGTGCGGCGGATCCTCGAAGACGAGCGAGGTGATCGTGCCGGGCGGGGCGAGCTCGGCGAGGTGCCGGAGGCCCAGGGCTTCCCGCTCGATCCGGCGGGGGTCGCTGAACCAGTCGACGGCCACGCGCAGCTTGGCCAGCGCCTGCTTGACGACCCACGCCTCGCCGGACGGCCGCTCGACGAGGACCGTCCGGTTCGAGACGCCCCCGGCCAGGACCTCGACGCGCGGGTCCTCATCGCCGGCGACGCGGCCCGCGGCGCGCAGGTACGCCACCAGCTCGCCGGGCCGCTCGATGTCGAGGTCGTCGGGCATGCGGTAGGAGAGAGCCGCCTGCTACTTCACGCCCATCAGGTGCTCGAGGATCGCGATCTCCAGCGCCTCGTAGTCGCGGTCGGCGATCGCCTGCTTCTCGAGCTGGGCGTCGAAGGTCCGGACCTTCTCGACCAGGTGCAGGAAGATCCTGCGGCTGTTCGCGAGGTGCTTGGCGCCGTGCTCGGGCTTGCTGGTGCGCATGGCCTTGGTGTCGAAGGCCACCATCGCGCCGGTCTTGGCGTAGCCGGCCCGTTCGAGGACGCGGACCTGGTTCCAGGCGACGCGGAGGTTGGCGGCGCCGAAGGCCTTGTCCTGGTCGTACTTCAGGCCGTTCTGGTCGTTCAGGTGGACGCTCCAGAGCTTGCCCATCGACAGCGCAAACGCCATGTCGTCGCTGGGGTCGAGGCCGGCCAGCAGCGAGTGGGCGGTCTCGATCAGGCCGCCGACCCGCTTCGGGTCGCTGGCGAGCGACGCGAGCGCGAGCGCGTGACCGATCGTCGGGATGTAGGCCTGGTCCATCGGCTCGTTCGGCTTGGGCTCGATCGCGATCCGGATCTTCGGGTCGTGGGCGAGCATCGCGTTGATCGCGTCCAGCAGCCACTTGTGAGCGTCGGCCGCGGGCTTCGCTTCGCGGACGTAGGTGCCTTCGCGGGCGAGCCAGAGGACGACGATGCCGCAGTCCATCAGGTTCGAGATGTCGATGCAGCGCTTCGCGCGGTCGATGGCCCACTGGCGGAGCTTGGGGTCGTTGTTCGTGAACGCGCCGTCGATCGTGCGGGCGTCCTCCCACAGGCGGGGGGCGGTGACCTCGGTGGCGAGGCCTTCGGCGTCGAGCGTCCGCTTCATCTCGCGGGCCTCGCGCTCGATCTGCTGCCAGTTCTTCTCCTCGATCTGGGGGACGACGTCGTCGTCGTGGAACATGACCGCGTCGAACCCGAGCTGCTTGAACAGCGGCAGCTTCTGAGTCCACGCGACCGCCGGCCGCACGGGCGGGCCGAACGGGTCGGCGCCCTCGCTGATGTTCCACGGGCCGAACGAGAACCTGTAATCCGTCGCCGCCATCGTCGTGCTCCTTCCGCTGGGTCGATGCGTGCTGGCCGGCCCGGCAAGACCCTCGCGCGGGCGCGAGCGGAAGGATAAGCGGCGCGTCGGCCGCTGTCTAACGAACGCGGGTCGCGGCGCGACAACGCGATGCGACCTGCCGGGCGTGATCGACAAATTGCTGAGACGTTCGTGAAACCCTAGTCGAGTCCGGTTAGACTTTGGCCTTCCCGCCGCTGTGTGGATCGTCCCGCGAGGCCGGTGAGCTGTGAAGACTGGAGGTCCTCATGCGCGTGTTTCGTCGTGAGAGCGTTCTTGGGCTTTGGCTAGCGTCGGGTGGCGTGCTGGGTTGCCCGGTTGCCGCACGGGGTGCGGACGTGGCGTTTGGGGTGGCGAACGGCGGGTTCACGGCCGGAGGGAGTTGGGTCGGCGGCGCGGCGCCCGGAACGGACGACCGGGGACTGATCAACAATGGCGGGACCGCGACACTCGACGCGACGGTTGACGTCGGGCGGCTGTACCTCGGCGGAAGCGCGGGGACGAGCGGGTCGATGACGATGACCGGCGGCGTGCTGAACGTCACGCAGGCGGACATGCGGGTGGGCGACCTGGGCACCGGGTCGTTCACGATGTCCGGCGGGGTGATCAACCACGGCGCGCTCACGAGCGGTGACGGCGATCTGCAGATCGGGCGGAGCGGCGGCGGGACGTTCACGATGACGGGCGGGACGATCAACACCGGCGGGTCAGTGCGGGTCGCGCGGGGGGCGGGCGCGGCGGCGACCGCGACGCTGACAATGTCCGGGGACGCGGCGATCAACACCGGGGACGGGATCGTCGTCGGGCGGGGGGACGCGTTCGGCGCGACGGCCACCTTCACGATCGGCGGCACGGCGACGTTCCTCGCCGGGAACAGCCGCGGCGACGGGAACGCCGCCGGGTCGCAGGCCGAAGGGTTCTTCAGCGTCGCGAACCTGCCGAACGCGGTCGGGCACGTGCTTCTTAAGGACGGCGCGGTCGTCAAGGCGCTGCGGTTCACGGGGCGGCAGGGCCAGGGGGACGTCACGATCCAGGACGACGCGAGGTTCTTCGTCGTCAACTCGCTGGGGGCGCTGGGGGGCGGGCCGAGCGCGCTGTACGGGTCGTACCTGGGCGGGGGCAGCGACTCGAACGGCGACGGCGGCAACGGCAACAGCGGCGCGTACACGCTGACGCTGAAGGGGAACGGCGTGCTCGACGTGGACGCGAACAACGCCGGGCGGGACGCGAGCCGCCCGGAGCTGCAGGGGTTCCAGCTCGGGCGCGGGAACTCCATGGCGACGGCGGTCGTGCAGGACACCGCGACGCTGGTCGTGCGCCAGCGGTTCGTGATCGGCGGGCTGGGCGGGTCGACGGTCAATTTGAACGGGTTCGACGGGCAGGCGAGTGGCGGCGTGAACCCCGGGGGCACGGCGACGGTCACGGTGACGGGCGGGACGCTGTCGGCCGACCACCTGATCGTCGGCGGGTCGGGCGTGGGCACGCTGACGGCGACCGGAGGCGTGGTCCAGACGATGCCATACGCGGCGACGAACGACCCGGATGCGGGGTCCGCGACGACGTCGGTCGACAGCATCCGGATCGGGATGCTGGCCGGGTCTACCGGGACGATGAACGTCGGCGGCACTGCGGTCGTGAAGACCGGGGCGGACCTGGGGATCGGGCAGTACGGGGACGGGACGCTGCGGATAACGGGGGGCGCGGCCAGCGTGCAGGCGAGGGACGTCTTCGTGCAGAAGTTCGCGGGGAGCGCCGGGCGGGTCGTGGCCGAGGTCACGGGCCTGACGCACACGACGGTGCGGGCGACGGGGGACGTGACGATCAATGGCGGGACGCTGGAGGTGGTCTCGACGGCGGTACCGGCGGGGGGCGTGCGGACGTGGACGCTGTTCGCCGCCGACACCGACGCGGACGACGTCGGCACGTTGACCGGGCGGTTCGACACGCACACGCTGCCGGCGCATGGGACGGATCCGGCCGGGCGGTGGTGGAGCGCGTTCCCGCGGGACGGGAAGTACCTGCTCGCCCTGACCAAGCCCGGGGACGCGACGCTGGACGGCACCGTGGACTTCAACGACCTGGTCGCGCTGGCGCAGAACTACGACACGGTCGGCGGGCGGTGGTGGTTCACCGGGGACTTCACCGGGGACGGGAACGTCGATTTCAACGATTTGGTGGCGCTGGCGCAGAACTACGAGACCAGCCTCGGCGCGGCGCCCCTGCCGGCCTTCGGCCCGGCGTTCGACGCGGACGCGGCGCGGGCGTTCGCGGCGGTGCCCGAGCCCTCGGCCGCTGCCGTGGTGCTGGGCGGCCTCGGGCTGATGGGACTCGCGCGCCGCCGGCGGCGGCCGTAGCGGTTCACTTCGCCGCCCGCGGCCCGACGTACTCCGTGGCGATGACGACGTCATCGAACCAGACGGTCTGCTTCTCCTTGTGGTACTGGCGGGTCGGGTCGCTGGCGTCGTAGCCGTAGTGCTCGAGCCAGAAGCAGTTGACCTTCAGGTCGGCGTGGTCGCGCCAGCGGATGCCTTCGGATTGGCCGACGAGCTTGCCGTCGAGCCACATCGCCTGACGGCCGTCGGCCTTGTCGGGCGTGTTGGCTTGGAGCATGAACTCCCAGCACTGCCGCTGCCCGAGCTTGGGGATCACGCGGGTCTTCTCCTCGGCCGCCTTCCCCTTGCCGGGGCCGGGCGGGAAGAAACTGTTCCCCCAGTACTTGTTCATCTTCGGGTCGACCGCCATGTCCATGTAGTAGGAGTAGAACGTCAGCTCGCCGGGCGGGGGGTTCTTGCCCCAGGCGAACCACGGCTCCATGCCGGTGGAGAAGTAGGTGCCGTCGGGTTTTCGGCCGGCCTTGCCGAAGCTCCGCCAGCGGTCGTGCCGCGGGTTCGCGCTCATCCAGAGGAAGTGGTGGCAAAACTGGTAGTCGTCGCTGAACTTCACATAGACGCGGGCGAAGACGCGCTCGGCGCCGGGCATGAACCACTTCTTGGCCTCGCCGCCGGTGTTCTTGCCCTTCTCCATCGGCGCGACGGCGCATTTCGCGCCGCCGTGGGGGTTGTCGCCGACGACCGCGATCGTGCCGCTCTTGTCGTCCCAGCGGTTGAGGTCGCCGGACTCGAAGTCGTCGGCGAACAGCACGGCCGGGTGCTTGGCGACGCCGGCGTCGGCGGGGTATCTCGCCGCCAGGCCGGGGCCTTCAGGGAGCTTCTCCCGGGCGGGAGCCGACGGGGCGGCCGTGAGCAGGGCGACGAGGGCGGTGGCGGGGCGGCGCAAGTTCATCCGATCATTTTCACCGACGTGACCCCGCGAGTTCAACACGGCGCGCGACGCTTGGAGCACCGCTGGTTGAACCCTCAACACCGGTCCCGCGTTACAATATAGAGGTTCGCAGCCACCTCCCCGAAGGAGCCCGAATTGATGAGCCCGCGCGCCGCCCTGCTCTTCGTCTGTGTCCTTTGCGCCCTCGCGGTGTCGGCCCTGCCCGCTTCCGCGCTCGACGCGCCCGTGCCTGATCGCATCGATTTCAATCGAGACGTCCGTCCGATCCTGTCGGAGAACTGCTTCTTTTGCCACGGGCCGGACAAGGCGCACCGCAAGGGCGGCCTCCGGCTGGACACTGCCGACGGGTTGTTCACCGCGTTGGAGGGGAAGCGCCACCCGGCGGTGCCGGGCAAGCCGGAATCGTCGGAGATCTACAAACGGGTGGTCACGGACGACGACGACGACCGGATGCCGGACCCGAAGTCGGGCAAGCACCTGTCGCCGCGCGAGGTGGCGGTGCTGAAGAAGTGGATCGAGCAGGGGGCGGAGTTCAAGGGGCACTGGAGCTACATCAAGCCGACGAAACCCACACCGCCGGCTGGCGATTCGCCGCTCGACGCGTTCCTCCTCGCAAAGCTGGCCGAGCACAAGCTGGCGTACGCGAAGGAGGCGGATCGGGCGACGCTGATCCGGCGGCTGTCATTCGACCTGGTTGGGCTGCCGCCCACGCAGGCGGAGGTGGACACGTTCGTCAATGATGCGTCTCCCGACGCGTACGAGAAGCTGGTGGATCGGCTGCTCGCCAGCCCGCACTTCGGGGAGCGGATGGCGGTGTGGTGGCTGGACCTCGTGCGGTTCGCGGACACGATCGGGTACCACTCCGACAACCCGCGGGACATCACGCCGTACCGCGACTGGGTGATCGGGGCGTTCAACCGGAACCAGCCGTTCGACCGATTCACGATCGAGCAGCTCGCGGGGGACCTGCTGCCGAGCCCGACGCTGGCGCAGAAGGTCGCGAGCGGTTACAACCGCCTGCTGCAGACGACCGAGGAGGGCGGGGCGCAGCCGAAGGAGTACGCGGCGAAGTACGACGCGGACCGCGTGCGAAACTACTCGAGCGTTTGGCTGGCCGGGACGGTGGGGTGCGCGGAGTGCCACGACCACAAGTTCGACCCCTACACGGCCAAGGACTTCTACGCGATGGCGGCGTTCTTCGCGGACGTCAAGGAGACGCCCGTCGGGCGGCGCGAGCCGGGCGTACCGGTGCCGGACGAGAAGCAGGCGGCGGAACTGGCCAAGCGGGAAGCCGCCGTCGCCGCGGCGCGAGCGCAGCTGGAGGCGGAGTCGCCGGAGCTCGCGGCGGCGCAGGCGGCGTGGGAGAAGTCGATGGCGGGCGAGCGGCAAGCGACTTGGACGCCGCTCCTGGCCACCGAGGCGGCTGCGGAGTCGGGGGCGTTGCTGAAGATCAACAAGGACGGGTCGATCCGGGCAACCGGCAGGACGAGGGACGTCGACACGTATTTCGTCACCGCGCGGACGAAGCTGAAAGGGATCACAGCCCTGCGCCTCGAATCGCTGACGGACAAGTCGCTGCCGAAGAACGGCCCGGGCCGGGCGGACAACGGGAACTTCGTGCTGACGGAGTTGCTCGTCCACGCCCGGCCGACGCCCGAAGCCGACGCCGTCGGCGTGAAGCTGCAGAACGCGTCGGCGACGATCGAGCAGGCGAGCTTCGCGGAAGGGAACCCGTACAAGAAGTGGACGGCCGCCGGCGCGATCGACGACGACGTGAAGCCGGGCGGTGGGTGGGCGGTGCTGGACGCGGCGAACACGGCGGGGCGGGACGAGCACGCGGTGTTCGAGACCGCCGCCGACCTCGGCGACGGCGCGGAGACGACGTTGACCTTCGTGCTGCGGCAGGCGCACGGGACGAAGCACACGCTGGGCAAGTTCCGCCTTTCCGCGACGACGGCCCCGCGCCCGGTGAAGGCCGGGAAGGCGACGCCGAAGGAAGTGCTGGCGGCGTTGGCGGTCGACACGGCGAAGCGGACACCGGCGCAGAGGAAGGTCACCTCGGATCACTTCCGCACCCTCACCCCCCTGCTCGAGCCGGCGCGGGCGGAGGTGGCGAAGCGCGAGAAGGAGCGGGACGAATACGCGAAGTCGCTTCGCAGATCGCTCGTCGCCGTGGCGCAGGCGCCGAAGATGGTGCGCGTGCTTCCGCGCGGGAACTGGAACACGGACAGCGGGGAGGCGGTGGGGCCGGCCGTGCCGCACTTCCTACCGCAGGTCGCCGGCTCCACCGGTCGGCCGTCGCGGCTCGACCTGGCGCGATGGACGGTTTCGACCGAGAACCCGCTGACGGCGCGCGTCGTGGTCAACCGCCTGTGGAAGCTGTTCTACGGCACCGGCCTGTCGAAGACCCTCGAGGACCTCGGCAGCCAAGGGGAATGGCCGACGCACCCGGAACTGCTCGACTACCTCGCGTGCGACTTCCAGGAGAACGGCTGGGACGTGAAGCGGATGGTCAAGCAGCTCGTGACGACGCGGGCGTATCGGCAGACGTCGTACGCATCGGCGGAATTGAAGGAGCGCGACCCGTTCAACCGCCTGCTGGCGCGACAGGCGCGGTTCCGGCTGGACGCGGAGTTCGTGCGCGACAACGCGCTGTCGCTGGCGGGCCTGCTCGTCCCGACGGTCGGCGGCGAGTCGGTCAAGCCGTACCAGCCGGCGAGCCACTGGGAGTTCCTGAACTTCCCGACGCGCACGTGGAAGCACGACAGCGGTGCGGGGCAGTACCGCCGGGGGCTGTACACGCACTGGCAGCGGAGCTTCCCGCACCCGAGCCTGGTGAACTTCGACGCCCCGAGCCGTGAGGAGTGCACGGCCGAGCGGACGCGGTCGAACACGCCGCAGCAGGCGCTGACGCTGCTGAACGACCCGACGTACGTGGAGGCGGCGCGGGTGTTCGCGCAGCGCGTGGTGACCGAGTGCAAGGCGGATGGCGTGACGGCTCGGCTGATGTGGGCGTGGCGGACGGCGCTGGCCCGGCAGCCGCGGCCGGAGGAGTTGAAGGTGCTCTCCGACCTGTACGCCCGGCACAAGGCGGATTACGCGGCCGACGCGAAGGCCGCGGCAGCGCTGGCGGCCGCGGGCGAGGCGCCGCGGCCGAAGGACGTTGACCCCGCTGAACTGGCCGCGTGGACGAGCGTGGCGCGGACGATCCTGAATCTGCACGAGACGATCACGAGGAACTGACGCAATCCCGTGGCCCACCCTTTCGGCGATGGGCCTCTGAGACTGGAACGACGACGATGACCCCGATCACCCAAGATCAGATCCACCGCCTCACGCGCCGCTCGCTCCTGTCGCGCAGTGCGTATGGCGTCGGCGCGGCCGCGCTGGCGTCGCTCATGGCGCGGAACGCGTCCGCCACCTCGACCGGCTCCGGCCTATACCCGGGCTTCGTCTCGCCGCGGCACGTCGCGCCGCGGGCGAAGCGGGTGATCCACCTCTGCATGGCCGGCGGGCCCAGCCACCTCGAGACGCTCGACTACAAGCCGAAGCTGGCCGAGATGACGGGGCAGGCGATGCCGGAGTCCCTTACGAAGGGGCAGCCGATCGCGCAGCTCCAGGGGAACGCGGCGCTCAAGTGCCTTGGGCCGCAGTGGGCGTTCAGGAATTTCGGCAAGTCCGGCCAGGAGATCTGCGAGCTGTTCCCGCACATCGGGTCGGTCGCGGACGACCTGTGCATTGTCCGGTCGATGGTCACGGAAGCGATCAATCACGACCCGGCCCACACGTTCATGAACACCGGGACGACGATCTCCGGCCGACCGTCGATGGGGTCGTGGGTCTGGTACGGGCTCGGGGCCGAGTGCGACAACCTTCCGGGGTTCGTCGTGCTGACGTCGACCGGTAAGGCCGGGCAGCAGCAGCCGATCGCGTCGCGGCAGTGGAGCAGCGGGTTTCTGCCGAGCAAGTTCGCCGGGGTTCGGCTGAACTCGAAGGGGGACGCGGTCTACTACATCAACTCGCCCGCCGGGGTCGACCGCCAGAAGCAGCATGACGTAATCGATGCCGCCGCGCGCCTGAACGGCCTGAACAACGATGTTACAGCCGACCCGGAGATCGCGACGCGGATCGCGCAGTACGAGATGGCCTTCAAGATGCAGGCGAGCGTGCCGGGCCTGATGGACGTCGCCGACGAGCCGCAGTCCGTCCTCGACCTGTACGGCGCGAAGCCGGGCGACGGCAGCTACGCGAGCAACTGCCTGCTCGCCCGCCGCCTGGCTGAGCGCGGCGTGCGGTTCATCCAGCTCTACCACCGCGACTGGGACCACCACGGCGGCGTCCGCGACCAGATGAAGATCATCGCCCCCGAGGTCGACCAGCCGACGGCGGCGCTGATCAAGGACCTCAGGTCGCGCGGCATGCTCGACGACACGCTGATCATCTGGGGCGGCGAGTTCGGCCGCACACCGATGGCGCAGGGCAACGGCCGCGACCACCACCAGAAGGCGTTCAGCATCTTCATGGCCGGCGGCGGAGTGAGGGGCGGCGTCACGTACGGCGCGACCGACGACCTCGGCTACAACGCGGTCGAAAACGTCTGCCCCGTCCACGACCTCCACGCGACGTTGCTCCACCTGCTCGGCGTGGACCACAAGCGCCTGACCTACAAGTTCCAGGGCCGCGACTTCCGCCTGACCGACGTGCACGGGCACGTGGTGCGGGACGTGCTGGCGTGACGCTGTTGCCGGCGGGCGGGCGGGGCACGGCTCAGCCTGGAGCGTCGGCGCCCGACTTGGGCGGCGCCTCGTTGAGGCGCGCCCCTTCGTCGTCGAACTCCACGCGGTCGTAGATCTCGGTGAGCGGCAGGGTGACGTGAATGCTCGGCAGCGCCACCACGGCTTCGCGGCCGCGCACCTCACTGAACCGCCACGATCCGTCCCCTTGCCGCTCGAAGACCTCGACGTGCGGCGCGTCCTGAGACACCAAGACGTGCGTCCGCAACGACTCGATGCGGCGGTAGTGCTCCGCCTTCAACCCGCGGTCATACGCCTCGGTCGACGGTGAGAGAATCTCAAAGAGGACGGTCGGATTGGTCGCGGTCTCCTTCTGAGCGTCCTCGGCGTCGTACTCCATCTTGCCACAGAAGACGCTCACGTCAGGGTACGTCCGCAGCCCGGTAGCAAGCACCTTGAGCCGCTGGTTTGCCTCGTAAGGTGCGCACGGCTTCCCCTTCAGCCTTTGCCGGAGCTCGCCCGCGATGTTCACCGCGATCAAGCTGTGCCGCGACGACCCGCCGGACATCGCGAAGATCTCTCCGTCGTAGTAGTCGCTCTTGTACGCGGCCTCGCGCTCCAGCGCGTAGTACTCCTGCGGCGTGTAGCGTTCGATCGCGTGGGGGACGCTCATGAGGGGGACTTTACCACAGGTCATCACGTCCCGCGGTCCCGGCGGACGACCCTCGCTGCAAACGGTCATCAGGTTCCATCGACTCCCCGTCAGACCCGCCCGCACCGCATCGTCTGCCGTATCACCCGCTGGCGTACGTCCACGAGGACGCAGTGGCGCGGCTGCGGGGCGGGCCGCCGGTCGACCTCCTGCTGACGCATCAAGGCCCCGCCGCCGTACAGGGCGGCCACGGTAGCCCGACGCTCGACACCCTGCTCGACCCCGCAGTCGCCCGCTTCTGGTTCCACGGCCACTCGACGCCGGTGCTCCCGCCCACGCCGGTCGGCCGGACGCTCGTCGTGCCGCTCGGGGACGTCGCCTTCACCCGCGCCCGAGACCGCCCGAGACCCCGGCCTCCACGGGTGGTGCACGCCGACGGCGGTCACACGCTGCACCGCGACCCGCCGCCGTTCTGGCGCGAGCTGCGCCTCCGGCACTGGCACACCACGCCCGGCGGCCGCCTCGTCCACCCCGAACTCGTCCGGTTCGTTTGACCTCCCCGGCGCACACCCTACTTCGTCGCCCAGTCGATGAACTCGGCCACGTCCTTGTTCAGCTTCTCCAGCGACGGCAGGTGGTGGTACATCATGTGCCCGCCCTCGTAGTAGGTCTGGCGGACGTTCTTCCGCAGCGCCTCGGCGAGGCCGAGGTGGCTGACGGTGTAGTCGGCGGCGTAGAACGGGGTGGCCAGGTCCGTGTACCCGCTGGCGACGAGCACCTTCAGCGCGGGGTGCTTGGTCACGGCGTCGCGCAGGTTGTCGCCGACGTAAAGCCACCCGCCGTTGGCGCCGCGGCCCCAGTTCCACGGGTGGACGCGGCCGCTGAGGTATTCGTACTGCAAATCGGACTCGTACTTGAGCGCGCGGCGCGCGTAGTCGTTGAACGTCCCGCTGTAGACGCCGACGTAGAGCGACAGGCTGGGGTCGTACTCGGGGACCGACGGGATCGGCCGCGCGATCGAGCCGGCGATCCGGCCATCGAACCGGCCGACGAGTTGGTTGCGGTCGGCGAGCAGCGTCTTCTCGAACACCGCCGGGTCGACGCGGAGGCGGGACTTCTCGACCACGGCCTCGGGCAGGCCGGTGTAGCGCACCAGGTCGGCGACGACCTTCCGCCGCTCGTCGCCGGTCAGCGCGTCGCCCTTCATCAGGGCCGGCGTGTAGACGTCGTCGACCCACTTCTTCGCCTCGGCGAGCGTCCGCTCGAGGTCCTGCGAGAGGTCGGACGGCAGCTTCTTGTGGTAGAACGCCGACGCGGTGTACGACGGCAGGAACAGCGCGTACGGCAGTTCGTTCGCGTCGGCGGGGGAGATCGTCTGAAAGCTGAGCACCGTCGAGATCAGCATCACGCCGTTGAGCGCGATGCCCTGGCGGTCGAGCAAGTGCTCGCTCAGGAGCGCGGCGCGGGTCGTGCCGTAGGACTCCCCGGCGACGAACTTCGGCGACGCCCACCGCTGCCCGCGCACCAGGTACAGGCGGATGAACTCGGAGACCGAGTCGATGTCCTGTTGGACGCCGTAGAACTCCTCCCCCTTGACGCCGTCGGCCGGCCGGCTGTACCCGGTGCCGACCGGGTCGATGAAGACGAGGTCCGTGTGGTTCAGCCACGTGGTGGGGTTGTCCACGAGCCGGTAGGGCGGGGTCCTGGGGTAGCCCTCGGTCGTCAGGTCAATCCGCTTCGGGCCGGCGGTGCCGAGGTGCAGCCAGATCGCCGCCGCGCCCGGGCCGCCGTTGAACACGAACGTGATCGGCCGCTTCTCGACCGCGACGTCGTCGCCGACCTTGTCGTAGGCGACGAAGAAGAAGTTCGCCCGCGGCTTGCCGGCGTCGTCCTTCAGGGGCATCGTGCCGGCGGTGGCGCGGTAGCGGAGGACGCCGTCGCCCACCTTCAGCTCGTGCTCGGTGACGGACAGCTTGTCAGCGATCGGGGACGTGAGCGGCGGCTTGACAGCGGGCTTCGACGCCGGCTGGGTCGTCGCCGGCTTCTCCTGCGCCGGGGCCGAAGTGGGAAGGAGCGAGACGACCACCAACGCCAGCGCGATCCGTTTGATCATGGCGGGGACTTTACCCGCTCGGGCAGCCCGCGGGTATGGCCGTTGCATGTCGAATGTCTATCGCGAGGAGTCACCGATGGCCAAGACGACTGCTCGTACACGGGGGCCGGCCGTAGCGGCACGACCGAAGACCCAAGCCGCCCGGCCGGCACGCGCTAAGAGCCCGGCGTTGCCGCCGTTGCGGGCGAAGGCAGCCGCCGCGGAGGTCGAGTTCACGCACACCGACCGCGTGATGTTCGCCGAGCCCGGGTACACCAAGGGCGACCTGCTCCAATACTATGAGCGGGTCGCGGACAAACTGCTCCCGCACCTGCGCGACCGTCCACTGACGCTCGAGCGGCTGCCGGGCGGGGTCGGCGCGAAGGGCGCGCCGCACTTCTGGCAGAAGAACACGCCCGAGCACTACCCGGCGTGGATCCCGCGCGCGCGGCTGAAGGACAAGACGGGGAAGCCGGTGGAGTACGCGGTCGTGAACGACCTGCGGTCGCTGCTCTACCTGGTCAACCAGGGGACGGTCACGTTCCACGTGTTCCTGTCGCGGCTCGCGTCGCTCGACCGCCCGGACTACGTCCTGTTCGACCTGGACCCGGGCGGGCGGCCGTTCGCCGACGCGGTGAGCGTGGCGAAGGCCGTCCACGACGCGCTGGACGAGGAGGGCGTGGCCGCGCTACCGAAGACGTCCGGCAAGACGGGCATCCACGTGTTCGCGCCGTGGCGTCAGTCCGGCGGCTACGACGAGGCGCGGGCGTGGGCGATCGAGTTGGCTGAGCGCGTGGTCCGGCGGCTGCCGGCCGTCGCCACGCTCGAGCGGAGGATCGACGCGCGGGGCGGGCGGCTGTACCTCGACGTGATGCAGAACGTGATGGGGCACCACGTGGTGCCGCCCTACGTCGTGCGCGCGGTGCCGGGGGCGACAGTGTCCACGCCGCTGCACTGGCGGGAGTTGACGGGGCGTCTTACGCCGGCGCGGTTCGACGTCGGGTCGGCGCCGAAGCGGTTCAAGGGGAAGCCGGATCCAATGGAAGGCCTGCTGTAGGGCGTGCTTCAGCACGCGGCCCTCCGACGCCTGGAGAGCCGACCGCCGGAGGACACGCTACGGAAGTGGATTGCAGGCCCAGCCGCTCAAGCGGCCTCGCCTCGGGTGGGCCCGCGCCTCGTCACTTCCGCCGCTTGGGCTTTTCGTCGTCGAGGCTGACGTCGTCGTCGGCTTCGAGCAGGTCGGCGGTGTCGATCTCGCCGAGCTCGGCGTCGTCGTCGCCGGACAGGACGTCGAGGAGGTCGTCTTCGTCAGCCGCACCACCGGCCTTGGGCTTCGCGGCCGCCGCCGGCTTCGCAGGCTCGGCGTCCTCTTCGTCGTCCAAGGCGATGGGGTCGAGGCCGCCGCCGGTCTCTGAGTCGTCAAGCGCGAGGGCGCCCGCGCCGCCGTCCTCGACCGCGTCGAGCTCGGCGTCACTGGGCTCGTCAAGTTCCTCGATCGCGTCGTCGTCGTCGCCCGCCGGCGCCCCTTTGCGGATGACCGGCTTGGCCATCGCGTCGTCCTCGTCCTCTTCGAGCAGCGCGTCGTCGGTATCGAGCTCGGTGCCGGGGGTGGCTTCGAGGTCTTCGTCGTCGCCCAGCGCCTGCAGTTCGTCGTCGTCGTCGTCCGCCCCGGCCGCCAGCGCGCCGCCCGCCGCCGCCGCGCCGGCCCCGAGGGCGCCCGGCTGGATCTCGTCGTCCTCGGGGACGCCGTCGATCTGGATGACGAAGCTGACCGGGCCCACGGTGATCGTGTCGCCGGCGCCGAGCACGGTCTCCTGGATCCGCCGGCCGTTGACGAACGTGCCGTTCGACGAGCCGAGGTCCTCGATGCGGAGCCCGTCGCCGTCGCGGATGATGCGGCAGTGCTTGCGGGAGATCTCGCCGAGCGGGATCATCAGGTCGCAGTCCTGGCGGCGGCCGATGACCGTCATCTCGCGGGAGATGGAGAAGCTCCGCCGTTCCCCGTCGTTTCTGAACATCACCAGGACCGCTTGCATGGGATACCCTCGCGGGGGAAAGATGGGCGTGCGCCGCTCGGGCGGGACGCTGTGCGACCCGTGGTCGACGCAGGGCCGCGAACACTACAATCCTTAAAGTAGCTTTGCAAGAAAGTTGGGGCAAGGCCAAAAGGTGCCCGCGCCAGTGCCCGGCGGCCCGCCCCGTACCCGACCATGCGCCTCCCGCTTCCGACGCCGCCCACGCCGACCCTCTCGCCCGCCGACCTCCCCGCCGGGGAGGTCCCGGGCCTGTACGTCCACGTACCGTTCTGCTTCCACAAGTGCCATTATTGCGACTTCTACAGCATCACCCGGCAGACGCCCGACCGCATGGCCCGGTTCGTCGACGGGGTGCTGGCCGAGGCCGACCAGTGGGCGGCGTCGCCGGCCCGGGTGCGGCCGCGGACCGTCTTCTTCGGCGGAGGCACGCCCTCCCTACTGCCCCTGGAGGAGATGAGGCGGCTGATCCTCGGCTTGCGCCTGCGGTTCGACTTTGCCGACCTTGACGAGTGGACGGTTGAGGTAAACCCGGCGACGGCCGCACTCGATTACTGCCAGATGCTCCGGGAAGTCGGCGTCGACCGCTTGAGCTTCGGCGCCCAAAGCTTCGACACCGCCGAGTTGAAGCTGCTCGAGCGGCACCACGACCCGGCGGACGTCGGCCGGAGCGTGGGGATCGCACGCCAAGCCGGGTTTTCGCGCATCAACCTCGACCTGATCTACGCGATCCCCGGGCAGAGTGTGGAGAGTTGGTCGAGGTCGTTGGAGGCGACGATCGCGCTGGGGACGCCGCACGTGTCGTGCTACGCGCTCACCTACGAGCCGAACACGGCCATGACCGTGCGGAAGCGGCTGGGGCACTTCGTCGCAACCGAGGACGAGGCGGAGCTGGAGATGATGCGACACACCCGGACGCGGCTGGCCGCGGCCGGGCTCCACCCGTACGAGATCAGCAACTACGCCGTTGCCGGTGAGGCGTGCCGGCACAACCTGCTTTATTGGACGGGGGGCGACTACGCCGGCCTCGGGCCGTCGGCAGCGTCGCACGTCCAGGGGCGGCGGTGGAAGAACCGCCCGCACCTCGGGGAGTGGGAACAGGCGGTGGGCAACGGGCAACTCCCGGCGGCGGACGTGGAGCGGCTGACCGACGACCAGCGGCGCGGCGAGTGGGTGATGCTTCGCCTGCGGTTGGCCGGGGGGGTCGTGCTGTCCGACTACGCCGGTCGGTGGGGTCGTGACGCGCGTGACGATTACGCCGACGAGCTCGCGCGGCTGTCGAAGGTGGGGCTGCTCGAGGTGACGGGGGAGCGGTTCGCCTTATCGGAGCGGGGGCTGGCGGTCGCGGACGGGGTCGCGTCCGAGTTTCTGCGCGTTTAGACCGCTGCGCGCCACCTTCCCGATCGGTTCTCCCACCTAAACGTCCCCGCCGGCAGCGTCGATAGACCCAGCAGGAGTGCGCCGCACGGCGCGGCTCCCCGTGGCCTGTCCCGGCCATCGCGGCTTGCCCGGTTTGACCCACGGCACACACGTATCGTAGGTCAAAGCGTCGGCAAGCGCGGTCGCCACCGCGAGAGGCCGGCGGGAGCGGAGAGAGAATATGTTCGGACTACTCAAGAGATTCGTCGCGCCGAACGCGAACCCGATCGGGGTCGACTTCGGCTCGGACTGCCTCCGGATGGCGCAAGTGCAGGTCGCGGACGGGGAGCCGCGGATCGCCGCCGCCGCGAGCGCCGACGTGCCGTCGCACGTGCGGAACGACCCGGCGGCGCGGGCCGCGTTCTTCGTCGAGACGGCGCGCGACCTGCTGACGCAGGGGAAGTTCAAGGGCCGCCAGGCGGTGCTCGCGCTGCCGGCGGCGTCGATGTTCATCCAGCACCTGCGGATCCCGAAGATGGACGACGAGGCGACGCGTAAGGCGCTGCCGTGGGAGGCCCGCGGCAAGCTGCCGATCGACCCGACCCACGCCGTGCTCCGCCACGCGATCGCCGGCGAGATCTACCAGGACTCCGAGGCGCGGAACGAGGTGATCCTGATGGCGGCGGCGCGGGAGACCGTGAACACGCTGCTCGCCGCCGCCGCGAAGGCGAAGCTCGACGTGATCGGGATGAACGTCGAGCCGATGGCGATCGTCGACTGCTTCAACCACATCTACCGCCGCAAGGCCGACCACAGCGCGGTGAACTGCTTCGTGGACGTCGGGTACAAGTCGAGCCGGGTGATCATCGCCGAGGGCGCACGGATCCTGTTCGCGCGGACGATCCCGGTGGGCGGGGAGCACCTGAACCGCGCGGTCGCCCAGTCGCTCGGGATTGGCGCCGAGGAGGCGAAGCTGCTGCGCATCAAGTTGTGCCAGGCGCAGCCGGCGCTGGACGAGCACCGGGCGAAGCAGGAGATCCAGGGGGAGCAGCAGCAGCAGCAGCACCAGCAGGCTGCTGAGCGGCAGGAGGCCGCCGTGCCGGCGGCCGAGGGGTTCGCGCTGCTGAACGCGTCATTGGCGGCGGCGGAGAAGTCGCGGGCGTTCGACCAGAACGTCGACGTCGCCGTAGCGGTCGCGCCGCCCCCGGTCGCGCCGCCGGCCCCGCCCGCGGCCGCCGCGCGGAAGAAGGGGAGCAAGCTGCCGACCGACCCCGCCGAGCAGGTCGTGCTGGTCGAGGAGGCGTTGCACGAGCCCCTCGGCAAGCTGGTCGAGGAACTCGACCTGTGCCGGCGGTACCACGAGGCGACGTTCCAGAACAAGCCGGTCGAGAAGCTGGTGTTCGTCGGCGGCGAGGCCAAGCAGCGCCGCCTGTGCCAGCACATCGCCCGGGAGATGCAGTTGGCCGCGCAGGTCGGCGACCCGCTGGTGCGGATGGGCCGGTTCAGCGAGGTCGGGATCGAGAGCGGGATCGACCGCCGCCAGCCGCAGCCCGGGTGGGCGACGGCGATCGGCCTGAGCCTGGGCCCGGTCAAGGGCAAGGACGCCTGACAGGTGGGCCGCGCGACCCGCGGCCCGGGTGATCACGAGGACAGAGCGGAAGAAGGAACCTATGTCGTCTCCGAACCAACTCAGCTTCCTGCCGGACGATTACCTCGAGAGCAAGCGGCAGCGGCGGACGAACTTCGCCTGCGCGCTGCTGTTCCTGCTGATCATGGCGGGGATCGGGGTCGCGTTCACGTCGATCGAGAAGTCGCTGCGGGTGGCGGCGGCGGAGCACGAGGACGTCAGCAAGCAGTTCGCCGACGCCGCGTCCCGCATCGAGCAGGAGCGGCAGATGCAGGAGAAGCAGCAGAAGATGAATGCGCAGGCCGAGCTGACCGCGAGCCTGCTCGAAAAGGTGCCGCGGAGCGTGCTGCTGGCGGAGCTGACGAAGTCGCGGCCGGCCGGCGTGTCGTTCCTCGACATCGTGCTCGACTCGAAGCAGAAGCACGCCGCCGCGCCCGCGCCGACCGGCAAGTCGGCGATCGAGATGAAACGGGCCGCCGCCGAGGCCGCCGCCGCCCCGGTCGCCAAGGCGAAGCTGTACGACGTGACGATCCGCCTGACCGGGATCGCCGACACCGACGTGCAGGTCGCGCAGTTCATCGCCAAGCTGAACCAGTCGAAGCTCGTGCGGGACGTCAACCTGATCATCAGCGACGAGTTCCTGGTCGCCGAGAACAAGTTCCGCAAGTTCCAGATCGACATGTCGGTCGACCCGGCGGCCGAGGTCGACCCGGACACGACGGCCAAGCCGCTGAACGGCAACACCGCCGCCGTGGAGCTGAAGTAGCACCGCCTCAGATCGACCTTCGGGAGACCGCCATGAGAATCGGGATTCGCGAGCTGTTGTTCTTCTGCGTGATGATCGGCCTGGTCGCCGCGAGCGTGTTCGTCTTCAACAAGAGCAAGACGAAGCGCGACTGGTACGTCGAGGACACGGCCGCCAAGCGAAAGGTGCTCGGCGATCTGAAGCAGTCGACCGCAGGCATCGTGGACTGGAACCAGAAGATCGCCGAGCTCAAACAGGCTATCACCTTCTTCGAGAGCAAGCTGCCGCAGGAGAAGGAGATCGACAAGATCCTCCGCGAAGTCTGGCAAATGGCCGAAGCCAACACCCTCCAGACAAAGACCGTGAAGACGCTGAAGACCGAGCGGAGTGCGAATTACTCGGAACAGCCGATTGAGATGAGCCTTTCGGGGGATTTCAACGGATTCTACGTGTTCTTACAGCAGCTCGAGAAAATGAATCGGATTACGCGGGTTACCAACATGACGTTGAGCAAGATCACGGATCGGGACGGGGCGATGCAGGCGAAGATGACGTTGAGCATCTTCTTCGAGCCCGACACCGGCGGGGGGCGCGTCGCTACGACGAACTGACGAGCGCGACCGATTGAGGACCCGAGGGGCGAGCGAGCGAACCGGAGCGGAGTGCCACCCATGCGAACCGACGAATTCAAGGACGACGACCAGGCGGGGGACGAGGGCGACTCGTCGGCCGAGGAGACGATTGACGCGCTAGCCGACGACTCGGGGGACACGGCGTTCGTCGTGACCGAGGAGAAGCAGCCGCTGAGCAAGGGGACGGTCGCGATGTTCGTGCTGCTCGCGGTGGCGGGTGCGGGGACGTACTTCATGTACGCCCGGTCGGGCCCGCAGACGGCGTCGGCCGCGGTGGACCCGAAGGCCCAGCAGGTGATCAGCAAGTACATGACCGACCGGGACAAGAACCTGGCGGGGATGAAGAAGATGCTCCGGGACACCGAGACGGTCGTGAAGCAGTTCCTGAAGTACCCGAGCGTGTCGCAGGTGCCGCTGTCGGACCTGACCGGGAACCCGTTCCGGGTGGTCGCGGCGGCGCCGGAGAAGGGCGCGGGCGACCCGGGGCAGGCCGCCGCGCTGAGCGAGGAGCAGGAGCGGAAGCGGCGCGAGGAGGAGCGGGCGGCGGTGACGAAGGCGGTGGAGACCCTCCAGTTGATGTCGGTGATGCACGGCGGGGCACGGCGGTCCTGCATGATCAACAACACTCTGTACACGGAGGGGCAGCAGGTCGACGGGTTCACGGTGGAGAAGATCAACCCGAACGCGGTGGTCGTCCGGAGCGGCGCGTACCGGTTCGAGCTCCGGATGCAGCGGTAGACCCCGGGCCGCCGCGGGTTTTCGAGGGGGTTCGGAAGGAAGGAACACAGCGCATGTTCGGTCGCCGCACAACGTCGGAACGCCCCGCCCCCGCCGCCGCCCCGGCGTCCGCCGCCGGCAAGCCGGCAGACGACCTGGTGGACCCGCCGGTCGAGTTCGAGAACCTGTGGTCGCCGGAGACGTCCGCGAAGGTTCGGCAGACGGTCGAGCAGTTGCTGCTCGACCGGGGGCACATCCAGGACGAGCAGCTGACGCAGGCCCGGCAGGTGCAGTCGCAGACGCCGGGCAAGACGATCCCGCAGATCCTGCTGACGATGAACGCGGCGACCGAGGCGCAGATCCTGTCGGCGGTGGCGGAGGTCAACCACCTGCCGTACGAGGTGCCGGAGAAGGCGGCGGTGGACGCGCAGGCGTTCGCGATGCTGCCGCCGGACTACATCCGCCGGGCGCTGGTGCTCCCGATCCGGGTGGAGGGCGAGGGGAAGGCGGTCGTCGTGGGCATGGCGGATCCGACGAACGTGTTCCTGATCGACGAGGTCAAGCGGAAGCTGAAGCGGGACGTGCGGGTCGTGGTGACGCCGGGCGGGGACATCAACCGGCTGGTCGAGCAGATCACGACGAACGCGGTGGACATCAAGGTCGACGAGATCATCAAGGACATGGCCGAGGACGACGTGCAGGTCGTCAAGGAGGAGAAGGAGGACGACCAGGACCTGACGAAGCTCGGCAACGAGTCGCCGATCATCCGGTTCGTGAACTACCTGATCTTCGACGCGGTCAAGCAGGGGGCGAGCGACATCCACATCGAGCCGAAGGAGAAGGCGCTGAAGATCCGGTACCGGATCGACGGCATCCTGTTCGAGTCGATGAACCCGCCGCACACGATGCACGCGGCGATCATCAGCCGCCTCAAGATCATGGCGAACCTGGACATCGCGGAGCGGCGGCTGCCGCAGGACGGCCGGATCCGGGCGGTGGTCAACGGGCGGAAGATCGACCTGCGCATGAGCACCCTGCCGACGGCGGCGGGGGAGAAGTGCGTCATGCGTATTCTCGACAACCGGTCGATCAACGTCAGCCTGGACGACCTGGGGTTCAGCGAGAACGCGCTGACGATCTGGAAGAACCAGATCGACCAGCCGCACGGGATCCTGCTGGTCACCGGGCCGACCGGGTCGGGCAAGACGACGACGCTGTACTCGTCGCTGCGGTGCATGGACGGGAACAAGCTGAACATCAGCACGGTCGAGGACCCGATCGAGTACCAGCTGGCGGCGGCGAACCAGGTGCAGGTGCACGACAAGATCGGGATGACGTTCAGCGCGGCGCTGCGGTCGCTGCTGCGTCAGGACCCGGACGTCGTGCTGCTGGGCGAAATCCGCGACGCGGAGACGGCGAAGATCGCGGTGCAGGCGGCGCTGACCGGGCACCTGGTGCTGTCGACGCTGCACACGAACGACGCGCCGTCGTCGGTCACGCGGCTGGTGAACATCGGGGTCGAGCCGTACCTGATCAGCTCGGCGGTGAACGCGGTGCTGGCGCAGCGGCTGGTGCGGAAGATCTGCCCGCAGTGCCGGGAGGAGTACGCGCCGTCGGCGGAGATGCGGGAGTTCCTGATGCTGCAGGGGTTCACGTCGGAGAAGACGTACCGCGGGAAGGGGTGCGACCGGTGCCGGAAGACCGGGTACACGGGGCGGCTGGGCATCTACGAGCTGATGGTGATGGACGACTCGCTGCGGGACGTGATCACGAGCAACCCGGACGTGACGCAGTTGCGGAAGCTGTGCCGCGAGCGCGGGCTGGTCACGCTGCGGCAGGACGGGTTCGACAAAGTGATAAAGGGGATGACCACCGTCGACGAAATTCTACGGGTGACCGAGGGCGGCGCCTGACGGCCGCCGGCGGACGGACGGACGAACGGACAGGCGGCCCGGGCCGGTAATCGCCCTCGCCGCATCAAAGGTACGCGAGACAGACATGATCAACGACATCCTACGGACCGCGGTGCAGAACAAGGCGTCCGACGTGCACATCAACGTCGGCGCGCCCCCGCTGTTTCGAATCCACACGGTCGTCGCGGCGAGCGACTTCCCGATCGTGACGCCCGAGGGGGCGATGCGGCTGCTGAAGGAGATTCTACCCGAAAAACGGTGGGCGGCTTTCGAGGAGTTGCGGGACGCGGACTTCTCGTACGAGATCCCGGGCGTCGGCCGGTTCCGCGTGAACGCGCACTACCAGCGGAACAGCATCGCGATCGCGATCCGCACGATCAACGACAAGGTGCGGCCGATCGAGCAGCTGTTCCTCCCGGAGATCGTGCACAAGCTGACCCACCTGCCGCGCGGGCTGATCCTGGTGACCGGGCCGACCGGGTCCGGGAAGTCGACGACGCTGGCGGCGATGGTGGACGCGATCAACCGCCGGGAGCACGGGCACATCATCACGCTCGAGGACCCGATCGAGTACGCGTTCGTCAGCAACAAGAGCTGCATCGAGCAGCGCGAGGTCGGGGCGGACGTGCCGACGTTCGCGAGCGGGCTGCGGCACGCGCTGCGTCAGGACCCGGACGTGATCCTGGTCGGCGAAATGCGCGACCTGGAGACGACCGGGTCGGCGATCACGGCGGCGGAGACCGGTCACCTGGTGTTCTCGACGCTGCACACCGTGAACGCGCCACAGACGATCGAGCGCATCATCGACATCTACCCGTCGGATCAGCAGAACCAGATCCGGTCGATGCTGGCGAACACGCTGCAGGCGGTCATCTGTCAGACGCTGTTCAAGCGGGCCGACCAGCCGGGCATGATCCCGGCGGTCGAGGTGATGCTGTGCACGCCCGCAGTGCGGAATTGCATCCGGGAGAACCGGATCTTCGAAATCCCGAACATCGTCGAGACGAGCCGGGCGCTGGGCATGCAGACGCTGGACAGCTCGATCAAGCAGCTGTTCGTGAACGGCTACGTCAGCAAGGAGGACGCGATCGCCCAGGCCGCGCACCCCGAGAAGCTCGAGCGGAGCATCGCGGCCTGAGCTCCGGCAGGCGGCGGGCAGTACTGCCGGCCGCCGAAGAGACCGACGCACCTTTGGAGAGGGAACGGCGGACCGAGACTCACCCGTCGTCCCTGACGTCCCATGCCCACGTATCGCTACGAATCCAAGACGGCGGCCGGCAAGGTCAGCAACGGCGTGTTGAACGCCGCGAACCTGGCGGCCGCGTCCGCCGAGCTTCGCAACCGGGGCGAGTACATCCTGAACCTGGCCCCGGTGGACGCCACGAAGCGGAAGGGGTTCTCGCTGGCGGACCTGAACTTCCAGATGGGCCCGGGCGCGAAGGACGTGCAGAGCTTCACGGCGCAGCTGTCGGTAATGATCCGCGCGGGCATCAGCATCCGGGCGGCGATCGAGGGGATCGCCGAGCAGGTGCAGAACCCGAAGTTCAAGGCGATGCTCGTGCAGATGAAGAAGGACGTCGAGAGCGGTAAGCAGTTCTCGGACGCCCTGATGCGGTACCCGAAGGTGTTCAGCCCGCTGTACATCAACATGGTGAAGGCGTCGGAACTGTCCGGCGGCTTCTCGAAGATGCTGGACCGGATCGCGGGGTACCTGACGCAGCAGATCGAGACCGCGAGCATGGTGCGCGGGGCGATGATCTACCCGGGCATCATCGGGACGATGGCGGTCGGCACGACGATCTTCCTGCTGACGTGGGTGCTGCCGAAGTTCCTCGTGATCTTCAAGGGCAAGGAGAAGGTGCTGCCGGCGCCGACCAAGCTGCTGATGGCCATGAGCAACTTCATGGTCAACTACTGGTACGTGATCATCTTCGGCCTGGCGGCGGGCGTGTGGGGGTTCCTGCTGCTGATCAAGACGGACTGGGGGCGGGTGTGGTGGGACAAGACGAAGCTGAGCGTGCCGATCTTCAAGAAGCTGTTCCGCGCGCTGTACATCAGCCGGTCGCTTCACACGATGGGGCAGTTGATCAACGCGGGCGTGCCAATTTTGGACACGCTGGGGATCACGGCCGAGATCAGCGGCAACACGCTGTACAAGCGGCTGTGGCGGTCGGTGTACACGGCGGTCAAACAGGGCAAGAAGATCAGCACGCCGCTGAACAAGAACCCCCTGCTGCCCAAGTCGGTCGTGCAGATGATCGGCGCGGGCGAGGAGTCCGGTAAGCTGGGCGAGGTTCTGGACGAGGTGTCGGAGTTCTACTCCCGCGAGCTGAAGGCCGTCATCAAGGGTGTGACGGCGATGATCGAGCCGCTGATGATCGTGCTGATGGGCTCGGTCGTCGGGTTCATCGCGATGAGCATCATCCTGCCGATCTTCAAGCTGAGCAGCCTGGTCAAATAGGCGGCACGGCCGGCACGGACGCGACGACCATCAGGGCCGCCCCGCACCGCCGGGGCGGCCCTTGTCGTTACGACCGGCGCCGCCGCTCACCTGCACGCCGTTTGACCCGCCCCCCCGCCAATTGGATATCCGGGGGAGATGCTACGATCATCCGCCAACATACCGTCTCGCGCGCCGCGACTCGTCGGCCGCGGTCATCGCCGCGCGGGGTTCACGCTGATCGAGGCGGCGACGACGACGATGATCATCGGGGTCGGGTGCGTCGCGATGCTCCAGCTCCTGGGCTCGGGCACGATGGCGAACAACGAGAGCACCGAGCTGACGACGGCGATGAACCTGGCCGGGAACGTCCGCGAGGCGATGACCGGGCTGGCGTACGCGGAGCGCACCAACCCAACCCACTGGGGCCGCGAGGCCGGCGAGGCGGACGTCACGGCGTTCGACGATTTGGACGACTTCGACGGCTGGACGTCGGCGCCGGGCACGCCGGTGGACGCGCGGCTGGAGCGGCTGGGGGCGGAGTTCCAGCGGTGGGTGCAGCAGGTCAAGGTCGAGTCGGTTCGCCCCGATAACCTGACGCAGACGATGAGCCACCTGACGCTGCACCCGTCGGAGCGGCCGACGTGCCGGGTGACGGTCAAGGTGCTGCACAACGGCACGGAGGTGTACGAGCAGAGCTGGGTGGCCGCGTACGCCGACCCGTCGGCCCCGACGACTCAGCCGTCGTCGCCGTGACGCCACGAAGCGTCGTGCCCCGCCCTAGGAAGCCGTTGCGTCGGAGTCGCGCGTCCGAGGAACCGACATGAGTCTGAAAACCGTACCGCACAACTTCGTCCGAGCCCGGGCCGCGCGGCCCGGCGTCACGTCGATGCTGGCCATGCTGTACCTGGTGCTGTTCGCCACGCTGGCGATCGGCTTTTACGCCGCGACGACGACGGCCGTGCAGGTGGCCGGCAGCGAGGTCCGCGTCCGCCGGGCGATGCTGGCGGCTGAGACGGGGATGGAGTTCGTCCGGATGCAGTTGGCGGACGTGACGATCCCGCGGACGGTCAGCCAGGACCCGGCGGACATCTGGACGCTGGTGACGACGGAGCTCAAGCGGAAGCTGGACTACACGCCGAACGTCGGTGGACGGGCGGTGCCGGCGGCGTCGTCGACGCGGATGGTGTTGCCGGCGGTCGCGACGAAGGACGGGGGGACGTTCACGGTCATCCTGACCCGGGACGGGCACCTGATCACGGCGGACGTGGTGGGGTCGGCCGGGGACGACGGGGCGGACACGCTCCACCGCCCGATCCAGATCAAGTTCGGGCGCGCGACCCGCGCGAGCGCGATCTTCGACTACGGGGTCGCGAGCAAGAGCGCGATCAGCATGTTCGGCAAGGCGAAGATCACCGGCGCGGACGGCGAACTGTCGCGCGGGAGCGTGCTGTCCGCCACCACCCGTCCCGTGCCGCCGCTGACGATGACGGGCAACCCGTCGATCTCCGGCGACTTCTCGTTCACGAACCCGAACGGGGTGCCGATCTACGGCAACGGGACGATCGCGAAGCTGAAGTCGCACGAGCCGGGGTTCGCGGACCACATCCACCCGGACGCCGACGAGCCGGAGTTCCCGACGATCGACACGTCGGCGTTCGAGCCGTACGTGCCGCCGGTGACGGCGCCGGCGGGGCCGCGGGTGCTGGTGGGTTCCCCGCCGGGCGGCCGCACCGACTTCACGAACGTGCGGGTGAAGGCGGGGGCGAACCCGCACTTCTCGGGCGGGTCGGTGATCACCGGCGTGCTGTACATCGAGACGCCGAACAAGGTGACGTTCACCGGCGGGGTGACGATCAACGGGGTGATCGTCGTGCAGAACAATCCGACGGGGGACGTGACGACGAACACGATCAAGTTCGGTGGCAACGTCAGCCACGCGGGCGTCGAGCAGTTCAAGAACAGCTCGAACCCGACGCTGGCGAGTTTGGCGGCGCTGTCGGGTTCGTTCCTGCTGGCGCCGAAGTTCACGGTCACGATGACCGGCAACAGCAACAACGTCGGCGGGACGATCGTGACCGGGAAGCTGGACATCTCGGGCAACGCCGGCGCGCACGTGAAGGGGACCGTGATCAACCTGGAGGACACGGCGGTCGACCTGACCGGGACGGCGGACATCGTGATCTCGTCGACCGGCACGAGCAACTACCCGGCCGGCGTGACCTTCGGCACCCACTTCGCCCCCCTGCCGGACACCTACAAGGAGATCCATTGAACGCCGCCGCCGCCACTTCTGCCACCGCTGCCATCGCACGAGTTGTCCGGCGACCGCGGCGGCGCGGGCTGAGCCTGGGCGAGGTGATGATCTCGCTGGCGATCACATCGATGCTGCTGACCGCGATCGCGGCGGCGTTCCAGTCGTCGACGTCGATCATCGAGCAGAACGACCGGTTCTTCCGGGCGACGCAGTCGGGGCGGGTCGCGCTGAACCTGATGCTGACCGACGTCCGCCGGGCCCACTCGATCGTGGAGGCGAACTTTACGGTCGACACGGTGACGCCGAACTTCGTGGTCAAGGGCATCACGGCCGACCTGTTGCCGATCATCCGACCGGTCGAGGACCGGCTGCCGAACGAGTTGATCCGGTATTACAAGTACGACGCGGCGAACAAGCGGCTGGTGCTGTACTTCCAGTACAACAACGGCTCGCTGAGCGTCGAGCACCCGCTGGCGGAGAACGTGCAGAACTCGCCGTTCACGTTCGACCCGGGGGTGGACGCGAACAACGCCGAGTGCATCGCGCGGGTGGCGATCGGGCTGGACATCACGGTGGACGACAATCGTGTCCGCCTGAGCGGCTCGGCGGCACCGCGGCGAAGTCTAACGTACAAATAGTCCCATACTGAATCGAGAATTCGTGTGCATTTGAACCCCGACGTCTTAATCGGGGTTCTTCTGCGCGCGAATCATGCTAATTGAGGAAATAGGAAATTCGGGGATTTGACGTAAGCCTGGACGAATCGGATATCAGTGCATGATGGCCCGCCAGATTACCAACCTCGCGTGCAGCCGCCCCGGCGTCGTCCGGTCGCGGCACGGCTTCACCCTGATGGAGGCGATGCTGGCGATGTCGATCGTCGGGGTGGGCATCCTCTCGATGATGCAGTTGTTCACGGCTTGCACGTTTCAGAACCGGCAGGCGGTGAACATGACGACCGCGATGCTGCTGGCGCAGAACGTCCAGGAGACGATGGCGGGGTTGACGTTCAGCGACCCGGCGTTCGGGAAGACGTATTTCGGGGCGGAGCCGGGGCAGACGGTGGGGTCGTACGACGACGTGGACGACTTCGACGCGAAGACGTTCAACCCGCCCATCGACTCGGTGCGGCAGCCGGTGAGCGCGCTGCCGAACTACGCGCAAGTCGTGTCGGTGTGGCCGGTGTACGCAAACCAGTTGAGCTCGAACGCGAACACGGTGTCGCCGGACGTGTCGCAGACGACGTACACGGGGGCGGCGCGGGTGACCGTGCGGGTCCTGCACCGGCGGGACGCGGCGTCCCCGTTCAACGAGGTGTACCGAACGAGTTGGATCCGCGTCGCGGACTAGTCCGTGCGTGCGAAATCGGGGCCTTCGCCAAAGGCCAGGGAACGCGTCGCCATCCCCCGCGTCCAGTCAGTCGAAAGGCTGGTCGGAGCCATGACGAAGAGACAAGCAAGGGTAACTACGATGCCCGCCCGCCGGAGTCGGCGTGGCGCGGCCGCGGTGCTCGCGATGCTGTTCCTCGTGCTGTTCACGTCGCTGGCGACGGCGATGTTCTCGATGTCGACGTTGAACGTGCAGGGGGCGGACAACCTGTCGGACAACGAGCGGGCGCGGGCGGCGGCCGAGTCGGGGCTGCGGTGGTGCGCGTCGCGGTTCGTGAAGATGGCGCGGCCGAAGACGACGATCGGCAACATCGACGCGGCGACGGCGACGGCGCTGTGGCCGGCGATCCGGACGTCGATCTCGAACGACTTCGCGAACATGCTGACGCCGGCCGAGCGGAGCCTGTCGTGGGACGGCACGACGCTGACGTCGGCGTCGATCCCGACGGACGGCGGCCCGAGGCGGTTCCGGTTGCGGATCCGGCAGCACCCGCTCTACGCCGATGACCCGCTCGACCAGCGGTACATCCGGGTGACGAGCGTCGGCACGTACGGCGGGGCGACCAAGAGCTGCACGCTGGACTTCAAGATCGACAAGAAGGTCAAGTTCGCGATCGTCGGCAAGGTGCCGATCCAGATCGGGCGGAACACGCTGATCGAGGGGCCGATCGCGATGACCAGCCCGAACAAGTTCCCCCCCCTGCTGCAGTTGTCCGACTTCCGGCACCTGACGACGAACCTGCGGTCGAGGATCGACCAGTTCAACGCCTTCATCAAGCAGAACCACAAGGGGTACGACAACCGCGTCAGCGTCCACAACCCCGATGAGTACGGCAAGGCGGTCGCCGCGGGGTACGTGGACGTGAACGACGACAGCTTCATCGATGAGTACGACCTGTTCCTGAAGGAATTCGACAAGGACAACGACAAGGCGGTGACCCGGGCGGAGTTCACGAACCCGTCGACGGGCAAGGTTTACGACGACGACCTGTTCAAGGCGATGGACGAGCTGGGGGCGCCGCTGTACGCGGGGGACAGCCGGGACGGGTACCGGGACGGCGTGATCGACAACCGCGACGCGTACTCCAAGGTGCGCGGGGAGATCTCGATCGCGGCGACGGCGAGCGCGTGGCAGAACAACCTGGGCGGGTCGACGACCATCCAGGACATGATCAAGGGGCCGATCCAGACCAGCGACGGGTCGATCGACCCGGCGGTGCGGTTCGGCGTGGACTCGGCGGAGGTGTTCGACTTGTCGCCGGCGAACTTCGACACGGCCGGGTTCAAGACGCAGACCGGGCCGGCGGCGGGGGCGACGGCGACGCGGGCGGGGGCGCGGGTGTCGATCGAGAACAAGGTGCTGGCGGCGGCGGACACCCAGGTGGTGCGGGTGACGGCGGCGGGGCAGACCGGCATCGCGGTCGGGAACTACGTGCTGAAGTCGCAGTGGGACGCGGTGAACGCGGCGCTGCCGTCGAACAAGCGGGGGACCGGGACGGACGCGTCGGCCGCGCCGGCCGACGAGCGGACGCCGTACGGGTCGGCGTCGTGGCAGGCGACGTACCGCCGGCCGGTGTTCAAGAACATGCACTTCAAGAACGTGCGGATCCCGAAGGGGCTGAACGCGCTGTTCGACAACTGCACGTTCGAGGGGACGACGTTCGTCGAGCTGCAGACGAACATCACGAACGGCAGCGGGCAGACGACGACGAGCGCGAACGACGGGATGAACTGGTCGAAGAAGATGAAGAGCGGCAGCTTCAGCAACACGACGCCGCTGACCGCGACGAACTCCCACGGGTTCGAGCAGGGGAACAACCTGCGGTTCAACAACTGCACGATCAACGGCCCGCTGGCGACGGACGTGCCGACCGCGTACACGCACTTCGCGAACACGATGGAGTTCACGGGCGCGACGATGTTCGACAACCGGGCCGACCAGAGCGCGACGCTCGTCTGCCCGCAGACGAACATCGAGATGGGGTCGTTCACCGACCCGTCCGGGGCCCCGAGCACGCTGACCGGGGTGGTCGTCGCCGGCAACCTGGACATCCGCGGGACGAGCATCGTGGACGGGTCGGTGATCATCACCGGCGACGGCGCCGGCAACACGACGCAAGGGTGGTTCGGCGCCAGCGACGACGCGACCGACGCGACCACGCCGATGCCGGAGGGCGGGTACGGGCGGTTGAACATCCGCTACAACCCGCACCGCGCGCTGCCGAACGGGATCAACATCGCGGTCGACATCCTGCCGGACATCCAGACGTACGCGGAGGGGCTATGAACACGAAGGGTGAAGGTGGAAGGATGAAGGATCGCACCGGCCGGCGGACCATCGCGAGGGGGACCGGGCGTCGCGCGGGGCCACGGCGGGCGGCGCGGCGCGGCGTGGGGTTGGTCGAGTTGCTCATCGCGCTGGCGATCAGCGCGTCGCTCCTGACGGCGACGGCGGTCGCGATTGACGCGTCGTTCAAGGCGTACGCGATCAACCAGGAGCAGAGCGACCTGACCCAGCGGGCGCGGCTGGCCGTCCACCGGATGACGACGATGCTGCGGACGACCAAGGAGCACGGTCCGGTCAACGCGACGCTGAACACGCAGTTCAAGGCCGGCAAGGTGGTCACCGACACCGCGATCGACATGCTCGACCTCGACGGCGACCTGATCCGCTACCGGTACGACGCCGGCAACAAGCGGCTGATGGTGAACGCGGGCGGCAGCGAGCGGGTCGTGTGCGATGGGGTCGAGGCGTTCACGGTGCGGATGGAGCCGATGCGGAGCGCCGCGAGCATCCGCACCGGCGGGCGGTGGGACCTGCTCAAGCGGGCCACAATCACCCTGACGGTTCGGGCGACCGACCGAACCGGTGTCAAAGGCGAGGGGAGCGGGGAGCAGGAGATCACGCTGAGCACGTCGGTCATGCCCCGCCGGAACGCCTGGTAACTCCGCTCACTTATCGACGCGAAGGACGAATGACGGGTGCCGCGATCGTCGGGGCCCCGAGGCACAGGTCCCTCTCCCCCACCGAGTGCCCGGCAAGCCCCACCAGGTGGGGGCGGAGAAATCCGCCCCCACCGACTTTTTGCGCGACGGGGTACGGGGGCGGGGTCGCCAAAGTGACCCTGCCGGACAAGGATCGGGGTGCCCCGGGCGCGCGCGGGGGCTACAATACCCGCGCATGAAGTACTTCTACGGCGAGTTCGACGGCGAGGAGTTCCCGACCCAGGACAAGCTGTTCGGGTTCGACCAGATGATGCAGTTCATCCTGCAGCACGGCGAGCAGGCGCTGAAGGCGCTCGAGCAGATGATGAAGGACCCGAAGAAGCCCGAGCACTCGGAGCTGCTCGAGCAACTGATCAACGAGGGGCTGCTGGACAAGGACGGCAAGGGGAAGCTGCGACTGACGCCCCGGGCGGTCGGGCGGATGCAGCGGAAGGCGCTGGCCGAGGTGTTCGCGAACCTGCGGCAGGGGCAGCGCGAGGGACACGAGAAGGTCACGCCGGGCCAGGGCGGGGAGCGGATCGAGGGGACCAAGGCTTACCAGTACGGCGACCCGGTCTCGGAGCTCGACGTCAACCAGACGCTTCGCAACGCGCTGGCGCGGCAGGGGCTGCCGGCTAAGACTTCGGCCCACGACGGCGGCCTGACGACCGAAGCCGCGAAGATCGACTTCGCCGAGCGCGACTTCGAGCTGCACCTGCACGAGGGGATGACGAGCTGCTCGACCGTGGTCCTGCTGGACATGTCCGGGTCGATGATGCGGTACGGGCGGTTCATGGCCGCCAAACAGGTCGCGATGGCGATGCAGGCGCTGGTGCGGCAGCGGTTCCCGCAGGACACGATCGACTTCGTCGGGTTCTACTCCGGCGCGAACAAGATCGCCGAGTCGATGCTGCCGCTGACGACGCCCAAGCCGGTCACGATCTACGACTACCAGGTGCGGATGAAGGTGCCGATCGACAAGATCGACCGCGCCCCGCAGCACTTCACGAACCTGCACCTGGGCCTGCAGCTCGCCCGGCGGATCCTCCGCAAGCGCACGAGCGAGAACAAACAGGTGTTCATCGTGACCGACGGCCAGCCGACGGCGCACGTCGAGGGGGACTTCATCCACCTGCTCTACCCGCCGGACGAGCGGAGCACGGTGGCGACGCTGAAGGAGGCGGTGCTGGCGGTGCGCGAGGGGTGCCGGATCAGCACGTTCGCGCTGATCGAGGACTACTGGGGGATGGACTGGGTGGGGTTCGTGGATCAACTGACGAAGCTGACGAAGGGGGTGGCGTTCTACACGTCGAGCGACCAGTTGGCGAACTGCATCATGGAGAGCTACCTGAGCGGGAAGAAGAAGAAGGCGTATATCGCGTGACGGGGGGAGGGGGGACCGTGAAGCGTGAAGACGCGAAACGTGAGGATGACGGCGGGGGCAGTTCTTCGGGTTCCACGTTTCACGTCCGCTCCGCTCGACCCGCCGTGATCCTGCCCCCTCTCCCAGCCGCGACCGTTGATTGCTATCGCCAACAACTGGAAACGCGGCCGGGAGAGGGCTGGGGTGAGGGGCATTCCGCGCGGAAAGTTGCGGCACTCGCCGTGCCAGAAGGCCCCTCACCCCCGCCCTCTCCCACCGGCGTTCAATCGCGTCGGCAAACGACGTTCACCGGCGCCCTTGGGAGAGGGAGTGGCCGCCCGCGTGGTGGACGCTTTTGCGGGGGTGCGTCAGACCCGCCTCCCCTTCGCCGTAAGCCTCCGACGCGGCGTGTGATGTCGCGTAATGGAGGTGTCTCATGTCGTCGTTGATCGTCGAGGTTTGCCGGATCGAGCGCGTGCTGCCGCACCCGAACGCGGACCTGCTCGAGCTCGCGCACATCAAGGGGTGGCAGTGCGTGGTGCCGAAGGGGAAGTACGCGGCCGGGTCGCGGGTGACGTACGTGCCGATCGACGCGGTGCTGCCGGCCGAGCTATCCGAGCGGCTGGGCGTGACGAAGTACCTGTCGAACGGCCGGGTGCGGTGCGCGAAGCTGCGCGGCGAACCGTCGTTCGGGCTGATCATGGACCTGGAGGACGAGGCGTGGCCGGAGGGGACGGACGTGCGCGAGCGGTACGGGATCACGAAGTACCTGCCGCCGCTGCGGCCGACCGCCGGCGACGCGGAGACGCCGCACCCGCTGTTCGTCGAGTACACGGACGTCGAGAACCTGCGCAACTTCCCGGGCGTGTTCGCGGACGGCGAAGAAGTCGTCACGACCGAGAAGCTGCACGGCACGAACTGCCGCGTGGGCGTGGTCGAGGGCGAAACGATGGCCGGCTCGATGGAGGTGCGGCGCAAGCGGCCGGCGGACGACGCGCTGCTGGCGTCGAGCACGTACTGGTTCCCGACGACGGTGCCCGGCGTGCGCGAGCTGCTGGACGAGCTGTCGAAGACCCACCGGCAGGTGATCCTGTTCGGCGAGGTGTTCGGCAGCAAGGTGCAGAACCTGCACTACGGCCGGGTCGGCGCGCTGGGTTTCGCGGCGTTCGATCTGATCGTGGACGGGCGGTACGCGGACGCGGACGAGTTCGGGGCGGTCTGCGCGCGGTACGGCGTGCCGGTCTGCCCGGTCGTCTACCGCGGGCCGTACTCGATCGACGCGGTCAAGGCGGTCAGCGGCGGGCGGACGACGTTCGGGGCCGACCACATCCGCGAGGGCGTGGTGGTGCGGCCGGTGCGGGAGCGGACGGACCCGAAGGTCGGCCGGGTGATTTTGAAGTACCTGAGCGACGAGTACCTGTTCGCGAAGGGAGTCACGGACGCGCACGACGTCTGATCGCACGGCGTGATCGACGCAACCGGCGGCGGGCGGCGCGTGATCCGGCCCCCTCTCCCAGCCGCGACGGTTGATCAGCGTCCGCTGTCTTGCTTGAACGCGGCGGGCAGAGGGCGGGGGGTGAGGGGTCTTCGCAACCGCCGTGTGGGCACACGTTGGCGCGCGAAGAGCCCCTCACCCCCGCCCTCTCCCACGGCCGACGGCGTCGCTCGGCGAAGGGGCGTCGTCGGCGGCCTTGGGAGAGGGAGGTCGCACGTCGCGCGGCGGTGGCGCCGGCCGCAAACGCCGCACCGGTGTCATCTTTGACATAAATCCCCCCACCGCTACACTTTCCCCCACTAACTTCGGACGGACAGGCCGGGTCGGCAACGCGGAGCGACTCGCCGATCGACCCGCGACCACTCAGGCAACGGGCTTCACGCGTGAAATTGAGAAATTCGGCGGCAGGAAAACTGGTCAGGGCGATACTCCCGGCGCTCGCGGCCGCGGGCGCGGCGAACGTCGCCGGGCCGATCGCGTACGCCCAGCAGCCGCCCGCCGCCGCCGCCACGTCGCCCGCCGCCACGGGGAGCCTGGAACAGTACGCGGGGCGGACGGTCGAGGACGTGCGGATCGTCGGGAACAACACGGTCTCGGGCGGGACGATCCGCAACGTCGTGCGGACGCGCGAGGGGGAGCGGTTCGACCCGGCCACGGTCGTCGAGGACGCGCAGCGGGTGTACGGGCTGCGGAAGTTCGCCAACGTCGTGCCGCGGCTCGAGCCGACCGCGACGGGCGTGATCGTCGTCTTCCAGGTGACCGAGCAGCAGCAGATCCGCACGGTCGGGTTCAAGGGCAACGTGGCGATCGAGGCCGACGCGCTGCGGGACGCGGCGGACCTGAAGGTCGGCGAGGCGGTCGCGTCGTTCCGGATCAACGCGGCGCGGCAGAACATCGAGCGGCTGTACCGCCAGCGGAACCACCCGTTCGCGACCGTCGAGGTGACCAGCGAGGACCTGGCGAACGGCGACGTCGTGTTCCGGATCACCGAGGGGCCGAACGTGAAGGTCCGGCGGGTGCAGATCCTCGGCAACCACTCGTTCTCCGACGACAAGCTGAAGGACCAGATCAAGACGCGGCACTGGATCTTCGTGTTCCGCCCCGGGACGTACGACCCGGACCAGATCGAGGACGACGTCGCGTCGCTGCGGAAGTGGTACGAGGACCACGGGTTCTTCGACGCGCGGGTCGGGCGGAAGACGACGTGGTCGCCGGACCAGTCCGAGGTGATGGTCACGTTCCTGGTCAACGAGGGGCCGCGGTACAAGGTCGACCAGGTCACGTTCAAGGGGAACGCGACGGTCTCCGAGGCCGAACTGCGGAAGAATTTGAAGACGGTCGAGGGGCGGTTTTACGACCAGGAGGGGATCCGCCGGGACGTGCGGGCGGTCGTCCGGGCGTACAGCCCGTACGGGTTCATCTACCAGCCGGGCGAGCAGGACCGCGAGCGGGCGAAGGACTACCTGCAGATCAACCCGCAGCCGATCTTCCGCCGGGAGGCCGGGACGGTCGGGCTGGTGTACGACATCAACGAGGGGCGGAAGTTCAACGTCGGGCGGATCCGGGTGCGCGGCAACGAGCGGATCCAGGACAAGGTGTTCCTCCGCGAGATGCGGGTCGCGCCGGGGCAGTTGTACAACTCGGGCGAGTTGCAGGACGCGGTCGACCGGATCCGCAACACGCGGCTGGTCTCGAACGTGTCGATCACGCCGATCGGCGACGACCCGGACACGCGCGATTTGCTGGTCGAGGTGACCGAGACGCAGACGGCGTTCTTCATGATCGGCGCGGGGCTGACGTCGAACGCGGGCGTGCTGGGCAACATCAGCTACGAGCAGCGGAACTTCGACATCACGAACATCCCGGGCAGCTTCGACGAGGCGTTCAGCCGCAAGGCGTTCACCGGGGCGGGGCAGTACTTCCGGATCCTGCTCGAGCCGGGCACCGAGCAGACGCGGGCGCGGATCACGTTCGAAGAGCCGTGGGTGTTCGACCAGCCGTACAGCTTCCGCAGCGACCTCTACTACTCGACCCGCCAGCGCGAGGACTGGGACGAGACGCGCGGCGGGCTGACGCTGACGGTCGGCCACCGGTTCACGAACCAGGTGTCGGCCCGGGTCGGCATTCGGGCGGAGGACGTGTTCATCCACGCGATCGACGACGAGTTCCACCGCGCCCCAGAGATCGTGATCGCCAAGGGGCACCACACGCTGACCAGCGTCAACGTCGCCGGCCGGTACGACACGACCGACAGCCGGATCCTGCCGTCGCGCGGGATGATCCTGGACGGCGCGTACGAGTTCGCCGGGGCGCTCGGCGGCGAGTACGACTTCCACAAGTTCACGGTCGGCTTCAACTACTTCCAGACGCTCAACGAGGACCTGCTCGACCGGAAGACGATCCTGAGCTACCGGGCCGACGCCGGGTACATCGCGGGGGACGCGCCGTTCTTCGAGCGGTTTTACGCGGGCGGGCTCGGGAGCGTCCGGGGCTTTAAGTTCCGCGGGATCAGCCCGCGGTCGGGGCCGGAGGAGGACCCGGTCGGCGGGTCGTTCAGTCTGACGGGGTCGGTCGAACTGAACTTCCCGGTGGCGGGGGAGATGCTGCGCGGGGTGGTGTTCGCGGACGCCGGCACGGTCGAGGAGGGGTTCGGGTTGGGGACGATCCGGTCGAGCGTCGGCGTGGGCGTGCGGCTGACGCTGCCGATCTTCGGGCAGTTGCCGCTCGCGCTGGACGTGGGGTTCCCGATCACGAAGGACGAGCAGGACGACACCCGCTACATCAGCTTCTCACTGGGCTTCGTACAATAGTCATCCGGTCAATTAGTCAAACCGTCACTCCCGGGCAGACGTACCGCCCGTAACGAAAGGATCGAACTACCATGTTTACTCGCCGCTTCCTTTGCAGTTTCGCATTGTCCGCCGCCGCCCTGATCCTGCCCGCGGGCGTCGCCGCGGCGCAGGACAACCCGCGGATCGCGACCGTGAACCCGGCCCGGGTCTTCAACGAGATGCAGGAGACCAAGGACCTGAAGCAGAAGATGGAAAACGACCGGCAGACGATCACGGCCGAGGGGCAGAAGCGCCAGCAGGACATCGAGGAGGCGAGGAAGAAGCGCCAGTTGTTCCAGGAAGGGAGCGAGGAGGCGGTCAAGGCAAACAAGGATCTCGTCGCAAAGACGCTCGAGGCCCAGGTGTGGCAAGAGTTGATCAAGGCCGACCTCGCGCGGCAGCAGAAGGTGCAGATGAAGAGCCTGTTCGAGAAGATCGAGGCGGCGACGAACGAGGTGGCGGCGGCCCGGAAGCTGGACCTCGTGATCGTCGAGCAGCGGGTCGATCTGCCGGCGGACCTCGAGCAGATCAACGTGGATCAGCTCCGCGGGCTGATCAACCAGCGGACGGTGATGTTCAACAACAAGAAGTACGACATCACGAACGAGGTACTGACCGCGGTCGACGCGAAGTACAAGCAGCGGAAGTGAACCCGGGGGCGGAGGGGGCTGAAGGTAATTCCGGTTCATCGCCGAGCGAGGCGCCCGCGGTGCGGGCGCCTCGCCCGCGTTTGGGCGCGAACGGGCGGACGCAGAGCGGCGCGAGGTCGCGTCCTTTGTTTCCCACCACCCGCCACGATACGCTGAGGGCATGCGTACACTCGGTGACATCGCGCGGCTGCTCGAAGTGGGCGCGCCGGCTGGGTATGAGGGGGTGGCAATCGGCGGGCTGGCGATGCTGTCGGAGGCGGGGCCGGGGGACTTGTCGTTCCTCGGGTCTGACAAGTACCTGAGGGCATTCCGGGCGTCGAAGGCGGCGGCGTTCTTGGTCGGGCGGCGGGTGAAGCTGCCGGGGGACCACGGGCGGGCGGTGCTGGTGGTCGAGGACGCGGACCTGGCGATGGCGAAGGTGTCGGAGGCGTTCGCGCCGCCGGTGCCGCGGCCGGCGGTGGGGATCGACCCGGCGGCCCGGGTCGACGCGACGGCGTCGGTCGGGCGGGACGTGCGGGTCGGGCACAACGTTGTGATCGGGGCGGGGGCACGCGTGGGGGATCGCACGGTGCTGCACGCGAACGTGTTCGTCGGCGACCGCACCGTCGTGGGGGCGGACTGCGAATTGTTCCCGAACGTCGTCGTGCGGGAGCGGTGCACGCTGGGCGACCGGGTGGTGATCCACGCGGGGAGCGTGCTCGGGTCGGACGGGTTCGGGTACCGGTGGGACGGTCAGCGGCACGCGAAGGTGCCGCAGATCGGGACCGTCGTGGTCGAGGACGACGTGGAGATCGGGTCGTGCGTCTGCATCGACCGGGCGAAGTTCGGCGCGACGCGGGTCGGACGGGGGACGAAGATCGACAACCTGGTGCAGGTCGCGCACAACGTGGTGACCGGGCCGCACTGCCTGATCATCGGACAGGCGGGGATGGCGGGGTCGGTCACGCTGGGGGCGGGGGTGATCCTGGCGGGGCAGTGCGCGGTGAAGGACCACGTGACGATGGGGGACCGGTCGATCCTCGGCCCGTGCTCGGGGCTGTTGGACGACGTCGAGCCGGGGCAGATGGTGTCGGGGATCCCGGCGGTGCCTCACCGGCAGCGGCTGCGCGAGGAGGCGGCGCTGCGGCACCTGCCGGAACTGCGGGTGCAGGTGCGGAAGATGCAGGAAGAGCTCGACGCGCTCCGGAAGCAGCTACCGGGCGCCGCCGCGGGCGGCGAGGGCTGACTGCAGCCAGCGGATCGGCCACGGGCGGCGGCGGGCGCGTTCGAAGCGTGCGAGGCGGTCGCGGTACTTGCGCTTGGCGCGGGCCATCCAGAACTTCTTCCACGCCCAGCGGAGCGCGAGGAACGACGACGTGTAGACGAGCGCCTTCTTCGCGCGGCCGGCCCGGGCGGGGGCGGGGATGATCGGGAGGTGGACGGGCTCGTGGTGCCCGGTGCCCCCGGCCTTGGCGCCCTTCGCGTCTTTGCCGCCGCCGGGTTGGCCCGCGCCTTCGGGGGTGGCGGCGGGCTCGCCGGCGTGGGTGTCGTCGTACTCGGCCTTGGCCTTGGCCTTGGTCAGGTCGGCGGTGCCCCGCTCGACGTTGAGGGTCTCGAAGTCGACGACGCTGTTGATCTCGGCCCCGATCAGCAGGACGACGGCGTTGATGTAGAAGAAGAGCAGGAGGATGATCGCGCCACCGAGCGCCCCGTAGGTGGCGTTGAAGTTGCCGAAGTTCTGAACGTAATAGGCGAAGCCGAAGCCGAGGATGATCCAGGTGGCGACGGTGAAGACCGCGCCGGGGGTGACGGCCTGCCACTTGGCCTTAATGCACGGGCCGAAGAAGTAGATCATCGAGACGATCAGGAACAGCAGGCCGAGCGCGACGGCGTAGCGGACGATGTTGATCAGGATCTTCCCCACCAAGCCGAGGTGCCCCTGCTTCGCGAGGTATTCGATGATGCCGGTGCCGATCGGCAGCAGGAGCATCACGGTCAGGATCAGGATTGCGGTGCCGACCGTCAGGCCCATTGCGACGGCCCGCTGCTTCACGAAGCCGCGGGTGCATTGGACGTAGTAGGCCTTGTCGAGGGCGGACATCGTCATCACCATCCCGCCGCTCGCCCCCCAGAGCGCGAGGATCAGGCCGAGGGACAGGAGGCCACCCTTCTGATTGGTCATCACGTCCTTGACGCTGGTGTAGATCTGGTCCGCGGTGTCCTTGCCCATGCTGGAGTAGGTCACATTGGCGATCTCGCTCAGGATGCGTTCCTGCACGCCGCCGGGCAAGTAGGGCGCGAGCGTCAGCACGAAGACGAGGAAGGGGAAGATCGCGAAGATCCAGGCGTAGGCGAGGGCGGAGCCCCACGTGAAGACGTCGTCCTTGCTGATCTCGGTCCAGACCTTCTTGGCGAACGGCATGAACCCGAGCGACTTCACGACCTTCGGGACGTCGGTAACGCGTGCCATGGCGGCGATTGTGGGCGGCAGCGTGCTCGGCGGGGAACGGGGAAAATGGGCGGGTAGGTGGCGGCACCGTTCCCCGCCGCCCGCGCGCGGGCGGGGTCTGGATCAACCCTTCGGGGCGCGGGTCCAGATGTCGACTTCGTCCTGCGTGAGCTTGCCGTGCGGTTGGACGCGCGCGTCCTTGTAGTCCCAGTCGCGCAGGTCGGGGTTGTACTGATCCCAGGAGACCAGCGTGCCGCGAGCGACCTTCTCGCCGGCCTTGGGGCTGCGGCGGGCGGCTTCGAACAGGCGGTCGAGAACGGCGTCGGGGATGTTCTCCGGCTTGCTCGGGTAGACGAAGCGGTAGAACGACAGGTGGCCGAGCAGCAGGTACTCGTGCCCGGCGAAGCGCGCGAGGAGGTGGCCCCAGTCGATCTCTTTGCCCTTGGCGCGGATCACGTGGTAGATGTCGGCGCCGTCGAACCGCTCGCGGGCCATCACGAACGACTTAGACCAGATCATCTCCTCTGCCGGGCAGAGCGGGGCGGGGCGGCCGAGGACGTGGCCGTCAACGGCGCGGCCGAGCCAGTCGTCGTCGACGTCGCACAGGCCGTTGGCGGAGCGGAAGATCATGTCGATGAACGCGGTCGGATCGGTGCGGTCGAACGCCTTGGCGAGCCAGTGCGGGTGGGTGCGCTCGGTGCGGAGGCCGGCGGATTCGAAGGCTTGGAGGGCGCGGTCGACGTCGGAGCGCTTGATGAAGACGTCGAGGTCCTTCGTGTGGCGGACGATCTTCGCGTGGTAGGCGAGGGCGTAGGCGCCGGCGACGACGTACCGCACGCCGGCAGCTTCGAGCAGGTCGAGCGACCGCAGATAGAACTCTTTGGTGGCGTCGTCGAGGTGGGCGGACGGGTCGGATTCGGGGACATTCATGCGATGGGCTCCAAAGCAAACCCAAGCAAAGGGGATGCCGGGCCCGAACTTGGGGAGGTCGTCGCGGGTTTTCGGCGGGCCCCGAGCGGAAGCGCCGTCAACGCGCACAGCCGTTGCGGCGAAATGGCGGAGGCGGTGTTGTTGCGGTTACCGACGGGCAGCGGGCGGCTGGGATGCGGATCCGGGTCGTCGCCAACGTGAAGAACGACCCCGGCGCGAGCCGCGGATTCAACTCGCCCCGCGCTACGCTTGGGTGCGGACGCGGACGCTGGCGGCGTGACCGCCGAGGTGTTCGGCCTCGGCGAGGGCGGCGATGCCGGGGGCGTCGGCGGCGAGGCCGCGCGGCTCGTAGCGGGCGACGCCGGTGCGCTTGAGGAACTCGTAGACGCTGATCCCGCTGCTGAAGCGGGCGGTGGTGTTGGTCGGCAGGCAGTGACTGGGGCCGGCGATGTAGTCGCCGGCGGCAACGGGAGAGTACGGGCCGACGAAGACCGCGCCGGCGTGGGTCAGCTTGGCGAGCACGGCCTTGTCGTCGGCGGTCTGGAGGTTCACGTGCTCGGCGGCGAAGCGGTTGGCCAAGTCGATCAGGCGGTCCATCGACGGGTCGACGACGATCGCGCTGTCATCGCGCAGCGACTTCTCGATCGCGGGGGAGCGGTCGAGCTGCGCGGTCTGGCGGCGAAGCTCGTCGGTGACCTTGGCGGCGAGCGCGGGGCTGGTCGTCAGCAGGAAGCAGCTCCCGGGGTCGTGCTCTGCTTGGGCGATCAGGTCGGCAGCGATGAAGGCTGGGTTGCCGGTGTCGTCGGCGATCACGACGATCTCGCTGGGGCCGAGGAAGCCGTCGAGGCCGACGCAGCCGGCGAGCGCGCGCTTGGCGAGCTGCACGTACGTGTTGCCCGGGCCGACGATCTTGTCGACGGCGGGGATCGTGGCGGTGCCGAACGCCATGGCGGCGATCGCGGCGGCGCCGCCGGCGCGGAAGACGTCGGTCAAGCCGAGCTCGGCGCAGGCCGCGAGCACGAGGTCGCTGCGGCCGTACGTGCTCGGCGGGGTGCAGACGACGATCCGTTTGACGCCGGCGACCTGCGCGGGGACGGCCAGCATGATCAGGCTGGACGGGTAGGACGCCTTGCCGCCCGGGAAGTACAGGCCGGCGGAATCGAGCGGGGTGAAGCGGAGGCCGAGCTCGACGCCATCGCGGACGACGGGGGCGGGCGCCGCGGGCAGGATCCGGACCTGGTACTCCTTGACCTGCGCGATCGACCGGCGGAGGGCGGCCATCAGGTCGGGCCGGACGCGGGAGGCCGCGTCTCGCATCTCGTCGGGCGAGACGCGGATCTGCTCGGCGGTGAAGGCGGGGTCGTCGTACTTGCGGGCCGAATCGGCGACGGCGGCGTCGCCGCGCTCGGCGACGTCGACGAGGATCGCGTTGACGGCGGCGACCTGTTTCGAGCGGTCGCCGCGGTTGAGGGCGACGTCGCGCGGGTCGAGGCGGAGGCGGCCGAGGAGGGACTCGACGCGGGCGCGGTCGGTGTCCGACGACAACTGGAGGATCGGGATCATTGCGTTGCCACGGTCGGAGCCGCGCTCCCCTTCGGGTCGCGGCTAAACGGGGTCGGCGGTCGGCGTCACCCGAAGAAGTCGTAGATCTGGACGCGGTCCCAATTCGCCTTGTTCCGGGCGATGAACTCCTTGTGGAGCGGGTGTTCCTGGTAGACGTCGTGGCCGGCCGAGTCTTCGAGGACGACGGTGAGGCCGACGCCGTAGGTGTTGTCGACGACGTCGCGCGGGGTCATGGCGGGGACGCCGGCCCAAAGGTGCTTTACGGCGGGGATCTTGCCGAGGTACTCGCGGCAGTCGCGCGCGAGCTGGGCCCGTGCCTCTTCGCCGGCCCCGTCGCGCATCCAGAAGTAAACCGTGTGAATGAACATGATCCGCAGTCTCCTTGGAGGCGGGCATCCTAGCGGGAAACGGGGGAAAGGGTAGGGGTCTGACTCGGGCGGGGAAGTTGCCGGTCGTTGGTCGCCCGTTGCCGGTTCAAAGGTGGGGCTGGTAATCCGGTCCGGCGTCGGTACAAATCTCGCCGGATGATTCAGGTGCTGCACGTTTATCCCGTCGGGGCTGACTTCGAGACCGAGCGGGGGGTCGAACATTTGTCGGGGGGACTCGGGGGCGGGTTTGCGGCCGGGGCGTATCGGATCGGGCCGGGGGGCGACGCGCCGAACGTGCCGGCGGGGGTCGTCGGGCTGCGACGGCGTTTGGGCGGCGCGGACGTGGTGCAGGCGTGGGGGGCCGGGGCGTTGACGGCGGCGGCGCTGGCGGGCGGGAGGCGCATCGTGTTTTGTCCGCCGCCCGAGCTTTCGCGGCGGCAGGTCGGGTGGCTGCGGGCGGTGATGGCGCGTCGGGACGTGCGGGTGGTCTGCCCGGCGGAGACCGTGCGGCGGGCGCTGGTCGCGCGGGGGGTGCCGATCGAGCGCTGTCACCTGATCCGGCCGGGGTTTGATCACGAGCGGCTGGGGGCGGTGGGGGATCGGCAGGGGTTGCGGGCGACGCTGGGGGTTGGGCCGGAGCAGGAGGTGTTGTTGCTGCCGGGCGAGTCGACGCGCGGGGCGGATCACCGCCAGGGGGTGTGGGGGGCGACGATCGTGAACATCCTGGACCGGCGGACGCGGGTGCTGACGTGGGGGCGGGGGCCGCTGGCGGGGGCGGTGGCGGCGTTCGCCGCGCGGCTGGGGCAGCCGGAGATGTTGATCCGTGCGGAGGCGCGGCTGGGGCGCGGGGTGGCGTACGAGGCGTTGTGCGCGGCGGCGGACGTGCTGCTGGTGCCGGCGACGGGGGCGGTGGCGACGCTGCCGATCGCGACGGCGATGGCGGCGGGGCTGCCGGCGGTGGGGGTGGAAACCTCGACGGTCGCGGAAGTGCTGGAGGACGGGCGGACGGCGGTGATGACGGAGCCGGGGGTGCCGCGGTTGCTGGCGAAGCGGATCCTCGACTTGCGGAAGGACGATGGGGTGCCGCGGCGGTTGGCGGAGGCGGGGAGGGCGGAGGCGGTCGAACGGTTCTCCCTGCCGCACTTCGCCGAGCAGTGGCGCGCGGTGTATCGGCAGGTGGCAGGCGGGATCGCGGCGGCCGTAGAACCCGCTTCGCAGGAGCGTGTGTTGGTTTGATCCCGAAGACGTGATCTGGCCCGGCGCGCACGGAGACCCGGCCGCCGAAGCGGCCTCGCCGCGACTGGCGTCGCGCGGGCGTTACTTCGCTGCGGGGGTGATGACGAGTTTGACGGCGGTGCCTTCGGGGGGGAGCAGGGCCTTATTGGTCTCCATCTTGATCAGGGTGGAGTCCTTCAGGGTCAGGTTGGACTGGATGACCGTCTCGTTGGTGACAGGGAAGACGCCGACCAGCGTGAACGTCTTGTCGGCCCCGTAAGTCTTTTCGGGCTTGTTGGGGTCCTCCTGGCGCATGGCCGAGCCGGTGAAGTGCCACTTCAGGGCGGGCATGGGCTTGCCGGTCTTCTTGTCGACCAGCGTCTTCTCGATCGGGACGGTCTTGCCGCTGGGGAGCTCGAGCGAGACCTTGAGCTCGGGGCCCTCTGCCTTGGCGTCCTCGCCGGCGGCGGGGGTGCCGGGCTGGAGGCCGAACCCCTCGAGGGCCTTGTGGACGTCGCTGGGCTTGACGTCGACGGTGATCACGGTCTCGTGCGCCTTCTGGCCCTTGGGGAACTCTGCGCAGGCGATGACCTCGATCGGGTAGATCTCGGTGAAGCGGGGGTCGTTGATCTTGCGCGGGGCGATCTTGGCGGGGATCGTGATCGTCTTCTTGTCCTTGTCGACCTGGATGCCGGCGGCGGCCGCGGGCGCGTCGGCGGCGCGGGCGCCGCCGGTGGCGAGGAGCGCCGTCATCAGTGCGAGCGTCGTGACCTGCTTGACCATAAGTTCTCTCCGAGTGTTCGTCGTTGTTGGGAAGTCGTGTTCGGGGGGACGCGCTGCCCTGCGGGCCGCGCCTGTACGGGGTTACTTGTCGCCGATGCAGACGACGACGGTCTTCCGCGCGTCGCCGGCGTCGACGTTGCAGGTGGCGACGTAGAGGCGGCCGGCGTCGAGCACGGGCGAGCCGTAGACGTTGCCGGGGGCCTTGGTCTCCTTGCCGACGTCGAGCGTCCACTTGGGCTTGCCGTCGGCGAGGGCGATCGCGTGGACGACGCCGTTCAGGTCGGCCGCGTAGACGGTGTCGCCGGCGACGGCCGCGCCGCCGAAGAACGGGTTCCTGGCGTCGTAGGACCACTTCGGCGCGCCGTCGGTTATCGAGACGGCGTAGACCTTCTTGTCGGTGGCGGTATAGACCGCGACGTCACCGGCGATCGCGACCGGAGAGACGACCGCGCCCAGGACGTCCTTGCGCCAGCGGACGGCGCCGTCGGCGACCGCGACGGCGACGACTTCCCCCTTCGCGTGGGCGAGTTCCTTAGGGTCGAACCGGATCGAACTGCAGCCGACGACGGCGGTGCCCCCCCCTGCTCCGCCGGGGCCGCCGACGCTCGGGCCGCCCCACGGGTTGTGCTTGAGCGGGACGGTCCATTTCGGCGAGCCGTCGGCGGCCGATACGCACACCAGCGCGCGTTCGCCGCTCTGCTCGAGGTCGAGGCGGGCCGACGCGACCAGCACCGCGTCGCCGGCCACGGCGACCGGGGAATCGACGTGCCACTTACCGTTGCCGCCCTGCTGCCAGACAACTTTCGGGGCGGGCTTCGGGAGCGCGTCCTCGCTGGGGGGGATGGCGAAGTCGGGGTCCTTCTTCTTGTCCTCCTCGTACCGGGCCTGCATCTCCTTCCACTTGGTCGCGATCGCTTCGGCGATGGTGGCGGCGTCGGCGTCCTTGCCGTCGAGCGTGACCTTCGTCGTGTCGACGCAGAGGACGCCGGCGTTGCCGGCGCCGAAGTAGGCGCGGCCGCCGATGACCGTCGGCGTCGCCTCGAGGTGGACGAGCGCGCCGGGGATCGGGAGTTGCCAAACGGACGCGCCGGTCTTGGCGTCGAGGCAGTAGAGGGTCGGGTTTTCGTTCTGGTGCATCCCGTCGCCGAAGTACACCCGGCCGCCGACGACGGCTGGCGCGCAGACGGTCGGCAGCTTGATCGCCGGCTGGGACTTGGTCCATGCGACGCGCTTGGCGGCGGAGGCGGCGGGGTCGGTGGAGAGGGCCATTAGCACGCCGCTGTTCAGCGTGCCCAGCGCCGGGGCGAAGAGCAGCTTTTCGCCGCCGGGGGAGACGCCGGACAGGAAGTGATCCGTGGACTCGTGGACCCACAGGACGCGGGGGGCCTTCGGGCCGGGCTGGGCGTCCACCGTGCCGGTGCGCTGGGCGTTGCCCCGGGCGGTGGGCCAGTCGGCGGCGGGTGCGGAGGCGGCGACGGACGCGAGGAGGAGGAGACTGGGGAGCTTCATCGAGTTCCTGGGTGTGCTGGGCGGGTCGGCCGTGCTCCCCTAGGGGTCGCGGCTCATCGGGGTCTGTGGCGATTGGATCAACGGGCGGCGGCGACCTTCTTGGTCAGGCGTTTCGGGTCGCCGAGCAGGACGGACGATTCCTGCCCTTCGTTGTTGAGCACCACGTCGGCGCACTTGTCGCCGTTCAGGTCGACGACGCAGATCGCGCGGGTGTTGAACGCCCTCTGGGTGAAGCCGACTTCGTCGGACGCGTCGACGAACTTGCCGTCGCCGCCGTTGCGGAGGAAGCGGTTCGGGCCCTTGATCGCGCCGACGAGCAGGTCGGGGCGGCCGGTGTTGTTGAAGTCGGCCCAGACGAGGCAGGTCGCGTTGTCGATTGGCATGGCGAGGTCGCCGCGGTCGCCGGTGACGTCGGCGAACTTGCCCTTGCCGTCGTTCTTGAACAGCCTGATTCGGTTGCCGTCAACGAGCGTGACATCGGGCTTCGCGTCGCCGTCGAAGTCGGCAACGACCGGCGCTGCCCGGCCCGGCTTGAACGCGACGCCGGCGTCGTTGGCGGTAACGAAGCCGGCGGGCGTGTTGCGAACGACGACGCCAGTGCCGGCGGAGTAGAGGAATTCGGCGCGTTGGTCACCGTCGAGGTCGGCGACGGCGAGGTGGTGCCCCTTCGCGCTGGCGGCGACGCCGGCCTTACCCAGCCCCACCTTGTCCGAGACGTCCTCGAACGCCCCCTCGACCGCTGCTTGTGGTTTCGCGGGCCCCTCGACCATCCCCTTGCCCGCGTTCCGGTACAAGCGTAGGCCGAGGAACCCGTTGGCGAGCAGGATGTCGGACTTGCCGTCGACGTCTTGGTCGATCCAGGCGGCGGTGGTCAGAGCGTAGTAGCCCTCCTTCGGCAGCCCCTTCGAGTCGTCGCGGAACGAGCCGTCACCGAGGTTGGTCAGCAGCACTGGTCCGGTCGGCGCCGCCAGGAGCAGGTCGGGCCGCTTGTCGCCGTTCCAGTCGCCCCAGACGGCGACGCGGGCGCCGCCGGTGTACGGGAGCGGGCTCTCCTCGATCGCTGACCCGCCGTTCTTCAGCAGCGCGACCTTGCCGGCGCCGTAGGCGACAAGGTCGGTCTTCCCGTCGCCGTCGTAGTCCGCCGCCGCGACGCCGCCGGCCTCCGGGTCGGTGCGGGCGATCGCGGTGTACTGAGCGAACGCCGGCATCCCGAGGATCGCGCGGAAGTCCTCGTTGCCCCAGCCGACGAAGTCCCGCTTCGGGTTGTAGTCTTGGATCTTCAGGCTGGCCCGCATCCGCTGGACCTTCGCGGTGCGGAGCTGGAGGGCGTTCTTGTCGCCGTCGACCATGCACGGCACGACGACCTCCTGCCCGGCCAGCATCTGCGTGACGATCGCCGCGAGCTTCTCGGGCTTGCCGGCGTAGCTGCGGAGCAGGAACGGCTCGCCGTGGCTCATCGCCCACCAGTCGCCGGGGTAGGCCTGGTACCAGTAGTTCTGCACGTACGTTTCGCTGGCGGCGCCGTTGTGGAAGAAGACGGCCGTCGCGCCCGGCTGGGCCCCCTCCATCGAGAACTGCCACTCGCGCGGGTTGAACCCGGCGCGACCGATGTTGTGCTTGATCACGTCGGTCGGGTGGGTGCCCTTGAGGTCCTTCACCTTGCGGTAGATGACGAGGTTGCGCTCCTTGTCGATCTTCTCGACCTTCATCAGGACGATGTTCGTCGAGTCGCCGACGATCTTCCCGAGTGTCAGCGGCACCTCGACGTACGCGCGGGCCGGCGCCGCCCACACCATCCCCAACCCCAGCACCGCCACGGCCAACTGTCTCGCGATTCTGTTCATGTTGCGATCCTTACCGCGTGTTCCGCCCCTTCGTGGCTCCGTCGCTCCGTGCCTTCGCCGCCGCTACTGGATTTCCGCGATTCGCTTCTCCGCCTGCTGCGCCCACTCGGTGCCGGGGTGGTCGCGGACGACCCGCTTCAGCACGTCCTTCGCCTGCGCCGGCTGGTTCAACTGCACCAGCGCCTTACCGGCCTCGAGCGAGGCGCGGGCGGCGGAGTCGGCGTAGTCGTACGTGCCGGGGACGGTCAGCAGTTCGTCGACCGCGTCCTGCCACCGCTTCTGCTCGGCGCGGCAGAGGCCGATCTGGAGCTGCGCCTTGGCCGCCAACTCCGAGCTTGTGCGGCGGGTCACGTCCGTGAACGCAACGATGGCCGGATCGAACTGCTTGGCCTTCTGGAGCGCCAATCCGATCCCGAACCGGGCCTCCGGCACCCACCGGCTCTGCCCGAACCGGGCGATGAAGTGCTCGTACGTCGCGCGGCTCTCGTCCCACGCGCCGGCCTGGGCGTAGGCGTCGGCGAGGCACATCAGCCCCTCCTCGGTGATTGGACCGGCATTCACGTACTTCTCCGCGCCAGCGCGGTATCGGGAGAGCGTCGTGACCGCCTCGCCCCAGTTCTTCTGGAGCATCTGGGCCTTACCCTTGACCAGATACGCGGCCGGGCGGAGCGGGCTGTTCGTGTCCTCCAGGGCCTTCAAGGCGATCGCCATCGCGCCGTCGGCATCTTTCTTCAGTACGTAGGCGCTCCCCAGCTTCACCCGGAGCTGCTGCAACTGGTCGGCCGGCGGGTTCCGGTCGATCGCGGCCGACAAAAGCTGGATCGCCTGGTCCGCCTCGCCGCGGTCGAAATACGCCTGCGCCATCTCCAGCCGCAGCTCGTTGCAGACCGGCGAGTCGGGCGCGGCTTCGAGCGCCTTCGCGCACGCCTCGCGCACCTTCTGTTCCGCCGGCTGAACCGGGATCGAAGCGAGCTCGATCTCCGGCGGCCGCGGCACGGTGTTGCTCTTGCCGACCTGCGGCTCCTTCGCGACCCGCTCCTTGAGCTTGGCCAGCGACTCCGCCGACTTCGCCCGACGCGCGGCGTCGAGCTCGACCTCGGCGACCGCCTGCCACGACCGCGCGGCGTCGCGCAGCGTGCGGACGTGCAGGTCGGAACCGGCCGCCTTCTCCGCCAGCCGCTCGGCGTGCTCGCCCAGCGCCGTCGCGATCGCCACGACCTGCTTCACCGCCTCGGCCTGGCCGTCCAGCAGCTTCGTGTCGGCCGGCGCGCCGGCCACCGCCTGCCGCGCCACCTTCAGCTTTGCCACCGCCTCGTCCTTCCGCACCTGGATCGACGCGAGCGACGCCTCGGCGGCCTCGGGGCGGTCGGCATACTCCTTGATCACCCCCTCGAAAATCGTCAGTGCGTCCTTCGCCTTCCCCGACTCCTTCAGCGCCATCCCGTGCTGGTACCGCAGCCCCGCGATTAACGGGGCACGCTTCGGGTCCTGCGCGAGCTGCGGCTCGTAATCCTTCCGAGCCTTGTCGAGCATGGCCGCCGCGTCCACCGCGCGGCCGTGCTTCACCATCAACTCCGCCAGCCGCACCAGCGCGAGCGGGGCCGCGTCGCTCTTAACGAGCGCCGGCTCCCCGCGGAACCGGTTAAGCTCATTGATCGCGCCGCCCGGGTCCCCGGTCGCGGCGATGCAGCGGGCGCGGTCCATGACGGCCTCGGCGAACGCCGGGTGCTTCGGGTACTTCTGGAGCAGCTTGTCGTACGTCTCGCGCGCCTCCTTCAACAGCCGCGCCTTCTCCTGTTGGTCGGCCAGGATGGCCGCGCTGCGCTGGCAGGCGTCCGCCAGCTTCAGCATGGCGTCCGGCATCTCCGGCCGCTCCTCGTTGCTGCCGACGAACCCGCCGAGCAGCTTCGCCGCCTCGTCCAACTGTGCGGCGAGCTTCGCGGCCGACAGCGCGTCGTCCGCCGACTCGGGCAGCGTCCGGAGCAGGCAGTCGGCCTGGTAGTACGACGCCATCAGCAGGTCGCCCGTGCGGTCGGCGTCGAGCACCCCGCGCAACTGCTTGACCGCCTTCTCCCACTGGCCCTGCCGGTAATGCGTCATGCCGACGCCGAACCGCGCCGCGGACGCCTGCGCGAATTCCGGGTACTTGTCGACGACCGCCTGGAACTGCGCCGCCGCCTGTGACTGGAGCTTGTTCGCCTGCTCGATCGACGCGGCGTCACCCTTCTTCGCGAGCTCGACCCCCTGCCGGTACGCGTTCTCCGCCTGCCAGAACTGCACGGTCGGCCGGAGCATCGACCGCGGGTACTTCTCGAGGAACTTCGCGGCCGCCGCGTTCCCGGCGTCGGACTGACCGTCCTTTGCCAGCGCCATCGCCCACCGTTCGTGTGCGATTTCGGCGCGCTCGGCGTTCGAGGAATCGTTGGCGAGGCCCTCGTAGATCGGCGCGGCCTCCTTGAACTGCTTGAGCTGCGCGAGCGTGTCCGCGTGGTCGAGGAGAATGTCGCCCCGCCGCGCCAGCGCCGCCGGGTCGGCCCTCCCCATTGCCGCGGCCTTCTCCGCAGCCTTGGCAAACGTCGCCGCCGCCCCCTGCAACTGCTTCCGCTGCTGGTCGGCGTTCGCCGGGTCCACGGTCGCCCGCTGGAGCCGCCCGATCCACCACGTCACCTGGTCGCCGAGCTGCGGATGTTCCGCGAGCGGCTGGAGGGCCCGCATCGCCTCGGGCGTCTGCTTGAGCTGCGCGAAGCACGCGCCCAGCTTGACCTGCGCCACCGGCGCAAGCTCCGACTTCGGCGCCGCCTGGAGGTACGCCTGGAACTTCGGCGCCGCCTCGCCGATCTGGCCGTACCCGAACTGGATCTCCGCCGCCTTCAGGTTCGACAGCGCGACGTACTCCGGCACGCCGCGCACCATCGCTTCGACCCGCGCCAGCTCGAACGGCTTGCCCTTAAATGGCTCGCGGTTCTGCAGCGCCTGCTCCGCCTTCTTCCGCTGGGCCGGGTACTCCTTAACGACCGCCTCGTACTGCACGACCGCCTCCGGCCGCTCGCCGGTCTCCTGCAGGATGCGGCCCAGCAGGTGGCGGGCGTGCAGGCCGATGCCCGGCTGGTCGAACGGGGCGAGCTGCGCGAGCGCGGCGGTCGCGGCGGCGTACTCGCCGAGCGCGACCTGCGCCTGCCCCAGCGCGAGCAGCCCGGCGTTCCGCTGCCCGCTCTTCTGCCAGGTGGCGTCGGTGGCGAACGGCTTGACGAGGTCGGCCGCCTCCTTGTGCTTGCCCACCTTGTTGAACGCCTCCGCCCCTTCGACCTTCGCCCGCGCGACGAGTTCCGTCTGCGGCGGGAGCTCCTTCATGTCCGCGGACGCCGGCTTGAGCGCGGTCGACAGTGCTGCATCCGCCAGCGCGTATTGTGCGCCAGCCTGACCGATCCGCTCCAGCGCTTTGGCCAACTGCTCTTTCTGCTCGGCCGGCTTCGTGACGGCCGCAAGCTGCTGCTCGCCCGTCACCCGCAGCGCCGAGCCCAGCCAATAGTGCGCCCGCCCCTTGTCCGGCACCTCCGGCGACGCCACGACGGGCTGAAGCGTGGTAACTAGCGACGCCCAGTCCTTGTCGCCCGGCGCCTCGACCAGCGCCATCGCCAGGCCGTACTGCGCGGCCACCGCCTCGGGCCGCTTCGGGAACTGCTGGAGGAACTCGCGGTACTTCGCGACCGACTGCCCGTAGTTCTTCTGCTCGTACGCCTGCTTGGCGTCGTTCAGGACGGCCGCGGCTTTGCGGTCCTGCTCCTGCTGCTGCTGGACTTGCTGCGGGGTAGGATCCGCCCCCCGCACGCGCGCCGTCAGCGGCCCGACCGCCAGCGCCGCGGCCAGCCCGAGCGCCGCGAGCCGCCCCCCTCCCCCCGACCGACCAGACCCCTCAGACGCACCCACGGGAGTCGTTCGTTCCATCGAAGTCTCCAAATGTTCCGCGTCGCGACTCGGCTGCCGGCGACCGACTGAAAGACGTGCGGCCCGCGCTCACCGCGACTCAGGCTCGAGTCGCCACGGGCATGTCGGTTCCGACCGGTTCGCTCCGCAGTGCAAAGATGTCTCTGCGGCTTCCTACGACGCGTTGCCGTTTGTCGTTGAACGATTTCTTCGACCCGTTTCGACCTGCGATCCCGCGCCGTGTTGCACGCCGTCCCCCGCGCGGTTACCAATGACCCACGTCAACTCCGACGCGCCGATTAGACCGCCCCTAACGCGGGAGTCAAGCCGATGCTGACCGCCGCCGCCGTCGCCGCCCTGCTCGCGCCGCCGCCCGCCGTCGTGCCGATCTTTGTGAACGCCGGCGCTGCGCTGATCCCCACCCTGATTGCCGCGGCCAGCAGCTTCGTCGCCATCCTGCTCAAGCCGCGCGAGCTCGCCGCGCTGGTGCGGCGGCGGCCTTGGGTGCCAGCCATCGCGGTGCTGGTCGGCCTCGGGATCTGGCTGGCTGTCTCGATCTGGACCGGCGGGAACGCGCAGGCCGGTTCGTCGCGCGGTGCGGCGAGCGCGACCGCCGCCGCCGGCTATCAAAAGACGGACTGGACGGCCAAGGCGCTCGAACTCATCCAAGCTGAAGCGAACGCCACGAAGACAACCGGCGTCGTCCCCATGTGGGCCTACCTTCCCGAGCAGTCGGACGTGACGCAGTGGGTGCTCTCGTCGCCCGTGTACGCCGACAAGTCCAACCGCCTCTTCTGCACCGCGACCGTGACGGACGTCGGTTCGCTGTTCGGCCTGCTCTACTGCGTCGACGCCGACACCGGCAAGCGCGTCTGGCAGGTCGAGAAGGCGGGCGACGAAGACCTCAAGCCGTTCTTCTCGTCCCCCGCGCTCTCGGCTGACCAGAAGTCGCTGATCGTCGGACAGGGCCTGCACGAGGACGAGAACTGCGCCCTGATCTGCCTCAATGCCGACACCGGCGAATTGCGGTGGAGGGCGCCGACGCCGCTGCACATCGAGTCGTCCCCCGCCGTGCTGGGTGACATGGCCGTCGTCGGCTGCGGCGCGATCGAGGGACCGGACCGTAAGCCGAAATCGCACGCAGGCTTCGTTCTGGCCGTGAGCGTGTCTGACGGCAAGGAACTCTGGCGGTACGACCTCGCTGACCCCGAGTCGTCCCCGGCGATCGGCGAGGACGGAACGGTCTACATCGGATCCGGGTTCAACGGCAATGCGGTCGTCGCGCTGCGGCCGGGGCCAGACGCCGAACTCGCCGCGAAGGGCCTGAAGCGCGAGTTCTGGCGCGCCCAGGCGCGCTACCCGATCACGGGCCCGGTCACGCTGACCGCCGACCTCGTGATTGTCGGCGGCGGCAACAGCGATTTCGTCTACGCCGACCCCAATCCCGCAGGCGTCGTGATGGCAATCGACCGCAACACCGGCGCGATCCGCTGGCAGACGCCGATGGAAGACGCCGTTCTGAACCGCATCGCCGTACACGGCGGCCGCGCGTTCTGCCCGGTGCGCAACGGCCAGGTCGTCGCCCTCGACCTCGCGTCCGGCAAGCCCGTGTGGAAGCAGGCCGTCTCCGGCAAATCACCGATCCTCGCCGGCACCGCCGTCACGCCGGACGGCCGCACTGTCTTCGCCGCCTCCAAGGACGGCAACCTCGCTCTCCTGGACGCCGCCACCGGCCGCCCCACCGACAGGCACCCCCTCAACCGCAAGGAAAAACCGGGCGACGAAGGCTACTCCTTCTCCACCCCCACCTGGGCCAATGAGCGATTGTTCATCGGCAGTGAAACCGGCGGCCTCCGCGCCTTCCGCCCCGCCCGGGCACAGACGAAGTCCGCCAGCAACTAGGAACGAGAAACCAGCAACCTGCCTTCATGCTCCAGACCCTCACGCTCATCCAGCCGCTCGCCGACTGCCGCGACAAGGTGCTCGCCGGCGGGAAGGCGGTCAACCTCGGCCTCCTCCTCCGCGCCCGGTTCACCGTCCCGGACGGCTTCTGCGTGACGACCGACGCCTACCGCTACTGGCGGAACACCGGTGCCGAGGAGATCCCGTCCGACCTCGCCGACGAGATCCTCCGCGCCTACCGCGCGCTGGGCAGCCCGCCCGTTGCCGTCCGCTCGTCCGCGACCGCCGAGGACCTCGCCGAGGCGTCGATGGCCGGCCAGTACGACACGTTCCTCGACGTCGCGGGCGAGTACGCGCTGCTCGACCGCGTCCGCTGCTGCTGGGCCTCGCTCGACTCCCCGCGCACCCGGGCCTACCTCCAGCAGCACAACATCGAGCTCGCGCGCGTCGCGATGGCCGTCGTCGTCCAGCGCCTGGTCCCCGCCGACGTCGCCGGCGTCCTGTTCACGGCCAACCCGCAGACCGGCTCGAAGAATGAAATGCTCGTCGAGGCCAGTTGGGGGCTCGGCGAGGCGGTCGTCTCCGGCCTGGTTCAACCCGACGTCCTCCGCATCGACACCCACACCGGCCGCGTCACCCGCGCGACGATCGCCGACAAGCAGGTGCAGATCACCCCTGGCGCCCACGGCGAGACCAGCGTCCACGACGACCGACGGCGCGTCCCCTGCCTGAAGGGCCCCGACGTCTCCGCCCTCTGGACGCTCGGCCGCCAAGCCGCCGCCCACTTCGGCTCGCCGCAGGACGTCGAGTGGGCGATCCACGCCGGCCAGCTCTACCTCCTCCAGTCCCGCCCGATCACGACCCTCGAGGACGCCGAGGCCTACGAGCAACTCCTGACTTCCACCCGCGCCGATCTGCGCGAGCAACTCGACAACGGCCGCGGCCCCTGGGTCGCCCACAACCTCGGCGAGACCCTCCCGCACCCGACACCTCTGACCTGGTCCGTCATCCACCGGTTCATGTCCGGCGACGGCGGGTTCGGGCGGATGTACCGCCAGGCCGGCTTCGACCCCTCCCCCGCCGTCCGCCGCGACGGCTTCCTGAAATTGATCGCCGGCAAGATCTACATGGACGCCAGCCTCGCGCCGGAGATGTTCTTCGAGAGCTTCCCGTTCCGGTACGACGTCGCCGAGCTGCGCCGCAACCCCGACGCCGCCCAGAACCCGCCGACGATCCCCCGCGGCCCGCTGACTGCGCGGCTGAAGATGGCCAAACGCGCGGCCGCCGCGAGCCACACTGTCCGCGCGCTGTCGGCCGACTACGACCACACCCTGACGAAGACACTCGTCCCCCAGTTCACCGCCTGGGTCGAATCCGAGAAGCGCACCGTCCTCACCACGCTGACGACCGACCAACTGATCGCCCTCTGGCACACGCGCGAGCAACGGGTGATGGACGAGTTCGCCCCGCAGTCCCTCCTCCCCAGCCTGATCGCCGCCGCCGCCCTCGCCGACCTCCGCACGTTCCTCGCCGAGTGCTTCTGGAACGAAGACCCCGACCACCTCACCCACCTCCTCAGCTCCGCCCACCCCCCCGACACCACCCTCCAGTCCAACGCCGCCCTCTACCAAACCGCGCAAAGCACCACCCCCTCTCCCAAGGCCGCCAACGACGCCCCTTCGCCGGGCACCCCATCGGCCGTGGGAGAGGGCAGGGGTGAGGGGTCTTCCGACCGTGAGGGTTCGTCCCGCCTCCCTCCAGCACTCCATGAGTGGCTACACGATTACGGCCACCGCGCCCCCGCCGAGTTCGACCTCGCCACCCCCCGCTGGCGCGAACGCCCGTCCGACCTCCTCCCCCACCTCGCGCGCCTCCGCAACGGCCACAACCCCGCCGACCTCCACGACCGCCACGTCCGTGAATCCGACGCCAAGCTCGCCCAGCTCCGCGCCAGCCTCCCCACGCCCGAGCAGCGACTTCTCGACCAGAAGGTCGCCCTCGCCCGCCGCTACCTCCCTTTCCGCGAGACCGGCAAGCATCACCTGATGCTCGGCTACGACCTCCTGCGCGACCTCGCCCTCGAGATCGGCCGCCGGCTCGATATCGGCGACGACGTCTTCCTGCTGACCCTCGAAGAGGTGTTCGACGCCCTGCACATCGGCTTCCCTCCCACCCACCTCATCACCCAGCGCAAGACCCAGCGCCGCGCCGAAGCCCGCATCCCCCTCCCCCACGTCATCGACCTCGATAACCTCGAATCCCTCGGCGCGCCACCGCGACCCCCGAACGACAATCCGGAATCGGTGATTCTCAACGCGTTCCCCATCTCCCCCGGCGTCGCCACCGCCCCCGCCCGCATCGTCACCGACCCGACCTCCGCCGCCGACTTGGGCGACCGCTACGTCCTGGTCTGTCCGAGCACCGACCCGAGCTGGACCCCGCTGTTCACCAACGCCGCCGGCCTGATCCTCGAGCGCGGCGGCACCCTCTCCCACGGCGCCGTGGTCGCCCGCGAAATGTCCATCCCCGCCGTCGTCCTCCAATCCGCCTGCACCCTCCTCCAAGACGGCGACCGAGTCACCCTCGACGGCCGCACCGGCGCCGTCTCGCGCAACCCACTTACTCCCTCCCCCAAGGGCGCCAACACCCTTCCCCCGCCGACCACCCCAACGCCCGTGGGCGAGGGCCGGGGTGAGGGGTCTTCCGCGCCGCCGGCCGAGTCACTTGCGAATTCTCATCCCCTCCCGGACCCGCTCGACACCCAGATCCCTCGCGACCTCATCCCCCCACCCCCGGGCCGCAAGGAGCGCCGCGCCGCCCGGCTCCGCAACGCTTTCCTGCTCGCCTGGGCCCTCTACCTCGCCGCCGCCTTCCTCCTCCCCGAGGACATCCTCTATCAGCCGTCCCTCCGCGCCCTCGACCTCCTCCTCTGGCCCCTCGTCCGATTCTTCGGCAAGCCCGGCACGGTCGCCGCCATCGCCGTCGGCCTCGCGCTCCTGACGATGCTCGGCCAGCGCCTCCTGACCGACAACGCCCGCCTGCGCGTCGCCAAACGGCGCGCCGCCGTGCTGACCGACCAGGCCGACCACTTCCCTCCCGACTCCCCCCGCGCCGCCACGTTCCGCCGCGCCGCCGCCCCGGTAGAGGGCCGGCTCGTCCTCGCGTCGTTCGTCCCGCTGGCGCTCCTGCTCGGGCCGATGGTGCTGATCTTCTTCTGGATCCCCGCCCGCCTCGACGTCCCTAACTGGAACGCCCCGCCCGGCACGCCGGTGACGGTCACCGCCATGGTGAAGCCGAGCCTCATCCGCAACGTGACGCTCGACGTCCCGCCCCCCCTCACCCTCGCCAACCCCGCCGCCCAGCCCGTCCCCGACGTCGCCCGCGTCCTCACCAGGTATCGCGACGAGCAACGCAAGCCCAGCGACCTCTCCAACCTCCCTTGGGAGCTGCGCGAACCGGCCGAGCGCTACCGCGACCAACAACTCGCCGACCTTGCTGAATACCTCAAGGACGTCCCGCCGGTCGCCGTCACCTGGGACGTCGTCCCCCCCGACGGTGCGACCGGCCACTGGCCCGTCGCCCTCCGGGCCGACAATTCTAAGACGCTGCAAGCGAAGCTCGTCCTCGGCGACGCCCACCCGCCGACCCCGGCCGAGGTCACCAACACCCCTGCCGACCCGCTCCGCAGCCTCAAGCTGACCTACCGCGCCGCGTCCAAGAGCAACCCGCAGTTCTTCGCCCCCCTGTTCCACTACGACTTTGGATGGCTCGGCCTCTACCTGCTCGCCTACCTCCCGGCGATGTTCGCGGCCCGGGCGGCGCTGAAGGTCGCATGACGTGCGGGCAACGCCCGCGGCCTTCGCGGGTCTACAACTGGAGTAATAAGGAGTCTTTCCGATGACGTACGCCCGCACGCTCGCCGCCCTGCTCGCGATTGCCGTCACCGCGCCCGCGACCGATGCCGCCGTGAAGGTGAAGACGCCGATCTCCAAGTACTACGCGGAGTCAGCGGTCGTCGCCACGGGGAAGGTCACCGCCGTCGACGCCGCGACCGGCGCGGTCACGGCGGCCGTCACGACGCTTAAGGGCGACGGCGTGGGCGACGTGATCAAGGTGAGGCTCGATAACCTGCCCGAAGTCACGAAGGCGGTGAAACAGGACGTCCCCTTCGTCCTGTTCCTCGGACGCAGGGCCGCCAGCAACGTCCTGCACCTCGGCGACAACTGGCTGTTCCCCGAACCCCTAGGCGGCAAGGCCAACTTCGTCGTCCGGCGGGACCTGAACTCGCAATACCGCCAGACGTTTCCGGGCACGACCGCCGCGCTCTCCCGGATCGTGGACGAGATCAAGACGACGAACCGAACCACCGTCCTCGACGCCGCCGCCACCGCCTTTAAGGGCGGCGTCAAACCCTACGGCACGCTCACCACCGCCGGCCTCACCGGCTTGTTCACGGTCGGCAGCACCCAGGGTGCGTCCACGATCTTCCCCACCGGCAAGGACGACGCCCATGCCCTCCGCGCGGCCGCCGACGGCCTCACCGCTGTGACCGACACGCCCGTCCCGTTCCCGACCGACCGCGACGTGATCGCCCTGACCGCGCTCGGCGACGGCCGCTATGCCGCGCTGAAGAAGGACGGTCAGCTCGTCCAATACGGTAACGGCGCCGCCCCGAAGTCCACCGCCCTCTGGACCGACGGCAAGCCCGCGTCCGCCGCCGCGCTGGGCAACTTCGGCGAAGATCCGGAGAAGACCTACGCGATCGTCGTCAAGGACGACAACGTTTACCGCTACCCACTCGACGGGTCGGCCCCGTCCGACGACTTCCTCCGCCTGACCGGCGAGCGCGTGACCAACTACCACAAGGACACGCCGAACTGGCTCGCGGGCGCGACCGCCCAGCCGCTCGACGTGAACGGCGACCGCCGCACCGACGTCCTGATCAACACGCCGTCCGGCCCGATGCTGCTGATCAACCGCGGCTTCGGCGCGTTCTTCATCGACCCCGACGTCGCCAAGACCCTCGTCGGCGCCGACGGCAAGCCGCTGATCACCGAGAAGACCCTCTGGACCGCCGCCGACATCGAGCGCGACGGCCACGACGATTTGATCCTCGTCGCCCCCGACGGCAAGGCCACCGCCGTCATGAACCCCAAGCCCGCCAAGTAGGCGGCGAACGATGAATGGTGGGGCAGACATTCTTGTCTGCCCTTGAGAACTTTCCGAGCGACCACGCTTATGCGACTCCTCAGTCTCCTCTTCGTCGTCGTGCTGACCCTCCCCATCCTCGCGCAGGACGAGAAGGGCCCGCCGACGGAGAAGGACAACCTCCCCCTGCTCCTCCACCTCGATCTCGCCAGCCCCGATGCGCTCAAGCGGCTGGCGTTCACCGACCCATCCGCCTGGAAGCTCACCGACGACACCGTCGACGGTTCCAAACGCCCCGTCCTCGCCCTCTTCAAGCAGTCCGACCCCAAGCCCCTTGTCCGCAGCCCCGTCAACCAGGCCTGGATCGCCGGCCTGAAGGTCACGCACTTCGTCATGGAGGTGAAGTGCAGGACCACCCGCGAGAAGATCCCCAACCGCGACTTGTGCTTCCTGTTCGGCGGCGTCGATCCCACCCACTTCCTCTACGCCCACCTCGCGCAGCGCACCGACAAGATCCACAACCAGGTCCACCTCGTCGACGGCAAGGACCGCGCCCCCGTCACCGTCAAGACGTCCGACGGCACCCCCTGGGGGGACGGCTACCACACGGTCCGAATCGCGCGCGACGACTGGGGAACCGCCGTCCACTTCGACGGCCGTCTCCTGATGACCACCGACCACAAGGGCCTCCCCGCGGGCAAACTCGGTTTTGGGTCGTTCGACGACACCGCCAATTTCGCGACGGTCACCGTGTGGGGGAAGAAGGCGGACTGACGCTTTGTTGTGGTGCGGGCGTCCCGCCTGCCTCCTCGCTTTCATAGGGTGTGCTTCAGCACACGGCCTTGGTCTCGCATCCAATTCCGTGTGCTGAAGCACACCCTAGGGAAATTGAAGACCCGGCCCGCTGAAGCGGCCTCGCCGCGGCAAGCCACGGCGTCACAGGATGAACTTGCTCAAGTCCTCGTCCCGCACCGCCTCGGCCAGCCGCTCGCGGACGTACGCCCCGGTGATCTCCACCCGCTTCTCCGCCAGGTCCGGCGCGTCGAAGCCGATCGTCTCGAACACGCGCTCGAGGATCGTGTAAAGCCGCCGGGCGCCGATGTTCGCCGTCCGCCGGTTCACGTCGTACGCGATCTGTGCCATCGCCTCGACCGCGTCCGGCGTGAACGTGACCTGCACCCCCTCGGTCTCCAGCAGCGCCGCCGTCTGCTTGGTCAGCGCGTTGCGCGGCTCGGTCAGGATCCGCACGAATTCGTCCTTGGTCAGGTCCGCCAGTTCCACCCGGATCGGGAACCGCCCCTGCAATTCCGGCATCAAGTCGCTCGGCTTGCTGCTGTGGAACGCGCCGGCCGCGACGAACAGGATGTGGTCCGTCTTCACCGCCCCGTACTTCGTCATCACCGTCGACCCCTCGACGATCGGCAACAGGTCCCGCTGCACGCCCTGGCGGCTGACGTCCGGCCCGTGTTTCCCTTCGCCGCCGCCCGCGGCCACCTTGTCGATCTCGTCGAGGAACACGATCCCCGACTGCTCGACCCGCTCGATCGCCGTGCGGTGGATCTTCTCCTTGTCGATCAGCTTCTCCGCCTCCTGCGCGAACAGCACCTTGCGCGCGTCGCGGACACTGACCTTCCGCGTCTCCCGCTTGACCGGAAGCATCTTCTCGAACATCGACTGGAACTCGACGTCCATCCCCATCCCGGCGTTCCCGAGCACGGCCGCCGCGGTCGGACGGTCCTCCGTGCTGACCTCGATCTGCCGGTCCTCCAGCTCGCCCGCCCGGAGCTGCTCACGCAGCTTCTCGCGGGTGCGGGCCCGCTTTTGCGTGGTCTCGTCGTCGTGATCCATCGCGGTGTAGTTCCCGCCGCTCCCGGGGAGCAAGTGGTCGAGGATGCGGTCCTCCACCGCCCGCTCGGCCGGCTCCTTAACTCCCTCTGTCTGCTCGTCACGCACGAGGTTGATGGCCGAGTCCAGCAGGTCGCGGATCATCGACTCGACGTCCCGCCCGTGGTAGCCGACCTCGGTGTACTTCGTCGCCTCAACCTTGATGAACGGCGCCCCGGTCAGCCCCGCGAGCCGACGGGCGATCTCGGTCTTGCCTACCCCGGTCGGCCCGATCATGAGGATGTTCTTGGGCGACACGTCCGCCCGCATCGCCTCGGGGAGTTGCTGCCGCCGCCAGCGGTTGCGGATCGCGACCGCGACCGCCCGCTTCGCGTCGTGCTGCCCGACGATGTACCGGTCGAGCTCGGCGACGATCTGCTTCGGGGTCAAATGCTGCATCGGTGACCGATTCTAGGAGACGCGCCCGGCAATGGGGAGCCGCGAGGCCCCGGCTTTGCATATACTCCGGCGGCTTCAAACGGAAGAGGTGCTCGGATGGCGCATTCGGTGGTGCTGGTCGGACATTGTGGGATCGACGGGCCGCGACTTCAGTCGGAACTGTCGCGGCTGCCGGACGTCCAGGTCACGCGCGTCAACTCGCCCGACGACCTTGAGAAGGCCTGCCGAGAGCCGTCGTCGCTGCTGCTCGTCAACCGCGAGCCGGTCGGCTTCGACGAGGACGGACTGTCGATCGTCCGCCACGTCCGCGAGTCGCACCCGGAGGTGAAGGTCCTCCTCGTCAGCGACTACCCCGACGCCCAGGAGGAAGCCGAGAAGGCCGGCGCGTTGAAGGGCTTCGGCAAGAGCCTGCTCGGCACCCCTAAGCTGGGCGAGGCGGTTCAGCGGGCGCTGGGGGATTAACGGCCTCCACCGCATCGCCTACAGCGTTCACCACAGTCGCATCCGTCGCTCTCGCGACCTGCGCCAACGGGATCACCTCGAACCCGCGCGTCGCCACGTCGCCCAGCGCCTGCTGGCACAGCACCCACAGCCGCGTGCGGACCGCCGGATCAACCCGCTGCACCCGTTCGGCCATCTCCGCCAACTCCGCCCCCTGCCGGTAATGCTCCCGCGCCTCCTCGTACCGTCCCGTCCGCGCCAGCAGGTACGCGGCGCAGAACGCGACGGCCGCGTCCTGCGGGCTTGCCCGCCGCTCCGCCGCCGCGACCTCGATCGCCCGCGGCGCACCCCCCGCGTTCCAGAGGGCCATCGCCTGGTTGATCGAATGGACGGGCAACTCCGGCTCGAGGACACGCGCCCGCGCGTGAGCGTCCGCCGCCTCGAGCCAGTTCCCCTGCTTTGACAGCGCTGCCGCCAAGGCCGCCGCCCGTGGTCCGGTCTCGCGCTGGTCCAGCAGCCGCCGCAACGTCGCGACCGCCTCCTCCGCATGACCGTCGTTCAGCCTGAGGAGCGCCGCGTCGACCGCCGGATCCCCCCGCCGCGCCTGTTCCCAGGCGCCTGCCGCGCACACCACGGCGTACCCGACGCCACCCGCGACGCACAGCGCCACGACCGGCTCCACCCTCTCCAGAAGACACCCGCCCACGGTCAGCACGACGCACAGGGCCCCGAACACGCCGGTGAGCACCCGCCGCAGTTGCCCGCTCCGCAACTGCTCCTGCGAAAGCCGCCCCTCCGCTACCGCCTGCCGCCCCAGTCCGCGACGTGCCGGTGCCGCAGCAGTCGGTACACGACGTACACCACCACCGGGGCGAGGAGGACCAACAGTCCCGCGACGGTCGTCACGCGCTCCTCCCGGCCCTCATCCGCGGAGGACCGTTCCCCCCTTTCAAGCCGGGCACCGGGCCCGTCACGGCGTTACCGGGTAGGCGTACTCGATCGTCTCCACCTTCACGTTCCCGTTCGTGTAGATGCACACCTCCCCCGCGATCTTCAGCGACGCCTCCACGATCTGGTTCGCCGTCATCTCCGTGTGCGCCAGCAGCGCCTTGGCCGCGCTGGCGGCGAACGCGCCGCCGCTGCCGATGCCGATCACGCCGTCGGTCGGCTCGATCACGTCCCCGGCCCCGCTGGCGATCAGGCTCGTTGCCTTGTCGACGACCGCCAGCATCGCCTCCAGCCGCCGCATCGCGCGGTCGGTCCGCCAGTCCTTTGCCAGCTCGATCACCGCCCGCCGGGTGTTGTCCGGGTGGTCGGCCAGCTTCTGCTCGAACCGTTCGAGCAAACTGAACGCGTCGGCGGCGCTGCCGGCGAAGCCGACGAGCACCTTCCCCCCGCCGACCCGCCGGATCTTGCTCGCGTCGTGTTTGACGACCGTGTTCCCCAGCGTCACCTGCCCGTCCCCGCCCAGCGCGACCTGGCCGTTGCGGCGGACCGCGAGAATCGTCGTCGACCGGGCGGCACGTTGCGGCACGCAAGCCTCCTGAACGTTTAACACGCGAGATGACGCCAGGCTCGAAGCGCCAGCGACGGCCCGGATGCCCCGGGCATCCACGATGTGTCGATCATCGAACCGCCTCCCGCTTGCGTCAACCCGCGCCTCAACCCGACAATCATCGAAAGAAATGGCCCCGCCGCCGCTCACCCTCACCCACCCGTGGCTCTTCGCCGCCGCCTGCGTATTAGCACTCGCCGCCGTCGCTGTCGCGTTCCGCCGCCGCCCCGCCGTCACCCGCACCACCTCCGTTCTCACCGCGGTCGCACTGGCCCTCCTCCCCCTCGCCGCGGGCGGCCTGACGTGGCAGCGCCGCGCCTCGGCCGAGGTGGTCGTGATGCTCGACCTCTCCGCCAGTACGCGCGGCGCGACGTACCGCGACCGCGCCACGCTCGGCAACCGCCTCCGCCAGTTGATCGGCGACACCCCCTACCGCCTGGCCTACTTCGCCGCGACCGCCACCGACGCGCGACCCGCCGGCAACCCGCTCCCCGACCTCCCGGGCGACCGCACCGTCTTCGCCCCGCCCGCCGCCCGGGCGGTCGTCCTGTTTAGCGACGGCCGTTTCGACCTACCCGCCGCCGCCCCGCCGACGTTCGTCGTCGCCGACCCCGCCCTCGACCTGCCCGGCGACGCCGCCGTCACCCGCCTCGAGGCCCGCGGCCCCGACCTCGCCGCCACCACCACCGCGCCCGACGCCCCTCCTGCCCCCTCCGCCCGCACCGTCGCGATCGAAAACCAGCCGACGCCCCTCCAGCCCGGACGCCTGACCGTCACCCGCCCGCTGCGCCCCGGTGAGACCGTCGCCACCGCCCAAATCTCCCCCGGCGACCGCTGGCCCGAGAACGACGTCCTCTCGCTCCCCCTCGCCCCGCCGTCGCGCGCCCAGCGGTGGTGGGTCTCCGCCGGCCGCCCCGCGCCGGGCCCGGACTGGACGACACTAAAGCCGGCCGACCTGCCGACCAGTTCCACCGCCTGGCTCGCCCCCGCCGTCGTCGCACTCGACAACGTTCCCGCGGCCGACCTCTCCCCCGCCCAGTTCCGCGCGGTCATGCAGTACGTCCGCGACCTCGGCGGCACACTGATCCTCGGCGGCGGCAACCGCGCGTTCGCTCCCGGGGACTACACCGGCACCCCGCTCGACACCCTCTCCCCCCTGGCCACCAGCCCGCCCCAGCCGGCCGTCCATTGGATCCTCCTCGCCGACGCCAGCGGCTCGATGGCCCAGTCCGCCGGGATCGCCGGGGCCGCCGCGACGCGCTGGCAAGCCGCAGCCTCCGCCCTGACCCGCCTGCTCCCCGCCCTGCCGCCCGACGATTTGGTCAGCGCCGGCAGCTTCGCCGCCGACCTGACCTGGTGGACGCCCACGGCCAAGCCTGCGCGCGAGGTCGCCGCGCTCCCGCTCCCCCCCGCCGCCGTCTCCCCCACCGGCCCGACCAACCTCGAATCCGCCCTCGACCGCGTCGCCCGCGAGTCCGCCGGCACGCTCGCGTCCGAGTTGCTCGTGATCAGCGACGCCGACACGACGATCGCCCGCCCCGACGACCTCGCCGCCCGCCTGGCCGCCAGGAAGGTTCGCCTCCACCTGCTCGCGATCGGCGCGCCAGCCGACGCCCGCAGCCTCGACGCCCTCGCCCGCCTGACCGCCGCCACCGGCGGCACCCTCCGCCGCCAGCTCGACCCCGCCGCCTGGCCCGCCGAGGCCCGCCAGCTCCTCCAAACCGCCTGGCCGAAGCGACTGTCCGACACGCCGACGCCTGTCTCGTTCACCGGCGATCTAGCCCCCCTACCCGCGCGGCCGGCCGCCCCCTGGAACCGCACCTGGCTGAAGAAGGATGCAAGCGAGTTGGCGACCACGCAGGCCGGCGACGACCGCCTGCCGATGGCCGCCCGCTGGACCGTCGGCGCCGCCGGCGACGTCGCCGCGTTCGCCTTCGCCCCCACCCGCGACGAAGTCACCGCCCTCGCCGCCCGTATCGCCAAGCCCCCGCGCGACCCGCGCTTCACCGTCACCTGGGACGCCGCCGACCGCCTGACCGTCCGCGTCGACGCGCGCGACCGCGACTCCTATCTGAATGGCCTCCCGCTCCGCCTCGAGCTAAGCCCCGCCGACGGCCCCGGCGCCACGTCCGTCCACGCCGTCCCGCAAACCGCCCCCGGCCGCTACGAGCTGACCCTGCCCGCCCCCCGCGAGCGCCGCTTCGCCACACTCCGGCACAATAACAGCCTCCTCGACCGCACCGCCGTCCCCGCCCGCTACGCCCCGGAGTTTGACACAATCGGCAACGACTATGACGCGACGCGCGCCCTCGCCGCCCGCACCGGAGGCCGCGTCATCGACCCCGCGTGGACGAAGCCGCTCGAGCTCCCCTTCCCGCCGCGTGCGATCCCGCTCGCCCCATGGCTGGCCCTCACCGCCGCCGCCGCCCTCTCGGTGGGGCTGGCGCGGTGGCGCTACGGGTAAACGTCGCACGCGCGCCGCGCGGCACGCGTTACTTGGGCGCGTCCCAGTACTGCGGGATCGAGTTCGGGCTGCGGAAGAAGTCGATCTCCCGCCAATCCATGTCGCGCACGCTCGCGTCGCCGAACAGCACGTTCGCCTTCTTGTTGTGCCGCGCCCACCGCGGAACGCCGTTGGGCCCGCGCCGCCAGTCCGCCTCGCGGTCCGACCCCGGCTTGGCCATCCCGCTGTAGTAGTCGAGCGCGATGATCTTGTCCGGCTTCATTACCAGCTTGTTGTACTCGCTCAGCCCGTTCAGCCCGTAGCTCGCCATTCCGCCGCTGACGTTGGTCGAGCCGCTCGACCCCGTCCCCACGTCCTTGATGATCGTCTCGCCGGTGATCGCGTCGACGAGGTCGAACTTGTCGCCCGCGCTCTTGGCCAGCGTCTTGACCGACACGGTCCCGTCCCCGTTCACCTTGATCTCGAACCCGATGTCGTTGAAGTCGCCGTCCCCGCTGCCCGGACGGTCGTCCAGCCACAACTGGAAGTGGTCGGTCGCCGCCGCCCCCGGGTTGTTGTCGTTGTAGCTGCTCGGGGCCCCCGACCCGGCCGACCGCGCGATGCAGTTCGGCCCCGGCGCCAGCGCGATGTCGTAGTTGATCGCCCCGCCGTTCGTCCCGCGCAGGATCGCCGCGACCACGTTGAAATACTGCAGGTCCACCTCCGCCTGCGGGCAGACCCAGACGCCACCGTTGATCTTAACCGACGCCAAGTTCCCGTAGTACGCCCCCATCTCGAACTTCTTCTTGACGTTCTCCGCCTGCCACAGCCTCGCCCCCTGCCCGAACTGCCGCAGGTTGCTCGCGCACTTGACCTTGTTCGCCTCCTGCCGCGCACGGTTCAACGTCGGCAGCAGGATCGCGATCAGCAGCGCGATGATCCCGATCACCACCAGCAACTCGACCAACGTGAACGCCCTGCGACGCGTGCGACCCGACATGTGTCCGCCTTTCGTTTCTGCCTCTGACGCCCCTTTTCGTCCCGTCTCCCGGCCCGGACGCCGGGCCGGTCCGCGCCCGCGGCACCGCTACGGCCGCTGCTGCTGCTGGCGGGCGTCCTCGAACGCCGTCGCCCGGTCGAACACCCCCTTCATCTTCGACACGCTCGCCCGGATCCGACCCAGCGCCCGCGCCCGCGCCTCGGGCGGATCCTCAGCCTTGTAGTCCGGGAACTTCAGCCCCACCCGCTCCTCGATCGCGCCGATCGCCGCCCGCCGCACCGACGTGTCCGGGTCGTTCAGCGACGGCATCAGGTGTTCGAAGATCGAGAAGTCCCGGATGTTCGAGATGCTCCGGATCGCCCCGACCCGCACCTCGGACGCCGGGTCCTGCGCGTACTTCGACAGCAGCGGCAGCGTCGACGGGTCCGCCGCCTTGCCCAGCCCGTACACCGCCGCGTACCGCACCTCCGGCCGCTTGTCCGCCAGCGCCCCGCGCACCGCGTCCAGCCCGCCGACGTCCGCCAGCGCCAGCACCGCCCGCCGTGCCGTCGCCGAGTCGTCGCTCCGCGCGAGCTGCGTCAGCCCCGACGCGTCCTTCTTCCGCTCCAGCTCCACCACCTGCCGCACGCCGTCGTTGCCCGCCGCTTCCGAGTCGAGTTCGTCCACCGGCCGGTACTGCCACCAGAGCACCGCCGCCGCAAACACCGCGAGCCCGCCCGCCATCATCAACTTCCGCTTCTTCTCGCGGGCGGCGTCCGACTCCGTCGCCGCGCCAGCCTGCGCGGTGGGCGCGATCGCCACACCGAACGCGGACGCCGGCGGCGCGGGCTTGGCACTTGCGGGCGCGGACTTCGTGGAACCTGGGGACTTCGCGGGCGAAGGGGCGGACATGTCGAACCTCTCAGCAATCTAGCGCCCCGGCGATGGCCAATCGAAAAGTGGCCGGCCGGAACACGTGATCTCGAATAAAGCGATGCCGGTCGAAGAACCGGACACGACGTGATGCTCTTAATATGCGCAGTGTGCGGCCGGACGGCAAGGCAAAACTACGATGAAGACCGCGCAAAGACGCCCGAGCCCATGCGCCGCAGCCCATCAGGCACAGCCAGTCACCGTCGTTCCCGGACCAATCGAGCGCTTGTAAAGGCGCCCGCCGGCCTTACGCCGACCGCAAGGTAAGATGGATAATCTCGGCCGGCGCGTTCACCCGCAGCGGAAACCAGTTCCCCACTCCGTTCGACACGACCAGCCGCGACGCCCCCTGGCGGTACTGGCCCGACCAATACTTGTAGACGTTCCCCGCACCCACGCGCTCGTTCACCATAATCTGCCCGCCGTGCGTGTGCCCGCTCAGCGTCAGCGGCACGCCCGCCGCCGCCGCCGCGTCGAACGCGTGCGGGTGGTGCGCCAGCAGCACCGAAAAAGCGCCTGCGCTGCGGCGCGAGAGCGCCGCGTCCAGGTGCCCGCGCATCCCGTCCGCCCGCGGCGCGCCCGGCAGGCCCCAGTCCAGCCCCAGCATCTCGACGCGCTGCCCCCGCACCGTCAGCGACATCGGCTCGTTCAGCAGCAGGCCCAGCTCCGCCGTCCGCAGCCGCGCGCGGAAGTACCGGCCGTCCTCGAACAAATCGTGGTTGCCTACGCACACTGCCACCGGTGCGACCTTCTGCAATTGCTTCAGCGCCGTGACCGCCGGCGGGAGGTCGACCAGATTGAAATCGATCAGGTCCCCGGTGAAGGCGATCACGTCCGGCCGCAACCGCCCCGTCGCCTCGACGATCGCGTCCAGCTCCTTCGGCCCCACGAACCGGCCGACGTGCGTGTCCGACAGGTGGGCGATCGTCATCCCGTCCAACGCGGGCGGGAGCTGCGGGAGCGACACGTCGATCCGCCGAACTCGGAACGTCCCCACCTGCCGGGCCGCGACCAGCAGCGTCCCGCCGAGCACCGCCTGCGGGACGAACGTCGCCGCCGCCGTCAGCAGTTGGCGCCGCGAGGGGTAGACCACCGCCGGCCCGGTCACCGGAGCCAGCGCGCCGGCGATCCGCGGTTCGGTCGCATCGTCCGCCGAACGCTCCGGCGGCGGCGCTTGCTGCACGTTCCTCCCCCCCGGCAGCGCCTCCACCGCGCGGGTAAACAACCCGCCCAACCAGAACACCGCGTACCCGAATGCCATGCTCAGCAGCGTCGCCGGCAGCACCAGCAGGTGCCACATGTACAGCCACCCCGACACCGGCCTCCAGAACCACCCCCCCAACCCGCGCAACGTCCCCGGCATGCAGACGAACCACGCAAGCGTCAAGAATTGCCCCCCGACCAAGACGGCCTGCAGCGCGCGCCACACGGCCGCGTTCTTCACCTGCCCCAGCCGCCGGTGCGCCCACCACAGGAAGAACGCGTCGCCCAGAAGCAGGAAGATCACGACCAGGAAATAGACCATGGCGTACCGACACTCCGTCCCGTATTGGTGAGCCCGCTTTCGCGGGCGGGGAAGCATTTCTCCCCCCGTTTACCCGCATCGAAGCGTGCCGCCCCCCCGGGGGCGGCTCAGCCGCGCCGCGGATTATACCGCCCTCGCTTTCCGTTGCACTTGCCACGGCAAGCCGGGCCGCTATACTTCTCCCCCTCTTAATCCCACGTTGGAGCAACCATGGCATTCGACTTCAAACCCGGCCAGACGGTTCGGGTCACGATCAGCAAGACCATCACCCGCGCCGCGGCGCGCAAGACCATCCAGCGCCTGTTCATGCTGGACAAGGTCGTCGCCCGCCCCCTCGAGCTGCGGGCCCGCAACTTCAAAGAGCTCCCCAAGCGCCGCGGCGGCCAGATCTGGACCAAGCGGCCGAACAAGCTCCACCTCCCCCTCAACAAGGGCGACGCCGCCGCCGTCAAGGTCACCGCGTCCTCGCTGAAAGACTTGTCGAGCGTCGAAGACTTCGTCCAGGTCGCCGCCCAGTAAGGGCGACGACGAATCCATAGCACAAAGAACCGGCCCGGCACGCCAACGCGCGCCGGGCCGCTCTTCAATGTCGCGAGCTATTCGCGGGGGCGCTTCGTCACCCGGCCTTCCAGGCGCGATCAACGCCGTGCGCTGAAACAGGCCCTACGAATCAAGAATCCGGCCGCTGAAGCGGCCTCGCCGCCGCCGCCGCCGCACTAACGCACCGATCGCCGCCATCACCCCCGCCCCGGTAATCGACGGCTCCGGCACCGCCGCAGCCGCCTGCGCCTCCGCCCACTCCGCCGCGAACGCGTCATCCCCCGCCAGCAACACCGGCTCGCCCGCCTGCACGCCTGTCGTGTCGTAGTTCTGCGCGAGCAGCACCAGGTCGTTGAAGTTGACGTTCCCGTCGCCGGTGAAGTCCCCCTGCGACCAAAGCCGCCGCCCGTCGGTCACGTCGTAGTTCTGCGCGAGTTGCACCAGGTCGTTGAAATCGACCGCCCCGTTCGCCGTCGCGTCCCCCGGCTTGGCCAGGTCCCACCCGATGTCATCGAGCAGCGCCCAGTCGAGCAGGGTCATCCGCTTGCGGGTCCCGACCGCGATGTCCGGGTCCAGCATCAGGTCCTGCGTCACCCCGCCCACCGTGCTGGTCAACCCCGGCGCGGCGTGCGCCGCGTGCTCGACCTCATCCCCGGCCGACGCCTGCGCCGGCGGCGCTTCGAGCGGCACCGCCGACCCGTGCAGCGCCGCCGCCTTCGGCCCGGTGAACGGCCCGACGTACTGCACCTGCCCGAACGGCGTGGTCGTCGCCGTCAGCCGCGTCCGCCACGACGGTGCCGTCCCCACGCCCAGCACGTGCGCCAGCTCGTGCACCGCGACCGTGAAGAAGTCGTTCTTCCCCGCCGCAGGCCCGGCCGCCGCGAAGTTCCATTGGGCCCCCGAGTTGAACGACACCGTCCCGCCCCACGGCCCGAAGTCGTACGACGGCGGCTCGGCCGCCCCGGCCGATTGCCCCCGCAGCCCCACCGCATTCTGATACGCCGCGTCCCCCGTCACCGTCGACCCGCCCGGCCCGCCAAGCGCCAAGACCGGCCCCAGCGGCCGGGCCCCGACGTACACCCGCACCGTGTTCGCCGCCACGTTCAGGTTCCTCACCGACTGCCCCGCCCCGGTGCTCGGGTTGGTGAACTCCGCGTCCCACGTGTTCCCCGCCGACACCCCGATGCTCGCCAGGTTGTCGACCAGCCGGTCCTCGAACACCCGCGCCGCCCGAGCCAGCTCGTCCCGCGCCGGCTGGGTGAAGAAGTTCCCCGTGTCGAACTGGTAGTCGAACACGAACGTGACCTTCGCCTGCGCCGCCTCCGCCGCCACGAGCGCCGCCAGCGCAGCCGTGGCACCCGCGGCGCACCGCTTAGCGGGCCAGCTTGCCCTCCGGGATTCGCCGCAACGTCTCATCCGTTCTCGCCTCAAAGACCTGCCCCTCGCGAAGAGTTGTCGCTTTCGAACGACCCGCCAATCATGCATGCAAAGCAAGCACCGGTCAAAGCGAATGCCACCCTCCGTGGCTGTTACGCACCCTCCGCCATCGCGGTTCCTCGTCAACTTGGGCCGACCCTGCGGCCGGGGCCGGTCACGCCGCCCCCACCAGCCCCTCGACCTTCGCGGCACAGATGAGGTCGTTCTCCGAGATTCCCCCGATCGAGTGCGTGCTGTACCGCACCCGGCAGCGCTTGTACCCCACCTCCAGGTCCGGATGGTGATCCTCCCGGTGCGACACCCAAGCCGCCGCGTTTACGAACGCGATCGTCTCGTGGTAGTTCGCGAATTCGAACGTCTTCACGACCTCCCCGTGGATCAGCGCCCACCCCGGCATCTGCCGCAGCGTCTCCCGCACGACCCCCTCCGCCAGCGCCGGCGTCCCCGGCCGGCACGCCGCGCACCGCCGCTTCACCAACTCCGACACGTGGATGGCTTGGCTCATGCCGCCACGTTACCAGAACCCCCTCCGCACTCCGATTGACAATCGACCACGAACAATTGACAACACCCCACCCCCAATGCGCTGGATCATCGGCGACATCCACGGCATGCGCGTCGCGCTCGAGCGCCTCCTCGAGGCCGTCGCCGCCGCCGACGCGCAGGCCCGCTTCTACTTCGTCGGCGACTTCGTCAACCGAGGGCCCGACTCCAAAGGCGTCCTCGACTTGCTCCTGACCCTCCGCGACGCCCGCTTCTGCCGCGGCAACCACGACGACATTTTCGACCAGATCCTCAACCAGGACAGCTACGCCGGCAACGCCGCCAACGGCGACCGCGCCGTCGCCTTCCAGTGGTTCATGGAGCACGGCCTCGACGCCACCTTCACCAGCTACGGCGTCGACTACGCCACGCTCACCCACTGCCAGCGCCACCCCACCCCCGACCGCCTCCAGCGGATCGTCGATTCCGTCCCGGAGGAGCACTGCCGGTTCGTCCGCAACCTGCCGCCGGTGATCGAGGACCACGACCTGTTCGTCGCCCACGCGAAGTGGGACCCGTACGAGCCCGACACGCTCCCAGACCTGGCCACGCCGCTCGCCGCGAACCCCTCCTGGCGTCACAAGCTCCTTTGGGGCCGCTACAGCGAGGAGGAGATCACGATCACGAAGGCTTGGCGGCGCACCGGCTATTTCGGTCACACCCCGGTTTACGCCTACGCCGCCTCGCAAACGACCGGCGAACTCCTGACCCTCCCGATCGCCGGCAACCGCATCGTCCTGCTCGACACCGGTGCCGCCCTGAACCGCGGCGGCCGCCTGACCGCCTTCTGTGCAGACAACCGCACGTTCGTCCAAGTCGACCACTTCGGCAAACCGATCGGAAGCTCCGTCTAATCCGGTCCGCCCGCGGGCCGCCTGTCGAACGTCATGACCGACCTCCCGCCCCACCGCCTGAAAATCGCTCTCCTCCAACCGGAGATCGCCCCCAACACCGGCAACATCGGCCGCCTCTGCGTCGCGACCGGCGCCGAACTCCACTTGGTCCGCCCGCTAGGATTCGTCCTTAGCGACCGCAACCTGAAGCGCAGTGGTATGGACTACTGGGAGCGTCTCAAACTGACGGTTCACGACGAAGACGACGTCTTTTTTCGCGCCACCGCCGGCCTAAACCTGTGGCTGTTCTCGAGCAAAGCCACCCGCCCCCACTGGGACGCGACCTTCACCGACTCCGACGTCCTGATCTTCGGCAGCGAGACCAAAGGACTCAGCGAGCGCGTCCGCAACGCCCACCCCGACCGCCTCCTCCGCATCCCCCAGTCCCCCGGCGAACGCTGCCTGAATCTCTCCACCGCCGCCGGCATCGCCCTCTACGAAGCCCTGCGAATCGCTACCCGCGGAACGTGACCGCCGTCGCTTTCGACAGGCGGCAAATTTTGCGTTCATCAGGCCAACCCGGTAAATTCGACGCAATGCGCTGCCCGTTCTGCGACGCCGACAAGGAAAGCCTTAAGGTGATCGACTCGCGCGCCTGCGAGGGCGGCCGGGCGATCCGCCGTCGTCGCGAATGCCTCCAATGCAGCAAGCGGTTCACGACCTACGAGCGCATCGAAGACCAAGTAAAGCTCACCGTCATCAAGAAGGACGGCAGCCGCGTCCCGTGGGAGCGGGCCAAGGTTATCGAGGGTCTCGAGCGTGCCTGCTACAAGCGTCCGGTCGAGGCCGGTGAGATCCAGCGGATCATGGAAGAGGTGGAAGACGAGATCTTCCGCGGCCATGAAAAGGAAGTTCCCAGCGCCGTAATCGGGCAGCTCGTTTCCGACAAGCTCAGGCGGGTGGACCAGGTCGCGTACGTCCGTTTCGCCAGCGTCTACCGCCAGTTCAAGACCCTCGACGACCTCGTTTCCGAGGCCAAGGCGGTCATCGACGCGCAACGGTATGACGTCCCCGGCCAAGGCCGCCTCTTCGTCGAGGCGACCCCGCCCGCCGTGACGAACGGCGACGAGAGCAACGGCAAAGGGAGCGAGGAAAAACCCGAAAGGCGCGGCCGGCGCCCGCGGCCCAAGCCGGAGCGGACGGCGGCGGAATAATCGGGCGGAGGATCAAGGGGCCGGCGAAGGGGGTGCGAAGTTGAAGGCGGCGGGGGACGCAGTCCGATAACACCTGGAGGCTTGTCTATGCACCCGTGGATTCGACAACTTGGCCGTCCCGCCGCGCGGCGCGCGACCCGGGCGATGACGTGGGCGGTGGCAATCGTAGCGGCGGTCGCCGGAACCGGCTGCTCGAAGACCGACCCGCCCAAGCCCCAGAAGGTCGCCTACGCCGACCTGGGGCTGAAGAAGAACCTCCCGTCCTACCTGAAGGACACGGTGCTCGAACGCACCGACCTGTCGAACACCGGGCCGCTGGTCGTCAGCTCGTACGGGCTGGTCGTCAACCTCCGGCACTCGGGCGACAGCCGCGCGCCCACCGCGGTGCGCGAGTGGATGATCAAGGAGATGTACCGCCACGGCATGGGCGGCAAGCGCATCCCCGGGTACGAAGACCTCACCCCCGAGCGCGTGCTCGCGGACCGCCGCAGCGCGATCGTGACCGTCGGCGCGTACATCCCGCCCGGCGCGCGGCGCGGGCAGCGGGTCGACGTGGTCGCCCAGGCCCTGCAACAGAGCGACACCGCCAGCCTCGCCGGGGGCACGCTCTACCAGTGCGAGCTGCGCCTGATGGGCGCCAACCCGCTCAACCCCGGCGGCGCGGTCAACAAGTTCGTCGAGGCCCGCGGGCCGTTGTTCGTCAACCCCGCGTACGCGCTCGAAACCCCCAAGCCCGGCGACGGCACCGCCCGCAGCGGCGCGCGTTCGGCCACCGTCCTGGGCGGCGGCTACGTGACCGCCGACCGCCCGCTCCAACTCCGCCTGCGCACCCCGCAGTGGAACATCTCCCGCGCGATCGAGCAGGTCGTCAACACCCGCTTCCAGCAGGTCGCCGACAAGCCCCGCCAGGACGGCCGAGGGATGGCCGCCGCCGAGGCCCAGGACGAAGGCTACCTCAACCTCTACGTCCCGACCTCCTACAAGGGCAACTGGGAGCACTTCGTCGGCGTCGCCACCCACCTCTACATCAACCTGAACCCGTCGGTCGCGGCGATCAAGGCGCAAGAGCTGGCCGCCGAGGCGCAGAAGCCCGGGGCGCTGCTGGAAGACATCTCCTATTGCCTCGAGGGGATCGGGCCGGTGGCGATCCCGTACCTGACGCCGCTGCTCTCGCACCCGTCGCCCGACGTGCGGTTCGCCGCCGCCCGCGCCGGCACGTTCCTCGGCGACGTCGCGTCGGAGGACGCGCTGATCCGCATCGCCCAGACCGTCGGACACCCGTTCCGCCTGAACGCGATCGTCTGCCTCGGGGAGGTCAAGAACAATCCCGAGATCAACCGCGCGCTCGCCACCTGCCTCGACAGCGACGAGTCCCTGATCCGCATCCACGCCTACAACGTCCTCGCGGCCAACGGCGACACCCACGTCGCCTCGATGGCCGTCCAGGAGAACTTCATCCTCGACGTCGTCGACTCCAACGGCCCCCCGCTGATCTACGCCAAGCGCACCGGCGAGCCCCGCCTCGCCGTGTTCGGCCGGCGAACCAGCCTGAACCAGCCGGTCACGTTCTCCGCGTTCGACACCCAGTTGACGATCGCGACCGACGCCCGCCGCCCCGAACTTTTGTCGATCTACTACCGCGGCGACGACGTGCCCCAACCGATCCAGACCCTCTCGCAACCGAACGTGCCCGTGCTCGTCGGGCGGCTCGGCGGACTCGGAGACGAAAAACTGCGGTTCGGTTATGGAGACATCGTCGGGATGTTGCAGTCAATGGCCGACGACCGCAAGATATCGGCGGCGTTCGTGCTACAGGACGTACCGGTGGTAGACGACACCCTGATCGACACCCCGGACGCCACCGGTGGTGGCGGTCGCCCGGTCGGTGAAGCGACCGCCCCGCCGCCGCGGGCAACGGCGGCGGACGCGTCGGTTCCGGCCGCTCGCAGCAACGGCCAGCCCGCAGGCAACGGAGCCCCCGCGGGCGGCAGGCCCAATTAGTCAAAGGCCTCAAGGCAGAAGGATGAATGGGATCACCGGTCTCGCCAGTTGCCCGTATCACGGGCGCCCCGCCCGTGTCCGCGCGCCTTCTCAGCACCCGTGATACGGGCAGCTCGAATTACCGTGATCTGGATCATCTTTCCGGCCTCATCCTTCCGCCTTCCCTTCTGTTTTCCCGGTCAGGGAGGACCGCACCCGCATGCGTCTGAAGAAGCTCGTCCTTAACGGTTTCAAGTCGTTCGCCGACCGCACCGAACTCGTGTTCGACTCGCCGATCACCGGCATCGTCGGCCCGAACGGCTGCGGCAAGTCGAACGTCGTCGACGCGTTCAAGTGGGTGCTCGGCGAGCAGTCCGCCAAGAGCCTTCGCGGCGACGCGATGCTCGACGTGATCTTTAACGGCTCGTCGGTCCGCAAGCCCGCCGGCATGGCCGAGGTCGTGCTGGTCTTCGAGAACCCCCAGCGCGACGACGGCACGCGCATGCTCGGCGTCGAGACCGACGAGGTCAGCGTCGGCCGCCGCCTGTTCCGCGACGGCACCAGCGAGTACACGGTCAACAACGCGTCGTCCCGCCTCAAGGACGTCCGCGAACTGTTCCTCGACACCGGCGTCGGCGTCGACGCGTACAGCGTGATCGAACAGGGCCGCGTCGCCGCCCTGCTCGAGGCCAACCCCGCCGAGCGGCGGTTGATCTTCGAGGAGGCGGCCGGGATCTCGAAGTTCAAGCAGAAAAAGAAAGAGGCCGTCCGCAAGCTCGAGAAGGTGGACCAGAACCTGATCCGCGTGAACGACATCGTCGAGGAGGTCGAGCGGCGGTTGCGGAGCGTGAAGATCCAGGCCGGCAAGGCCCGGTCGTATAACGAGTACTCGACCCGCCTGCGCGAGCTGCGCCTCCAATACGCGCTCCAGGAGTATCACCAGCACGCGACCCAGCTCGCCGACCTCGACACGCGCCAGACCGGTGCGGCGGCGAAGCTCGACGAAGTGTCGCGGCAACTGGCCGAGGCGCAGAACGGGCTGGCTGAGAATCGCCAGCAGTTCGAGGAGTTGTCCCAGCAGAAGCAGCGGACGGCCCACCAGCTCGTGCAGGCTAAGGCCGACGTGCACGCGGCCAAGCAGCGGCAGCAGTTCGCCGCGCAGCAGCTCGAGCAGATCGCCGAACAGCTTGAGCAGTTCGAGCACGACCGGGCCGGGATCGAGGAGAAGGCGACCGAGGTCGCGGCCCACCTCGAAGAGCAGAGCGGGGCGCTGGAGTCGTTCACCGCTGAGCTGAACGAGCACCGCCAGACGATCGCCGAGCGGCAGGAGCAGTTCCGCGAAGGCCAGCACCAGCTCAACCAGGCCGTCAACGAGATCGAGCGGAACAAGAACGCGATCCTCGACCTGATGCGCCGCCTCGCGCAGACGAACAGCCGGCTGGGCGCGATCGAGATCGAACGGCGGAACCTGGCGAGCCAGCAGGAGCGCGTCGGGCAGCGGCGGCGCGTCGTCGTCGAGGAGTTGGAAAAGCTCGAGGCCGCGCGGGTGGACCTGGCGGAGAAGCTCGAGGCCGCCAAGGCGCTCGTCGCCGACCGCCAGAAGGCCCTGGAGGACAAGCGCGCCGAGGCGGCCGCGCTCGGCCAGCAGATCAGCCAGATCAGCGAACAGCTCGGCGCCGCCAAGGAGCACCGCAGCGGCCTGATCTCCCGCCAGCGCCTCCTGCAGGATTTGGAAGCCAAGCGCGAGGGCGTCAGCGAGGGCGTCAAGAGCGTCCTGCGGCAGCGGGAGCAGAAGTTCCCCTTCGTCCGCGGCCTGGTCGCCGACGTCCTTCGCGTCGACGTCGAACACGCCGCCGTCATCGAAGCCGCCCTCGACGGCCGCGACCAATTGCTTGTCGCCGACGGCTTGGAAGCAGTCGTCGCGGCGCGGGAGGCGTTTGAGGAACTCGAAGGCCGCGTCAACGTGCTGATCAACACGTACGGACAAGTTGCCCGTATCACGGGCGCCCCGCCCGTGTCTCCAAACGAGAACGGAGAAGCAGAACACGGGCGGGGTGCCCGTGATACGGGGATTCAGTACGACTGGAACCAGCACCCGTACCGCGTCCGCCTCGCCCTCGACCTCGTGCGCTTCGAGTCCGCCGACGAGCCGATCGCCCGCCACCTGCTCGGCCGCACGGTCATCGTGGACGAGCTCGCCACCGCCGCCGCCCTCCGCCGCGAGGGGCCGGCCGGCTTCCGCTACGTCACGCAGGTCGGCGAAGTGATCGAGGCCGACGGCACCTTCCGCGCCGGTCCGTTCACCGCCTCCATGGGCCTGCTCTCCCGCCGCTCCGAGCTCGAGGCCATCTCGTTCCAGGTGATGGAGGTCGACCAGCGCATCGGCGAACTGTCCAACCAGATCACGGAAGGCAACTCCCAAGCCAAGGCCCTCGAGGCCAGCCAGAACGAGCTGCGCAACGCGATCTATCAGGCGAACGAGTCGAAGGTCGAGCTCTCCAGCCACCTCGCCCGCAACAACGACCAGCAGGCGTCGCTGAAGCGCGAGCAGCCGGTGCTGGAGCGCGAGCTCGCCCAGTTCCTCGACAACGTCGGCAAGCTGGCGGCCGAGGAGACCAAGCTCGCCGAGAACAAGGCCGGCATGGAAACCGACCAGGCCGGCCGGCAGGCGAAGGTGGACGAGCTCGTCGCCTCCCAAAAGGAGATCGAGGAGCACCTGCGGATGTGGGGCGAAGAGCTGACCAGCAAGCGCGTCCTGCTCGGCCAGATCCAGGAGAAACAGCTCGCGGCCCAGCAACAGGTCCAGCGCCTGACCGCCCAGAGGGCCGAACTCGCACAGCAGGCCCAGCGGATCAGCCAGTCCGCCGAATCCCTCGCCGGACGCCGCGGCGGGATCGAACGGGAACTCGCGGGCGCACAGGAGAAGGAACAGGTCCTCGAAGAGCAGCAGAAGGAGCTCGCCGGCATCCTTGAGGAGCTCGAACAGCGCGTCGCCGACGTCGCCCAGACTGTCCGGACGCTCACCGCCGAAGTCGAGAGGACGCGCGAGGAACACGCGGAGATCGAGGGCGAGCTCCACCAGGTGCAGGTCAAGGCCGGCGAGCTGCGCGTGCGGCTGGAGTCGAGCGTCCAGCGGACCCTGGACGAGTTGCAGCTCGACCTCCCGGCCCGCTACGCCGAGGCCCGGGCCGCCGAGGGCGGCTACGTCCCCGCCGACATGGACTGGGACGCCGTCGCCCAGGAGATCAAGGAGCTCCGCGACAAGATCCACCGCCTCGGCACCGTCAACGTCGACGCGATCACCGAGCAGGACGAGCTCGAACAGCGCTCCGGCTTCCTGCAGCAACAGTTGACCGACCTCGCCGACGCGAAGAAGCAGCTGACCGAGCTGATCGAGACGATCAACGACGAGTCCGGCGTCCGGTTCGAGCAGACGTTCAACGCCGTCCGCGAGAACTTCGCCGCGATGTTCCGCAAGATCTTCGGCGGCGGCAGCGCGGACATCTTCCTCGAGACCGAGGTGCAGGAGAAGGTCAAGCGCGAGGTCACGATGGAGGACGGCAGCGTCCGCACCGTCGACGAGATGGTCACCCGGAAGGTCGACGTGCTCGACGCCGGCATCGAGATCATCGCCCGGCCGCCCGGCAAGAAGCCGGTCAGCATCAGTCAGCTCTCCGGCGGTGAGAAGGCGATGACCTGCATCAGCCTCCTGATGTCGATCTTCAAGAGCAAGCCCAGCCCGTTCTGCATCCTCGACGAGGTCGACGCCCCGCTCGACGAGGCGAACAACCAGCGGTTCGGCCTGATCATCCAGGAGTTCCTCGACACCTCGCAGTTCATCGTGATCACCCACCACAAGCGGACGATGCAGATCTGCGACGTCCTCTACGGCGTCACCATGCAGGAGCAGGGCGTCAGCAAGCGCGTCGCCGTCAAGTTCGACCAGGTCGACGCGCAGGGTCACATCAAGGAGGGGGCAGAGGAGAAGGAAGAGGAAGAGGAGCACGCGGCGGCTTAAACGGGGGGTGGGAACGCGAAGGTCGGTAAGAGCGCGAAGGCGCGAAGAGAAAATGAAATGCTGTGAGCGGGCGGACCAAGCCGGTCCGCCCGCTGTTCGTTGTACTTTGTCTTCCCATGCTCCGCGCGCTCTGCGTCTCTGCGATGAATTCCTTTGGTTGTTTGAACGTGTATCGCGTGAGAAGTCGGCAGGATTTCCCTTCACTTCCGCGGCCGCGCGCGGGATAATCCGCGCATGCGTTATCCGCGCCGTCGATCGACTGGCTCGGAAGTTCCCAAGGGGTCCTCGGTCTCGCCCGGCCCGTTCCCTCCCCACACCCAGGCATCATCCCATCCCTTCATCCGTTGCCCCGCCCGGAGGCTGCTGGCGCCCGCGAAGAAAGGCAGGCGCGCCGACTACTAAGGCGGACCGAGTAACGGACGTTCAGCGCGACCTGTGCCAGACGGCGACCCCGCTCGCCCGCCAGATAGCGGCGACGCGAGAACGCCCCGCCCGCGTATACGTACGCCGGCCCCGCTGCGCGCCTCCGTCATTTCTCGTCCCGCCACCCCGATCCCACCGCCTCCCCGTTTCACCCCGTTGATGCCCAGATTCCGCGGCGAGCGCCGCCGGCAACGTAACCGTTGCGCGCGCGTCCGGTCGCCGCACCACACCGAGGATCTCCTGCCATGACTCACGATTACTCCCCCCTCGACCCGCCACCCGACTCCGTCACCCCCGCCGTCCGCCGGCGGATCAACCCGCCGCCCCTGCTCGTCCGCCTGCTGACGGAGCACAACCCGTTCTACCTGCTCAGCGCGGCGTGCATGCTGGCCAGTTGCCTCGCGCTCACCAACTCGCTCTCGTGGATCCCGATCGCCCGCACGCGGCTGCTGACGCTCGTCCTGACGCTCAACGCGTACGAGGCCGCCCTGCTCGGCATCGCCCTCTTCCTGGTCAAGCGGCGGGGGCTGGTGCGCGACGGCCGCATGCTGCTCCTCCTCCAGGCCTTCTTCGTCGCCGACTTCAGCTTCCTAAACGCCGAGCTCGCGACCGCCGACCTCCGGACCGGCCTGTTGGTCAACGGCGCGCTCCTCGGGCTCGCCGCGCTGAAGCTGGCGGCCGTCGTCTACGTGCTGCGGCCGGCGTTCACGCCGCTCCAGTTCACGTTCGTGGTGCTCGAGCTGGCCGTGCTGTTCGCGATGCCGTGCGTCCTCCGGTGGCACAACGTAACCCACCCGGTCGTCGGCCCGCGCGAGCTGTACGTCGCGTGGTGGTCGGTGGCGCTGCTGCCGGCCGCGTACGAGCTGTTCGCGTGGCTCGACGGCCGCCGCCGTGCCGCCGCCGCCCCGCTCGCCGCAACGTCCTCCGGCGCGCACGCCGCGCCCGTTGGCGCGTACCTCGCCCTGCCGTATCTGTCGCTGCTGACGCACCTCGGCATCCTGCACTACGTGTACGACACGCCGTTCTACGGCGCGCACGCCGCCCCGACCCTGCTCGGGCTGACGCTGATCCTGAACCGCGCCGCCCCGACCGCCCTGATCCCGCGGAAAGACCGGCTCGCCCTGCGGGTGCTGCTGCCCCTGGCGGCCGTGCTCGTGTCGGCGAACAACCCGTGGGGCTTCGGGCCGGCCGCCGCCTACCCGAGGGTCTCGGTCTCGACGCTCGGCCTCGCGCTCGCCGGCGCCTACCTCGTCTACGTCTACTGCTTCCTCCGGCGGCACGCCCTGACGTTCCTCGGGACCGGCGCCGCCGCGGCGCTGGCGTACGCCTTGGGCCCGTCCCGGCGGCAGATCGGCGACGCGCTGACCGGGGCGTGGGAGTGGACGTCGACGCTCGCGAGCCGGCTCGCGCCCCGCACGCTCGCCGACTGGGGCGTGATCGGGCTCGTCGCGTCGTTCGCGTTCCTCGCGCTCGGGTTCTGGGTCAGCCTCACCAAGCGGCCGCTCCCGCTCGACGAGGCGGAGGTCGGGCTAACGGACGCGCCACCGCCGCCGCCGCTCGCGCGGACGTAGGGACGGGCAAAGACGGCGCTGCGGGGCCGCGGGCGACCTCGCCCGCGCCCCCTCGCCAACCGCCCCCGCCCTCCCTACAATCCCCCGACCCCTATGGCAGACAACAGCACCTCGTCCTACGACCTCGTCGTCATCGGCGCCGGCCCCGGCGGGTACGTCGCCGCGATCCGCGCCGCCCAGCTCGGCCTGAAGACCGCCTGCGTCGAGAAGGAGTACCTCGGCGGCACGTGCCTGAACGTCGGCTGCATCCCGTCCAAGGCCCTGCTCGACTCCTCCGCCCGCTACGCCGTCCTGAAGCACGGGCTCGACCGCCACGGCATTAAAGTCACCGGCGTCTCGCTCGACCTCGGCGCGATGATGGGCCGCAAGTCCGACGTCGTGAAGCAACTCACCTCCGGCGTCGGCGGCCTCTTCAAGAAGAACAAGGTCGACTCGGTCAAAGGCACCGGCCGGATCGTCAATCCGACCACGATCGAAGTCACCGGCGCCGACGGCGCGAAGCAGACCCTGTCGACGAAGCGCATTCTGATCGCAACCGGCAGCGCGCCGATCCAGATCCCGTCCGTCCCGTTCGACGGCAAGAACGTCCTCTCCTCCACCGAGATGCTCGCGCAGACGGAAGTGCCGAAGAAGCTCGTGATCATCGGCGCGGGGTACATCGGCGTCGAGATGGGCTCGGTCTGGTCCCGGCTGGGCAGCGAGGTGGTGCTGATCGAGTTCTTCGACCGCGCCCTGCCGAACATGGACACCGAGATGGCCGGCAAGCTCCAGCGCGAGCTGGAGAAGCAGGGCCTGAAGTTCAAGTTCAACACCGCCGCCCAGTCGGTGAAAATCGAGGGCGGCAAGGTCCACCTCTCGTGGAAGAGCAAGGACGGCACCGAGGGCGTCGAGGAGTGCGACAAAGTCATGGTCGCCGTCGGCCGCCGCCCCGTCACCGAAGGCCTCGGACTCAAAGAGATCGGCGTCAACGTCGACGCGAAGGGGTTCGTCACCGTCGATTCGCACACGTTCCAGACCAACGTCCCCGGCGTCTTCGCGATCGGCGACGTGATCGGCGGCCTGATGCTCGCCCACAAGGCCGAAGAAGAAGGCATCGCCGCCGTCGAGCTGATGGCCGGCAAGGCCGGTCACGTCGGCTACTTCACGATCCCCGGCGTCGTCTACACGCACCCCGAGCTCGCGACCGTCGGCTTCTCCGAAGAAGACGCCGTCAAGCACGGCCACCAGATCAAGGTCGGCAAGTTCCCATTCATGGCCAACGGCCGCGCCAAGGGCATGGACGAGACCGTCGGCCAGGTCAAGATCATCGCCGACGCCAAGACCGACCGCGTCCTCGGCGTCCACATCCTCGGCGCCCACGCCTCCGACATGATCGCCGAAGCCGTCATGGCCATGGAGTTCAAGGCCACCGCCGAGGACATCGCCCGCTCGAACCACGCCCACCCGACGCTGCCCGAGGCGATCAAGGAGGCAGCGATGGCGGTGGAGAAGCGCCAGATCCACATCTGACGCGCGGGACGGCTCCGTCCGCGAACCCGCGCCGGGGCAGAGCGACGGGAGCATCAGCGACCACGCCGCCGCCCCGGACCCGGTGACGAAATGGTGCCAAGCCCCGCCACCCTCTTCACCCCCCTGCCGCCCGGCGCACCCGCGGAACTCCTCACCCCCCTCCTCGCCGGCCGCACCTTCCGCGTCGAGCGCATCGTCTCCCGCGGCCACGCCTCCCCGCCCGGCTTCTGGTACGACCAGCCCGAACACGAGTGGGTGCTCCTCGTCGCCGGCCAAGCCCGCCTCCAGTTCGAAGGCCAACCGCCGGTCCCCCTCCGCCCCGGCGACCACCTGAACATCCCCGCCCGCCGCCGCCACCGCGTCGACTGGACGACGCCGGACGAGGAAACGATCTGGCTCGCGATCCACTACACCGCGTGAGATCGTGGCACGGGCATCCTGCCCGTGAACCGCGGCGTCGGTTCGACGATCCACGTCACTCGCCTCCGCAGGCCCCCCTTCACGGGCAGGATGCCCGTGCCACGATCGGCGTCTTGGACTGCGGCAGCCTCATCCCGTTCCCATCCCCCGTCCAGCGGGGTACAACATCCGCGTCCGCAGCGCACCCAAAGGAGCGACGCCGATGACCCGCCACCCGCGCACGCCCGCATTCCTCGTCCTGACCACCGCCGCCTCGATCGGCATCCTCTACGTCGCCGCCTGGGGCCACGTCGAGCGGATCTGGAAACAAACGCCCGGCGACCGCAGCGTCGAGGCCCTCGAGAAGCGCCTCGCCGACGAACAGAAAACCGGCGCCGTCAAGGCCGACACCTGGCTCGCCTACGCCCAAGCCCTCGGCGACGCCAGGCAGTTCGCCCGCGCCGCCACCGCCTATAAGGAAGTCCTCGCCCTCGAGCCCCACCGCCGCGACGCCAAGTTCCAGTGCGGCCTCGCCCTCGCCCAGTCCGACCAGCCCGACGCATTCCACGACTTCCTCAAGGACCTGCTCTATGCCGAGCCCAAGCTCGCCGTCGAACTCTTCGAACGCCCCGAGTCCAAGACCTACCTCTCGCAAGAACGCTTCAGCGCCCTCGCCAAGGAAGCCAAGAACCAGGCCATGGACTAGGGGCACAGGAAGGGACAAAGGGACTGAGGGACAAAGGGACTAAGCGAAAGACGCCCCCTTCCTCTCCCCCTTAGTCCCTCAGCCCCTTTGTCCCTTAGTCCCTTCACCCCCTCCCATGACCGACGAGGACCGCTTCACCTCCCTCCTCCGCGCCCGCCACCCGGTTGTCTCGGTCGTCACCGCCGAGGAGGAGCACGCGCTCGACATTGTCCTCCGCGCGGCCATGGAACTCGGGCTCGATGCCCTCCTCTGGTCCAACTCCCGCGGCGTCCGCGACGCGCTCCTCGAAGACGCCCCCGGCCACGCCGACACCGAGCACCCCGCCGCCGCCCTCTACCACCTCGCCGGCCTCTCCGCCCAGCGCCGCGTCTACGTCACGCTCGACCTCGCGCCCCACCTCGCGAAAGACGAGCGCACGCTCCGCCAGTGGCGCGACCTCGTCCGCGCCGTGCAGCGCAGCGGCTCCACCCTCGTCATGATCGACCACGTCCAAGACCGCCCCGACGTCGTCAAAGCCTGGTCCACCGACTTCGAGCCCTCGCTCCCCGACGACGCCGAGCTCGAGCGGCTGATCAAGTCCACGCTCCGCGAGCAGAACGACGTCCGCCCCGTCGCCGTCAGCCTCTCCCGCAGCGACCTGGCCGTCGTCGTCCGCAACCTGAAAGGGCTGAGCCGCCGCCACGCCCGGCAGGTGATCCTCCAGAGCGTGACCGACGACAACCGCTTCGACGTGACGGACGTCAACCGCATCCTCGCCGAGAAGCGCCGCACACTCCAAGGCACCGGCCTGCTGGAGTACGTCGAGTCGCCCGTCGACCTCGGCGAGATCGGCGGCCTCTCCCGCCTCAAGACCTGGCTCACCCAGCGCCACTGCGGCTTCTCCAAGGAGGCCGCCGCGTTCGGCCTCTGCGCCCCGCGCGGCGTGCTGATGCTCGGCGTCCAGGGCGCCGGCAAGTCCCTCGCCGCCAAGGCCGTCGCGACCGCGTGGCAGATGCCGCTCATGCGCATGGACGTCGGCGCGCTCTACGACAAGTACATCGGCGAGTCCGAGCGCCGCCTCCGCGACACGCTCCGCCAGGCCGAGGCGATGGCGCCGATCGTCCTCTGGATCGACGAGATCGAAAAGGCCTTCGCCTCCGCCGCCAGCCGCAGCAACGACGGCGGCCTCTCCCAGCGCATGTTCGGCACCCTCCTGACGTGGATGCAGGAGCACGCCGGCCAGGTCTTCCTGATCGCGACCGCCAACGACATCGAGGCCCTCCCGCCCGAGCTCCTCCGCAAGGGCCGCTTCGACGAGATCTTCTTCGTCGACCTCCCGACGCCGGACGCCCGCACCCAGATCCTCTCGATCCACCTCAAGAAGCGCAACCGCGACCCGCGGAAGTTCGACCTCGCCGCCCTCGCCCAAGCCGCCGACGGCTACAGCGGCGCCGAGATCGAGCAAGCCATCCTCAGCGCCCTCCACACCGCCTTCGCCGCGAAGACCGAACTGACCACCCAGCACGTCGCGGACGCGCTGGCCGCCTCGCCGCCGATCTCCGTCACCATGGCCGAGCGGATCGCGGCGCTGCGGGAGTGGGCCAAGGGCCGCTGCGTCCCCGCCGACTGAAGGAAGAGCGAGTTGCTGGTTGCTGGTTGCTACTCAACCGGAACGGCCGGTCAACACCGACCCCCTCCCCCAGTTGCCCGTATCACGGGCGCCCCGCCCGTGTTCTCTTCATGTAGCACGGGCTACCAGCCCCTGTCACCCCGCGGCGAAGCCGCTCTTCCAGGTGGCACGGGCGTCCCGCCCGTGAAGAGTCCCGCGGCGCAAGCCGCTCTTCAATCGCAACGCCCGCCGCCCGCCGCCGTGTCGGGTTAGCCGATCCGCGCCGCCGTGGCCGAGCGCTTCGCTTCGTCGATGAACCCCTCTTTCGCGCAGCGGTTGAGGAACTTCGCCATCGCGCCGACCACCCTGCGGCGCGCCTCCTTCCGCTCGTTCCACGACGTGCTCCGTTTCACGTCCGCCGGCGGCGGGCTCCACCCGCTCCGCTCGTCCCAGTTCGGCCACCCGCCGGCGGCCGCTCGCTGCTGCGCCGCCTGAAATCGGCGGAACCGCTCGTCGTACTCCTTGACGAGCAGGAGGCAGTGCGCGGCCTCGTCGACCCAGAAGTCGAAGTTCGCGACGTACCCCGCCAGCCGGTCCCGCGTCCCGCCGGCCGCGCGCTCGAGCACGTCCGCGAGCGCGTCGCAGAGCCGTTCGACGTACGTGTCACTCGGGTCGGCCATGGGTGGACAACATTCTAGGGCGTCCGGGCGGATCCCGGGAGCGGGCAGGAGCCAAGAGACAGTAGGACGCCAACGACCACGGCGGCCGCGCGCCCCCGCAAGGGACGCCGCCGCCGTGATCCGTCTACTGACTCCTGACTCGTCCGGTCGGGAGACCGCGTCATCCGATTGGGGAGTTGCGCGGCGGGATCAGGGAGTTGCGCAGCGGAATTAGGGAATTGCGCGGCGGAATTAGGGAGTTCCGTGGCGGAACTGGGGAATCGCGCGGCGGAATTAGGGAGTTCCGTGGTGGAATTGGGGAGTTGCGCGGCGCGATTAGGGAGTTTCGTCACCCGATTCGGGAATCGGACGACGGAATTGGGGAATCGGGTGAGCCGTCTGGTTGAAAACGTCGTCCGCAGTCATGGCGGGGGATGCGGTCTAACGGACCGACGTTCAATGGCCGGCACCGCGCCGACGGACTTTCACTTCACCAGAGTGCCCGACGCGGGGCCGGTCCATTGCAGCGTGTAGTTATGCGACACCGGAGAGGGGCAGCGTTACGGCGTTCTCAATTAAACTACGGCCACGCAGTCGGGCCCACGGGGGTTGCACCCGCACTTCCGTAACGTTGCCCCACCCCTCGCACAAAATGACACCCACGGTCCGACTGCCATCTGGCAACCGTCAACTCTGACGCGGTGTTTGCCTTGCTGTCGCATAACTAGTGAAACTCCTGCGCCACGGCCGGATAGCTCCGGACGCGCCCGGGGCAGGATACCCATGCAACCGGCGTTGACGCCACGAGTTCCGCCCCGCGGGACGGAATATTGGCCGGCGGTAAACCGGCCGGACGGTCGGCACCCGTTCGGCCCGCGGCGCCCGCGGCAAATCCGAGGGGGCGGGGGACGGAACCAGCCGGACTCCCAGTTTCCATCCCCCGCCCCCTCGGGCTCCCCCACCCCCTTCCTCCTAGCTCCCCCCGCCGGGGGCGGACGAGGATCGGCCGGCCTACGCACTGGGAGGGGCCGCCACCGTCATGGTCTGCTCCGGCGGCGCGCTACACGCACGCCGCCAACGCCGCCTCGAACGCCCTGAAGAAGCCCAACAACTCCTCGCGCGACGCTTCGTCCGGCGTGCAGGCGTTGAGGAACGTCGAGGAGGCGACGACGCCTCGGTCTTCGGTGGCGGCGATCAACGCCCGCAGCTCTCGGAGCGCCTCGGCGGCCTGCACCGTTCCCACCTCGCCCGCCCACGCTCGAATCACGGCGGCGTCCGGGTCGAAAGCATCCAGCCCACAGCAGCCGCGGACGCAAACCGTCTCCGTGCGGAGGAAGCACTCCCGCAACAGGGGCGAGAGGGCCAACTCCCGAATGGCGGGCTTAGGCGGTTCCCGGCGTTCATACAACCACCGCGCAAGGCCGGGATGGCCGCCGGGCGCGTGCTGCTCCCAGCCCGCCCACCGCTCGCGGTGTGCCGTCGGCTGAAGTTCGGCGTCATTGCGGAAACGGCGGGCGCCCCGCCGGGCCAGGAAGTCCAAGGTCGCACGCGCGAGTTCGCTGTCCTCGATGGTCAAGTACCTGAATCCCACATCCGGCAGCCAAATCACGGGCAGGTCGTGAGGCGCGTCGCCAACCAGCGAGTAAGCGTCCAAGGGTACGCCGAGCTCCCCTAGGAACTCGATCAACTCTGTATCGGAGTAGGTTCGCACGTCAGAAGCTCCCAGCCGCACAACCCGCCATTCCACCGCGTGACTTCAGCATGGCCTCCCGGCACCGACCAGCGGTCGACTCACGAGGATCGTCCGCCGGGCCAGTCGAGCGCGGTGTTGGGTTATCCAGCGGCCCGATCGCCGCGTCGGGCCAACTCTGCCCATCCCAACGCAGCAGCCCCCACCAGCGTCGTGCCCCACACACAGAAGTCGAATATCAGTTGCTCGACAGCAAACCGCCCCGACCCGCCCGAATTGTACCGATACCAAAGCCAGACCCAGCCCCAGCCCCAAAGCAGATAGATGATCCACATCGCGGCGCGGGCAATCGGCCGCAGCTTCCGTCGTAGACATTGACTCATCACAAAAGCGATGACGAGCGGTGTCGTCCAGACAGTCGCGTTGAACGCGTTCAGCATCCCCACGGTGTTCGCTCTCGTGCAAGTGTCGAAGCCGAATAACTATTGGTTCTCCCGCTCCGCGTCCGGGGCAGAATACCCATGCAACCGGCGCCGACGCAACGAGTTCCGCCGCGCGGGGCGGGAATATTGGCCGGCGCGAAACCAGCCGACAGTCGCCACCCGTTCAGACGCTCCATCGCGCGTGCGGCTGGGGCCCCACGCGATGCGCGCGGCCGTTCAACCCTTCCCCCGCACCACGCTATAACCCCCATGCACCGCCTCCTGACCGCCGCCGTCCTCGCCATCGTCCTCCTCGCCGCACCCTCCCCCGCGCAGCTCCCGCCGCCGCCCCCCCTGCCGACCCTCGTCGACTTCCCCTTCTCCTTCGCCCCCGACGCCCCCGGCCGCGTCGCGGCCGACGCCCTCCTCGACAAGCCGGCCGGGCGGCTCGGGCCAATCGTCGCGCGGGACGGGCACTTCTACACCCGCGACCGCCGGATCCGGTTCTGGGGCGTCAACCTCTGCTTCGCCGCCAACTTCCCGGCGCATGAGCAGTCGGACAAGCTCGCCCGCCGCCTCGCCCGGTTCGGCGTCAACGCCGTCCGCTTCCACCACATGGACAACCAGAAGTTCCCGGGCGGCATCTTCGCCGACGCCAAGCTCGAGAAACTTTCCGACGAGGCCCTCGACCGCCTCGACTACCTCGTCGCCGCGCTCAAGAAGGAGGGGATCTACACCAACCTCAACCTCCACGTCTCCCGCCCCTGGGCCAAGACGCACGACTTCGAGAACGCCGACAAGCTCCCCGAGTCGTACGACAAGCTCGTCGACCTCTTCCACCCCGAGCTGATCAAGGCAGACAAGCAGTTCGCCCGCGACCTGCTCACCCACGTCAACAAGTACACCGGCCAACCCTACGCCACCGAGCCGGCGGTCTGCATGGTCGAGATCAACAACGAAAACACGATGTTCTTCTGGGGCGGCGAGCAGGCCCTCGCCCGCCTCCCCCAGCCGTACGCCGGGATGCTCAACGGGCGCTGGAACGACTGGCTCGCGCGCAAGTACGCCACGCGCGAAAAGCTCGCCGCCGCCTGGAACGCCGACGCCCAGCCGCTGGGCGAAAACCTCCTGACGGGCAATTGGGCCGTCGAGCAGCGCAAGCCCGCCGCCGCGATGACGGTCGCCTCGCACGGCGGCCGCCACGACCTGACCATCACCGCCGTCTCCGGCACCGAGTGGCACCTCCAGTTCAACCAGCCCGGCCTGAAACTGCGGAAAGGCCGGTACTACACGCTCACGCTCACCGCCGAATCCCCCGACTCCCGCACGATCACCGCCAGCGCCGCCCAGGCCCACGCCCCCTGGGTCAACCTCGGCCTCGCCGCGCCGATCAAAACCTCCCCCACCGGCACCGCCGTCCGCCTCGGCTTCACCACCCCCGCCGATGACGACAACGCCCGCATCTCCTTCGCCGTCGGCAAATCCACCGGCCAGCTCACGCTCCGCGACATCCAACTCCGCGAGGGCGGACAGGAAGGATTGCGCGACACCGAAGACCCCTTCGGCCGCGACGCCAAGGGGAGCGCCGCCGCCGTCGCCTCCCACACCCCCGGCGCCCCGGTCACCGCCGCCCGCACCGCCGACTGGTTCGACTTCCTCCAGCAACTCGACGAGTCCTACTTCACCGACTTCCGCGACTACCTGAAGAACGACCTCAAGGTCGCCGCCCCGGTAACCGGCACGATCGGCCTCGGCCCGCTCGGCACGCTCGGCCAGTCGAAGATGGACTTCGTCGACGCCCACGCCTACTGGGATCACCCCAAGTTCCCCAACAACGACTGGAACCCCCGCAACTGGACGATCGACAACAAACCGATGGTCGACGACCCCGCCAAGGCCCGCCTGTGGGAATTGGCCGCCACCCGCGTCGCCGGCAAGCCGTTCACCGTCACCGAGTACAACCACGCCGCCCCCAACGACTACCAGGCCGAGGCCATCCCGATCATCGCCACCTACGCCGCCCTCCAGGACTGGGACGCCGTCTTCCTCTTCTCCTACAGCCACAACAGCCAGTTCGAAAAGGATCACACCCGCAGCTACTTCGACATCGAAGGCAACTGGTCCAAGATGGCCGCCATGCCCCTCGCCGCCCGCCTCTTCCTCGGCGGCCACGTCAAACCCTTCACCGCCTCCGAACCCGTCTACACCCAGCGCCCCGCCCTCCTCAAAAACGCCTCCGCCTCCTACTACGACATCTGGCGCTTCACCTCCCACCACCTGAAGTGGCAGCAACTCCTCGGCGCCCGCACCTCCCTCCACTTCGACCAGCCCCCGGCCCGCCGCGAACCCGAAACCCCCGACCCCCGCCTGACCTTCACCGCCTCCGGCCCCAACACCGGCCGCTACACCCTGAACGACCCCCACGCCCCCGTCTTCACCGGCTTCAACACCGGCCCCTTCCCGATCCCCCTCGGCCCCGCCAAGCTCGAGAAGCTCGAAACCCCTTTCGCCTCGATCATGCTAATCCCGGCCGACCCCACCAAAACCGTCGCCGAGTCCGACCGCCTCCTCCTCGTCGCCACCGCCCGCACCGAGAACACCAACCAGCAGTGGAACGCCACCCGCACCACCGTCGGCACAAACTGGGGCAAAGCCCCCGCGCGTATCGAAGTCGTGAAAGCCACCCTGACCCTTCCCCACGACTACACCGTCCGCCCGCTCGACGCCGCCGGCCAGCCGATCAACGAAACCCGCACGGCGAACAAGACCCTGACCATTGGCGACATGCCCACGGTCTGGTACGAGCTCACGCGGTAACCCAGCCGCGAAGCGGCGACAGACTTTTGCCGGGGGCGAAAGCCCCCGGGTGCCGACGGGAAAGCGAACCAGCCCCGGAGGGGCGACAGACTCTGCCGCCCCTCCGGGCTGTCGGTCACACGTCTCGCAGATCCCCGGGCCCACGCCCGGGGCTACATTCTGTCGCCGCTCCGCGGCTGCGCCCCCCTGCCACCGTCACTTCAGCGCCGCATCCCCCTCCGCGTCCGCCTTGAAATACAACTTCGTCGGAATCAGCACCTGCGGCGGCACCTTCTCCCCCTCCAGATACTTCACAATGCTCCCCACCGTCTCCCGCCCAATGCGATCCGGAAACTGGATCGGATCGGCGTAGATCTTCCCCTCCTTGATCGCCCGCTTCCCCTCCAACTGCCCGTCGAACCCGACGATCACGATCTTCCCCGCCAGCCCCGCCTTCTCGACCGCCGCGTACGCCCCCAGCGCCGACGGGTCGTTGATCGCGAAGATCCCCGCCAGGTCGCGCTGGGCCGTCAGCACGTCCTGCGTCGCCTTGAACCCCTCGTCCTTCGACCCCTTCCCCGGGTACGCCCCGACGACCTCGATCGGGCTCTTCGCCTCGGCCAGTTCGTCCCGGAACCCCTTGGTCCGCAGCATGACGCTCTCGATGATCGGGTGGTCGATGATCGCGACCTTGCCACGGTTGTTGATCCCCTTCATCATCGCCTTCGCCGCCTCGCGGCCCCCGGAATAGTTGTCGGTCGCCACGTGGCTGACGACCTTCGCCTCCGGGTCCAGGCACGCGATGTCCGCCGTGAACACCGGGATCCCCGCCGCGTTCGCCTCCCGGATCGCCGCCCCCACCGCCCGCGAGTCGCACGGCGTCAGCACGATCGCCGACACCTTCTTAACGATAAACTCCTTCACCTGCCCGTACTGCTTCCCCGGATCGAAGTCCCCGCTGACCGCCACCACCTCCATCCCCACCTTCCCCGCCTCGACCGCCATCGTGTCCGCGATCTCCTTGAAGAACGGGTTCGTCATCGTCAGCACCGAGACGCCGATCACGCCCCGCGACTTCCCCGCCGAAGCCGACTGCGACCCTCCCTCTTTCGTAGCGCCCCCCTTATCCCGATCACACCCGCCGCCCAACATCGCCACCGCCACCACCAACCCAATCAACATCCGCATATCAGCCTCCCGTATCACGGGCGCCCCGCCCGTGTCTTCAATTTGAGGTGGCACGGGCGTCCCGCCCGTGAAGAACCCCCTGCCCAAAAATCCTCACTTCCAAACCGACTTGAGCTCCCTCACCTTCAACGCACTCACCTCCACCCCCTCATCCACCACCACCTCCGCCCGCCGCTCCCCCTTCGGCAGAAAGCAGTTCGACACCGTCACCACCCCCCCGTCCTGGAACACCTCCACCGACGTCCGATCCACCAGCATCCGCAGCCGCACCTTCGGCCCCGCCACCCCCTTCAACTCCGCCACGCTGCTCCCCACCGTCAGCTTCCCCCCCTTCCACGCCACCTTCGCCCCCCCCAGCTCAAAGGCCACCCCCGCCCCCTCCTTCGCCTCGAACGCCACCTCCAAGTCCAGCCCGTCCACCGCCCCCTCCACCAGCGCCGCCTTCCCCGTCACCTTCCCCAGATCCCGCTCCCGCGCCACCAGCGTCTCCACCTCCTTCACCGGCCACTTGCACAGCCGCACCCCCGCCGGCGTCGTCCGCAGGCTCAGCTCCACCGGGATCCCCATCTGCTGGTTGAACGGCATCCGCGGGTACTTCCCGTTCCGCATCCACCCGATCAAAATCTGCCGCCCGTCCGGCACGTTGCTGAACACCTGCGCCGCGTAAAAGTTCGCCCCCCAGTCGCTCGGCTGAAGCTTCCCGTCCGGCGTGAACGTCGTCCCGTCGAACGACCCGACAAAGTACTGCCCGTCCGCCCCGAACAGCACCCACTTCTTCTTCGCCCCGTCCCCGTCCACCGCCAGCTCCAGGATGTCCGGGCACTCGTACAGCCCCTCGATCCGGCTCAGATACGTCCACTCCTTCAAGTTCGACGACCCGAAGAACTGGATCGTGTTCTTCGTCTCCTTCCCCGCCTTCACCGGCACCCACAGCGCCATCACCCACTTCTTCGTCGGCCCGTGCCAGAACACCTTCGGGTCCCGGTTGTCCCCCGCCACGTTCTTCAGCACCGGGTTCCCCTCGAACTTCGTGAACGTCCGCCCGTCCGTGCTGTACGCGATGCACTGCGTGAACGGCTTCCCCTTGCTCTTCGCGCTCTGCCCCCCCGCCGCCGTGTAAAACAGCACCAACGCCCCCGCCCCGAACCCGGCCGTGTTCTCCGCGTCCACCACCGCCGTCCCCGACCAGATGTCCCCCAGCTCGTCCCGCTCGATCGCGTGCGGCAACTGCTTCCACCGCAGCAGGTCCGTCGACACCGCGTGCCCCCACGTCATGTTCCCCCACACGTTCCCGACCGGGTTGTGCTGGAAGAACAGATGCCACTCCCCCTTGTAGTGAACCAACCCGTTCGGGTCGTTTAGCCACCCCTTCTGCGCCGTGAAGTGGAACTGCGGCCGATACGTTTCCCCGTACAACACGTCCGTCACCACCTCGACCCGCGTCCGCACCTCCCCCTTCGCCGTGTCACTGAGCACGATCTGGTCGACGTTCACGTGCCCCCAACTCCCGACCGCCCGGTCCAGCACCTGCACCATCGCCCACTTCCCCGCGTACGCCGACAAGTCCCACGTCACCCAGTCCAGCTTCTCGTCGTCCGCGCCCGTCTCGGTCAGCACGACCTGCCCGTCCACGAACAAGTTCACGCACGCCTCGTCCGTCCGGTTCCCGCCCCCCACCAGCATGTTCAAATACCGCCGCTCCACCCGAAACGCCGGCGACGTCAGCTTCCCCTTGCTTCCATCCCCTTTGTAGTACGAGTTCACCAACCCCTGCCCGAGGTATCCGCCGACCTTCTGCTGGTTCGCCAGCGTCCCCCGCGCCGGCCCCGGCCCGAACGCCTCCCCCTCCACCTTCCAAGCCCCGTAATCCGCCCCCTCAAAGTCCGCGATCAAAACGTCATCCGCCCCGCGCGCCCCGGCCGCACCGCACACCGCGAGCAACGCCACCGCCCAAGTCCGCATCATCGCAAGCCTCGCTTCCCTGAAGAGTCCGCCGGGCATGATACCCACCCCCCCCGGAAAACACCCCACCACGCCCGCGTCCCCCTTCAACCCCCTTTCCCGGTACTCCGGGAGAGGGCCGGGGTGAGGGTTCGCGCCCAGCACCCCCGCCCCCACCCACACCTCCCCATGCGCAACTGCTGCTAGCGGTCGCACCGCAGGTGCAGGTTCTTCTCACACAACCCGAGTCGATACCCCAATCTCGCGCGTGTCGGTGGGGCAGGCATTCTTGCCCGTCTCGCGCCGGCGGATTGTCAGCGGTGGGGCAGGCATCTTGCCTATCTCGCGTCGGTGAGTGGGGGCCTCCGTGCCCCCCGAACCGACGCGATCCGCACCGCCCGTCGCGCAACCCGCGCCCGGTTATCGGTCACCCCGAAAACCGCCGTTAAAGCCAACTCCCCGCTCCCCCCGATTGCGTTGATTCCGCGACCCACTAAATTTCATGCGTCCCGCGTGCCCCACATCTCTGCAGCACCACGGAAGGTGAACGACATGTCGACCTACGCCTGGAAATGCACGGCCTGCAATAAGGCTTACCGCCCCAGCCGCCAGCCCAGCACGCCCCCCGCCTGCCCCGCGTGCGGCAAGACCCTTGTCCCGCTCGCCCCGCAAAGACCCCAGCCCCAACCCCGGGCCACCTCCGGCACCGTGACCCGCAAGCCGTCCGGCGCGCCGACCCCGAAGGCCATCCTCTCCAAGCCCCCCGCGCGCCCGTCCAACCCGTTCGACGCCCTCGCCACCGTCGCCTCGTCCTCCTCCTGGATCCCCGACCCCGAGCCCGGCCCGTCGCCGAGCCTCGTCCCCACCCGGCACAAGTCCCGCCTCCCCGCCGCCACCCCCGCCGAAACCTCGGCCTCAGGCCTGCCGCGCCCGAACGGCGTCGTCCTGTGGGGCTCGGTCGGCGGCGTCACCGCCCTCCTCGCCGCCGTCGCCCTGTTCATGGCCCTGCGCCCCGGCCCCAGACTCGCCGACGCCAGCGCCGGCAACACCAGCGCCCCGGCCGCCGCGACCACCCCCGCCCCGACCACACCCCCAGCCGCCCTGCCCGCCGCGGCGCCCTTCCCAGCCCCCGTCCCCGTCGTCGCCGCCTCGACGCCTCAGGCCCCCGCAGTCCAGCGCACCATCGACCTGCTCCGCCTGATCGACCCCCAGCGCGACGCGGAAGTCGGCAAGTGGCGCATGCAACCGGGCGCCGCCGGCGCCGTCCTCGAGTCCGACGACACCACCCTCGCCCGCATCGCCATCCCCTACGACCCCCCCGCCGAGTACGACTTCAAGATCACCTTCACGCGCACCGCCGGCGACAACTGCATGACCCAGATCTTCACCCACGGCGGCAACCAGGCCGCGCTCGTCCTCTACGGGTGGAAGAACACGATCTGCGGCCTCCAGCACATCAACAAGATCGCCGCCGACAAGAACTCCACCGGCGTCCGCGGCCTCGCCAACACCAACGGCGAGAAACACACCTCCCTCCTCCGCGTCCGCAAGGACTCGATCGAGGTCTACCTCGACGGCAAACGCATCATCCGCCTCCCGTCCTTCGGCAGCGAACTCTCCAACCAGCACTGGCCCGTACCCGCCCCCCTCGGCCTCGGCACCCAGAACAGCCCCACCCTGATCCACAGCGCCGAACTAACCGAAATCACCGGCCAAGGCCGCCCGCTCCGCTAGCGGGCGGGTCCTCGCCCGCGCGGCACGCCGGTGTTGCGCGCCCGACAGCTTCCCCCCGCAACACCCCAAACGACAATCCAAAAAGATTGGCACGCCCAAATCCCACCAAACCACTGCCGCCGCCCGCCCCACCTTGAAATCTTCGTCTCCGGCGCGCAACACTACCTCTTAGGTAGATGCGCACTCTGCCCGAACAGAACCTCCCTCCCCGCCTTTGTTCGCTCCTTTGTTTCTCTGCTTCTCTGCGATCCGTCTTTCCCACGCCTCCACCCGCCGCGCCGCCCGGAAGTGACTTGCCTCGTCGCGGATTCACCACGACCGGGACCCGCCGGGACCTCTTCGGCACCCCTTCGGGACCCCTTGGGACCTCTTCGGGACCCCTTTGGGACCCCTTTGGAACCCCTTTGGGACCTCCTTCGGACCTCGTCAGGACCCACTTTTCAGCCCCTCAAAATCCGCAACCCACTCCCCCGCCAATACTTACGAGCCTCAAAACCAACTTTTCCTCGCCGTCGCCAAAAATCCCCCATTTCGCCCAACGTCCTGTAACGTGTTAGGCTGGTCGGCGTCCATAGGAGTGGAAGGAAGACCCGACGTTGATCGACCTCATCTCGTACTCCCGAGACGCCGCCGATACCGCCGCGCCCCCGCCGACGGTAGATGAACCCGGTCTGCGCCCCCACGGCTCGGGCCTCGCCGACCCCGCGCGCGTCGACCGCACCCCCTTCGCCTCCGTCACCGACCCCGCCCTCGACGCCCGGCAACTGCTCCACCAGTTCGCCGTCACCGGCCGCCAGGAACCCTTCGAAGAGGTCGTCCGCCGCTACGGCGGCATGGTCTACAACCTCTGCCACGAGGTCACCGGCAACCGCCACGACGCCGAGGACGCCACCCAGGCCGCCTTCCTCTCCCTCGCCGTCCAGGTCAAAGCCGGTCAGCAGATCCAGGCCGTCGGCCCGTGGCTTCAGCAAGTCGCCCGCCGCATGTCGCTGGACCTCTGCCGCTCCCGCAAGCGCCGCAAGAAGCGCGAGGAGCGCCACGGCGAGGCGTGGGAACAGCGGATGACCGACCTCCGGGACCGCGACAACGGCGGCGCCGGCGCCCACGGCAACCCCGCCTCCGCCGCCGGCTGGGAGGAGACGCGCCACGTCGTCCAGGAGGAGCTCAACCACCTCCCGCCCAAGTACCGGATGCCGCTCGTGCTCCACTACTACGGCGGCATGTCCCGCGACGACATGGCCCGCGAGCTCAACGTCAAGGCCAACACGCTCGGCGTCCGCCTCCACCGCGGCCGCGACATGCTCGCCAAGCGCCTCGCCAAGCGCGGCGTCACGCTCAGCCCCGTGATCTTCGGCGTCGTCGTCACCGAGGTCGTTCACTCGATCGTCAGCGACCGCCTCGTCGCCAACACCGCCGAGGCCGCCGTCCTCCTCTCCGCCGGTCACCCCTACGCCTGCGGCGTCGTCGCCCCGCAGGTCGTCGCGATGGCCCACGACGCCGTCCGCGCGATCGCCAACGCAAAGGTCAAACTCGCCGCCGCCTTCGCCCTCCTCGCCGGTGGCGCCGCCGCGGCCGGCGCGCAGGTCGCCGGCCACGTCGGGAACTGGCACGTGCCCAGCCTGAAGAGCATCGACGTCGGCGGCGCCTGGCGCTGGCTGACCGACCGCCCCTCACTCCCCCGCATCGCCGACAAGACCAACCCCGACCCCGCAACGCCCGGCGGCCCCACCCCCGGCCCCGCGCCAATCCACGTCGCGACCGCCCCGCCACCCCCCACCCTCAGCGTCCGCTCGTTCGGCGGCTGGGTCGGCGTCCCGCTCCCGCTCGGCCCGCGCGACCAGGCCGCCCTCCCGCGCCCGCTCCCGTACCCCGTCCACGTCGACCGCGCCCCCAACGGCTATACCGCCCCCCCGCCCGTCCCCGGCGGCGACCCGTCCGTCAACGACAACAGCCGCCTCGCGACCGGTGGCGGCAACGGCGGCGGTGGCAACGGCGGCGGCAAGGACGCCAACGACCGCCCCCTCACCGACCCTGGCGACCGCGAGAAGTCCCCCCGCCCGCGCGACAACGACGGCATCGCCAACAAGCCGAAGAAGAACCGCTCGACCAGCGACGACCGCGACCGCGGAACCGACCGCGGAACCGAAGACCGGCCGCGCGATCACGCCGTCCCCCCCGGCCGTGGTGGAGTAAAGCCCCGCCAGACCCAGGACGACAAGAAGCCCGCCAGCAATTCCCCCGACCGGCCCGACCAACCCGACTCGGCTGCCCCCTCAAACGCGCCGCGCCCGCCCCGGCCTGACCCCCTCGAGAACGGCCCCGAGGTCGGCGAGATCGTCGAAAAGCCGCGCCCGACCCCAACGCGCCCCGACCGGCCGAACCACAACCACAACGGCGGCAACGGCGGCGTCGGCCCCCTGCCCCCGATCCAGGAACACGCCGGTCCCAAGCCGCCCCCGCCGCCCGAGGTCACCCCGGTCCCCGAGTTCCCCGGCTTCCCCCCGGTCGTCCCCCCGATCCGCAACTCGAACAACGTCGGCGAAAGCCCGTTCGACGCCAGCGGCGGCCACGGCGGCTTCCTGTCCGACGGCAACCTCCACGTCTCGACCGCCCCCGCCGCGCCGGGCGAATCCGCTCCGTCCCTCGAAGCCGCCGCCGCCGGCGGCACCGGCAACGCCTCGTTCGGCATCGGCGCGGGCCAGACGCTGGTCTCACGCCAGGTCGCGGTCGGCGACGTCGGCGCCGGCGTCGCCCGCCAGGTCGGTGGCGTCCACACCGTCGACCAGCTCTTCGTCGGCGTGATCAAGACCGGCCGCGGCCTCGTCGAACAGACCGGCGGCGAGCTCCGCGTCACCGCCTCGCCCGGCCCCGACCCCGAGACCCGCCACGCGATCCAGATCGGCGTCGGCGGCGACGGCCAGTACCTGCTCGGCAACGCCCAAACGACCGGCCGGATCTCCGAGCTCGGCGTCGGCGGCGTCGACCTCACCGTCGGCGTCCTGCGCGGCGGCAAGGGCACGCTCCGCGGCTGGGGCAACGTCGCGCTGACCGGCACGCTCGCCAACAACGGCAAAATCGTCGCCGACGGCTACGGCCACGACCGCACCCTCGACCTCTCGACGTTCGCCGCCGTCCGAAACGACCACGCCAACCGCCGCCCGACCGACGCCCGCGGCTGGTACGCCGTCAACGGCGGGCGCCTCGCGCTGCCCTCGATCCCCGTCCTCGCGGGCCCGACCGCCGCCCACACCTGGGGCGGCACGCCGGACGACGACGCCCCCACGCTCGTCAACAGCGTACGCCTGACCCACCGAGACGTCGTCGCCGCCGGCACGGTCGACATCGCCCTGCTCGCCCTCGACCGGGCCGACGTCCCCACGCTGCCCACCGGCCACACGTTCCTCGGCGTCTGGAGCTACGCCGCCGACGGCCTGCAGGCCGCGGGCGGCACCGACCTCCTCGTCCGCTACGACGACGCCCTCGCCGCCCAGCTCGGCCTCGACGAGTCGGTCCTAAAGCTCTGGAAGCACGAGGACGGCCAGTGGACCCGCCTCGACCACGACGAGACCTTCCTCCGCGACCCCAACCTCCACACCCTCTTCGTCCACACCGACCTGTCCGACACCACCCACTTCGCCGTCTCCGCCCCCGAGCCCGGCACAATCGCCCTCCTCGCCGGCGGCCTAGCCACAGCCCTGCTCCGCCGCCGGCGCCAGCGCCACTAACCAACCCGCGCCCTCCCTCTCCCGAGGGCGCTAGGTGCGCCCGCCCGCGCATCGGCACTATCGCCCGTGGGAGAGGGCGGGGGTGAGGGGCGAATCGCGCAACAGCCGTTCGAAGGCGAAGCCCCTCACCCCAACCCACTCCCTGCCGCGTTCGGGCGGCTCTGCTAACGACACAATAGCCGCAGCCGGGGGAGGGGGCCGGGTTACGCCGCGCGGCCGTGAGACGTCGGTCGGTCGGTCGCTCTGATCACGGCGCAGGGCGCGTCGTCGGCCGGGTCGCGGCCTTCACCTCATCGTCGCCCTCCTCCACCCCCCACGCCTTGCGCACGGCCGCCTCCCCCTGCGGGTCGAACTCCCTCAGTTCCGCCCGCACGAACGGGTAGAAGTCGTTCGTCCCGAAGAACGCCTCGCTCGCCTCGGCGAAGTACTCCTGCGCGTTGTTGAGCGCATAGTGCCGCTGCACCCGCCCGCGGATTTGGAGCACCTTCGCGTACTTGCCCGACCGCTTGGCCGCGTCGTACGCGGCGTTGACGTCGGCGTGGCCGTGCCCGATCACGCGGTGGTGGTAGGCGTGGGCCAGCTCGTGCAGGACCATGCTCGGCTGGTCGATCGTCCACGCGAGGAAGTGCCGCGCGTTGGAGATCTCGACCGCCCCGGCCTTGTCCGGGTTGACGTCGTTCTCCTCCAGCCACCGCTTCGACGGGTGGTAACACGCGCCGGGAAACTTGCGGTGGTTCAGCTCCAGCCAGATCGGCACGACCTTGAGCTTCGCCACCGCCGCCGCCGGCAGGACGCGCTGTACGTCGAACAGCTTGACCCGCAGCAGCGCCAGGCACTGGTCGGCCAGCGGCGCGTCGGCGAGCAGGTCCTTGTGGACGTAGACCGGCCACCCCTCGACCTCGCGCCGGTCGTACCGGTCGGTCGCGTCGAACGCGCCGGCAGAGGTGGGAACGATCAGGAACGCGCAGAGCAGCAGCAGGGATCGCATCATCGCTTGGCACCTACCCCCGTCGTACAGTCGACGGGCGGCGCCGTGGCCGTCTGTCCCGCGGTCACCTCGATGACGGTGCGGTCCGCGCTCTCGAAGTCGCCGGCCGTCGGCAGGCAGACGCCGTCTCCCTCCTTGCAGTACGGCTCGGCCGAGTCGTACACGGCCTTGACCCAGTAGCGGCCGGGCGTGACGCACTCGAACCGGAACGGGATCGTGTTGTCGACGATGTTCGCCCTGGTGAACCGGCTGGTCACGTGCTCGCCGAGGTCCATCCGCAGGCGGTGGACGGGGTCGGCTGCCGCCCACCGGTCGGCCGGCGCGTCGGCGGGAACGAGGTAGACGCCGACGGTCGGCTGCGGCTCCTTCGGCAGCGTCTTGACGCGCACCGCGCCGTGGACGCGGCCCAAGTAGGCGTACGACCGCTGCTCCAGCGCCGGCCTGCCGTCGAACTCCACGAGGGCGGCGTCGGCGGTTGCTCGGCCCCGGTTCTCGGCCGTGTAGTAGTCCGGGTCGCCGCCACTGCTCGACGACCGCGACCGCGTGTAGCCTGCGTGACCCAGAAGTTGCACGAGGGCAGCACGGTCCTCGGGGCGCTTGAGGCGCCCGAGAAACTTGGCGGCCGACTCCACCTCCGCTCCGCGCGCGAGGTCGGCGAGCACCCGCTTACGCGCGGCGTCGTCCAGCCGCTTCACGTCGCCGGCGGTCGGCTTTAAGAATTCGCCAGTCGCGACGTCCCACGTCAGCCACTGGCGGCACCAGTCGGGATAGATCGCGAGGCGGGTGCGGCCGTCATGCACGTCGAGCAGCGTGATCGCGTCGTTCCGCCACCAGCGCGACGACACCGAGCGGCTAACCCGCTGGGCCTCCTTCTCGACGCCCGCCGCCGCGATCATCTGCTCGAACGAGTGCCGCTTGCGCTGGCCGGTGCGGTCGTAGAACGCGATCACCTCGGCCCCGAACCCCATGCGGTGCCAGTTGTCGAGCGTCACGACGTGCTGACCGTCGTCGGTCACCATCGCGTCCACCGGGGCGTCTGCGTTGGAGAGGTCAGTTTTCCAAACCGGCGTCCACCCCTGCCGGCCGTCGGGCTTGTGCATGACGACCTGCGGCGGCTGCTTCTTGTCAGCCGGTGTCACGCGGGCCATGAACTGGCCGTTGGCGGAAAGGATGTCGCGCTGCTGGGGCCCGGCCCAGGAGTCGGCGGACGCGCGGAGGGCGAACAAGAGCGTCAGCGCGAACACCAGCGGCGTCGCGCGGCAGAGCGTGTCGGACTTCATCGATGCCTTCCCTTGATCGAAGTCGCTACCGTTCGTCCTGCGTGAACGCGAACGAGTAGTCGAACTGGTCGAAGTAGAGGTTCCGGCCGTCCACCTCGACCTCGCCGCGCTGGAAGTCGGCCGGCTCGGAACGGAGCGATTGCTTCGGCGGGTGCAACGCGTGGCCGTAGTCGAGGTTGACGATCATCCGGTAGCCGTCCTGGTGTCCGAAGTAGAACTCTCTGACGCCCGGGTCGGCAGAAGGTTTCAGGCCGTAGGACGGGTCGCACGGGAGCCAACCCCAGGGGGCGACGTAGATCTCGGCCCAGTCGTGCATGTTGTGGTTGCCGGCCGGGAGCGTCTGCCAGCCGGACTGCCACCGCGCCGGGACGCCGGCGGCGCGACACATCGCGATGAAGATTGACCCCTGGATGCCGCAGTCGCCGCGGCGGCGAGTGAGCGCGTGCTCGGAGAAGCTCGGGATGATGCCGTACTCTTCCTCGGCGTTGTAGCGGATGTTGCCGTCGACCCAGTGGAAGATCTCGCGCGCCTTCGTGAGCGGATTAGTGTCGTCGCCGACGATCGCGGCGACCGTCTCCCTCAGCTTCGGCGAGAAGAGCAGGTGCGGCGGACGCTGGGCCAGATGCTCCTGCGGGAAGCCCATGGGCAGCGGCTGGACCTTCGCGTCGTCGAGGATCGGGTAATACGCGTGGGACGTGAAGGCGTAGTCCGCTTCGAACGTCAACGGCTTGTTCGGGTCGGCCAGCGTTCGCTCGAAGTAAAGCGTGCGGTGACCGTGACCATTTGGCGCAATGATCGGCTTGCCGGGCGCGGCGGAGATCAGCGCGACGTCGCTCTGCTGGCGGTACTCCTGCGGGAACGGCAGCCACGCGCGCACCACAGACCCGGCTTTCGCGCCCCGCGTGTTCGCCGGGACGGTCAGCGTGAAACGGACGCGGTGACGGAGCGGGAGGACGTCCGGCCGGCCTGTGCGCTTCGCCTCGGCAATCACCCGGGCGAGGAGGTCGAGCAGCGCCGCTTCCGACCCCAGCTTGGGCGGCGCGACCCGACGGGCGATCGCGTCCGGACTGAACCGGAACAGATTTGACGGCTCGCGGCGGAAGTAGGCGGTCCGGCCGTCGATCCGGCGGGACTGGAGTTGCCCGGCGGCGCGCCAAGTGTCGAGCTCGCTCGGGCGGAGGTCGCGGATCTTCGGGGCGAGCAGGTCAAACATCTTCCCCGGTGGGTGCGGGTAGTCGTGGCGGATGCGGCGGATGACGTCCAGCGTATGCTCAACCGCAGCCGGGTCGGTCGAAGCGGGGGCGGCGCGAACGAGGGCCTCGGCTTTCGACAGTTCGCCGTTGAGGATCAGTTCCCGGGCCCCGCGGATCGTGGCGTCGGTCGAGGTCCAAGTCAGCGCGGCGCCGGTGGGCGCATCCGCAGCGGCGATGGGGGCGGCATCGAGGATCGGCATAAGCGAGAGGAGCGGTGACAGGACGAAGAGGGAGGGCGATCGGCTGTTCACGCGAACCGCGATTGTAAGGCGGCGGGCGCTGGGCGACGAGCAAATTCGCCCGCCGTAAGCGGGGTCGCAAAAGGGGTGACCGGGGTGTCGCGGGCGCGGCGACAGTTGAGTATACTGCACTTCCTCTAAGCGCGAAGTGGAGACCACCTTATGGCCAAAGCACAAGCGGATCCGGTCGAACTGCGGCGGTTTGCTCAGGACCTCAACCGGTTCAACACGGAGCTGACGGCGCTGTTCGGGAGCATCAACAGCAAGCTGCGGGCGCTGGAGCAGACTTGGCGGGACGCCGAGCAGCGGAAATTCACTGAGTCGTTCGACCAGACCGCCAAGGGGATCGGCGCGTTCATCGCCGACTCCCACCAGCACGTGCAGATGCTGAACAAGAAGGCGACGCTGCTCGAGGAGTACCTCAAGCAGCGGTAGGTCGGCAGCCCGTCGTGAGTAGCCAGTAGAGTAGACCCCCCACGGCCGGAGGTGGCTGGATGAGCGGATACGCCAAGGTCGAGAACTCCGAAGCCCTGAAGGAATTCCGGACGCGGCTGGTCAAGTTCGCGGAGGTGGTTCAGGTCGCGCTCGCGGACTCCGAGGGGGAGGTGCAGCGGGTGATGGTCTGGCTGGAAACCGAGGCCAGCACCTACTGGTCCGGCCAGATGCGCAAGCGGCACGAGGCGGTCGAGAAGGCGAAAGACGCCGTCCGCCAGAAGAAGCTGTTCAAGAGCCCGAGCGGTTCGACGCAGTCGGCGGTCGAAGAAGAAAAGATGCTGCGGATGGCGCAGAAGAAGTTTGAGGAGGCTGAAGAGAAACTGAAGAATGTTAAGCGGTACACGCCGCGATTGCAGAAAGAAATATCGATTTTTAAGGGTGGGATCCAGCGGCTGGCGACGACGGTGTCATCGGACGTGCCGATGGCGATCGGGCGGCTGGACCGGATGGTGGCGGCGATCGAGGCGTACGCGGCGCTGTCGGTGTCGGGGGGCGGGTCGGACGACGGGGGGGCGAGTCTGTTCGCGAACATGGCCCGGGCGCTGGGCGAGATGGAGGGGGGAGGCGGTGGGCCGCGGCTGCCGGACTTCAAGCCGATGCGGCAGAAGACCGCCGCGGTCGACCGCAAGGCTGCGGCGCCGGGCGACGTCCGCCTGGAGACGTGGGCGGACGGGATGATCACCGAGGGGGAGCGCGAGCTGTTCTCGAAGCTGTCGTCCGACCGGCACTCGCCGGACGCGGCGGCGCGGGTCGTGGTCGAGGCGGGGGCGTGGCAGGCGAAGCAGATCTACCTGGAGCGGGTGGCGGTCGACGGGGAGGACCCGGCCGACTCGGGGTGGTACGTCGCCCGCGCGGACGGCACCGACGGCACGGACGGCAACGTCTCGATGCCGGTCGGCGATTTGCTCCAGTCCCGGGCGGACCTGAAGGAAGTGCTGACCCTGCCGGCCGGCTACCTCGTACTGATCGGGGAGGGCGGCGTGACGACGATCCTGGACGACAAGGGGAAGGACGTCTGGACCGGCGTGAAGTGAGCGGACGAGCGAACCAGCGGGGGCTTGAGAGACCGGAGGTACTGCCATGGGCGTTTACGAAGGCCGCGGCCAGTTGGCGAAGGGGCTGAAGGAACTGATGTCGGCGTGGATGGAGTGCAAGTCGTCCTGGCGGGATCAGAACGCCGAGCGGTTCGAGAAGAAGCACATCATCCCGCTGGAGATGGACATGCGGGCGGCGACCAGCGCGATGGACCAGATGTCGCAGCTGCTGGCGGCGATCAAGCGGGACTGCGAGTGACCGAGGCGGCCGCGCGGCGGCGGCACGCGCGGGCGGGGCGTTGAGCGGGACAGACCGGCGGAGCGGACGGGACGCGCGAGGACCAGACGAGACACCATGAGCATGCTGACGACCGACCAACCAGGCGACCAGACGAACGGCCAGACGATCCCCGGCGGTGACGGCGCGGTGGCGACCGCGAACGGCGACGGCCAGGTGCTGGAGCGGGACGTGCAGCGGCGCGCGCTGCGCGAGCTGGTCGAGCTGTCCGAGCAGTGCGCGACCGACGAGGCGGCGGTCGAGCGGCGGTACGCCGAAGACTCGGCGAACGAGGCGGCGGACTTCGAGCGGAAGAACTGGGCCGCCGACCAGCGGGCCAAGCAGCACGAGGAGGCGGTCCGGGCGAAGTTCGACGAGCGGGTGGCGAAGATCGAGGCGCAGTTCAAGGCGGACACGGCCGCGATCCGCGAGGGGCACGAGCAGGACAAGCGGAAGGTGCAGGTCCAGTACGGGCCGACCGAGCAGAAGGTCAAGAAGCAGTACGACGAGGCCGTGTGGCTCGCGGACGCCGAGCTCGAGGCCCGCCAGAACCAGGTGCGGCTGGAGCAGAAGGGGGCGAACGACGGCCTGAAGGAGCACGGGGAGGAGGTCGACGACATCGAGGGGCGGGCGATCAACCTGCTCAAGACGTACCGGCACAAGCCGGGCGACCAGGACCCGTCGGCGATGGCCGACGACGAGGGGCAGAAGAAGGAGCCGGGCAACTACCCGGCGAAACGGGACGCGGCGATCCAGGAGCTGAACCGGCTCGAGGCGCTGTTCGCGCCGCGGCTGTTCGTCGGGATGCGGCCGTACGCGATCCTGCTCGTGCTGGTCGCGGTGGCGGCTGCGGCGACGTACTTTATGACGATGGACAAGGACGGGGACCCGACGCAGGACTACGTGGTCGTGTGCGGCGGGACGCTGGTCGCGGCGATCGCGATCGGGGTGGCGATGCGGGTGGTCGCCAAGGGCGGGATCCGCCGCGCCTGGACGCGGTGCAAGAAGCACCTGAACGAGGCGCGGGAGGCGGCGAAGGTCGACCACGAGGCGGCGCTGAAGGAGCTCGAGCAGCGGCTGGAGGCGTCGGAGCAGAAGCGGGCGAACGAGGTCGCGCAGCTGAAGACGAAGTTCAACCCGGTGCTGGCGAAGGTGCAGCAGCAGAAGAAGGCCGCGCTCGCCGCGCTCGAGCAGCAGAACGCGGTCAAGATGAAGAGCCACGACGAGAAGCGGGCGGCGCTGCGGCGGGACACCGACGCGTGGCTGGCGAAGCACGCGGCCGACGTGAAGCAGAAGCTGGCCGCCGAGCTCGAGGGCGTCAAGGCGAAGCACGTCGCGCGGGTGGCGGAGATCGAGCAGCAGTACGCCGCCGGCAAGGCCGAGCTCGAGCAGCGGTGGCGCGAGGGGCTGGCGCGGATCACCAAGGGGGTGGAGAGCAGCGGGGGGAACGGGCGGACGATCCACGACTGGGAGGGGACGAACTGGAACAAGTGGGCGGCCCCGCGGACGTTCAGCCCGGTCGTGCGGTTCGGCGAGTTCCAGGTCGACCTGAAGGTGATCACGGACCGCTACCCGCAGCGGCTGCCGCTGCCCGAGGCGTTCAGCGTGCCGGCGAACCTGGCGTTCCCGCAGCACTCGTCGCTGCTGATCCACACCGACCGCGAGGGGCGCGGCGACGCGATCGCGACGCTGCAGATGGTCATGGCCCGCCTGCTGACGACGCTGCCGCCGGGCCGGGTGAAGTTCACGATCATCGACCCGGTCGGGCTCGGGCAGAACTTCGCGGGGTTCATGCACCTGGCGGACCACGACGAGTCGTTGGTGGGCGGGCGGATCTGGACCGAGCGGGAGCAGATCGACCAGCGGCTGCTGAACCTGACCGAGCACATGGAGACGGTCATCCAGAAGTATTTGCGGAACGAGTACGAGACGATCGACCAGTACAACGAGCAGGCGGGCGAGCTCGCCGAGCCGTACCGGTACTTGGTGATCGCGGACTTCCCGGTCGCGTTCGAGGGGGACGCGTTCCGCCGGCTGGCGAGCATCGCGACCAGCGGCGCGCGGTGCGGCGTGTACATGCTGATGATCCGGGACACGCGGGTGCCGATGCCGCAGGGGTCGCACTTCGACGACCTCGAGGCGCACAGCGTGAACCTGGTGCGGGTGGACGGCAAGTACGTCTGGAAGGACGAGGTGTTCAAGAAGTTCCCGCTGACGCTGGACGCGGCCCCGAGCGAGGGGACGCTGACGGACATGATGGAGGTCGTCGGCCGGGAGGCGAAGACGGCCGCCCGCGTCGAGGTGCCGTTCTGGCAGATCGCGCCGCGGGAGGAGAAGGAGTTCTGGACGAGGACGGCGAAGAAGGTGCTCGACGTGCCGGTCGGCCGGCTGGGCGCGACGAAGGTGCAGAGCCTGAAGATGGGCATCGGCGTGGCGCAGCACGCGCTGGTCGCCGGCAAGACCGGTTCGGGTAAGTCGACGCTGCTCCACGCGCTGGTGACGAACATCGCGATGTGGTACCGCCCGGACGAGTGCGAGCTGTACCTGATCGACTTCAAGAAGGGCGTCGAGTTCAAGACGTACGCGGCGAACGAGCTGCCGCACGCCCGCGCGATCGCGGTCGAGTCGGACCGCGAGTTCGGGCTGTCGGTGCTCCAGCGGCTCGACGCGGAGCTGACCCGCCGCGGCGAGATCTTCCGTAAGCTCGGCGTGCAGAACTTGACCGACTACCGGGACGCGCCGAACACGCCGCCGATGCCGCGGACGCTGCTGATCATCGACGAGTTCCAGGAGTTCTTCAGCGAGGACGACAAGCTCGCGCAGGACGCCGCGCTGCTGATCGACCGCATCGTCCGTCAAGGCCGTGCGTTCGGCATCCACGTGTTCCTCGGGTCGCAGACGATCGGCGGCGCGGGCGGCCTGGGCCGGGCGACGCTCGGGCAGATGGCGATCCGGATCGCGCTGATGACGAGCGAGGCCGACTCGCAGCTGATCCTCGGCGACGGCAACAGCGCGGCCCGGCTGCTGAACCGCCCGGGCGAGGCGATCTACAACGACGCCGGCGGCCTGGTCGAGGCGAACAGCCCGTTCCAGGTCGCGTGGCTGCCGGACGAGCAGCGGGACGGGTTCCTCAAGGCGGTGCTGGAGAAGACGAAGCGCGAGAACGCGTTCTACGGTGAGCCGGCGGTCGTGTTCGAGGGGAACGCGCCTGCGGACTTCACGAAGAACCGCCTGCTGCTCAAGCTGCTCGACCAGCGGCCGGCGCGGGCGCCGCTCGCCCCGGTGGCGTGGATGGGCGAGCCGGTCGCGATCAAGGACCCGAGCGGCACGGTCATGCGGCGGCAGAGCGGGTCGAACTGCCTGATCGTCGGGCAGGCCGACGAGCAGGCGATGGCGATCATGGTCGCCCAGATGATCTCGCTGTCGGCCCAGCACCCGAAGGGGACCGCGACGTTCTACGTGTTGGACGGCACGCCGGCCGACAGCCCGCTCGCCGGCACGTTCGAGCGGCTGAAGGGCGTGCTGCCGCACGAGATGAAGCTGGTCGACTACAAGGCCGTCGAGGCGGCGATGACGGAGCTCGACGAGGAGCGCACCCGCCGGGCCGCGCTCGACGCGCCCGAGCCGTCGAACGTGTACATCTTCATCTACGGCCTGCAGCGGTACCGCCAGCTCCGCAAGTCGGAGGACTCGAGCTTCAGCTTCGGCGGGGGCGACGAGGAGAAGAAGCCGCAGCCGGACAAGCAGTTCGACGCGATGCTCCGCGAGGGCCCGAACGTCGGCATGCACGTGTTCACGTGGTGCGACACGCCGGCGAGCGTCGAGCGGACGTTCGAGCGCGGGACGATGCGGGAGTTCGACAACCGCGTGCTGTTCCAGATGTCGGCGAACGACTCGAGCAACCTGATCGACTCGCCGGCGGCGAACAAGCTGGGCATGTTCCGGGCCCTGGTGTTCAGCGAGGAACAGGGCGTGATGGAGAAGTTCCGCCCGTACGGCCTGGGCGACAAGGCGTGGTGGGACTTCCTGCGACAGAAGTTCTCCGCGGCCACCTGACCCCCCAGGACGGTTATTTGCAGCCTACCCGGAGCGGCACGCGCGATCGCGCGTGCCGCTGTCATTCGGGGCGTTCCGTGCCGCTCATCCTGATCACGTTCCGGTGGCCGGCCTGACCGGTCTGCGCCGCCGGCGGCGACGCGATGCGAGCGCGGCGCGTTTGGGCGGGCCGCGCCGCGACGGTAGGATGACGCCCGTGAACCTCCGGCCCCCCCTGCCGTCGCTCTGCCTGCTCGCCGCGCTCGTCGTCGTCGTCGCCGCCATCGCGGCGTCGCCCGCGCGGGCCCACCCGGTCGTCGACAACGCGCTGGACGTCGTGATCCACCCCGACCGCGTCGCCGTGACCGCGCGGGTGGCCGACGAGCAGGTGCGGCTGGTCGAGGGGGAGCGCGCCGGCCCCCAGCGATACCGCGCCCACGCCGCGTACGTCCTGCGGAACCTGCGGATCGACGCCGACGGCGAATCCCTGACCGGCACGGGGTCGCTCGAGTCGGCGCCCGCCGGCGCCCCGGCGACCGCGCCCGCACCGGCGCCCGCCGCGACGCACCCGTCCCACGCGACGACCGCCCCGGCGGCGACCCCAATGCCGACCGTGTTCGCCGTCTACCGCCTGGAGTACCCGCTCCGCAAGCCGCCCGCGGTGGTTCGGCTGGGCCAGGACTTCCTCCAGGAGTTCCCCGACTGGACGGCGACGTTCGCGGTCAAGATCCGCCAGAGCGACCAGCCGGCCTGGCAGACCGGACTCCTGACCCGGTTCCGGTCGGCGGAGTTCGGCTGCGAGTGGCCGCGCGACGCCGCCGGCGGCGTCGTCGCCACGACCGCGCCCGCCGTCGAGACGACCGCCGTTGACGTCCCACCCGGCCGGACGTTTCGCGAGTACGCCGCCCACGGCGTCATGCACATCCTGACCGGCTACGACCACCTGCTGTTCGTCGCCGCCCTGGTGCTCGCCGCGGCGTCGCTCTGGGACCTGGTCAAGATCGTGACGGCGTTCACCGTCGCCCACACGCTGACGCTCGCCCTGTCGGTCCCCGGCTGGGTGACCCTTCCCGATCGCGTCGTCGAGCCGGTGATCGCCGCGAGCATCGTCGTGGTGGCGGCGCAGAACGTGCTCCGACCCCGCTCGACCCGGGGCTGGGCCCGGCTGGCGACGGCGTTCGCGTTCGGCCTGTTCCACGGCCTCGGCTACGCCGGCGGCATGCGCGACGCGATGGCCGACCTCCCGGCGGCGGCGTTCGGGGCGGCGCTGGCCGGGTTCGGCGTCGGCGTCGAGCTCGGGCACCAAGTCGTGGTGATCCCGCTGTTCGCGCTGCTGGTCGCCGTGCGGCGGTGGGGGTCGGACGCGCTGGCCGCGGCCCGGCGGTACGGGTCGGCGGCGATCTCGGTCGCCGGGGTCGTGTTCCTCGTCAAGGTCGTCAGCGAGTTCTACTGAGGCCCGTCGAGCCGCATCGCGTAGTGGATCTGGCGGGCGACTTCCCGGAACCCCAGCGACGGGTAGAGCGCCTGGCCGACCGGGTTCTGTTCGAGCGTCTCGATCTTCGCGACCTGCATGCCCCGCCGGCGGAAGAACTCGAGCGCGTGCAGGAGCAGGGCCCGGCCGAGCCCCTTCCCTTGATGGGCCGGGTCCACGGCGAGGTTCGGGATCCAGCCGATCCGGCTGACTGGGTTCAGCCGCGTCGTGACGTAGCCGACGGGGGCGCCGGCCTGGGGGTCTTCGGCGACGAACACGCCGTCCGGCTGCAGGCGGCAGTCGTCGGCGATCGCCTGAACCTTCCGCCCCTGCCACCCCCCCTCCCCGAACGCGCCGAACTGCTGCTCCATGTTGCGGTCGACCGAGACCGGGCCGAACGTGGCCGCCGTGATCTCCTGCAGCCGCGCCAGGTCCTCGGGGCGGTACGGGCGGATCAGGACGGGCAACGTGGAATCGGCCATGGTTGATCCGCGGGTTCGGTTCGTGGCCCCTCGCTGAGAACAACCACCGGTTAATCGTTCCCGAGTTCCCGGATCCGAAGGTTGCGGAACTTCACCCACCCGGCGTGCCCCTCCGCGCCGTACGTCTGGAACGCGATCGAGCCGGGCTGGAGGAACTTGGGGTCTGGGCTGGGGTCGGTGAAGTCGACGACCTTCTGGCGGTTCAGGTGGACCACGATGTGCGGGCCGTCGGCGAGGATGCGTAGCGAGTTCCAGTCGAGCGGCTTGCGGATCTGGTCCTTCTCGTCCCCCTTGGCGAGCCACTTGTCGGTGAACAGGCCGCCGGCATACTCCTCGGCGGCGCCGCGGCCGATGTTGACCTGGTAGCCCGTGCGTCCCTTGGCGGCCGGGTCGTTGCGGAGGTAGACGCCCGAGTTGTACTTGCCGTGCTCGTCGATCATGTACTCGAGTTCGAGCTCGAAGTTCTGGTAGGGGCGCGTAGTGGCGAGGAGGCCGGAGCGCTTGGGGTCCCCGTCCTGCCCGCCGACGATGATGCCGGAGGAGCCCGGCGGGTGCTCGACGCGCCAGGCGGCGGTGCCCGTGGCCTTCCAACCGGTCAGGTCGACGCCGTTGAACAGCGGCCGCCACGTGTCCGGCGGCGCCTCGACGGGTTGCGTCGCAACGGGCGGGCGTGCGGCACAGCCGAGGAGCGTGACGGAGAAGGCGACCACGGTCAGCGCGAGGGGGTTCATCCCGGGGAGTGTCGATCCTCCCCCGCCGGCGGTCAATGGGTGGTACGATGGGCCCCGCGGGGTGCGCGGCATGAAGATCCTTCGGACGACGGCGCGGCGGGTCGGGCGGGTGGCCAGTCACCTCGCGCTGTTGGCGGCGGTGGCGGTGGGGGCGGCTTGGGCGGGCAGTTACACGCACCCGTTCCGCGTCCAGCGGACGTACGCCGTCGGGCCGACGACGTGGACGACCGGCACGCTGCTGCTGGCGTCGGTCCGCGGGGGCTTTTGGTCGATGCGGCTGGAGACCAAGCCGTCCGAACCGATCTGGCCCGGCTTCAGGCCGCGGCCGCCCGGACCGTGGACGGTCGCGGACGCGCCGGACGGCGGGTGGGTCGAGCGGCTGCCGCGCGACTTGGCCGGGGAGGGGACGCTCGGGTTTCACGCGCACCGGCGGCGGCGCGAGTTCGCCGTACGAACGCCCACCGGGCGACAAGTGACAGCGGTCGAGGAGCACCGGGTTCACCGCGTCTCGTACGTCGGGATCCTCTCTGCGCTGCTGGTGTGGCCGGCAGCCCTGGGCATCGCGGGTGGGTTGAAGGCCGTCCGAGAACGGCAACGCCGCCGCGGCCCCAGCCGCCCGGCTACCGACGACGCGACGGCAGGCGGGTTCGGGCGGCGGTTCGGGGAATTCACCGCCCTCGCTTGCCTGTTGCTGGCCGGGGTGGGGGCGTGGCAGTGGGTCCGCGGCGTACGGGCGACGACGCTGATCGCGCGGGAGGACGTGCAGTACGACGCCGGCGGCCGGTACTCGCTCCGCGGGCCGCCGTCGCCGCCCGGGCGGGTGACGCGGTCGCTGGAGGTCAACGCGGTCGGGTGGGAACTCGCGCGGGTGACGGAGAACGGCGGACCGACGGCCACGCCGGCGGGCGGACCGTTCCCCCGCGAGGTGTCGCGGCGGTTGTTGGTGGAGACGACCGGCCCGGGGGCGAAGTGGCTGGACGACTTCGGGCCCGGCGCGCGGCGGTTCCTGGGGTTTGGGTTCGGCCGTGAGCGACCGGTGCCGACGTCGGCAGTGACGCCCGGGACGTCCGGGGCGGGCGCCACGTGGGAAGACGTGATCGAAGCGGAGGAGCGGCGGGTCCAGCTCGGGCTGCCGCCGCCCCCACCCCCGCCGCGGGTGCGGGACGGGTGGGTTGTGCGCGTGCCTCACTGGGCGGTGGTGGCGGGGTTCGGGGCGGTGCCGGTCGGGTACGCCGTCGCGCGGCTGCGGGCGTACCGCGGCCGGCGGCGGCCGGGGTCGTGCGCGGGGTGCGGGTACGACTTGCGGGCGACGCCGGACCGGTGCCCTGAGTGCGGGCTGGCGGTGGCGGTCGAGGCTTCTTAATCGGGAACTGGTGTGCGTCCTTCTCGCCCCCGGGCTGGGCAGATCGGGCGGCGAACGGGCCGTCGTGGCGGCCTTGAGAAAGGGAGGACGCGGGTCGGCAGGGGCGGGAAGTGCGCGAGTCAGTCGACCGGCACACTGGCGGTCGCCTGCTGCTTGGACGCCGGCGCCGTCGTCGGCACGGCCGCCGGCTTCGGGGCGGGGGCGGCAGCGATCGGGAGGGCCGCCGCGGGCGGCTCGAGGTACACCGGGCCCCACGTGTTCGGGCGGAGCTGGGTCAGCACGTCCTTGGGAGCGCTCCAGAAGTAGTCCAGCGCGTGCTGGAAGTTCCGGAAGTGGATGTTGAACGCCAGCGCGTTCTGCTTCGTCGGGTCGAACCCCTTCAGCGCGGCGGCCGGGATGAACAGTTCGACCACGTACCGGTCCGGGAAAATCCGCGTGACGTGCCTGACCTCGGGGTGCGGGATCAGGCTTTCCTTCAGGCCGTCGCCGTCGCGCTTGAATTGGCCGACCGTGCCGGCGACGCCGTCCTCGCCCGGGAAGCTGTTGGGCACGAAGAAGAACTGGTGGGCGTGCGGGTCGTAGGCGTACTGGTCGTTGCCGACCGGCTTGGTCGAGACCCAGAACTCGAAGTTGTCGCGCGTCCACCACCAGCCCTTGGCGGGGGCGCCGACGATGTCGTTGTCGAAGACCTCCGCGCCCAGGTAGAGGCCGTCCTCGCGCCAGCCCAGGTAGACGTTGGGCAGCGGGACCTTCGAGCGCTCGAGGCCGACGGTCGGCGAGTGGCGGATTCCTTGGAGGCGGGCCTCCTTGGGCCAGTCGCCGAGGTGGCCGTTCAGGCGGACCGGGCGGGCGAGGTACGGAACGCGGGCGACCGGCTTGTCCGCGAAGGACTCCCGCCAGACGTCGTGGCCCGGGTCGGTCGCCGACTTCTCGTGCAGCCCGTTGAGTTGCGGCGCGGTCTGGCGGATCGCCTGGACGAGCGCGTCGTAGGGGTGGTCGTCGATGTCGACGATGCCGAAGTTCGCATCCTCGCCGTCGTTGGCGCGGCCGCTGGGCGGCTCGTCGTTCCACTGGAACCAGTCGGCGCCGACCACGTAGGGGACGCGGGCGAGGCGGGTGGTCATCAGGCGGTACGCGTCGGCGCGGGCCTGCTGGTCGAGCACCTGGGCGCTGAAGCCGACCGTGTTGCGGTTGCCGCTGCGGCCGTCGAGCGAGTGGAACGAGTACTCCGACAGCATGATCGGCTGGCCGCTGGTCTCGTACATCATGCGGAACATGTCGGCGTCGAGCTTGGCGTCGCCGGGGTAGTAGTTGATCGAGACGACGTCGGTGTACCCGCGGCTGGCGCGGACGACCTCGCGCATCGCCCACCCCTTGAAGCGGACGCCGAGGATCAGGTGGTTCTGGTCGTACTTGTGGATCAGCGTCGTCGTCAAGCGGAAGTAGTCTTCGGCCAGGTGGCTGAGCCAGGCACTGAACAAGCGGGCGTAGGCGGGCTGAGGGGCCTTGGGCAACTCGCGCCAGGCGTCGAGGTCCTTCCAGTCGCCGACCTTCGTCTTCCAGTCGTCGTTGAACTTCTCGGGGGTGGTCCAGACGGACTGGATCACGCGAACGACCTCGGCGCGGTTCGGGTCGTTGGCCGGGAGGTGGTCGAAGTACACGCCGGGGCCGCTGCCCGCGTCGCCCCATTCGAGTTCGTTGTCGATGAAGTAGCCGACGAGGTTCTTGTTGTCCTTTAGCGGCTCGACCTGCGACTTGATCGCCTGGTCGGCGATGGCGGCGAACTCGGGGGAGTAGAACCGGCGGGCCGGGCCGTGCATCCACGCCCAGACGTTCAGGTCGCGCGTGATCGGGACGTCGTGCTTGTGGAAGACCGGGTGGGACCAGGCGCCCAGCCCCTTGAAGCCGGCGTCGAGGACGCGGGTGAGCGTCTTGGCGGCCCAGGCGTCGAGGTTGCCGTTGTGAGACATGCCGCCGTCGTAGTCGGCGGAGATGTACGCCGGGCCGTCCTTGTCGCGGGCGGACTGGAACGGTTGGACGGTGGTGACGGTGTTCAGGAACTCCGGCCGGTTATCGGGGGAAACGAACCACCAGACACCGGTGTGAGTCTGCGCTACCCGCCAGAACCCTTCCTGGCCGCGGACGGTCTTGTACGGGGACGACGGTTGGGTGGTTGCGGGGGCGGCAGGCTTCGTGGTGCTGGCGGGCGCGGCAGGAACTGCCGCCGTGTTTGCCGCGGTCTCTGCCGGGGTAAGGGTCGCGTCAGCGGCGCGGGCATACTCGCCGGTGCCGCTGACGTGCGGGTGCACGCACACGACGGTGACGAGGATCAGCAGAGAAAGGATGGCCGCGTGACGCATGAGACTCCTTCGTCGGGTGGTCAGTGACCGTGCTGCGGTCTCCGACCGCGCCCCGGAGGGGCGTAGCAGACTCAACAAACGTCTGCCTGACGCCAATTGGATGCCGACAAACCGATCGCGGCCAGTGGCCGGAACAGGGCTGATCTCTTTAAGCCCTGCCGGAATATGCGGATGCGGAAGAGAAACGGATTTGTTCCCGTGCCTTACCTTCTCCCGCACCATCCCGCGCAAACCGAGTCGGCGTACCCGTTCGCTCCCAGGGGATACCTTAGGTGTATCGGAAAAGGTCTCTAGCGGACTTAGGCAAAAGGATGGAAAAGCCGGCAGGGACGTTAAAGTCCGCGGCGGATGGAGCTTGTGAAGGGATTCACGAGCGTCGTAGGTGATTTTTGGGACGCTGTGGTGGGGTGTCGACCTATTGGTTTGGGTCCACACCAGTCTTACGGATGAGGGTGTGGGGGGTTCTCGGATAAGACTGGCTGGGGTCGGTTTTCTGAAGGCTTGGTGGATCGTTCGTCGAAGGAGTTGCTTGACGAGGTTTGTCCGAACGCTAGATTATTGCCCCTCTTCCCGCGCGCGGGGGCGGCGCGCGGGGCGGCGATCGAGCTGGAAAGCATGGATGTGCGTCAAACCTTAGGGTGTGGGTGACGTATTTCATGTTGCGGAACAGCGAAACCCCCACCCGCGTGACTGAGACACGACGGGGACAGGAACAGGAGTCACGATGAAGATCGAGCCGAATTAGACGGCTCATGCTGACCGAAGCCCTGCATGGTCAGTATGAGCGACCGTGCAGCGGGAGGACCCGGACGGCGAGGCGCAACGCCCGTCATCCGGCGGCTCCCGCAGAGCTTCCGAAGTATTCATCGGAGCCCCCTTCTCGCAGGGGCCCGCATACCGCGGGTCATCCCTTCAACCGGAACAACTCAGGCGACGTCGGACGTCCGCGGTTCGTTGAACCGCGGCTGTAGCAGCAGCTAGCAAGGAAGACCAGCATCATGGCACGCGACTTATCCAAGATTCGGAACATCGGCATTGCGGCCCACATCGACGCGGGGAAGACGACGGTCTCGGAGCGCGTCCTCTACTACACGGGGAAGATCCACAAGATGGGCGAGGTGCACGAGGGCACCGCGACCATGGACTTCGACGAGGAAGAGCAGAAGCGCGGGATCACGATCAACTCGGCGGCGACGACCTGCCCGTGGAAGGGGTGGGACGGTGAGATCTACACGATCAACCTGATCGACACGCCGGGCCACGTGGACTTCACGGCCGAGGTCGAGCGGTCGATGCGGGTGCTGGACGGGGCGGTCGCGGTGTTCGACGGCAAGGAGGGCGTCGAGGCGCAGTCGGAGACGGTCTGGCGGCAGGCGACGAAGTACAACGTGCCGCGCGTGTGCTTCATCAACAAGATGGACAAGATCGGGGCGGACTTCGAGTTCAGCTTCAACTCGATCATCGAGCGCCTCGGGGCGCCGGCGGTCGCGGTGCAGATCCCGATCGGTCAGGCCGCGACGTTCCAGGGGATGATCGACCTGATCCGCGGGATCGCGATCTACTACAACCTGAAGGACGACAAGGACAAGGGCAAGACGCAGATCGAGAAGCCGGTGCCGCCGGAGGAGATGGAGCGCTACCAGAAGTGGCGGTCGGTCCTCGTCGAGAAGGCGGCCGAGCTGGACGACGCGCTGACGGAGAAGTTCCTGAACGGCGAGGAGCTGACCGAGGCGGAGATCCGCGGCGCGCTGCGGAAGGGGACGATCGCGTTCAAGTGTCACCCGGTGTTCTGCGGGTCGGCGCTGAAGTACGTGGGCGTGCAGCGGCTGTTGAACGGCGTGGTGGACTACCTGCCGTCGCCGCTCGACCTGCCGCCGATCCACGGGCACGACCTGAAGGACCCGGAGAAGATGCTCGAGCGCAAGAGCGACTCGAACGAGCCGTTCAGCGGGCTGGCGTTCAAGATCGTGACGGACCAGCACGGGACGCTGACGTACGTCCGCGTGTACAGCGGCCGGCTGAACAAGGGCGACCGCGTGCTGAACGTGAACCGGAGCTCGCGCGAGAACGTCAGCCGGATGTTCCAGATGCACGCGGCGGACCGGATCCCGCTGGACGTGGCCGAGGCGGGCGACATCGTGGCGGTGATCGGGATCAAGGACGCGTTCACGGGCGACACGCTGTGCGACCCGGAGAAGCCGATCCTGCTCGAGAAGCCGACGTTCCCCGAGCCGGTCATCAGCATGTCGATCGAGCCGAAGACGGCGGCCGACAAGCAGAAGCTGGGCGAGGCGCTGACGACGTTGCGGCGCGAGGACCCGACGTTCCAGGCGAAGTACGACGAGGAGACCGGGCAGACGATCATCGCCGGGATGGGCGAGCTGCACCTGGAGATCCTGCGGATGCGGCTGACGCGCGACCACAAGGTGGACGTGCTCGTCGGCAAGCCGAAGGTCGCGTACAAGGAGACGATCACGAAGGCGGTCAGCAACGTCCGCGGCAAGCACGTGAAGCAGTCGGGCGGCCGCGGTCAGTTCGGCGACTGCACGATCAGCCTCGAGCCGTTCGACGGGACCGGGCCGGACGGGCAGCCGCTGCCGGCGGAGGACCTGAAGGACCTCGGCTGGAAAGACAGCTTCGCGTTCGAGAACAAGGTGTTCGGCGGGTCGATCCCGAAGGAGTACATCCCGAGCGTCGAGTACGGCGCGCGGATGGCCTCGAAGACGGGCGTGCTGGCGAACTACCCGATGATCAACGTGAAGGTGACGCTGACGGACGGGTCTTACCACCCGGTCGACAGCTCGCAGATCGCGTTCGAACTGGCCGGGCAGATCGCGTTCAAGGACGCGTGCGCCCAAGCCGGGATGACGCTGCTCGAGCCGATCATGAAGGTGGTCGTGACGACGCCGGAGGAGTTCGTCGGGAACGTGACGGGCGACCTGAACCGCCGCCGCGGGCTGATCGTGAACAGCGAGCAGCGCGGGAACACGCGGGTGGTCGAGGCCGAGGTTCCGCTCTCGGAGATGTTCGGCTACACGACGGAACTGCGGTCGATGTCGACCGGCCGCGCGAGCTCGGTGATGGAGCCGCTGAAGTACGCCCCGGTTCCGATGGGCGTGCAGAAGCAGATCCTCGAAGAGAACAAGTGATCCTTGTGAGTCTTCGGCGGAGACCGACCCCATAGAGTTTGCCACCATGCCAGAGGCCCGGACGGCGATCAGCCGTCCGGGTTCTTTTTTGCGTGTGGGTTGCTTGTGCCAAGGCGCGAATGAGGAGACGGTGGGCTCACCCCGTCGGCTGACCGACCCGCACCAGCACTTTTCCCATGGGCCCCGCCCGCAGGCGCTCGAACGCCTCGCGGATCCGACCGAACTCCCAAACCGAATCCACGATCGGCCGCGCCCCCGCGCCCCGCAACGTCTCCAGCACCTTCCCCCACGCCTCGCGCGATTCCGCGGCCGTGTAGGCGCCGACCGCGATGCCGCCGACGCGGAGTCGCCGGAAGAACAGGCTGGGCGTGTTGAACTTGGGCACGGGGCCGGCGAGCGCGCCGACGCAGCTCACCCGCCCGTGCTCGCCCAGCGTGTCCAACACCTCGGAGAAGTGCGGTCCGCCGACGTTGTCGATGGCGAGGTCGACCCGCCGACCGCCGAAGCCGTCGCGCACGCGCCGCCGCCACTGCGTGTCGTTCGGGTCGACGACGAGGTCGGCCCCGAGGTCGCGGAGCGTCCGCCCCTTCCGCTCGTCCCGCGACATCGCGACGACCACGTGGCCCATGGCCTTGGCCAGTTGCACGCTCGCCACCCCGACGCCACCGGACGCGCCCGTGACGAGCACCACCGCGGCGGGCGGCAGATCGCCCCACGCGGTCAGCGCCTGCCACGCGGTCAGGTAGACGAGCGGCGCCGCGGCTGCCTGCTCGGCCGACCAGTCCGACGGCGGCGGCACCAGCGACTCGACGGGGATCGCGACGAGCTCCGCCAGCGTCCCCGGCCGCGACACGCCGACCTCGCTGCGCAGGAGCAACCGCCGCTCGCCGACCCGGACGCCCTCAACGCCTTCGCCGACGGTCACGACCGTCCCCACCGCGTCCCGCCCGAGCACGTGCGGCATCGCGGGCTTTGCCGGGTATTGCCCCTCGGCCAAGTAGCGGTCGGCCGGGTTCAGGGCCGCGAGTTCTATCCGTAACACCGCCTCACCGGGCCCGGGCGCCGGCTCCGGGACGTCCGCCGCCAGCCGCAGGTTGTCCAGCGATCCGATCCGATCGAGCAGCCAGGCGTTCATCGGCGATCCCGTCTAGTCCTTGCCCCAGCAACCGCGGGCCCACGACTTTTCAGCGTCATCGGCCGTCGTCGTCCTGCTCGGGCCGCCCCTCGCGCGCCCGCGCCGCCTTGGTCTTGCCTGAGACGTTCCGGCGCGTCGCCGGCTTGGTCGTCGGCTCCCGCGACGAGGCCCCGCCCGGGTCGGCGGAAATCCGCTGCTCGCCCACGGTCGCTCCGCCGCCGCCGCCGCCGCCGCCGCCGCCTTCGCGGGCGGGCGGCTCGTTCGAGATCCGCTCGTCACCGAGGTCGCGCCTGGCGCCTCCGCCCCCGTCGCGCCGGCTGCGGACGTCCGGCTCGTCGCGCATGTCGGGCCGGTTCCGTCCGTCTCGCTCGCGATCGCGTTCGGCGGCGCCGCCGCCGCCGCCGAGCAGCCCCCCGGCGACGTCTGCCAAGTCTCGGATCGGGTCCTCCGCGCGCCGCTCGGGGCTGACGCTCCGGTCGCTGCGCGGCTCCCGCCGGTCGTCCTCCCGCGGCCGGGGCGCGCGGCCGTCGCGGCCGATCGGCTCGTCCCCGCTCGGGCGCTCCCGTTCCGGCTCCTTCTTCCCGCCGCCACCGAGCCCTGGGATCAGTCCCTCGACGCCCTTGAGGAGATCCTCCGGCCGGCTGCCACCGCCCAAGCCGGGTACGAGGGACTTGGTGACCGCCGCCACCAGATCGACCTTCGGGGCGTCGAACGACCCGGAGACCGGCACGTTCAAGATCGCCGGGATCAGGCGCTGGTTGTTCCGCAAGATCGGCAGGTCCGCCAGGAGTTCCTTCGCGATCCCGGTGTTGAAGTTCAGGATTCGGCGGTCGTGCAAGTTGACGGCGCCGTTCCACGCCATCATCGTCCTGCCTTCGCGGTCGACGATCGGGATGTCGGACTTGACCACGCCGTTCTCGACGACGATCGCCCCTCGGCGGACCTCGCCCGACAGCCGGCTGGTCTTCAGCAGCAGCGGGAGGAAGGGCGCCTCGAGTTCCATCTCCGAGATCGCGAGCACGAACTCCGCCCGCCCGGGCGCGTCCGTCGGCCGCCGATCGCTCGAGCGCGGGGCGGGAGCCGCCTCCCGCTCCTTCGCCGCCGTGAACCACTGCAGCGGCACGTCGCGGCACTCGACGCTGGTCAGCGTGACCCGCCCGCGCGCGTCCTTGGCTCCGCTGAACCCGGGGTTGACGTAGTTGCCGATCGTGGACGACGAGATCACGGGGTTGAAGGCGACGTCCTTCAGCAGCACCTTGTTCTTGTCGGGGATCGTGACCCACGGCGCGATCGCGCCGTCGGCGTCGGTGTGCCGCAGGTTGACCTGCACGCCGCCGACGTCGACCTTGCCGTCGTTGCACAGGAACGGCTCGGGGTACCGCTGCCCCTTCGGCTTGGTCGCGTCTTGCACGTAGAGGATGCCGTCCTCGAGCGACACCGGGAGGTCGGCGCTGCGGACGTCGAACCCGCTGTAGCGCACGCGCTCGAACGCCAGCCCGCCGTACGCCTTCAGCGACCGCAGCGACTGCGCCGTGTTCAGCACGACCCGCTGCCCGCGGCGGTTCGTCCCGGTGACCGGGAAGCTCCCCTCGACGCGGAACGTCCGCTCCATCACGCCGGCCAACTCGAGGTCGGCCAGGGACTTCTGCGTGTCCGGCGCGAGCGACGGCCTGACGATCGCCCAGAACTTCGGCCAGTCGATCCGCAGCTTCGCCGACAGCTTGTCCGCGACGCGCCGCTGGTCGGCCCAGTCAATCAGTTGCCCGTTCGACAGCGAGACCGCGAGCGCCCCGGTCTTCTCCATGTTCAGGCCGAGCTCGCGGATCGTCAGCGTGTTCGACTTCGTGTCGGCCGAGACGTCGTTCGTCAGCGAGACCAGGTCTTCCTCGAAGATGGCCTCGCGGTGATTCTGCGGGTTGAACGCCTTGAACTTCGACGCCTTCAGCGAGCCGACCAGGTGCGTCAGGCTCCCGTGCGTGCCGACCTGCTGCGACAGCACGTAGTACCCGGTGTAGGGGTACTTGCTCCCCGGCTTGACCGCCTGCGCCATCTCGACCGCCCGCAGCAGCGCCGCCAGCGACCCCTCGAGCTTGACCGCGCCGTCCACGCTCGGCGAGGCGGCGGACAGGTTGGTCACCACGATCGGCTTGACCGTCGTCAGGTTGCCGACGTCGAGGTCGCCTGAGACGTCGGTGATCTGCAGCCGCTTGATGGATGCCAGCGCCGAGGGCGCGGTCGTCGTAGGGCTGCTGCTCGCCGCCTCGGCCGACTCCACCTGCCCCTTCAGGTTCAGGCTGATCTTCTTGTCCTTGGACTGGTACTCACCCACGCCGCGGCGGGCGGCGAGGTTGTCAATGTCGACCTTGCCGTCGAAGTCCATCACCGGCCCGTTCCGCGCGATCGTCGACACCAGTGCCAGCCGCCCGCCGACGATCTTGATCGGCGGCAGCGGCTTCTCGACCTCCCCTTCCACCTCCGCGGGCACCGCGGCCGTCGGCTGCGGCGGCACGCGCTCCGCCGCCGGTCGCGCCTCACCGGAGATGCGCTCGTCGCCGGAGATCCGCTCGTCCCCTGTCAGCCGCCGCTCCGTCGCCTGCGCCACCGCAACTCGCGGCTCGTCCGCCCCGGCCGCGTCGGCGACCCCCGCCGGTGGGCCGGCCGGCGCCAGGCTGTCCAGGATCGCCTGCAGCACCTCCATCCGCTCCGCCGTCACCGTAATCTTTGCGGCCCGGAGCACGTCGATCGGTGTGTTGTTCACCTTCCGCCCGCCCGCGTCCGTCCGGGCGATGAGCAGCCGCGCGTCCGTCAGGGCCGCGTTCACCACCTTGCTCTTCACGTCCAGGCTCGCTTGGACTTCCTTTGTCAGATCGTCCGGCAGCACGCCCCGCAGCGCGATCACCAGCTTGTCGTCGATCGGCTCCTTCGCCGTCTTCACCGACACGTCGGCCGTGAAGTCGCCCGCCAACGTCGTCCCCGCCTGCGGCCCGCCGGCCGTGAACGTCAGCGAACCGTTCAACAGCCCCTTCGTCAGCTCCGCGACCGCCGCGTCCTTCGCCGCCGCCGCCTCGCCCCCCTCCGCCGAGGGCGGCCCGAACGCCTTCGCCAAATCGCCCAACCGCTTGAAGTCCGCGAACACCGTCACGCCGCCGACGCCGGTCAGCTTCTTCGTCGCCTGCGCCAGCGAGACCTTCAGCGCCCCCTCCTTCTTCGCCAGCTCCAACAGCTTCGGCGCGGCGAGCTTCAGCGCCGTCACGTCCGCCCCGAGCTGCTCGTCCGACAGGTTCACGACCCCCGCGATCACAGCCTCCAGCGACTGCCCGCGCAGCACGACCGGCGCCTTCGGGTCCGCGGCGCCGCGCGCGTTCAGCTCGGCCATCTTCAGCGTGAACGGCCGCTCGTTCGACAGCAGGAGATTCTTGCCGTCATACGACCCCGCCGCCGACGCCGTGACCTGCCCCGACTCGAAGTAGTTCAGCGCCGGCACGATCGCCGCGAACTCCTCCCGCGCCTTCGCGAGACCGGCACTGAGCGTGAACTCGAACTGCTTCGACGCGTACGTCTTCAGGTCCACGTCCCCCTTCGCCAGCACGTCCACCGTCGGCTGCCGCGGGTTGTTGCTCTTGAGCGCGAGCACGCCGCCGGTCAGCAGCACCGGGCTGTTGTCCTTCAGGAACACGTTCCCGCTCGCGGAGAGGTCGAGCCACGGCTGGACGATCCGCGGGAGCGTCCCCAGCCCCTCGACCGCGAGCTGCGTCACCGTGAAGTGCGCGTTGGCGACGACCGGCGCGTCCGCCTTCGACGGGTCGCCCGCCGTCCCCGCCTTGAGCTGCCACTTCCCGGCCAACTTCAGCGTCCCGAGGTCGACGAACTGCTTCAGTTGCTGGTGCAGCTTGTCGAAGTCGCCGCTGCCGTTCAGATCGAACTTCGCGAGCGTCCCGCCCTTGCCGGTGCCGCCGTTGATCTGAGCGAACCCGCTGGTCAGCACGACCGCGACGTCGCGCAACTGCATGATGTCGAACGGCGCCTCGGCGCTCGGCGGCAGGTACGTGGCGTCCACCGTACTCGTGACCGGGTCGAGCGCGACGCGGTTGCCCTTGTTGCTCCCGGCCACGTCCGCCGTGTGGAACTGCGTCTTGGTCACCACGCGGTCCGCGAACAGCCACGCGTCCACCTGCGCGAACAGCCGCGCGGTCTCCACCTTGACGTCCGCCGACAGCCCCAGCGTGTTCCGCATCATCCCCAGCAGCGTCGCGAGCTTCTTCGGGTCGTTGAAGTCGGCGACCAGCGTCACGTGCCCCTCGCGGCCCGGCGGCTGTCGGCTCGCCAGCCGCTGCAGGGCCTCCTGCGCCACGTCCGCCGTCAGCGCGACAGAGCCGAAATCCGTCACGACGCCGACGCCCGGCACCTTCAGCACGCCCGCGTCCTTCGTCGACATCACCCGCGTGACGTTGATCGGGATCGTCAGGTTCGATTTGAACTCGTCCCCCTTCAGCGCCTCCCCCTTTGCGACGAAGTTCGCGACCTTGATCTCGCCGTTGGCCGAGGCGTTGGCGAGGCCCTGCACGTTGACGGCCAGCGCGCCGTTGGCGATCCCCGCCGTCTGCACCTTGACCTGTGCGGCTGCGAGGAGCGGGTTGAGTGCGGAGAAGTCGACGTCCGCCAGCGTCAGCTGCTGCTTGACCTTCGCGGTGTCGAGGTTGACCGCGTCCTTGTCCAAGACGTCGGCATCGCCGACGAGCGTGATCGTGCCCGGCCGGTCCGCAACCCCGCCGTCCACCGAGAACGCCAGTTTCACGTCGTTCCGGATCGCGTCGTTCAGCCCCGTCAGCGTCACGCCCAACTGGCTCGGGTGGATCCGCAGCCGCTGCCCTGGCACCGCCGCAGCCGTCACGCTGCCGGTCAGGTTGTTGACGTGGATGTCGCCCGACAGTTTGATCGGCTCCGACGCCTTCTTCGGCTCCTTCGGCTTCGACTCTTTCGCGAGCTTCGCAAGGTTGAGCTCGCCCCGCTCATCGACGTGCACCTTCGTCAGGTCCAGGTTGTCGACGTCCGTCCGCCCCAGCGCGATCTCGGTGAACTTCGACCGCACCGCCTTCGCCAGCGACAGTTCCGTCCGCACCCTCGACGCCTGCAGCACCACGTCCCCCGCCGCGTCCCGCACCTTTAGCCCGTTGACCGTGATCCCGCTGTTCCACCCAATCGACCAGTCCGCCACCTCCACCTTGCCGTTCACGCTTTCGTTAACCGTGTTCAGCACCATCCGCCGGATCGGGCCCGTACTGGCTATCGTCGGCGCGAGCACGACAAGCAACAACAGCGCGACCAAGATTCCCCCCACGACATACGGCCAGCGCCGCCGACGCCTCACCGACTGGTAGGCCGCGTCACCTCCATGCTGATCGCGCGACGGCGGCGGCGGCGGCACCGCGTTCGCACCTTCGGGCTGATCGGGCAACGGCTCCGGTGAGGGTGTGTGTTCTGACATGGCCGATCCGTTCGGTGCAAATGCCGCACCATAAGTGCCGAGACCGCCACCCCCTCCCACACCGGGAGCGAGTGCGTACCCCGAGCCCATCATAGTCCGAAAATTGCCGCGACGTGCGGCGTCCCTTCCCGAATCGGCAGGGCCCGCCGATTCCCGTCCTCAGTTCCCCATCAGGAGCGGCGTGATCCCGCGCTTGATCAGGATCGCCCCACCGTTCCCCGGCGTCACCCGCATCGGCCGGTTCACCGCCTGCGGGATCGTCGAACCGAGCGGCCCGCCCACCACCGGGTTGACCCCGCCGATCACCCCGCCCGGCAGACCGCTGAACCCGCCGCGCTGGAACTCAAACGTCTGGAGCGACAGTAACTGCGACTGCTGCGGCCGCATCGTCAGCGTCACGTACTTCCGGTCGTGCGACACCGTCGCCTGCGCGTCCAGCAGCACCCCCGAGTTCACCACCGAGATCTCCGGCTCGAAAAGGGTGCTGTTCCCGAACTGAGCCTCGGCCACCGGGGCGCTACCGAACCACAACATTAATCCGAGCAGACAGATCGTCAGGCGCATCGGAGACCTCGTTATTACACCCTCGGAGCGGCTCTCATGCTAATCCCCTGGGCAAGATCGGACAACCACAAAGCCGCGGGCTCCTGTACGTCGTCGACCGCGCGCAGGGGCTTGTCGCGGGGATGGAACGGCGCCGCGGCCGGCGCCGCCGCTGCCTCGACGTCGGCCGCGCCCGGCTGTGCGGCCCGCGCCACCTCCGAGGACGGGCTGCGGCGGACGGTCGACGGGGTCTCTGTGAACCGCCCATTCCTCGGGGCGTTGATTCCAAAGCCTAGCCGATCTTCTTCGCCAAGAATCGCTCGAAATGCTCGTCGATGTACGCCTGGTGGAACAGCTCGTCACCGATGACGCCCACCTCCTCGGCCTCCTTGCGGGAGAGGTGCCGCAGTTCCCCGGCCGCGTTCTCGGCGCTCCCGTACCGGCCGATCCGCTCGAACCCGTACGAGTCGAGTTTCTGATGGAACTGTTCGGGCTCGAGGAACAATCCGATCAGGTCCGGCCGGTTTCCCACCACGCGCCACCGGCCCGCGACGATCGGCTCGTGGTTGGTGAGCAACGGGTGCCGGCGGAACCGCCGCGGTTTCCACTTGGCCGTAAGGTTCTGCGCGCGGACGTGGCCGTCGAGAAGGCCGACGGCGTAGCTCCCAAATCCTTGGGCGATGAACACCACCACGTAGTACCCGCCGCGCGCTCGCGGGATTGCGACCAGGTCGCCGGGCGTCAACTTGACGCGCCGCCGACCCCGTTGGCCCCCCTTCACCGTCGCGCGAATCGCCACGACACTGGTCGGATGCACGTCGGCGAGGGCGTCATCACTGCACGCTTGGAGGCCGTACATCAGGACCTCGCACAACTCGGCAAGCGTCGGCTTGCGCTCGACGTCCTCCTCGATCGACTCGATCACCGAGGCGATCGCCTCTTGGGCGGCTACGAAGCAGTGGTCACCGAGTTGCGTGGTCAGTTTCACTTTCGACATGGTTGAGTCTCGTTCGCCGTTTCCCCAGGGCCGGTCCGGCACGACGAGTTATCGGACGCGTCCGCTCCGTCATGGGACGTAACATTGATCGGCTCGGCCGCTCGTCCGTTTGACCGGGATGTCGGGCGCGAACGGACCCATCCACCACGCCGTACACTCATAGCGGACACCCCTCCCCGGCCCGGCTTGACGCGTCATTTTCGTACCGCATACTTGGCCCGGCAGTAGACCGACGGAGGGAATACGTCGATCCCTTATTAAGTGAGGCATCCCCGGGCGGTCGCGCGCCGGGCGCTCAGGGTCAGCTTCCCCTCCTTTTCAGCTACGAGGCACCATGTCCAGGGATCAGAAGATCGTCGTCTGCGGCGGGGGCGGATTCATCGGCGGGCACCTCGTCGGCGAACTGCTCAAACGCGGTCAAACCCACGTCCGTTCGGTCGACGTCAAGCCGTTCGACGAGTGGTACCAGCGGTTCCCCGAGGCCGAGAACCTCCAGCTCGACCTCCAGGAGCTCGACGCCTGCCGTACCGCCGTCAAGGGCGCGTCGGTCGTCTACAACCTCGCCGCAGACATGGGCGGGATGGGGTTCATCGAGAACAACAAGTGCCTCTGCATGCTCAGCGTGCTGATCAACACGCACCTCTGCATGGCCGCGAAAGACGAGGGCACCGTCGACCGCTTCTTCTACGCCTCCTCCGCCTGCGTCTACAACGGGGACAAACAGAAGGACCCGAACGTCACCGCCCTGAAAGAAGCCGACGCCTACCCCGCCCTCCCCGAGGACGGGTACGGCTGGGAGAAGCTGTTCAGCGAACGGATGTGCCGCCACTTCCGCGAGGACTTCGGCCTCCAGTGCCGCGTCGCCCGGTTCCACAACGTGTACGGCCCGTTCGGCACGTACGACGGCGGCCGCGAGAAGGCGCCCGCCGCCGTCTGCCGCAAGGTGATCACCGCGAAGATGACCGGCAAGCACGAGATCGAGATCTGGGGCGACGGCAAGCAGACCCGGTCGTTCATGTACATCAGCGACTGCCTCAGGGGGATCGACATGATCACCCACGACCACGACGCCAGCGGCAAACCCGCCAAGGTGCTCGAGCCGATCAACCTCGGCAGCAGCGAGCTCGTGTCGATCAACCAGCTCGTCGACATCGTCGAGCAGATCGCCGGCGTGAAGCTGAAGCGGAACTACAACCTGTCTGCCCCGAAGGGCGTCAACGGCCGCAACAGCGATAACACCCGGATCAAGGAACTCCTCGGCTGGGAGCCCGACACCCGCCTCCGCGACGGCATGGAGAAGACCTACCGCTGGATTCACGACCAGATGGCGAGCAAGTAACGCGCCGCCGCTCGCGGCTTCGCGGGCACGACGACTCCCCCGGACCGCGCGACGCACCCGATGCCCGCCCCGCCACCCAAAACCTTGCTCGTCCTCAGCCAGGTCTTCGTCCCCGACCCGGCCAGCGTCGGCCAGCACATGGCCGACGTCGCGTTCGAGATGGCCCGCCGCGGGCACCGGGTCGTCGTCTACACGTCGCAGCGCGGGTACGAGAACCCCGCCGTCCGCTACCCGCCGCGCGAGCTCCTCAACGGCGTCGAGGTCCGCCGCCTCGCCTTCGCGTCGTTCGGCAAGCGCAACCTGATCATCCGCGCGTTCGGCACGCTGACGTTCATGCTCCAGTGCGCGTTCGTCGCGCTGTCCATGCGGAACCTGGGCGGCATCTTCTTCAGCACGTCCCCTCCTCTGGTCGGCGCCGTCGCCACGCTCGTCGCCCGCCTCCGCGGCGTCCCGACCGCCTACTGGGCGATGGACCTGAACCCCGACCAGCTCATCGCCATGGGCAAGGTCAAACCGCGGAGCCTCACGGCCCGCGCGCTCGAGCGGGTCAACCGCTTCATCCTGAACCGCACGCAGCTCGTTGTCGCGCTCGACCGCTTCATGGTCCAGCGTCTCCGCGCCCGCGGCGTGCCGGACGACAAGATGGTCGTCATGCCCCCGTGGCCGCACGAGGACCACATGGCCCCCCGTGCCGCCGCCGCGGGGGTCGTTGCCGCCCCGGAGCGCGACGACAACCCCTTCCGCCGCGCCCACGGCCTCGCCGGCAAGTTCGTCGTCATGTACAGCGGCAACCACAGCCCGGCCAACCCGCTCCGCACCCTGCTCGACGCCGCCGTCCGCCTGAAGGACGACCCCGTTCTCCGCTTCGCCTTCGTCGGCGGCGGCCTCGGCAAGCGCGAGGTCGAGGCCACGATCCGCGACCACGCCCTGACCAACGCGGTGTCCCTCCCCTACCAGCCGCTCGCAGAGCTCGGAAACTCGCTCGGCGCCGCCGACGTCCACGTCGTCTCGCTCGGCGAGAACATGGTCGGCATCATCCACCCGTGCAAGATCTACGGCGCGATGGCCGTCGGCCGGCCGGTGCTGTTCCTCGGCCCCAAGCCGTCGCACGTGTCCGACCTGCTCGACGCCCACCCGATCGGGTGGCACGTCGCCCACGGCGACGTCGACGGCGCCGTCAGCACCCTACAGGCCGTCCGCGACACCCCCCCGGAGGCGCTCGCGCGGATGGGCGACGCTGCCCGCCGGGTCTTGAACGCCGAGATCAGTCAGGCGATCCTGTGCGGCCGGTTCTGCGACGCCCTCGACCGCGTGTTCCCCGATACGCGGGGCACCCAGACAACCGCGTCGTCCGTCCCGGACGAAAGGAACGTCTCATGCGCGCAATGATCGTGGCGACCGTCCTGTCCGCATTCCTCCTGCCCCTCGTCGGGTGCGAGAAGACGATCAAGGACGTGCGCGTGCCCGTGCAGCCGGCCGACGCGCTCGCCGCCGGCCACTGACCGCGCTGGCGCGTCCCCTCACACCACCGCGCCCACCCTCTCCACCGTCGCCAAGAGCGGTTTCAGGTACTCCGCGCCGAAGCAGTTCAGGTGGTTGACCAGCTCGTACAAGTGGTACACGTGCTTCCGCACCCGGTGGTACTCCGGGTGCAGCTTCCGCGCCTGCTGGTACGCCCGCAGGAAGGCCGGCGTGATCGTGTGGAACAAATCCATGTACGCGACCTCCGCCTCCGCGTGCGCGTACTTGCAGTTCGGGTCGAGGATCCCGCAAACCCACCACCGCCCCTGCGCGTCCGGCCTGCACAGCACGTTCGTCGACCACACGTCCCAGTGCACGAGGCGCGGGCAGTCGTCGTGCGCCAGCAGCCGGTCGAGCCGCTCGTGCGCCCGCCCGATCGTCTTCCGCACCTTCACCGGCAGTTGCGGGTTCTTCTCGCAGTCGTGCCAGTGCGAGTCGTAGCAGTGGCGGTAGAACGCCGGCCACGACTCGAACTCCTGCCGGTCCCCGTCCGTCAGCCGCGTGTACGTCGCGTGCGTGTTGTTGTGCATCGCCAGCGTCAGGTCCGCCAGGTGCATCTGCAACCGGTCGTACTGCTCCGGCGTGCACTGCCGACGCGCCACGGCCAGGTCCACGCCGTCCAGGAACTCGATCAGCAGGTAGCTGATCGGCGAGTCGAGGTCGCCGACCTTGCTCGCGTACACCTGCGGCGTGGGCAGGCCGATCGCGCGCAGCACGTTGAGCTGGTACGCCTCGGCGAGGAACTGCCGGTTTACACGGTGCGGGCAGATTTTCAGCACCGCCCGGTCGCCGGTGCCGGTCTTTATCGCGAGCGTGGTGTTCACGTTGCCCCCGTCGAGACGGGAGACCTCGGCCAGCTCCGCCGTCGTGCCCGCCCAATCCTGCACGATCCGACGGAGCATCTGCCAGGAGATGTCGGTGTCCTGCAGGGGCATCGGCGCGGCCCGTATCTTCGCACGGGGCGGCGCGGCGGACAACTCAAAACCGCGCCGGCGGCGGCCCGCCCGCGCACGCCTCGATCGCACGCATGTGCATGCCGCCGTTCGTGCGCTGACACGACTCAGACCGTGCCGCCCCACCCGCCGCCGCCCGGTGTCTGGATGCGGAGCGTGTCGCCGGCCGCGAGCGCGAACCGCGCCTTCCCGCCCAGGGGTTCGGTGCGGCCGTCCGCGCGGACGATTTGATTCCGCCCCGCGACGCCCGGGTCGCCGCCGGCGACACCGTACGGCCTCGACGTGCGGCGGTCGGCGAGGACGGTGCCCTCACAGCCGGCGAGCGCGCACAGCTCGCGCACGATCCCGTCCCCGCCGGTCGTTGCCCCCCTGCCGCCGGTCCCGGCCGCCCGCTCGAACCGGGTGACCCGGAGCGGGTACTGCAGCTCCAGCGCCTCGGCGGGCGTGTTGAGCGTGTTCGTCATGTGGCACTGGACGGCGGGCGCGCCGCCGTACCCCGGCCCCGCGCCGCTGCCGCCGCCCACGGTCTCGTAATACGTCCACCCCGCGCCGCCGACCGCGACGCTGGACATCGTGCCGCAACTGGCGGCGGGGACGCGGCCGGGCAGGGCCTTCGCGAGCGCGCCCAGTACGACGTCGACGACCCGCTGGCTGGTCTCGGTGTTGCCCGCGACGACCGCCGCCGGGTACTCCGCGTGGAGCAGCGAGCCGGGACGCGTCAGCACGCGGACGTCTCGGAACGCGCCGCCGTTCAGCGGGACCGACTCGTCCAGCAGGCAGGCGAAGCAGTAGTAGACGGCCGACCGGGTCACGGCCTCCGGGCAGTTGACGCAGCCGGGCACGGCGTCGGCGGAGCCGCGCAGGTCCACCTCGACGTGGTCGCCGCGGGCCCGCACCGTGGCGCGGATCGGGATCGGCCCGCCGCCCGCGCCGTCGTCGTCCATCGCGTCCTCGAACGCGTAGTCGCCCGCCGGGATCTCGGCGATCGCCCGCGCCATGAACGCGCGGGCGTAGTCGAGCAGCGCGCGTCCGTACCGGTCGACGGTGGGCCAGTCGTAGCGGTCGATCATGCGCGCGAGCGCGGCGGCGCCGACGTGGTTCGCGGCGAGCTGGGCCTCGAGGTCGCCGAGTCGCTCGTCGGGGGTGCGAACGGCGGCGAGCAGGCGGTCGAGCACCCCGCGGTTCCAGTCCGCCCCGGCCCCCGAGGCGTCCGGCACCCCCGACCGGAGGAGGGCCGGGGCGATCCGCACGCCCTCCTGATCGATGTGGGTGCCGAGTGTCATCGAGCCGGGGCTGGCGCCGCCGACGTCGGCGTGGTGCGCGCGGTTGGCCGCGTAGCCGACCGTCCGCCCGCCCCGGACGACCGGCGAGACCAGCGTGATGTCGGGCAGGTGGGTGCCCCCGGCGAACGGGTCGTTCACGATCGCCACGTCCCCCTCAACCAGCGGCGGGAGGCGCTCCAGTACCGCCGCCACGCTCGCCGGCATCGAGCCCAGGTGCACCGGGATGTGGGCGGCCTGTGCGAGCAACTCGCCGGCGGGCGAGAACAGCGCGCACGAGAAGTCCCGACGCTCCTTGATGTTCGCCGAGAACGCCGCCCGCTGGAGCGTGATGCCCATCTCCTCGGCGGCGGCCTCGAAAAGGTTGCGGAACAGCTCGAGCTCGACCGAGTCCGGCGGGGTGGCGTGCATCGGCCCGAGTTTTACCCCATGTCCCCACGGTGGGGGAGGGGCCGGACGGGCGGAACGCGCCGCCCCCGGGGCGGGGCGTCGACGCCGGTTCCCGGGAGGACCGAACTACTGCATTTGGCCGTCGTCAGTGCCGACCTGCTGGACTTCGTCGTTGCCCGACGCCTGGGCCTGCACGCTCGCGGGGGGCGGGACGGGGTGTTCGCTGATCGCTTCGACGTTGAAGTGGGTGGGAAGACGGTCGTGGGCGCGGAGCCAGTCGAGCAGCACCTTCTCGATCGCGGCGTCCAACTCGCGCACCTCGGCTTCGGGCACCTGCGTGAGGTAACTCGCGGCAGGGGCACCGACCTCGTCGTGGGCCTGCCAAGCCATTTCGCGGAGCACGGTCTTCGCGTGACCGGACGCGTGCGGGTCGGCCTCCGCGCGGCGGGCGACGAAAACGGTCTGCGGGGGCGTCAGATTGTTCGGGTCGCGGGCGGCGTCAAACGCGGCACGGAGCGCGTGCTCCCGGGCGAGGAACGCCCCGGTATAGTTCTCACCGTTCAAGGAATAGGCGTATCGGGCGGGCATGGGAAGTTCTCGTCCTTTCGGTGTCTCGGCTTACGGTCGAATTATATTCCGGATTCGGGGGCCGGGACGGGTCGCAACTCCGGCTTGGTAGACACGTCGGCGGGGGGCGGGGTGAGCGTCAATCGCGGTCCCCGCCCACCTGTTTAGGGGGGGTCGGAAAACTGGGCAACGGTTGAGCGGGATTCGGCGCCAGACACTATAATCCTCATCGGCATGCGGGCGGCGAAAGCTTGCCCGCCGGCAGACCGTGCCGGGGGGGTGGCGCGGCGGTCTCGGCGGGGTCCTCGCACGCGGGCGGGACGGGCTGCCGCAGGTTCAGGGTCAGTCGGAACGGACGCGCCTTATGCAGAATCGGATCGCCACGCCGATGGACGACGCGAAGATGGCCATTCACGCCGCGCAGCAGTTCGGGATCGCCTGGTCGCCGGAGCAGCTCGTGCGGCTGGAACACGACTGGCGGCAGTTACAGCGGAACTTCGCGTACCACCCGTTCGTGCGGGTCGTGCCGATCCACGGGAACCCGCCGGCGGAGTACACGGTCGAGTTCCGGGCGCGGACCGTCTACGTCCGGGACGACGGGCAGCTCGACTACACGATGACGCCGGCCGTGCACGTGTGGCTGCCGCCGGGGTACCCGCACGAGGCGCCGATCGTGCGGCCGGTGCAGGCGATCTTCCACCCGAACGTGACGATGGAGGGGATCTGGGTCAACCCGCCGTGGGACGCGGCGCGGACGCTGGCGCAGCTCGTGCAGCAGGTCGGGGCGGCGCTCGCGTACCACACGTACGACCCGTGGAACGTCTGGAACCCGGCGGCGATGGACTGGGCGGCGGCGAACGGGGCGTACCTGCCGACGGACCCGGCGGCGAACTTCGCGCCCAACGCGGGGGGCGAGCCGCTCGGCCGGATCTGCCAGCAGGGACAGAAGACGATCGAGGAGCTGCGCGGGCAGATGCAGGCGCTGTGCGCGTCGCTGGTGGCGGCCGACGAGCCGCCGCCGCCGGACGACGTGCGGCAGTTCGCCGGGCGGACGCGGCTGGCGGCGCACCTGTTCCTCGACGACGACGTGCCGGACACGCTCCGGGCGCCGGCCGCACAGGTCGACGAGTGGGCGGAGGCGCTGCCGGGGGCGATCGCGTACTTCGAGGGGTTGCGGCTTCGGCACGCGGCGGCGGCGGCGGCCCTGCAGGCGGCGGGGAAGGTCGCCGAGTCGCGGCGGGCGCTGCTGAAGGAGCTCGCGTCGCTCGAGGAGATGTCGCCCGGGCGGCCGGCGCCCGACCCGCGGCAGGCGCTGGCGCAACTCCCGGATCTCCCGCGGATGCAGGCGGCGCACGCGGCGTTCAAGGTCGTCGCCACCGAGGCCGAGCGACGGCTCGCGGCGGCGCGGCAGCGGCTGGACGGGTTGACGCCGCCCGAGCCTCGCACCGCGCAGTCCCACGCCGAGGAGCTCGAGCGGGTGCTCGAAGCCGACCTCGGGCGGGCGGCGTGGGCCGTTCAGGACGCGCGGGAAAAGGTCGAGGCCGCGATCGCGAACCTCGTCCCCACGGCCGAGCGGGCGCGGGACGAACTAGCGGCGTTCGAGCGCGTGATCGCGTGGCGGGAGCTGGCCGACCTGTCCGCGACGGGCCGCGCGCTGGTCGCCCGGGCGGTCGAGTGGGGCAGCGCGGGCGTGCAGGCGTACTTCGTGGAGAACGAGGGCGGCGCGTTCGGGCCGTTCGAGTTCGAGCAGCGCCTGGACCTCGGGGAGTCGGCGCTGGCGGTGCGGAACACGGGGCGGACGTCGGTCGACGTGTACGACGTGACCAGCGGGAGCAAGATCGCCCGCGGGGACGCCGGGACGGCGACCGTGCGGCTGCCGGGGGGTGAGCCGGGCGTCGCCTACGAGACGACGTTCCGGATGACGGCGCGGTGCGACGATCTGTGGGTGCAGGTCGAGTACCTGACCCGGCAGGTCGGCGGGCTGCTTTCGCGGCTGTCGAAGCCGGCCGCGGCGGCTACGGTGGGCCGGGCCGAGGCGTGGCCGCGGGCGTTCGACACGGTGCTGTCCTCGCCGGCGGCGGTCGCGCGCGCGGTGGACGAGGCGCGGCGCGAGATGCTCGAGCGCGACTCGCTGGTGTCGGACCTGAAGCGGCTCGCCCGGTTCAAGGAGCGGATGACGACGCAGTTCCTGATGGAGCGGCACTACGAGATGGTGCCGCGGTTCCGCCAGCGCCTCGCGGAGGCGGAGGCGGAGCTGGCCGACGCGCACGCCCGGATCGCCGCGGTGTTCGCCCGGTCGCAGCGGGACGTGGAGACCGACCGCCCGATGATCCCGCCGCGGCTGGCGAAGGAGTACGAGCAGCAGACCCGGCGGCGGGACGCGGCCCAGCGGGAGATCGACCGGATGCACCGGCGGTTCGCCAAGGCGGTGTCGCAGATCAAGCCGCGGCTGACCAGCCCGACGCTCTACGGCAGCCCGACGGTGCCCAAGCCGGTGGTGCTGCCCCCGCTGCCGGCCGAACTGCTCGAGCGGGCGGAGCTGCTCGACGAGGTGTCGATGGGGCAACTCGTCAAGGGGCTGGAGATGCAGCTCGGCGTCGAGCTCAGGCCGCCGCGGTCGACGCCGCCGGAGGTCGAGACGTGGGAGCAACAGGCGCCGGCCGGCGCGGGGGAGATGGCGGCAGAGGGGACGGCAGTCGCGCGGGACACCCTGATCGGGCTTGCGGGCGAGGGCGGCAAGGACGACACGATCTTCGGCGGCTCGCCGGCGGCCGGGACGGAGGGCCGCGCCGCGCCGCCAGCAGTCGCGGAAGTCGCCGAGGACGCGGAGGTGGCGGAACCCGAAACCGGGTCGAGCCCAGACGTCACACCCGCCTCGGCAGAGGCGTTCGTCGTGCAAGACGAAGAGGCCGGGGGGCAGGACGCGGTGGCCGACGACTGGGTCGACTTGGGAGGGGGCGGCCAAGGTGCGGGCGGACGGCCGGTGGCGTGAGCGCGACTTGGAAGCGACCGTCGATCGGACGACCGGTCGTCTCCCGTCGCGTTAGCGACGGACCGCGTGCAGCGGCAGGGCAGCTTCATCGACCCCGTGCATCCCCGGGCACACTCAGGCGTCCGTCGCGGCATTCGCCTGCGCACTCAGCACCCGCTTCAGCACCTTGCCGGTCGGGGAGTGTGGCAATTCGGGGACGACGAACACTTCCTTCGGGATCTTGAAGTTCGGCAGGTTCTGCTCCCGGACGAACGCCCGCAGGGCGTCCGGCGCCGCCTGCTGCCCCTCCTTCAGCGTGACGAACGCGACCGGCACCTCGCCGCGCGATGCGTCCTGCTTTCCGACCACCGCCGCCTCGGCGACGGCCGGGTGCCTGGCCAGTACCTCCTCGACCTCGCGCGGGACGATCTTCTCCCCCGCAGAAATGATCAGCTCCTTCTTCCGGCCGGTGATGTAAAGGTACCCGTCCGGGTCGAGCCGGCCGATGTCGCCGGTCTTGAAGTGGCCGTCCGCCGTCAGCACCTGTGCGGTCTCGTTCGGCAGGTTGTGATACCCCTTCATGATCATCGGTCCGCGAAGCCAGACCTCCCCCTCCTGCCCGGCCCCCTGCGGCTGGCCGTCGTCGCTGACGATTCTCGCCGACGCGCCGGGGATCAGCCGGCCGACCGACCCGGGCTTCAAGTGTCCGGGCGAGTTGAACGCGATCGGCCCGATCGTCTCGGTCAGCCCGTACCCCTCGTACAGCGGCACGCCGTACCGCTGCTGCCACGCGTCCCGGATCGTCGACGGCAGCGGCTCGCCGCCGGAGATGCAGGCGTACACGTGCTTGAAGTCGTCGGGCCCCGCGTCCTTCAGGCGGAGCAGCGCGCCGTACATCGCCGGCACCGCGACGATCACCGAGAGCTGGTGCTGGCGGATCGCCTGGATCATCGCGACCGGGCTGAACCGCGCGACGTAGTTCACCATCGCCCCGAGGTGGACCGGCGCGATCAGCGTCGCGAGCAGCCCGGTCGAGTGGAACAGCGGGACGACGCCGAGGAACCGGTGCTTCCCCTGAAGCTCCCCCTGTGAGACGCACGCCTCGACGTCGCTCTGCAAATTGTTGTACGTCAGCATCACGCCCTTGGGCAGCCCGCTGGTGCCGCTCGTGTACAGGATCACCGCGGTGTCGTTCGGGCCCGGTGACGGGAACTTCGGCGTGATCGCGAACGGCGGCGTCTGCGGCAGCGCCGTGATGTCGATGACCTTCAGGTCCGCCCCGGCCAGCCGCGGCGCGAGCTGCGGGATCGTGACGACCGTGTCCACCCCGCTGTCGGCGATCACGTGCGCGATCTCGCGGTCGCCGAGCAGGTAGTTGATCGGGACGGCGGCCTTGCCACTGAGCAGCGTCCCGTAGAAACTGGCCGCGAACCCCGCGCTGGGCGGCAGCAGCAGGCCGACCGCCTGTTTTTCGGTCTGCATGCCGAGGTACATCCCGAGGCCCGCGGCGGCGGCGGCGAGCTGCTGGTAGGTGTACTGCCCGCGGTCGTCGACGACGGCGACTTCCTCGGGCGAACGCTGCGCGTGGCTGAAGAGCGATTGGAAGAGCATCGGCTATTCTTTTCGTAGGTGTTTCGACCGGTCTGAACGCCGCGAAATCTAAGCGAAGTTTGACGGTTATTCTATCCCCCCGGAGGCAAGGATGCGTACGGCAGAATCGGTCACCAAGCGGCGGGCAGGAAGTGCCGGGCGGGTCGCGGCAACGGCAGTGTGGGTGCTGATCGTCAGCGGGTGCGCCGGCGCGCCGACCCCGAAGGATAACTTGGCCGCCGCGTACCAGCAGCTCGAGTCCCCCAACCCGAACCCCGCCGAGATCATCGCCGCCGCCGACGCCTACCTCCAGGCCGAGCCGAACGGCGCCGCCGCCGCCGACGCCCTCTACCTCCGGGGCCGCGCGCTCGAGGAGAAGGCCCAGCACGACCCGTCTGACCCCCGGAAGGACTTCGCCGACGCCTACGGCTACTACAGCCAGGCCCTGACGCGCAGCCCGCGCCCCGCGCTCGAGGGCCTGATTCGGGTCGGCATGGGGAACGTCCTCTACTTCCAGGAGCGCTACGCCGCGGCCATCAACGAGCTCGCCGCCGGCGCCGAGAAGGCCGAGCGCGACACCGACAAGGCGTGGGCGATCTACCGCATCGGGCTGTGCCAGCAGCGGCTGGGCCAGTGGGCCGAGGCCGACCGGTCGTTCATGCTCGTCCAGGCGCAGCACCCGAACACCGACCCCGCGCAGCGTGCCCGCGAGAAGCAGGGCGCGAAGGGATTCTGGGTGCAGGTCGCGACCTACGCCAGCCCGCAGCAGGCCGACGCCGCCGCGGCCGAGTTGAAGAAGCAGGGCCTCGCCGCCCAGCGGTTCCAGGATAATGAGCGGAAGGTGCAATACGTCCGCGTCGGCCCGATGGACAGCTATCAGGCCGCGGTCGCGACCCGGCAGCGCGTCGGCGGCAAGTACCGCGACGCCGTGATCGTGCCATAACCCGCGGCGCGTCCCGACCTGATCGGCTTCGACATGTAGCGCAACCACTGCAAGGGCAACCCGGTCGCGGTCGCCAGAACGATCCCGGAACAGTGACCAGACCTCGCGCGGCCCGATGCGATTTCCCCACCCCAACCCTCAGCACCCGGCAATTCTTGCCGATAGTCCCCCCGGAGGGCCGTCGGATGTCGGGTGTCGCCCCTGCTGCGCAACATGATCAGCCGGAGTTCGTCGAGGGGCTGACTCACCTCGCCGCGCGCCGCTGGGACGCGGCCGTCGTCTCGCTCCGCATCGCCGCCCAGCGCGAGCCGGGCCGCCTCGCCGTCGTCCGCGCGCTGGCGACCGCCTACCTCCGCTGCGGCGACGCCGCCGAGGCCCGCGACGTCCTCGCCACCTTCACCCGCGACTTTCCGATGTGCGCCGACGGCTGGCGACTGTCCGCCCAGCTCGCCTGGAAGCTCCGCCGCCACGACGACGCCATCGCGATCCTCGCCCGCGGCCTCGACCACCTGCCCAACTCCCCGGTCCTGCACCGCCAGACCGCGCTGTTCCTCGGCGCCCGGGGACGCATCGAAGCTTCCGCCAACCACGCCGACCGCGCCCGCGACACCGGCCGCCTCGGCTCATGGATCGACGCCGTCGCTGGCCGGCCCGGCGACCCGACCGCCCTGCTCGCCCAGCCCCCCGCCTCCGCCCCGTGCGACCCCGACTGGCTCGACCGCGTCGCCACCGACGCGAGACTCCTCGACAGCCTGCTCAAAGCCCCCCGCGACCCGCACGACGCCGGCATGCTCACCTCGCTGGCCGCCCGCCTCGCCGCCTTGCTCGAAAGCCAGCCCTACCACGCCGACCGGCAGCTCCTGCTCGCCCGCCTGCACGTCGCGATCAACGACCTGCCGGCCGCCATGCTGTCCGTCCAGCGCGCCCTCCGCGCCAACCCCGATTACGTCGACGCCCACCGCCTCCGCGCCACGATCCTCGGCCAGCTCGGCGAGTACGACGCCGCGATCCAGACCCTCGAGTCCTTAATCGCCCGAGGGATGGACTGGGCCGACCTCCACTACCAGGTCGCCGAGCTCCAGCGGCTCCGCGGCCGCCCCGCCGACGCCCGCGCCCACCTCTACAGCGCGATCCGACTAAACCCCCGCTTCGAGCAGGCGAAAGCGCTGCTCGAGCGCTGCGCCGCGTAGCCCTTGCGCGTCCGCTAACCGCCCACTTTAACGTGCCCTATTCAAGGCCGTTTTCCCGCGCGGGTTCCCTAGATCGTGCGCGCCTGCCAGCGAACTTGAAACATTAACCCGGCCTCAACTTAACGGATGTTGCCGCGGCGCTTTGCCGATAGAACGGTCGGACGCCGGCCCCCCGCCGGCGAGGCACCGTCAGAGAGAGGTCCAATACCCCGATGAGCGTTCACCTTCAGATGCTTGGCCGTCAGCTCCCGTGCAACCTGCTCGACCTCCTCCAGGTCAAGCCGCTGCCCCTGCCCGGCACCGCCCACGACGCCCTCGTCGAGCGCATCGAGCGCGGCGAGAACTACCCCGACGTCCACTACAAGCTCGGCCTCTCCCACCTCGGCCGCCAGGAGCTCGGCCTCGCCCGCAAGCACCTCGCGATCGCGGTCGACGCCAAGCCGCAATACACGTCCGCCCGCCTCGCGCTCGCCACCGTCTGCGACCTCCTCGCCCGCCACGCCGACGCCGTCGAGCAGATCGACGCCGTCCTCGGCCACGAGCACGACCCCGAGCACCGCGCCGCCCTCGCGTGCGCCGCCGGCTTCTGCCTCGAGCGCGTCGGCGCCCACGGCGCCGCCGCGTTCCGCTACGAGCAGGCGCTCGCCGACGGCTCCCAAGACTTGTTCGCCCACTACCGCCTCGCCGCGATCTACCTGGCGCACAACGAGCTCGAGAAGGCCGCGGAGCACCACCGCGCGATCCTCGAGCACGAGCCCCAGGAGCAGGCCGTCCGCACCAGCCTCGCCCACCTGCTCCAGCTCCTCGGCCGCCACAAGGAGGCCGTCTGGGAGTACGAGAAGGCCCTCTGCATGGAACCCGACAGCTGGGAGCTCCAGCTCGAGCTCGCCGAGCAGCTCCAGCGGATGGGCGACACCGACCAGGCCGTCAGCCACCTCCGCCGCCTCGTCGGCCAGCACCCCGAGTTCCCCGACCTCCACCTCCGCCTGGCCAACCTCTACTCCAGCCGCGGCGAAGACGCTAACGCCACCGGCCAGTACAAGGAGGCCCTCGACGTGCACCCGAACTACCTCGACGGGCACATCGCCCTCGCCCGCCACGAGCTCCGCATGGGCCGCACCGGGCGCGCGCTGATCCACTTCCAACGGGCGATGACCGTCAACGACCAGAACGTCGAGGCCTACGCCGGCCTCGCCGTCGCGCTCCACCGCATGGGCAAGCCCGACGCCGCCGACGAGATGCTCGCCTCCGCCCGCCGGATCGCCGGCAACAGCGACGTCCTGCTCGGCCAGCTCGGCCAGCTCGAGCTCGAGGCCGAGGCCGCCGCCGACGTCGACGCCGCCTTCGACCCCGAGCAGCAGATCGTCAGCATCGACGACGAGCAGGAGGCGCAGCGCGAGTGGATCGAGCAGCAGGTCGAGCGCTACCAGCAGCTCCTCGACGCCAACCCCGCCTGGGCCGACGTCCGCGTCCGATGCGGCATGCTCCTGAAGCTCGTCGGCCGCTGCGACGAGGCCATCGCCTGCTTCGACCATGCGGCCCGCGACAACCCCGCCTACGCCGAGGCCTGGGTGCAGCTCGGCCTGACCCGCCACCAGGTCGGCGACACCGCCGGCGCGATCGCCGCGCTCGAGACCGCCATCCAGATCAAGCCCGAGTACGCCGACCTCCACTACCGCCTCGGCATGATCTACTGCGGCGAGATGGAGTTCGATGTCGCCATGGAACGTCTCGAGCACGCCGCCGCCCTCAACAAGCAGAACCCCGACTTCCAGCGCCAGCTCTGGGTCGCGCTCGAAGGCATGCAGATGCACGGCCACCGCCCCGCCGGCACGATGTCCCGCCGCATCGAGCAACTCGCCAACGAGACCAAGTAGTCGCCCGCGCGGCTTCAACTTCCGAACGCCCACGGAGCGAGTTCCGTGGGCGTGCTCTTGCGCGCCGCGAGCACTCCGGTAAGGCCTCTCACACGCCCGTCCCCTCCTTCTCCGAAACTCGGCAGTCGCACCCGTTTCCTCACCAAAGGCTCATGTCCGCGCACGTAGAAGCGCCCCATCTTGCCGGCGCGCGTCGCCCTCCTCGGACGGCCCGGCCGCGGGGCGGCCAGTCCGGGCGCGGCGCGCGGCGGCAAGGTGTTGTTGCATTTCCCGAGTCCGATCCCCCTGCCCCCGCGGAGGAGCGTGTAGTGATGACCGAATCCCAACGAGTTCAGTCCCCCACCCGTCACGGCAAGACCGTGAACGTCGAACCGCTCGAAGGCCGGATGCTGCTCAACGGCAGCACCGAACTCGTGTCCGCAGACTTCAACGGCGACAACAAGGCCGACGTCGCCAGCCTTGGCAAGGGGAACGGGAAGAAGGACGGCGGCCTGACCGTACGACTCAGCCAGGGCGACGGGACGTTCAAGAAGCCGGTGAACGTCAACGTCAACGTCGCCAAGGGAGCGATCCTCCTCGCCGGCGACTTCAACGACGACGGCAAGCAGGACCTCGCGATCGCCGGCGAGGACAAGGGCAAGACCCGCGTCACCGTCCTCACCGGCAACGGCGCCGGCGGCCTCACCCCCACCGCCACCCAGACGATTCAGGGCATCCTCCCGCTGCGCAACCTGACCGCCGCCGACGTCAACGGCGACGGCGCCGCCGACCTCGTCTCGTTCAGCAACACCACCGTCTACGCCGCCCTCAACAGCGGCACCGGCACGTTCCTGCCCGCCGTCCGGCAGGCCAACCCGCTGCTCGGCGGCGCGCCCGCCGCGATCGGCGACATCGATAACGACGGCCGCGCCGACCTGATCGGCGTCAACGGCGACGCGATCCTCGCCAACCGCTGGTTCATCGGGCAGAGCGAGTTCCTCCAGAACGTCCCGGTCAAGCTGACCTCCGGCGCGCCGCTCGCCGGCCGCCGCATCGTCCTCGCCGACGTCAGCGGCGACGGCCGCAACGACCTCCTCGCGATCGGCGAGAACTCCGTCCGCGTCGCCCTCCAGATCACCCCGCCCGGTCAAGACCCGACCTTCGGCGCGTGGGTCACCACCCAGGCCGACCTCGGCAACTCCGCCCGCGTGCTCGTCGGCGACGTCAACGGCGACGGCAAGGCCGACCTCGTCCGCGCCGACGACAGGAAGGACGTCACCCGCGCCAAGCTCGTCCTGATCAGCAACGGCGACGGCACGTTCCACAAGCTCGTCACCGACGACGACGACGACGACGACGACGATAACGGCAATGGCCACGGCCACGGCCACGGCAAGGGCCACGAGAAGGGCCGCGGCAAGGGCCACGACCACCACGACCACGACTAAGTCCCACCGGGACACCCGCAAGAGTGGAGAGTGCGTGCAGCCGGAGGAAGCGGGAGGGCCGCCTCCCGGCAGCCGGACGGGGCGGGCGAGCAATCGCCCGCCCCGCTCCTTTTCCCGCCCCCCGAAGTCATCCTGAGGGAGCCTTAGCGACCGAAGGATCTGGCCTCGAGCGACAAAGCCACGCCCCCCGCCGCCAGCTCCCCGCCGCCTCAACTGAATCGCCTCATCCGCGCCTCCGCGGCGGCCCGTCCCCGGAAGCCCGGCGCGAATTTGACCTGCGGCCGCCCCCCCGATACCGTTTTCCCCCCGACGTCCCCCCTGACGCGCAATCGCTTTGGAGCCCAGATGATCCCCCTCGCCGACCGCATGACCCTCGTCTCCGAGTCCATCACCCTGGCCGTCTCGGCCAAGGCCAACGCCCTCAGAAAGGCCGGCGTCGATGTCGTCGGCTTCGGCGCCGGCGAGCCCGACTTCGACACCCCCGCCTTCATCAAGGACGCCGCCAAAGCCGCCCTCGACAAGGGGATCACCAAGTACACCCCGACGCCGTCCTTGCCGGAGCTCAAGGCCGCCATCGCCGACAAGTTCAACCGCGAAAACAACCTCCCCTACAAGCCCGAAAACATCACCGTCGGCGCCGGCGGCAAGCACTGCCTCTACATGGCCTTCATGGCCCTCCTCAACCCCGGCGACGAAGTCCTCATCCCCAGCCCCTACTGGGTCTCCTACCCCGAACAAGTCAAACTCGCCGGCGGCCTCCCCAAGATCATCCGCGGCGAAGAATCCGCCGGCTTCAAAATCACCCCCCAGCAACTCGAAGCGGCCATCACGCCGAAGACCAAAGTCCTCGTCATCAACTCCCCCTCAAACCCCGCCGGCCACGCCTACACCCCCGCCGAGCTCACCGCCCTCGCTCAAATCGTCGCCAAGCACCCCCACCTGACCGTCTTCTCCGACGAGATCTACGAAAAGCTCGTCTACGACGGCCACCCCTTCGTATCCTTCGCCACCCTCGCCCCCGGCCTGATCGACCAGACCCTTACCTTCAACTGCCACTCGAAGAGCTTCGCGATGACCGGCTGGCGCGTCGGCTACGTCGGCGCCCCAAAGCCCGTCATTGACGCCATGAACAAGCTCCAGGGCCAGATGACGAGTCACATCACCAGCTTCACCCAGCCCGCCGCCACCCTCGCCCTCACCGACCCCCGCGGCGCCGAGACCGTCGAACAAATGCGCCAGCAGTTCGAAAAGCGCGGCCGCCACATGCACGCCCGCCTGAGCGCCCTCCCACACGTCACCTGCGTCAAACCTCAGGGCGCCTTCTACTGCTTCCCCAACATCAGCCACTACTTCGGCAAGCAGGCCAACGGCACCGAAATCAAAGACGCCATCACCTTCGCCGCCGCCCTCCTCGAGCAATCCCACGTCGCCGTAGTCCCCGGCAACGACAGCGGCTTCGACACCCACGTCCGCCTCAGCTTCGCCACCAGCATGGAACAAATCGATAAGGGGATCGATCGGATCGAGCAGTTCCTCAAGAAGATCGCCTGACCGCCCGCGCCGCCTCGTGCAGGAGAAGAGTCGGCCCGTGCCGGACCGGTCTTGCAGGCTTCCCATCACATCTGTACACCCTCCGCCCACGCCCGCTACAATGACCCCATGGTCCGCCAAGTCGCTGCCATCTTCAGTCAAGGCGCATTCCGCCCCCTCGAACCCCTCACGCTCCCCGAGGGAACCCGCGTCCACCTGAGCGTCGCAGAAGACTTCAGCCCCGCCGCCCCCCTGCCGCACGCCGCGAAGATTCACACGCCGAATCTAGTAAATCCCCAAGACGCATCCGACTTCGTGATGGACGTGCGGGAGACCGATGATGCAGGCCTATGACTCGGCCCGATTCGACCCGCCAGCCCCGCTTGCCCTCGTCACCGTGAAGTCGCAACAACCGGACGTCGTAATCCACGATGTGCCGATGTTGATCGACACGGGTGCCGACGTCTCCCTCCTCCCCCGCTCAGCCGTCGGCCAACTCGTTCCGCCCGACGCCAAACAATACGAGCTCGAATCGTTCGACGGCACAAGGAGCACCGCCCCAGCCGTCACCGTCCAATTGCAGTCCCTCGGCAAGTCCTTCCGGGGGCAGTTCCTGCTGATCGAAAGCTGGCACGGCGTCCTGGGCCGAAACGTCCTGAACAACCTCTCCCTCCTGTTCGACGGCCCGTCCCAAAAGTGGACCGAGCACCGGCTCCCCTGACGCGCCGCGCAACACCGCCGCCCTCAAAAAAACCTCATTTCCAACCCGCCAGCCGCGATTTCACCCGGAAACTCGACGCCGGCGCGCAATACCCCTCCTATACGTAGATACGCGATCTTTCTCAACCGAAGACGCCCCCGCCGCCACCCCACCGCAGACCACCCACCGCCTGCGCCGTCACCCGCCAAACCGGAGCACCCCGAATGCCCCGAAATGTCCCAGAATGCCCCATTTTTTCGCGCCGCTGACCTCGCCCCAACTCACCCCCACCCCAGCTTCACGAACACCAACCACGCTGCCGCCGGCACGACGCCGATCATGAGGATCGCCCACAGCAACAGCGCCCGGAAGAACGCCCGCTCTTGCGGCCCCTGCGCGTTCGCCATCAGCAGCGCGCCGGTCGTCGACATCGGGCTCACGTCCACCACCGACGACGACACGCTGATCGCCGACACCACTCCGATCGCCGGCAGCGCCGCCGACGCCGCCAGCGGGACGACGATCGGTGACACCGCACCCAGCGTCCCCGTTGTCGACGCGAACGCCGAGACGACACCGACGAGGTAGCTCGTGATCAGCGCCGCGATCGACCCGCCCCCGAGCGTCGCGATCTGCCCCTCCAAAAACTTGATCGACCCCAGCTTCGACAGCACGTTCACGTACGTCACGATCCCGGTCACCAGCACGATCGCCGTCCACGGCATCAGGTTGAACGCCGGCTTCTGCACGGTCGGCCGGACCGCGATCAGCACCAGCGCGATCGACAGCGCCGCCACCCCCACGTCGACCTTGAACCCCAGCGTCAGCACGAGCAGCGCCACCAGCCCCGCCAGTGTGAACGCGCGCATCGGCGTCAGTCGCAGCGGCTCCGCGCCCTCGTCCGCCTCCTCCGCCAGACGCGGCGTCGCAAGACCCACCGGCGCGGGGGCCGTCGTCGCCGACGTCGTCACCGGCGCCGCCGCGACCGCCGTGGCCCCCGCCCCCCCTGCTGCGCCGTTCCCGCCCCGCGCCTGGAGCAGCGGGTCGGCATCGTCCTGACCCGCCGGCCGCAGCCGCTCAGCGGCGGCAACCACCCCGTCGCCAGCGGCCGCGTCCGCCCCGTCCGCCGCCGGCCCGTGCTCGTACTTGCCCAGCCACCACTGCACGACCGTAAACCCGATCAACCCCAGCACCGCGTTGAACACGAAGCAGTTCAGGTACAGCGCTAGCGCGTGCCCGGGCTGGTTCGCCTTCAGGAGGATCGCGTTCGACACCACCCCGAACGGGTTCACCGGCGAGAACGCCCCCGCGTTCGCCCCCTGGATGATCGCCAACCCCATCGCCAGTCGGCTGATCTTGTACCGCTCCGCCAACGCGAACGCGACCGGCGCCACGATCGCCACCGCCGCGGGCGTGAACGCCCCCGCCGTGCACAGCACCGCCGTCAGCAAAAACATCAGCACCGGCACCAGCAGCCGTCGCCCCGCCGCCGCCCGCTCCGCCCACTTCGCCAGCAGATCGATCGTCCCCGTCACCCGCACGATCGAAAACAACAGCGTCGCCCCCGCGAGGATGAAGAACAGGTCGCTGGGGAACTGCTGGATCACGTCCTTCATCGCCAGGTCGGCGACCTTCGACTGCGCCCCTTTCAGGTCCCCCAGCCGCGTCCCCACGACGAACGCCGCCACCAGCGCGATCAACCCCGCGTTGACCACCGTCACCGACCCCCAGACGAACGCGGCGATCAGCACGGCGAACGCGATCAGGTGTAGCGTGGTGTCGGACATGGCAGTTGACCCTCGTCCCCCTTCTCGTTTAGCGGCGTGCCTGCAGGGCTGCGTCCCCCGGGCAGCGCCGTACCCGCAAGCGTCACATCGCCGCCTGCGTCGTTGCCGGCTCGGTCTCGAACCGCGGCCGCGACTCGCCCTCGCTGTGCCCGGTGTTCTCCGCCGGCGCCGCGTCGTACTTGCCGCTGAGCAACTCCCCGCCGTTGGGCACCTTCGTCGACAGCCCGAGCTTGCGGAGCATCTGGTACGTCGTGCACACCGCCGCCGACACCACCGGCAGCCCAAGCTTGTCTTCGACGACCTGCACGGCCTCCAGCGACGGCATCTGCACGCACGCCGACAGCACCAGCGCGTCCGCCCCCTTCACGTTCACGCGGCTGGCGATCTCGACCAGCGCCATCGGGTCCCGTGCGCCGACCTCCAAGTTGTCGCAGATCTCCAGTGCGATGTGGTCCTGCACCTGGAACCCCTCCGCCTCGATGTAGTCGATCACGAGTTGCGTCAGCGGCTTCATGTAAGGCGCGATCAGCGCGATCCGGTTCGCCCGCAGCGCCTGCAACCCCGTAATCAGCGCCCCCGCGCTGGTGACGACCGGTGCCGCCCCCCCGTTCTCCACCGTCCGCTGGTGCAGCCTGCTTTCCGACTCGCGGTGATACCCCTTCCCCATGCTCATAATCGCGACCAGGCACGCGTACCCCAGCGCGTCCACCCGCGCGTCCGACAGCTCCAGCGCGCACCGGTCGGAGTCGCGGTCCATCGCCGCGAGCTCTTCCTTGGTCACCTTCATCATCCGCATGCGGCTGGAGTGGAACGTGAACCGCTCGGGCGCGATTGATTCGCGCGCCCGGAACATCGCGGGCACCTCCGTTTCCATCGTGGTGTTCGAGCTCGGAACGATCTGCCCGATCCGGTAAAATCGCTTGCTCATGGGGTCCGTAAGTGGCAAACGCGGTGCCCCCAGGGACCATTTCAGGGGTTTCCCGAGGCGCGTGTAAGCCGCGGCACGGTGGGAAAAAAGAAAAAGCGCCCCCAACGCAGGGGCGCTCCAAGGAAGAGAGAGTCACACGAGACTTGTTGGCACGTCGCCGGCCGCGGGCCGATCCTCAGCCGCACGTCGGGCGGCGTGCCGTGGTTCAAAGTTAGATCGCGCCGCTGTTCCGGAACGCCTCCAGGCTGTGCCGGCTCATCAGTTCCCGGTAGCTGCCGTTCCACGATGCCTCGAGCGCGTTCAGTTCGGCCGACCGCTGCTCCGCCCACTCCTTGCAGATCTGGCCGACGACCCACGACCGCGGCATCATCATCTGGTCCGCCACCCGGTCGACCTCCGCCAGCGTCCCCGCATCCAAGTGACCATAAACCGTCACCTCGTCCGCCCGCGGCTCGACCGTCTTCGTAGCCCGCTTCACGTTGCTCAGTTTGCTCACCATCTTCGTTTCCTCCTGGCGTTAAGAATGAAATCCAATACGCCCGCACACCGGGCAAGTCGGATTCCCATGCCGCGTTCGCCGCACGTTATTGGTTGCTGCCAGGATGAACCGACGACGGCGACCACCCATTCCGCATGCCCTGAACAGGCCGCTGCGGGCATCCCCTTTGCGGCTGATAATGTCGAGGCCCAACTAAGCCGACACTAACGTGTCTGCCCTCGTGTCCCTGACCAAGGCCCGACGACATGCATGACAGTTTGACCCGACCTTTGACCGCCCTCGCCCTACTGCTCAGCCTCGCCGCTGCCACGACGGCGCCCGCCACCGCCGCCGAGCGCACCCAGGCCGTCCACCGCCCCGTGCTGGGCGATTTCGCCGCCGAGATCCGCCGCCCCGACGGTCACATCGATGTCGAAGCGAACATCCGTGCGCTCAAAGCGATGTCCGCCAACACCTACTTCTATTTGATCTGGCACGCGAAGACCGACTGGGAAGACCTGCCCGCCTTCGCCGAGGCCGCCGAGCGCGAAGGCATCCAGATCTGGGTCTACCTGATCCCGTGGAGCGAGACGCCGCTGGTCAAGAAGTCTTGGGGCTTCTCCGAGCCGTACCGCGTCGACTACGTCCGCTGGGCCAAGGAGGTCGCCAAGGTCTCCCTGAAGCACCGCAACGTCGTCGGCTACGTGATCGACGACTTCTACACCAACTCCACCCAGCCGGACCGCTTCACCGTCGAGTACACCCAGGAGATGGTCGACGCCGGCAAGGCGATCAACCCCCGCCTGAAGTTCTACCCGCTCGTCTACTTCCAGCAGCCGTGGGAGGCCTTCATGGAACGGTTCGGCGCGATCGTGGACGGCGTCGTCGCGGCCTACCCGCGCTCCCGCGTCCAGGTCGGGAACGCGCTCGCCCACCTGAACGACGAGCCGCACGGCGCCACGCTGATCGTCGAGTACCCCAAGGCCAAGCCGTCGCAGCCGGGCGACAAGGGGGCGATCTCCGCCACCCTGCGCGTCCTCGACCCCGACGACGCCACGATCTCGTTCTTCTGGGACGACAACGACAAGGGCGGCGAGCGCGGGTTCCACACGGCGTTCGTGCGGGTCGACGGCAAGATCGCATGGGAGGCCGACACCGCCGGCGATCCGGGCGACCACGTCGTCGAAGTCGACCTCGCCAAGTTCGTCCGCGGCCGCCGCGACGTCCGCGTCGAGCTCGGCCTCTACGAGCGGCGCGGCGTTACCCGCTACCCCGTCACCGCCCGCTTCGACGACATCCGCCTGACCGGCTTCGACACCCCGTCCGAACTGGCGTCGGAAAAGCTCTGGCGCCGGCAGCAGACCGGCGCGTTCACCGTCGACCTCCAGCCGTCCTCGCGCAAGCACGGCCGCTTCAACCTGCCGATGATCCTGATGCCCAACGGTGAGGCCGAGCAGCACGTCAAGCGCTACCCCGAGCCGCCGACCCCGGAGAACATCGCCGCCCGCGTCGGCATGTCGCTCGACCTCGTCCGCGACGGCCGGGTCGAAGGCGTCGTCACCTACTGCCTTCCCAAGACCGTCGACGACCCGACCTACAACGCCGTCAAGCGCGAGTTCCGCAGCGCCGCCGACGACACCCGCAGCGCCAGCCGGCGGTAGTAGCCGCGTGGCCCACCGCTCCAGCGCCGGGCCACGTCACGTCAGCCCTAATCCGCCCCCCTCAGAATCAGCTTGAGCATCTTCGCCTTCCCCGCGGCCTCCTGGAACTCCTGGCTGCTCATCATCCCTTGCTCGGCGAGCTGCTTCGCCCGCCGCGCGTCCTCCTCCGCCGACTCCAGCGCGACCTCCGCGATCGACCGCAGCAGGCTGAACCGCTTCTCGGCCGTCACCAACATCGCCTCGGCGGTCGGGCGATCGCCCGCGCCGGGCGTGCCCAGCTTCTCCGCCCGCACCGCGTTCTCGTACTGCACCTTCGCCAGCCGGAGCGCGCCGCCCGCATCGACCAGCGTGTTCGCGAGGTTGACCAGGTCGAGTTGAACCCCGCGGACGGCGGCCGGAGTCGCGACTCCCGGTACGGCCGGCGGTGTCATCGCCGGGCGAACGCCCCGCGGATCCTGAGGCCTCGGCAATCCCCCCGAACCTGGCGCTCCGGGTAGACCCGGCACGGAACCCTCCCCGGCGGTTTTCGCCGCCCCCGCCTCCGCCGCGAACGTCGGCGACGCGCCCGGCTTGGACGTCTTGAGCGTGTCCGCCAACTGGGCCCGCAGCGCCGCCATCTCGGCGACCAGCGCGTCGCGCTGCGCCCGCAGCTCCTTCACCTCCCGGGCGCTCTCCTCTGCCCCGGCCTTGACGGCGGGGGTCGGCGACGCCGCCGGCTGCTGCGCGCGCGCCGTCCGCGCCCCGCCCAGCGACGACGCCCCGACCACGGCGCCCAGCGTCAACGCCGCCATCGCGGCACGGCAACGGTTCGAACAACGAGTCGCCAACGGGTTCGGGCGTAGCAGCAGCATGCGCATCCTCCGGTAAAAGTTCGACGTCCCCTGCAACATCCCGATCGCCCCGATCGGGCCGATCCGGGTTCGGGTGGCAACCGACCGTGCCAAGGTGATCAACTCACTGACGTAAGCGTCCTTCCCGTCCGCGCGGGCCGCCCAGTCGTCGGCCACCAGCTCGCGCGACGCGCCCGCCGCGCGCCGCAGCAGCCAGTAGAGCGGGTGCACGTAGAGCACCGGCAGCGCGAGGTTAAACAACAGGTTTCCCCACCCGTCCCCCTGCCGCACGTGCCCCACCTCGTGCAGCAACACCTGCCGCAGCAGCGGCCGGCAGTCCTCCGCCAGCAGCCCCGCCGGCAGCAGGATCGTCGGCCGCACCGCCCCCCACGTGAACGGCCCGGCCACGCGATCCGACACCAGCACGCGGACTCGCCGCCCCGCACGGAGGCGCCCATCAATCATCTCGATCAGGAACCCCGGTGCGACCGCCGCGCGTCGCGTCAACCGCCACAACAGCACGTGACCGAGCACCAACCATCCGACCGCGATGGTGCCACCGACGAGATAAAACTGCGCGATGGGCCCTGGGAGTGTGACTGTTGCATCCGATGCGGTTGCGCGGTTACCGAGTCGCGATACCGTCCCATCCCGAATCGCCTGCGAGGTACCGCCGGCAGTTGGCGGTCGCACCGCCTGCCCTAAGCTGGGCCGAAGGGCGGGTGCAGGTTCTTCCTCACGCGACCCTGCCGCGAAAAGCTCGGTAGGGATCTCCGTCACGTCGAGCGCCGCGGGCGCGACCGCGTTCTTTTCGACGCGCGCCACACCCCCCCAATCCACCCGCCGCATCGGCACGCACGCCAGCACCAGCCACGCCAGCGCCGCCCCGACCGCCAATTCCGAGATCCGCTGCCGGTGTACCGGCGAGCGCCGCGCCGCCGCCGCCCCCACCGCCCCCGCCGCCAGCAGCGCCGTCGTGCCGGCGAGCAGCGTCGCCCCATGTTCCGCCAGGAACCCGGTCGCCGCAGTGAGCATGAGTCACCCTACTTCCCGCCGCCGCGCGGCGGCTTCTCGGCCCGGTGCCGGCGGATCAACTCTTCCAGCTTCGCCAGCTCGTCCGCCGTCGGCTTCCGCAGCGACAGCGCGCGCTGCACCAGCTGGTCGATCGCCCCGTCGAACACCCGCTGGAGCACCCCCGACACCAGCCGCTGCTCCGTCTCGTCCCGCGCCGGCACCGGCCGGTACACGAACGTCCGCCCCTCAGTCCTATGCCGCACCAGCCCCTTCTCCTCCATCGTGCGCAGGAACGCCTGCACCGTGTTCTGCACGATGGGCGCGGTGCGGCTCATCGACTCGTACACCTCGCGCACCGACGCCTCCCCACGCTCCCAGAGCACCTTCAGGATCTCGAGTTCGCGCTCGGTGGGCGGGACGGAAGACGGCATGGATCGCAAATCCTCTCTCACTTAGTTAACTAAGCGTAGCGAGGTAAGCGAGCACGCGTCAAGCGAAATCTCCGTCGTGCGGCCCGTCCGGTTCATTCGTGCAACTTTTCCTTTGACATTGCCCCACCCCGCGTCGATCCTGCACCAAACTCTTCCAAGGGAGGCCCAATGCCCCGCCCGTCCCGCCCTGCGCTCGCCCCGTTCCTCCTCGCCCTGGCAATCGCGCTCGCCGCCACCGCCGGCCCCGCCCGCGCCGCCATTCCCAACGCCGACAATCTCAAGGCGTTCACCGACGAAGACTACAAGAAGGCCAAGCTCGAGTTCGGCAAGCGCACGCTTACCGGCGTCTACCAGACGCTCGGCCGGCGCGACCCGAAGTGGGACGCGGCGGCGGTCAAGTTCCTCGACGCGATGGCCGTCTACTTCTCCTACCGCAACGCCGATTCGCTCGTCGCGCCGACGGTCGAGGTGCCGACCGACGAGGAGTTCGCCGCCCTCGGCCGCGCCGCCGCCAACGCCGGCTGCGACGACCCGCTCGTCACCTACTGCCGCGCGGTAATCCTCAATGACGCCGGCCGGCCGAACGAGGCCGGGCCCCTCTGCGAGCGGGCCGTCAAGGGGATGGGCCTGCACAGGTACCCGCCCCACCGGATCACGGCGGCGGCGAACCGCCTGATCCGCCTGTTCGGCAACCGACCCGGCGCTGAGCCCCACCGGGCAACGTTCGAGAAGGTCGTCTGGGATCACGCGATCGCCACCGCCGCCACCCCTCTGCCCGGCGGCGCGCCCGCGGTCGAGCTACGCCTGATGCTCGAGCACTACGACGACGTGTTCGAGGCCGCCACCCCCGATCGCAAGCTCGAGTTCTGCAAGGCCGTCGAGGCCGCGAAGACCGCCGACCCGTGGGTCGTCAACTACCTCTACGGCCGCTACGAGCTCAAGGCCGGCTGGCACGCCCGCGGCAGCGGGTTCGCTCACACCGTCGGCGAGGACGGCTGGAAGCGCTTCTACGCCCACCTCGGCCGGGCCCGCGACTACCTCGTCAAGGCCCACACCCTCCGGCCCGACCTCCCCGAGGCGGCCACCCTGATGATCACCGTCGCACTCGGCGCCGGCGACCAGATCAACGAGAAGCCGCGCGACTGGTTCGACAAGGCCGCCAAAGCACAGTTCGACTACTTCCCCGCCTACCACGCCTACACCTGGTCGCTCTACCCCCGCTGGGGCGGCAGCCATCAGGAGATGTTCAAGTTCGGCGTCGAGTGCATGCTGACCGACCGGTACGACACCTTCGTCCCCTACCGCCTGATGGTGATCCTGGACAGCATCAACGAGGACAGCGACAACGACTTCGCCATCTACCGGACGCCCGCGGTCAAGGCCGCCGTCCGCCAGGTGCTGACGAAGATGTCCGAAAAGGCACCGCAGCCGCACGGGCTCGACTACTACCAGTCGGCGCTCGCCGCCGTCGCCTGGCTCAACGGCGACTACGCCGAAGCCGCCGCCGTCCTCGACCGCGTCGGCCCCAAGGCCGATTCCACCCCGTTCGCCCAGTTCCGCGCTTGGCCGCCACTCGCGATCAGCCAGATCCGCGCGATGACCACGCCCCAGAGCCGTGGGATCGCCGTTGCCGACCGACTGCTCGCCGCCGGCGACCTCAACGCCGCCGCCGTCGCCTACGGCGAGGCCGCCAAGCGCCTGCCCAAGGATCACCCCGGCCAGTTCTTCGTCCGCTTCCGCGTCCGCGAGATCGGGATCCGGCGCGACTTCGACGCCGGAAAGGCCGTCGACCTAAAGCCCGACGCGGACTTGCTACCTTGGGAGGCCGGCGCCGGCCAGTGGAAGCTCGACAAGGACGGCGCCTTCGTCGCCACCTCTGACGCACAGGGGCAGGCCGTCCTCACCTGCCGCGTCGACTTCGGCCCCGACTACGAAGTCCAAGCCAGATTCAGCGCACCCAACCCCGCGTGGGCCGGCTCCGGCATCCTTTACGTCGAACGCTGGGATCCGCAACGCTGGACCGCCGCCGCCCTCGACCTCGACACCCACACCGCTTGGGCCTTCGGGCCCGGCGGCCGGAGCGAGCTGAAGCTCGCCGCCGACGCGAAGGAGCACGCGGTCGTCGTCAGGGTGTCCAACGGCCACTTCACCGTCACCGTCGACGGCAAAACCGTCGCCCCCGCCCAACCGCTCAGCCGCCAGACTCCCGAGGACGGTGCCCTGCTCGCGCTGGGCATCAACGGCGGCTTCCCCGGCGGCGCCGTCCGCTTCCGCGACGTCCAGATTCGCCGCATCGACCCGGCAAAGAAATGAGTCGCGGCCCCGCACCCCTTCGTCGCCCGCCGCTCCGGCCCCCGTTTTGACTTTGAATCCCCGCGCCCGTACCTTCCGCCGCGATGCTCAAGCGCACCCCATTCTATGATTTCCACGTCAACTCGGGCGGCCGCATGGTCGACTTCGTGGGGTGGGAAATGCCGATCGTCTACCGGTCGATCGTCGACGAGCACGAGCAGACGCGCAAGAGCGGGTCGATCTTCGACGTCTCCCACATGGGCCGCGTCCACTTCACCGGTAAGGACGCCCCCGCCTTCCTCAACAAGGTCTGCACCCGCAACTTCGCCGACCAGAAGGTCGGCCAGTCCCGCTACTCCCTCGTCTGCAACGACGCCGGCGGCGTCCTCGACGACGTGATCGTCTCCCGCGACTCCAAGCACTGGCTGATGGTCTGCAACGCCAGCAACCGCGAGAAGCTCCTCAAGTACTTCCACACGGTCCGCCACGACACCGGCCTCGATTTCGACATGGCCGACAACACCGAGTCGACCGCGATGGTCGCCATCCAGGGCCCGAAGGTCCTCGACCGCCTCGCCGAGCACCTCCCGGTCGACCCGCGCACGCTGAAGCGCTACCACTTCGAGACCGGCAGCGTCATGGGCTTGATCAAGTTGACCGTCTTCCGCTCCGGGTACACCGGCGAGGACGGCGTCGAGATCGTCCTCTCCGCCAAGGTCGCGCCGATGGCGATGAAGATGCTCGCCGGCAAGACCGACCGCGAGGGCGCCACCCTCCGCCCCGCGGGCCTCGGCGCCCGCGACACCCTCCGCCTCGAGGCCGGCATGCCCCTCTACGGCCACGAGCTGAGCGAGACCACCGACCCCATCTCCGCCGGCCTCAAGTGGGCTGTCGATTTGACCAAGGACTTCGTCGGCGTCCAGAAGCTCCGCGAAATCGACCAGTCCGGCCCGAAGCGCAGGCTCATCGGCCTCGAACTCGAAGGCAAGCGCATCGCCCGCCAAGGCACGCCCGTGACGAAGGACGGCGCGATCGTCGGCGAAGTCACCAGCGGCACCCTCAGCCCCACCCTCGGCAAGTCCATCGCCCTCGCCTACGTCGACTCCGCCCTCTCCGCCGAAGGCACGCAACTGACCGCCGACCTCAAAGGCACCCCCAACGCCGCCAAAGTCGTGAAGTCCCCCTTCTATAAGCGCCCCACGTAGCACGGGCTACCAGCCCGTGTCTTTGACTGGCAACTGGCAACTAACAACTGGCAACTCCCATGTCCGTCCCCAACGACCGCAAGTTTCTCGAGACTCACGAGTGGCACAAGATCGAGGGCGACACCGCCACAATCGGCATCACTCAGATCGCCGCCGACGAACTCACCGACGTCACCTACGTCTCGCTGCCCAAGGTCGGCGCGAAACTGACCGCCAACAAGCCGTTCGGCGAGATCGAGTCCGTCAAGGCCACCAGCGACCTCTACAGCGGTGTCAGCGGCGAGGTCATCGAGGTCAACGACGGCCTCAACAACGACCCTGGCCTCGTCAATCGGGACCCCTACAACGCGGCTTGGATGATCAAGGTCAAACTCTCCGCCCCCGCCGAGGCCGACAAGCTCTTGAACACCGACGATTATCTGAAGAAGACCGGCCACTAAAGCAACCCCAAGCGCATTTCCGTCACGCCACGCCACCCGCTGCGACGCCCTGTCGTAGCCCGACATCTTCAAACTCGTCCGGGGCCGCTTTTCCGAAAAAGGCGGCCCCTTCTTTTCATCCATCGCGATGCGGCACACCCTTTGTTCTAACGACACGCGTCCGGATGTTGATCGATCGACATCCACGCGGCCCGCGGCCCCCGGACACGACCGCGGGTCGCTTTCAGCCCCGTCGTGTTCCGGAAACTAGGAGACTCGTCATGAAGTTCGTCAAGCAGATCCTCGCCCTCGCCATGCTTCTCGGTTCCCTGACCGTTCTCCCCGCCTGCAACACGATGGAGGGCGCGGGCAAGGACATCAAGCGGGGTGGCGAGAAGCTCGAAGACGCCGCCGACTAAGCCAACCTCCCCTTTTTCCACGCACCGACTCACGGGCTGTCCCGGCCAACCCCGGGCCCGCCCCTTCAACCAGGGGAAGTTTGCCCGTTCGGGGACTCCCCCTGCGTCCAACTTTGAACGCCGACCCCCGCCTCGCGGCGAGGGTCGGCGGTTTCGCTTTTTGCCGTCCTCAGGTCGCCCGGTCCGCCCATCCCACCGCTTTCAGAAGTCCCATAAGCTCCCGCCCCTCCCCGGTCGCACTTCCAATCACTCGATAACGTCGTAAAGTAGGATGAACCAGCCCACGGAGCCTTCTCCGTGGGTTCGCCGTTCCTCCGCCGGGCCTAAAATCGACCAGCCAACATGAACGACATGACGACCTCCACCATCGCCCCCCTTCCGTCCACTCCCGACGCCGCCCCGGTCGCCTGCGACTCGGTGCTCGCCCCGACCGACACGTTCGTCCACCGCCACATCGGCCCGAACGACGCCGAGCAGCTCGAGATGCTCAAGCTCCTCGGCTACGACTCCCTCGACGCCCTGATCGACGCCACCATCCCCCCGGCCATCCGCCTGAAGCGCGAGTTGAAGCTGGGCGCGGAGCGCGGCGAGCACGAGCTCCTCCAGGAGCTCGCCCAGACCGCCAAAAAGAACAAGGTCTTCCGCAGCTTCATCGGCCAGGGGTATTACGGCACGATCACCCCGCCGGTCATCCAGCGAAACATCCTGGAGAACCCGGGCTGGTACACGCAGTACACGCCCTACCAGGCCGAGATCAGCCAGGGCCGCCTCGAGGCGCTGCTGAACTTCCAGACGATGGTCAGCGATTTGACCGCTCTGCCGCTCGCCAACGCCAGCATGCTCGACGAGGGCACCGCCGCCGCCGAGGCGATGGCCATGTGCCGCGGCATCGTCCTCGACCGCGACGAAGAGACTAAGGCTGTCTTCTTCGTCGCCGACGACTGCCACCCGCAGACAATCGCCGTCTGCCGGACGCGGGCGAAGTCGTTGGGGATCGAGCTGGTGATCGGGAAGGCGGAGGGTTCGGAGTTCGGGGTTCAGGGTTCAGGTAAGAAGCTCGTGGGCGTGCTGCTCCAGTACCCCACGACCGACGGCCGCATCGTCGACTACTCAAACGTGATCGAGGCCGCCCACGGCGCCGGCGCGCTCGTCGTCATGGCCGCCGACCTCCTCGCCCTCACCCTGATCAAGCCGCCCGGCGAGCTCGGCGCCGACATCGCCGTCGGCTCCGCCCAGCGGTTCGGCGTCCCCATGGGCTTCGGCGGCCCCCACGCCGGCTACATGGCGACCAAGACCGACCACGCCCGTAAAATGCCCGGCCGCATCATCGGCGTCTCCAAGGACAGCCACGGCCACCCCGCCCTCCGCCTGACCCTCCAGACCCGCGAACAACACATCCGCCGCGAAAAGGCGACGAGCAACATCTGCACCGCCCAGGCGCTGCTGGCCAACATGGCCAGCATGTACGCCGTCTACCACGGGCCCAAGGGGCTCAAGGCGATCGCCGAGCGCACCCACAACGCCGCCCGCATCCTCGCCGCGCACCTGAACGACGCCGGCCACGAACTGCTGACCGGCGGCCTCTACTTCGACACGATCCGCGTCCGCCCGAAGGCGCCGGCCGCCGAGATCTTGGCCACCGCGACGCGGAGCGGTCTGAACCTGCGCGACTTCGGCGACGGCACCGTCGGCATCAGCGTCGACGAGTCCACCACGCCCGCCGACCTCCACGCGATCATCAAGGCGTTCGGTGGTGAGCCGCGTGCCGACTACTTCTCCGGCCGCCTGCTCGAGCCAGACGACCTGACTGCGGAACAGGGCTACGCCCGCCGCACCTCCGACTACCTCACCCACCCCATCTTCAACACCCACCACAGCGAGACCGAGCTGCTCCGCTACATCTTCAAGCTCCAGTCCCGCGACCTGTCGCTCGCCTACGGCATGATCCCGCTCGGCTCGTGCACGATGAAGCTGAACGCGACCAGCGAGATGCTCCCCGTCACCTGGCCCGAGTTCGCCCACCTCCACCCCTTTGCCCCCGCGGATCAAACCAAGGGCTACCAGAAGCTCTTCAAAGATCTCGAGAAGTGGCTCGCCGAGATCACCGGCTTCGCCGCGATCAGCCTCCAGCCCAACGCCGGCAGCCAGGGCGAGTACGCCGGCCTGCTCGCGATTCGCGCCTACCACGAGTCCAAGGGCCAGGGCCACCGCAACGTCTGCCTGATCCCGACCAGCGCGCACGGCACCAACCCCGCCAGCGCCGTGATCGCCGGCCTGAACACCGTCGGCGTCGCCTGCGACGACCAGGGCAACATCGACGTCGCCGACCTCAAGGCCAAGGCCAAGGAGCACGAAGCCAACCTCTCCTGCCTCATGGTCACCTACCCGTCCACCCACGGCGTCTTCGAAGAGTCGATCAAGGAGATCTGCCAGGTCGTCCACAAGCACGGCGGCCAGGTTTACATGGACGGCGCGAACATGAACGCCCAGGTCGGCCTGACCCGCCCCGGCGACATCGGCGCCGACGTCTGCCACCTCAACCTCCACAAGACCTTCTGCATCCCCCACGGTGGCGGCGGCCCCGGCATGGGCCCCATCGGCGTCGCCAAGCACCTGAAACCATTCTTGCCTTCCCTCACGCCGACTCCTGCGGAGTCGGATTCTTCCGCCGTCGGCATGGTCAGCGCCGCCCCCTACGGCTCGCCGAGCATCCTGACGATCTCCTGGGTCTACATCGCCCTGATGGGCGCAGCCGGCCTCAAGAAGGCCACCCAGGTCGCAATCCTCAACGCGAACTACATCGCCAAGCGCCTCGAGGACCACTACCCGATCCTCTACCGCGGCAACAACGGCCGCTGCGCCCACGAGTGCATCCTCGACTGCCGCGACTTCGAGCGCACCGCCAACGTGAAGGTCGAAGACATCGCCAAGCGGCTGATGGACTACGGCTTTCACGCCCCGACGATGAGCTGGCCCGTCCCCGGCACGCTCATGATCGAGCCCACCGAGTCCGAGCCCAAGGTCGAGCTCGACCGCTTCGTCGACGCGATGATCGGCATCCGCGAGGAGATCCGCGCCGTCGAGACCGGCCAGGCCGACCGCAACGACAACCCGCTGAAGCACGCCCCGCACACCGCGGCCGCCGTGACGGCCGACAACTGGCCCCACAAGTACGGCCGCGAGCAAGCCGCCTTCCCGGCGAAGGGCCTCCGCGACAACAAGTTCTGGCCCGCCGTCGGCCGCATCGACAACCCCTACGGGGACCGCAACCTCGTCTGCTCGTGCCCGCCAGTGGACGCGTATTCGGCGTGACCGGCACCGCGCCGGCCTTCCGGGAGACCCTGCCGCTGAACCAGCCTCGCCGCGACGAAGTCACATGGGTAAGGGTTCGCGCTGCGCGTGACCCGAGCAACAGCGACGCGACTTCCGCCTGCGGTCGCCCCGGAGCCCTGCCGGCCGCGCGAGCAGGACGAAGCTGAAGTCTTCGCCGACGACCCAGCTCGAAGGAGACGACGGGCGCGACGGGTGCGAGACCGGCACCCCTACCGCTGAAGCGACGGGTCCGTCTGTGTCGAACCCGTCCCCGCCGCCACCTCGACGATCGCCCGCCGCAGCGTCGCCATCGAAACGGGCTTGGTCAGGTGCGCGGTGAAGCCGGCCGTCAGGCTGCGCTGAACGTCCTCCTCGGTACCGTAGCCGGAAAGCGCGATGCCCTTGACGCCGTGGCGGCGGGAGGCGTCGGCCATCAGGTCGTGACCGCTGCCGTCGGGGAGCCCGAGGTCGCTGATCAGCAGGTCGACGCGGCGGGCGTCGAGCGCGACGCGGGCGGCGGCGACCGTGTCCGCGGTCTCGACGCGGTGACCGGCCTGGCGGAGCAGCCGCGCCATCACGCGGGCCGAGTCGGTGTGGTCCTCGACGACCAGGATGTCGAGCGTGCGGGCCGGGGCGAGACCGCCCGCGCCGGGCTCGGCGCCGCGGCCCGCGACCGGGTGGACGGTCCGCAACTCCACGGCGAACGTCGCACCCTTGCCGGGGCCGGCACTGTCGGCGGCGATCGTGCCGCCGTGCTGCTGGACCAGCGCCTCCGAGATTGCGAGCCCGAGGCCGAGGCCGCCGAACTGCTGGGTGATCGACTTCGCCCCCTGCTCGAACGCGTCGAAGATCCGCGGGAGCAGCGCCGGGTCGATCCCGATGCCGGTGTCGGCGACCTCGACGCGGAGGCGGTCGGCGCCGGCGGCCGAGTCGGTGTTGCGGGCGCGGACGGTCACGCGGCCGCCGGCGGGCGTGAACTTGATCGCGTTCTTGATCAGGTTCCAGAACACCTGCTGGAGCCGCTCGGGGTCGGCGTGGACGTGGTGCCGCGTCGCCGCCGCGAGGTCGAGCTCGACCGCGACGCCCTTCTGCGCGCCGTCGGCGGCGCAGATGTCGGCGGCTTGGCGGATCAGCTCGAGGCAGTCGACGTCGCGCGGGTAGAGCTGCAGTTTACCGGTCGAGATCCGCGTGATGTCGAGCAAGTCGTCGATCAGGCGGGCCTCGAGCGTCACGTTGCGGCGGATCGTCTCGGCGTCGTCGCGGACCTCGGCCGGCACGTCGCCGCGCTCGGTCAGGGCGGACGCCAGCGCGAGCACGGGCGTCAGCGGGGTGCGGAGCTCGTGGCTGAGCGTGGCGAAAAAGCGGTCCTTCGCGTGGTTGGCTTGCTCGAGTTGGAGCTTGGCCTGGCGGACCTGTTCCTCGGCGCGGCGGGCGGCGTCGACGTCATAGAAGATCGACACCGACCCGACGATCGTGCCGTGGCTGTCGCGGATCGGCGCGCCGCTGCACCGGATCCAGCCGTGCGTGCCGTCGCCGCGGTGGTAGACGAACTCGTCGTTGCGGACGACCTCCCCGCGCAGGCCGCGGGCGAGCGGGTAGTCCTCCGGCGCGACCTTGGTGCCGTCGGCGTGGTAGGCCCGCCAGGCGCCGTACCCGCGGACGTCGGCCGACGGCAGGCAGGGGTGCTTCAGCACCTCCTCGACCTTCGAGTTGTGCAGCACGATCCGGCCGCCCGGCGCCTCGGCGACGATGATGCCGGCCGGGATCGACTCGACGATCGCGTTCAGCCGGGCGTGCTGGGTCTCAAGGGCGGCGACCAGGCGCTCGCGCTCGTGCTCGGCGTACGTGCGGTCGGTGACGTCGGTCGCGATCCCGACGACCCCGATGATCTGCCCGTCCAGCCCGCGGAGCGGCTCGACGTACGACTGGAACGTCCGCCCGCCCCACTCGAGCTCGTAGCTGCTCGACTCGCCCCGGAGCGCCCGGCGGTGGGCGGCGATCGGGGCGAAGCCGCCGTCCTCGGTGCTGAAGTGCTGCTGGAGCGTGGTGCCGGCCGGGCCGTGGAGCAGCGCGCTTTGGGCTCCGAAGCCGGACGTGATGCGCAGGTCGGTGTCGGTCGACCAGAGGCCGCCGGGGATCTGCTCGCTGACGAGCTGGAGGCGGGCGTCGCGCTCGCGGAGCGCGTGTTCGGCGCGGCTTTTGGCTTGGGACAGGAGGCCGATGAACAGCGCGACGGGGAGGAGGCTGCCGACGCGGATCATCTCGGCCGGGCCGAAATCCTTGAGGTCGGGAAGGTGGAAGAACAACGCGATCGCTGCAAACGATGCCAAGGACGCCGTCACGCCCGGCCCGACGCCGCCGAACCAAGCGCTGAACGCGACGGCGACGAGGAACAGCGGCGCGACCAGTGTCTCGAACCCGTGGTTCTGCGTGATCACGCGCGTCGCCACCGCGGCCACGGCGACCCCGACGATCGCCACGACGTACGGAATCGCAGGAGAACGAACTGAACTGACCATGTGCGCGTGCCCAGTGTGCCGAGATTGCCCGGTTGCGCGGATCAGTATATCTACTGATAGAACGGCGACCCCCGATTTCATTGATTTCTCATCCAGTTTTCCCTTTTTCCTCAGCCACTACCCGACGCCGCGCACATCCCGGGCTCCGCGCAAGAGCGATTGTGCGGGATCATGCCCCTTCGTAAGCTCTTGGCCGGCAAACCAGCGGGCGGGACGCTAGGATAAACACTTACTCGCAGGTCGCGACGCGTCGTAAACGATGAGCGTGGAGGTCGGTCATGAAACGGCTGGTGGCGGCGGGATTGACACTCGTGGCGGGGTTGGCGGCGCAGGCCCCCGCCGAGCCGCCGGAGGAGGTCAACCTGCGGCGGACGGTGACCGTGGAGGTCGTGCGGAAGACGAAGGACGCGGTCGTCAACATCTCGACCACGAAGTCGGTCCCGCGGCGGGTCGGCGGGTTCGGCGGCAACGACCCGTTCTGGTTCCCGTTCGACGACGGGCAGATCGTGCAGGTGCCGGCCAACTCGCTCGGGAGCGGCTTCCTGCTGCACCCGGACGGGTACGTCGTCACGAACCACCACGTGATCGACCGCGCGCGGCAGATCAACGTCGAACTGGCCGACGGGCGCAAGCTGCGGGCGGAGCTGATCAGCAGCGACGTCGAGTCGGACCTGGCGATCCTGAAGGTGACGGATAAGGACGGCAAGCTGTTCCCGGCCATGGAGTTAGGCGACTCGGCCGACCTGATGATCGGCGAGCCGGTGATCGCCGTGGGCAACCCGTTGGGGTTCTCGCACAGCGTCAGCACGGGGATCGTGTCGGCCGTCCATCGCAACCTGAAGGACGGGCGCGATCGGGTGCTGTTGTCCGACCTCGTGCAGACCGACGCCGCGATCAACCCCGGCAACTCCGGCGGGCCGTTGCTCAACGCGTACGGGCAGGTGATCGGGATCAATACCGCAATCCGCGGCGACGCGCAGAACATCGGGTTCGCCGTCCCGGTAAACAAGTTGCGCGACCTGATCCCGGATCTGATGCGGCCGGCGGCGGTGACTAAGGTGGACGTCCAGCTGAAGCTGACCGAGCGGCGGCGCACGACCGAGCCGGCGGGGGTGCAGTGCGAGGTCGTAGCGACGCGGCCGGACGGGCGCACGGCGGTGCTGAAGTCGGTCGGCGGCCGCGCGTGCGGGAACATCGTCGACGCGTACGCGGCGCTCCTGAAGGCCAACGCGGGGGAGGCGCTGGAGTTGGAGTGGGAGGGCGGGCGGCGTGAGTCCCTTACCCCTAAGCCGACGCCGCTCCCGGACGCGGTCGTCCAGGCCCGCAAGCGGCTAGGCATTGGCATCCAGGCGTTAACCCCCCTGCTGGCCGAGCGGTTCAAGCTGTCGGTGGAGGAGGGTCTGCTCGTCACGGAGGTCGTTCAGGGGGGCGTCGCGGAGAAGGCGGGGCTGGAGCCGGGGGACGTCGTGGTGCAACTCGGCCGGTACCGGGTCCGGCGGCTGGAGGAGTTCGGCGCCCTGATCGAGCACCTCCCCGAGCACGGGCGGGTCCGGGTGGGGGTGATGCGCGGGGAGCAGGTGGGGTTTGCGACGCTGGAGTTCTAAAGACGGAGGTTCACCGCGGAGACGCCGAGGACGCGGAGAAGCGGAGGATTGACCTGCGAATCCTGGTCGCGCCGGACAAGTTCAAGGGGTGCTTATCGGCTCGCGACGTGGCGGCGGCGGTCGGGGCGGGGGTGCGCGCGGTGGATTCGTCGATCCAGGTCGATGAGTTGCCGATGGCGGACGGGGGGGAGGGGACGGTCGAAGCGCTGGTGGCGGCGACCGGGGGGCGTCTGCTGACGACGGTGGTCACCGGGCCGCTGGCGGACATGCGGGTGGACGCGGTGTGGGGCATGCTCGGTGACGGGGTGACGGCGGTGATCGAGATGGCGGCGGCGTCGGGGTTGGCGCTGTTGCGGCCGGAGCAGTACGACCCGGAGCGGACGACCACTTACGGGACGGGCGAGTTGCTCGTCGCGGCGGCGCGGGCGGGGGCGAAACGGATCATCCTCGGGATCGGCGGGAGCGCGACGGTGGACGGCGGGCTCGGGTGCGCGCAGGCGTGCGGCGTGCGGTTCGAGGTGGACCGGTACGTGTTCGTTGAGGCTGGGGACGCGCCGCTGAACGGCTCGACGCTGGCGCACGCCAAGCCGGTGGAGGGGTCGTACCCGGCGCGCGGGCTGGCGGGGGTCGAGATCGTCGTTGCGTGCGATGTGGACAACCCGCTGATCGGGGAGCGCGGGGCGGCGCGGGTGTTCGGGCCGCAGAAGGGGGCGACGCCGGAGCAGGTCGCGCGGCTGGACGCGGGGCTGGCGGCGCTGTCGATGGAAGTGGGGTGGGGGTACGAGCTGCGCGAGCGGCCCGGTGCGGGGGCGGCGGGCGGGCTGGGGTTCGGCATGTTGGCGTTCTTCGGGGCGAAGCTGCGGCCGGGGTTCGGGATCGTGGCCGAGGCGGTGGGGCTGGCGGGGCGGGTGCGCGGCGCGGACCTGGTGATCACGGGGGAGGGGCGGCTGGACGCGTCAAGTTTGGGTGGGAAGACGGCGGTGGGCGTGGCGCGGACCTGCAAGGCGGCGGGCGTGCCGTGCGTGGCCGTGGTCGGGTCGGTCGGCGAAGGTGCAGAGCGGGCGATCGACGAGGGCGTGACGGCGTACCACGCGATCTGCGGCGGGCCGGTCGGCCTGGAGGAGGCAATGCGGGACGCGCCGCGGTTGCTGGCGGCGAAGGCGGCGGACGTGGTGCGGGCGATTCGGGCGAAGCGCTGAAACGCCCTAATCATTAAGGGGGCGGGGCGGCGGCGTTTCACCCTGCTCCGCGACGGTCACGACCGGTTCGGACTTCAGGGCCTGCACCATCGCGGTGGAGACGCGCACGAGGCGGCTGACGGGGCGGTCGGGGTTACCCGAAATTATGACCACGACGTCGGCGAACGTGTGGCCGCAGCCGGGGCAGCGGTGCACCTGGGCGACGGCGCAGCCCGCGCCGAGGTCTTGGCCAGCGACCTCGCGGTTGAGCGCGACCGCGGCGGCGGGGTCGCCGGCCTCGACGGCGGCGGCGAGCCGCGCGTGGTGTTCGGCCGGCACCACCGTGGCGTTGGCAGGGGGCCCGAACCAGTTCCCGCAGTCGTCGCAGAACGGGCGGCGGACCTGCGACCTCGCGGTCAGATACGTGAGGCCGATCAGCAGCGCGCCGTTTACGACGAAGGCCCCGAGCGGGCGGGTCGGCTTGCCGCCGACGGTCATCCCCTGCTTGGAGAGGAGGAACCCGACCAGGCCGCCGCGGCCGGTCTCCGGCCGGAGCACGAACGTGTCGTAGAACTCGAACGGCCGCTCGCTGAGGTTGAGGATCAGGGCCGCGGCGCCCGACTCGTCCTCCCGGCCGGCCAGGTCGCCGCGGACGCCGCTCCGGACGGCGTAGACCTGGCGGACGTAGAGCGCGGCGTGGGTGAGGACGTTGGCACCGATCGCGAGTAGCACACAAACCACCGTGGCGGACGCGCGGCTGCGCAGCTTGGCGCGGCGGAACGCCGCGCGGAGCATCCACCCGAGCGCGAGGCCCTGGGCCACGCCGGCGACGCCGATGATCACCGGGAGGCCGCTGAGGTGCCACGCGACGACCGCGGCGGCGACGGCGGCGACGGCGAGGAGGCCCGAGCCGAACGCGGTGGCCGCGGCTTTGGGTTGCAGGCCGGCGGCCGGGCGGTACTCGCGCTCGGAGACGTAGGGGAGGGTTTGGTCGGGCACGCGGCGCCTCCGGCGAGGGGCGGAAGGCGGACGGTACCCGCGGGGGCGGGCCGCGTGCAACCGCGTCGCGCACAGGTGCGGCCGTTGTCCTGTGGCGACCGCGTAGTGGCGGCGGCAACTTCCCCGGCATTTTTGTTGACCCGTGTTTTCGCCGGGCGGTAGCATCGCCCGTTGGTCCGAGGTGCGCGACGAACCAACCCTCACTGCACGGGAGCGATCAACATGTCTTCTGGCGAGCGATGCATGACGACGCGGGACGTGGCGGAGATCTTCGGGGAGGAAATCGAGCGGGCCGGCGGCCGGGTGCGGGACCCGTTCGACGACGGCGAACGGTACGTCGCACGGGGGGTGTTGCCGGGCGTGCGGGACGTACGGCCGGGGGACGGCATCCAGGGCGGGGTGGCCGTGATGATGGCGGCGGGGGAGGTGCGCGTACACCCGTACACGTTCCGCCAGGTCTGCACGAACGGGGCGATCCTCGCGCACGCGGTGCAGACGCGGCGGGTCGTGGTCCCGGAGTGGCCGGCCGAGGTCGAGGTCGCGCGGTGGGAGGTGCGCGAGGCGGTGCGGGCGTGCGCGTCGCCGGAGGCGTTCGCGGCGGGGGCCGGGGAGATGCGCGGCGCGCTGGAGCGCGAGGCGGACCTGGCGCTGGGGCTGATCCCGTTTTTGGCGCGGCTATCGCCGGCGCAGCGGGACGGGCTGCTGCCGCTGATCCTGGGCCGGTATGGCGAGGAGGGCGGGGGGACGCAGTTCGCGCTGATGAACGCGGTGACGTCGGTCGCCCGGGACACGGCCGACCCGGAGTTGCGGTGGCGGCTGGAGGAGTTCGGAGGCGGGGTGCCGGTGATGGCGGCGGCGCGGCGGCCGCGGCGGCCGCGCGGGGTGGTACGCGAAGTCGTACGGGACGAGGTTGAGGTGGGGGTCTAAGGGCGTTGCCGGAAACGCGGCTCCCTCTCCCCAGGTCGTGAACCGCGTCCCGTCGCCCGCGGACTCCAACGCCCGGGGGGGAGGGCGGGGGTGAGGGTCTTCTCGACCGGCGGGCGGCGCAACCGGTTCGCGAGAAGGCCCCTCACCCCAACCCTCTCCCTGCCGCGTTCGTGCGGCACAGGGAACGAGGATCAACCGTCGCGGCTGAGAGAGGGGGCCGGGTCGCGGCGTCTATCGCGGGTTAGTGTTCGACCAGTTCGCCTTCGACGACCTGTGCGCCCTTGGCGAACGTGAAGTCGTGCTTGGCCGGGTCGGCGTCGACGCGGATGGTTTCGCCGTCGCCGTACTCGCCGCGGAGGATCTGGCTGGCGATCGGGTTCTCCAATCGCTGCTGGATCACACGCTTCAGGGGGCGGGCGCCGTAGGCGGGGTCATACCCCTCGTCGGCCAGGAGGCGCTTGGCGGCGTCGGTGACGGCCAGCTTCAGGTTCCGGGCGGCGAGCCGCTTGCGGAGGTGGTTGAGCTGGACGTCGACGATCCGCGTCAGTTGCTCCTTGCCCAGCGGGTGGAACACGATCGTTTCGTCGATCCGGTTCAGGAACTCGGGCCGGAAGAACGTCTTGAGCATGTCCTTCACGGCGGCCTCGATCTCCCACTCCTCGGCGTTCTTCGCCTTCAGCTCCTGGATCTGCTGGCTGCCGATGTTGCTGGTCATCACGATGACGGTGTTCTTGAAGTCGACGGTGCGGCCCTGGCCGTCTGTCAGGCGGCCGTCATCCAGCACCTGGAGCAGGACGTTGAACACGTCGCGGTGCGCCTTCTCGATCTCGTCGAACAGGATGACGCTGTACGGGCGGCGGCGGACCGCCTCGGTCAGGCGGCCTCCCTCCTCGTAGCCGACGTACCCGGGCGGGGCGCCGATCAGGCGGGCGACGGAGTGCTGCTCCATGAACTCGCTCATGTCGATCCGCACCATCGCGTTCTCGTCGTCGAACAGGAATTCGGCGACCGCCTTGCACAGCTCGGTCTTGCCCACGCCCGTCGGGCCGAGGAACAGGAAGCTGCCGATCGGGCGGTTCGGGTCGCCGAGCCCGGCGCGGCTGCGGCGGACGGCATCCGACACGGCCTTGACCGCGTCGTGCTGGCCGATCACGCGCAGACCCAGGCGCTCCTCCATCTGCATCAGCTTCTCCCGCTCGCCTTCCAGCATCCGGTTGACCGGGATGCCAGTCCACCGGCTGACGACCTCGGCGATCTCGTCGGGGGTCACCTCCTCCTTGACTATTGCGTTGCCGTCGTTGGCGACGTCGTGGATCTTCTGCTCGGCGTCGGCGAGCTTCGCCTTCAGGTCGCGGATCTCGCCGTACTGGATGCGGGCGGCGGCCTCCCAGTTGCCGGCGCGCTGCGCCTGCTCGAGCTCGACCTGCTTGGCGTCGAGCTGCTCCTGGAGCGTCTTGACCGCGCGCAGCGTGCCGACCTCGTTCTCCCACCGCGCCGTCAGTTGCGCGTCAGTCGTCTTGAGCTCGGCGAGCTCCCGCTCGGCCTTCTCGAGCTGCTGGCGGCTGGCCGGGTCCTTCTCGAGGCGCAGCGCCTCGATCTCGATCTGGAGCTGCATGATCCGCCGGCGCGCCTCGTCCAGCTCGGCCGGCATCGAGTCGTTCTCGATGCGGAGGCGTGAGGCGGCCTCGTCGATCAAATCGATCGCCTTGTCGGGGAGGAAGCGGTCCTGGATGTAGCGGTCGCTGAGCACGGCGGCGCTGACGATCGCCGAGTCGGTGATGCGGACGCCGTGGTGCGTCTCGTACCGCTGCTTGAGGCCGCGGAGGATCGCGATCGTGTCCTCGACGGTCGGCTCGCCGACCAGGATCGGCTGGAAGCGGCGCTCGAGGGCCGCGTCCTTCTCGATGTGCTTGCGGTACTCGTCGAGCGTCGTCGCGCCGATCGTGCGCAGCTCGCCGCGGGCAAGCGCCGGCTTGAGCAGGTTGCCGGCGTCCATCGCCCCCTCGGCCTTGCCCGCGCCGACGACCGTGTGCAGCTCGTCGATAAACAAAATCACGCGCCCCTCGGACTGCGTGACCTCCTTGATCACGGCCTTCAGGCGGTCCTCGAACTCGCCGCGGAACTTCGCGCCCGCGATCAGCGCCCCCATGTCGAGCGCGACCAGCTTCTTGTCCTGGAGGCCGGCAGGGACGTCACCGTTGACGATGCGGATCGCAAGGCCCTCGACGATCGCGGTCTTGCCGACGCCCGGCTCGCCGATCAGGACCGGGTTGTTCTTCGTCCGGCGGCTGAGCACCTGCATCGTGCGGCGGATCTCCTCGTCGCGGCCGATGACGGGGTCGAGCTTGCCTTGGCGCGCGAGCTCGACGAGGTCGCGGCCATACCGCTCGAGCGCTTGGTACTTCTCCTCCGGGTTCTGGTCGGTCACGCGCTGCCCGCCGCGGACGTCCTTGAGCGCCCCGAGGATCGCGTCATGCTTGACGGCGTTGAGCGCGAGCAACTCCTTCGCCTCGCTCTTCACGCTGGCAAGCGCGAGCAAAAGGTGCTCGGTCGAGGTGTACTCGTCCTTCAGCCGGTCGGCCTCCTTCTGCGCCTGCGCGAACACGTCCTGCAACGGCCGGGACATGCCGAGCTGGGTGCCAGTGGCCTTGGGGAGGCGGTCGAGCTCCGTGGTGACGATCTGCTGGATGCGCCCGACGTTCGCCCCGACCTTCTGCAAGATCGGCGCTACAACCCCCTCGGTCTCCGAGAGTAGCGCGGCCAACAAATGGAGGGGCAGGAGTTCGGCGTGGTTGTTCTGCTGCGCGAGTTCCTGCGCCCGAACGACGGCTTCTTGTGCCTTGATGGTTAGTTTATCGAATCGCATGGTTGAGTCTCCGTTCTTCCCCACTGCCTGCGGCTTTGACAGGAAAACGAGTGCCCAGAGGGGGAAAGGGCAAAGGCAGTGCCAAGTGCGACAGACTGGCTTTGCCTTCAGATATACGTGATCGGGGTCACGGCTGTTCGTGTTTGTTAGGGTGACGGAGGGGATGGAACTGCCCTTTTGGCAGCTGCATTGAGGGGGTGGTGGGTGAGTTCAGCGGATTTCTTTGCGGGGGTTGGGAGGAGTCGCTGCGCGACAGCGAGGGATACCGTCCGCTGAAGCAGACCCTACATGGGGAGGGGTTTCGTGCGCGCGGCGGGCCTCCAAATTTGAGGCGGCGTTGCGCGGGGCGCGTGTCGGGGGCGCAACAGGATGCGGGGCGGGTGGTCAGCGCGGGGGCCGGTTAGGATCGGGGTGATGGTGTTTATTGAGGAGGGTGGTGGCGTGGCGGGTCAGGTCGGGGCGGCGCTTGGCGTAGTCGCGTTTTTCGGCGTGGTCGTTGGACATGTCGTAGAGCTCGGCTTCGCCGGTCAGCATGGGGGAGCGGAGGGCCTTCCACTTGCCGAAGCGGACGGCTTGGGCCGTCTACCCTTCGTGACACTCCCAGTAGAGGGGGCTCTTGCGCTTCCACTGGTCTTTCTCGATTTGGCCGCGGAGGGCGGGGACGAGGCTGTCGCTGTCGATGTCGGGGGGTCGCGGGATGCCGGCGAGTTCGGCGGCGGTGGCGAGCAAGTCGCCGGCGTACCACTGGCGGTCGTTCTCGGCGCCCCTGGGGGTGGCGGCGGGCCAGCGGGCGATCATCGGGACGCGGATGCCGCCCTCGAGTAAATCGCGCTTGCGGCCGCGGAATTTGCCGTTGGAGTCGAAGCGGTCGGGGTCGTGGCCGCCCTCAGCGTGGGGACCGTTGTCGGACGTGAAGATCACCAGCGTGTCCTTATCGATGCCGAGCTCCTTGAGGAGGGCGAGGACGCGGCCGGCGTCGCGGTCGAGGTTGCGGATGGCGGCAGCGAAGGCCTTTTCCGGGGCGGGCCAGTCGGTGGCGGCGAACTCGCCGATGTCGTCCACCTCCATCCCGCGCTCCTTCGCATCGGTGTTGGCGGCGGGCAGGGTGAGCGAGAGGAGGAGGAAGAACGGGGCCTTGTGGTTTTCGCGGACGAAGCGGAGCGCGTCGTCGACGATCAGGGTCGGGGCGTAGTCGAGGCGCTTGGCCGCCACGCCTCGACCGGCGCGCGGATGCTTGGGGTCCTGGGCGGCCTTCCACTCGGGGATGGCCTCGTTGCGGAGGCGCTCGATCCGGCCGTTGCGGATCAGGAACTCGGGGTAGGGGTTGTGGGCGTGCCACGCGTTGACGTAGCCGAAGAAGTGGTCGAAGCCGGCGTCGTTCGGGTTGGTCAGGGTGTCCGGGGCGCCGACGCCCCACTTGCCGACGCAGGCGGTCTTGTACCCGGCAGCTTTGAGCAGCGAGGCGACGGTCGGCTGGTCGGGCGGGAGGACGACCGGCCTGGCGGAGTCGCCGCGGACCGCGGCGCGGCCGGCGTGGCGGCCGGTGAGCAGGACGCAGCGGGACGCCGCGTCGGTCGGGGCGCCGGCGTAGAACTGGGTGAAGCGGATGCCGTCGGCGGCCATCGCGTCGAGCGCGGGGGTCTTGAGCGTTTTCTGGCCGAAGCAGCCGACGTCGCCGTAGCCGAGGTCGTCGGCGAGGATGACGACGATGTTCGGGCGCGGCGGCGGCTGGTCGGCGGCGAAGGCGGCCGGGGCCAGGCAGGCGAGGAGGGCGACGGCGCGGAAGAGGGTGGTCATGGGCGAAGTTCTCACGGCACGACCGGGGGCGTCGGCCGGTTGTTACCGGCGGAGGCCCGGCACCGGCGGTCGCGGGCTGGGAGCAAGATGACAAATGAAGGCGGCGGACCCCACAACGGGGTCCGCCGTCCGCACAGGTTTCCCCTTCCGGGTCCGTTAGCCCTGGATCTCGACGTCGTCACCGGCGCCGCCGTCGAGGATGTCGAGGCCGGGGCCGCCGACCAGGACGTCGTCACCCGCGTTGCCGAGGAGCACGTCCGCGCCGGCGCCGCCGACGAGGACGTCGTTGCCGGCGCCGCCGTCGCCGGTCAGCGCGATCGCCCCGGCGGCGAGGCCGGAGGCTTCGAGGACGTCGTCGCCGGCCAGCAGGTTGAGGGTCAGGCGGTCGTTGGCGGCTTCGGTGCCGGTGATGTTCACGGTGCTGAACAGGCCGACGACCTGGGTGCCCGCGGCGTTGCCGAACAGTTGGGCGACGTCCTCCCCGTTGGTGCCGCTCATGACCACGCTGTCGGCCGCCGCGTCACCGGCGCCGCCGGCAGCCGCGAGATTCAGGTTGACGTCGGTCACGTCGGTGCCGGACAGGTCGTTGACGGTGATCGCGTCGGCGCCGCCGAGCGCGTTGTAGGTCACAACCTCGGTGTCGTTCAGGTCCATGACGACGCTGGCGACGTTCCGGGTGAAGAGGACGCGGCCGCCGTTGGCGGAGACGTTGACGACCTCGGCGACGTTCGCGCCGTTGAACAGCATCTCGTCGCGGCCGGCCTGGCCCTCGAGCGCGTCGTTGTCGTCGCCGGGGTTCCAGACGAAGGTGTCGTCGCCGGCGCCCATGAAGGCGGTGTCGTCGCCGTCACCGCCGTTGATCAGGTCGTCGCCCTCGCCGCCGAGGAAGACGTCGGCGCCCAGGCCGCCGTTCATGGTCAGCTTGAGGCCGTCGGCCTCGAGGCTGGTGGCGTCGATCACGTCGTCGCCGCCGAGGCCGTTGAGCGTGAGGCGGTCGCTCGCGGCGTCGAGCTGGAAGACGTTGACGCGGGCCTGGAGGCCGAACACGGTGACGCCGCCGGCGTCGCCGAACGCGCCGAAGACGTCGGCGCCCTGCGTGCCGTTGACGGTGACCGAGTCGACGGCGCCGTCGCCCCCGCCGGCCGGGCCGCGGAGGTCGAGGCCGACGGTCGTCACGTCGGTGCCGGACAGGTCGCCGACGACGACGTTGTCCGCGCCACCGAGGGTGCGGACGTCGATCGACTCGACGTCGTTGAGGTCCATGGTCACGCTCGCGACATCGCGGAGGAAGAGGACGCGGCCGCCGTTGGCGACGACGTTCATGTTCTCGCTGGCGCCCGACCCGAAGAAGAGCATGGTGTCGGCGTCGGCCTGGCCTTCGACGGTGTCATTCCCGTCGCCCGGGTCCCACTGGAAGGTGTCGTTGCCGGCCCCGAGAAGGGCGACGTCGTTGCCGTTGTCGCCGAAGACGAAGTCGTGACCGTCCCCACCGAGGAAGACGTCGGCGCCCTGAGAGCCGAGGAGGACGTCGTTGCCGGTGCCGCCGTCGATCGTGAGCTTGATGACGCCGGCGGGCATGGTGCTGGCGGTCACGCCGTCGTTCCCACCGAGGGCGTTGATCACGAGGGAGTCGTTGGCGCCCTCGGAGCCGGTGACGTTGACGCGGGCCGAAAGCCCGAGGACGGCGACGGACGAGCCGCTTCCGAAGACGTCGACGACGTCGTTGCCGTTGGTGCCGTTGACGATGACGACGTCCGCGGCGGCGTCACCGGCGGTGCCGCCGAGCGCGCCGGCTTGGTCGACGTTCACCTCGACGAGGTCGGTGCCGGTGAGGTCGTTGACGGTGGTGGTGTCGGCGCCGCCGAGCGTGTTGAGGTCCACCTTCTCGACGTCGTTCAGGTCCATCACGATGTTGCCGAGGTTGCGGGTGAAGAGCACCCGGCCGCCGTTGGCGGAGGCGGTGAAGATCTCGGAGCCGGCCGACCCGTTGAAGAGCATCGTGTCGGCGCCGTCCTGGCCCTCGACGACGTCGGAGCCGTCGCCGGGGTCCCACTGGTAGACGTCGTTCCCGGCGCCCATCAGGGCGACGTCGTTGCCCTGCTGGCCGTCGATGAAGTCGAGGCCGTCGCCGCCGAGCAGCAGGTCCGCGCCGTTGCTGCCGAGGAGCGTGTCGTTGTTCGCGCCGCCGTCCACCTGGATCTGGATCAGGGCGGCGAGGTTGCCGGTGGCGGCGAACGAGTCGTCGCCGCCGTTCATGTTCAGCACGAGGTTCTCGCTGGTGCCGATGTCGATCGAGAACGGGGCGGGGTTCAGGCGGTCGAAGCGGACGCGGGTGCCGTTGGCGGTGGCGGTGAACTGCTCGGCGCCGCCTCCGCCGTTGACCTCGACGGTGTCGGTGCCGGCCCCGCCCTCGTTCAGGTCGGTGTCGTCGCCGACGTTCCAGACCATCCGGTCGTTGCCGGACTCGCCGAACACCTGGTCGTCGGCGTCGCCGCCGGTCAGGACGTCGTTCTCGCTGCCGCCGAACAGGTAGTCGAACCCGCCCTTGCCGAGGAGCGTGTCGTCGCCCGCCTGACCGAAGATCATGTCCCCGCCGCTGCCGCCGGTCAGCGAGTCGTTGCCGGTGCCGCCGAACAGGTTGGCGCGGGGGAGCGCGCCTCCGGACTCGTTCAGCGCGATCGCGTCGTTGCCGGCCTGGCCGAACACTTGCATCAGGCTGACGTTGGCGACCGTCGGGGTGCCGCCGGTGACGGCGACGGCGCCGCCGTTCACGAGGATCTGGCCGGCGGCGTTGCGGCTGAGTGTGATCTGGTTGTCGAGGTTGTCGCCGAACACGCTGAGCGTGCCGGCGGAGAACGAGGCGACGACGGCCATCAGGGTGCGGTCTTCGAGCGACTCCATGCGGTGCGCGGAGGTCATGTGCGTGTTCCTTCGTTGTGTAACGCCGCGTCAGCGCGGCGCGAGGGAGGTTGAGTCGAGAAACTGTGCCCGGCCGGCGGCGGGGGCCCTGCGCTGCCGGTGAGAGAGGGGACGAACCCGTTCGTCCCGGTCGGGTGAACCGCAAGATCCCGCCGCGTATTCCGGGTGCCCTGATCAGGGCATGTCAGGCGTCGGCGCGCCGCGGGCGGCGAGACTCGGCTTGATTCGCGCGGCCGGCGTCTCGATACTTCGGCCCCCCCTACTTTCGAGGAGCTGACGCGCGATGGAAGTGTTCATCTACGAGCGGTACGAGGCGATGTCGCAGGCGGCGGCGCGGGAGGTGGCGGACATGCTGAACGCCAAGCCGAACGCCGTGCTCGGGATGGCGACCGGGTCGACGCCGCTCGGCGTGTACAAGGAGTTGGTGAGAATGCACGAGCGTGGCGAGATCGACTTCTCGCACGTGACGACGTTCAACCTCGACGAGTACGTCGGCCTGCCGATCACGCACGCCCAGTCGTACCACCACTTCATGCACGAGAACTTCTTCCAGCACGTGAACATTCCGCCGCAGAACATCCACATCCCGTCCGGGACGACGACGAACTACCGGGCGTTCTGCGACTGGTACGAGCGGCGGATCGTCGAGTGCGGCGGGATCGACCTGCAGATCCTCGGGATCGGGTCGGACGGCCACATCGCGTTCAACGAGCCGGGGTCGTCCCTCTCGTCCCGCACGCGGCTCAAGACGCTCGCGAAGCAGACGATCGACGACAACGCCCGCTTCTTCGACCGCCCAGCCGACGTGCCGATCTACGCGATCACCATGGGCGTCGGCACGATCCTCGAGGCGCGGCAGATCCTGCTGCTGGCGAACGGCGCGAACAAGGCCGAGGCCGTGGCGGCAGCCGTCGAGGGGCCGGTGACGGCGATGATCACCGCCAGCGCGCTCCAGATGCACCCGAGCAGCAAGGCGTTCCTCGACGAGGGGGCGGCGTCGAAACTGAAGATGCGCGAGTACTACGACTGGATCCAGGTGAACAAGCCGGGGGCGCCGCGGGTGTGAGGGAGAGGTCAAGACGCGAACCGCAAAAAGTAAGAGCGCCGGGCGGGCCTGCTCACGTTTCACACGTTTTCGCCTTCGAGCCTTGTTCGGATCCACGTGCGCAGCATCCCGGGCAGCTCCTCCGACCACTCGTCGAGACCGTGGCGGACGCCGTCCCTGACGTGGAGTTCCTTGGGCTCCTTTGCGATGCGGTGGACGTACTCCGAGCAGGTCGGCGGGAGGATCTCGTCGGCCAGACCGTGGGCGAGGAAGAGGGCGCAGCGGGGGCCGAGGTCGGCGGCGGGGGCGGCACCGTAGCTCTGGGTCGAGAGCGGCGCGCAGGCGACGACGGCGGGGGAGAGGGCGGCGGCCTGGATCACCACCGCCCCGCCGAACGAGTGGCCAACCAAGGCAACGCACGTGACGCCGTCGGCCTCGAGGAAGCTGATGCCGGCGAGCACGTCGAGTACGGACTCTTCCAGCTCGTGCGAGTCGCGGTATCGGACGCGCAGGCAGGCGACGCCGTCGGATCGGAGCTCTTGGCAGAGGCGCGGGTAGAGCCAGCCGCGAACGGGAGTGTCAAACCCGCCGCCCGCGCCGCCGACGACGACCGCGCCGCGGGCGGCGCCGGGCACGGGGTAGTAGCGCATCTCGATCTCTCCGCGGGTCGTCTCTTGGACGACCGGGACGAAGCCGTCGGGGTGGGGCTCGCCGCGGCGGACGTCGGTCACGTGCATCGAGAGGACGGACTCGTCCTCGTGCTCGGGCGGCGTCGCGGGCTTGCGTCGGTGGGGCATATCGAGTCCTCCGCGGGTCGGGGTGGCAACGGGCGTGCCCCGGGGCGCGGCGTGCGCGTAAGGAAATGGCGGGGGCGGTGCGGGCGAGGGCCCGACGACGCGGGGACGGCGGACGCATCGAGCGCGGCCGGCGCGTGCGCGGCGGCGGGGCCGTTTGGGTCTGCGCGGCTCCCCTGCTATACTGCCGCGTCCCGTGTCGTTCCCCGTCCCCGGGGGGCGGCGGCGTCCCCGAGGGACGAAGTGGTTGGAAGGTAAAGCCTATGCCCCGTGTCGCGACCCTGACGATCGACAACAAGACGCTCGAGCTGCCCGTGACCGTCGGGTCGGAGGGGGAGGCCGGGATCGACATCGCCAAGCTCCGCGCCGAGACCGGCGCGGTCACGTTCGACCCCGCCTACGGCAACACCGGCGCGTGCAAGTCGGCGATCACGTTCATCGACGGCGACAAGGGCATCCTCCGCTACCGCGGCATCCCGATCGAGCAGCTCGCCGAGAAGTCGAACTTCGTCGAGACGGCCTACCTGCTGATCTTCGGCAAGCTGCCGACCCGCGCCGAGCAGGAGCGGTTCGCCGGGCGGATGGCCGCCAGCGCCCAGCTCTACGCCGGGTTCGAGAAGCACGTGACCGGGTACCCCGCCGGGGCCCCGCCGATGGCGATCCTGTCGGCGATGATCAACAACGTCTCCTGCTTCAACTACGACCTGGCCAACCCGGACTCCGACGAGGAGTTCGAGGAGGCCGCCGCCCGGCTGATCAGCAAGACGCGGACGATCGGGGCGGCGATCCACCGGGCGGGCCAAGGCCAGCCGTTCGTCGCGCCCGACCCGAAGCTGTCGTACGTCGCGACCTTCCTGCACATGATGTTCTCGACGCCGCAGAAGCCGTACGAGGTGCACGCGGAGGTCGAGGACGCGCTGGACCTGATCCTGACGCTGCACGCGGACCACGAGCAGAACTGCTCGACCTCGACCGTGCGGATGGTCGGGTCGGCCAAGGCGAATTTGTTCGCCTCCTGCGCCGCCGGCGTGTGCGCCCTGTGGGGCCCGCTGCACGGCGGAGCGAACGTCGAAGTGCTGGAGATGCTCGGCAAGATCCACGCGGGGGGGACGACGGCCGACGAGTACCTCAAGCAGGTCAAGGAGAAGAAGGTCCTGCTCTACGGGTTCGGCCACCGCGTCTACAAGAACTTCGACCCGCGCGCGAAGATCCTCAAGGAGTCCAGCGACAAGGTGCTGGCGCGGCTGGGCGTGGACGACCCGCTGCTCGACATCGCCCGGCGGCTGGAGGAGCTGGCGCTGAAGGACTCCTACTTCGTCGACCGCAAGCTCTACCCGAACGTCGACTTCTACAGCGGGATCATCATGAAGGCGATCGGCATCCCGGTCGACCTGTTCACCGTGATGTTCGCGATCGGCCGGATGCCCGGCTGGATCGCCCAGTGGAAGGAGCAGCGCGACGAGGGCGGCCGCATCGCCCGCCCGCGGCAGATCTACACCGGGCCGACGAAGGCGGATTACGTGGGGATCGAGGCCAGGGGGTGAGGATGACCGAAGGGACTAAGGGAAAAAGGGACTGAGGGACTAAGGGGAGAGGCGATGCGAATGGGCTTCCGGATACGCAAACTCCCCACTCAGTCCCTTTGTCCCCTTGTCGCTTTGTCCCTCTCCCTCTCCTGCGTCGAGCAGACGATGGAGATCAAGAGCGACCCGCCGGGGGCGCTGGTCTACCTGAACAACCAGGAGGTCGGGCGGACGCCGGTCACGCGCGACTTCAAGTGGTACGGGGACTACGACGTCCAGTTGCGGCTCGAGGGGTACGAGACGCTGAAGACGAACCAACCGGTGATCGCGCCGGCGTGGAACTGGGTGCCGCTCGACCTGTTCGCGCAGCTGCTCCCGATCACGTTCAAGGACCACAAGTCGCTGAACTACTCGCTCAAGCCGCTCGACCCGGCGAAAGACGAGCCGAAGGGCCTGATGGACCGGGCCGAGTACCTGAAGGGGAAGCTCGAGGAAAGCCCGTACACGCGCGAGGCCGCGCCGCGGGCGACGACGCGGGACGCGACGACACGTCCGACGCCGACGACGCGACCGGTTAACGAGAACAAGTAGGGCCGGCGTCAGGCCGCCACGGTCTGCAGCCGCTGCTGGATCGCGTCGCGGCCCTTCAGGGCGGACTTGTCGTTGTTGATGACGACCGTCTCCCACAGGTCGATGCTGTCGAGCTTGTAGCGGTAGTCGATCGTCACGCCCGTGCGCTTGATCAGGTCCTGCAACGCGAGGTCGCTCCGCCAGCCGAGCTTGGTGCAGAGCGGGCAGAGCCACTTCTCGATCAAAGCGATGAACCGGTTCGTGCTCTGGAAGTGGTTGACGATCACGATCCGCGCGCCGCTCTTGGCGACCCGCTGGGCCTCCATCACGAGCTTGTACGGGTCGCTGACCACGCTGATCACGTGGCTGATGAAGACGTGGTCGAACGTGTTGTCGGCGAAGGGGAGCTTGAGCGCGTCGGCTTGGAAGACGGTGGCGTGCGTCATGCCGCGCTGCTGGATCTTTTTTCGCGCCTCGCGGAGCATGCCCGACGACAAGTCGACGCCGACGATCCGCCCGTGCTGCGGGTAGAACGGCAGCGACGCGCCCGTGCCGATGCCGAGGTCGAGGACGACGTCCTGCCCGCCGATGTTCATGTGGCCGATCGCGCGGGCGATCCGCTTGCGCACCAGCCGCCCGAACGTGGCGTCGTAGAAGTTCGAGTGGATGTCGTAGATGAGCTTGGTGCTGGATTCCTGCATCGGCGGCCTTCCCTGCGTGCGTTCTTCCCGCGGCCGCCGACCGAACCAGGCGTCCGCGCGTGACGGGGCCACTGTATAAGCCCCGGCGGGATCTGCCAACTGGCGCAACGGGCGGATTGTCTGGAAAAGCGGGCTGGGCGGGGCCGCCCGCCTTGCGGCGCGGGCGGGGGCGTCCGTATCCTTCCCGGGCATGAAGAACCTCACGCTGCTCGCCGCGGTCGCCGTTACGTTGATGATCAACTCGACTTTTGCCCGGGCGGCGGACGCGCCCAAGGACGGAGGGAAGAAGGTGCTCTACCACGTGGTCGCGCTGAAGTTCAAGCCCGAGGCGACGAAGGACCAGATCGACGCCGTGATGAAGGCGTTCGAGGGGCTCAAGACGAAGATCCCGACGATCCAGAGCCTGAAGTGGGGGACCAACGTCAGCCCGGAGAAGCACGACAAGGGGTTCACGCACTGCGTGATCTCGACGTTCGCGTCGGAAAAGGACCGCGACGACTACCTGCCGCACCCGGACCACAAGGCGTTCGGCAAGGTGCTCGGCCCGGTCGTCGCCGACGTGTTCGTGATCGACTTCTGGGCGGAGTAACGCCGGACGGCGTCGGCAAAAACCGGTCGGGGGATCGAGGAGCCAGCGATGGGTGCAACTGCGCGACCGTGGCGCCGGCGGAGCCGGCGGGACGTGATGCGATTCGGGGTGGCGGCGATCGTCGCGGCGCTGGGGCGCGTCCCGGCGGCGCTGGCGGCGGACGACGACCCGGACGGCGAGGTCCTGCCGTTCCTCGAGCCGCAAGCCTACGACCCCAAGCGGGCGATGCTGCTCTGGGACGAGCTCAAGCGCTCCGACTGGATCACGCCGAACAAGAGCGTCTACCACGTCAGCCACTACGGCGAGCCGAAGCTGGACGCGGCGGCGTGGCGGCTGGACGTCGGCGGCCTGGTCGAGCGGCCGCTGACGCTGTCGCTCGACGACGTGAAGCGGCGCGAGCGGCGGGAGGTCGTGGCGACGCTGGAGTGCGGCGGCAACGGCTCGTCCCCCGGCTTCCGCGGGGCGATCGCCAACGTCAAGTGGACGGGGACGCCCCTCGCCCCCCTGCTGAAAGAGGCGGGCGTGCGGCCCGAGGCCGTCGAGGTCGCGTTCTGGGGCGCGGACAAGGGCAAGGAGAAGATCCGCGGCGGCGAGTACGAACAGCACTTCGCCCGCTGCCTGACCGTCCCCATGGCCACGTCCCGCGACGCCGTCCTGCTCTGCTACGAGATGAACGGCGAGCCACTGACCGCCGGCCACGGCTTCCCGGTGCGGCTGATCGTCCCCGGATGGTTCGGCGTCGCGTGGGTCAAATGGCTGACGTCGATCGAGCTACGTGACCGCCCCCTGAAGACGCGGTTCATGGCCAAGGACTACGTGACGCTCCGCGGCGAGGAGGTCAACGGCCGGACCGTGTGGAAGGAGACGCTCGTCGGCCCGCTCAACGTCAAGTCCGTCGTCGCGCGGGTGGTCAAGCGTAAGGACGGCACAATCCGGGTGACCGGCGCCGCGTGGGGCGAGTCGCCCGTGAAGTCCGTCGAGGTGTCCATCGACGGCGGCCCCTGGCAGGCGGCGAAGATCGAGCCGCGCCCGGAACCAAACACCTGGCGGTTCTGGTCGCACGAGGTCGCGGGGCTAAAGGAGGGCGAGCACACGCTCGTCAGCCGCGCCACCGACGACCGCGGCCGCGTCCAACCGACCGCCGACGACCCGGCGATCAAGAACAAGAAGACCTACTGGGAAGCCAACCAGCAATGGGTCCGGCGGGTGAAGCTCTAACAGACGCCGAGTTGCGCCCTCCCTCTCCCAAGGCCGCCCACGACGCCCCTTCGCCGACCGATGCATCGGCCGTGGGAGAGGGCGGGGGTGAGGGGCATTTCCGAGGGACGGGGAACGCCCGCAACTAGCCCACGAAACACCCCCCTCACCACATCCCTCTCCCGCCGCGTCCGCGCCCCGGGGCGAGGGCGCGTCAATCGTCGCGGCCGAGACAGGGAGCCAGATCACGGCAAGCCGCGCATCACGGCGCCATCAGTTCGATCGCCTTGCTCGTCGCCGCCAGACAAGCGTCCTCCGTACACGGCTGATACGTCAGCACCGCCCGCACCGGCGTCCCCGCCGGCAGCGGCTGCGCGAGCCGCGCTACGAAGATCACCTCCCCCTCGTACACCCGGATCGCCTCACTTACGAAGGCGAACCGCCGCTCCTCCCCCGGCGGGTAATCCACCGTCGCCGAGCCGTCGACGCCCCGCGGCAGGGCCAGCGTCAGCGTCGTCGGGATCATCCCCTGCGCCGCCCGGTTCGCGTTCAGGTGAAACGTGTCGAGCACCTTCGCCGTCACGAGCAGCTCGGTCGGCGACGCCCACTCACCGGACAGCTCGACCGCCGCCTTCGCGAGTTGGTCCGGCGACGTGACCCGCTCGTCCTCCTGCTCGCCCGCGGCCGAGACGGTGAACGGCTCGTGGCGCCCGAGGTACGCCAGCGTCGCCTGCACGAGCGACGACATCCCCTCCGCGTGGTCCTCCAACTGCTGGGCGAACACCGCGATCGTCTGCCGCGCGGCCTCGGCGTCCCCCAGCTCCAGCAGGCACGCCGCCGCGACGGCGTTCCCGCTCGGCAGCGGCGAGTCGGCCGCCGTCTTCTGCCGCACGATCAAGTCCGTCGCGTCGGCGGCGGTGAAGTAGAACGCGCCCAACTCCGGGTCGAGGAACCTCTCCTTCATCGTCCCCGCGAGCCGCCGCGCTTCGGCCCGCAGCGACGAGTCACCGCTCGCCTCCGCCGTCGCCAGCAGCGCCTGAACCATAAACGCGTAATCGTCAAGGAACCCGGGGATCAGCGGCGGCGGCGCTTCGCACCCCGCCGGCCGCGCGTCCGGCCGGCTCGTGCGGAGCAGCGTGCCGTCCTTCAAGTGCTGCCCGAGGACGAACCCGCACGCCGCCCGCGCCGCCTCTACGTACCGCGGCTCGCCCAGCGCCTTCCCCGCCAGCGCGAACGCCCGGATCATCAGCCCGTTCCAGCTCGTCAGCACCTTCGTGTCGAGCTGCGGCTGCTTCCGCTTCGCCCGGGCGGCGTAAAGCGCCTGCCGCATCGGCTCCAGTCGCGCGTCGAGCTGGTCCTCTGTCACGTTGACGGATTTCGCCACGTCCGCGAGCGGCGTCGGCAGGTGCAGGATGTTCTTGTCCGGCTGACCGCTCCCGTGGTGCGGGTCGGCGAAGTTCGGGCCGGCAGACAGACCGTAGACGTTCAGGAACAGGTCGAGGTCGGCCACCGGAAAACTCGCGAGCACGTCCCGCACCTCGTCCGGCGTCCACAGGTACGACAACCCCTCCTGCGCGTCCACCTCCGCGTCGAACGCCGTGTAAAACTCGCCCGACGGCCCCATCATCTCGCGCAGCACGAAATCGAGAATCCCGCGCGCGACCTTCGCGTACCGCGGCTCCTCCGTTACCTGCCACGCCTTCGTGTAGACGACCGCCAGCATCGCCTGGTCGTACAGCATGATCTCGAAGTGCGGCACCAGCCACTTCTCGTCCGTCGAGTACCGGTGGAACCCGCCGCCGAGTTGGTCGCGGATCCCGCCGTCGGCCATGAAGTCGAGCGTGTAGACGATCTGCGACAGCATCTGCTCCGCGTCCTCGGTCGCGTCGGGCGACTCGAGGTACGCGATCACCAGTTCGAGCAGCGTCTGCCGCGGGAACTTAGGCGCGCCGCCGTACCCGCCGTAGCACTGCTCGTAGTCGGCCGTCGACCGCTCGATCAGCAACTCGACCCAGTTCAGATCGACGCGCAGCGGCTCGGCCGGCTGCCGCGGCTCGGCGTGGTGCTTCAGCAGGCGGACGATCTCGTTCGCGCTGCGGTCGACTTGGTCGAGCTTCGTCCGGTACGTCCCCGCGATCGACTGCAGGACCCGCGGGAACCCCGGCCGGCCGTAGTTGTCCGCCGGCGGGAAGTACGTCCCGGCGAAGAACGGCCGGAGGTCGGGCGTCAGGAACACGCTCATCGGCCACCCCCCCTGCCGCGCGATGATCTGCACGGCCGTCATGTACAGCTGGTCGACGTCCGGCCGCTCCTCGCGGTCGACCTTGACGTTGACGAACAATTCGTTCATCCGCGCGGCGATCTCCTCGCTCTCGAAGCTCTGCCGCTCCATCACGTGGCACCAGTAGCACGTCGAGTACCCGACCGACAGGAAGATCGGCTTGTCTTGTGCCCGCGCGGCCGCGAACGCCTCCGGCCCCCACGGGTACCAGTCGACCGGGTTGTGCGCGTGCTGGAGCAGGTACGGGCTGGTCGATTGCGCCAGGCGGTTCGTGTGCTTGTGCGGGCCGGCGGCGGCGGGGGTGGACATGGGCGGGGCTCCTTGGTGTGTCGGGAGCGATCGTAGCGGCGGGATTTCGCCCCGTCGACGCGGGAACGGCGGTATCATCTCACGCATGACGCGACGGCGCGGGTTCGACGCGGCGGATCCCACGTTCCTTGGGTTGGTGTTCAGCTTTGCCTGCATGTACCAGGTAAGTGCGCCCTGGGAGCGCGCCTGGCGCTTCACGCCGACCGAGGAGCCGTGGCTCCACCTCGTGCTGCCGCAGGCGGTGGCGGTGCTCCTCCTGACCAAGGGGCGGTCGGCGCTGGCGTGGGCGGCGGCTGCGGCAGGCCTCCTCGGATGGTCTCGCTCGGACTCACTGCGCTGGCACGACCTGGCGGCGTGGGAGCCGTTCGAACGGCTGTCGGACGCGGCGGGCAGCGGGATCGTCGGACGCGGCGCGTTCTGGCTGCTGGCGGTCATCGTCTGCGGTGCGGCCGTTCGTGCGGCGTCGCGGGTCGACTGGGGGACGGCCCTCGCACGCTCCGGCATCGCGCTGGTCGGCTCCCTCGCGGCGAGCGAGGCCGTCTTCTGGCTGCTCGAACTCCGGCCGACGCGATCCCGCGTGCTGGTCGACGTCGCCCACGTCTCCGCGTTCCTGATCCCCGCGGTCGCGCTACCCGCTTTGCTCTGGCGGAGTTGGCCGCGGCTCGTGGCGTGGACCGGCGCGTGCCTCGCATCGATCACGCTGACGGCGATCCTGCTGTTCGACGCCGGCCGCCTGACCCCCGCCGGCGCCGCCGCCGCTTCGGCGCTCCTCGCCCTGGGCCCGGTGTGGGCCTACCTCGACTGGCGGCGAGCGCAGGCCGTCGAGCCCGAGCGCCGAGGCTTCGAGGTGTTGCTCGCCCCGTCCTGACCGCCACCCGACGCAACGTCATCCCGCCAACGCCCGCTCGACCAGCCGCCGCGCGTCCGGGGGGATCTCCAGCGTCAGCGCCGCCTGCCGCCCGGGGTCGGACATCTTGTTCCACGTCCGGCGGAGGATGTTGACGACCTTGTCCTCCTCGTGGGCGTGCTGCCGGGCGAACGCGGCGAAGTAGTTCTCGAGGAAGACCAGGCAGATCACGTCCTCGAGCGTCTGGGCGTCGGGGTCGCTCTTGATGCGCTCCTTCCGCACGAGGGAGGCGGCGCGGGCGGTCGTGGGCTCGTCGTAGCCGACGGCCCGGAGGATGTTCGTCAGCTCGGCGGCGTGGAACTTGTAAAGCGTGGTCCGCCAGGTCAGGTAGCCGACGCGGCCCAGCGGGTAGTCGGCGCGCGGGATCGTCCAGCGGCGGAGGTGCTGCGCGCGGGCGGCGAGCCTCAGCGGGACGGGGGCGTCGGGGGCGAGGCGGTCCAGCCAGGCGGACATGCGACGGCTGTAGACCAGCTCCTCGCCGCGCGGGTCCTCCGCGTTGGCGGCGTCGATGCGGGCGATGGCGGCGGTGAAGCGGGGGTCGTCGGTGGGCATGATGGCGTCGGGGCGGGGTCGGAGGCGCGACCGCGGCGGTTGGCGGTGACTATACCATCCGTTCGGCCGCCCCCTATAATGCGGCCTTCGCGATCGGATGAGCGAAACGGAAGGACGAGCGCGTCATGGAAGGAGCCGCCGCAGTGGCCAAGAAATCGCCGTTAGCCGACAGACTCGACGAGGTGCGGTCGCGGATCGCCGCCGCCGCCACCAAGGCGGGGCGCGACCCGAAGGAGGTCACGCTGGTCGCGGTGACCAAGAACGCCGCCCCGGAGCAGATCCGCGAGATCTGCCAGCTCGGCGTCGCGGACCTCGGCGAGAGCCGCGTGCAGGTGATCACCCAGCGGATCCCGCAGGTCAACGAGTTCCTCTCGCGCCAGCGGACGCACGGCGAGCCCGGCGCGGTGCCGGCGAAGCTTCGGTGGCACATGCTCGGCCACCTGCAGCGGAACAAGGTCAAGCCGCTGCTGCCGCTCGTCGACTTCATCCACAGCGTGGACAGCCTGCGGCTGGCGGAGGAGATCGAGCAACACGCCGCCAAGCTCGGCCGCAAGGTGCCGATCATGCTCGAGGTGAACGCGTCGGAGGAGGCGAACAAGTTCGGCGTCGCCGTCGGCGCGGCCGTCCACCTCGCCGAGCAGATCGACACGATGCAGCACGTCGCCCTCGTCGGCCTGATGACGATGGCCCCGCTCACCGACGACCTCCAGAAGTGCCGGTTCGTGTTCGGGCGCACCCGCGAGATCTTCGAGGAGATGAAGTGGCACAAGATCGGCGGCGCGAACTTCCGCCACCTGTCGATGGGCATGAGCAACGACTTCGAGGCCGCCATCGCCGAGGGGTCGACCATGGTGCGGATCGGCACCAACCTGTTCGGCGGCAAGGCGGACGGGGAAGACAAGGATGAGGGGTGACGAGTCGAGGATGGAGAATGGAAGATTGAGGATGGAGGAAGACCACGGTCGACCCAGTCGCCCGTATCACGGGCAACGAGACATTCCGTTCCCTCTCGTTCCCAGTCCTGCCTATGTTGGACCTCGACCCGTTCCAGTTCTTCCGCCTGACCGTCGCGTGGGTGGCGACGATTTATGCCACAATCGTCACGGCGCAGTCGATCTACGGGTGGGTGCTCTACCTGTCGGGGCAGGACAAATATCTGTCCATGGTCAGGCGGTACCTGATCGTGCACGCGCTGCGGTTGCGGTTTGCGACGTTCTGGGGCGACGTGATCGTCTGTATCCTGTTGTGCGTCGTGTTCGTCCTGCTGTGGAGGCTGCACGCGGTGCTCGTGTACACCGCCTGACTGACCGATCGAAGCGACCGAGAGCGCGATGTCCGCGAACCCGACCAACCCGAACGACGTGAAGCTGCTGCCGCCGGTCGGCCAGGCGGGGCGGCCGGTCGCGCCGAACCTGGCGGGGGCGATCGCGTCGTCGACGGTCGTGGCGGTCAGCCCGTCGGCGCCGCGGCAGCTCGCCGATCTTCCGCGGGACGAGCTGGCGACGCTGGCGGAAGAGCTCGGCCTGGAGGCGAGGCGGTACAAGACGCCGCAGGAGCTGGTGGCCGCGATCCACGGGCGGCGGCAGTTGATCGCGGCGCTCGACCGGGACGCGATGCTGGACGTCGTGCGGTGGGGGCGGCGGCCGGTGCCGATCAACGCGACGAACGAGGCGCTGGCGCACGAGATCCTGCGGATCAAGAGCATGCGGTTCGACGGGCTGACCGAGCGCGGGCTGCTCGCGCTGGCTCGGCTGCGCGGGATGGAGTGCGGGGCGGACGAGCCGATCCCGTCGATCGTCAAGCGGCTCAAGAAGCAGGAGGGGCTGTTCGCGAAGCTGAACCGCAAGCGGCGGGCGGTGCTCGGGGCGATCGTGTCGAACATGATCGGCGAGGACGACAGGTCCGCCGAGTACCAGTTCCTGCCCCCGGCGGAGGCGCCGACGATGCCGACGTCTAGCGCGTCCGCGGTCGGCGGTTCGACCTCGGCGGCGGCGACGGGGCACGCGGCGGCGGGGTCGCGGGATCGGTCGATCAAAGAGGAGATCGAGGAGTCCGGGCTGTTCGGCGGCATCGCGTCGCGGGTCAAGAAGTCGGCCGACCAGTACATCAACCAGAAGCTGGACGAGATCGAAAGCCGGATCGACCGGAAGCTCGACGAGATCGACCGCCGGCTGGCCGAGTGGCGCGACAAGGAGATCGCCAACCGGATCCGGATCCTGAAGATCACGCTCTGGGCGTCGGTGATCGTCGCGAGTTGCTCGCTGGTCTACTCGTACATCAAGGTGAACTTTGCCAATCCGGCGCCGCCGCCCGCGGGAAGCAACCCGCCCGCGAAGGTCAGTCGGCCGTAGGTAGTCGTCAGGCGCCGGATCTGACGTCGGGGGAAATTCTGTTTGACAGGTCGCGCACCTGCTTCTACTCTGTCGCCGCTGCGACTCAGTCTCAGCGTAAAAATAGCTAAAGAACAGGCGGTCGGAACGCTCTGGAAAAGTTTCCCGACCGCCTGGTGTTCGCGACAACCGGGTTACGGCTGCGCGGCCGGATTATCTCACCCGCCGCGCCCCGCCGCAAGTTCGCCTCTTCCCTCCCGGTTTTCCGCGATGTTGGTCCCGCTTTGGTCGCACCCAAATTGCGTCCTGCGCGAGACTTGTCTGCCGGGAAGGGCACGGAGAACGTCATGCGGAATTGGGCTACTCGTGTCTGCGGGATCGTGCTGGGCACCGCCGCGGGGTCCGCCGGGGCGGCGTTTACGACGCCCGCGGCTTGGAACCACGGCGACGCGCAAACGACGCAGCAGCAGTGGGACTTGTTCGCGTCGCCGACGGGCCCGAACCCAGCCAACACCCCACCGACCGTGGCGACCGCACCGTTCAACCCGAACGGCGCGGCCAACGTGGTCGAGTCGTCGGGGGGCAGTTTCGTCACGAGCGGGGGAAACATCTATTCCCCCACCGCCTCCCTGCGCGTCGACCTGACCGTGCCGGAGTACGGCCTGGGCGGGGGGTACGTTACCACCGTGCTGCTGCAAACGCGTACGCAGGGGAGCGAGGCGGTTTACGAGGGGCCGGGCGGCATCCGGCTGACCTATGCCGACGGTTCGGGAAGTCATACGGTTTACCCGGTGTCGGCGGCCGAGTTGTCGCGGACGCCGCTGGGCGGGTTCGGCGGTGCGATGGTCGAGTACGCGGCGGTGTTCCAGGTCCCGTTCAGCCCGGAATCGCTGCTCCTCGAGGTCGACGCGGCGGGGTCGTCGATGAGCTTCGACCGGGCGGCGGTGGACACGATCGTGACGCGGGCTTCCGGGGGGTCGCCGCTGGTCGGCGGGATGAACCCGACGGTCGGCTTCGTGCCGGTCGCGGTGCCGGAGCCGGGGGTGGGCCTCGCGATTGGCGGGGTCGTGCTGGCGGTTCTGGGCGCGAGGGGACGGCGGCGCGCGCCGTGAAGGAGCGAGGCCGACCTCTCCTGTGTGTCTCTCTCTCTCCAACTTTGATGAGGTGTTCGATGACTCGCATTCTCTCGAGCCTCGTGGTCTGCCTTGTCGTCGCCGCGGATGCGATGGCGCACTTCGTGTTCGTGGTCCCCGAGGGTACGCCCAAGGCCGCCGTCATACTCAGTGAGGATTTGAAGGCGGACGAGGACGTGGACGTCCGGACGCTGGCCGGCGCCCGGCTGTTCGCGCGGGACGCGGCCGGCCGGGACGCGGCCCTGACGCCGGGCAAGGGGGAGCACGCGCTCCCGGTCGTGCTGCCGGCGGGGACGCGCGTCGTGCACGGCGTCGCGGAGTTCGGCGTGCGACAGCGGGGAAAGACCAAGCCGCACCTGCTGGTCTACCACCCGAAGACACTGGTCGGTGACGCGTTCGATCCGAAAGGAAACGTCGGCGCCGTCGTCGAGATCGCGCCGGTCGGACGGGCAGGAGACCTGCGGTTCCTCGTGACCGCGCGGGGGAAGCCGGCGACGGCCGGGGTGGAGGTCAACCTGATCCTGCCGGACGGGAAAGAGAAGAAGGTGGTGACCGGCGAGGACGGCCGGACGCCGGCGCTTGAGCAACCGGGCCGGTACGGCGCGTGGGCGCGTCACTTCGAGCCGGTGGGTGGCGAGCGGGACGGCAAGCCGTTCGAGGAGACGCGGCACTACGCGACGCTGGTGTGCGACGTGGCGGCCCCTCAGGCCGCCGCCGCCGGTCGCCCGGCAATCGACGCGACGCCACACTCGTTCCCGCCGCTGCCCGAAGCGACGTCGAGCTTCGGCGCCGTGGCGTGCGACGGCTGGCTGTACGTGTACGGCGGCCACACACCGCGGACGCACGCGTACCACACGAAGGCGGTGTCCGGCCGCTTCCACCGCTTGAACCTGGCCGACGGGAAGACGTGGGAGGAGCTACCGGGCGGACCGGGGCTTCAGGGCATGAACCTCGCGACGCACAACGGAAAGGTCTACCGCGTCGGCGGGATGCAGCCGCGGAACGAGACGGGGGACAGGGCGGACAACTACTCGGTGTCAGACGTCGCACGGTTCGACCCCGCGGCGAAGCGTTGGGAGGCGATGCCCCCCCTGCCGCGGCCGCGGTCGTCGCACGACGTGGTCGTGGTCGGGGACAAGCTGATCGTGCTCGGCGGGTGGGACATGCGCGGCCGGGCGAGGGGGAACGACTGGACGGGGACGATGGAAGTGATGGACCTGTCGGCCGCTCGGCCGGCGTGGCAGACGGTCCCGCAGCCGTTCGAGCGCCGGGCGCTGATCGCGGCGGTGCACGGGGAGAAGGTCTACGTGATCGGCGGGTTCGACGAGGACTCGGACCCGAGCCGGCGCGTGGACGTGTACGACGTTGCGACCGGCGGCTGGGCCCACGGTCCCGATCTTCCCGGGGCGGAGCGCAACGGGTTTGCCCCAGCGGCGTGCGTAATGGGCGGGCGGCTGTACGCCAGCGTCGGAGACGGCTCGATGCTGCGGCTTGACGAGTCGAAACAGGCGTGGGAGAAGGTGGGGGCGACGACGCCGCGGATCGTCCACCGGCTGGTGCCGCACGGGCCGCGGATCCTGGTGCTCGGCGGGGCGGCCAAGGGCGACAACCTGAACCTGGTCGAGGTGGTCACTCTCGGGGCATTCCCGGACGCGGCGGCGGCGGTCGGTCGACGCGACTGACGCGCGACCGGCCGGACTGGCGGAGCGGCGTCCCGGTGCATAAAGTCCGCCCCACCGATGGAGACCCCCGCCACGATATACCCGCCCGCGCGCGACGACCGCGGCCCCCATCTGTTTCGCGCGCTCCGGTCGCGGAACTACCGGCTGTTCTTCCTCGGCCAGGGGATCAGCCTGGTCGGCACGTTCTTGTCCCAGATCGCGATGATCTGGCTGGTGTACGACCTGACGAAAAACGAGGTGCTGCTCGGCACCGTCGCGTTCGCCGGGCAGGTGCCGCTGTTCTTTCTCGCGCCGTTCGGCGGGGTGATGGTCGACCGCTGGAACAAGCGGCGGCTGCTCGTGATCACGCAGGTGCTGTCGATGGGGCAGTCGTTGGCCCTGGCGGCGCTGACGTGGTCGCGGGACGGCATCCAGGTGTGGCATTTGATCGCGCTGGCGTTCGCGCAGGGGCTGATCAACTGCTTCGACATGCCGGCGAGGCAGGCGTTCACGGTCGAGATGGTCGACAACCGGGACGACCTGCCGAACGCGATCGCGCTGAACTCGACGATGGTGCACGCGGCCCGGCTGCTCGGGCCTGCGACCGCGGGGTTTTTGATCTACTTCGTCGGCCCGAGCTTGTGCTTCCTGATCGACGGGCTGTCGTACCTGGCGGTGATCGCGTGCCTGCTGATGATGCGGGTCAGGCCGCAGCAGGCCGCGCCGCGCGAGCGGTCGGTGGTCCAGGAGCTGCGCGAGGGGATCGCGTACGCGTGGGAGTCGGTGCCGATCCGCGTGCTGCTGCTGCTGATGGCGATCATCAGCCTGACCGGGATGCCGGCGCTGAACATCCTGATGCCAATCTTCGCGCACGAGTTGGGGGGCGAGGGGCGCGACTCGCGGACGCTGGGCGTGCTGTCGGCGGCGTCCGGCGCGGGGGCGCTGGTGTGCGCGGTGTTCCTGGCGTCGCGGCGGAGCGTGGTCGGGCTCGGGCGGGTGATCGCGGTCGCCGGGCTGGTGTTCGGGGCGGCCGCGATCGCGTTCGCGATGTCCCGGCAGCTGTGGCTGTCGCTGCTGATCATGCCGGTCGCCGGGTTCGGGATGCTCGCGAACTTCGCCAGCGCGAACACGCTGGTGCAGACGCTGGCCGACGACGACAAGCGGGGGCGGGTGATGAGCTTGTTCACGGTCGCGTTCCTGGGGATGGCGCCGTTCGGGAACCTGCTGGCCGGGCTGTCGGCCAGGCACTTCGGCGGCGGGATCCAGGGGGCGTCGCAGACGGTGATGCTCGCCGGGGTGGTCGTGATCGTCGCGGCTTTGTTCTTCGCGGCGATGCTGCCGTCGATTCGGAAGATCGTGCGGCCGATCTACGTGCAGAAGGGGATCATCGGCGAGGTCGCCACCGGCCTCGGCAACGCCGCCGGCGCGGCGACGGCCCAGGGCGAGATCGCGGACGGCGGGGTTGCGATCCGGCGGAACGGCCGGGCCGGGGAAAGCGAGGATGGAAGATAGAGGATGGAGGATGGCGGCGGATCACGGTAGTCGGTCGCAATCCGTGATCTTCCTCCATCCTCTATCCTCGCTTTCTCACGCCCCCACCCTTGTCATCCCCGCGCCCTTCTGGCATACCGTCCGCCGTGTCGACCGCCGCACTGGAAGAGACGCTGCGCAACCTCTCGAACGTCGGGACGCTGGTGAAGGACCGGCCGTACCGGCAGGTGTGGCGGTTCGAGGCGGACGGGAAGGCGTATTACCTGAAGTTCTTCCCGCGGGCCGGCTCGCGGTGGAAGCGGGCGTTCCGGGGCAGCCCGGCGATGCGGGAGTTCGTCAGGCTGCAGTGGCTTCAGAAGGCGAAGGTGCCGGCGCCGCGGGCGGTGGCGGTGCTGGCCGGGTTCGCGATCGGGCAGGTCAAGGGGAACGCCGTCATCTCGGAGGCGATCGAGCCGGCCGAGACACTCGACCACTACCTGAACGGGTTCGAACTGCGCGGCGAGCGGGCGCCGGACCACCGCGAGCTTTCGGCGCGCGTGCGCGAGCTCGTCCACCAACTGGGGCAGGCGGGGTTCGGGCACGACGACCTGCATCTCGGAAACTTCTTGCGGTCGCAGCGGGACGGGTCGCTGTTCCTGCTCGACGCGTACGCGGTGACGGCCGGCGGGCTGCGGATGGCGCAGGTGATGCGGCTCGGGCACAGCGTGGCGCGGTACGCGACGCGGCAGGACCTGCACCGCGGGTGGGCGATGCTCGCCCCGCCGGACTCGCGGATGCCGCGGGCGAATGCGCTGAGCCCGCGGATCTGGCGGAAGGCCGACGCGCGGGTGCGCGGCGGGAACGAGTACTTCGGGCGGGTGCGGGTCAGCGCGTGGTCGGGCGTCTACTTCGCCGGGTGGAAGTACCCGCACCGGTTCTCGCCCGCCAGCCGGCTGGAGGTCGCCGAGCGCGACTGGACGCGGGAGTGGCCGACGCTGTTGCAGCAGACCGAGGGCGGGCTGCTCGAGGTGCTCAAGAGCGGGCGGAGCGGGGACGTGCTGGCCGGGGAGGTCACGCTGGCGGGGCGACCGGTCGCGGTAATAGTCAAGCGGGCGCGGCGGAAGCGGTGGTACCGGTACGTCAACGAGGTCGGGCGGGGGTCCCGGTCCTGGCGGGCGTGGCGGAAGGCGTGGGCGCTGCTGATCCGCGGCGTGCCGACGGCGTGGCCGCTGCTGGTGATGGAGCGGCGGGTGCTGGGGTACGTGGTCGACCAGGTGGTCGTGTTCGAGCGGGTGCCGGGGAAGCCGCTGGCGCTGACGAATTTGGACGTCCTGCCGGCCGGGCAGCGTGACGAGTTGTTCCGCAGGTGCGGGCGGATGCTGAGGCGGATCGACGCGGTCGGCCTGTCGCATTTCGACCCGAAGTCGAGCAACTGGATCGTCGCGCCGGACGAGCGGCGCGGGCCGACGCCGGTGCTGGTGGACGTGGACGGCGTGCGGTTCTACCCGTGGGCGACGTTCGGCATCCGCCGGCTGCTGCGGAGCATGCGGGAACACCGGCAGTACACGCCGGCCGACAGCCTGGCGCTGTGCGAGGGGTACGCGCCGCTGACCCGTATGGAGCGGGAGTTCGAGGGGGAGATGCCGGAGGCGGCGGCGGCCGACGCGGTGGATGGGGAAGACGAGGCGCGACGATGACCGCCCCCGCCTTTCCGCCCGCGCTCGACTTATCGCCGCAGCGGATCCTGATCATCAAGCCGAGCGCGATCGGGGACGTCGTCCACGCGCTGCCGGTGCTGAACCTCGTGCGGCGGCGGTGGCCCGCGGCGAAGGTGTCGTGGCTCGTGACGCCCGCGTGCAGCGGGCTGCTCGACGGCCACCCGTTGATCGACGAGCTGATCCTGTTCGACCGCAAGCGGTTCGGGGGGATGTGGAAGAGTTGGCGGCTCGCCGGCGAGTGGCGGGCGTTCACGCGGTCGCTGCGCCAGCGCGCGTTCGACCTCGTGATCGATCTGCAGGGGCTGTTCCGCAGCGCGTGGATCGCGCGGAAAACGGCCGCGCCGGTGCGGGTCGGGTTCGCGAACGCGCGCGAGGGGGCGTGGGCGTTTTACACGCACCGCGTGCCGATCGAGACGATGGAGCAGCACGCGATCTCGCGCTACCTGAAGCTGGCGAAGTTCATCGGGTGCGGGGATGGGCCGGTGGAATTTCCGTTCGCGACGGCGGATGCGGACCGCGCCCACGTCTGCGAATTGTTGACCGGACACCCGGGCCGGTACGCCGTCCTGCTACCGGGCACGAACTGGGAGACCAAGCGCTGGGGCGTCGAAAAGTTCGCCGGCCTCGTCCGCCCGCTGCGGGAGCGGTTCGGCCTCGCGTCCGTCCTCGCCGGCGGCGCCGACGCGGCCGCCATGGCCCCGCAGATGCCGCCCGACGTGATCAACCTTGCCGGACGAACGTCGCTCAAGCAGCTCACCGCCCTGCTCGAACGCGCCGCGCTCGTCGTCGCGAATGACTCGGGGCCGATGCACATCGCGTCGGCGCTCGGGCGGCCGCTCGTCACGCCGTTCGGTCCGACGAACCCGATCCGCACCGGGCCGTTCGGCCGGCTGGACAGCGTGATCCGGCTCGACATCCCGTGCAGCCCCTGTTACTCGCGGCGGTGTTCGCACAAGAGTTGCCTGAATTGGCTGGGCGCCGAGCCGGTGCTCGAGTTGGCGGAGCGACAGATGAACAGGCGCGCGGAGTCGTAGCCGCGTTTCACGGGGCGGGCGGGCGCCCGGGCCGTTCGGTTAGGAAAACCTTTCCCCCGTAGAACAGGAGCCCGCCGAGGAGGCCGAGAATTACCGCCTGAAGGAGGGCAATACCTTCACCGCGTGGGGACGTCTGGTCGGCCCACTCGGCCAAGCCGAACAAAGCGCTGATACAGGATATCACGATGAGCAGGGCGCCGGGGATCAGCAGGGAGAGCCCGACGGCGACCGTCACCATCGAGCGGAAGCAGCCGCCGACTTCCCGGTACGATTCGGCGCGGTCGGACTCGGTCGGGCGGTAGGTGAGCACCGGCCTTTCGGGCGTGGTCGGCGGAGGTGGAGTGTCATCCTGGGACACGTCTCGTCGCTCCTTGCCAATCCCGCCTGCGGCGGGCGTTGCGCGCTGGGGGAGCCGATGCTGGCCCCCGCCGACTCATACTTGCATCAACCCTGGGTGGGCCCCGGCGGCGCTGTCGGTGGCTCCGCCTGCGGTAGCAGACCGCGGATCTTCGTCCGCTCGCTGTCGGGGCGGATGTCGTACCGGCCGTCAAGGATCGCACCCAAACCGACCGCCAACGACGGCGCGACGACGTCTCCCTTGATCTCTGCCTCGGGGCCGACCAGCACCGGGCCGCGGGACGTGACGTTGCCCTTGATCTTGCCGCGAACCACGAGGCCGCCGCACGCGACGCGGTCGGCGACGACGTTCCCCTTCTTCTCGACGGTGACGATGCCCAGCGTCTCGATCGCGCGGCGGGCCTCGTACTTGCTGAACCGCTGGTCCTCCAGCTTCAGCGACTTGTGGCAGTACTTGCACGTCATCGACATGGCCTTGCGCCCGACCTCCTGCGGCTTGTGGCAGTAGAGGCAGACAATGACCTGCCGGTCGTCGGGGGAAGGGACGTTGGTGTCGCCCAGGGCCATACGAGCAAGTGTAGAATGCGAAACGCGGATTGCGGATTTCAAATACCCGCGCTAGGGCATTTCCTTAAATCCGCAATCCGCAATCGTCCGTCCGCGATGGCGTCTATTTCACCGGCTGGTTCTGCGGCACCGCGCCCGGGAGGCCGGCGGGCTTGTTCGCGCCGCCGCCCTGCTGCGGCCCGCGGTTCTTGACCGCGTCGGGGCCGACCGTGATGTGCCCGACCAGGATCGCGCCCTCGTCGACAACCAGGCGGCTGGCCCGAAGGTCGCCTTCATACCGGGCGGAGGTCTTGAGTTCGATGCGGTCGCCGGCGTTCAGGTTGCCGTGGACGTCCCCCTCGACGGTGATCGCGCCGGCGTCGACGTCAGCCTGCATCTTCGCCTCCTTCGAGACGTGCAGGCGGCCCGGCGTGTTGACCTTGCCCTCGAACTTGCCGTGGAGCCGCATGCCCTTTTCGAACGACAGTTCGCCCTTGAAGCTGGCGTCGGGGCCGAGGATCGTCGGGAAGTCCTGGTTGGGGGAATCGGCCATGGTGTAGTGCCTCCTGCGTTGTGAAAGGGTGCGTGTCACCCGGCGCTCCGGCCCGGTGAAGGTGGGCGGATTATACGGAACATGCCAGTCGTCACAATCGTACGGGGCGGCGAAATGCGGGGCGGGTTCAAACCGACCGAAAACCGAACGCAGCCGTACCCGGCAACATTGACACCGCGCGGATTTATGATTACAAATGAGGGTCTTTTAAGCCGGGAGAGACCCAGACCACCCGCGCGCGACGAAGGTGTCGGCGCGAACCATCGAAAGGAGTTGGGTTTTCGTGGCCAAGCCGACCAAGAAGCCTGCCGTCAAGGCGTCCGCCAAGGCACCCGCAAAGGGGCCTGCGACGAAGGGCGCTGTCGCGAAGGCGAAGGGCGGTTCCCGCCCCGCCGCCTCCCGAGTCACCCCGCCGGCCAAAGTTCATAAGATCACGACGAAGGCGACGGCCAAGCCCGCCCCCGCGCCCGCGAAAGTTGTCTCGGCCAAGTCGGCCGCGGCGAAGCCCGCGCCCGCGAAGGTCGTGACGCTCAAATCGGCCCCCGCATCCTCCCCCGTCAAGGCATCGCCCACGCCTCCAAAGGTCGCCGCCAAGGTGTCGGCCTCGCCCGGCATCAAGATGGGGTCGCGCACGACCGCGTCGCCCGAGGCGATCCTGCCGGTCAAACCCAAGTCCGCCGACGGCAAGCCGACCAACGGCAAGCCCGCCCGCGTCCCCGGCGGCACGCTGATCCCCGCGCCGGCCCCGGTCAACCCGAAGGGCAAGCCGGGCAAGAACCAGGCCGGCCTGTCCGCCAAGGAGCTCGACGTCTTCCGCGACCTGCTCCTCCAGAAGCGCCGCGAGCTCGTCGGCGACATGTACTCGATGGAGCGCGAGGCGCTCCAGCGCAACGGCGAGAACCTGTCGAACCTGCCGCTGCACATGGCCGACATGGGCACCGACAACTACGAGCAGGAGTTCACGCTCGGCCTGATGGAGAAGGACCGCCAGCTCCTGCGCGAGATCAACGTCGCGCTGGCGAAGATCCTCGACGGCCGCTACGGCATCTGCGAGGGCACGGGCAAGCCGATCAGCAAGGCGCGCCTCGAGGTGCAGCCGTGGGCGAAGTACTCGATCGAGCACGCGCGGAAGCTTGAGAACCGCGGGGTGCGATAGAGGTCTCGCGCCCCTGCGGGCACGCCGCTAAACGCGCAGGGCGAACTGCATTACACCGAGGGCAGAAGGACGGATCGTCCTTTTGCCCTTTTTCGTTTTGCCGCGTAACGTTGCCGCGCACCCATGCATTTCCCGACCGAGAACTTCCGCAACCCGTCGGCGCTCGCCCGGTTCTTCCTCGTCTGCGCCGTCGGCTTGTCGATCGACCTCTGGACCAAGTGGCACTCGTTCGCGCACCTGGCCGTGCCCGACGACCCGACGACCCACGTTCGCACGCACAAGGTCGTCTTCATTCTCGGCTGGGTGCAGTTCGAAAACACGACCAACCACGGCGCGGTCTTCGGCCTCGGGCAGGGGCAGAAGTGGCTGTTCCTCGGCGTTTCTGTCGTCGCGATCGGGTTCCTCAGCTACCTGTTCGCGACCAGCGGCCGCCAGCGGCTGTACCAGATCATCCTCGGCATGCTGCTGGCGGGCGTGCTGGGGAACATGTACGACCGGATCGTGTTCGGCTACGTGCGCGACATGATCCACGCGCTGCCCGGCTGGCAGTGGCCGGGGACGTGGCAGGTCGGCAGCTACCCGGGCAAGGGGCGGGAGGTGTTCCCGTTCATCTTTAACGTCGCGGACATCCTCCTGTGCGTCGGCGTGGGGATGATGGTGGTCTACAGCCTGTTCGCCGACCCGCACCCGGTGGAGAAGAAGGCGCCGCCCGCGCCGGCGTCTGAACCCGTCTGACCACCTCGACCACGCCGACTCCTGTTGAGTCGATTCTGACTCCACAGGAGTCGGCGTGGGGATGCGCGTACTATCTTGAAGATGCCTGCCGATCCGCTCACTGACGAACAGTTCCTGCGCCGCGCGATACGCCTGGCGATGACCGGGCGCGGGCGGGTCGAGCCCAACCCGATGGTCGGGTGTGTGATCGTCAAGGACGGCCGGGTGATCGGGGAAGGTCACCACCAGCAGTTCGGCGGCCCGCACGCCGAGCCGAACGCGCTGGCGAGTTGCACCAAGTCGCCGGGCAGGGCTACGGCGTACGTGACGCTCGAGCCGTGCTGCCACACGAACAAGAAGACGCCGCCGTGCGCGCCGCGGTTGATCGAGGCGAAGCTGGCGCGGGTCGTCATTGGCTGCCTCGATCCCAATCCGGAGGTCAACGGGAAGGGCGTTGAGATGCTGCGGGCGGCGGGCATCGAGGTGGACGGGCCGGTGCTGGAAGGGCCGGCGAAACAGTTGATCGCGCCGTTCATCGCGCGGACGGTGCACCGACGGCCATACGTGACCCTGAAGTGGGCGGAGACGGCAAACGGCCGGGTTGCCGGGCCCGGCGGCCGCCCCGTGCAGATCAGCAACGAGCGGTCGAACCGGTTGGTTCACGCGCTTCGCTCCCGCTGCGAGGCGATCGCGGTCGGGATCGGCACCGTCCTCTCCGACGACCCGCGATTGACCGTGAGAGGGCTTCCGGCGGACGCGAGTTCCCAGGCCCTGCGCGTCGTCCTGGACCCGTCCCTCCGCATTCCGGTGGGCGCCCGACTCCTTGAACAGGACGAGGGGACCACCCCGGTTCGCATCTACCACGGCACCGGCGGGCTTGCCGACCGCATCCGCGAACTCGCAATGGCCGGCATCAGCCTTCGGGCGCTGCCGGTGCTGCCGGACGGGAAGCTCTCGCTAACTGCCCTGCTCGAGGACCTGTACGACGAGCCGACAACCGACCTCCTGGTCGAGCCCGGCCCGACGCTCGCCGCCGGCTTCTTCCGCGAAAACCTCTGTGACCGCCTGTGGATCTTCCGCTCACCGAACGCCCTCAATGATCCCACCGCCCCTGCCGCGGCTCGGATTCCAGCGGACTTCGTTCCAACGGGAGAGTTGCCCCTCGGCGGCGACACCCTCACCGAATATCTGAACCCCCACAGCCCCGCCTACTTCGCTGCCGAGCCCTCCGCTGACTTCGTTCTCGCCGGATGAGAATCAGATTTGGGCCCTCCGCGTGCCCTGGGTCTGCGGTGAGCCTTCCGGCGCTAAGCGACGCGTCAATGCCCCGGCAACCGCCCGACCAACCGGTCGATCTGCTCCTCCGTGTTATAGAAGTGCGCCGACACCCGCAACCGCTTCTCCCGCACCGCGATTTCCGTCCGGTGCTCCGTCCGCAGCGTCCGCCAGACCGCCGGGTGGTCGTGCCGCGGTGACACGAAGCTGACGATCCCGCTCCACTCGTCGTCGCCGCGCGGACTCACGACTTGGTACCCCTTCTCGCGCAGGCCCGCGATGAGGCGCTCCGTCAGCACCCGCAGCCGCGCCGCCACGCTCTCCACGCCCAGCCCGAGGAGCATCTCCAGACTCGCCTTGAGCGCCAGCAGCCCCGGCAGGTTGTGCGTGCCCCCTTCGAACCGGCGGGCGTCCGGTTTCAGGGTGAAGTCGTAGTCGCCGTAGGCCTGGTCGTTGATGACGTTCATCCACCCGACGATCAGCGGCCGGGTGGTCGCGAGCAGTTCCCGCCGGCAGTAGAAGACGCCCGCCCCTTCCGGCCCGAGCAGCCACTTGTGGCCGTCGGCGGACAGGAAGTCCACGTTCATTGCCCGCACGTCCACGGGCAGCACGCCCAGCGACTGGATGCCGTCCACGCTGAACAGGATCCCGCGCTCGCGACAGAACCGGCCGACGGCCGCGAGGTCGTGCCGCTGACCGCTGGCGTACTGCACGTGGGACAGCGCCACCAGCCGCGTCCGCCAATGTGCGGCCGCCTCGAGCAGCGCCCCGAGGTCCACCCGCCGCGCCCCGTCGCCGCCGGTCGTCTCCGGCACGGTCACGAGTTCCACGCCGAACCGTTTGGCGACGTCCATCCACGGGTACATGTTGGCCGGGTACTCGACGGCCGTCGTCACGACCCGGTCTCCCGCGCGCCAGTCGATCCCCCCCGCCACGGTCGCGATCCCCTCGCTGGTGTTCTTGATGAAGGCGACCTCAGCCGCTTCGGCGTTCATCATCTTCGCCGCCGACGTTCGTAGCGACTCGATCTCCCGATAGAACCCCGAATCGAGGTACGCCCGCGTCTCGTACACCTCCGCGAACCGCCGCAGCGCCTCCCCCGCGCACCGCGGCAGCGGGCACACGCCGGCGTGGTTGAAGAACTCCCACTGCCGCAAAATCGGGAACGCCGCGTCATCGCCGATCAGTCCGCGTAAGTCGTTTGGCATCGCTTCGGGCACCCGTGGAAAGTGGCCACGCCCCCCGCCGGCCGGGCGTATAATACCCGTCGCGACCGCAACTTCGCCCGCGGCCGCGCATCCAATCTCCGTGGCCGAGGCCGGCTCACCCTCGCCCCTTTCGCAGGATGGTCCCGAGAATGCGTAAACCCCTCTCTTCCGTCTGGGCTCTCACCACCACGGCGCTCGCGGTCACCCTGCTGCCCGCCGCCGCCGCGCACGCCGACGATTTCGTCCGCGAATCCATCCCCCAGCGGTGGATCGCCCCACTGGTTCCCGAGGACTACGACAAGCTCGAATACCCCGAGTACTTCAAAGAGATCGACAAGGCCCGGCTCGAGTCGTTCACCGGCCGGTATAAGCTGTCGCTGATCACGCTGAAAAAGGCCAAGGACGCCGACCCGGTCGAGGTCGCGCTGATCCGGGCGAACTCCCTCTCCGCGACCGGCCGCAAGGAAGAGGCGATCCAAGCGTTGGCCGACGCCAAGGTCGCCGCCGACCCGCGATGCCAGGTCATGCGGGCCCGCATCCTCTCCGACCTCTCCCGCCACGACGACGCCCTCACCGTTCTCAGCGGCGTGATCACCAAGACGCCCGAATTCGTCCCCGCCCGCTACTACCTGGGCGAGATCTCGGAACGGGCCGGGCTGATCGACGAGGCGCGCAAGGCCTACGCGTTCTTCGAGCCCTACATCGACAAGCTCCTCTCGCAGGAGTTCGAGAACGCCGAGGAGCTGACGCTGATCGGCCGCGGCATCGACCGGTGGGCGACGGTCAACGGCGAGTACCAGAACCGCGTCGCGCTGCACAACGTGCTGCTCGAGAAGGCGTTCGGCAAGGTGTTCCTGACGGTCGACCGCGAGTACTGGCCCGCGAAGGTCGCCGCCGCCGAGTTCCACGTCGCCCGCGACGACGAAAAAACCGCGATGGAGCTGCTCAAGAGCGTCCTCGAGCAGAACCCGGGCGACGTCCGCACGCTCGCGCTCGTCGGGCGGATCTCGCTCAGCCAGTTCAACTTCGACGGCGCCGACAAGGCGATCGCGACGATCCGCCGGATCGACGCGAAGTCCGTCGACGCCGATCTGCTCGAGACCCGCAACATGCTCCAGCAGCGCCGCCCGAAGGACGCGGTCAAGATCGTCCAACGGGTGGTCGACCGCCAGCCGAAGAACATCGAGGCCATGGGCCTGCTCGCCGCGGTCTACGCGCTGCAGCTCCGCGAAGACAAGATGAACGAGGTGCTGAAGCAGGTCGAGGCGATCGACCCGGACAACGCCTCGGCGTACCTCGAGGTCGCCGAGCAGCTCGGCGCGATGCGCCAGTACCCGCGGGCCGCGGCCAAGTACCAGGTCGCGATCCAGCGCGCCCCGTGGTGGACCGACGCGCTCAACGGCCTGGGCCTGCTCTACACCCAGTCCGGCGACGAGGACGAGGCGTACAAGGTGCTCGAGCGCGCCCGCCTGATCGACCCGTTCAACTACGCGACCACGAACTACCTCAAGCTGCTCGACGACTACCGCAACTACGCCAAGCGCGAGACCGCCCACTTCGTCGTCTCGTACGACCCGAAGCTGGACCCGATGATCCCGATCTACTTCAGCGACTACCTCGAGAGCATCTACAAGGAGGTGACCGGCGCGTTCAACCACGAGCCGGCGGTCAAGACGTACATCGAGATCTTCCCGACCCACGACGCGTTCAGCGTCCGCACGACCGGCTCGCCGTGGATCGGCACGGTCGGCGCGAGCACCGGCCGCGTGATCGCGATGGTCAGCCCGCGAAAGGGCAAGCACACGATGGGCCCGTACAACTGGGCCCAGGTGCTCCGCCACGAGTTCGTCCACACGGTCACGCTCAGCGCGACCGACAACCGGATCGCCCACTGGATGACCGAGGGGCTGGCCGTCTACGAGGAGCGCGCGCCCCTGCGGTGGGACTGGGTGCCGATGCTCTACAACGCGGTCAAGAAGAAGCAGCTCTTCACGATGGAGAACCTGACCTGGGGGTTCGTCCGCCCGAAGAAGCCCAGCGACCGCCAGCTCGCGTACGCCCAGTCCTACTGGATCTGCAAGTACATCGAGGAGACGTTCGGCCACGACAAGATGCTCGCGATGCTCGCCGAGTTCCGTAAGGGCCGCGAGCAGTCCGACGTCTTCCCCGACGTGCTGGGCAAGACGCTGACCCAGTTCCAGACCGACTTCTTCGCCTGGACCGAGAAGGAGGTCGCCGGCTGGGGCTACGACCCCGAGACCAGCAAGAAGTACGCCGCCCTCGTCAAGGAGGGGGAGGCGTTGATCAAGGCCCGCCAGTACGAGCCGGCCCTGAAAATCTGGAAGGAGATCCTCGCGATCCGCCCCATGGACGCCCTCCCCCACCAGCGGCTGGCCGGCCTCTACCTCCGCGAGGAGATCAACCAGAAGGACAAGGCCATCGAGCACCTCGACCGCCTGCACCAGGTTGATCTCCACGACAACCGCTTCGCCAAGCGCGCCGCCCGCGTCTACCGCGACATGGACAAGGTCGAGAAGGCCATCGGCTACGCCCTCCAGGCCATCTACGTCGACCCGTACGACGTGGACGCCCACGAGTTGTTGGCCGAGCTCTACCAGAAGGCCGGCAACGCCGAAGGCGCCGCCCGCGAGAAGCGGACGATCGAGATCCTGGAGGAGTGGGGGAAGTCGGGGACGAAGGAAGCCGAGCGCGCGACGAACCCGGGGTAAAGGGGGAGCAGGCCCGCGCGCCCGCGCCTCACGCTACACTGCCCCCATGACCCCCTCCACCCTCACGCTCGCCGCCTTCCAGAAGCACATCGCCGACCGTTACGAGGCCACCGACCGCGCCCGGGGCACGCCCAAGACGTGGATGTGGTTCATCGAGGAGGTGGGCGAGTTGTCCCACGCCCTCGCCCGTGGCGACGACCGCGACAACCTGGAGGAGGAGTTCGCCGACGTCCTGGCCTGGCTGTGCACGTTGGCGAACATCAACGACGTGAACCTCGCCGACGCCCTGATCAAAAAGTACCTCAGCGAGAAGCCGCCCGAAGGGACGAAATGACCGGCGGAAGCAGGCGGCGGGTCCGGCCGCCCGCGCACGCGCAGGCCGCCCGTGATCCGGGCAACCCGGCGCCCCCCTTCATCCTTCGTTTTCGTTGACCTTTCCGCGCAACCCAATTAGAGTTGCCCGTCGATGCGTTCCTTCCTAGCGGGGTTCCTTTGCCTGGCCTTGTCGTCCGCCGCGTTCGCCCAGGCGCGCGGCGAGGTGCAGAGCATCGGGTTCGACGGGGTCTACCGGCCGGGGTGTTGGACGCCGATGGTCATCCGCCTGACGTCCACGACGTCCAGCCCGTTCGCCGGCCGGATCGAGGTCGTTCAGGAGGACCTCGACGGCGACCGCGTCCTGTTCACCCGCCAGATCACGCTGACTGGCAACACGCCCAACAGCCCGCCGGTCGAGCAGCGGTTCTCGATGTACTTCATGCCGCAGCCGTCGCGGAACCCCAAGTGGATGCTCGACGCGTCGCAGCAGGTCGCGCAGCTGAACGACATCATCAACGTCCGCCTCTGCACCGACGCCGGCAAACTGCTGGTCAAGCTGCCGATCACGCAGACGCTGCGGCCGGTCGAGCCGCTTGTAGGCGGGACCGGGATCCTCGCCGGCGGCACGCGCGGCGCGCGGCTGGTGCTCGGCGTCTACGACCGCAACCTGCCGAACCTGACCGAGTACGGCGGCATGTGGGGCCTGAACGAGGACGTCGCCTACGTCGGCACCCGCGACATCAGCTACGGGCTCCCCGACGACGTCCGCGGGTACGACGCGATCGACGCGATCGTCTGGTCCGACGCCAACCCGATGAACCTGTCCACCGACCAGGTCGTCGCGATCGAGGAGTTCGTCCGCCGCGGCGGCCGCCTCGTGATCTGCCAGGACACCGCGACCAACCAGTGGCAGCGGAACAACGCGAAGTTCCCGCTGCTGATGCCGGTCAACGTCCGCGCGGTCGAGGAGCGCCCGGACCAGCTCGACACGCTCCGTTACCTGGCAAAGGTGCCGCCGCCGCCCGCCGCCGGCCGCAACGACAACCCGTGGTACAAGCTCAAGGGCCCGTTCCGCTACGCGGCCGCCGAGGTCAAGCCCGGCGCGACCGTCGTCCAGTGGCAGACCAGCGCCGACGGCAACCTGCTGTTCGACGACGCCGGCAACGCCCGCCCGTACGCCGTCCGCCAGCCGTTCGGCGCCGGCGCGGTCACGTGGGTCGCCCAGGACCTGGGCGACAAGCAGATCCTCGGCGAGCGCGAGTCCACCGCCGGGTGGGTCCACGTGTTCGACAAGGTGTTCGACTGGCCGAACGACCCGGTCAACCCGCGCGGCAAGAACGAGACCGAGCTCAAGCCCTACGACTCCCGGATGGCCGCCGTCCACGAGCTCGGCCGCGCCCACATCAACCTGATGGACCTGCCGAGCACCAGCGCGGCCCTGATCGGGATCGCGGTGCTGTTCTTCATCGTCTACTGGGTCGCCGCCGGCCCGGGCAGCTACTTCGTCCTGCTGAAGCGCGGGCAGGCGACGCTGAGCTGGTTCACGTTCGCGGCGATCGCGATCGCCGCGGTCGGCCTGACCTACGGGATCGTCAAGCTCGTCCTCCGCGGCGACCCCCAGGTGCGGCACGTGTCCTACGTCCGTTCGACGTTCGGCGAACCGGCGCGGGTCCGCAGCCAGTTCGGCCTCTACATCCCGCGCGACGGCGACCAGAAGATCGAGCTCAAGGACGCCCTGCCGAACCGCACCAGCTACCTGACCGCCTACAACCTGCACCCGGCCCACAACGGCGACAGCTCCGAGTTCCCCGCCCGCCAGCAGTACCTCGTCCCGGTCAAGGAGATGCGCGAGGCCGACCGCGACCCGTCCGACCCCCGGCTGGTGACGATCCCCTACCGCAGCACGCTGAAGAAGTTCACCGCCGAGTGGGTCGGCAACCTGCCGGGCGGGATCGACGGCAGCGTGAAGCTGGCGGCGTCGGCCGACGACGAGAGCCGGCTGACCGGTACCCTGCGGAACAACACCGGGCAGGCGCTCCGCCGCGTGTACCTCGTCGTCAGCGACCCGTTCGCCCAGGTCTATGGCGACTCGTTCCTGACCTACGACCTGGTGCTGTACGTGTCGTTCTGGGACAAGGGCGCCGCGCTCGACCTCGCCGCCCTCACCAGCCCCCGCGCCAAGGGGGGAGCCCCCCTGATCCCCAACGACGCGACCGACGCCGCGCTCGAGGACGCGACCAACGCCGCCAAGATCGTCACCTACCGCGGCCTGCTCGCCGACGACCGCCAGGCTAACGTCTTGGGCAACTGGACCACGTTCTGGTACCGCTCGTGGCGGACGACCGGCGGGATGTCCGACAAGGAGCAGACCGAGGGCGACCCGCTCCGACCGCGGATGTTCCCGCTGCTCAGCTTCTTCGACCGCCTCCGCCCGTCGCGCAACCCGCCGGCGACGGTCCGCGGGCAGAACGAGGCGAACGACCGCTTCGACTTCGTCCGCCGCGGCGTCCGCCACCTCGACCTGTCGTCCGCCGTCAGCGCCGGCAACATGGCCGTGATCGCGGTCGGCGACTCCCGCGACGCCCCGCTCCCGCTGCCGCTCGACGTCGAGGGCGACCGCGTCCCCGGCAAGGGCTTCGTCTACTACCAGTCCGTGATCCCCGTCGACCGCGCCGCGTCGCAGAAGGCGCCGATCTCCAGGCCGAGTACCCAACCAGCGAAAGGGAAGGCGGAAGGATAAAGGCGACGGGTGAAACGTGAACCGCCGGCGCCGTCCACCGCCGGACGCCGGCGATCCGGATCGTCCCCGAACCTTCCTCCCTCATCCTCGGACTCCCATGTCTGTAGTCATCAAAACCGTCAACCTGACCAAGCGATACGGCACGCTCGTCGCGCTCTCGAACCTGAACCTCGAGATCAGCGCCGGCGACTGCTTCGGCTTCATCGGCCCGAACGGCGCCGGCAAGTCGACGACGATCAAGATCCTCGCGACCCTGCTCCAGCCCACCTGGGGCGAGGCCCGGGTGTGCGACTACGTGGTCGGCTACCAGTCCCGCCAGATCCGCCCGCTGATCGGGTTCGTCCCCGACTACTTCGGCGCGTACGAGGACATGGTCGTCCAGGAGTACCTCGAGTTCTTCGCCGCCAGCTACAACATCAACGGCCCGAACCGCACCAAGATCGTCAACGACGTCCTCGAGCTGACCGACCTCGGGTACAAGCGCGACGCGCTGGTCGACGGCCTGTCCCGCGGCATGAAGCAGCGGCTGTCGATCGCCCGCGTGCTGCTGCACGACCCGAAGGTGCTGCTGCTCGACGAGCCCGCCGGCAACCTCGACCCCCGCGCCCGCATCGAGATGCGCGAGCTCCTCAAGGAGCTCCGCCGGATGGGCAAGACGATCATGATCAGCTCCCACATCCTGCCCGAGCTCCAGGACCTGTGTAACACGGTCGGCATCATCGAGCAGGGCGAGCTGATCTACTCCGGCCCGTGGACCGACATCGTCAAGAAGGCCCGCGGCGGCATGGTGCTGCACGTCACCGTCGCCGACAACCCCGCCGCCGCCGGCACCCTGCTCAGCCAGAACCCCAACGTCGAGACGGTCAACCAGAACAACGGCTTCCTCGAGGTCAGCCTCCGCCCCGGCATCGAGGACTACAGCTTCGTCCCGCAGCAACTCGTGCAAAACGGCTACAAGCTGATGATGCTCCGCGAGGAAGAAGTGAACCTGGAAACCGCGTTCATGCGCCTCACCAAGGGCATGGTGCAGTAGCAATGTCGAAGGACGAAACCGGAATGACGCATCAATGACGAATTCCGGAATGACGAGTGGCGACGGATTCAACTTGGAGGAGCGCACCGCGACGTTCGGCGAGCGGATCATCGCGTTCGCCAAACGGATACCCGTCAATCCGGTCAACACCCCCCTGATCACCCAATTGGTGCGGGCCGGCACGAGCGTGGGGGCTAACTACTGCGAGGCAGACGATGCCGATTCGAAACGCGACTTCTTCTTCAAGATCGGCCTCTGCCGCCGCGAAGCGCGCGAGTCGAAGCACTGGCTCCGCATGGTCGCCGCCGCCGAACCCGGCCTGCGGGACGACGGTCGACCTCTCTGGCAGGAAGCGAAGGAACTCAACCTCATCTTCGGGGCGATCCGGCGAAACCGCGAGTGACCCGACCTCGCGATTCGTCATTCGCCATTCGTCATTGATTCGTCATTCCGGTTTCGTCATTCGGATCTAACCCCATGCTCGGAGTCGCAGACTATTTCTGGCGTCTGATCCCCGCCAACCCGATCCTCCGCCGCGTCGTCGAGACCGGCGGGAAGCGGCGCCGCGACCTGTTCATCCGCTGCGGGTACCTCGGGTTCCTGATCGGCGTCGTCGTCTTCTCCCTCCTCTCGTCGTCCAGCGCCAGCTTCGGCACGATGAGCCTCGCCGACCTCGCGAAGGTCTCCTCCAACCTGTTCCGCACCGCCAGCTACTGGCAGCTCGGGCTGGTCGCGTTCCTCGCCCCCGTCTTCACCGCCGGCGCGATCACGCAGGAGAAGGACAGTCAGACCTACGACATCCTGCTGGCGACGCCGCTGACCAACGCGCAGATCGTCCTCGGCTCGCTCCTCTCCCGCCTGTTCTTCGTGATCGCCCTGCTCCTGTCCGGCATCCCGGTCTTCGCGATCACGCAGATCTTCGGCGGGGTCGCGATCTCGTCGATCGTCTACTCGTTCGGCATCGCCGCCGCCACCGCGTTCATCACCGGCGCGATCGCGATGGCGATCGCCGTGTTCAAGGTCGGCACCCGCCGCACGATCTTCAGCTTCTACCTGTTCATCACGATCTACGTCGCCGGCCTCTGGATGCTCGACGGCCTGAGCTACTTCCGCCCCGTCCTGAACAACGGCGACCTGTCGACCACGAGCTGGTTCACCGGCATCCACCCGTTCCTCGCGCTCCGCGTGATCTTCAACCAGCAGGAGCACGTCCCCCCCGACCTGCTCGCGCTCCCCGCCCACCTCCAAAGGTGGCCGCTCGGCTGGTACTTCTCCAGCCCCCACTCGTTCTACGTCAGCTTCATGTTCTTCTTCAGCTTCGTGCTGGTCGTCCCGGGCATCCTGCTGCTCCGCCGGATGGCGCAGAGCACGAACTCGATGCGGTCGTGGGTGCTCCAGAAGCTGCGGATCAGCAGCGGCGACAAGACCCGCAAGCCGCGCACCGTCTGGAGCAACCCGATCGCCTGGCGCGAGGCCAAGACCAAGGCGTCCGCCGCCCGCGCGACCGTCCTCCGCTACTCGTTCATCGCCGCCGGCCTCGTCGGGGCCGCGACCGTCGTCGTCATGTACGCGACGACGATCACCCCGGCCGAGTACGTCAACCTCCCCGAGAGCTTCGACCCGAACAACATGGTCGTCTCCGTCTTCGGCAAGGACGACCCGCCCCGCCGCATCGCGTCCGAGCTCGTCAAGTTCAAGGAGCCCGGCGAGGCCACCCCCCGGTCGGTCGGCCTCACGCAGCTCCCGCGCGGCCGCTACCAGGTCACCGGCGTCGAGATGGTGCCCAGCGGCGCGCCCGGCGTCGCCCCCAGCACGATCTCCACCCTGACCCTCGCCCCGATCGAGCGCAAGCTCTCCGCCGCCCGCGCCCGCCAGTTCCTCCTCGGCATGGTCGGGATCGAGTTCGCCGTCATCCTGCTGATCGTCACCAACGCCGCCGCCTCGACCGTCACCCGCGAGAAGGAGGACGGCTCGCTCGACCTGCTCCTCGCCACCCCGATCACCAGCCGCTACTACATCTGGGGCAAGCTCCGCGGCCTGGTCAGCTTCGTCCTCCCGCTCGCCGCCGTCCCGATCCTCAGCATCCTGTTCTTCGTCCTCCACGACATCTGGACCCTCGCCGCCGGGTACGAGCAGGACTGGCTGGTCTTCCCCGAGGCCCTGCTGATCCTCCCCGGCACGCTGACGATCGTCGTCGCGTTCGCCGCGATCCTCGGCATGCAGATGTCCCTCCGCTGCCGCCGCACCGTCATGGCCGTCATGAGCAGCGTCGGGATCGTCATGGGCATCTGCGTCGGCCTCGCCCTCTGCGGCTACAACGTCGTCGACAGCCGCGCGATGAGCCAGATCGGCCTCGTCTTCGGCAGCTTCAGCCCGTTCACGCTCGTCACCCTCCTGATCGACCCCCGCAACTACGCCGCCGAGCAGTTCGGCTTCGGCGGCGGCGGCGACTCGTCCAACATCGCCGGCGCCCGCATGCTCGTCTTCATCTTCGGCTGGGCCGCCACCGGGGCCTACACCCTCGTCGTCTGGGGCATGTACAAGTCGATGGTCAAGAACTTCGACATGACGATCCGCAAGCAGTCCCGATAACGCCGCGCCGCCGATCCCCCGGCACCGCCCTCCGCGCCGGGCTCGGAGCGCCGACGACGACGACCCGGACGCCTCGGGCCGGCCCCGCAAAGCCCCCTCTTCAGGGCAACCTGCTTCCGGCCGATGTTTGTTGTAAACTACGCGCCGACGCCCTCCCGCCCCGCGCCGCGCACGGGCCGCCGAACGTTATCGGCCCCGCGGCGTTACCGGACCACCGGGCGTCTTCTCGAGAAGGAGTCCGACCGATGCTGTCCGCCCCGATGCGCCTCTACCGCCGCGCCGCCAAAGTCTTCGGCCGCGACAGCGTCTACCCCTCCCTCCCCGACGCCTGGCGCGCCTTCCACCTCCGCTTCGCCGCCGAGCCCAAGCGCGGCAAGCCCCCGGGCAAGACCTACCAGGTCCGCGTCAAGAACAACCCGACCCCCCTGTTCGTCCGCAAGAACACGTCCGACTTCCTCGTCCTCCGCGACATCTTCGAGGACGGCGAGTACCAGGAGGCCAAGATGTTCGGCCTCCCGCCCGACGCCACCATCCTCGACCTCGGCGGCAACATCGGCATGTCCGTCCTCTACTTCGCCGGCATGTGCCCGCAGTCGAAGCTAATCGGCGTCGAACCAGACGCCGGCAACTTCGAGATGATGACCATGAACTGCCGCAAGCTGATCGACGACGCCCGCGCCAACCTCGTCCGCGCGTTCGTCGCCGCCACCGACGGCCAGGCCGGCATCGACCGCTCCGACGACGCCTGGGGCTTCAAGAAGACCGACGCGCCCCCCGCCGCCGGCGCCGAGACCGTCCCGTGCGTCAGCATCCCGTCCCTGATCCGCAAGGTCGGCTGGGACCGCATCGACCTGATGAAGTGCGACATCGAGGGCACCGAGAAGGAACTGTTCGCCGACTGCGGGCCCTGGATCCACCTGGTCAAACACCTGATCGTCGAGACCCACCCCCCCTACCAGCCCGCCGACCTGTTCGCCGCCCTCGACAAGGTCGGCTGGCGGCACAAGGTCGTCTACCAGAACCCCTACACCCCCTCCCCGCGCATCTTCCTGTCGCGCGAATAACCAGCGCGGCGACCCCCGCCGGCGCCGCAGGCGCGGACGGCCCGCCGACCTGCCGAACGCCCACCCCGGCCGGCCAGGCCGCCTCGCGGAGCGCGCGCGCGGCCCGTCCGCGCCCGGCGCCCCGTCTGCCAGCAAATTCGCTCCGCCCCCGCCGCCAGCCGGCCCGGCGGCACCTCGGGCCGCGGTCCCTGCCAGATTCGCCCAGCCCGACGTCGGCGACGACCGCACCTTCTCGCGACCCGGACCGCCGCCCCCCTCAACCCGAGATGTGCTCGATGTCCGCCGCGTAAACGTGCGACTTCTCCCAGTACCCGTCCTGCCACTCCCCCTGCACGTCGTAGCTGCGGTTCTTGTCGGCCCACGCGCTGTCGTCGCCGCCGCCGCCGCTGATCAGGTCGAGCCACTGGCCGTCCGCCGCGTCCAGGTCGTCGTCGCCGGCCCCGCCCATCATGTTGTCGCGGCCCGTCCCGCCGATCAGGTGGTCGTCCCCCGCCAGCCCGACCAGCGTGTCGTCCCCCTCGTGGCCCACGATCCAGTCGCCCCCGTCGTGCCCCTGGATCTCGTCGTCGCCGGCCTCGCCCCAGAGCTCGTCGTCGCGGTTCGACCCGTGGATGAAGTCGTTCCCGTCCCCGCCCTGGACCGAGCACGGGCGGGACGCCTTGTGGCAGTTCACCACGTCGTTGCCGGCGTTCGCCTCGATGAAGACGCTGGCCACCCGGTTCGCGCGGAACGAGTAGAGCGGGAGCAATTTGCCCCCCTTCCGCGTCCGGGCGACGGTGACGTACCGCCCGGAATGCACCACGTGGATGCCGTCGTTCCCCGCCGTGCCAACGACGTACACCGTGCCGCCCGGGCTCAGCGACGCCGCCACCTCCGTCGGGGCCGGCTTCTTCGCCTTCTTCATCGGCTGATGCGCGGCCACACGGGCGGGCGCCGCGCCGAGACCGGTGATCGCGGCGGCGGTCGGAACGGCTGACATCATCTGCCGAGGTTCGAGCGGTTGGATCAGGTGCACGGTCATAACGGCTTCCTCCGTCCTTACGTGTCGTGCGCGGCCTTCTCGCCCGCCGCACTCAACTGCCGGAAATCACTTCGATGTCCGACGCCGAGAACGGGTTGCGCTCCCAGTAGCCCGGCGTCCACTCCCCGTCGACGTCGTGGTCGTGGTTCTTCTCCGCGTACGCGACGTCCTTCCCCGACCCGCCGGCGATGTAGTCGTGCCACGCGCCGTCGTTCGCGTACAACTCGTCGTCGTCCAACCCGCCCATCAGGTTGTCCCGCCCTGCGCCGCCGACCAGCACGTCGTTCCCCTCCTGGCCGGACAGCGTGTCGTTCCCGTCGCCCCCCTCGATGTAGTCCCCGTCCTCCCGCCCGTGGATCTCGTCGTTCCCCGCCCCGCCGGAGATGTCGTCCACGTAGTCCGACCCGTAGATGAAGTCGTTCCCGTCCCCCCCGTCGATCACGCACGGCCGGTACACCTTCGTGCAGTCGACGAAGTCGTTCCCCGCGTTCGCGTGCACCGCCACGAACCCGACCTTGTTCGTCCGGAACGACGCCAGCGACACCAGCCGCCCCCCCTTCCCCGACCGCGCGACCGTGATGTACCGCCCGGACTGCACGACGTGCAGCCCGTCGTGCCCCCCGGTGCCCGCGACGGTCAGCGTCCCGCCCCGGCTCAGCGACGCGGCCACCTCCGCCGGCGGCTTCTTCGCCTTCTTCATCGGCTGGTGAACCCCCGCGTGCGGCACGACGCGCTCATCCACCGTCGCGGGCGACGGGACGGCCGACATCATCTGGCGGGGCTCGAGCGACTCGACGCGTGGGACGAACATCATGGCCGCTAATCTCCTTTGTTAGAGCAGTCTCCGAGTTCCCGTATCGGTGGGGCAGACATTCTGGTCTGCCCTCGAACAGACCTCCGAACAACAGCGCCGTTGCCCCCGCCATCGGTGGGGCAGACGTTCTCGTCTGTCCCGCGCCGGTGAGCGGGGGCCTCCGTGCCCCCCGAACCGACGCGGTCCCGCCACACCAACCCTCGCTTGGTCCCCCTCTCCGCGGACGGCCGCCCGAAACCCCCTCATGCCCTGATCCGGGCACGTCCGTTCGCTCGCGCACGCCCCGCCCCGCCCCGCCCCCGTCACGTGTGGATGTCCTCGATGTCGTTCGTCGCGAACGGCGAGCTCTCCCACTCCTCGTAATCCGGGAACGCCGGGTCGAGGTCCGCGGTGCACTCGTCGCGGCCCGACCCGCCGTGCACGTGGTCCGTCGCGGCGCCGTCGCGGCTCAACAACCGGTCGTCACCCCAATCGCCGTACAGGTGGTCCGCCCCCGGCCCCCCGATCAACACGTCGTCGCCCTGCTGCCCTTGCAGGCCGTCATTCCCCGCCCCGCCGTCCACCGTGTCGTCCCCGTCGTGCGTGTGAACCTCGTCGTCCCCGTCGTCGCCGCTGATCGCGTCGTCGTAATCCGACCCGTGGATGAAGTCGTTCCCCGCCCCGCCCGCGATCACGCACGGGCGGAACACGCCGTTCGTGTTCACGTAGTCGTTCCCGCCGCGCGCATCGACCATCACCACCTCCACCCGGTTGCTCCGCGCCGAAAAGATCGGCATCAGCTTCCCCCCCTTGCGCGTTCGGGCCGCGGTGATGTACCGGCCCGACTGCACGACCACGATCCCGTCGTTCCCCGCGGTGCCCGCCACGTACAACGTCCCCCCCTTGCTCAGCGACGCCGAAACCTCCGTCGGCGGAACCTTCCTGTACGGCTCATGAACCACCGCCGCGGGATTCGCCGAAAAGAACTGCCGCACCTCAAGCGCCTCGACCGCAAAACGATTCGACATGGATGGCTCCTTTCAAAGTTTGCCACCCCCTCCGCGAAACCCGCCTCCCTCAAACCTCACGCCCGAATCCGGGCACCCAGCCCCGCAACACCTCTCCCCACCACGACCTCATTTGCGCGCCCGAGAGAACAGCCCTCAGGATCTCGCTTTCTCCGCGTTCTCTGCGTCTCTGCGGTGATCCCGTTCAGAGCCCTCACGCGATTCGCTCGCGCCGATCCGCTATACTCCCCCGCCTTATGAGCATCCGAGTCGGCATCGTCGGCATCAGCGGTTACGGCGGCGGTGAGGCCCTCCGCCTCTGCGCCGCCCACCCCACGTTCGAAGTCGTCTACGCCGCCGGCGAGTCCTCCGCCGGCCAGCGCCTCGCCGAGCGCTACCCCGGCGTCCCCCCGAAGCTCGCCAACCTCGAGATCGTCAAGTGGGACCCCGCCAACCTCCCCCCGCTCGACGTCCTCTTCGCCTCCCTCCCCACCGGCGAATCCCGCGAGGCCCTCGCCCGCGTCCCCGCGCAAACCAGGATCGTCGACATCGGCGGCGACCACCGCTACGCCGACAACTGGACCTACGGCCTCGCCGACGTCTGGCCCGACGACATCCGCGGCAAGTCCCGCATCGCCAACCCCGGCTGCTTCCCCGCCGCCACCCTGACCGCCCTCGCCCCCCTGCTCGCCGACCGCCTGATCGAACCGCACAACATCGTCGTCAACGCCATGACCGGCGTCAGCGGCGCCGGCCGCGGCGGCGGCGATTCCAAGTTCGGCTACTCCGAGGTCAACGAGGACGCCGCCCCCTACGGTCTCCTCAAGCACGTCCACATGCCCGAGATGACCAAGACGATTTCAAAGCTCGCGGGCCAGGCCGCCCAGGGTCTCGTCTTCACCCCCCACCTCGTCCCGATGACCCGCGGCATCCTCGCCACCATCTACGCCAGGGGCAGCGCCACCACCGAGCAGTGCCTCGCCGCCGCCCGGAAGTTCTACGCCAACCGCCCGTTCGTCCGCGTGACCGACAAGCCCCCCCACAGCAAGTGGGCCACCGGCACCAACCTCGCCTTCGTCTCCTACGCCGCCGACCCCGACCGCAACCTCGTGATCGCCATGGGCGCCGTAGACAACCTCGGCAAAGGCGCCGCCGGCCAAGCCCTCCAGAACGCCAACCTGATCACCAACCAACCCGAAACCGCCGGCTTGGAAGCAATGACCCTCTGGCCCTGACGTCGCACCCCGCACCCCACCCCACGCCGGCTCGTTCGCGTCAGCGACGACCCGGTTCCACGCCCGCACGCTGTTGCGCGCCGGACACCCTTCCCGCGCAACACCCCAAACAACAATCCCGACAATTCCACGCGCCCAAACCCCAACAGAACCACCCCAACCACCCGCCCCGCCCAAAGATTCTCGACTCCGGCGCGCAACACCGCCCCCTAGGTAGACGCGCGCTCTTTCCCAACCGAATACCGCCCTCCGCCTTCCTTAGCTTCTCCGCTTCTCTGTTTCTCTGCGACCCGTTTTCCCCACCGCCCCATCGCCGCACCGCCCCAGCAGTGGCTCGCCTCTTCGCGGCATCAACGCGACCGGGACCCAACGGGACCTCCTCGGGACCCCTTCGGGACCTTCTTGGGACCTCTTTGGGCCCTCCTTTGGACCCGGCCGGGACCTCGTCGGGACCCGGTTAGGACCCGCGTTTTCTCCCGCCCCGATCACCCCCGATCTCCCTAACCTCCGTCCACGCAACATCTTCCACCGCCCCCCTCCCCTCGCCAGAGCACTTTTTTCGCTCCCCACCCCTTAGAACAACTTCTTGATCGCCTCCCGAACCGCCACCCCGCCGCCGACGATCAGGAACGTGAAGTAGACGATCGTCACAACGTTCATCAAGTGCCCCAGCAGGATGCACACCCCGTCGCGCTGGAGCAGCCCCAACGCCAGCAGCAAAATCGCCAGCGCCGGCAGCGTGTTGCTGAACGGTATCAGCCCGAACGGCGCCATCAGCAGCACCGCCCCGAGGATCAAACTCAAGTTGTTGACCAACCCCACCGGCCCGCCCCCGGTCAGCCACGGCAGCCGGTGGGGCCGGCTGATCCGCTCCAACCGCCGCAGCCACACCACCGCCTTATCCAGCGCCCCCTTGAGCTTCTCCGTCGAGATCACCTTCGTACGGAACCGCTTCGGAAGCCACAGCCCGCTCCCGAACAGCCGGCTGATCCCGATCATCAGGATCGCCGCCCCGAACACCGTGCTCACCCCCGGGATCGACACCGGCACCAGGAAGATCAGCGTCAGGAACATCGAGACCAGCAGCAGCGAGTCCTGCCCGATCAGGTCCAGGATGTCCGCGAACGTCACCCCCTCCGGCGGCAACCGGCCGCCGACCGCCACGATCTTCTCCTCCAGCGACTCGTCCACCCTCCGCCCGTCTGCAATCGGCCCGGCCGGCGCGTCAACCGGCGCGGCGGTCTGCGGCGGCGGCGGCGCCTGCGTCGCCGTCGACTCGGGCGCGGGCGTTAGCGGCGGAGTCTCCGGCGGAGCCGGCGGCACATCGGTCTGGGGGATGGAGTCGTTGGTCACTGTTCTGGCATCGCTCGAATGGGAGGATCACGGGGCCGACGCGGGGGGATACTGATAACCGATGAACGGATTCGAGGAAACAGGCGCGGCGATTGTCCGTCCCGGCAAAGGGCCGAGGTCGGTTACAACGACCGCTCGACGGCCGTTTGCGGTGCGTGCGCGGGAACTGACGGTGACGGCAGACGTAAGTATGGAGGCGTCGTGGGCGTCGTGTTCGGGCAAGTCTTTAGCTGGCCGGGCGTTCCTTGATTGCCGATACTTGAGGAATACAATCGACTGCGGTCGTGTGTGCCGGCGAGCGCTTCTTGGGCCCGCCGGCCGCGGGACGGTGAAACCAGCCGCCCCGCCAGGCGCGCCTGCTCGGGCTGAATCGAGTGAGGGCGGCGCGCCGGTGTCGTACACCCGCCGCTTCCAGATGAGGGGCCGGACCGTGATGGGTCGGCCGACAGGAGATGGACATGTTTGAACGATTCACGGACCGGGCCCGAAAGGTCATGGCGCTGGCCAACCAGGAGGCGCAGCGATTCAACCATGAGTACATCGGGACCGAGCACATTCTGCTGGGGCTGGTCAAGGAAGGCAGCGGCGTCGGCGCGAACGTGCTGAAGAACCTCGACGTCGACCTCCGCAAGGTCCGGCTCGAGGTCGAGAAGCTCGTCAAGAGCGGGCCCGACATGGTCACCATGGGCAAGCTGCCCCAGACCCCGCGCGCGAAGAAGGTCATCGAGTACGCGATCGAGGAAGCCCGCAACCTGAACCACAACTACGTCGGCACCGAGCACCTGTTGCTCGGGCTGTTGCGTGAGCACGACGGCGTCGCCGCCCAGGTGCTCATGAACCTCGGTCTGAAGTTGGAAGAAGTCCGGGAAGAGGTTCTCAACCTTTTGGGAGCAGGTGTGGAAAACGAAGAACCCGCCAGCAGCAGCAGCCAGGAAAAGACGCCCAACAAGGGCAAGAGCAAGACGCCGGCCCTCGACAGCTTCGGCCGCGACCTGACCGAGCTCGCCCGCGAGGGCCAGCTCGACCCGGTCATCGGCCGCAAGAACGAGATCGAACGCGTCATCCAGATCCTCTGCCGCCGGCAGAAGAACAACCCCGTCCTGCTCGGCGAGGCCGGCGTCGGCAAGACCGCGATCGTCGAGGGCCTCGCCCAGATGATCGTCGGCAACAACGTCCCCGAGATCCTCCACGACCGCCGCCTCGTCGTCCTCGACCTCGCGATGATGGTCGCCGGCACGAAGTACCGCGGCCAGTTCGAGGAGCGGATCAAGGCCGTCATGAACGAGGTTCGCCGCGCCAAGAACGTCATCCTGTTCATCGACGAGCTTCACACGCTCGTCGGGGCCGGCGGCGCCGAGGGCGCGATCGACGCCTCCAACGTGCTCAAGCCCGCCCTGTCCCGCGGCGAGATCCAGTGCATCGGCGCCACCACCTTCGACGAGTACCGCAAGTACATCGAGAAGGACGCGGCCCTCGCCCGCCGCTTCCAGTCGATCCACGTCGAGCCGCCGAACAAGACCGACGCCGTCGAGATCCTCAAGGGCCTCCGCGACCGGTACGAGGCGCACCACCGCGTCCAGATCCTCGACGCCGCCCTCGAGGCCGCCGTCGAGATGTCCGACCGCTACATCACCGGCCGGTGCCTGCCCGACAAGGCGATCGACGTGCTCGACGAGGCCGGCGCGCGGATCCGCCTCCGCAGCATGACCAAGCCGCCGAACCTCGCCGAGATCGAGGAGGAGATCGAGCGGCTGTCGATCCAGAAGGACGAGGCCGTCCGCAACGCCGAGTACGAGGAGGCCGCCCGCCTCCGCGACTCCGCCGAGGCGCTGCGGAAGAAGAAGGAGGAGATGCAGAAGCAGTGGCGCGACAAGGCCAAGGAAGTCGACGGCGTCGTCGACGAGGAGGTCATCGCCGAGGTCGTCAGCAAGATGACCGGCGTGCCGCTGACCCGCCTCGAGAAGGAGGAGGCCCAGCGCCTGCTCGAGCTCGAGAACGAGCTGCACAAGCGCGTCGTGTCCCAGGACGAGGCGATCAAGGCGATCAGCAAGACGATCCGCCGCGCCCGCTCCGGCCTCAAGGACCCGAACCGCCCGATGGGCTCGTTCCTGTTCCTCGGCCCCTCCGGCGTCGGCAAGACGCTGCTGAGCAAGGCCCTCGCCGAGTTCATGTTCGGCGACGAGGACGCGATGATCATGATCGACATGTCCGAGTACATGGAGAAGCACAACGTCTCCCGCCTGATCGGCGCGCCTCCGGGCTACGTCGGTTACGAGGAGGGCGGCCAGCTCACCGAGCGGATCCGCCGCCGGCCGTACTCGGTCGTCCTGCTCGACGAGATCGAGAAGGCCCACCCGGACGTGTTCAACATGCTCCTCCAGATCATGGAAGAGGGCCGGTTGACCGACTCGTTCGGCCGCCACGTCGACTTCCGCAACGTCGTCATGATCATGACCTCGAACATCGGTTCGGAGCTGATCAAGGGCGGCGGCCCGAGCTTCGGCCTCCGCCCCAAGGGCAAGGGCGAGGAGAGCGAGCGGAACTACCAGCAGATCAAGGACACCGTCATGAAGGAGCTCGAGCGCTACATGCGCCCCGAGTTCATCGGCCGCCTCGACGACGTGATCGTGTTCCGGCCGCTCGGCCGCACCCAGCTCGAGCAGATCGTCGAGTTCGAGCTGCGAAAGGTCACCAAGCGCCTCGTCGAGCACGGCCTGCGGGTCGAGCTGAACAACGACGCGAAGGAGTTCCTGATCGAGAAGGGGACGAACGCCGACTTCGGCGCCCGTCCGCTCCGCCGGGCCATCGAGCAGCACGTCGAGGACCCGCTCTCCGAGGAGATCCTCCGCGGCGCGTTCAAGGGCAAGGACCTGATCCGGATCAGCGTGAAGACCGAGGAGAACGGCGACAAGCACCTCTACTTCGACACCAGCAGCACCGCCGGCCAGAAGTCCGAGGAAAAGCCCGTCGCCCAGGCCTCGTCCTCCGACGCGACCTGACCGCGCCTGACGGCGTGAAACCCTGAAGCAACCGCCCCCGGGCCACCAGGCCCGGGGGCTTTCTTTTCGCCCCCCCTCCCCCCCGGTACCATGACCCCCATGGAGATCGCTCCACACGTGTTCGCCCGCGCGAAGCAGCTCAAGCGCCCGGCCGTCGAGGAGCTGTTCGCCCAGGTCTACCCCGCCGTCGTCCGCATCGCCCGCGGCCTGTCCGGCCGCGAGGACGTCGCCGAGGGCGTCGTCCGGTTCGTCATGCTCCGCGCCGCCACGATGGTGCCGCGCTGGCGCGACGAGACGGCCGCCGAGCGCTGGTTCCTCCACCACACCGTCCTGACCGCCCGCCGCGCCGCCGGCCACGGGCCAGACCTGCACACCGACCTGCTCGCCGCCACCGGCGACGCCCAAGCCGACCCGCCGTACGTCGCCTTCGTCCGCGCCGTCCGCCAGTTGCCCGTGCAACAGCGCGAGGCCCTCGTCCTGCACGCCGGCGAGCACTTCAACCCCCGCTACCTCGGCGTCGCCATGGACTGCTCGACCGACGCCGCCCAGGCCCACCTCGAGGCCGCGCGGGCGACCCTCCGGACCGTCACCGGCCCGGACGGGTTTGAGCCGTTGCTGTCGAGGCTCGCCGCGGTGTACGCTCGCCTCGGCCCGCCCGACGACGCGACCCGGCCGGCCGTGCGGACGTGGGTCAAGAAGGGCCTGCGCCCGGCCCGCGTGCGGCGGGCGGTGCGGTCGGTGGTGCTGCTGGTCGTGCTGGCGGCGGTGGCGTGGGGGGCGTGGATTTGGTGGCGTGGCACCGTCGCGGGGTCATGAGCACCCGGCCGCGGCTTGCGAGCGGGCCGGCGAAACGGGCGGTGGACGTTTACCTCGGATGGGCCATGGTCTGGGCTTGGTATCTCCTGTTGCTCGCGGTGCAGTGCGTGGGGTTGTTCTTCACGATGCTGGGGTTGCCGGGCCTTTGGCTGATGGTGATCGGGGTTGCTGGGTACGCGTGGTGGACGGGGTGGGACGTGTACGTGGGGTGGCCGGGGCTGGTGGCGGTGACGGGGCTGGCGGTGCTGGCCGAGTTGATCGAGTTCCTGTCGAGTTCGTCGGGGGCGAAGAAGGCGGGCGCGAGCCGGCGGGGGATGATCGGCGGGATCGTTGGTGCGATCGTCGGGGGGATCTTCTTCACCGGGCTGGTGCCGATCCCGATCCTCGGGACGATATTGGGCGTGTGCATCGGGGCGTTCGCGGGGGCGGCGGTGGTGGAGATGGGGGTGCGGGGTGACGCCGGTCACGCCGGGCGCGTGGGGTGGGGGGCGGCGAAGGGGTCGTTCTTCGGGATCATGTATAAGCTGATGGTGGGGGTGGTGATCCTGGTGGTGACGGCGTGCGTGGCGATCCCGAGGTGAGCGCCTGCGCGGTGAGCTCCGCCCCCGGCCGTTCCGCGCGGGCGAGGCCCCGGATGGGCACTACACCGGTCAGGATTTCGGGGCGACTTCGGTGGCCATGGTGACCGGCGTGGTCGGGGGCATGTGGCGGGTGGGGAGTTCGGCGACCCAGGCGGGGGGGGTGGCGCGGGGGCCGGCGCTGGGGGAGACGTAAGTGTCCATCCACTCGGTGGCGAGGTGGAGGAACTTGTCGCCCAGCACCTCGCGGATGTCCATGTGCTTGGCGTCGACCTCGATCAGGGCGACGGGGCCGCGGGCGGCGGCGAACAGCTTGCGGGATTCCTCGGCGGGGACGATGTCGTCCTGGCGGCCGTGGGCGAGGAGGACGGGGATCGGGACGGTCTGGACGGCGGCGATGGGGGAGCACTCGTCGATGCGGAACCTGCCCTCGCGCTGGGCGGCGGACTCGAGGAGCGCGGCCTTGAGGCCGTTGACGTTGTTGGCCCGGTACATGAACGCGAGCTCGCTGCGGAGGTCGGAGAAGGGGGCGACTGCGATCACGGTCTTGACGCGGGGGTCGATGCCGGCCCACTGGAGGCCGACCGCGGCGCCGAGGCTGCCGCCGAGCACGCCGGTGTGGGACACGTCGCACCCTTGGCCGGCGAGGTAGTCGAGGAGGGCGACCATGTCGCGCTTCTCGTGGAAGCCCATGGAGGTGTAGCGGCCACCGGACGAACCGTGGGCGCGGAGGTCGGGGGTGACGGCGACGTAGCCGGCGTCGGCGAAGGACTCGGCGACGGTCAGCATCGCCTCCTTTCGCTCGGTCAGGCCGTGGATCAGGACGACGACGCCGCGGGGGGTCTGGTCGGGGAGGACCATGAGGGCGGCGATGCGGGTGTTGTCGTGGGAGCGGAAGTCGACAGGCTTCAGTCGGTCGCCGACGCGGCGGCCGACCTGGCGGCGCTGCTCGGCGAGCCACTCGCGCTGCTCGGCGGACTGGGCGGGGACGAGCACGCGGGAGGCGATCGCGTGACCGCAGCCGGTGCAGGTGAGCGCGAATCCGATCAGGGGCAGAAGCAGACGTCGCATCCGGTTCCCTCGTCGTGAAAGCGTGCTTGGGATCCCCCCGCCGCAGCCAACGTTACACCGGTAATGAACGGAGTCAAAAGAAGTCGGACCGAAAGGGAGCCACCGCTTTCGGTCCGACGGGTTAGGCTTGCGAAGTCGTGTCGAATATAGGGCGCGGTGGTCGATCGTCAATACCTGTTACGGGATCAGGCGGGCGTATTTGCGTCCGAGCCGGAGGACGGTCGGGCCCGTTACGGTCACAGCGGTTGTTACGTCGGTGACGCGCGTGCCGTTCAGGTCGACGGCGCCTTCCTTGATTTTTCGCGTCGCCTCGCCGTTGCTGGCAGCGAGCCCGGCTTTGACGAGGAGCGGGGGGAGGCGGTGGGGGCCGGGGCCGAGGTCGGCGACGGAGATGGTGGGCGTGTCGTCCGGTAGGGCGTCCTTGTCCTTGTGCGGACGGTTGGTGCGGTTGAAGTCTTCCTCCGCGGCGTCGGCCGCCTCGGCCGAGTAGAGCCATCGGACGACGTGCTTCGCGAGCGCGGCCTTGGCGTTTCGCGGCTCGCGTTGGATCAGGCCGCGGACGTCGTCCATCGGAAGGTCGGTCAGCAGCGTGTAGTACGAATCCATCAACGCGTCCGGAATTGACATGATCTTCCCGAACATTCCGTTCTGGCCGCTCGGAGTGTCCGTGACCCCGATGTAGTTCTTCAGCGACTTGCTCATCTTCTTGGTGCCGTCGAGGCCGACCAAGAGCGGCGTGACGATGACGGTCTGCCCCGGCTTACCCTCGCCGGCCTGCAGGTCCCGGCCGACCAGGTTGTTGAAGAGCTGGTCGCTGCCGCCCATTTCGACGTCTGCGTCGATCATGACGCTGTCGTACCCCTGCATGAGCGGGTAGAGGAACTCGTGGATGCGGATGTCGGTGCCCTCGGTGTAGCGGTTCTTGAAGTCCTCGCGCTCGAGCATCTGGGCGACGGACTTCTTGCTGGTCAGCTTGAGGATGTCGAGCAGGTTCATCTTGCTGAACCACTCGCCGTTGTAGCGGATCTCGAGGTTCTCCGGGCCGGTCAGGAGGATCTTGCCGACCTGGGCGACGTAGGTCTTGGCGTTGGAATCGATTTCTTCGCCGGAGAGGACGGGGCGGGTCTTGGAGCGGCCGGACGGGTCGCCGACGCGGGCGGTGTAGTCGCCGATGATCAGGACGGCCTTGTGGCCCCACTCCTGGAACTGGCGGACGATCTTGAGCGGGACGGCGTGGCCGAGCGTGACGTCGGGGGCGGTCGGGTCCATTCCGAGCTTGATGCGGAGCGGCTTTCCGGTGAGTTGGCTTTGCTCGAGCTTTTTGCGGAGGTCGGCTTCGGGGACGATCTTTTCGGCGCGGCGGGACAGGGCTTGGAGTTGTTCGTCGATGGAGGGCATGGGGACGGGATTCTATGAGGGAGGGTGGGGGAGCGGAAGCGGGTGACGCGACCGCGCGCGGGGGGAAATCCGACTCCGCAGGAGTCGGCGTGGGATGTCACTTGGGGAGCAGGAGGTAGAGGGCGGTGCTGACGGTGTTGAAGGCGGCGTGCATGACCATGACGGTCCAGAGGTTGCCGGTACGCTCGTAGGCGTAGCCGACGCAGAGGCTGAGGAAGAAGATGGGGGGGATGGTCCAAGCCTCGTGGACGATCGCGAACGCCAGCGACGTCACGGCGATCGAGGCCCAGCGCATCCAGGCGGTGGGCGGGAGGCGGACGGGGGCGGAGAGGTCGGCGGCGGGCGCGGTGTAGGGGCCGCTTGGCAGGGCCGTGTAGGGTTCGCGGAGCAGGCGGGAGAGGGCGTAGGTGATCAGGGTCTGGAGGTGGCCGCGGAACAGGAGCTCCTCGAAGAGCGGGGCGACGACGACTGCGGAGGCGATCAGGACGAACGTGACGGCGGGGCTGGGGCTTTGGGCCATCAGGTTGAGCAGGGCGTGCTCGGTCGGGTGGTCGTAGCGGATCGCGCGCCAGAGAAACGTGGTGAGGGAGGCGACGAGGTAGACGAGCGGGATCATGATCGCGCTGCCGATCAGGCCGGTGCGGACGCCGGCGCGGAACTGCGAGGGGGCGAGGCCGAGGGCGAGGAGGCGGTCGCGGCGGAGGGAGGCGTTGGCGAGGAGCATGAACGCGCCGGCAACCAAGGCGGGGACGGAGGAGGCGAGGGCCATCCGGGCCGGGGGGATGTCCGCCAGCTGGGTCGAGGGGGCGGTGGCGGGGAGCACTTGGGTGGCAGGGGCGGAGGAGGCGGGGGAGGTGGACGGAGCGGGGGCGAGGGCGGTGGGTCGAACGGGGACGAGGACGAGCGTCTGGACGGCGATCCAGATGGTGAAGCCGGCGCCGAAGCCCATCAGGAGGACGCCGAGCGATTCGCCGGTCGGGAGGCGGGGCGGGCCGACGATGCTGCGGCGGTGGAAGACGCCGGCGCGGGTGGCGATCGCGACGGCTGCGAGGACGAACGGGGCGAGGAGGAGGAGTTCAAGGCCGCCGACGGGGTCGGGGGCGGAGGGGGCGGTGGCGGCTTGCGTGGTCGCCTGACTGAGAATTGACATTCGTGGCGTCCGGTTTACAGTTTTCCGCCGCGCGCGATGGCGCGGCGGACGGGGGCGCGGCATTGTAGTGCCCGTCACGGTTTTCTTCACGCACACGCGCCCGCACCGACGCGGACGAGCGAATTCCTGATGGCCAGCGGCAGCAGCAACAACATCCTCGACCGGATCGTGCGAACCAAGCGGGAGGAGGTCGCGGCGCGGAGCGGGCTCGTGCCGCTGGACGAGATGAAGGCGCGGGCGGCGGCGATGCCACGGCCGCGGAACTTCTTCCAGGCGGTGACGCACAAGCCGCAGGCAGAGGGGGGGCGCCAGGCAAAGCCGTTGAACTTGATCGCGGAAGTGAAGAAGGCGAGCCCGAGCGCGGGTGTGATCCGGGCGGACTTCGACCCGGTGGCGATCGCGCGGGCGTACGAGGCGGCGGGTGCGGACGCGATCTCGTGCCTGACGGACGAGCAGTACTTTCAGGGGCATTTGTCGTACGTCGAGCAGATCCGGTCGGCGGTGCGGCTCCCCGTGCTGCGGAAGGACTTCATCATCGACCCGTGGCAGGTGTACGAGTCGCGGGCGGCCGGGGCGGATGCCATCCTGCTGATCGCTGAGTGCCTGGAGACGGGGGAGATGATCGATTTGCAGATCCTAGCGACCGAGCTGAACATGACGTGCCTAATCGAGGTGCACGACCTCGAGAACCTGATGCGGGTGCGCGACAACGTGATCGGGTTCCCGCTGAAGCGGTACAGTCTGCTCGGGATCAACAACCGCGATTTGCGGACGTTCAAGACGGACCTGGGGACGACGCTGCGGATGGCCGAGCTGGTCGAGGATCGGAGCGTGCTCGTTAGCGAGAGCGGGATCAACACGTACGCGGACGTGCTGAAGCTGGCGGAGTCGGGGGTGAGCGCGGTGCTGGTGGGGGAGAGTCTGATGCGCAGTCCAGACATCGGAGCGAAGGTGCACGAGTTGTTCGGCACGTGAATTCTTTCGACGATCCGGGTGGTTGACCAAAAGCAGAACCCGCGGGACTGAAGTCCCGCGGGTTCTTGTTTCAACACGGCGTGTGGCGCCCCGGCCGGGAGCTTACAGCCCGCCGGGCTGGTTGCCGCCGCCCTGCATGCCTTGGAGCCAGACCTGCATGCCGGCCGCGATCAGGCTCTGGACGGTCTGGGCGGGAATGTAGCCGTCGACCCGGAGGGCGGTGCCTTCGGTCGCGACCGAGGCGCCGAGCGGCGGGAGGTTCGGCGGGAGCTTGACGCCCGCGGGCATGCCGCGCTGCGCCATCACGTCCATCACGGTCGTCGCGATCGTGTCGATCGGCAGGTAGAACGACGCGAGTCGGTTCTGCGGGAGCGCCTTGGAGACCTGGGCGGCGGTGCCCGTGCCGAGCGCGTCGGCGCCGCCCTTGGCGGCGGTGACGGCCGACTCGAGGAGTTGGTCGTTTCCGCCGGCGACCATGATCGACTTGTCGGCGCCGACCTGGCCGCTGAACGCGTTGATCCCCTTCGGGCCGTACAGCATCTGCAGGACGAACTGCATTTGCTGCTCCTGCGGGGTCTGGGGCTGGCCGGCGAACGACGTCGTGTACTGGTCGAGCTTGACGCCCTGGACGGTCTTGGCGCCCGGGGTGGCGGTCGACTTCACGTTCGCCCCGGCGCCGGTCGCCTGCATGAACTGGTCCTGCACGGCCAGCATCCTCTTCTGGGCGTCGGCGAGCTTGGCCGCGTCGCCGGTGACGACGTTGACGACCTGAATGATGCCCTCCTGGCCGATCATGTTGGCGGCCGGGGCGACCATGCCGAAGTTCATCGACTTGGTGGCGGTCAGCGAGTCCTTCATGGCCGACACGTACTGCTGGATCGCCTTGCCCTCGTTACCGAGCGCGGCGAGTTCCTTCTCGATCGGGGCGACGAAGTCGTTGAACAACTTGATGCCGGCCGGGTCGACCGCCATGCCGCCGAAGAAGAAGTACTTCCCCTGGGGCAGGCCGGTGGTGAACGAGGCGTCGGAGTTGCGCATCGCGCCGAACGACTTGCCGAGGTAGCTGTTGGGCTCGAACTCGGCGAGGAGCGTGGTGGAGATCCCCTCCTTGCTGAGCGAGAGGCCGAAGGTGGCGCCGTCGGCGTCGGTCAGGAACTCCTCGGCGGCGTTGACGAACTGGCCGAGGTAGGCCCGCATGACGCCCGCGTACTTCGGGTTGGCGCCCGGGGCGTTGGCCATCTGCTGCTCGATCCCCTTGAGCATCTGACCCTTGTTCTGCTGGAGGAGCGGGAGCAGGCTCTTGCGGATCACCTTCAGGTTGGCGTAGGCGATCACATCCTTCGAGCCGATCTCTTTGCCGGCGGCACCGGCGACCTGCATGCCGCCACCCTTCTTGGACAGCAGTTCCTTCTTTGGCGAGATCGCGGCGTACTTGCCCCAGTCGGCGGCGAAGCCGGGCTCGGGGTTCCCGCCCATGCTGAACTGGGTTAGCGCGCCCTCGGCCTTGGCGTTGGGCAGCGCGGCGGCGAAGGCCTTGAAGTCGGAGACGGGGACCAGGATCAGCACGTCGGGCTCCTGCTGGCCCTGCCCCGGGTCCATGACCGCGACGGCGGCCTCGCCGGCCTTGTCGAGGCCCGGGCCGAGGTTGGCGGCGGTCAGGATCGTGCCGAGCGGGTCGTTCAGCTCGGGGCGGATGTTGGCCAGCCCCCACTGCTGGCTGAGGGCGGCGACCTTGTCGCTGACGTCCTTGATGTTCTTGATCTTGATCACGACCAGCGCCTCGCTGGGCACGAGCGTCATCACCTGGGCCTTGGCCGAGGTGGTGACCAGCATCGCCAGCATGACGGCGATGGCGGCGGTGTAACGGCGAACGGTCCTCATAGCGTCTCCTTTGGTAGTCTTGTTCGTGTCTCGCTGCATCCAGTCGAACCCGCACGGTCCCGGAGCGATTCGCACGCGACCCGCCCCTGTCTCGCGCGCGCCTGACCCCGATTTACGACGCGGGGGGTTAGCATAACCAGTACCCCCTAACCGTCAAACGGCCCAAAGTTACAATGGCCGCTGCGTTTTATAGTCGGGGCGGGGGCGGCTAGAATGTCGTCGATGCGCCTGACGGTCCTCGCCCGCCCCCCCCTGCCCGCCCCCGACGCGCCGGCGTTCGAGACCGGCCCGCGGTCGATCGGCGCGGTCAAGGTGCTGCGGATCAGCGTGACGGACCGGTGCAACTTCCGGTGCGTCTACTGCATGCCGGCTGACGGCGTCCGCTGGCTGCCCAAGGAGAACATCCTGTCGTTCGAGGAGATCGCCGACGTCGTGCGGGCGGCGGTCGAGGTGCACGGGATCCGCCGGTTCAAGCTGACGGGCGGCGAACCGACCGTGCGGCACGGGATCGTCGAGCTCGTCCGGTTGCTGCGCCGGATCGAGGGGGTGGAGGATCTGTCGCTGACGACGAACGGGATGATGCTCGACGACCTCGCGCGGCCGTTGAAGGAGGCGGGCCTCGACCGTGTAACGGTCAGCGTGGACAGTTTGCGGCCGGAGCGGTTTCGACGGATCACGCGGACGGGCGATTTGACGGCGGTGCTTCGCGGCCTCGACCGGTGCGAAGAGGTGGGGCTGGCGTCGCTGAAGGTCAACTGCGTGACGATGCGCGGGACGAACGACGACGAGGTGGTCGATTTCGCGCGGCTGACGATGGGGCGGCGGCTGACGGTGCGGTTCATCGAGTACATGCCGCTGGGGGACGCGGCCGTTCAAGGTTCGGGGTTTGGGGTGCAGGCGTCCCCGGGCCGGGTGGCGGCGGACGAGGTGGGGCCGGCGGGCGGGTGCGGGGCGCAGGATCGGGGGGACGTGTTTCTGCCGGAGGCGGAAGTTCGGGCGGCGATCGAGGGGGCGCTGGGGCCGCTGGCGCCGATCGCGCCGGCGAGCGAGGCGGGGGTTGGGCCGGCGGTGGTTTACCGGTTGGCCGAGGCGGCGGGGCGGATCGGCTTTATCAGCGCGATGTCGCAGCCGTTCTGCGCGACCTGCAACCGGCTGCGGTTGACGGCGGAGGGGGTGCTGCGGTCGTGCCTGTTCGAGGGGGGCGAGGTGGACTTGCGGCGGATCGTGCGGTCGGGGGGGGCGGCGGCGGAGCGATATCGCGCGATTGCGGACGCGATGACAGAGTGCGTGCGGCTGAAGCCGGACGTGCACACAAGTCGCGGGCGGGATCAGATGAGTCGGATCGGGGGGTGAGGCGGAGGGTTGGGGTGCGTGCGGGAGCTGGGGGGCGAGGTTCAGTTGATTCGGGCCTTTACGCGGGGTGGTTCTTGCGCGGGCGATTGATGTTTGCTCTGCGAGGGCGTCCCCCGCGTGTTCAGAGCCGAGCTAAGCGGGAGGTTACGAAGTTACGGGCGCGGCGATCAGGTTCGCCTGCCGGCGGCCTTGAAGCGCTTGTCGACGCGGATAATTTCGCCGCGCACGAAGCGACCGCGGTCGAAGGTCAGCCGTATGCCCTCGCACACCGCGAGCGACTTGCCCCAGTTGTGCACGTCAATGCCGGCCAGCGCGGCGACGGCTGCCAGTTCGGTCAAGACGCCGTGACCGACAATCAGGCCGCGGCCGTCCTTGGGCAGCCCGTCGGCCACCTCGCGCCAGACGTCGACGATTTCGCGGGCCAATCGTTTTACGGGGGCGGACGTGGCTGCCTGGGCGAAGTCGGCGAAGGAGTCGATGTCGAGCACGTCGGCGGGCAGGTCGTCGGCGCGGCTCATGTGGAGGTCGTCGCGGGCGTCGTCGACGGCGTAGCCCATGGCGACGGCCGTCTCGACGCACCGCCAGGCGGAGCTGGCGACGACGCGGTCGAAGGCGCCCATGCGGCGGCCGACGTGCCGAGCGAGGAGCACGCCCTCCTGGGACAGGTGGCGGCTGGGCCGTTCTCGCTTCGAGTGCCGGCGGACTTCAAAATACTTCATGCGGGTGTTCGACCGGATCGGGCGGGGGAAGTCAATCGGGTGGGAGCGGAAGGCGGAGGGGTGAGGGATGAATCGGATCGCGGCTTTGCGGGCACTTGGATCGCTGAGGGCCTCGCTCGGTTCTGCGTCGCTCGATCACGGGCGGGACGCCCGTGCCACCTCAGAAGACACGGGCTGGTGGCCCGTGCTACGAGATGAAGAGAGAAGCGGGGAGGGCATCCTCGGCGTCCGGGTTTCGTGCCGCCTTCCGCCGTGCGGCTTCTTTCCTACAATGCCGGACCGATGGCGAAGGCTCGAAACGACTTGGTCGACCGCGCGGTGTACGTGGCGTTTCGCGTGGTGGCGATGATCCTGCAGTGCTGGCCGGTCAACGCGAACCTGCGGACGGCGAAGCTGATCGCGGGCGTCGTGTACCGGCTGGACCGCAAGCACCGGGAGCGGGCGCTGGCGAACCTCCGCCGGTCGTTCCCGGAGATGACCGACCGGCAGCGGGACGTGATCGCGCGGCGCGGGATGGAAGAACTGGTCATGTTCTTCGTCGAGATGCTGTACACGGCCCGGCTGATCCGGATCGACACGTGGGCGCGGTACGTGCGGCTGGTCAACTTCGAGCCGACGCTGGCGATGCTGGTCGACCGCCCGGGCGGGCTGATCATGCTGACCGGGCACTACGGGAACTTCGAGATCCTCGGGTACCTGCTGGCGACGCTCGGGTTTCCGACGGCGTCGGTCGCCAGGCCGCTCGACAACCCGTACCTCAGCGACTACGTGTTCGGCGTGCGCGAGCGGCAGGGGCAGCGGATCATCGCGAAGAAGGGGGCGACCGAGGACGTCGTCGAGGTGATCGAGGCGGGCGGCGTCGTCGCGTTCGTCGCCGACCAGAACGCGGGCAGCAAGGGCGTGTTCGTCGACTTCTTCGGCCGCAAGGCGAGCACGTACAAGTCGATCGGCCTGCTCGCGATGCAGTACGACGCGCCGGTCGTGATCGGGTATTCCCGTCGGGTGAACGACCGGTTCAAATTCGAGATCGGCGTGCAGGACGTGATTTACCCGGCCGATTGGAAGGCCCAGCCCGACCCGCTGCGGTACGTCACGCAGCGGTACACGAAGGCGCTGGAGGACGCGATCCGAGCGGACCCCGGGCAGTACTGGTGGGTGCACCGGCGGTGGAAGACGCGGCCGAAGGGGGAGGCGCCGGAGGCGTACGACTGAGCTACAGGTCGAGCAGCTTCCGGTACTGCGGGAGGACGACGTCCCACGTGTAGCGTTCGCGGACGGTGCGGAGGCCGTTGTCGATCAGGCGCTGGCGCAGGGTGGGGTCGTCTCGCAGCGTGTGGAGCGACTCGGCGAATCGGCGGTGGACGGCGGTCGCGTCGGCCGCGAGGAGGCCGTTTTCGCCGTCGGTGATGATGTCGGTCTCGCCGCCGGCGCCGGTCGCGACGACGGGGACGCCGCTGGCCATCGCCTCGAGCACGACCAAGCCGAAACCCTCGACCGACGAGGGCTGCCACAGGACGTCCATCTGCCGCAGCGCGTCCTGTGGGCGGGCGACGGCGCCGTGAATGAACACGCGGCCGCGAAACTCCGGCTGGGCCGCCGCATGTTCCAGGGCGGCGCGTTCCGGGCCGTCGCCGAAGTAGTGCAGTTCCGCGTCCGCCGGCGTCGGGTCGGACAGCGACGCGAGGAGCAGCCGCGGGCTCTTGGCGGGGTCGAGTCGGCCGAGGTAGCCGGCGCGGATGATCGGCCCGTGGAATACGTTTGCGCGTTCGAACGCGTCGGGATCGATCGCGTTGGGGATCACGACGCACTTGGTGGCGTCGATCCCGCTCCGTCGGCCTGCCATTCTTACAATCGCCGTCGACGGCACGACGATCCGCTCGGCGCTGCGGTGTGCCCACTGCTGGGCCAGCCAGTGCCACCGCGGGCGGGGCTGAATTGTCTGGATGGATTGGAGGAACCGGACGGCGGGGAGCTTGGCCGCGGCTCGGGCGGCGACGACGTTCGCGTGGACGAGGAAGCTGAAGACGGTATCAATTCCCCGCCCGCGGACGTGCTCGCGCAATCGCCGCACGGCGGCCGGAAGTTCCCAAGGTCGGCGGGCGCCGTACGCCGTTACGGCGACCCCCGCCCCGTTGAGTTGATCCGCGACCGGCCCCCATCCCTTCAGGCACGCCACCTCAACCTCGACCCGCGGCGGCGCGTTCAGCCGCGTCGCCAACTCCCGCACCACGGTCGGCGTGCCGCCAATCTCCAGGTCGGTGATGAGCAGCAGGATTCGCCGCACGCCGCCTGCGGACGAGTGAATGGACTTGGTCATTCGCGGCTAGATCCTGTCGGTCGCCAAGGCTCCCTCAGGATGACCCCTGTGCATGTCGGGATCGTCCAACGCACGGAACGCTCACAGGACCTTGCGGTTCTCCACCGCCCGCTCGACCAGCAGCTTGAACGGCGCCAGGTGTTCGGCCTCGGTGTGCAGCCGCTCCGGGTGCCACTGGACCGCCGCGAGCAGCGGGAACTCCGGATCCTCCAATCCTTCGATGATCCCGTCGTCCGACACGGCGGTCACGCGCAGCCCCCGGCCGATGTCTTTGACCGCCTGCTTGTGGAACGTGTTCGTGGACACTTCGGCCTTGCCGATCGCCTGGCCGAGCGCCGAGTCCGGCACGACCTTGACCGCGTGCCGCCGTGTCGGCTGCCCCTCGATCGCCCGGCGGTGGTCTGCCTTGCCGGCGACGTCCGGCAGGAACTGGTAGAGCGACCCGCCGCGGTAGACGTTCAGCAGTTGGCAGCCGAGGCAGATCGCCAGGGCGGGCGTGCGCCGCCGCTCGACCTCGGCCAGCAGCGCGAACTCGAACGCCTGCCGGTCCGGGTCGATCCGCTGCGCCTTGGGGTGCCACTGCTCGCCGTAGAGGGCCGGGTCGAGGTCGTTCCCGCCGGTGAACAGCACGCCGTCGAGCAGGTCGACGAACTGCGGGATCAGCGCGGGGTCGGTCTTGTAGGGGATCGCCAGCGGGAGGCCACCGGCCTTCTCGACCGACTTCGGGTAGTCGAAGCCGAGCTGGTAGTAGCCGCCGTCGTCGCGGGTGTCCATCGTGATGCCGATGACAGGTCGTCGTTTCATGGGTTCTCCGGCGGATGATAGCGTCCGCCCGCGATGGGTCGAGCGCGCGAGGCGTCGCGGTTGTACACGTACACCCACGCGCGCACCTGACCGCCGGCCGGCGTGTCAACGGCGCAGGCGAGGCGCAGGAACAGGCTGCCGGCGTCGTCGTGGGCGGCATACCCCTCGTACCAGTCGAGCCTCGCGAGCACCGCCGGGTCGTCCATCGGCAACTCGAGCAGGGTGCCGTGAATGACGGTGTCGCAATCCTCGCCGCCCGCGAGCACGCACCCCGGGTAAGCGCCGAAGTGGTAGAGCCGCCCTGGGACGCTACCGGGGCCGACGACGCGCAGGCGGGAGACAACGTCCGCGATCACGGGCGGCGCGAGGCCGGGGAGGAGCGTGCCGTAGACGAAGACGTGACGGGGTGAGGGTGGCAACATCGTAGGCAACTGCGCGGCGTCTGACGGTATAGTCGACTGACCATGGGACGTCCACGGGCGTTGTTCCTTCTCTGCCTCGTGCTCCCCCTGCCCGCCGCGGGGGCCGCTGGTCAGGTTCTGGACGCCGCCCTCCACCACCTCCGGCACGGTGATGTCCGCGAGTGGGCGGACTTCCCTGAGCGGGCGGAGGACGGCCAATTCCGTGTCAACTTCAACGCGAAGGCGAACACCACCGAGCAGACGCTCCGCCTGCGACACCGCGACCTCCGGCACGTCTGGGCGGTGTCGCTCAATGGCCGCGAGATCCATCGCCTGCCGCAGGGGGACGATTCGACGGTCAGTCTGATCTCCCTACCGCCGGGCGTGCTGAAGGACGGCGTCAACACGCTGCTGGTCGGTTGCACGCACCGCACGCCCGAGCCGGACGACGTCGAGATCGGCGACGTGACCCTGCTCGACCGGCCGCGTGCGGAGATCGTCCGCGAGGCCGCGTTCGAGGTCACGATCACGGACGCCGACACTGCCAGGCCGCTGCCGTGCCGGCTGACAATCGTCGATGAACGGGGGGCGCTGGTGCCGCTCGGACTTGCTTCGAACGAGACGCTCGCCGTCCGGCCCGGGGTGGTTTACACGTCGACCGGGCGGGTCGCGCTGGCGCTGCCCGCCGGCCGGTACACGCTCTACGCCGGCCGGGGGTTTGAGTGGGGCGTTGCGGTGGCTCCCGTCGAGGTCAAGCCGGGCCGCAATCCGGCGCGGGCGCTGTCGATCCGCCGGGAGGTGGACACCGCCGGGCTGGTGGCCGCCGACACGCACGTGCACACGCTGACCTACTCCCGTCACGGCGACGCCACGCTGGCCGAGCGGGTGGTCACGCTGGCGGGCGAGGGGGTCGAGTTGCCCGTGGCGACGGACCACAACCTACAGGTCGACTACGAGGCCGCCGGAAAGGCCGCCGGGGTGCGTGGTTTGTTCACGCCCGTGGTCGGGAACGAGGTGACGACGCCGAAGCTCGGGCACTTCAACGTCTTTCCGATCGACCGCCGCGCGAGGCTGATCGACTTCCGGGCGCCGACGTGGGACCGGCTCGCCGGCGAGATCGACGCCGTCGCGCCGGGCTCGGTGGTGATCCTCAACCACGCCCGGGACGTCCACGGCGGGTTCCGACCGTTCGACCCGCTCCGCCACGTCTCCCTCGCCGGCGAGAACCTCGACGGCCGTTTGCCCCGCGCGAACGGGATCGAGGTGATCAACTCCGGCGCGACGCTGAGCGATCCGCTGGCCCTGTTCCACGACTGGCAGGGTTGCCTGAACCGCGGCCTGCGCCTCGCGCCGATCGGTGCCAGCGACTCCCACGACGTCGCCCGCTTCGTGGTCGGCCAGGGTCGCACTTACGTCCGCTGCGACGACGGCAAACCGGGCGAGGTCGACCTCGCCGCCGCGGTCGCCGCGATCCGCGGCGGTCGCGTGCTCGTCAGCTACGGCCTGCTGATCGACATGAAGGTCGGAAGCGCGGGTGCCGGCGACACGGTTCCGGCCGACGGGTGGAGCGGTGCGGTCGAGCTGACCGTTAGCGGCCCCGCGTGGGCTCGCGCCGGCGCGGTCGTCCTTTACGCGAACGACCGCAAAGTTCATGAGGCAGAGATCGACGCCGCCCGCAGCCGTCGGCCCGGTGTGAAATGGAAGGCGACGTGGAAGCTCGACCCGCCGCCGCGGGATTTCTTCCTCACCGCGGTGGTCACCGGGCCGGCGGGCTCACCCCCCTATTGGCCGCCCTCCAAGCCGTACCAGCGCACCGGCCCGGCCTTCACCCCGCAATGGTTCGCCTGCACCGGCGCGGTGTTCGTTGACGCGGACCGCTCCGGCGAGTTCGACAGCCCCCACGCGTACGCCGACCGGATCGTCAAGGGCACCGGCGGCGCGCCGGAACACGTCCTCCGCCGGCTCGAGACATTCGACCGCGCCGTGGCCACCCAGGCCGCCAGCCTGCTCCGCGCCACGCGCGGCCTTTTTCCCGACGATTTCCTGAAGGTCGCGACCGACGCCCCGCCCCACATCCGGGCCGGCATCGCCGACTACGCCGCCGCCTGGCGGGCGACCGAAGCCGCACGCTCCGCCGCGTCGAAGTAGGGTCGCTTCAGCGGACGGTGTGCTCGTCAGCCACTGGCACCCGCACGACCCAGCACACGATGGCCAACGCCGTGACGACCGGCGCCAGCACCAGGAACGTGGCCGAGATCGACCCGCGGTGCCGCTCGCCCAGCGCCAGGATCACCGGCCCTAGCGCCGAAGAGAGCACCGTCATCACCTGCGCCGCCCCCTGGATGCGCCCGAGATGCCCGCGCCCGAACGCCTTCGCCCAGCAGCCAAAGAAGACGACCGTGACGACGCCGCCGGCCGCGCCCATCAGTGCGGCGTAGGTCATCAGCGCCCCGCGCGATTGCCCCAGCGGCAGCACGAGCAGCGCGGCCGTCACCACCAGCATGCCCGCCGCCATCAGCTTGCCGTGGGGCACCCGCCGCGCCAGCCATCCGCCGACGAAGTTCGCCACCAGCCCGGCGCCCGCGATCACCGCGCCGGCCGTCATGAACGTTCGGTCGTCGTAGAACCCGCGCTCGCGGACGATCGCCTCGGCAAACGTGGTCACGCCGCTGAAGATCAGGTTGAACACCGCCGCCGAGACGGCGAACGCCCAGAACGCCGGCGTCAGCAGCGCCTGGCGAAGCGTGCTGCCGCCGTTCGCCTCAGTCCTGGTCAGCGGCAGGTCCCGTGCGTCGGCCCCGTCGGCGACCAGCCCGATGGATTCCGGCGTCCGCCGCACGAGCAGCCACGCCAGCGGCGCGACCCCGAGCAGCAGGGTCCACCCGATCCCGGCCCACGTCGGCCGCCACCCGTGCGCCTTCACCGCCGCCCCCACCCCCAGGAACGCCGCGATGAACCCGATTGACACCGTTGCCGCGAACACCGCCATCGCAAGGTCGATCCGCCGCACGAACCACTTCCCGACCACCGCCAGGCTGACCACCGACAGCGCGCTCTGCCCCAGCCCGAGCGTCAGCGTCAGCGTGACCGCAAGTCCGGCGACGGACTCCGCCCGGCTCATCGCCGTCACCGCCCCGCCGAGCAGCACCGCGTTCGCCGCCAGCACCACCCGCGCCCCCAGCCGGTCGATCAGCGGCCCGCACCCCAGCGCGAACGCCGCCCCGACGATTGTCGCCACGAACGTCACCCACCCGAACGACACGCGCCCCAGCCGCAGGTCCGCCAGCAGCGGCTCGGTGATCAGCCCCCGTCCGATCGACCGTCCGGGGAGCGTCGCCACCATCGCCACCGCCGCGACCGCCAGCACGACCCACCCGTAATACGGTCGGGCGGGCAACTGGGCGGGGATGGGGGCGGACGAGAGGGCGTTGGTCATGTTGCGCATCCTCGGTTCACAGTCCGGTCGAATCGGGCGGGCGCTTGTCCAATCGCGATTTCGCCAATCGCCACGTCAGGGCGACGCCGACGGCCGCGCACGCGAGCACGCCCGCCCACTGCACCCACCGCGTGGTCGCGAACACCACGGCCGCGTTGAACGCGACGAACGCCAGGGGCGCGTGGACGATGATAGACGTCCACCGCGGCCGGCGGCGGTACCGAGCGTCCCCGGCCGCGTTCCAGTACGCCGCGTCGGCCGCCCAGAGGAGCATCACGGCGTAGTTCACGTACGCCGCGGCAGCGAACCGCACGCCGGTCAACTCCAACGACTGCCGCGCCGTCTCGCGCACCATCCGCGCGTGATCCCAGCCGTATACGACGTGGAGGGCCGCCGCCACGTGAAACCACAGCAACACGCACCCTGCCGTCCACGCGCGGCGCGCGAACCGCCGCCACCGTTCCCGCCGCCCGACCTGCACGAGCACCGAGACGACGTAGCACGCGGCGGCGAGGCGAACGGTCCAGAACATGAACGCGAGGCCACCCGCCATCGCCCCCGGTTATAAGGGTTCCCGCCCTCGGTTGCCGAGGTCGGCCTTGGGCCGAACCCCCGCTACTCCAGCGCCTTGTTCAGCAGGCCCGCCAGGCGATACCCCGCCAGCGCCACCCGCCGCCGCGCCGCCTCCCGCGCGGTCTCGTCGTAGCCGGGCGGGAGCTCGGGCGTCGTCGCCCCCTTGTCCGCCACGCTCGCCTCGCGCGTCACGCCCTTGAGCTTTCCACCCTGGTACACGACGTCGCGCGCGAGCGCGAACCCCTCGGCGTGCCAAGCGATGAAGGTCGTCGACCCCGCCAGTTCCTTCTCCAGCGACGCCCGCGGATGCGTCTCCAGCACCTTGGCCGTCACCGCGTCGACCAGTTTGCTCGCCATGTACCCGCCGAGCAGGTCGTCCCAGAACGCGTGCAGGTTCGTGACGCTGGCGTGGTGCTTGACCATGAACGAGTTCCCGCCGCGGTCGCCCTTGAGGTAATCCGGGCTGAAGAACGCGCACGTGTGAAGCGGCTGGTGCAGGTCACCGACCAGGTGCTCCAGCCACGAGATCGCCAGCGCCTTCTCCGCCGCCGGCGCGTCGGCCCGCTTCAGCGTCGTCAGGTTCCACTCCAGCGCCTGCAGGATGTTCTGTGGCGGCTTCCCCTCCTCGAGCTTCTCCCCTAGCGGCGGCGGCTCGATCGTCGCCGGGTCGGTCCCCTCGGCCAGGACCGGCTTGTTGATGTAATGCCACTCCGGCTTGTGATACTCCTTCTCCTTCCCACGCGCCGACCGGACGACGTCCGGCCACGTCGCCGCCCGGGCGAACACGCGCATCGCGAACTCCGGATCGTCCGCGGCCACGCCCTCGGGGGCGAGTTGCTTCTCGTACTGCGGGTGCTGCTTCAGGATCGCCAGCACCTTCTCGCGCACGGGCGGCGTCATCTCCCGCCAGGCGATCTGTGCGATCACCTGGTGTCCGGTCGAGTTCCAGGCGAGCGTCACGGGCGCGGCGGCCAGCAGGCAGGCAAGGGCGGCGGACAGGAGGGCGACTCGGCGTGCGACGTGCATGGCCGCGACGCTATCACCCTCGTTGGCGACTTTCAAACGCCCCGCCGCCACGCTACGCTCCGCGCCCCCATGCCTACGACGATCGCCTATTACGTCAGCGGCCACGGCTTCGGTCACGCCCGCCGAACCGTCCCCCTGCTCCGCGCGCTGGCGGCCGCCCGGCCCGACCTGCGGATCGTCGTCCGCACCCAGACGCCGGCGTTCATCTTCCAAGGCCTGCCGAACGTCACCGTCAGCGACCCGCGCGACGCGTTCGACCCGGGCGTCGTCGAGCGCGACCCGTTGTGCATCGACCCGGGTGCCTCTGTCCACCGCCTGACCGACGTGCTGTCCCGCCGCGACCAGATCGTCGCGGAGGAGGCCGCCTTCCTCCACGACGCGCGTGCCCAACTCGTCGTCGCCGACATCCCGTTCCTCGCCGCCGACGCCGCCGAGTCCGCCGGCGTCCCCAGCGTCGCCGTCGGCAACTTCACCTGGGACTGGATCTTCGAGCCGTTCGTGTCCCGCGACCAAGCCCCGCTGATCGAACAGATCCGCGACAGCTACCGCAAGATGCTGGGCCTGCTCCGCCTCCCGTTCGGTCACGACATGTGCTGCTTCCGCACCGTCACCGACGTCCCGATGCTCGCGAACCGCCCGCCGCGCGACCGCACCGAGACCCGCGCGCGGCTGAAGGTCGACGAGGCCGACACGCGGCCGCGCGTCCTGGTCGCGATGCGCGGCGGCACCGACGCCGACGCCCTCCACCGCGTCGCCGCCGAGTCCCCCGAGATCCTGTTCTTCGTCAACCAGCCGGTCGACGGTGCCCCGCCCAACCTCCGTGCCGTCGACCCGGCGGGCGGCATCGACTTCACCGACCTGCTCACCGCCTGCGACGTCGCGGTCTCCAAGCTCGGCTTCGGCATCGTCTCCGACTGCGTCGCGACCGACGTTGCGCTGCTCTACCCCCCGCGTGTCGGCTTCCGCGAAGACGGGATCACCCGCGCACAATGCCCACGTTACGTCCGAATGCGCGAGCTCCCCGCCGCCGACTTCCAGGCCGGCCGCTGGCGCGAGCCGCTCCTCGCCCTGCTCCGCCAGTCGCCGCCACCCGAGCGGATGCCGATCGACGGCGACGAGGTCATCGCCCGCACCCTCCTTGAGCACCTGCCCCACCCGTGACCGGTCGGCGAACAAAAAACCCCTGCGTTTGCAGGGGTTTCAATGAGAGGCCGAGGTGGGATTCGAACCCACGAATAACGGATTTGCAATCCGTCCCCTTGGTCCACTTGGGTACTCGGCCGCGTTTTTCGCACGATAGCGGGGTTTTCCCGCTTCGGCAAGTCGCAGGGTGCCTCGGGGAGACAAGAAGCGTCCTGTCCGGCAGTTTCTCCTGGAAATCCGTCAGTTTCCACAGCGTTGCTCGTCCTAGACTCCGCGCCGCAACGGGACGGCAGGCGACGGGGCGAGACCACGGCTTGGTCTTGCGGGTGGTCTACGCCGCGGCAACTTCCTGCCGCCGCCTCCGCGGGGCTGCCGGTCACAATCGAGGTCGCTTTCCCCCAAGTCAGGGGAGACGGAATCCTCACCATCGCCGCCAGCATCTCCCCGAGTTCGGCGTGTGCGTATCCGTCCGTTACGTCCTCGTTCGCGTGGCGCATCAGCTTCTTCTTCGTCGCCCGCGAGCAACCAGCGTGATCCAGCATGGTCGAAAACGTGTGCCGCAACGCATGGAAGTCGAGCCGCCGCCCGCGCGCGTCCGCAATGTTGATCCGCTGCCCTTTTGCCGAGACCCCGAGTTCGTCCTGGGTCGCCTCCTTGGCAATCCCGGCGGTCAAAAGGTCCTTCGCCACCGTCTTCATATCAGGGACGCTTGGCAGTACTCTCACCCCCGCATCCCCGGACGTGAGCTTCACGATCAAGGTCAGGACGTAAGGGTGGATCGGCACGTAGTCGCGGGTGTCGTCATCGCCCTGCTTCCGCTCAAGGCCGAGGAAGGGAATCGGCGCGGAGAGGTTGACGTGTTCCCAGGTCAGCCGTGCAGCCTCGTTGCGCCGTAAGCCGTTGAACGCGGCGAGCGCGTACGCGAGAACCCGGTGTGCCGGCAAGCCGACCCCGAACAGCGCCTGCAACTCGAGCAAGGACGCGGGCCGGCGCTCGCGCGTCCGCCTGGCCCCCCTCTCACGGATACGCCTCAACCGCCCCAGAGGGTTCGGGTGACCCTCGGGAAGTGCCCACCGGACGAACGCTTTGGCCCGCGTGATGAACTTGTTGCGGTAGCTCGCCGTCGCCCCACCGGCCTCCAACGTCTCCAAGACCCGCTCCACGGCCTGGTGGGTCACGTCGTTGAAGCGATCCCACCCGCCCAATTCGATCAGCCGGCCGGTCATCCACTCGGTCAGCCGGCAGTGTTCCGCCTTCATCCCGCGACGGCGCAGCTCCGTGACATAAAGCTTGAGAAGGTCGCGGAGCGGTAGTTCCAGCCGCTCGCTTTCGACGCTCAGGACCCCCGCCGCGCGCCGGTCGTTCTGCTGCTGTAGATCCCGCAGCCGCCGTTCGCTCGCCGACTTGTCCACGAACAGCTTGATCTTTGACGACCACCGCCCCGGCGCCAGCTTCAGCTTCCCGTAGTATTCTGCCGACTTCACCTTCTTGCCCCCCCGCGTCACCGTGATTTTGAACACCCGAAGCATCAGCCATCCTCACTTTCGCCCGCGCCTAGTGCGGGTCATTTGAGTTTCTAGGAATACTCGGCTCATCGAACAACGCCCGGCTTACCCCGTTTGGCCGCGCAACCCCGAACAGAGCCGATCAACGGCATTCTTGGAGGCAGCAACACCGGGTGTAACGCCTGGCCTGTGCTGATCGCGATGGAACTCGTCCACGTCGTCGGCAGGTCAATCCTATTGCAGCCGCACTCGCGGGATTCGCAGGCATCCTCGAAGGAGACGTGCCGTGTCGAAGCTGACCGGTGGACGGCGTCATTTGGGTGCTGCAAGGTCTGAAAGGTATCGCTCTACCGCCTCCGTCGCGTAAAGAGTCGTGCGTCCGCTCTTGATCTTCCGTGGGAAGTAGGGGTCGGTGTGCGCGAGCCGGTCAATCTTTCGCAACGAGCACCGCAGCCGGGCTGCCAGTTCATCCCGCGTATAGAAGAAGCTTTGGTCTTTCTGTTTCGTGTAACTCATGCCCCGGGTCTACGGAATCCGCGCAGTGCATCATGGAAAACTGCTTCGTCGTGCGCATTTTTTTATGCCCGAATTCCCCGTGGAAGACGTCCTGTTCGTGTGGGCAGGGACAATATGGCCAACGCAACTTTTGGCGCGAAGCACGGCGCGGATACCGTCAAATCTCGGGGATGCAGCATAGCACCAGCACCAGCAGCACCAGCAGCACCACCAGCAGCAGCAACAGCAAGGGCGACATGGCCACAGATAAGGGATCACCCAGCCCGTTCCTCCTCCTCTCGACAGCTTTGGACTGCCATAAACGAGGCTGGACCGTGTTCCCTGTCCGCGGGAAGGAACCGGCCGGGGTCGCTTGGAAGGTCCTCCAGACACGTACGAACAAGCTCGACGACCTGCGGACATGGTTCAATCGGGTGGACGTCACGGGTCTTGCCGTCATCCATAAAAGGGGCCTGTCCTGCCGCGACTTCGACGTGGTGGCATCTTACGAGGGCTGGTCCCGGCGGCGGCCGGACCTTGCTTCAAGCCTCCCGACAGTGCGGACCGCTCGCGGATATCGCGTCTACTTCCGCAATTCGACCGCGACCTATCGACGGTTTGACGACGGCGAATTGATCAGCGGCGCCTCCCACTACTCCATCCTGCCACCCTCGATTCACCCGAGCGGGCAGAGGTACGAGTGGCACGTCCCGCTGGCCGACCTTCAGGAACTGGACCCGGAGGCGGAAGGCCTGCTGACGCAGGGGTGTTACACATCCGGTGCATCCGTCAAATCCGTTGCAGTCCGTCGCAGTCCGTCGCAGTCGGTAAACGATGCTGCGCATCGCCCCTCCTCGCAGCGATCGACAGTGGACATCGACTACATGGGTGCGCACATTCGTCGCCTGATCACGTCGCTGATACCAACCGGTCCGGGGCAGCGGCACAACCTCTTGTTCCGACTCGCTGCGGGTCTTCATCAACAGGGCCTAGCCCTGCTCGACTGTAAGGAGGTCGTCCGAGCCTGGTACGAGGAGGCTCTTCCGTACATCCGGACGAAGGACTGGGCTGAGAACTGGGGCGAGTTCGTGGATGCCTACGGGAACTACGATCCGGCACGACTCGGGCTGACCGAGGCGATGCGGCGGGCGAAGGACGCGCCACGCCTGCCGGTCGACGACGGTTATGACCCGCGAGTTGAAGAACTGGCACGCCTGTGCCGCGAACTGCAGACGTTCGCGGCGACTACGCCGTTCTTTCTGTCAACGCACTCGATCAAAGACCTGTTCAGCACCAACGCCGTACAGGCTTCCCGTTGGCTGAAGGCGCTCGAGGCCGATGGGTTCATCCGACAGATCCGAAAAGGACAGTTCAAGGGGAGGGGGTCGACAGCCGGGGAGTACGCGTGGGTGTACCAAGCCCCACCGGCCCCTCCCGGCAGCGGCTGAGACGGCCGCGGACGCGCGGCGCAAGTACGAGAGCCTACCCCCATGGATTTCGTTGTCGCCCCTCCCGCGGCCGTGCCTGCCGTCCCCTCCCGCAGGCCCTGCTTTCCGTCAATGCTCTCTCCCCTCCGAAACCGTAACTGCAGTCCTTGGGGTAGGCACGTCCACCGGGGAACGCGGGGCGGGACGGCTACTCGCTCCCAGAGTTTCGTAAGCGTCCGGCTGACGTAAACCAGGGCGCGGTCAAGACGACGCCGCGGCATCCGAATACGCGGTCTGGCCGCCGCCGAATCCGCGGGGGGAGGGTGGATAAAAACTCCCTCGAATCAGAGCATAGTGTCTTGCGAATATAGCAACGTTTCCGGGTCGGATAACCCGCCTTTCCCGACCCTCGGGCGGGAAGAGGCCATGACGCTCGCCTTAGGTCCACCATCCCGGGTCGTCCTCGCTTCCCCGTGCGCCGCTTGCAGCGCGGCCGGAGCCATCGCCAGACGGGACATTCGGTGCGGATCTGCCGCTGCCCCCAGTGACGGCACCGGCGTCGTCAAGACTGGATGTAGGGGAGTTACTGCGGTGCGAGCCGCCCAAGGGGGGCCGTGAGGTGGGAGTGCAGCATCAGTCCTCACGAACGAATCTGCACGCATTGGGAGAGGCGCGCGAGCAACCGTCGTTGTGTCCAGGTCCGCTGTCTTCCCCCACGCCCCAGATCCGGGGCCGCTCTCGCCGGCGGCGGGCCGAGTTTGATCACCCTCCGCGGCCGCCAGTCATCCCGTGCTGCAATTCCCCCCCCCGGCTGTTCACCAATCGAGACGGCGGCCCATAAGTAACGTCCACTGCGCCGGAGCGTTTGGCCGCGCGGGGACGAGAAGGAATACGCTCGGACGGCGCGCGGGCGGCACAGCACCTGCTCAGATTCTAGGACGAGCCGGCGGCGACCTTCTTCAAGGAGACCGACAGCTCGTACTCGAAGAGCGAGACGTTCTGGAGGCCGTGGCAGGCGAGCTGGAGGTCCTCGGTGATCTGCCGGCCGACGATGACGCCACGCACTCTCTGGCCGGGGTCGGCGTGGTGCTTCTGAACCCACGCCACGTACCGGAGCAGTTGCCCGACGACCCGGTCGTAGCCGCGGGACACCTTCAGCTCGATCACGACGTAGTCGCCCACGTTGTCCACCGCCAAGATGTCGACGTACCGCCCGCCGACCGGGAACTCGATGCCCTTCACGTCCTCATCCTCGTACAGCTTGAGGCCCGGCTCGATCAGGTGGAGGTTCCGCGCCAGGTAGTCGCGGAGGTCGTGCTCGTACGCGAATTCGTTGCCTCCAGAGGGTTCGTCCGGCTCGCCCGATTCGTCGGACAGCGGCGGCGGTACCGCGGTAGCGGCCCCGGCCTCGGTCAGCGGCGGCGGGTCGTTCTGCGGGTCGTAGAGCCGGAAGTGGCTCCGGTCCATCTGGAACAGCACGTCGTCCCGCCCCGGCTTCGCGAGGTAGTGGAACCGCGAGGGCGCGTTCGTCGACAACTGGATCAGGTGGCAGGTGACGGTGCTTTCCTTGATCTTCGGGTAGTGCTGCTTGAACCACGCGACGGCCTGCTGCCGACTCATGACCGTCCCCTTCGTCGGCACCAGGTCGGCAACCATGGCCCTCATGAGCTGCCGGACCGGCTTGTCATAGATCGGCATCGAGTTGATTCTCCTTTTCTGAGGGCCGCCATGATATATCCCCGCGCTACTGATTGCGTGCATCGTCCGCACTCGATGCCCTTTGCGTTGGGCTTCCTTGCGGTGCCGCCGAGTCCGGCTGCGCACCACCTGATGCGCGGGAGCCGCCAAGGGACTGTTCGCCAGCCGCCCGTCCATCCGATAACGGTGGGGAAGCCGTGCAGCCCGCGTACGGCACCGAAGGCGACGGAGATATTGCAATGCTTGGCGATCTGCGGTTACGACACGGCGCAGTGCTACACCTGACCATGACACCCCCGCCGACCGAGCCGTTCGGCTTCCGCAGCGGCGCCAGCAGCGTCCACGCGAGCCGCACGATGATGCTGGCCGAGCTAGGCCTCTTACTGGAACACCTCCCGCCTGAGGCGCCGGCCCCCGCGTACGTCGCCGCCATCGTCGTCGACAACATTCTCGCCAAGCCGACCAGGGCTACTCGGGTGCGCACGGCTGACCGCCTCCGTGAGTTGTACGGCCTGGACCCTCGCTTGACGATTTACCGCATCTTTCGCCACTTCTGGGCCGTCAATCACGGGGCGCGACCGATGCTCGCGTTGCTGGCAGCGTCGGCTCGCGACCTCCTCCTTCGCGAGGCGACGCCGTTCGTCCTGCGCCTCCAACCCGGGCAGGCCGTCGCCTCGAAGGAGGTTGACCACCTACTCCAGCAGCAGCATCCCGGCCGCTTCGGCGATCGCACGCGACGGTCGATCGCGCAGAATCTTGCCTCGACATGGACCCAGGCTGGCCTGCTCGAGGGCAAGAGCAAGAAGAGGCGGGCAATGCCGTGCGTAACGCCGGCCGTTGTGGCGTTTTCGTCCGCTCTCGGTTATCTCCAAGGGCTTAGGGGCGGGCTGTTGCTCGACTCCCCGTGGGCCAAGCTTCTAGATTGTCCGATCGGCCGCCTGCACGAGCTTGCGGCAGAGGCGTCCGCGCAGGGGTGGCTCCGGCTGAAGGCGTCCGGGGCGATCGTGGAGATCACCTTCCCCGGTCTGCTGACGCCCGGTGAGGAGCAAGACGATCAGCGGCCTGCTCAAGCTGATCCACCCGTGCCCCGACGACCCGATCCCCGACGAGGACGTCGAGTGGGCCGTCCGCCTTGCGCTCGAAGTTCGCCGCCGGGTGAAGGAGCAGCAGAAGCGGATCGGCCAGGCCGAGTTCCGCAACACCCAGTTCAGCTACACGATCGGTGCCGAGGGCGTCGAGAAGTTCGTCGTGACCCCGGAACTCCAGAGCGAGGATCACGTCGGCCGCGACCCGCTGCCGCCGGGGCAGGTCTGGGGGATCAGCCCCGGCGACCAAGACGAGGGGTCGGGCCTGTTCCGCATCGAGGCCACTGAGGGGCCGGGCGGCGGCGTCCGCATCCTGAACCGGCCGGCACCGCCGGCGTTCGCCGAGAGCGTCAAGTACGCCGAGCAGAACCTCTACTCCCGGGCGGCCGAGCTGGTCGGTGACCGCAATCCGCGGGAACACGAGTTCGCGGTGCAGCTCCGGGCGTACGACGCCGCCAAGAGCGGCCGATCCTTGGGGGTCGCCGCGCTACTGGCGATGTGCAGCGCGCTGATCGGCAAGAACCTCCGCGGCGGCCTCGTAATCGTTGGCGGCCTGAACCTCGGCGGTTCGGTGGACGCGGTGCACAACGCGATCGACGTGGTCGAACTGGCGGTGGAGAAGGGCGCGTCGGTCGTGTTGATGCCGGTGTCGGCGCGGAAGCAGCTCTTCGAGCTGTCCGACGAGATGGCGACGAAGGCCAGCATCCTGTTTTACGGCGACGCCCGGGAGGCGTTGGTGAAGGCGATCGCGGACTGACCCCGGTGAGGAGGGGGAACTCCCTCCCCCTCCACGCGCTCCGGGGAACATTCTTCGTGAACCGCAGTCGCCCGAAGGCCGCGCGCCACGACCCGCTGGCGGCCGCGACGCCCCGGTGGTCTCCAAGCCACCGGTGGTCCTCAGGCCATCGGTGTTCCCCGCACCCCCAGTTGTCCCCGCACCCCCGGCGGCCTCCGCACCCCCGGCGGCCTTCAGGCCATCAGTGGTCCCCGCATACCCAAACGCAGCCGATCGCGGCCGCACCCACCGCTGCACGGACTCTGCTGGACACGCCCAGCCGCCGCCCCTACCTTTCCGGCCGTGCGCGCACTCGGGAACGAGTTGCGGCGCGCCCGACGCGAGGCGGACATGACGCAAGAGGATCTAGCAACGAGAGCGAAGATGGATCGCTCCTTCATTTCCGACATCGAACGCGGGACGGCGTCACCCTCGGTCGCCACCCTGTTCGCCCTCTGCCGCGCGCTCGGGATCGCCGCGTCCGACCTCATCCGCCGGGTCGAGCAGGGTCGGAAGTAATCCCACCTGACGCCCGTCGACTCCGCGCAAAAAAACTACTGTAGCCTATCGACTACAAAATGAGGATGTGGTAGGATCAGGCGGGACAGGTTGGGCGGGCCGCTCGGTCGCGCGGCGGCCTTCCCGCCTGTCCGACTTTTCTGCCTCAGGAATGCGGAGTCCGCGGCCGGCCGCAGACGAGGACGTGACGGTTCAAGGGGACGGTCGGGGGAACGGATCGGGTTTATACGCAGGTGCAGGATGGTTCGGGAGCACGATCAGCAGGTGTGGCGCGCCATCCATCAGGCGCCACCGCAGACCGGACACGGGGGATCGACGGGCTGACGGGAACAACAATTTAGAAGATCGGCGCGACCGCTGCTTAGGGCATCACTCCGACGGCGGGGTGCCGACCGTCGAGGCCCCCTGTCCGGGGCCTCGACACTTTTATGCGCCACGTCCAGACACCGTGGCGACAGCAGAGGGCGAACCAGTGAATCCAGACGAGGAACAGCACCTGCGCCGGGTCGCGGCGGCCAACGCGGCGTGGGGCATCTCGGAGGCGCTCGACGGCCTCTGGTCGATCTGGAAGGCGATCGCCGACGAGACCCCGGCGACGGCGCGCGAGTTCGCCGCGATGCTGGAGACCAAGGCCGACGACTGGCGGACGCACGCCGCCGACCTCGAGCGGCGCGACACGGACGGCGTCTGGCCGCCGAAGAGGGCGCCGAAGCGAATCGTGGAGCTGCGCATGGCCATCGAGAACGGCGACGAGGCCGAGATGGTACGCAGTGACCTGCTCCGCTTCATGAAGGGCCTCGAGTGCCTGCACGACGTCCCGTCGCTCGCGGCGGCGTGGGTCTTATCCCTCCGCGACCCCACGAAGACCGAGTGGGACCTGATGAAGCAGCTCAACAACGGGCGCACGAACGCCGGCTCATGACCGGTTTCGTCGTTCTTCCGCTGTTGCGCAGCAGCTCGCCGCCAACGTTGAGATCTGTCACGGCGCGTAACCGGCGATAGATTCTCCGCGCGCGGTGTGAACAGCTCGCGCCGGCCGCGTCGGCCAGCGGTTGTCCGGCAGGACACGGGCGGATAACGTAACCGGTTGCCGCAACCGACACACCCCCGGCCCGGGAGAATCGCCATGAACCGTCGCCAGCTCCTCCAATCCGCCGCCGCCCTCACGGCCGCCGCCGCCGCGCTCAACCCCCACGTCGCGCCGGCCGCCGAACGCAAGGCCCGCGGCGACAAGCTGAACGTCGCGCTGATCGGCGTCTGGGGCCGCGGCCTCGCCCACTACGACTCGCTGGCCGACGAGAACGTCGTCGCCCTCTGCGACGTCAACGAGAGGCGGTTCCCCGAGGCCCTGAAGCGGTTCCCGACCGCCGCGACGTACGTCGACTGGCGCAAGTGCGTCGACCACAAGGGCCTCGACGCCGTCGTCATCTGCACCGCCGACCACACGCACGCGTTCGTCGCCAACTGGGCGCTCAACCGCGACCTCCACGTCTACTGCGAGAAGCCGCTCGCGATCACCGTCGAGGAGGCCCGGGTCGTCCGCGCGAACTGGCTCAAGCGGAAGGGCCGGCTCGCGACCCAGGTCGGGATGCAGCGCCACGCGATGCCGAACTTCAACCGCGTCCGCGAGCTGATCCTCGACGGGGCGGTCGGGAACCTTGAGGCCGCCTACGCCTGGGGCGACCGCCAGATCCGCCGCCCCGCGTACCCGCCGGGCGAGGGCGCGCCGCCCGACAGCCTCCACTGGGACCTGTGGCTCGGCCCGGCCCCGTACCACCCGTACAGCGGCAGCTACTTCAAGGGCGGCGCGGGCCTGAACTGCCTCGAGTGGAACATGTACTGGGACTTCGGCGCGGGCCAGATCGGCGACATGGGCAGCCACACGATGGACCTCGTCTGGAACGCGATCGACGCGACCCTGCCGACGTCCGCCGAGGCCGCCGGCGAGCCGTTCAACCCCGACGTGACCCCGGTCGAGTGCGAGTCGCACTTCGAGCACCCGGCCAACGGCTGGCGCGGCCCGGTCCGCGTGAGCTGGTACCAGGGGGGGCGGATGCCCCGCTCCCCCAAGCCCCACATCGATCTGAAGAAGATCGACCACGGCGCGATGTTTAAAGGCAGCAAGGGCTTCCTCGTCGCCGACTTCGCGTCCCGCCTGCTGCTGCCGTTCGGCGACGCCGCCGACCTGACCTACTACCGGCCCCGGCCCGCGGACAAGGTGCTGCCGAACGTCGGCCACTTCCAGAAGCAGTGGCTCGACGCGTGCCGCACGGGCGCGAAGACCGCGTGCGACTTCGGGTACAGCGCGGACATGATCGAGCAGCTCCTGCTCGGCCTCGTCGCGTTCCGCGCGGGGAAGAAGCTCGCCTACGACGGCGCCGCCGGGCGGGTCACCAACCACCCGGAGGCTAACGAGTTCCTCCGCAAGCCTTACCGCGAGGGCTGGACCTTGGACGGCTGATGTACCGCCTCGCGCCTCCCCACCCTATGCGTAACGAGGTGGGCGATCCCGACGGACCGCCGGGCCGCAGCACGCATGTCGACGACGCCGGCGCGGCCGGCGTGACCGCGGCCGCCGCGGGCGGTGACCAGGTCGAGGACGAGCGGCGAATCGACCGTCGCCGCCTGCCCGGTGTCCAGGTTCGAGAACCGCTTGACGTCGTGGTCGAACCGGGCGCGAATCTTGTCCGGGGTGGACCTCGCGTCGGCCATCTGCCGGAAGTAGCGGCGCCGGCGCCGGGGACGGATCGCCGCGGCTCGGCCGGCGACCGCCGAACCCGGACTAGCGGACGCGACGCCGCCGCCCGCCCCACGCGAGCGCGGCCGCCGCCGCCGCGACGCCTAGCGCCGCCGGCTCCGGGACCTGCTGGTCGATCCACGGCGCGTACGCGGCCACCCGCAGGTCGCTCGCGACGTCCCCGTACCGGCTCAGGCCGTCGCTGCCGCCGATCGTGATCCCGGTCACGACGTACGCGTCGAGCGCCGCCCAGTACTGGAGCATCGGCCCGCCCGAGTCCCCGTCGGCCGTGTCGGCCTCGCCCGGGCCGACCGCGGGGCCGCCGAGCGGCCCGCCCGTGCCGGCCCGGTGGTCGTCGAAGTCGTACAGCAGCATCCCGGCCGGCACGTCCATCACGTTGCCCAGGCCGTCCGTCACCTGGGTGGCCGCCGTGGTCACGAGGTCGATCGCGTTCGACCCGGCCCGCCTCGTCCCGTACGGGTACAGGGCCGGGTTGGCGCCTGCCGCGCCGTCCCCGCCGACGCCGAACCCGACCTTGACGCCCGGGCCGGCCGCCAGCTCGTCGACGTCGCCGCGGTTGTACGCGTAGCGCGGGACGCCGGCCGCGACCGGCTGCGAGAGGGTGATGACGGCGACGTCGAAGTCGTCCCCGCCGACATACCCAGGGTGTACCGCGACGGCCGACGACGCGTACGTGACCCCGCCGACCTCGAACCGCGCGCCGCCGGCCGCGAGGTGCGCGACCAGGTGGGCGGCGGTCAGGACCGACCGCGGGCCGATCAGCGTCGCGGTCCCGTAGAACGACCCGGCGTCACCGAGCTTGCCGACCCCGGCCCACGCGTCGGTCACGCCCAGCCCGGCGCCCTCCGACACGATCGCGGCCGACGCGACGGGCGCGACCGGCAACGACAGCGCGGCCGCGGCGACCGCACGACCCAGCCCACGCCACAGCTTCATGGAAACGCCTTCGGTTTGGAGACGGCCGACCGGTACCGCGCGGACGTCGCGCGGCCGGGACAAACATGCATTGTGAACGGCCGGAGGGCCAACGGGGGCCGCGGATCGGCAAGCCCCGGGGACGTTATCGGACGGCCGGGGTCGAGTCGGGCGAGCGGCACCTGCCACAGCCTGTTCCGCCCCGTGATGTTGCGCGCCGGACACGCGCCTGTCGCAACAGCTCAGAACGGAAAGCCGAAGGAATCCGGAATTCGGTCCGTGGCGGGGCAACGACTTGCGCGCGGGTGTTGCGCGCGGCGCGTCTCCGGCGCGCACCACGGGGGGAGCTAATGAGCAGGCGAATCGAGTGCCTGTGAGGAACGGGCGAAGCGAGAGGGCGAGCCGCGGGCCGCGTGTGCGGCTGCATCGCCCCCCGCCCGCGCAGTCCTAGCTTTCGCGCCCGGGAGGCGCGAGGAAGGGTGTGTCCCATGTCGTGGTTCTGGAAGCGCAGCAACAGCCGTGGTTCGGGGCGTGCGGCGAACGATCCGGCACCGCTGCTCGCGGCGGCCGCCGGCGCCGCGTGCGAGGCCCTGGAGGGCCGCACGATGATGAGCGTCAGCGGGTCGGTCTCGCCCGGCCACACGCTGACCCTGGTCGGCGACCTGGCCGGCAGCGCCGAGCGGATCGTCGTGACCGGGTCGGGCACGACGGTCACGGTCAAGTACGACGACGGCACGCTGATCGGCAACTTCGCCGGCGTGTCGACGGCCGTCTACGTCGACATGCGGGGCGGGAACGACAAGGTCGATTTGACCGGGATGACGAACGGGCTGCCGACGACCGTGATCGGCAACGCCGGGAACGACACGCTGTTCGGCACCGGCGCGGCCGACTACCTCGAGGGCGACGCCGGGGCCGACTGGCTGGACGGGAACGGCGGGAACGACGTCCTGGCCGGCGGGAGCCAGAACGACGTGCTCGACGGCGGGAACGGCGACGACCGGTTCGCGGGCGGCGACGGCGACGACGTGCTGAACGGCGAGAGCGGCGCGGACCGACTGGACGGCGGGGCCGGGGCCGACGACCTGAACGGCGGCCCGAACGGCGACGTCGCCGACTACTCCGGGCGGGCGACGCTCGGCGTCAGCGTCCGGCTCGACAACGTGAACTACGACGGGTCGGCCGACGACCACAGCAACGGCCGGCGGGACAACGTCGCGCAGGACGTCGAGCACGTCCGCGGCACGCAGGTCGCCGACTACCTCGAGGGCAGCGCGTACTCGAACGAGCTTCACGGCCTGGGCGGGGACGACGTGATCGTCGGCCTGGGTGGCGCCGACTTCCTGCTCGGCGGGGCCGGGGCGGACGACATCTACCAGAACAACAGCCTGAACCACGCCGACGGCGCGGCCGACCAGGTGTTCCAGAACGACGCGGCGAACGCCGACGACTCGGCGGTCGACGAGATGGTGCTGTCGCTGGCGGACGACGACCTGTTCGCGTGGTCACAGCAGGACGTCGTGTACGTGTCCTGACGGATCGAGGCGGCTGCCCATTGGCCCTTAACCCCGCGGCCGCCGGCGCGATGGTTGCGCCGGCGGCCGCTCCGCGCGCCGGCGGTCAGGTCGGGTCAACCACGTCGCCCCGACACCGGGCACCCCGGATACGGTCGTTGCAGCAACCCAGCAGTCCCCGCTTGGTAGAATCCCCCTCGTGCGACGCACCTTCCGGCTTCTCGCGAGCGTCGTGACCGTGCTGTCGCTCGTGCTCTGCGCGGCGACGGTCGCGCTGTGGGTGCGGAGTTATGACGCCCTCCGAGTGGTAACGCGGACCCGTGTCGTCGACGGCCGGACGCTCGTGACCGACCGCGCGATGGTCGGCAAGGGCCGGGTCCTGTTGTTCCGGTACCGAGTGCACTGGGAACGGGGCGTGCGGGCGGCCGCGACCCGCCCGCTCGACGGGCTGGTCCGGCAGGCGACCGCCACCCGGCTCGCGATGGAGCCGGTCGACCGGGTCGACCACCTGCCGCCCCGCTGGGGGGCCGCCCTTGTGCCGCGGTGGGTCCCGCCGGGCGTCGGGTGGGGGTCGCAGGTGCTGCCGACGAACTACCCGACCTACTCGACGTGGGTCGTCGTCCCGTGTTGGGCCGTGGGACTCGCCGCCGCCTTGCTGCCCGGCCTCCGCATCGCGGCCGCCTACGGCCGCCGCACACGCCACCGCGCCGGCCTCTGCCCGGGCTGCGGCTACGACCTGCGGGCCACGCCGGACCGGTGCCCGGAATGTGGTACGATCCCCGCGTGAGGCGGCTGCCCCTCATCCTGCTGAACGCCGCACTGGACGGCGTCGAAGCGCTCGCCGGGATTGCCGTCGCCGTGGTCGCGATCGCGTCCGTTTACGTCCTATGGTTCCCGCTGGCGGTGCGAGGCCTCGCGTTCTTCGTCTCGCTCGTGTCGGTCCTGCTCGTTTGCGCCTGGCTGGCTTCTTTGGTTGTCAGAGCAACTGGACGGCTGTCGGGGCGAAGACCACGGCTCACGCGGTCCGGCCGGTGCCCCGCGTGCGGCTACGACCTGCGCGCGACCCCCGACCGGTGCCCGGAATGCGGCCGCGTACCGGGGGTGGCCCCGTGACACGCCTCCCCCGCATTCTCGTGAACGCTGCGACCGTGCTGTCGCTCCTTCTGTGCGTGGCGACCGCCGTCCTGTGGGTGCGCAGCTACCGCGAGGGCGACCACGTCGTGCGGGACCAGAGGCGCGTGATCAACGGGAACGCGACCACCAGCCGGCACCAGTCGCTGTCCGCAGTGCGCGGGCGCCTGCGGCTCGTGGCTGGGGAGCACACGCGCTTCCACTCGCGGCGGATGACCGCGCCCGCCGACCCGCGACTGTTCCGTCCGCAGTGGTCGTTCGGTCGACCCGGCCCGAACGACGCGGCGGCGGGGTCGACCGCGCCGACGGACACGTTCTGGAACCGCCGGGGGTTCGCGCGGTGGGACGCCGGCTGGTCGTCGTCGTTCGCCACCTTCGCCGGCCGGTGCTGGGCCGCGCCGATCTGGCCCGCCGCCGCCGCGTTCGCGGTCGCGCCGGCGGCGTGGGTGCTCGGGGCGGCGCGGCGCCGCCGTCAGTCCCGCGCCGGCCTCTGCCCCGCCTGCGGCTACGACCTGCGGGCGACGCCGGCGCGGTGCCCGGAGTGCGGGCGGGTGTCGGAGGTGGGAAGGTGAAGCGGATCGGCCGCTACTTCCTCAACGCCGCGACCGGGCTGTCGCTGCTGCTGTGCGCGGCGGCCGCCGTACCCTGGGCCGCCAGTCATCGGCAGGACTACTTCGTCGGCCGGTCGTGGACCGGCGACGGCTGGGACCCGCGGGCGGCGCCGGCCGGCGTGGCGCCGGCCCCGCCCGCCCCGCCGGGCCTGGACACGGTGCGGTTCCACGAGCGGGTCTTGCTCGTCGGCGCGCGGGCCGGGGACGTCTGGGTCGGCGAACATTCGGCGACGTACGAGTCGCTCGTGCGGTCGGAGGTCCGCCTGCCGCCGGGCGCGTACGTGGGGCCGGCGTCGGGGTACGAAGGGATGAAGCAGCGTGCGCTCGCGCGGCAGGGGGCCGGCTGGCACATGAGCGGGTACGACGCGTTGGACTGCCCGCCGCTGGCCGGCTGGTGGGACGTGCGGCGCACCCGCTGGCAAGGCGGGCCGCCGCCGTCGCGGCACTGGCCGGGCCTCGAGTGGTACCACCACGCCGGGTCACAGGTCACCACGCCCTCCTTCGGGAGCCGGTTCTTCGACGCCAGCTTCACCCCCCGGACGTGGCGCGTCCGCGCGGTCCGCGTGCCGCTCTGGCTGCTGGTCGGCGGCTTCGTGCTATTACCGGCGGTCCGGGGGGCGTCAGCCCTGAATCGTGCGCGGCGGCGGCGGCGTAATGCCCGCGCCGGCCTCTGCCCCGCGTGCGGGTACGACCTGCGCGCGACGCCCGAGCGGTGCCCGGAGTGCGGACAGATGGCGGCGGCTGGCGGCGGGTGACACATTCCCGGACAGCGCGCGCGGGCGCACCCATGGTTCACTTCATCGACAGATCGCTGTGCCTGATCGCATTCGCGTTCCCGGCCATCGCGGTGCTGCGATGGAACGCCCGCGGTATCTGGATCGGGGCAATCGGACAGTGGGCAGCGCTCGTCGCGGCAGGGCAGGTGCTACGCGCTCTCGACCCCGCCAGCCGATCCGGCTTCACGTCCGTTGCGGACGGGGCTTGGCTGGTGTTCGGCTGGCTGTTCTCGCTCGCCTACGCCGCGGGCCTACGACCGCCGCGACTCCTGCCACCCGGCCTGTGCCCCGCGTGCGGCTACGACGTCCGGGCGACGCCGGGCCGCTGCCCGGAGTGCGGGGCGTAGTCGTGGGTGGCCCTTTACGGCCGTTCCCATACGGCAGAGGCCGCCGCATAATCGGACGCGTGGCCGACATCCTGATCGTCGACGACAACCCGAGGGACTGCGACCTGCTGGCCGAGGCGCTGCGCCACGAAGGCCACGTCGTCCGGTGCCTGCCGAACGGCCGGGACGCGCTGGGCGCGATGGTCAACCGCCCGCCCGACCTGGTCGTGACCGACGTGTACATGCCGGGGATGGACGGGGTCGCGTTCGTCGGGATCGTCCGCGCCTACCTGCGGTTCGTCGACCTGCCCGTCGTGGTGATGACCGCGCACCCGGACGGCCCGGCCGTCGACCGCCTGCGCGAGCTGGGCGTCGCCGCCGTGGTCGACAAGGACGCCCGGTTCCTGTTCCGGGCGCTGGCCGCCGTCCGTGACGCCCTGGCCGCCGGGTGCGCGTCCGCGCCCGACTGACGACGGCGCTTCGCCCGAAGGCGTCGCCCGATCAACAGGGGTCGCCGCCGTGCCGCACGCCCGCGACCTCCGACGGCCAGATCGGCGCCGGGTGCAGGTCGCCGCCGGCCGGCCCGGCCGCCCGCCGAGCGCGGGCGACGTAGAGCCGGCCGGCCTGGTCGACGAAGCTCAGGTACGGGGTCGGCACCTCGACGCACGACCCGTCGGCCATGTCCAGGTGCACCGGCCGGAACGGGTCGCGGTCGATCGCGGCGGCCAGTGCGTGCGCTTCCATGCCTGACGACCCTACACCGCGGCGCGGGGGCGGGGCAACCTCAGCCGGTCGGGGCGGACGCCGTGTGAAGGTCGCGCTAGTCGCCGGTCCGCCGCCCGTCGGCCGCGGGTAGAGTGATTGCCGATGGGGCCGTCGCGGCAAGACCTGACCGCCGTCGCGTCGCTGGAGGAGCTGGCCGTCCCGGGCCGCGGGACGTACCGGCTGGTCCGGTTCCGGTCGGGCGAGTTCGGCGTGACCCGGGACGGCACCCCGCTCGTGGTCGCGGACTCCGAGCGGGAGGCCGCGGAGATGTTCGCCGTCGTCGTCGGCCGCGTGCCCGTGCGAGGCCGCCGGCGACCCCGGGGGCGTTGACCGAACGCGCGCGGGGCGGTCGGAGAGGGCGACGAACGAACGAAAATGCCCCGGCCAACGAGGCCGGGGCGTGTGGAGGGGTGAACCAATGCGGCGGCGACGATATCCGACCGCCGCGGGCCGCCGCAACCCTCGAGGGGTCGCCGAATCGTCGTCGCCCGGACCGCGGGGTTTTCGCCGTTGCCGGCCGCGGCGGGTGCTTGCGATCGTGTCGCGTCCCATGAGCGACACCTCGGACGAACTGCGGACGGCCCGGAACCACCTGGCCGAGGCGATCCTGTCGATCTCCCGTGTGCTGGCGGCGAGCCGGCCGGCGGACGTCGACGAGCTGACGCGAATCTGCGACCTGCTCGGCGACGCCCAAGGGCGGCTGTCGCGGTTCTACGCGCGGCGGCGGCCGCCGCACGGCCCGCGGTCGGGCGGCAGTTGAGACCTGTCGTGCCGCGTCACCCCCGGCCGGCGGCCGTCAGCGCCCGCCGCAATTCGTGGTACGCGGCCGTGGCCGCGTCCACCTCGGTCGTCCGCCACCGCTCGGCGTCCAGCGGCTGGTCGTCCATGAACAGCCGGAGCAGGCCGTCCTCGCACTCGCACAGCATCACGTTCCCGGGCTTCAGGGCGGTGTAGAGCAAGACGTGGCGCACGGTCGAGTCGTCCATCGTGTGACCGTTCTTACGCTACGCGGCGGACGATGTTCAAACGTTGGCTTGAGCGTCCGGGCGGATGTCGTCGCTCGCGGGTGCCGGCGCGGGCGGGTCTGAGCGGGACAACGGCGGTCGCGTCAGTCCGCCCGGTGGCGCGGCCCCTCGACGACGACCGGCATCCGGCCCGTCGCCAGCGTCCGCAGCCGCTCCTGCGCCTCGGTCAGCAGCCGCACGACCCGCATCGCCTCCCGCTGGCCGTCCGGCGGCAGGTCGGCGATCGCGTCGGCCAGCGCGAACCCCGCGTCGGCCAAATGCTCGTGGACGCGGTCGATCCGGCGGGCGTATGACATTGTCGAAATCTTGACGCGCGGCGGCGTGGCGGTCAACCGCTAATCGGCCGACGACGCCCCGCGTACCCGTCGACCAGCTCGGCGACCGCGTCCCGCAACGCCGTCAGGTCCGCCGGCTTCAGCAGCCACGCGTCGATCCCGTCGGCGGCGTCCGGCCGCGGGGAGCCGCTGTAGACCAGCGTCCGGCAGCCGTACCGGGCCTTCATTTCCGACGCGCAGTCGACGCCGCTCCCGTCGGTCAGCCGCGCGTCGGCGATCACCAGGTCGGGCGGGCCGACCGTCGCGGCCGCGTGCCGGGCGGCCTGGCACGAGACGACCGGCAGCGCGTCGATCCGCATCTCGGTGAGCACCCGGCCGATCGCGGCCAGCGTGTCCGCGTCGTCCTGGATGACCACCGCCTGCGCCCGCGGCGGGGGCGGCAGGCTTGGGGTCGGGAATGGTGTCATGTCCGTACTATGCGCAACGGGCTGGACAGTGGCAATCGGGTTTGGCGGTGTCGCGGCCCGCGGCGACGGACCGGCCCGGTGCGTGTCCACCGTCCGCCCCACTCGGGCGGGCCGGCGGGCGCGCCGGGGTAACGTCCGTTGCCGTCAGAGGTTAGCGGCGGCCATGGGGCAGGTGGGGACTGCCGTTCACGCGCCGGCAGCGTCCTGCCCGCGAACAGTGGGGCCGCGATGCACCGAGCCACTACACTTCACCACCCCGAGATCCCGACACACCCAGCGTCGCGGCCGCGGTCGGACGCGACCGCCGTGACCGCAACCACGCCCCCGACCTCCCCCGCCGACCGCCTCCGCGCGTCGGTCGCGTGCCTGCCGGCGGACTGCAGGAACCGGGTTCATTTGGAACTGATGCTGCGGCTGGTCGAGCGGGAGTCCGTGAGTCCCGCGCCGCCGTACGACCCGCCCCCCGCACGGCCGCCGCGTCCCCGCCGCCAGTCGCCGAAGCACCCCCTCAAGTCCGCCCTCCGCTCGGCCCGGCGGCTCGCGCCGGAGCTGGACGTGGTGGACGTCCAGCGGTGCGAGTTGGACTACGTCGAGCGGCGGCTGACGTGACGCGTGACGTGACGGGGGCCATGCCGGCGACCGCGGGACGACACGGCAGACCGCGGCTAGTCCGCCCGCACCTCGTCCAGCCGCCGCGCCTCGTCCCGCAGGAACGCGGCGACGTCCACGGCCGGCATGTCGCTGAACAGTCGGCGCAGCGCCGGTGCCACCATGCGGGCGACGGCCGGCGGTTCGACCAGCGTCGCCTCGATCCAGTCCTGGATGAACGGGCCGAGGTGTCGGAGGTGGACGCGGTGGCGCGCGACGTCGGCCAGTCGGCGCAGCGCGCCGGCATCGGCCGACCCGAGGCTGTTGGGGGCGTCGCGCCGTTCACGGGCGGTCACTCCCCGGGGGCCGCGGCGCGGCCCCCGGCTCTCCCGACGATCGGCCCTGCCTCCCGCGCGTCCCCTGACCGCACGGTGCCTGTACCACGAGCCGTTTCCGAAGACCCGCCGCCGACGCCGACGACGCGCGGGGTGCACGCTTGTGGCGGTACTTGAGCGAGGCCCCGCCGCAGCCGCCCGGCGATCACGGAGGGCGGCACGCCGGCGGCGGCCGCGACCTCGGCCACGGTGAACCCGTCGAGCACGACCAGCACGACCGCCTCCCGGTTCGCCGGACATAGGGTCGCCAACGTACTGTTCGTCCGGTCGCGCGCCGGGTCGAGCGCCCGCGGCCGGCGCGCGCCCTTGGCCCGGACCATCCGGAGCGCGAGGCCGCGGGCGGACAGGAGCAGGTCGGTGGCCGCCGCGAACCGCCCGCCCGACGACTCCTGCGGCCGCGACCACGCCGCCCACGCGTCCGCGAACACCGCCGTCGCAACGTCCGCCGCGTCCGCGCGGTCCCCGACGATCCGCTGGGCGACGGCCATCACCCGGCCGCAGTGCCGGTCGTACAGCCGCCGGAACGCGGCCGGGTCGCCGGCTGCGACGGCGGCCACGAGCGCGTCGTCGGGTTGGTCCGCCTCCACGATCACTCCCCGCATCATTCGCGGACTCACGGACGCATCGACATGACACCGCCGCCGTCCGCACCGTGCTCTGCCGGGTAACAGAGGGCGAGCGCGATGGTTACGGGAAACGAGGGCGCCCATCCGACGGGGTGACGGCCGGTGGACACTCTTCCGAATCCGCGCGCGGGGCGTGGCCCAACGCCGTCGCTCGCCGCGCGGGTACTGACCAAGAGTCGAATCCCCGACAGGTCTTGCCCGGGATGCGGTAGCGCATGGGTCGGGCTGCGCAACGCGCTACTTGCCCTTTCCGTTGCCGGGCAGAGGCAGGCGTTCGTTGACGGCCGTTCGCGGGCGAGCTTTCGCGTAGCGGTGCCGGACGGTTCCACCGGTAACGGGTAAATCTGCGAAGCTCCTGTCGAGAGGGTTAACAAGCTCGTTCCCTAATCCGGGGCCTGCAATTGCACGCGCGACCTTCTCCGGCCCAGGTGCCCCAAATGGAGGTCGTCCCCAGCGCCCCGGGAAAAATTGCGGCCGGGGGTCGCGCGGGTGCGGCCAGCCGTGCGGGCAGCGGACGCGGCCCCGCGGTAGGATGCCGGGGTGCGCCGCCTCCTCCGCATCCTCGTGAACCTCGCGACCGCGCTGTCTCTCGTGCTGTGCGTGGCGACGGTGGCCCTGTGGGTGCGGAGCTACAAGGCTAACGACGAGGTCGGATGGGCCGGCCGGAACAGCCGGTGGTCCGCCGGCGCGAACAACGGGTGGGGGCTGGTGTTTGTGGCGAGCGCCGCCGCCCCGGCCCATCCGTCCCAGGCGCACGCCCTCGGGTGGGGGAGATACGTCGGCCCGCCCAGCGACTACTACGCCACCGGCGATCACCTCGGGCCGCCCGGGCGCGAACGGAGCGGGCCGGGCGTCCGGCTGCTCTCGCTCGTCGACGGGGAAGTCCGGCGGCACGCCTTCCTCGGTCACCTCGCCTACCCCACCACCCTCTTCGCGTTCGCCCCGCTCACCCGGGTCATCGCCCACGCCCGGCGCCGCTGCCGCTTAGGCCCCGGCCTCTGCCCCTCCTGCGGGTACGACCTCCGCGCGACCCCCGACCGGTGCCCGGAGTGTGGTACGATCCCGGCGTGAGGCGCGTGCTCCGCATCCTCGTGACCGCCGCGGCCGTGCTGTCGCTCGTGCTGTGCGTGGCGATGGTCGCGCTCGTGTCGTTCGCGGCCGCCGGCAACGGCCACCGCGGTTGGGCCGGCGAGCGGGCCGGCGTCGTCCTCGCGGTCCAGGCCCGCGACGGGGCCGTGTCGGTCGTCGCCGGCCGCCCGGCCCGGCCGGGCGAGCCGCCCGACCTGTCGGACCTGCGGGCGACCGACCCGGGCGGGTTCTTCGCCCGCGGCCCGTGGTTGACGACGCTGCACGGCGCGGCGGTCCGCACCGGCCCGGCGAGCTGGCGGTACGTCGGCCGGCCGCGGTTCGGCGTCGTCCGCGGGCGGGCGGTGGGCGCGCCGGCGTGGGCGGCCGGGCTGGCGGCCGCGGCGGCCGGGCTGCCGCCGCTACAGTGGGCGGCGTCGCGGGTGCGGCGATCCGTTGGTCGCCGGCGGGCGGCGTCCGGCCGCTGCCCCTTCTGCGGCTACGACCTGCGGGCGACGCCGGGGCGGTGCCCGGAGTGCGGGCGGGTGCCCGCGACGTGAGGCTCCCGGCGGCGCGGAAGTCCGGACGCTCAGGAGCGGTGGACTTCAATCCATCGGCGCGGCATCTCTCGGCAGGCGTGGGTGCCGGGAGGTTCACGGACGAACAGCGATCACGACCCGTGCGGCGACGACCAGCCCTGCGTCCACCTGACGGAAGTCCGGGACGGCCGACGGGCCGGGCGACTGTTCAGCGTGCCGTGCTACCAATCCGTCCCCGGTCAGGGCGGGGTGTTCCCCGGCCTCGCCGAGCGGCCCGCAGACGTGATGCTAGCGCAACTCCTGGCCGGCGGCTGAGCGGCGACCTTGCGGCCCGCCCGGCGCGCCGATTACGCTTGGCGCGTGAAACCGCCGGCCCCGCCCGCCGCAGCCGCCGCACCACCACCGCCACCCGCCGCCCGCTGCGGGCGGTGCGGGTACGACGTCCGCGGGCTGTCGTCGTTCACCTGCCCGGAGTGCGGCTCCGACCTGCGCGAGGTCGGGATGGCCCGCCCGCGGCCGCGGCGCGGCCTCGGCATCGGGTGGAAGCTGCTGGCCCTGGCCGCCGCCTGGCCGGTCGGCGCGCTCGCGCTACTGCTGATCGTCAGCCCGTTCGCGACCACGAGCGGCCCGGGCGGCAACGAGAGCGCGGTGATCAGCGCGACGTTCGCCCTCTCGTTCCTCGTCGCGCTGGGCGTGCTGGTGCACGTCGTGCGGGCGCACTACGCCGGGCCGCGGGCGGCGACGCCGCCGTCACCGGACCCCGACGCCCCGCCATCTAAGCGCTACCCCGCGTCGCGCAGCCTCGCGATCCTGATGGCCGACATCGAGGGGTACGCCGCGGTGACGGCCGCGTCGTCCCGGCAGCAGCTCGTGTCGCTGCTCGACGACGCCCGGCGGCTCGTGCTGGCCGCGGTCGCCCCGCGCGGCGGGCGGCTGGTCAAGACGGTCGGCGACGCGTTCCTGGTCGCGTTCGAGTCGCCGACCGAGGCCGTGCTCGCCGGCCGCGACGTGCTCGCCGCCGCCGCCGCGCGGCAACTGCGGATGCGGGTCGGCGTCGCGAGCGGGGAGGTCACGCTGCACCGGGACGACGTGTTCGGCGACGCGGTCAACCTCGCGGCCCGCCTCCAGGCCGCCGCGCCGACCGACCGCGTGTACTTCTCCGAGTCGACGTACCACGCGATGATCCGGTCGGAGGTGCCGCACGAGGAGGTCGGCGTGGTCGAGCTGAAGAACGTCGGGCCGGCCCGCGTGTTCCGGACCCGGCCCGGCCCGGCGCCTGACGGCGCGGCCTACGCTGGGCCGGGTGCCTAGGGGACGCGGATGCGGGCCGCGCTTCCCGGGACAGTACCCGCAGGGGTGCTCGCGCGCCGCCCGGTCAGCGACGCGGCCCCTTCTCGCGCGCCGCGCGACTGCCGGGGGCGCAGCCACGTCGGCGGCACCGCCCGATCGACCGGACCCGCCGTAAACCGGCGGCCCGCGCCGGCCGATCTACCGGGTGGAGCGTTTCACACATGAACACCGTCACCCTTCGCTGCCCCTCGATCGGGTGCGCGCAGACCCTTAGCGTCGCCGCCGCCGCCCGCGGGAAGCTGGTCGCCTGCCGGTACTGCAAGCGGGTCGTCCGCGTGCCGGCCGCTCGGGCCGCCGCCCCCGCCGCCGCCGGCGGCGTGGGGGCAGCGGCGTCCGCGGCCATCGCGCCGCCGGCCCAATAGGCCCGCGGGTTCTCCCCCGACTCAATAACACGCCCTCCAGGCCGCTGTACCGGGCCGCGTTGGTCGCGTCGCCGGCCTGAACCCGGGGGCGAAGGTCCGTTCGCGCTGCCTGCTCCCCCACCTTAGACTGCTCAGCCACATGGACGCGCGAGACTACCTGGAACACGCGATCGCGGCGGCCGACGCCGGCGGCGGGTTCGACTCCGAGGCGCTGTGCAACCGGCTGGGGACGTCGCCGCCCGAGCGGCGGGCGGTCGTCGTGGCGCTGGCCGGGCGGGGGCTGCTCGCGGACAAGGGCCGCCGGTGGACGCTGCTCGGCGTCGCGCGGGAACTCGCGGCCCGCCGCGAACACGCCGCCACCGGGCGGCCGCACCAGCCGGGAGCCATATGAGCGGGCGGCCGGAGCAACCCCGCCGCGCGTGGCGGAAGGCCGCGGCCGCCGCGTCGCAACCGGGCGCGGCGCCGGGCCGCGCGTGGGCGGCCCGGGTGCCGTTCGCCGTCCGGTTCGTCGGGCGGCTGCTCGCGCGTCCGTTCGCCTACTTGCTCGACCTCGTTCGGCGACGGCGGCGGCGGCGGACGTGAAGGCTCGGGGGCCGACGGTGAGCCGCCGCCCGCGACACGGCGTAAAGGGGCCAGGCCGGCCCGCGCCACGGTGCCGGGAGACGACCCAAAGCATCCCGCGGCCCGAGCTTCCTCAGCGCCGTACCGCGAGGCTGGCGACGACCGCGGTCAGCTCGGCCGGCTCGACCGGCTTCGCGACGTGCGTCTGGTACCCGGCCCGCAGCGCCCGCGTCCGGTCCTCGGCCCGCGCGAACGCGGTCAGCGCGGCGGCCGGCGTCCGGCCGCCCCGGTCGGCCGGCAGCGCGCGGACCCGGCGGATCAGGTCGTACCCGTCCTCGTCGGGCATCCCGACGTCGCTGACGATCATGTCCGGCCGCTCGGCCGCGACCAGCGCCAGCGCGTCCCGGGCCGACCCGGCCGTCACCACCCGCGCGCCGCACGACTCCAGCACCCGCCGCACCAGGTTCAGCGCGTCCGGCTCGTCGTCCACCGCCAGCACCGTGATCCCGGCCAGCGACGGGTGGTCCGCCCACGCCGCCGCCGTCGACGCCTGGCCGCGCGGGTGGACGCGGCCCGCGTCGCCCGGCGGCGGGTGGACGATGACCAGCGGCAGCTCGATGCAGAACGTCGACCCCCGCCCGGGGCCGGCGCTCTTCGCCCGCACCCGGCCGCCGTGCAGCTCGACCAAATGCTTGACGATCGACAGGCCCAGGCCCAGCCCGCCGTGCCGCCGGGTCGTCGACGCGTCCGCCTGGCGGAACCGCTCGAACAGGTGCGGGAGCAGCGCCGGGTCGACCCCCTCCCCGTCGTCGGCGACGCACACCTCCAGGTGGCTGTTCACCCGCTCCAGGCCGACCTGCACCTTGCCGCCCTTGGGCGTGAACTTGACCGCGTTGGTCAGCAGGTTCCACACGCACTGCTGGAGCCGGCCCGGGTCGCCGCGGACCGGCCCGGCCAGCGGGTCGAGCACGGCCTGGAGCCGGACGCCCTTCGCGTCCGCGGCGTGGCGGACCGACGCCACCGCGGCCTTCACGACGTCGCCCAGGTCGACCTGCTGGACGTCCAGCCGGAGCTTGCCGGCCGTGATCCGGCTCATGTCGAGCAAATCGTCGATCAGCTGCGCCTGCACGCGCGTGTTCCGCTCGACCACCTCCAGCCCCTCGGCGACCTCCGCGTCCGCGTGCTCGCGCGACCGCAGGATCTGCGTCCACCCGAGGATCGCGTTCAGCGGCGTCCGCAGCTCGTGGCTCAGCGTCGCGAGGAACTCGTCCTTGACCCGGCTGACCCGCTCGGCCTCCGTGCGGGCCGCCCGCTCGGCCTCGAGCAGCTCCTCCCGCTGCCGCAGCAGCCGCTTGTACGCCGTGACGTCCCGCGCGACCTTCGACGCCCCCATGATCTCGCCGGTCGGGCTGCGGACCGGCGAGATCGTGACCGACACGTCGATCTGCGCCCCGTCCTTGCGGACGCGGACGGTCTCGAAGTGGTCCACCCGCTCGCCGCGCCGCAGCCGCTCCAGGATGCGCGGCTCCTCGTCCTTCCGGTCGGGCGGGAAGATCGTCTCGATCGGCCGGCCGACCATCTCGGCGGCCGCGTACCCGAAGATCCGCTCGGCGCCGGGGTTCCAGCTCCGGACGATCCCGTTCAGGTCTTTGCTCACGATCGCGTCGTCGGACGACTCGACGATCGCCTGGAAGTAGCCCTCCAACTCCGACGCGGCCGACAGGTCGCGGACGATCTTCGACGCCGCGACCACGCGGCCGTCGGCGTCGTGGATCGGCGAGATCGTGACCGACACCGGGATCAGGCTGCCGTCCTTCCGCCGCCGCACCGTCCGGAAGTGGTCGACCCGCTCGCCGCGGCGGACGCGCGCGAGGATCTCGGCCTCCTCGTGGTGGCGGTCGGGCGGGATGATCGCGGTGATCGACCGCCCGACGATCTCGTCGGGCGCGTACCCGAAGATCCGCGCGGCCGCGGCGTTCCAGCTCTGGACGACCCCGTTGAGGTCCTTGCTGACGATCCCGTCGTCCGACGAGTCGATGATCGCGGCCAGCCGGGCCTGCAGGGCCGCCCGCCCGACCTCCGTCGACCGGTCCTGCCCCGTGAAGCCGCGGTCCGCGTCCGTCATTCGCCACGCCCTTTCAATTCTCGGGGGAGCCGCGTCGGCGCGCGACCGGCCGCGCGGCGACGACGGGCCTACGGTACGGCCTGCTGGCCGGGGCGCGAACGGCGATTCCGCGGGGCGCGCCCTCGTTCGATCGCAACCCCGCAACACCGACCCCGGCCCCCGGGTCGGCCGGCGCGGTGCCGACCTCGTGCGGCGGCTGGACGGCCCGCGGCGGCTGCTCGCCGCCGCGGCACGCGCCGGTCCCCGGGGGGTAGTCGCGGCCCGGCCGGGGCGACACGCTCCGTGCCCACGTTTGGGCGTTGCGTGGATCGCGCCCCGGCGCGATCCTGCCGATCCCGATGACCGACCACCCCGACGACCTGAGGAACGCGCGGAACCACTTGGCCGATTCGATCCTCGCCCTCGCGCGCGTGATCGGCGCGGCGCGGCCGGAGGACGTCGAGGCGCTGTCCCGCGTCTGCGACCTGCTCGGCGACGCGCAGGGGCGGCTGGCCCGGTACGACGCGCGGCGGCGGGGTAGCGGCGGCGGCGGCGGGTCGGGCGGTTAGCGCAGTCAGTTGGCGGCCGCGGCGCGGGCGACCCGGTCGCGGACCACGTCGAACGCCGTGCCTTTGGGGACGTAGTCGGTCGCGCCCAGCGCGGCCGCGCGGGCGGCGGCGGCCGGGTCGTGCACCGCGCTGTACATGACGACCGGCGTGCGGCCGGCGACCGGGTCGGCCCGGATCAGGTCGAGCAGGCCGAACCCGTCGAGCACCGGCATCATCACGTCGAGCAGCACCACGTCGGCCCGCACCGTGTGCAGGACGTCGACCGCCGACCGCGGCTCGGTCACCGCGGTCGCGATCCACCCGGCCCGGCGGAACAGCGCGCGCAGCGTCGCGCAGGTGTCGGGGTGGTCGTCGACGATCAGGATCGTGGGCATGTGCGTGACCAGCATAACACGGGGGAGCGCGGGGTGCGACCGGCAGACGGAGGTGAAACGAAGCCGGGGTGCCGACTTCGCCATCGGCACCCCGGTCGAAGAAGGAGTAAAGCGTCCGGACTGTAGTGCGGTCGGCGGCGGGGGCGGAACCCCGCAAATCCGCGCGGCCGGTCTCGGCGCGGCCGCACCGCCCCGTGCCGGAGCGGGCGCTGCCGGCGCGGCGGGCGGTGGGATATACTCGCGCCGTCGTCTCCTTGGCGGTGGGAACCGGTGGAATGAGTAGGCGGAAGACGCGGATCTTGTTGGCGGACGACCACGACGTGCTGCGGGCCGGGCTGCGGGCGCTGCTCGCGGGGCGGCGGGACATGGAGGTCGTCGCCGAGGCGGCCGACGGGCGGGCGGCGGTCCGGCTGGCGGCCGAGCTGGCGGTCGACGTCGTCCTGATGGACCTGGCGATGCCCGGGCTGAACGGGGCCGACGCGACCCGGCAGATCGTCGAGGCCGGCGGCCCGGCCGTCGTCGTCCTGTCCGCGCACGCGACCGGGCCGGCGGCCCGGGCCGCGCTGCGGGCCGGCGCGCGCGGGTTCGTGGCGAAGGCGGCCGCGTTCGACGAGCTGGCCGACGCGGTCGCGGCCGTCGCGGCGGGCCGGGTGCACGTCAGCCCGGCGTTCGCCGCGGCGGTCGCGGACGAGCTGGGGGTCGGGGCGGACGGGCCGGCCGGGGAAGCGCCGGCGGCGGGTCGCGGCGAGCCGGCGGCGTTCGAGGCGCTGTCCGTGCGCGAGCGGGAGGTGCTGCAACTGATCGCCGAGGGGCGGTCGACCAAGGAGGTCGCGCGGGACCTGTCGGTCGGCGTGAAGACGGTGGAGACGCACCGGATGAACGTGATGCGGAAGCTCGGGCTGTACAGCCTGGCCGAGCTGACCCGGTACGCGATCCGCGCCGGCGTCTCGTCGCTCCGCGGCTGACGGCCGGCACCCGCGGGGGTGCCGCGGCGCGTCACGCGCCGAGGTTCGGCCCGGCCGCGCGCCCGGCGTCCGGACGGCCGTCTGCCCCGGCCCGGCCCGGGGCGAGCAGCCCGCCGACGGCCGCGCGGAGCGCGTCGATCCCGACCGTCGTCGGCAGCCACGCGTCGGCCGACCCCGGGTCGTCCGGCGCGGCGTCGGGCCGGTGCAGGCCGAGGGTCCGGCACCCGTAGTGGTCGCGGAGGCCGGCGAGCAGGGCCAGCCCGCGGCCGCGCTCGGCGCCGGCGACGGCGACCGCGACGTCGAACCACCCGGCCCGGGCCGCGGCCCGGGCGGCCGCGACGGTCGCGACCACGACGACCGCGACGCCGAGCGGCGCGAGCACCTTCGGCATGACGACCGCCGCGCCCGGGTCGGGGTCGACGACCAGCACGCGCGGGCGGGGCGGCGCGCCCCTGCCGGCCGCGGCGCGCGCGGCGGTCATCGCCGCCCCCCGCCGCCGCCCCCGCCGCCCCGCCGGAGCCGCCGGAGCCGCCGGAGCGCGTCGGCGACGTCGGCCGCGGCCCACGCACGCGCGCCGGGGTCGACCTCGCCCGTGAACTCGGCGCCGACCTTGAACGGCCCGTCCGCGGCCTGCTGGTGGTTCCGCACGCGGAAGCGCGGCGCGAGCACGCCGCCGGCCGCGCCGCCGCCGCCGCCGAGGTCGAGTTTCAGCTTGAACCGGGCGCCGCGGACCATCGCCCGCGCGCTGCCCAGCCCGACCCCGGCCGCGTCGGACACGTCGAGCAGGACGACCGAGTACGCCGGGCGGGCCACGACCGTCCCGGCCGGGTGGACGGTGACGACCGCGTGGCACGGGTCGCGGGACGCGGCTCGCCGCTCCGCGGTCGCGGCGGGGTGCGCGGCGGGGCCGGCGGGCGCGGCCCCCGGGGGTTCGACGTTTCGCATACCCACCGCATCGACGTTCGGGCCGGGCGGGTCGTTGCCGGACGTTGCGGTTCCGGGGCGGCACCGGGGCGAAATCCAACGAATTCCCCGGCCGCCCGTGAAGCCGGGCAAAGGCTGACGCGCCGGGGGGGGGGTCACTCGTCGCCAACCGGCAGGCCCGCGTGCTCGGCCGCGTCCATCCGCCGGGAGTTCCGGCAACGTCCGACCCGGCCGCGTGGCGCTTATCGTCATGACTGGACGGGGGATGCGACGAGGGGCAGGTGGGACGCCGGCGGCGCGATTTTACTTGACCTGCGCATTGAACCACCGTTAATGTTGCGCACATCCCGTCTGAGGGCACGTCCGCGCGGCGTCGCCGCGCCCGTCTCGCCGTCGTCACACTTCTGGAGGGTTCGAGAATGCGCGGAGTCAAGTTCTGCCTGGTCGCGGTCGCCGCGGCCGCGTCGTCGTTGGTCACGGGCCGCGCCGACGCGGCGTTCACCGCGTTCGACACGTTCAACGCGTACAACCCCGGCCCCCTGAGCGGCCAGGGCGGGTGGACGACGTCGCCGACCGTTGGCGCGGTGACCAACGTGGTCGACGCCGGCGGCGGCGGCGACCGCGAGGTTCAGGTGTACGGCAACTCGATCCCGAACCACAAGGGCCTCGGCGCGCTGTCGATCCCGAACGCGAGCACGGCCGCGACCGTGTACGCGAACTTCCGGATGGCCGCGGCGACGACCGGGAACAACTTCAACTTCGTCGTGACCGACGCCGCGGCCCCGGCCGACACGGCCGGCAGCAGCGAGGTCCAGTTCAACTTCGACGCGGGCCAGGCGCCGGCCGGCGGGACGACCACGTTCCGCGCCCGCAGCGGCGGCGCGTTCGTGTTCCTGTCGACCGGCGGGACGGTCGCGACCCGGGTCGAGCCGGTCGCCGGCGCGGTGTACAACCTGTGGTTCGTGATCGACAACTCGACCGACAAGTACCGGGTCTACGCGCAGTCCGACGCCGTCCCGGCGCTGGCGGCCCCGACCCAGTTGCTCGCGACCGACGGGACCGGCGGGGACTTCACGTTCCGCAACGGCGCGGCGGCGAACGACCTGGTCACGGTCAACTTCGGGAACGGCGCGACCGCGGCCGCGAACGCGGTGACGTTCGACGACGTGTACGTCGACCTGTCCGGTCAGAACCTGGCGAACCCGGTGCCGGAGCCGGCCGCGCTCGGGCTGCTCGGCGTAGGCGCGGCAAGCCTGATCGGGCGCCGTCGGACGCGCAGGGCGTAACGGGCCATCGCGGTTGCGGCGTCCGGCGACGTCGAGTACAAGTCGATCTGCGGCGGCAGTCCCCGTTGCGGTGAGGTTCCCCCCCTTCCTTGCCCCAACACCTGCCGCCCTTTTTTATGCGCACGCGGAGCTAGCGGGGAGGAGGGTAGCGGTTGTTGACCGGCAATCTAATCTCGTCCGCCTCGCCGTTCCCCGACATCGCGGCCCCGGCTAGGGTCGGTCCGTGGACTCTCGACGCCTTACGGCCGACCAGATTAACCGGCTCCGCGCGACTCTGACGCGCCAGTCGAAGTTCCTGCACGCCATGGTGGAGCGGATGGCCGACCTCCAGTGGCGGTCGGAGGACCCGCTATGGCAGTCGGCGAACCGTGCCGCGCACGCGGTCGACGACCTGCTCGGGGCTACGTGGTCACGCGGAACCCCGGCGGGCGGCTGCCGTAACAGAAGGCCCAGACGGGTTCCAAACCAGCGTCAGCCTTATAATCGCGGTGCGGAGCTGCCCCGCTACTATTCCTGACGTGGCACGACCCGGCCGACGTCCACTCCCCCGCCTCCGACTGGGAGAACAGTCTTGATGCCCCGGGTACCGCCCAAGCCCCACGCCACCGCGATCGTCCTGTGTGAAGGCGCGACGATGGACGAGCAGACCGGCCGCTGGACCCTGACGGGGGTTGTCGTCGTGACCGACACCGCGCCGCACGACTACTGCCTGTACGTCGCCGTCCGCGGCGCCGTCGGCGCCTACGAGCTGTCGCTCGACGTCGTCGACGAGGCGACCGGTGCCCGCTCGCCCCTCGAGATGCCGAGCCGCCGGGTCGAAGTGCCGACCACGGCCGGCCTGTTCGACAGCGTCGCCCGCGGCCTGAGCTTGCAGTTCCCGGCGGCCGGGTCGTACCTGATCGTCCTCCGGATGAACGGGGACGACGTCGGGTACGCGCGGCTCCGTGTCCACGACGAGCCGGGGCTGACGTCCAAGACGCGGTCCCTGTGAGGTCGCGCGGCAGAGGCGCACGATATGGCGATGACAAAGCCCGATTCCAAAGGGGTGGCGGTCAGCGTGGCCGCCCTCGGCACCGCGCTCCTCACGTCGCTGCTGGTGGCGGGCAAAGTGGGCGAGTTGACGTTCGTCACCGGCCTCGGGCTGACCGCGTTCGTCGCGTTCGGCCTGTACCTCTCGCCGCGGATCAAGGAACTCGACGTCAAGGCGCTGCGGATGGTCCTGCACGAGCTGAAGGAGACGAAGGCCAAGATCAAGCAGATGTACGGCGGCCTCGACTCGATCCGGAACGCCCCGGCGACGATGGACGAGGGCCGGGTGAGCGACCTAGGGGCGAAGCCGAATACCCATGCAATGACCAGCGCCGTCGTCCGGTACACGGCCGGATGCATCACGCGGGAGCGCGAGCGCCTGGCGCAGATCCTTCATCGTCGAGAAGTCGCCGGAGAAGCTTGCCGAGGCCCTGGTCGACAAGAGCAAGGACGACTTAGTCTTCAAGTGGAACGGCCCGGAGGTGATGCTGAGCGCGCCCCCGAAGTCGGTGGAGCAGCGGGCCGCGGAGGCGGCGTCGCGGTCCGGGGCGTCCTGAACCGCAGGTCTACGGATTGGGCGTGGGGGTTCCGGTCACTGTCCCGAAGGAGGTTCCGCATTGATATCCGACGCACCCTTGATCGCCGGGAAGCGGTGGACGTAGACCGCCCGACACGCCGCCGCGACGATCGCGTCCGTCGTGTTCGTCACCGCGACCGTGCTGCTCGCGGCCGGGAAGCTGACGGGCGCGGAGTGGGGGCTGACGCTGTTCGGCGTTGGGCTGATCTGCCTCGCGCTGTCCGTGATCGACCGGGTCGAGAAGCTGACTCTGGGCGCGCAGTCCGAGCTGCGGCTGCGGGAGGTCAAGCAGGTCGAGCGGAACATCTACGCGAAGGAGCAGGCCCTCCGGGAGACGACGCTCGCGGTCCTCGAGTTGATGGACTTCCAATCGATCGGCGTCGGCCGCGGCCAGTCCGAAGAGACTCGCCGGCTCGAGGCGCAGGGGCTGCACGAACGGCGTAAGCGCATCTTGGGCCTCTTGGACGTCCAAGACGACGTTTGGAGTGATTACAGGGCGAAGGCCGGGTACGCCGTCAGCAGCCCGTTCCAGAACCTCGGCAAGGGCGACGGCGCGGCGCAGGCAAACAGCTCGCCGGCCGCGGCGTCCCCAAATGGAGAAAGCCCCTATGCGCCCCGGGAAAACTAAAACCGGCCGGCCGCACCCCCGCGACCCCGGCCGTGGCGCCGAGCAAAACGAAAAATTACCGTAAGATGCCGGGAATCAGAGGGCGGCTAATGTGACTGCTCCGTCGCAAAGCGCCACAATGGTACCAGCAAATTCGGCCGCCCCTACCCCAGCTCAACCGCCCTCCGAGCGCCCGTCAGGCGACCCCGCGAAGGCGCCGGGGCAGGCTATGCCGACGCGCGAGCCGGCAGGTACGAGTAGACCGTCGGCCGTGTCAGGCCCGTCACCCGCGCGATCGTCGCGACCTTCGCCCCCTCGGCGGCCATCCGGCGGATCGTGTCGAGCTGCTCGTCCGCCCCCTTTAAGGGTGTCGTCCCCGACGGGGACACGTCCTCGCCGGCCGCCGAGCGCGACGCCGGCTCCAAGCATCAACCTAGGCGCACGAGTTGATCAGGCTGCCGATCGTCTTGCGGATGGCCGACGGCAACATCGGCCACTCAGACACCAGCGCGTCGATGAGCGCGCATAGCTCCAAATCCGAGACTTCGGCTTGGTCTTGCGGGTGGTCTCGAATCTGCGACAACCCCTGTGATTCCCGCGTTCTCGTGTACCCCACTTGGGTACTCGGCCGGCGAAATTGTCCGTTCGGGCGGACCGATCGTCGTACCGCCCTTGGGCGGCAAGTGCAGAAGTATAGCGGGGTTGCCCGGTCAGGCAAGATGACTGCGTGTCATGGCTGCTTCTGCCGAGACCTGCAACTGCCCCATGCGGGCAGCCCCATCCGTCGATGCGGGGCCGCGACGGCGTCAGGACACCCCGCACCAGCGACCGCTCCCTAGAAGGCGAGCTCCATCCCGGCGTCGCGCGCGCGGCCGCCGACGTCACGGCCGGAGCGTCTCGACAATCGCCCGGAAGCGGGTCTCGGCGTGCTCGTACGGCACCTCGTGCTTGTGGTACGGGTAGACGTCGATCCGCTTTTCCGACGTGATGTGGTTGTACACGCCGAAGATCGTGCTCGGCGGGCAGACGTCGTCCCACAGACAGTTCGAGACGATCGTCCGGCACTGGATCCAGGACGCGAGATTCAGGTTGTCGAAGTAGCTCAGCGTCCGGATCGCGTCGTCGTACAGGTGGGGGAAGCTCTTCAGGAACGCGGGAATCTCGGGGTACGGGCCGGACGGCGCGAGGTCGATCGCGCGGCGGAAGTCGCACAGGAACGGGACGTCCGGCAGCGCCAGCGCGGGCCGCTCCGACAGCGCCGCGACCGCCAGCGACAACCCGCCCCCTTGGCTAATCCCGGTCACGGCGAGGCGGTCGGCGTCCACCTCCTCGCGGTTGGCCAGCAATTCTAGGGCGCGTAGCGCGTCGGCATAGACGTAACGGTAGTAATACGTCTTGGGGCTGCGGATCCCCTGCGTCATCCAGCCGAGGTAGTGCCCCTCGGGATAGGTCGCCGCGTCCTGCGATTGGCCGTTCTGCCCGCGGCAGTCCATCGACAGCACGCACATCCCTTGCGCCGCCAGCGGCAGCATGTCCAGCGGCCGCGGCCCGCGCCCGCTGTACCCGTGGTACATGCACACCCCGGGAAACGTCCCGCGCGACTCCGGTCGCACGTACCACCCGGCGATCCGCCCCCCCTCGGCCCCCTGCTGTCCCGGCGCGCGGAACCCGTCGAACCGCACCGCGTAACAGATCAGGCCCTTCGTCCGCAGGTCGTACGGGATCAACTCGGCGTTGATCGGCTGCCGGAGCGCCTCGGCGGTCGTCGAGTCCCAGAACGACTCGAAGTCGGACTCGCGGTAGAGCGCCGGCTTGTACTGCCGGAGCTGGTCGAGCGGCATGTCGATCGACGGCATAAAGCGACCTCGCCTTCGCGCGGGAAAACGCGGGTCGAAGTGTAGCGGTCGTTGTGCTATTTTCCCACCATGCGCATCCGGCCGGGACAGCTCGCTGACCTCGACCAGCTGGTCGACCTCGACGCGACGATCGAGTCCGCCGACTACCTCCACCTCGAGCGCGGCGGCGAGGGGCTGGCGGTCAGTTGGCGGATCGAGGAGCGGCCGCTCCGCGAGAAGCGGATCGACGCCAACGCGGTCGGTGACGACCTGCGGTTTACGCTCAAGCAGATCCTGAGCGGGGCGGACGACGGGACGGTGCTGGTCGCCGAGCACGGCGGCACACTGGTCGCGCTGGCGGCGGCGCGGCCGAATGCGGAACGGCAGACGCTGGAGCTGCTCGACGTCCGCGTCGACTTCGACGCGCGGCGGGAGGGGCTGGGCATCGCGATGCTGTTCCAACTGCTGGCCGGCGCCCGCGAGGCCGGGCTCCGTGCGATGACCGCACGGACGCTCACGAACAACCTGCCCGCCGCCAGGTTCCTCGCCAAGGCCGGGTTTGACCTCGGCGGGGTCGACACGCACTTCAGCAGCAACCACGACCTCGTGAAGGAGGCGGTGTCGCTGTTCTGGTACGCGGCGTTGGATTAGGGCTCAGGGTTCAGAGGGAACTTCGGCGATGGACGTGCGCGACGAGGACAAGGTCGACCGGGAGGCGCAGGCGGCGCTGGACGCGGCCCGCGCCGCGGACGACCGCGCGCGCGACGGGGACGCCGGATCCAACGGCGAGGCGGAGGAGGACGATCACGACCCGCGGCGGGACGCGCCGGTGACCACGATCGACCTCGACGCGCCCGAGATGGCCGAGGCCGAAGGCGTCGCCGCGCGGATCGAGGACATGTCCGCCCCGGACGGCGCGGCCGTCATGGAGCGGATGCCGTCGGAACGCTCCGCCGACGTCGCCGAGGCGCTGGACCCGGACACGGCCGCCACGTTCCTGTCCGAGATGGACCCGACGCTGGCCGCCAGCGTGATCGCCGACATGGAGGTCCCGGAGGCGTCGATGGTGCTCGAGGCGATGGACCCGGACGACCGGGTCGACATCCTCGAGCACGTCCCCGAGCCGCTCCACGACCAGCTCGTCAACGAGATGGCCGCCCTCGAGGCCGCCGAGACCCGCAGCCTCGAGCAGTACCCGCCCGACACGGCCGGCGGGATCATGACGACCAACGTTACCGCCCTGCCCGAGGACCTGACCGTCGAGCAGGCGATCAGCGAGCTCCGCCGGATCTCGGAGGAGCTCGAGCAGATGTACTACGTCTACGTCGTCGACCGCCGCAAGCACCTCGTCGGCGTCCTGTCGATGCGCGACCTGATCCTCGCCCGGCCGTCCCGGCGGCTCAACGAGATCATGATCCCGAACACCAAGGCGCTGCCGGCGACGATGGACCAGGAGGAGGTCGCCCGCCTGTTCGACAAGTACGGCTACATGGCCATGCCGGTGATCGACGCGCGGAACCGGCTGATCGGCCTCGTCACCGTCGACGACGTCGTCGACGTCCTCCAGGAGGAGGCGACCGAGGACGTCCAGAAGATGTTCGGCGCCGGCGGCGAGGAGCGGCTCTCGAGCAAGTGGCAGTTCAGCTTCCGGATGCGGGTCTGGTGGCTGGTCGTGAACCTCGGGACGGCGTTCCTCGCCGGGGCGGTGGTCGGCGCGTTCGAGGAGACGTTGCACAGCCTGACGCTGCTCGCGATCTACATGCCGATCGTCGCCGGCATGGGCGGGAACGCGAGCGCGCAGGCGATGGCCGTCGCGGTGCGCGGCCTGGCGATCGGCAAGGTCGACCGGGCGCTGCTCCGGCACGTGATCCGGCGCGAGATCATCGTCGGCGTCGCGACCGGCCTGGTCGTCGGGGTGATCACGGCCGCGATCGCCATGATCTGGCATCGCAGCCCGGCGCTCGGGTTGGTCGTCGGGCTGGCGCTGATCGTCAACCACACGATCGCCAGTTCGAGCGGCGCCGCCATCCCGTTCATCATGAAGAAGCTCGGGTTCGACCCGGCTCAGTCCGCGACGATCTTCGCGACGACCGTGACCGACGTCGGCGGGTTCTTCGGGCTGTTCATGCTCGCAAAGCTGTTCATGCCCTGGCTGAAGGCGACGTCGGGGGGGTAGCAATGGGGTCGTGGCCCGTAGGCGTGTCCGCAAACCCGGCGGGCGGATCACTTGTCGCTGGGGTTGCCGTTGCCGTTCCGGTGGGTGGTGGCGTTCTGGCGGATCGCCTCAAGGAGGCGGTCGGGGTCGAACGGCTTGGTCAGGTAGCCGACCGCGCCGGCGGTCATCCCGCGCTGGCGGTACTCCTCGCGGTCGAGGGCGGTCAGCATGACGATCGGGATCCCCCTCGTGTCGGTCTGCCCCTTGAGCCGCCGGGCCACCTCGAACCCGTCGAAGTCCGGCAGCATCACGTCGAGGACAATCAGCGCGGGGTGGGTCGAACGCGCCTTCTCGACCGCCTGGGTGCCGGTCAGCGCGCTCTCGTACTCGTAGCCGGCGATCTGGACGTACGCGCCGACCAGTTCGTTGATCTCCGGGTCGTCCTCGACGACCAATACGGCGCGGCCATTTTCCGGCATTGGGCACGTCCTCGTTTCGCCTGTGATCGATTATAGTCATGCCCGGAGACGTGCAAGCGCAAGAAACGTGGTTGTTGCGCTCGCCCGCGCCCGTGGAGGGGCCGGCGGGCGAAAGGCGGTGACGCGATGCGGTGGCCCGACCCCTCAATCGTCTGGCGGGCGATCGACACTTACATCCGGGTGGCGTACGGCGGCCCGCCCCCGTCCGCCGTTCGGTCGCGCCTCGAGACGCTCAAGGCGCTCGACGCCGACTCGTTCTACGACGCCGCCGTCCTGGAAAAAAAGGGCGACGGCCCCACCGCCCGCGTCCTGCTGAGGCTGGGCAACCGCTTTTACCCGCACATGAAGCTGACGATCGAGAAGCGGCCGGACCGGCACGGCGCGCTGTTCCGCGCCGACACCCATGACGCCCACTGCTGCCCGGCCGTCAGCTCGCGCGAGTACCAGACGTTCCGCCAGCTGATGGAGCAGAACCAGGCACTCGCCCAGACGATCGAGGCCGAATGGGAGCGCGAGGGCCTGCCGACATTCAAGTCCTTCCTGAAGGAAGACCTGGCACGGCGGCAGGGAAACGGGTGAAGTCTGAGGGACGGAGGCACCAAGCGACGAAGGGAAGAACCGAAACGAGAAAGGCGGTAGACCGATCACTCGGTCTACCGCCTGAGTTTCCCTTCGTCGCTCCGCCGCAACTTCCTTAAGCCGACTTCTTCGTGCGGATGCCGGCTGCCTTGGCGAGCGCATCGGCCTTGTCGGTCTTCTCCCAGGAGAAGGCGCCGTCCGGCCCCGGCTTGCGGCCGAAGTGGCCGTGGCGGGCGGTCTGCTTGTAGATCGGGCGGAGCAGGTCGAGGTGCTTGATGATCCCGCGCGGGGTCAGCGGGAACATCTCCTTGACGAGGTCGGCGATCTGGTCCTCGGGCAGAACGGCCGTGCCCTCGGTGCTGACGGTCACGCTGACCGGCTTGGCCACGCCGATCGCGTACGCGAGCTGCACCTCGGCGCTGGTCGCCAGGCCGGCCTTGACGATGTTCTTGGCGATGTAGCGGCCCATGTAGCAGGCGCTGCGGTCGACCTTGGACGGGTCCTTGCCGGAGAACGCGCCGCCGCCGTGGGCGCCGCGGCCGCCGTAGCTGTCGACGATGATCTTCCGGCCGGTCAGGCCGGTGTCGCCGTGCGGGCCGCCGACCACGAACTTCCCGGTCGGGTTGATGTGGAAGACGATGTCGTCGTTCCACAGCTTCTTCGGGATGCACGGGCGGATCACCTGCTCGATGATCTCGCGCTTGGCCTTCTCGGTGATCACGTCGCGCCGCTTGTCCATGACGGACTCGTCGTGCTGCGTGGAGACGACGACGGTGTGGACGCCGACCGGGCGCTCGTTGACGTACTCGATCGTGACCTGGCTCTTGCCGTCCGGCCGGAGCCACGGCATCTTGCCGTTCTGCCGGAGTTGCGCCAGCCGCTCGACGATCCGGTGCGCGAGGTGGATCGGCAGCGGCATCAGGTCCTCGGTCTCGTCGCAGGCGTAGCCGAACATCAGGCCCTGGTCGCCGGCACCCATCTCTTTCTCGTTGTCCTCGGCCTTGTCAACGCCCCGAGCGATGTCCGGGGACTGGCTGTGGATGGCCGACAGGACGCCGCAGGAATGGTAGTCGAAGCCAATGTCCGGGTGGATGTAACCGATTTCCTTGATCGTGTCCCGGGCGATCTGGGCGGCGTCGACGTACGCCTCGGTCGTAACCTCGCCGGCGAGGACGACCTGCCCGGTCGTCACCAGCGTCTCGCACGCGACGCGGCTCTTCGGGTCCTGCGCCAGGATGGCGTCGAGGATGGCGTCGGAGATTTGGTCGGCCACCTTGTCGGGGTGGCCCATGCTGACGGACTCGCTGGTGAACAGGTGGGTGCTGCGACGGAATTCCGGGGACACGAGATCCTCCATTCGAGGGGTAGGGTACGACCGTTGGTTTTCTGACGATTTTGCCCGTTGCCTGCCGGGGGTTGCCGAGGGGCAGGGTTCGGAAATGTACACCCCGCATCAGACGGTTGCAAATTCGGGCAATCGCGATCCGCCGGCACTCCTCGCTCGCCGGGAGCGGCCGGGGTCGGTCGCGCGGCCGGCGCACAATGGGCGAGAGGCGGCAGAAGGGGCGCGCGTGCCGGTCCGGTACTTTCGGCAATCCGGTTGCCGTCCGATAGACCGCTTTTAACCGGTTAGCGTCCGGTGAACGCGGTTGCCGCTGAGCCCGTCGCCGCGTAAACTACTATTCTCCTAATGCGGGGTTATTGGTCTCGCTCCCCTGTTCCATTGCGGAAGGCTGTACAAAATGCGTAAGGGTAGGCTGTTCGTCGGCGCTGCGATTCTGTCCGCGCTGACCTCGTCGGCGCACGCAGGTTTCACGTTTAACTACACAGTTTCCCCAGGGATCGGGGCGCTGGCGGGAAAGAACGTGTTCAAGTTTTACGCGACGAACGACCAGACCGGCGAGCAGGCGGGGTCGAAGGGGTTCATCGCGGCGCAGGTCACGTTCCAGTCGCTGGGCGGCCCGCTGGCCTTCGAGATGACCGACGTCGACAACGACGGGATCGACGACGCGAACATCGACGGCGAAGGGATGTCGGAAACTGACGTCCGCGGGACGTTCCTGCGAATCGAGAGCGACGTGGCGGCGACGTCGTCCTCGTGGTTTCGGGCGGCGTACACCCCGAACGGGGCGTTCAGCCTGTCGGGCGGGAACCCGTCGGCGACTTATGCCGCGCTCACTCAGTTCTCAACCGAGGGCGTCGAGCTGCGTAACGCGAACAAAGGGTGGGTCGACGCGACGCAGGGGCTCGGTCGGTTCTTCGCCGCCGCGGTCGTCCCCGCGGACACCGACACGGTAAAGCTGACCGGGCGGGTGGCGGCGGAGGTCGGGGGGATCGTGTCCACTTCGAGCCCCATGCCGGGCGGCGAGATCGAGTATCCGGAGTCCGGCGGGTCGGACGGAGAGACGCTCGACGGCCCGGTCGGTGCGGCGCCGGACGAGCCACTGAAGTACGTCAACTTCTCAATCACCGCGACCGTGCCCGAGCCGGCGACGGCCGGGTTGATCGTCGCCGCCGTCGCCGCAGGCCTGATGCGACGCCGCGCGGCGCGGTGAAAGCGTGAATCGTGGGCTGACGCGCCCGTCCGCGGGCGCAGCGACTTCTGCGCGGGTCGATATAATCCCCCCGCAGGAGACCCAGCCGATGACGCGCCTTTTCGCACTCGGGATCACGTTCCTCGTCCTCTGTTCGCACACCGCCCGGGCCGCCGGCCCGGGCGATGGCGCGCTGCCTGCGGGGCCCGACGCGCGGCCCCTCAACACGGATTTCGAGTCCGGCACGCTCACGGATTGGACGGCCACCGGCGAGGCGTTCGCCGGGCAGCCGGTCAAGGGCGACAAGGCGGGGTCCCGCCGCCCGGACATGAAGTCCCGGCACCAAGGGGACTTCTGGATCGGCGGGTTCGAGGTCGCCGGCGACAAGCCGGTCGGCACGCTGACCAGCGCGCCGTTCAAGGTCACGCACCCGTGGGCGTCGTTCCTGGTCGGCGGCGGGCCGTGGGATCAGACGCGGGTCGAGGTCGTCTCGGCGGCTGACAAGGCCGTGATAACGAAGGCGTCGGGGAGCGAGTCGGAGAGCATGTCGCGGGTCGTGGTCGACCTGACCAAGCACCAGGGCAAGGAAATCTTCGTCCGCGTCGTCGACGAGCACACAGGTCACTGGGGGCACGTCAACTTCGACGACTTCCGGTTCCACGCGGAGCAGCCGAAGTACGCCCAGGAGCTGCTGGCGAAGGTCAAGCCGCCGGCCCCGCCGGTGGACGTCGTGAAGCACAGCGGGCTGACGCCGGAGGAGTCGGTCAAGGCGATCACGCTGCCGCAGGGCTTCCGCGCCAGCCTGTTCGCGGCGGAGCCCGAGCTGACGCAGCCGGTCGCGTTCACGATCGACGCGCGCGGGCGGTTGTGGGTCGCCGAGGCGCTGACGTACCCGAAGCGGGCGCCGGAGGGGCAGGGGAAGGACCGCATCCTGATCTTCGAAGACACCGACGGCGACGGGAAGTCCGACAACCGCACCGTCTTCGCCGAGAACCTCAATCTCGTTTCCGGCCTCGAGGTCGGGTTCGGAGGCGTGTGGGTTGGCGCGGCGCCCTACCTGCTCTTCATCCCCGACAAGGACGGGGACGACCGCCCGGACGGCCCGTTCCAGGTGCTGCTCGACGGCTGGGGCTATCAGGACACGCACGAGACGCTGAACGCGTTCATCTGGGGCCCGGACGGGTGGCTGTACGGATGCCACGGCGTGTTCACGCACTCGAAGGTGGGCAAGCCGGGCGCCGCCGACGCCGACCGTACGCCGATCAACGCCGGCATCTGGCGCTACCACCCGATCAAGCATGCGTTCGAGGTGTTCGCCGAGGGCACCAGCAACCCGTGGGGCGTGGACTTCAACGACATGGGGCAGGCGTTCGCGACGGCGTGCGTGATCCCGCACCTGTACCACATCGTCCAGGGCGCGCGGTACCAGCGGCAGGCGGGGAACCACTTCAACCCGCACACGTTCCGGGACATCGTGACGATCGCCGACCACCGCCACTGGGCCGGCGCGGGCGGGCCGCACGCCGGCAACAACCGCTCCGACGCCGCCGGCGGCGGGCACGCGCACTGCGGCGCGATGATCTACCTCGGCGACTCCTGGCCCGCGCAGTACCGCAACGCCGTGTTCATGTCGAACATCCACGGCAACCGGCTGAACAGCGACCTGCTCGAGCCCAAGGGCAGCGGCTACGTCGGCACGCACGGGAAGGACTTGCTGCTGATGAACGACAAGTTCTCCCGCCTGATCAACATGAAGTACGGCCCGGACGGGTCGGTCTACCTGATCGACTGGTACGACAAGCAGGCCTGCCACCTGAACCAGCCCGAGAAGTGGGACCGGAGCAACGGGCGGGTTTACAAGATCGCGTACGGGCCGCAGAAGGCGGCCGCGCCGGCCGATCTGTCGAAGCTGAGCGACGAGGAACTGGTGGGGCTGCAGTCGCACGCGAACGACTTCTTCGTCCGCGCTGCCCGCCGGATCTTGCAGGAGCGGCAGTCGAGGGAGGCGGCCGTGCGGCTGGCGACGGCGGCGAACGTCGCCAGCGACCCGGCCAAGCGGCTCCGCGCGATGTGGGCGCTACACGCGCTGGGCGGGTTCGACGAGAAGGCCGCCCTGACGCAGCTCAAGCATGAGAACGAGTACGTCCGCGGGTGGGCGATCCAGCTCGCGTGCGAGGGGCGGAGCGTTTCTGACGAGCTCTACGCCGAGCTGACGCGGCTGGCCGGGTCCGACCCGTCGCCGGTCGTCCGCCTGTACCTGGCCAGCGCGGCGCAGCGGCTCGACCCGGCCAAGCGGTGGGACCTGCTCCGCGGGCTGGTCGCGCACGAGGTCGACGCGGACGACCACAACCTGCCCTGCCTCTACTGGTACGCGCTCGAGCCGCTGGTCACCCTCGACAAGGTCCGCGCGTTGAAGCTGGCCGCCGAAGGCAAGGTGCCGGTCCTCCGCGAGTTCGTCGCCCGCAAGATGGCCGCGGGCGCGGCCAAGAAGTAGCGCCCGAGTAGCGCGGCCCGGGCGAGTGGCCGGCACGGGTGACTTCAGTGCGGCAGGCCGCGACCTCCACCTCCAAGAGGATTCGGTGGACCGCAGTTACGGAACTGCTGCACGCCGCGTTTCGTTGGGGAAGCAAGGCGGCGCGCCTGACAACTCGCGCCAGCCACGAAGCCGCAACCGGTTCAGCCTTCGCGGAAGAAGCTGAAGTGCAACTCAGCGTGGCGGAGTTGGCAAGCGATCCACTCGTCGTGCCGGAGCGCGCCGAACAGGCTGTGGCGGGTGGTGGGGGCTTCGTCCCGGATGCGGGTGAGGCTGCGGCGGAAGTGCGCGAGACCGTCGTCGGTGGACGTGGGGTCGGTGGCGAGCGTGCCGCCCTCGACGCGGGGGATGCGGACGCCGGCCGGCATGGTGCCGTAGAGGAACCGCTTCTTACCGAGGCGCATCACGAGCTTGACGAACCACGGGGGTTGAGCGGGGTGCCGGTGTAGCTGTAGTCGGCCCAGGTGGCGAGGTGACCGAGGGTTTGTCCGAGCGCCCAGTTGCCGAGGGGCTTGAGGCGCCCGGCGCGGTCGGCGTCGGCGAGGCGGTCCGCCTCCGCGAGCGCCTGGTCGATCGTCTCGAAACGGAGCGTGCGGCGGTCGGGGACGGACTTGGTGTCGACGGGCATGGGTGTCCTGATCGTAACCGGCGGCGACGGGATCGTCATGTGCTTCGGCGGCTCGGGACGGCCCGCGCCCGCCGTGCTACCAACTGGCGCGGGGGCGATTACAATCCCACGCGCGATCTCCGGCTCGGACACCTCTTGGAGGCGAAAGATGACGACGCGGCGGCTGGTGGGGGCGGGTGTGGTTCTGGCGGTGGCGACGGTGGCGGGTGGACTGCTGGCCGATTCGCCGAGCCATCCGACGGCGACGATGACCCGGCCGGCGCCGGGGGCGACGGTCATCCCGACGACGCAGGCGTCGCCGGGGACGTTGCACACGGTCTCCAAGGGCGTGCTGACCATGGCCGTCGACGGGGACGGACAGTTCGAGGCGGTCGAGCCGTTCGAGGTGCGGGTGCGGCCGAAGGCATACGCGGCCGACCTCACCGTGCAGGCGGCGGCGGAGAGCGGGGCGGAGGTCAAGAAGGGGGACGTGCTGCTCCAACTCGACCCGGCGAACCTGAAGCGCGACCTCCAGCAGGCGGAGAACGACCTGACGCTGGCGCGGGCGAATCTGAAGAAGGCGCAGGAGGACGTGCGGCTGGGGGCGGAGGCGGACCGGGTCGCGATGACGGCGGCGTCGAACGAACTGGCGAACGCGCGGACCAACTTGAAGTGGCTCGACGAGGTCGACGGCCCGAACACGGTGAAGATGGCCGAACTCCTGGTCAAGGAGTACAAGGACCAGGCGGAGGACCAGGGGGACGAGCTGGACCAGCTCAAGAAGATGTACAAGACGGACGACCTGACGACCGCGACCGGGGACATCGTGATCAAGCGGGCGGTGCGGCAGCTCGCGCGGATCAACGAGCAGATGCCGATCCGCGAGGCCGCGGCGCGGAAGGCTAAGGAGGTCCAGACGCCGCAGACGCGGCAGGCGGCCGAGGTGGCGGTCGAGCGGGCGCGGGTCGGCGCGGAGCAGTTGAAGGTGGCGCAGGAGCAGGCGCGGGTCGCGCGGGAGGCGGCGCTGGCGTCGGCGCAGATCGCGGCGGGGCGGGCGGAGCAGAAGCTGGCCGACCTGCGCGGGGACCTCGAACAGTTGACGGTCCGGGCGCCGGCGGACGGGGTGGTGCTGTACGGCGGGTCGGTGGCGGGCGCGTGGCAGAACAACAACCCCAGGGCGCTGCGGGCGGGGGAGCGGGTGGCGCCCCAGCAGGTGCTGATCACGCTGATCGAGCCGGGCAAGGTGCGGGCGGTGGTGGCGGCGCCGGAGAACAAGCTGTCGGCCGTGCGGGTGGGGGCGAAGGCGAGCGTCGTGCCCAAGGCGCTGCCCGGGCTGAAGTACGAGGGGCGGGTCACGGGCGTGGCGCGGCTGCCGGGGCAGCGGGCGGGGGTGGCCGGGTACGACGTGCAGATCGAGTTGGGGGAGGTGGACCGGCGGGTGCTGCCGGCGATGACGGCGGCGGTCAAGGTCGAGCCGGAGCGGGTGGAGGGGGTGGTGCTGGTGCCGGCGGGCGCCGTGGCCGGGGGCAAGGTCACCGTGCGCGGGGCCGACGGCAAAGACGCCGAGCGCGAGGTGACGGCCGGGCGGACGGACGGGAAGTTCGTCGAGATCGTCGGCGGGTTGAACGAGGGGGAGAGGGTCGTGACCAAGTGACGGCCCTCTGGAAGCTCACCCCCCTGCTGCTCCTGGTCGCCCTCCTCGGGTGCGCGGGCCGCCCCGCGCCGGTCGACTTGGCGGCGGCGCCGGCGTCGGCGTTGCCTCAGAAGGCGGCGTCGAAGGTCGACGAGGCAATCGTCCGCGGGGTGCGGTTCCTGGTGGCGTCGCAGAACGCGGACGGGTCGTGGGGAACCGGCACCGAGACGCGGGGGCTCGAGATCTACTCGATGGTGCCCGGGTCGCACGACGCGTTCCGCGTGGCGACGACCGCGCTAGCGGTCATGGCCCTGCGCGAGGCGCGGCCCGTGACCGACGAAGGGCAGGCGGCGCACGCGAAGGGCGTCAAGTACCTGATCCACCACGGCGAGGCCCGGCGCGACGACGGGGCGATCCTGTACAACACGTGGGCGCACACGTACGCGCTGCAGTGCGTGTCGGTCGAGATGCGGGAGAACGACGACCCGCGACTCCGGACGGCGGCGGCGTGGCACCTGGACCGCCTCGCGCGGTACCAGACCCACGTCGGCGGGTGGAATTACTACGACTTCCAGGCCCACGCGCAGACGCCGTCGATGGGGCCGACCAGCTTCGGCACGGCCGCCGGTCTGGTGGCGCTGTGGGAGGCGCGACGGAGCGGGGTCGAGGTGCCGGAGAAGATGGTGCGGCTGGCGGTGAAGCGGCTGGAGGAGGCGCGGACGCCGGAGGGCGGGTACCTTTACGGGACGGATTACAAGTATCGGCCCCGGCAGCCGGCGAACCGGGCGCGGGGCTCGGTGGGTCGCACGCAGTCGTGCAACGACGCGCTGTGGCTGTGGAAAAGCGAGCGGGTCGGAGAGGCGGAGTCGCGGGCGGGGCTGGAGTTGTTCTTCAAGGAACACCGCTGGATCGACATGGGGCGGAAGCGGCCGTGGCCGCACGAGGCGTGGTACCAGACGTCCGGCTATTACTACTACTTCGGACACTACCACACGGCCCGGGTGATCGAGAGGCTGGGGGAGGCGGCGGTGAAGGAGTACGGCGGCCGGCTGGTGGACATCTACCTGGCGCGGCAGGAAGCGGACGGGTCGTGGTGGGATTACGCCATGTGGGACTACCACAAACCGTACGGGACGGCGTTCGCGGTGATGGGACTGGTCAGGGTGCGCGGCGGCGAATCGGCAGTACAATGACCACACCGGAGCCGGCACATGGAATCGTTCGAAGACAAGGTTCGGCGGGGTGGCGCGGCGGCCGTCGCAGAAGCTGCAAGGTTCTTTATGAAGTCGGGCGACGTGTTCGACGCGCTGAGGAAGATCGCCTCGAAGCTGGAGGCATTGAACGTCCCGTACGCGGTCGCGGGCGGGATGGCCGTTAGCGCGCACGGACACTTTCGCACGACCCAAGACGTGGACGTCCTGGTGACGCCGGAAGGGTTGGCATTGATCCACCGTGAGTTGGACGGACTGGGATACGTCCCGCCGTTTGCCGGGAGCAAGAACCTCAGGGACGTCGAGACGTCGATCCGGATCGAGTTCCTCGTAAGCGGCCAGTACCCGGGGGACGGTAAGCCCAAGCCGGTGGCGTTCCCCAACCCGACGGACGTAGCGGTCGAGATCGACGGCGTCAGGTACATCTCGCTCCCGACGCTGATCGAGCTGAAGCTCGCATCGGGCATGACTAACCCGCTACGACAGAAGGACATCGGCGACGTCATCGATATCGTCAGAACCCTGCGCCTCCCGCTCGAGTTCGGCCAAGGTGTGAATGAGTACGTCCGCGGCAAGTACAACGAGCTTTGGCATCTGATCCAGGCGGATCAGCGGAACTCAGCCCAATGAGTCCCGTGACGTCCCCGTCTCGTTCCTCCAGGAGATCGACAATGAGAGTGTTCATCCGTACGGCGGCCGCATTTGCGCTCGCCACCTTACCGGCGTTCGCCGACGTCAAGCTTCCGGCCGTCTTCTCTGACAACATGGTGCTGCAGAAGTCGGAGAAGGCGCTGGTGTTCGGGACGGCGGACAAGGGGGAGAAGGTCATCGTCAAGATCGGCTCGTCCGTCGCCGACACGACCGCCGGCGACGACGGCCGCTGGCGCGTCGCGCTCGACACGCGCGGCGTGCAGGGGGCGATCGACGTGTCGATCAAGGGGAACAACGCCCTGACGATCAAGAACGTCCTGGTCGGCGAGGTCTGGGTCGCGTCCGGGCAGTCGAACATGGAGTGGACCGTCGCGGCCGGGAAGGACCCGGACCTCGAAATCCCGGCGGCGAACTGGCCGGAGATCCGGATGTTCACGGTGACCAAGGGCGTGAAGCTCGAGCCCGCGGCGGACGTGACCGGCAAGTGGGAGGTCTGCTCCCCGCAGACCGCCGGGCGCTTCTCGGCCGTCGGGTACTTCTTCGCCCGCGACCTGCACCAGCAGCTCAAGACGCCGGTCGGCGTGATCCACACGTCCTGGGGCGGAACGCCGGCCGAGGCGTGGACCAGCCGCGAGGCGCTGGCGGCGGCGGACCCGGACGTGCGCGTGATCCTCGAGAAGTTCGATACTGCCCGCCGCGCCCTAACCCCCGAGGTCAAGGCGAAGTACGAGGAAGAGGTGACGGCGTGGCAGGAGGCCGGCAGGCCGCGCGGCAAGGAACCCAAGCGCCCGGGCGGGTTCGAGAACCAGAACTCGCCGACCACGCTGTACAACGCGATGGTCGCGCCGATCGTCGGGTACGGCATCAAGGGGGCGATCTGGTACCAGGGCGAGTCCAACGCCGGCCGCGCGTACCAATACCGCAAGCTGTTCCCAACGATGATCCAGGACTGGCGGACGCGGTGGGGGCAGGGCGACTTCTCGTTCTACTGGGTGCAGCTTGCCGACTTCATGGCCGAGGAGAAGGAGCCGGGCGACAGCGCGTGGGCCGAGCTGCGCGAGGCGCAGACGATGACGCTCGCGCTGCCGAACACCGGGCAGGCGGTGATCATCGACGTCGGCGAGGGGGCCGACATCCACCCGCGGAACAAGCAGGACGTCGGCCGTCGCCTCGCGCGGCAGGCACTCAAGAAGGACTACGGGCAGAAGATCGTGGAGTCCGGCCCGATGTTCGACTCGATGTCGGTCGAGGGGGACGCGGTGCGGATCCGGTTCAAGCACGCGGCCGGCGGCCTGGTCGTCAAGGAGAAGCTGACCGGGTTCGCGATCGCCGGCGAGGACAAGAAGTGGGCCTGGGCCGACGCCAAGGTCGACGGCGAGTCGGTCGTGCTGAAGTCACCGGCCGTCGCCAAGCCCGTCGCCGTGCGCTACGCCTGGCAGAACAACCCGGTGGTCAGCCTGTACAACAAGGCCGGCCTCCCCGCCTGCCCCTTCCGCACGGACGATTGGCCCGGGACGACCGCCGGAAAGAACTGACCCGCCACGGAACGGTCGACCACGAATGTAAAGAAGAAGCCCGCCGTCGCTGGCGGGCTTCTTCCTTTGGGAAAGGCGAGGTCGGCGTTACGCCGCGTACCGGAACATCCCGGTCTGCGGGCGACCGATCAGGTTCTCGAGCCGCTTTTCCATGGGCGGGTGGGTCGAGAACAAATTCGCGGCCGCGCCCATCGCGCTCAGCGGCTGCACGATGAACATGCTGTGGTACGCCGGGTTCGCCTGGATCGGGATCTGCTGCGAGTACAGGTGCAGCTTCTCCAGCGCCGAGGCGAGGTACATCGGGTCGCCGGCGATCGCGGCGCCCTCGGTGTCGGCGTTGTACTCGCGCGATCGGCTGATCGCCGCCTGGATGATCCCCGCCGCGACCGGGCCGAGGATCAGCAGGAGCAAGCCGCCGAGCGGGCTCGCGCCCTCCTCGTCGTCGCTGCTGCTGCCGCCGGTGAACATGAACATGTACCCCAGCGAGCTGATCGCGCCAGCGATCGTCGCCGCGACGCTGCTGATCAGGATGTCGCGGTGCTTCACGTGCGCCAGCTCGTGGGCCATCACGCCCGCAATCTCGTTGCGGTTCAGCAGCCGCAGCAACCCGTCGGTGGCGCAGACGGCGGAGTTCTTCGGGTTCCGCCCCGTCGCGAACGCGTTGGGCGCGTCCATCGGCGCCACATAAACCCGCGGCATCGGCATCCCCGCCCGTTGAGCGAGCTCGGCCGTGATCTGGTACAGCTCATGATCCGGCCCGACCTCTTCCGCACCCATCGATCGCAACGCGATCTTGTCGCTGAAGAAGTATGCCACGAAGTTGGTCACGGCCGCAAAGCCCAGTGCAATCACCACGCCCGTTCGCCCACCGAGCAAGTGTCCGATGAACAGGATCAGACCGGTCAATGCGCCTAAAAACAGTACAGTCTTGAAGTTATTGATGAACTTGGAACCCATAACACACGACTCCTTCTGCCACCCACCTGTGGGTGGTCTCCTGATAATACGCTTGGCAAAAGGTGCCGGGATTAGAAACGGACGCGACTTTTCGAATCAGGTGCGGAGTTTGCGACCGAGGGCCTTTTCGACGGACTGAACCTTCGCGTCAAGCCGCCCTGATTGCCCCTTTCGCCAATCCATCTTGACGGTGCAGGCGATCCGGTTCGAGTCCTCCGCCAGCGCCTCGTAGCACCGTTGGATGACGCCCATCACCTCGTGCCATTCGCCTTCAATGCAGGTGCCGAGCGGCCCCAGCTTGTAGGGGAGGCCGGAGCGGTCGATGACGTCGAGCGCTTTGGCAACGTACCTGCCGACAGATTCACCCTTATCCATGGGCCAGATGCTGAATTCGGCTAGCAACATGAGACGCCTAACCTTTCTAGGGCACTCGGTGTCGGGACGGTATGGGGGGTGCTACAATTTATGCGTAAGGTAGTAGAAACGGAGTCTGCCATGAAACACCTAGTTGCCGCCGCTGTGTTGATGCTGGGGGTGGGGACGCTCGCGCACGCCGCCGCGCCGTCGAAGGTGTTGCTGATGCCGTTCGAGTCGGTGGGGGAGGGGGAGAAAGCGTGGGTCGCCAAGGCGGTGCAGCAGAATCTGGTGGCCGAGCTTTCGCGCGTCAGTTCCGTGCAGCCGGTAACGGCGGGGGATCCGGCAAGGGACCTCGACGCGGCGGTGAAGGCCGCGCAGGAGGCGAAGGCGGACTACGTCGTCTTCGGGAGCTACCAAGCCGTTGAAGGGGACCTCCGGATGACCGGGCAGGTCGTGGACGTCGCGAAGAAGCAGGCCGTCGCGGGGCTGAAGGCGACGGGGTCGCAGCGCGATTTGTTCGGGATGGAGGACGTGATCGCCAACCAGGTCAAGCGGGCGTTGCCGCAGCCGGTGGCCGTGGCGGCGCCGCAGCAGGAGATGCTGAAGCAGCCGCCCGCCGCGCCTCCGGTGGTCGAGCCGACCGGGCCGGTCGTGCAGGACCCGCGGCAGCGGACGAAGGAACTCGAGGCGGCCCTCGATCGGACGATCGAGCGCCTGCGGTACGCGCCGCCGTACGAGTACGGGTACCCGTCCAGCTACGTCTACTCCGGCATCTACACCCCCTACTACCCGGTCTATTACTACTACCCGCGACGGCACTGGGGCCACCACCACCACCACGGCGGGCACTGGAACGGGGGCGGCTGGCACCACGGCCATAACTCCGGCGGTGGGCGCGTCTCCACAGCGATCGGCTATCCGAAGCCGGCGGGGTCGAATTACGCGACGTTCCCGCGGATGACGGTGCAGCCGGTCCGCCGATAATGGAGCCCCTCAGATCAATCAGTATGGAAGGCAGGCGCCCGGTGGCCTGCCTTCTCCTTTTGCGGGTTCCGGTGTTTCAAGGGAATGTGTTAGAGGGTCGATGCTAGATGTGGTGGATTGACGGACATGCCGCCCCGTGGATCATGGGCCGTTATGACCAAGGAACAACTGGCCAAGCGGATCGCGGAGCTGGCGTTGCTGCGCGGGGAATTCACCCTGCGGAGCGGTCGTAAGAGCAGCTACTACCTCGACAAGTATCGGTTCGAGACCGACCCCAAGGTGCTGCGGGCGCTGGGCAAGATGCTGGCCGAGCGGGTGACGCCGGACGTCGATAAGCTGGCCGGGCCCGAGTTGGGTGCCGTCGCCTTGGCGGCGTCGGCGGCCATGGAGAGCGGGAAGCCGTTCGTGCTGGTGCGGAACCGGAAGAAGGACTACGGCACGAGCAAGCAGATCGAGGGCGTGCTGAACCCGGGCGAACGCGTGCTGATCATCGAAGACGTTCTGACCACCGGTGGACAGGTTTTGGAGTCGGTGGCGTCCTTACGTGAGGCAGGGGCGGTCGTCGACCGGATCGTGGCGATCATCGACCGCATGGAAGGCGCCCGCGCCAACATCGAGGGCGCCGGGCTGAAGTTCGAGGCGCTGTTCACGACCAAGGACCTTGGGGTCGCGTGAACGGTGGCGGCGGCAGACGGCCGAAACGGAGGAATTGCGTCGTGTTGCGAGAGTCGTACTGGCTGCGAGACGTTGCGACGAAGGTGGTCCGGCGGGTCAAGAAGCTCGCCGGGCGACCGGACAACTCCCCGTGGGTCCTGCGCCCGTCGGCGGAGGCCGCGTCCGGGGCGCCGTCGTACGTGGACTTCGTGGTCGGCTTGGACTTCCTGAGCAACACCGCGCTTCTGACGAAGCTGTTCCACGAGGCGCTGTCGCCGTACGGCTTGAGCCTGTTGGTCGCGAACAAGCACAACGTGCATTCCCTGACGCAGGAGATCGCGGCGGGGCGGCTCAAGCCGCACGTCTACCTCGACCTCTGCTCGGCGGTCGACCCGGCGTTCGGCGACTTGCTGCGGGCGGCGGCGGGCGCGGGGGTTTATACGATCGGCGAGCCCGCGAAGCTCGACGTCTGGACGTACAAGGCCCGGGCGCAGCACAAGCTCGAAGAGGCCGGCCTCCCGGTGCCGCCGACCGTCGTCGTGCGGGCGGGCGAGCCGTCGCGCGAGCTGACGGCGGACGAGCGGGCGGCGGTCGGCGAGCGGTGCGTGATCAAGCCGTCGTGGGGCGTGGCGGGCAAGGGCGTGATGGTCGGCGTCAAGCCGACCCGCGAGAACATCGAGGCCGCGCGGCAGTTCGACTTGAAGGACGACTACCTCGTCCAGCGGATGATCAAGTGGGAGCGGTTCGGCAACCGCACCGCGTACCTCCGCGGGTACAACGTGCTCGGCACGCGGACGCTGCTCTGGTGGTCGCCCGAGACCAAGCAGTACGATTTGCTCACGTGGGACGACGTGCGGCGGTACGACCTGATGCCGGCCGTCGATCTGATCGACCGCCTGGCGCGGCTTACGGGCCTCGACTACTTCTCGAGCGAAATCGCGGTCACCAGCGGCGTGGGCCAGCCGCGGCTGGTGCTGATCGACTACTGCAACGACCAGTGCGACCTGAACCCGTCGACCGAGCAGGCGGACGGGCTGCCGGTCGAGTGGACGAAGTGGGCGTGCGAGCGGTTCGCCGAGTTCGTCTGGCGGCGGAAGCACGGCGTCGAGGCGCCGGCCGGCCACGCGATGTGGCTCCCGGGCGGCACCGGCGGGGCGCCGAGCTCGACGTCCTCGTCGACGGGCACCACAACGACTGCGGGCGGGACCGGCGGGCACCCGGGGAAGCCGCGGATGGTGTCGGCGGCGTAACGTACGCTTGACGTCCAGGACCCAGCCGCTGAAGCGGCCTCGCCGTGGATGCGCCGCATCGAGTGGGGGCGGGCGTCGGGTGTGCTTCCGAAAGGTGTTCCCGCGCGCGAAATCGGGAGCCGTCTGATCCGCCGCCACTCCCCTTGCAGGTCACGTCCGACGCGGTTCCCCGCGGCGAGGCCGCTTCAGCGGCTGGGTCTTCAATCTGCGCAAAGTCGATCAATCCGCATCGTTCGGGTCACGGGTGGCGCGTTCGAAGAGTTCGTCCTCTTCCTCGCCGCCGCCGTCACCGTCGGTTGCCCGACAGGTGATCACGCCCAACTCCTCCAGCGCGTTCATCGCGGCCTTCTGCTCAGCGGTCTTCTTGTTCGGGCCCCAGGCGCTGGCGTAGCGCTTGCCGTCGATCACGACGCCGACCTCGAAGCACTTGCTGTGGTCCGGGCCCTTCTCGTCCATCAGCTCGTAGATCGGGGTCGCGCCCAGCGACTTCTGCGCGTGCTGTTGGAGGACCGCCTTGTAGTTCTGCTGGTGCTCGTCGCTGGCGATCGCGTCGATCTTCGGCCGCATCGTGCGGAGGACGTACTGCTTGGCGACCTCGAACCCGCCGTCGAGATAGATCGCGGCGATGATCGACTCGTAGACCGCTGCCGCCAGCGAGCTCGGGAGCGCGTCGCGGGAGCTGATCCCCTTGCCGGTGATCAGCAAATCGACCAGCCCGGTCTCGATCGAGATCTCGGCGCACGTGCGGCGCGAGACGACGGCGGACTTAATCTTGGTCAGGTCGCCCTCGAGGTACTCGCGGAAGCGGACGTAGAGCGCCTCGCAGACGACCAGGTCGAGGACGGCGTCGCCGAGGAACTCCATCCGCTCATTCGACGTAAGGCGGGTGTTGGCGATCGACGCGTGGGTGAGCGACTCGGTCAGCAGTTCGGGGTCCTTGAACGTGTACTGGAGGATCGCCTCGGCCTTCTCACGGGTTTCTTGGGTCACGCTGTACAAACCTTGGTGTAGGGAACGCGCCGACGACGGTGGGTCGCGGGGGCGGCGGTGACGATCTCGCGGGGTGGCGCTGCGGGCGGCGCTGCGGGCGGGAAGAACTCAGGTTTCGGCGATCGCCCACCCCGGGGAAGCGACAGGACGCGATCAGCGAAACGTGGATTCCTCTTCGCGGTGCGGCGCGGCGAGCGGCACGTCTCTCGCGCGGGCGTCGGGGCGACCCGGGTCGGCCGGGGGCGCGTTCGGGGTACTTCTCGGCCGGCGGGGGAGCGCGTGACATGAAACGCTCACGATTCGCGCCGGCCGGCCTCAAACTATCGGCCGGAAATGGCCGTGTCAATTCGTTTTAGGCCCGGTCCCGCTTGCGACGCGCGCGGGGCACCTCTACGATCGCCGGCGCATGCCGTTGCGAACGAACGTGATGAGGCCGCTCGTCCGATTGGTGCCGAGACTGCTGGTTGCCACCTTGCTCGCCGCCACGGCGGGGGCGGAGTCGCCGCCGGGCTCGCTGTTCGACCCCGCGCGGCACATGCGGGTCGGCGAGGTGCGCGAGGGGATGACCGGGTACGGGTTGTCGGTCTTCAAGGGGACGAAGATCGAGCGGTTCGACGTCAAAGTGCTGTCGGTGTTGAAGAACTTCAACCCGAAGTACGACGTGATCCTGATCGAGTGCCGCGGGGCGAACCTGGAGCACACCGGCGCGGTCTCGGGGATGAGCGGCTCCCCGATCTACCTGAAGGACGAGCAGGGGCGGGAGCGGATGGTCGGGGCGTTCGCGTACGGGTGGCCGATGGTCAAGGACCCGGTCGCGGGGGTACAACCGATCGAGTACATGCTGAGAATCGGAGAGGGCGCGGGGAACACCGCGACCGTCGGGGGCCGTGGTGAGGTAAGGAAGGCGCGGTGGTCGCTGGATGACCTGCGCGGAGATCGGGTTGGCGCGTGGAATGCATCGCGAGCGATGCCCTTAAAAGGTTTAGCAGGCGGGGACGGTGCGCCGCGGTTGGCGCCGCTGGCGACGCCGTTGATGACCGGCGGGATGTCGTCGAAGCTCCTGGGAGAGTTCGAGCCGATGTTCCGGGCGCGCGGGCTGGTGCCGCTACAGAGCGGCGGCGGGGGCGGCGGTTCGGGCGGGGGTGACGGCGAGGCAGCGAGGCTCGAGCCGGGGTCGGTGCTCGGCGTGCCGCTGATCACGGGGGACGTGGAGATGACGGCGGTCGGCACGTGCACGGAAGTGCTGGGCGACCGGGTCTTCGGGTTCGGGCACGCCTTCAACAACGAGGGGCCGGTCACGCTGCCGATGGGGAGCGGGCAGGTCAGCGCGGTGATCGCGAACCTCAACTCGAGCTTCAAGCTCGGGTCGCTCACGAGGCTGCGCGGGGCGCTGACGGCGGATCAGAGCGTCGGCGTCGCGGGGCGGATCGGGCCGGTGCCGGCGATGGTGCCGATGGAGATCGCCATCGCCTATCCGGACGGGTCGAACAATCAGGCGTACCGGTTCAACGCCGCATCGCACCCGAAGCTGACCCCCCTGCTGGCGTCGGCGGCGATCCAAGCGGTGCTCGGCGGGGCGAAGGAACTGCCGCAGCACCACACGCTCGACTACGACCTGACGCTGGAGTTCGCGAACGGGCAGGCGGTGAGGCTGAACAACCGGTCGGTCAACGTGCAGGCGGGGGAGCTGTTCTTCGAGATCGGCATGCCGATCATGGCCGCGTCGGAGAACCCGTTCGAGCGGGTGACGCTGAAGAAGCTGTCGGGGAGCGTGAAGGTCACGCCCGAGGCGCGGGACGCGAAGGTGCTGTCGGTCAATTTGCCGAAGGCGAAGTATCAGCCGGGGGAGACGGCGAAGCTGTTCGTCACGTACCGCCCGTTCCGCGGGGACGAGGCGGTGATGCCGGTCGAGTTCGAGCTGCCGCGGGACCTGCCCGAGGGGAACTACCAGCTCTTCGTGACCGACTGGGACACGTACCTCCAGCAGGAGCAGGCGTCGCGGCCGTTCCGGTTCACGGCCGAGTCGGCGGACGAGGTGTTCTCGGTGCTGAAGGACCTGTTCTCGGTCAAGCACAACGCGCTCTACGTGCGGCTGATGCGGCAGGCGGACGGGGTAGCAATCGGGCGGACGGCGATGTCGAAGCTGCCGTCGTCGCGGCGGCAGGTGCTGCTGGGGGCGGGGCTCTCCAACACGACGGCGTTCGTCAGCTCGACGGTGAAGATCGTGCCGACCGAAGTGGTGATGGACGGGTCGGCGAGCTTCGCGATTGCGGTGGCGCGGGAGGCCAAGGTGGAGGGGGGGACAGGCGGGGCCAAGCCGCCGGCGCCGAAGCTTGAGCCGCCCAAACCGCCCGCCGCCGCGCCGCCGAAGGCGGGGACGAAGCCGGACGCGCCGGTGGGGGTGGACAAGGAAGCCGTCGAGTAGCACGGGCTGCCAGCCCGTGGCTCCGTTGGATGAAGAAGACACGGGCTGGTAGCCCGTGCTACTTGGGAGCGTTATGTGTCGTCTTCTCGTCAGCGTGGTTCTGGCACTCGCGGCTCCGGCATGGGCGGTGAACACGTCTCACTGGGTGCACACGAACGAGGCGGAATTCAAGAAGGGGACGTTCCGCAACGTGGTGGCCACGAACCTCGGGGACCTCAAGCTGTCTCGCGCCGTCAAGACGATCGTCGAGCAGGACGCGAAGGTCAGCGCGGTCTATTGCCTGGCCGAGGGTCCGGACGGCACGGTGTACGCCGGCACCGGACCGAACGGCGTCCTGCTGCGGGTGAAGGGAGAGGTGGTCAGCAAGATCTACGAGCCGGACGGGATGAACAACCTGTTCTCGCTGCTAATGGACGCGCAGGGGCGGTTGCTGATCGGCACCGGCGGAGAGAAGGGCCAGATCCTGCGGATCGCCGACCCGGCGGCGGAGAAGCCGGCGAAGCCCGAAGAAGTCTTCGCGTCCAAGGACGTCCAGTACGTCTGGTCGATGCGGCAGACGCAGGACGGGAACGTGTACGCGGCGACGGGACCGAACGGGCAGGTTCACGAGATCCGGCCGGACGGGTCGACGTCGGTGCTGCTGGACAGCGACGAGAACAACGTGCTGTCCCTGCTCTCGGACGGGCGGGACGAGCTGTTCGCGGGGACCGACCCGAACGGCCTGGTCTATCGCATCAACCGCAAGACGAAAGACGTGTTCGTCCTGTACGACGCGGCCGAGGCGGAGGTCAATGCGCTGGCGCTCGACGCGAAGGGTAATCTGTACGCGGGCACGGCCGAGGCGAGCGAGAAGCCGACACCGGTGCCGGGGGCCGGGGCGTACGAAGGGGCGAAGGAGAAGTCGGGCCGGCCGGAGGGGACGGGTGGGGTGCCGATCCCGTCGCAGCCGCCAGAGAATCCGAAGCCGCCGGCGGTACCCGAGCCGAACCCCGGCGAGCCGAACCCGATCCCGAAGGGGACATTCATGATCGCCGACGGGTGGGGGCAGGTGCTGAAGCTCGCGCAGGCGGACGACGACGACGACAGCCCTGCCAATCCGACGCCGCCCACGCCGCCCAGCCCGGGCAAGCCGCCGGTGCCACCCGGTAAGCCGGGGCCGGGGAATCCGAACGCGCCGAAGCAGCCGCAGCCGGCGGCGGCGGTCGCGCCGGGGAACCCCGATCCGGTGGACTTCGGCAAGCCCAAGCCCGAGGGCAACGCGATCTACCGGATCGACACCGACGGGTTCGTCCGCGAGATCTTCCGCCAGCCGGTCATGGTGCTGTCGATGGTCGAACGGAACGGCGTGCTGCTGGTCGGCACCGGGAGCGACGGGCTGATCTACCAGGTCGACCCGGCGGCGGAGGAGACGGTCGTGCTGGCAAAGGTCGACCCGAAACAGGTCCTGAGCATGCTGGCGACGAAGGACGGGCGGATCCTGCTCGGCATGGCGAACGTCGGCGGGATCGCGTCGATGAGCAGCGGGTACGCGGCCGACGGGACGTTCACCAGCCCGGTGCTCGACGCGGCGCAGATCAGCCGGTTCGGCAAGATCCACCTCCAGGGGTCGCTGCCCGGGGGGACGGCGTTCACGGTGGCGACGCGGAGCGGCAACTTGCAGGACCCGGAGCGGGCGGGGTGGTCGGCGTGGTCGGAGGAGACGCCGGCCGCTAGCTTCGTGCAGGTCAAGAGCCCGCCGGCGCGGTTCTTCCAGTACCGGCTGACGTTCACCAGCGCGACGGGCGGGGCGGAGTCGGCAGTGGTGGACGAGGTGAACGTCGCGTACCAGTTGCCGAACCTCGCGCCGGTCGTAAAGTCGATCAAGGTGGGCGCGGGGGACGCGGCGAAGTTGGCGGCGCTGCTCGGGGGTGGGGCGGACGCGGCGAAGGCGCCGCGGAACACGGTCGAGCAAATCACGTGGGAGGCCGAGGACGCCAACGGCGACGCGCTGCAATACGCGCTCTACTTCCGCACCGGGCCACGGGCGCCGTGGATCCTGCTGAAGGATAAGTTGACTGACCCGACGTATGCGTGGGAGACGCGGTCGGTCGCCGACGGGCGGTACACGATCAAGGTGGTCGCGTCGGACGGCTTGGCGAACGTCGAGGGTCAGGGACGGGAGGGGGCGCGGGTGAGCGACCCGGTGGTAGTGGACAACACGCCACCGGCGATTGGCGACGTCCGGGCGGAGACGGCCGGCGGCACGGCGCGGGTACGGGCGACGCTGGTGGATCGGACGACGACGGTGCGGTCGCTGGAATACACGGTGGATTCCGGCGGCGACTGGCGTGCGGTGCTGCCTTCGGATAACATGTTCGATTCCCCTGAGGAGAAGGTGGACTTCACCGTCTCCCGGTTGACCGCCGGCGCGCACCAGATCACACTGCGGGCCGCGGACGCCCGGGGGAACTTTGCCTACGAGACGGTGTCGGTCACGGCCGACGCCCGCGCGGGCGACTGAGCGAGAGATAAGAGCAGCACCCTTAGCAGGTTAGAAAAGGATCGCGCGATGCATTATCCGCACAAGAAGAGCAAGGTGAAGCGGGCCCGGAAGATCGGGTTCCGCGCCCGGATGAGGACGAAGAAGGGCCGCCAGGCGATCAACCGCAAGCGTTCGGTCGGTCGCCGGGTTCAGGTCGTCTGATCCCGACAGGTGGCCGCCCGCGCGTGCGGGCGGCGGTCTGACAGAATTCAACCCATCATGCGTCTGGGGATCCGTGCCAAATTGGTCGGCACGCTGCTGCTCGCCGGGCTGTTGCCGCTCGCGCTGGCGCTGGGGGTCATCCTCGTCGGAATGGTGCAGTTGCGGGTGCAGTCCCGCGGGCGGATGTTCCGCGCGCTGGCCCAACAGCAGGCGAACCACCTCTCGGCGCTGATCGCGTCGCAGGTCGAGCTGGGGAACCTGGTCAACGGGATGCCGGGCACGGTCGATTTCCTGCGGGAGCAGAGCGACCGGCCGCCGCACGCGCCTGAGGAGCTCGCGCGGATCGAGGCGGGGTGGCCGGCGCTGAAGCTGGACGAGGGGTTGCTGCGGGCGGCACTGAACAACGACGTCGCGTACCGGTGGCAGTCGATCGCGGGAGCGCAGCGGCGGTTCGCCGAGGTGATCGTGACCGACGCGCGGGGGCGGCTGGTCGCGGCGACGAACAAGACGACCGACTACTACCAGGCCGACGAGGCGTGGTGGGTCAACTGCTACAACGGTGGCGCCGGGCGGGTGCTGATCTCCGACGTGCAGCTGGACGAGTCGGCCGTCCCGCCGGGGGGCGGGGGTAAGGGGACGCTGGTCGCGGACCTGTGCCTGCCGATCTACGACAAGCCGGAGGGGGCGAAGGATCGACGGGTCGTCGGGGTGACGAAGGTGTCGATCGACGCGGGGTGGATGCTGCAGCAGTTGGACCTCGGGGACGGGGACGAGTTGCCGCGCGCGACGTGGCTGGTGCGGAGCGACGGGCGGGCGGTGGTCGGGGCGCGGCGGGCGCCGCCGGTCGAGGCGCTGCCGCCGCGGGTCGCGCAGCGGATCGGGGCCGAGCCGTCGGGGTGGATGAAGTCGGACGACGTGCCGGGGCACGAGGTGATCGGGTTCGCGTCGGTCGAGCAGAGCCGGATCATCGAGAACGCGGCCGGCCGCTGGCACGTGGTCGTCGCGACCGGGCGGGGCGAGGTGGTGCGGACGCTGCACCGCCTCGCGTGGGTCGTGTTCGGCCTGGGGATGTTGGTGATCGCGGCGTGCTTCGTCGGCGGGCTGGTCATCGCGCGGCGGGAGATCGTCCGCCCGCTGACGCGGCTGGAGCGGGCGGTGGACCGGCTGAAGGCGGGCGACCGCGACCACCGCCTGCCGGAGGCGCGGGGGCGGGGGCAGACGTTCCGGGACGACGAGATCGGGCGGCTGGCGCACGACTTCAACACGATGGCCGACCAGCTCAAGTCGAACTTCGAGCAGATCGAGCGGGCGGACGCGGTCAAGCGGCAGTTCATCGACCTGGCGAGTCACGAGTTGCGGACGCCGGTCACGTACATCCTCGGGGTCACCCAGCTCGCGCAGCGGCAGAACGGGCACGGGGGCGCCGCCGACAACGGCGGGGCGACCGACGCGGCCGCCGCGGCGCTGCGGCCGCAGCCGATCATGGCGAAGATCTCGGCCAAGGCGCAGCGGCTGAACCGGATCGTCGAGAACATGTTCAAGCTGATGGCCAGCGACCGGTTCGACAAGACGCTGCGGACGACCGACGTGGACGTGGCGGCGCTGCTGAAGTCGGTCTGCCAGGAGGTCGAGCCGTTCGTGCTCGAGCGGCGGCAGCACTGGCGGATCGAGGTGCCGGACGATTTGCCGGTCGTCCGGGCGGACGCCGACAAGGTGCGCGACATCTTCACGAACCTGGTCAGCAACGCGGTGCGGTTCTCGCCGGACGGCGGGACGATCGGGGTGCGGGCGGCGGCGATTCCCGTGGGAGACGGGGACGGCAACGGGGACGGCGGCGGTGGCGGCGGGGTAGAGGTGGTGGTCAGCGACAGCGGGCCCGGGATCCCGTCGGCGGACATGCCGCACTTGTTCCAGCCGTTCTTCACGGGGGGTGGGGTCGATCGGCACTCGAGCGGGGAGTTCCAGCACATGTCGCGGGGGATGGGGCTGGGGCTGAGCGTGGTGAAACGGTTCGTCGAGCTTCACGGGGGGACGGTTTCGGTCGATACCTCTTCTGCGGGGACGCGCGTCCGGGTGACGCTGCCGCGGGTGCCGCAAGCGCCGCCGGCGGTCGCGCCCGCCCCGCCGGCCGCACCACCGCCGCCGGACACCGCCGCCGGCAAGAAGGGCTAGCGCCGTTCGATGGAATACGAGACCGAAGACTACAAGGTGCGCGACTTCGACGGCGTGACCGTCGTCCGGCTCAAGAACCCGAATCTGACCGGGCTGCTCGAGGTGACGCGGATCAACGCGGAGCTGAAGGCGATGATCGACCAGGGGGTGCGGAAGCTGGTGGTGGACTTCAAGCACGTCCAGCACTGCGGCAGCTCGGGGCTGGGGCTGCTGATCGCGGTCAACAAGAAGATGAGGGAGGCCGGCGGACGGGTGGTGCTGTCGCACCCGGAGAACCTGGAGGAGCTGCTGCGGATCTCGAAGACGGGGAGCTTGTTCGAGATGGCGGCGGACCCGAAGGCAGCGGTGAAGATGTTTTGACGGGGGCGGTTGGCGGAAAAAAGTGGTTTGGCGGGGGTGGGGTGTGCGCAGGTGCTGACGGGGGCTGGGGTTGTGGATTCCGGTGGGGGAAAAAGCGGGTCCATTCCGGGTCCTTTCCGGGTCCCGAGGGGGTCCGAAAGAGGTCCCAAAGGGGTCCCAAGGAGGTCCCGAAAGGGTCCCAAAGAAGTCCCGTCGGGTCCCGGGGGCGGGTTGATCCGCGAAACCGCAAGGGACCTGCCGCGCGGTGCGGCGGGTGGGGTGGTCGGAAAACCGGTCGCAGAGAAACAGAGAAGCAGAGAAGCAAAGGAAGGCGGAGGGCGGTGATAGCGCGCGCATCTACCTTAGGGGGTGGTGTTGCGCGCCGGGGTCGGAAATCTGGGCTCGGCGGGCGTGGATGGGGTGGTTTTGCTCGGGATTGGGCGCGCGAATTCTTTCGGATTGCCGTTTGGGGTGTCGCGGGGGGCGCGTGTCGGGCGCGCAACAGCGCGCGTGCCACCGGGCGGTGCTCGACCTTGGCGGCGGCGGTGGCGTTACGTGGGTGGGGCGTCCCGGGCGGGCGCGGCGAGGGCGGTAGGCGTGCCGCACTCGGGGCAGCGGTCGGGGGAGGCGCTAAGGTCGTAGCCGCAGGTCGGGCAGCGGCCGCGGGAGCGACGACGGCGACGCCGGCGCGATCGATACCCCCAAACGACGGCGGGCGAAGCGGACACGAGGAGCGGGACGGCGTGCGACACGTACACGGCCGTCTCGTCGTCGAGATAGTAGTCGTCGCCGCCGTGGCGGTGGACGGCGCCGGCGAGGCCGATGCCGTGGTCGGACTCGGTCGTGGGGACGTGCTGGGGGTCGACGTCCTGGAACCCGTACGGCCAGCGGCGCGTCTTGCGGGCGACCTCGACGCGGCCGCGGACGTTGCGGACGATTAGCGACTCGTGATGGACGATCATCTGCGGCGTCCCGCTCGGGAGGGGAATCGCGAGGCGCCGGTACTCCCGCTTCGAGACAAGAGCTTCGGACGGAGCAACAGCGCTCGCCAAGGCCACTGCCGCGGCCAGGCAGGGGAGCCCGATCAAAATGATTGAGCGACACCAGTCGCGGGCGGTCGCGGGGCGGGTCATGCTGGTGGGCCCTGTAGGACCGACGTGGTCTGATCTGGGTCGGCGATCCAGTTGTTGGCCAAGATCTGTCGCGTCCATTCGGCGTGTGAAGTGGTGGCGAACGACCGAGGCGTGACGGCCGCGAGCGGCGAGGCGGTGACCATGTTGTAGCCACTGGCCGCCGTGTTATCGGCCACTACGGTGTGGCTGAAACTCCATTGGGCCTCGCGCAGCGGGACCCACTGGTCGAGGTCTCCACCGGGGTGGAACATCAGGAACGTGCGGAAGCTGTCCTTTCGCTTCATGTCACCATGTACGCCCGCTGCGAGGTTGTTGCCCGGGCCGTCGCCGTCGCCGCCCTTGAACGTGGCCGACGTCCGCCGGCTATCGCTACCACCGACCGAGTTCCCCGGGCGTGACGCATGGTAGGGGGCGTTGGCCCGTGCTACGTCAGCGCCGTTGCTGCGGGCTTGGGCAGTTTGGGCCGCTCGGCCAACAATTCCTTCAGGCGGTGGTAGGCGTGCTTCTTTCGGCCGTCGTGGGTGACCAGGCCCATGTGGTACTCGTTCTCGTCGACGTGGAACCCTTCGATGGCTTCGCGGGCGGGGTCTAAGTCGATCAGGGAGTACCAGTAGACGCGCTCGGCGGGGCAGGTCAGGGCGGCGTCTTCGAGCATGGCGACCTGGAGCTCGTACTTGCTCTCGCGGTGCAGCGCGAGGTCCCACGTGGCCAGGCCGGTCTCGGTGACCCAGATCGGGCGGTTGCCGGTGTGGGGGCGGAGGTAGTTGATCTTGTCGGGCCAGCCGTTCCAGTGGGTGTGCCACTCCCAGTTGGGGTGCTCGGGGAACCACATGCCCGGGAAGCCGTGGATCGCGACGGCGTCGACGTGGGCGAGCGTGCCGTGGTCGCGCATCAGGTTCAGCCAGTGGTGGTCGACGGGGATCATGCCGCCGAGGACGGTGCGGCGGCCGCGCTGTCTGGCCCAGTAGGCGGCGTCGCCGACCATCTCGCCGAACTTCCGCCAGTCGGGGTCGTGGGCGGGGAAGTTCCACTTGTAGCGGTTGTTGGGCTCGTTCCAGAGCTCGAGGTGGTCGAAGCGGTCGCCGTAGCGGGTGATCAGGAGGTCGATGAAGTCGGCGTAGTCGCGGAGGCGGCGCGGGGGGGCGTTGCAGGCGTCGGCCTCGGAGATCGAGGGGGGCGTGTGCCAGACGGAGAGCAGGACGTCGAAGCCGGCGAGGGCCTTCATCTGGTGGTCGTACCAGGCCTGACCGCCGGGGCGGTAGAAGTCGGCCCAGGAGACGCCGGTGCGGAGGTGCCTGACGCCGAGGTCGTGCATGGCCTCGACGGAGCGGTCGAGCGCGTCGTAGTCCTGGTAGTGGAACCACTGGCAGACGCCGAACTTGTCCCGCAGGGGCGGGGGGACGCTGGGGGCGATCGGGCGGGTGGACTCCCTGATCGTCGTGTTCGGCATGCGGTTGCCCTCCGTGACTCGGGGTGCGGTCGGTTCCATCGGCACAGTCGTCCGCCCGGGTTCACGGCGGCCTCGCGCGCGGGCGGCCCGTCAGCGGTCGGTTTCCGGGATGTCGCGCAGCCGCTGCTCCGCGCGCTCGATCTCTTCGACGACTTTCTCGGGGTTCACGTCCTGCTTGATGTCCTGGATCTCGGGCTCGGGCGGCCGCGCGGTGCCGAGGCGGCGGGAGATGTCGTCGAGCATGTGGATCGAGCGGGTCAGCTCGTGCTCGGTCAGCAGGCCGATCTGCAAATCGAGCTCGGCCCGGCGGTCGGCCAGCTTCTGCATCCGGTTCTGACTAATCAGGATGAACGTGGAGAGGAAGATGGCCTCGACCGACGCGATCATCGCCAGCATCACGAACGGGTACGGGTCCCAGTGCGGGATGACGTGCACGCGGGCGTTGTTCAGCACCAGCCACGCGCCGAAGACGGCGGCGTGGACGTAGACGAACTTCATGCTGCCGGCGAACGTCGTGACCGCGTCGGCGATCCGGTCGGACGCCGTCTTCCGCGCCTCCTCACGCTGTCGCACCTCCGTCAGCGCGCGGATGTTCCGGTGGACGACCTTCGACATGCCGGGGTCGTTCGGCGCGCCTACCTGTGCGTCGGGCGGGCGGAGGAGGTTGTGCGCGTGGTCGGGCATTTGAGGGTCCGGGTGCGAATTCATTGTCCCCGCACGCGGGTGCGGCCGGTGGCGGCGTCGAGCTCGGCGGCGTCCCACGTGGCGACGGCGGACGGGCGGGACGGGTCGGGCTCGCAGAAGTAGAACTCGTGCGCGGGGGTCTTGGTAACCTTCAGGCCGGCCGCGCGGAGCATCGCCTCGACGCCGGCGTGGTTGGGCGCCCACCAGTTCGTCGGGTCGCCGGAGAAGCCGTGCTCGAAGAACGCCATCTTCGGCCAGCCGGGGTCGCGGAGCAGCTCGCGGTCGTGGAAGTTGCGGTCCCAAGTGCGCTCGAAGACCTCGTCGCCGGGCGCGGTCAGCGTCTGGAACACCATCAGCCGCCGGACCTTCTCGGCGACGATGTCGAGGCCGAGCATCGGGTAGCGGAGGTGGTAGAGCACGCCCATGAACAGGACGAGGTCGAACGACTCGTCGCGGCGGGCGAGGTCGTAGACCTGCATTTGCTCGAAGCGGACGCGATCCTGCACGCCGAACTGCGTGGCGGCCCAGCGGGCCTGGCCGAGGTAGCGGTCGTCGACGTCGATGCCGAGCACGGTCGCGCCGCGCTTTGCGAGTTCGAACGTGTAGAAGCCGGCGTTGCACCCGATGTCGAGGCAGTGCCAGCCGGACAGGTCCTGCGGGACGTGCGGCGCGATCTGGTCCCACTTGAACGCGGGGAAGTCGCCGAAGAAGTGGTCCGGGCAGGTCTGCGTGCCGTCCGGGAGGTGGAGGTTGTGGAACCAGGGGCCGAGCTCGCGGACGCGGGCGGCGGTCGCGTCGGGGGGCGTCGCTGGTGACGGCGGCGGCGGGGCGAGAGATTCGGTGTCGGTGGTCATCGTCTTCTCGGGTTCAGCGGGGTCGGCGGTCCTTCATGGCGTCGAGTGCGTAACGTTCGAGCTCGATCGCGCGGTGGGCGGCGGTGTGCTCTTTCAGGATCCGGGCGCGGGCGCGCTCGCCCATTTGGCGGCGCTCGGCGTCGGTCGTCTGCTGGAGGGCGGCCAGGACGTCGGCGGTGCTGTGGGCGACGACGATCTCGTCGCCGGGCGTGAACAGCGTGTCGAGGCCGTCCCAGGCGTCGGAGATGATCGGGACGCCGCAGGCGGCGGCCTCGAACAGGCGGACGCTGGGGGAGAAGCCGGCGCGGATCATGTCGGCGCGGGTGACGTTCAGCGTGAACGCCTGCTGGTTGTAGAACGCGCGGTGCCGGGCGGGCGGGAGGTGCTCGATCCGCTCGACGTTGGCGGGCCAGTCGATCGACGGCGGGTACTGCGGCCCGGCGACGGCGAAGCGCCCCTGCGGCCACTCGGCGGCGACGTCGACCAGGAGGGCGTCGAGCGTCGGCTGGCGGTCGGGGCTGTACGTGCCGAGGTAGGCGAGGTCCCAGCGCCGCTCCTGCGGCTCGGGGTAGTAGAGTTCGGGGTCGACCGAGCAGTAGAGCGGCAGTGCGCGCGGGGAGCCGAACTCGCGCTCGAGCCGCCGGAGCGTCGGCCCGCCGGTGAACGACAGGTAACGGTCGTAGCGCGGGATCAGGTCGGGCGCGAGGTACTCGTGATCGCCCTTCGCCAGCTTCGCGAGCGTGACCGGGGTGTCGATGTCGTAGAACGCGGTGACGCCGGCGGCGGTGTCGGTCACCCAGTGGCCGATGTCGACGCCTTGCGGGACGTAGGATCCGACGATCACGAGGTCGGCGTCGCGCACGGCGCGGCCGAAGCGTTGCTTCAGGTCCTCGACGCTCTGGTAGAGCTCCGTCCGGCCGAACGGCGGGCTGGGCATGTCGCGGTTGTCGGCGTACCACGGCTTGTCGTGCTCGAGGAACAACACGTCGTGCCCGCGGCGCGCGAGTTCGCGTACGAGGCCGCGGTAGGTCGTGGCGTGGCCGTTGCCCCACGACGAGGTGATCGTCAGGCCAACGATCACGACGCCGAGTTTCTGCTCCGCCTGCCCGAGCGCGGGCGGTGCGGGCGGTGCGGTCAGGCTCTCGATCTGAAGGGTCATAGGGAGGTTCCAGCGAGGGGACCGGATGCTTCAGCAACCGGCGTGCGAGACGACGCGAGATGGTTCAGTTTCCCGTTCAGCAGCGCTTCGACGTCGGCCGCGCGGTGGGCGTAGGTGTGGTGCGCCAGCACCCGCTCCATCGCCGCGTGGCCGATCGACCGCGCCCGCTGCGGCGTCAACTGGCGGACGTGCTCGGCCACCTCGTCGCCGCTGTGCGCCGTCAGCACCTCGCGGCCGGGCTCGAGGAACTCCTCGACGCCTACGAAATGATCCGTGATCAGGCAGGCGGCGGCGCCGGCGGCCTCGAACACGCGGGTCGCCGGGCTGAACCCGAACCGCGCCATCGACTCGCGGTTGACGTTCAGCACGGCGAGCGGCGTGCAGTTGAACGCGTTGTGGTCGGCCGTGTACACGTGCCCGACGTTCGACACGTTCGGCGGCATCGGCTTGTCGTGCCAGCCGCTGCCGCCGAGCATGAACCGGCGGTCGGGCGACTGGGCCGCGGCCTTCAGGAAGAACTCCTCCACCCGCGCCTCGCGGTCGGGCAGGCGGTTGCCGAGGAAGCCGAGGTCGGCCTTGTACCGCGGGTTCGGCCGCACCGGGTGGTGCGTGATCGGGTCGAGCGCGTTGTAGACCGGCACGCACTGCCTAGCCCCCAGCGCCTCGTACGCGGTGACGACCGGGTCGCCGCCGCCGTACGTCAGCACCGCGTCGTAGCGCGGGATCAGCGGGAGGAACGGGTCGGCGGGGTCGGCGCGGACGCGTTCGAGGGTGGCGGGGGCGTCGACGTCCCAGAAGATCACCAGGTTGTCCGGCCGCTTCAGCTCGAGCACCGCCGCCTCGAGCAGCGCGTCGAACACGCCCACCCCGCTCGCTTTCACGATCACGTCCGCGCCGCGCGCCGCCTCGAGCGCGCGGTGCACGCCGTCGGTCCCGTCCGCGGAGTACACCACGACCTTCGCCCACTCCGGATCCTCCGCCATGTCGCGGTTCCTCTGCCGGTCGTACGCGTCGGGCTCGTAGAACGTCACGTGGTGCCCGCGCCCGGCCAGCGCGCGGATCAGCCCGCGGTAGTACGTCGCGGCGCCGTTCCAGTACGCCGACACCAGCGACGACCCGAAGAACGCGATCTGTATCCCTGCTGCTGTAGATGCCATTGCCGCTCCCGTCGTACTTAAGCTTTGATCAACCGCTTGCGCGACGCCTTCGCCGACTTCGCCTTCTTCACCGGCTTGCGCGCCGCCCCACCGGTCCGCAGTTCGGCGACGACCTCCATCAACTCGTCCACCCGGTGGGCACACGTGTGCCGCGACAGCAGCGTGCGGTGCCCGTGGGCCGCGAGTTGCCGCGCCGCCTCCGCGTCATTCAGCACCGCCTTAAGCTGCCGCTTCATCTCCTCGCCGGTGCGGGCGACCAAGTAGTCCTCGCCCGGCGTGAACAGCCCCTCGGCGTCGTCCCACGGCGAGCAGATCAGTGGGATCCCGCACGCCAGCGCCTCGAACGGGCGGATCGTCGGGATCCCCGGCAGGGCCTCGACGTACGGCCGCCGCGGAACGTGAACCGTCGCCTTGAACCGCGCGAACACCTGCGGCGCTTCGAAGTTCGGCAGCCACCCCGCGTACTCGATCCCGGCGTCGGCCAGCGCCGCCGTCGCGTGTTCCGGATACCGCACCCCGTGAATCCGCGCCTTGAGCTTCAGCGCCTTCACCGGTTGGAGCAGGAACTCGTGCAGCTCCGCCGTCCGCTCCTCGTCCCCCCAGTTCCCGACCCAGACGACGTCCCCCTCCTCCGGCTCCCCGGCGAGCGGCCGGAACACCCGCGTGTCCGCCGCCTCGTGCCACGTCCACGCCCTGCTCGCCCAGTCGCGCTTCAGGTACAGGTCGCGCAGCACCCGCCCGTACGCCAAGACGCCGTCGTAGTGCGACAGGTCGTACTTGGCCATCGTCCCCAGCTCAGTGATCGCGCGGTGGTGCGTGTCGTGGAACAGCAGGTGGTAGCCCTTGTGCCGCGCGCGGTGTTCGCCGACCCGCCGAACCAGGTCGTGGTCGCTCCACTCGTGGACGATCACCAGGTCGGCCCCCGCCAGCGCCGCGTCCAGGTCGAACGTCTTCAACTCGTAGGTTTCGCTCCGCAGCGACGGGTATGCCGCGTGGAACCGCTCGACCGGCCCCTCGCCGTGCTCGGCCCGCAGGTTCTGCACGCTCCACGCGTCCGCCGGCTCGTACAGCCGCACGTCGTGCCCGCGGAGGATCAACTCGCCCATCACGCCGCGGAGGAAGTGCGCGTTGCCGTGGTTCCAGTCCGAGACGAGCGAGTGGTAGAACAGAACGATCTTCATGAGCAGCCCTCAAGACGGGTAAACGAACGCCTGCGACACCGACGCCGCCGGACGTGCGTCCGACGGCGCCGCTGGTGCATTGTGTACGGATCGCGCCCCTGCAAGGTGCCGGTACACCGACAGGTATGCCTCCCCCATCCGCCGCGGCGTGTAGCGCGCCGCCCGCTCGCGCGCCCGCCGCGAGAACTCCGCCCGCCGCGCCCCGTCCGCGGTCAGATCCTCCAGCTCGGCCCGCAGCGCCGCGTGATCGTCCGGCCGCACGTACAGCGCCGCCTCCCCCCACACCTCGCGCAGGCTCGGGATGTCCCCCAGCACCAGCGCGCAGCCCGCGAGCGCCGCCTCCAGAATCGACAGCCCGAACGGTTCGTACCGCGCCGGCAGGCAGTAGATCGACGCCGACCCCAGCCACCGCGCCATCGCCTCGTGATCCAGCTTCCCCAGCGCCTGGGTCGCCCGCGGCCGCGCCGCCGCACCACCGTCGGGCCCCTGCTCGTCCCCCGCGACGTACACCGGCCACTCCAACTCCCCCGCCACCTGCTCCAGCGCCGCGACGTTCTTCGCCTCGTCCCACAGCCGCCCCGCGGACAGCACGAACGGCCGCTTCCGCCGCGCCGGCGCGAACGCCGCCGGGTCCCGGGCGTTGTAGATCACCCGGCTCGCCGGCAGCGGCCCGTAATGCTCGCGCAGCGCCCGCAGCATCTCGTGCGACGGCGCGATCACCATGTCCGCCGCCCGCACCCCCCTGCCGACCTCCGCGCGGTACCGATCCCACTCCGCCGGCGCCGCCTCCCCCTTCACCGCCTGCCACCACGACAGCACGCACGAGTGTCCGACGACGACCACCGGCGCGCGCCACGGCAGCGCGCCGTGCGCGTAGCCGTTCAGGTGCACGACGTCGGGCCGGTGTTCCGCCTCCAGCCGCAGCAGCCACTCCCCCGCCGCCGCCACGTCCGTCCATGACGCGGCCATCCACTCCAGTTTCCACGTGCTTTCGTGGACGGTGACGTTGGGCTCGGCCGCCGCCTCGCGAACCTGCGCCGCACTCATCGCCGGCCCCATCGTCGCCAGCACGACGTCGACCCCCGCCGGCCGCAGCGCCCGCGCGAGCTCCATCGCGTACGTCCACACCCCGCCGACCGTGTCTGTCGTCATCAGGATCTTCACGCCGCGCCCCCCCGATCTCCACCGTCGCCGCCGCCGCCCAGTCGGATCAGTGCCTTCAGGAACCCGTCCGACCGCTCCTTCGTCATGTCCAGCGCGTCTCCGAGCCGCTCGAGCTCGAACGTGTGCGTGTACAAACCGGACGGGTTCATTCGGCCTTGCACCACGGCGTCTGCCGCCTCGCGCATCCCGCGCAGGTACACCTGCGGGTCGCGCTCGTGCGCGTTTATCACGTCGAGGCCGCGCCAGTTCCAGAGCTGCAAGTTGCACTGCCGCAGCCCGTCCTGATGGTACCCGGCCACCACCATCCGCCCCCGCTCGCGCGTCAGCTCGGCCGACAGATCCAGCGGCCACTGCTTGCCGACCGCCTCGATCACGACGTCGCAGAACGTGCCGCCGGTGAGCTGCCGCACCTGCTCGATGATCTTGTAGTGGTCGTCCATCGCGATCGTCTCGTCCGCCCCGCACGCGCGGGCGATGTCGAGGGAGTACTGCCGCCGGGAGATCGCGACCACCCGCGCGCCGGCGTGTTTGACGAGTTGGGTCAGCAGGGCGCCGAGGAAGCCGATGCCGACAATGGCGACCGTTTGCCCGGGCTTAACCTCGCTGCGGCGGAAGATGTTGACCGCGCAGCCGAGCGGCTCGGCGGGGAATGGCCGCCCCGCCAGCGCGTCGGGCAGCGCGATCACCTGGTCCACCCGCGCCACGTCGTACTCCGCGTACGCGTGGTTCGACAGCAGCGCGACGCGCTGGCCGACTGCGAACTCCGACACCCCCGGCCCGACCGCGTCGACGCGCCCCCACCCCTCGTGCCCGAGCTGGCCCGGTTCCATCGGGTACTTGAACCACTCGCGCCCCTCCCACGGCGGCAGGTTCGACGCGCACACGCCGCAGCCTTCCAGCCGCACGCGCACCTCGCCCGGCCCGGGGTCGGGGATGCGCACGGTGCGCATCTCCATCGCGCCCGGCGCACGGAGCACCGCCGCCCGCATCGTGCCGACCGCCGCGGCCGCCGGCGCGCGGTTCGCTACCGCCCCGCGACTCATACCGCCTCCTTCGGCGTCACGCGGAACGCCGCCGCGTTCGCGTCCGCCGCCGCGTCGCTGGCCACCGCCGCCGCCCAGGCCGCCTGCCCCGGGTGTACCGGCGACGCCACCGCCTTCCGCGAGACCGCGTTCCCGCGCAGCCACGCGTACAGCCGCCCGACGCCCTCGCGGACGCCCACCTTCGGGCTCCAGCCGGTCGCCCCGGTCATCTTCGCGGTGTCCGAGACGTAGTACCGCTGGTCGCCCGGCCGCCACGCCCCCGCCCGCACGTCCGGCCGCCGCCCGTGCAGCTCTTCGATCAGGTCGAGCAGTTCGACCAGGCTGATCGTGTTCCGCGGCCCGCCGCCGATGTTGAACGCCTGCCCGCTGATCTTCGGCATCGTCGCCTGCGCGAGCAGGAACGCGTCGACCAAGTCGTCGGCGAACAAGATGTCGCGCACCTGCTTGCCGTCGCCGTAGATCGTGATCGGCTCGCCCTTCAGGGCGCGGATCAGGAAGTGGGCGACCCACCCCTGGTCCTCGGTGCCGAACTGGTGCGGGCCGTAGATGCACGACATCCGGAACACGACCGCGGGCAGTCCGAACGTCCGCGCGTAGTCGACCACGTATTGGTCCGCCGTCCCCTTCGAACACCCGTACGGGCTGTGGAAGTCGAGCGGCCGGCTCTCACCGATCCCGTTGTCGCGGATCACGTCGTCCTCCGGCTCGTACCGGTCGCCGGTCAACCGCAACCTCACGTCCGGCAGCCCGCCGTACACCTTGTTCGTGCTCGTGAACACCAGCGGCGGCGGGTCGTCCTGCGCCCGCATCGCCTCGAGCAGGTTCAGCGTCCCCCGCGCGTTGACCTCGAAGTCGTGCACGGCGTTGGTCAGGCTGGTCGTCACGGCGACCTGGGCCGCGAAGTGGAACACCTGGCTCGCCCGGTTGACCGCCTGCCGCAGCGCGTGCGCGTCCTGCACGTCGGCGGCCTCGATCCGCATCAGGTCTCCGTGCGTCTGGCGCAGCCACTTCAGGTTCCGCTCGACGCCCGGCCTCGACAGGTTGTCGTACAGCAGCACCGACTGCCCGCTGGACATGATCCGGTGCGCCAAGTTCGTCCCGACGAACCCCGAGCCGCCGGTGATCAGGACCGGGTGGTCGCGCGACGCGACGTGCGCGCTCTTCCCGATCCAGTACGCGTCGCGCACCGCGTCCAGCCCGCCCTCGGCCCAGAGCCGGTACAGCAGCTTCTCGCCGCCGTCCGCCCGCTTCAGGCCGAAGTGGTACCCGCGCTCGTCCGCGTGGAACCCGTCGCCGGTCGGCATCCGCGGGTCGAGGTCGTGCACGGCGTACCAGTAGACCCGCTCGACCGGCGCGCTGATCGCGTCGACGAACGCCGTCAACTGCCGCCGCTCGTCGTGCCGCCAGGTCGAGTACCCGGTCTCGGTGATCCAGACCTGTGCTGCCGGGTTGAACTCGGCCAGCACGTCGCGCACCCGCTGCACCTGCGGGGCCCACCCCTCCCACTGGCTGTCGCTGGTGCCGGGGAACGCGTGGACGCCGACGGCGTCGATGTGCTTGAGCAGGTTCCGCTCGCCCATCAGCCGCAGCCAGTTCGGGTCGATCGGCCGCATCCCGCCGAGCACGGTCCGCTTGCCGCGGTGCTGGGCCCAGTAGGCGGCGTTGCCGATCATCTCGCTGAACTTCAGCCAGTACGGGTCGAGCTCGGCGTCCCACTTCCGGGGGTCGTTCGGCTCGTTCCACAGCTCGATCCACTCGAAGTACTTGCCGAACCGCGTGATCAGCACGTCGAGGAAGTCGGCGTAGCTCTTCAAATTCCCGGGCGGCGCGCTCGTCTTGGGCGCGACGCCCCAGAACGGCGGCGTGTCGACGAAGCATGGCAGCACGTTCACCCGCCGCGCGAGCTGCGGGAACAGCCACGCGTACCACGCCTCCCCCTCGGGCAGGCAGCAGTCGGCCCAGGAGATCACCGTGCGCAGCTCGGTGACGCCCAGCGCCTTCAAGTCGTCCAGCACCGCGTCCACGCGGTCGTGCTCGCCCGGCCGGAACCACTCGAGCATCCCGACGCCCGGCCCCGCGTGCCGCGTCGCCCGCGCCCGCTTCCGCGCCGCCGCCGCCCGATCCGGTTGCCGTTTCCCGTTATCACTCATGACATCTATCCCGTCTGTTCAGACCGCACCGACCGCCACGTTTAGCGAGCCCGTTTGCGGGCCGCGTTCCCGCCTCAGAGCGCCAACCCCCGCGCGTCCAACTCCGCCTTCATGCTCTCGACGTGATCCACCGCCACCTGCCCCCGCAGCCACTCCGCCAGCTCCTCCAGCCCGTTCTCGAACGTCACCTTCGGCTCGTACCCGAGAAGCCGCCGCGCCAGACGGATGTCCGCCACGCAGTGCCGGATGTCCCCGACCCGGTACTTCCCGCTGACCAGCGGCTCGACGTCCGCCTTCCCCATCACCTTCGCCATCGCGTGCGCGACCGACAGCACGGTCCGCGGCTGCCCGGACCCGACGTTGAACACGCGGTACGCGGCGTCCGGCACCTCCAGCGCCAGCCGGCACGCCTGCGCGATGTCGTACACGCTTACGAAGTCCCGCTGCTGCAACCCGTCCTCGAAGATCATCGGCGGCTTGTGGTTCAGCAGCCGGCTCGCGAAGATCGCCAGCACGCCGGTGTACGGGTTGCTCAGCGCCTGTCGCGTGCCGTAGACGTTGAAGAACCGCATCGCGACCGTCGGGATCCCGTACGCCCGCCCGACGATGAGGCTCATCCGCTCCTGGTCGTACTTCGACAGCGCGTACACGCTCGCCAGCGTCGGCTGCTTGGACTCCGGCGTCGGCACCGGCTTGAGCACCTCGTTGCGGTTGTTCCGCACCTCCCACTCGTGGCTCTTCAGCGCCTGCACGGTGCGCTCGAGCCCCTCGCTGATCTCGCCGTCGGGGTCGCGGTAGAGCCCTTCGCCGTAGATGCTCATGCTCGACGCGACGATCAAGCGCTCGACCGGGCGGTCTGTCAGCGCCTCGAGCAGCACCGCGGTGCCCACGTTGTTCACGCTGGTGTAGTCCGCGATCTGGTACATGCTCTGGCCGACACCGACCGACGCCGCCAGGTGGTAGACCGCGTCCACCCCGTCCAGCGCCCGCTTGACCGTCTCCTTGTCGCGCACGTCCCCGACGACCAACTCGACGTCCGGGCTCAGGTAGTCCGGCCGCGACGGATTGGGCCCGTGTACTTGCGGGCTGAGGTTGTCCAGCGCCTTGACCGAGTAACCGTGCCGCAGCAGTTCGTCGGCGAGGTGCGACCCGATGAACCCGGCCCCCCCCGTGATCAGGATCCGTTTGCTCATGCCGAGGTGCAGGGCAACACGTGTGCCGCGGGCACAGCCGTTGGGCGCGGCGGAAATGCCGGTTGAGACGCAGGATCCGGACACACCCCTCGTGCCGCTAGCGCCGCCCGCGTCGCGCTCAGGAACGGCGCGACAGCCCTCTCCCCGGCCGACTTACACGCGTGTCAGGAAAAACGAACGACCGCTCGGGAAAGGGCTGGCGCCGTTTCCGCGATGCCCGAGGACGATCTGTCGAGGTCACGCCACGCCGGTGCGACGCGGGTCGACTATGCCGCGCGCGGGAACGGCGACGCCGGCGTCGGACGCTCGGCATCGACATGGTCCAACCGCAACTGCTGCCGCGCCATCTGGAAGTAGAGGCCGCGCCGCGCGACCAGCTCGTCGTGCGTCCCGCGCTCGACGACCCGCCCGCCGTCCATCACGAAGATCTGGTCGCATTCGACTACGGTGCTCAAGCGGTGGCTGACCAGTACCATCGTCCGCCGCCCCTTAAGGGCGTTCAGCGTCTGCGTGATCACCGCCTCGTGGTGCGGGTCGAGCGCGCTGGTGGGCTCGTCGAGCACGACCAGCGGCGCCTCGGTCAGGAGCGCCCGCGCGATCGAGATCCGCTGCCGCTGACCGCCCGACAGATTCTGACCCCCCTCCGCGACGACCGTGTCGTACCCGTCCGGCATCTGCTCAATAAACTGGGCGGCCCCGGCCATCTGGGCGGCCTGGCGGACCTGTTCGATCGTCGCCGTCGGTCGGCCGTACGCGATGTTCTCGGCGATCGTCGTGGGGAGCAGCACCGACTCCTGCAGCACGAGCGCGACGTGCTTGCGCACGTCCGCCACGCGGAACTGCCGCACGTCCTGCCCGTCCAGCTTGATCGCGCCGCTGGTCGGATCGTAGAAGCGCGGCAGCAGATTCAGCAGCGTACTCTTGCCCACGCCGCTCGACCCGACGAACGCGACCATCTGCCCAGGCTCGATCCGCACCGACACGTCGTTCAGCACCGGCCGGGCCGCGAGGTCGCCGTCCCCGTACCCGAAGCTGACGCGATCCAGTTCCAGCACCCGCGCCTGCCGCGGCAGCGATTTGGCGTCGGGCGCGTCGGTGATCGTGGGCTTGCGATCGAGCACCTCGAACACCCGCTGCGCCCCGGCCACACCCCCCTGCACGTTCGATAAGAAACCGGTCAAGCTGCACAGCGGGCCCCAGAGCATCCCGAGGTACGACGTGAAGACCATCAGGTCCCCGACCGTCAGCCCGTTGACGGTCCGGTTCACGAACTGGTCGCGGTAGACGAGGTAGCCCCCGTACACGAACACGACCGCACCGCCCACGCCGAAGACGGTGCCGACCAGCACGTTGTAGAGCATCTGCTGGCGGTTCAACCGCCACCACGCGGCGATCGTCCCGCGCACCTTCTGCTGGAACTGCCCGAACTCGTCCCGCTCCCGCCCGAACGCCTGCACGAGGCCGATGCTCGCCATCGACCGCTGGACGACCGTGGTGAACTGGGCGTCCTGCTCCTTGCACTCCAGCGACCGCGCCTTCAGCCGCCGCCCGAAGACGACGTTGAGCACCATCAGCGGCGGCGCGATCGACAGCGCCGCGAGCGTCAGCGGCACGCTCCGCGTCATCAGCACGCACGCCATCACCACCAGCGTCACGCACGCCACCAGCGTAGAAATCAGCACCTGCAGAATGGTCTGAAACCCGAACGTGTCGCTGCTGACCCGGTAGATCGCGTCCCCCTGCGGCTGGCTCTTGTGGTAGGCGAGGTTCAACGACTGCAACTTGCGGTAAAGTTCGCAGCGCACCCGCATCAAGCCGTTGTAGTTGATGTGGTTCGACACGACCGTTTGAGCCATCGAAAGGATGTCCTGGAGGAACTTCAGGACGAGGCCGCAGGCGCCCAGGCCGATGATCTGCCCGACTTGATGGGAGGGGAGGATGCCGAGGAACAACCGGTGGGGCCAGTCGTGCTTGGTCGGGGCGGCGAGCACGGAGTCGATCAGGATCGCCATTGGCCAGGCCATCAACAGGCCGACCACGGTGGACGTCGCGATCAGGAACAGCAGGACGCCGACCAGGGGCCAATCGGCCCGGAAGTAGGACAACGCGCGCAGGTACAGCCGCATACCCGTCTTATCGGGGTAAAGCGGGGGTGACTTTTCCACTTGTGCGGCGAAGGCCCGGCCTGGGCTACGACTGTAACTCCAGCGACGTAAGCCCTTCGCGGAGGGCGTATTTCGTCAGCTCGGCGACCGTGTGCTTCCCCAGCTTCTGCATGACCCGCCGGCGGTGGGTCTCGATCGTCTTCACGCTGACCCCGAACGCCGCGGCGATCTGCTTGGTGCTCTGTCCGTCCGCGATCCGCTGGAGGATCAGCTTTTCCCGTGCCGACAGCGTCGCCCGCCTGGCCTCGCGGGTGGAGGGGAGCACGTACCGGCTGACGACGGCCTCGGCGATCTTCGGGCTCAGGTAGACCTTGTGCGTCATCACGGTGCGGATCGCGGTGACGAGGTCGGCCGACGCGCACTCCTTGGTCAGGCACCCGGCCGCCCCAGCGGCGAGGATCTCGCGCAGAAACGCGGCGTTGGGCGCTAAGGTTAGTGCGATGACCCGGACGGCGGGGTGGGCGGTGCGGAAACTCTGGATCAGCTCCTTGAACGCGTGGGCCGACGAGGAAGACGGCACGTTCAGCACGACCACGTCCGGCGTCAGCGCCTTGGCGAGTTTGACCGCGGCGGCGGCCTCCTCGGCCTCGCCGACCACCTTGATGTCCGCGTGACGCTCGAGCAACGCGCAAATCCCCTCCCGGAGGATCTTGCGACCGTCGGCCAGTAAGACTCGGATCTTCATACGTCTCAACTTCCCGACACGGCGCGGGTCGCGCGGGTCGGCGGAGCACTCCGCGACCGGCGTGACCCGACGGGCGAGTCGGCAAACGTCATCGGCCGTAGCGGCGGCCGACCGTGATGCCAATCTTCCGTGACCCGGATCGGGGAGAAGTGAACGGCCGAGACGTCCCCGGACACATCCTTATCGCCATCGGACTGTACCTTGGCCGCACCGGCCGCACAGCGCCCGATTTCATACGCCGCCTTCGTCCCGTGGAAAGAACGCAAGCCTCCGCAGCGGCGGGCTCGTAGCACGGCAACAACGTCGAAGCGGATGCTTTCGCCCGCTATTCCGCAAGCATCGGGAGGTCAGGCACGGGTGCGCCGACGGCGCGCGAGCAACGGGCTGACCGCCGTGGCGACCAGTGCCACTCCGCCCGGTTCCGGGACGCTCTGCGGCGCAAGGGGCGCGGCGACGGCGATCGATTGCCCGTAACCCGCCACCAGCAGCTTCAGGTCGAGCTCGTTGATGATCCCGTCGAAGTTGAAGTCGCCGTCCTGCCAGGTGCCGGGTTGGCCGAAGGTACGCTCGAGCCGCTGGAAGTCGTGGAAAGTGACTTGGCCGTCCCCGTTGAGGTCCCCGGGAACTGTTGCGATCAGGCGGAGCACTCGGTCCAGGTAGAACGGCGCAAGCACCAACCCGCCCGGCAGATCGACGCCGGTGTATTCGGTGAACCGCCCCGCGGCCGACGCGAACGTCATCACGTCGAACGACTGCCCGCCGGCAGGCACATACCCGCCGGGGAGTTGAACCGCGAGCGTGCCCCCACCGTCGATCGTCACCGGGCCGTTGAGGATCACCTGGTCGTAGACGGCCGCGGCGGCGATCTCGACGCTGAACGTCGCGCCGCTGCGGAACCGCGCCGACGATGCCCGGAGTGTTCCGGGGCTGTTGCCGGGCGACAACTCGCCACCGATGTCGAGCACGCCGCCGATGCTCCCGCTGCCGCCGAGCTTGGCGCCCGCGGCGACCGTCACACTGCCGGCCGCCAGCGCGCCGTTCACGAGCAGCGCCCCCTGCTGGACGGCGGTCGGGCCGGCATACGTGTTCGGGCCGGCGAGCGTGAGCGTGCCCGCGCCGCTCTTGGTCAGCCCGCCCGGGCCGGTCAGCGGCTGGGCGACCGTGACGGCGAACCCGTTCGTATCGACGTTGGCCCCGCCCGCCTGCACATGGGCCGCGGTCAGGCCCTGCAGGAAGACGGTCGAGTCGCCGGCGGCGCGGAGGGTGCCACCGTTGAAGTTGAAGGTCCCGCCGCCCGGGCCGCGCGAGATCCTGCCGGCATACAGGACGCCACCCGACAGGGCGTAGGTCCCGGTGCCGCCGGCCGCGAGCTGCCCGAACGCGACTCCCGTCGTCGCGTTGACCGTCCCGCCGGTCTGCGTGACGGTGCCGCTGCCGCCGTTGTGCCCGAGCGCGAGCGTCGCGGCGTGGACGGTGCCACCGGCGACGGAGAGCGTCCCCGCCCCCTGCTCGCCGACGATCAGGTACGGCTGGGCGCTGGCGGTGACGACGCCGGTGCCCGACAGGTCATACGTCCCGACGCCGCCGGCGAACCGGCCGACCGACAGCACGCCAGTGGCGGTGAGAGCGCCGCCCGTGTGCGTCATCGTTCCTCGGCCGTGCGCCCCGATTTGGAAGTTCGCGGACGTGTTGATCGATCCGGCCGCGAGGGTGTACGCGCCGACGGCCGCCGCGTCGGCCGCGCCGTACCCGCCGATCCGCCAGTCGCCCGGCGCGGCGAGGTTGGTCACGCTGCCGCCGGTCTGGACGACGCTGCCGCTGGCGGCCCCGTACTTGCCGACGTAGAAGTTCCGGACGCGCACCTGCGCACTGCCGTTGACGTTCATCCGCCCCGTTGCCGACACGTCGCCGACGTTCAGATCCGTCATTGCCGTCAGTTGTGCCGCGCCGTTGAGCGTCAGCGTGCCGTTGTCGCCGGCCACCTCGCCGACGCTGGCCCAAGCCGACGACGTCAGCGCGCCGGTGGTCGAGATCGTCGCGGTCCCCTGGTTGACGTAGAGGTGCGAGGTTCCGGACAGGGCGCCGTTGATCGTCAGATCGCCGCCTGCCTTCACCCGGGTCGCGCCGGTGAAGGTGCCCGGGCCGTTCAGGATCACCTTCCCGTGCTCGGCCGACAGCTCGCCGGTGCCGATGATCAGGCCGTTGAACGTGATCGGGGTGGTGAGGAAGTTGCGGACGCTCGTGTCGCTGAGCAGTTCGACGCGCGAGCTGATCGCCATGCGCCCGTTGCCGTTCTGGTTGTAGCCGTTCACGTACGCGCGGCCGCCGGGGTTCGTCAGCATCAGCGAGTCGTCGGCCCAGCCGACGTTGTAGTCGGTCGCCGACTGGAACGTGACTGCGCCCACGGCCTTGTTGCCGGCCCAGTCGAGGCGGGTCGCGCCGGTCGCGATTGTGCCGAAGAACGCGGTCTGCGACGACAGGTCGGGCGCGGGCCCGCTCCAGTTCGCCGGGTCGTCCCAGTTCTGATTGCCGCTGGCGGCCTTGTTCCAGGTGGACTGCGTGACGGCCGGCGTCTGTTGCCAGACGCGGACCCAGTCGACGTCGAACGACTTGTTGACGTTCTCGCCGGCGGGCGGATCGCCGGGCCAGCCGCCGATCCCGAGGTTCAGGATCAGGTACATCCGCTCCATCTGCGCGATCGCGGCGGAGCCGGTGTAGCTGTGGAACACGTTGCCGTCGACGTACCAGGTCAGCGAGGAGTCGGTCCACCGCACGCCGAAGTTGTGGAACCCCGCGGTCAGGTCGCCGACGTTCGCGTTCTTAAAGCCCGACCAGCTCGACGCGTTCTGATTGCTCGCGTTCTTAAAGTGAACGTTGGCGACGTAGTTGTTCGGGCTGGTGTTGGCGCTGCCGGGGCCGTTGCGGACGAACTCCATCGTGTCGATCTCGGGCGGCCACCCGTCCTGGAGCGACCAGAACGCGGGCCACGCGCCGAGGAAGTCGGGCATCTTCATCCGCGCTTCCATGTACCCGGCCCGGCCGGGCAGGCGGAGGTTGAGCTTGCCGTTGCTGTTGATCGCGCCGCTGGTGAACGGCTGGCCGCCGAAGCTCTCGCGCTTGCCCCAGAGTTGGAGCAGGCCGTTGTCGTTGGTGTTGACCTTGATGTTCTCGTCGCGGATGTAGGCCGGGTAGTTGTGGACGCGCGTCCACGGGTACGCCGGGCTCCACTTGACCGGGTCGAGCCGCATCAGCGCGTCGCCCCCCTGCCCGTGGAACTCGTCGGCGAACCGCAGGCCCCACGACCCGGGCGGCAACTGCGCCGCCGCGGGCAGGGCCGTGGCGGCGGCGGCGGCGATCCCGGCGGCGAGCGCGGTCGGTCGGTTCATCGGCGCGGGTCCTCACGTGTCGATCGTCGGCTAAGTAGGGAATGGGGGTGGGAGCCCCCGGAAGCACCGCAGTCTAAGTCGGGACCGCTGGATCCTGCCATGAGCTTTTGCGCCGGTTCGAGGAGATTCTTTGCTCGTGTCGGCCGCCTGTCGCATCCGGGGCGCCCGATGCGAGTCGCCGCCGATACGCACGCACGTTAACCTGTGCCGGCCCCTGGAAACCTTGACCATGCACAAGCCGATCCTGTTCGCCCTGCTGTCGATTACGACCCTCGTCCTCCTGTTCGTCCTGAACCGTCCGGCGTGGCGGACGGCGGAGTTGTCCCGCGCCGGCACCCCTGCGAACGCCGCCAGGGTGGTACATGACTGGAGAACTGCGAGCGAAGACGGCCGCAAGCGGCTCGGCGTCTACCTCGACTTCGCCCTAGTGGCCTGTTATGCCCCGCTGCTCGTCTGGGGAAGCGCGTGGGCGGGACGGGTGTTCGCCCGCGCGGGGAGCGTCGGCCCGGCGCGGGCGGCACAGTTCATGATCGGCGTGTCGCTCTCCGCGGTCGTGATCGACGTCGCGGAGAACGTCGCCCTGCTAAAGATGCTGGGCGGCGACACCGGCGAGCCTTGGCCGCGGCTCGCGCACGTCATGAGCCGGTGGAAGGTCACGGTCCCGTTCGTGCCGGCGGTTTACGCGGCGGCCGCGTTCGCGGCGACCCGCCGCGGGACCGCCCCGCCCCGGATGCTCGGGGAGTAGCGCGCCCATTAGCCCGACCCGGCCGCCGTGCCACGAGACGGCGGTAGCGGCCCCACCTTGCACGTTGACTGGGCGATGGAGCCGAGCACGGTTAGCCCTCAGGCAATCCGTACTTCTACGGAGTGCGGCTGGGGAATGATTTTCCGGGAAACATTCCGGGCTAAAGGCGGTTCTAACGGTGTCCCGTGCGGCACGGAGGATCGCGGGACGGCAGTCGGCGCATGGCGGCACGTGACTTGCGACTCGTGGGCCTGTTCAGGGCGATTTAGTTTTCTTGCGGGGGACGTAGAGTCGTGTGCTGACCAACGTATGGGAGGTTCGATGCGATTGGCAGAGACACAGAACGGGTTGGGGGCTAGCGGGGTGACGCCGGAGACGTTGTTCGGGTATGAGATCCTCGGCCGGTTGGGGCAAGGAGCGGGAAGCACCATCTACGCGGCCAGCCACCCGCAGACGCGCCAGCTCTGCGCGGTGAAACACGTGGTCGCGACGACGGGCAAAGAGCAGCGGTTCATCGACCAGCTCAAGGCGGAGTTCGACGTTGGCTCGAAGGTCGGCCACCCGGGCCTCCGCAAAAGCCTAGACCTGAAGTTGAAGTCGAGCTGGCTGGGCAAGGCGTCGGAAGCGTTGCTGGTGCTGGAGCTGTTCGACGGCACGCCGCTGGACCGGCAGCTGCCGCCCGGCCTGGGTGCGCTCGTCGACGGCTTCGTGCAGGCGGCGCACGCGCTGAACGCGTTGCACCACCAGGGGTACGTCCACTGCGACTTGAAGCCGGCCAACATCCTGGTCGGCGCCGGCGGGGTGACGAAGGTGATCGACCTGGGGCAGGCGTGCGCGGTCGGGACGAAGAAGCCGCGCATCCAGGGGACGCCGGACTTCATCGCGCCGGAGCAGGTCAAGTGCGAGCCGTGCACCGTGCGGACGGACGTGTTCAACTTCGGGGCGACGCTGTACTGGTGTTTGTCGGGCGAGAAGCTGCCGACGCTGTTCACGTGCGGCAAGGGGGAGAACAGCTTCCTCGTCAACGACCGGATCCGTACGCCCCGTGACGTTCGGCCGAGCGTACCGGAGAACCTGTCGAAACTGGTGATGGACTGCGTGCGCATCAAGCAGGAGAAGCGGCCGGCGGACATGGCGGACGTCGCCCGGCGGCTCGAGGTCATCCAGTTCGGGATGACGCGGGCGAAAGTTGCGGTGTGAGGAGTGGCTGACCGGGACGCCGCCAGCCGCCTGGGAAGCTGCCCGCGCGGCGATGTTCATCGCGCCCGATCAGCGGGCGTCGCCCCCGACGCGGCCCCGATCACGACCCTGCGATGCCGGCGCGCGGTCATTGCGCCGCCGGCGCCTCGGGGTCAGCGCGGGTCAGGCCGGCGGCGGCGAGCCGCTCATCTTCCCAGCGCCGCAGGTCGTCCGCGTCGATGCCGAGTTCGTCTGCGACGAACTCCGACGAGTGCTCGGTCTCGTCCGCGGTCGCGGCGCCGGCGAACACCTGGTACCGCCCCGCCTCGGGCGCGAACCGGTAGCCGGCGTCTTCCAAGAGGCTTGCGATCTCCTCGTCTAACATGTCGGCCTCCCCGGGCGTTCGGTGGTGGATGTGCGAACGGGCCCGCGCGGTTGGACGTGCCCGTCACGCCGAAGTTCCGCCGCGCCGATCGTACCGAACGAACGCGAAAGGTGTTGCGAAATCCGGCGCGACGTCCACGCGCCGAGCGCACTCCGGTCAGGTCGCCCTGTTGCCCAAGCCCGCCTTAACGCGCTGCCGCCGCCGCCGACTCACCGCCTGCTGCGGGTCGTCGCCAGGCGCTTCTTCCCCTCGGTCGTGATCTTGAAGCCGACGCCGTCCTTCGGCGGGGCGATCATGCCGTTGGCGACGTACGTGTTGAACATCCCGACCGGCACGCGCTCGTCGAAGAATTCGACCTCGCAGGAGACGACCCGGCCCGCGGGGTCGCGGGTCACGACCAGGCGGTGCCCGCCGAGCAGGCGGGCGTTCAGCGTTTCGGCGTCGAGTTCTTCGGCCAAGCGGGCCTCCTATGTAGGACAGGCGGGGCCGGGGCGGCCCGGCACCCCGTTCGCCAGTTTACCAGAAGACCCCGAGTCCGTGTTGGCGCAGGTGACCGAGACCACCGGGCGACCGGGCGGCCGGTGAGGGTTATTGCGTTTATCACGCCCCCAGATGCCCCGCCGGTACCCATTGGGGCCGGGCGGGAGGGCGACGGGGCCCGAGTGCGCCACCCTGAGCGGACGTCGGCAGGGCTTCGCCGGGAAGGGCCGGGCGTCAGGCCGCGCCGGTCGGCAGGTGCTCCGCGACGAGGTCGAGCAGTTTTTCCGCCTCGACCTTCGAAACGAACGCGTCGGCCCCCGACCGCATCGCCTCGTCCCGGTAGCCCGCGTTGCCCGAGAACATGATCACCACCGGGTTGCGCCCGGCGCGGCCGGCGCGGACCTCGCGCAACACGTCCAGCCCCGACATGCCGGGCATCATTACGTCCAGCACGACCCCGTCCACCGGCCGCGCCCGGATCAAGGCCAGCGCTTCGGCGCCGCCGTGCGCGACGGCGGACTCGTGGCCGTCGGAGCGGACGAGCGCGGCGACGGCGCTGGCCATTCCGGGGTGGTCGTCGACGACGAGGATCAGGGCCATCAGTCATTGCCTCCGAAACCCAAACTCCGACACGCCGTCACCGCCCGGCAAGCTCGGCCACGGCCGCGACCAGCGACGCCGGCTCCACCGGCTTGGCGACGTGGGCGCGAAAGCCCGCGTCGGCGGCGCGGTGGCGGTCGCTCGCCCGGGCCTGCGCCGTCAGCGCCAGCGCCGGCAACGCCGCGCGCCCCCCGCCACCCCCATCGCCGCCCTGCTCCGCCTCGGCCGCGCGGATCCGCCGGATCAGCTCGAACCCGTCCTGCCCCGGCATCGCCAGGTCGCTGATCAGGACGTCGAAGGGCGGGGGCGGCGGCTCCGCGCCCGCCTCGCCCCCGGCCCCTCCGGGAGGCAAGGCGGACGCGGCCTTGCGGTAGGCCTCGAACGCCTCGGCCGCGGACGCGACTGCCGTCACCGTCGCCCCGCACTGTTCGAGCAGCCACTGCACGACCGAACGCGTGTGGTGCTCGTCCTCCGCGAACAATACGCGGACGCCGCGGAGCACCGGCGACGGCGCGAACGGCGTCGCCCCGGCCGGCACCGCGGGCTCATCGGGACCGCGCCCCGCGGGGGCGGCCGCTCGCACGTCCGCCAGCGGCAGCTCGATCGTGAACGTCGCCCCTCGCCCCTCGCCCGGGCTGTCCGCCCGGATCGACCCGCCGTGCATCTCGACCAGCCGCTTGCAGATCGACAGCCCCAGCCCCAGCCCGCCGTGCACCCTCGTCAGCGGGCTCTCCGCCTGGCGGAACAAGTCGAACACGTGCGGCAGAAACCCCGGCGCGATCCCCTGTCCGGTGTCGGCGACCACGATCCGCAGCACCCCGTCGATCCGCTCCAGCAGCACCGCGACCTGCCCGCCCCGGCCGGTGAACTTCACCGCGTTGTTCAGCAAGTTCCACGCGACCTGCTGCAGCCGGTCCGGGTCGCACCGCACCGTGCCCGCCCGGTCGTCCAGCGTCAGCACCAACTCCACCCCGCGCGCCTCGGCCATCGGCCGCACCGCCTCCGCCGCCGCACGGATCACCGCCCCGACGTCCGCCGGCCGCACCGCCAGCCGCATCTTCCCGGACGTAATTCGCGAGATGTCCAGCAGGTCCTCGATCAGCTGCCGCTGCGCCTCCGCGCTTTGCCGGATCGTCGACACCGCCGCAGCCCGGTCTTCGGCGTCCACGGCCCCGGACTCCAGCAGTCGCGACCAAAGCAGGATTGCGGTCAGCGGCGTCCGCAGCTCGTGCGACACGACCGCGAGGAACTCATCCCGCATCGTCATCGCCCGCTCGGCCTCGAGCCGGGCCAGCTTTTCCTGCTCCAGCAGCTGCTCCCGCTGCTCGGCGACCACCCGCTGGTCCGTCAGGTCGCGACACACCTTGGCGAACCCGCGCAGCACGCCAGAGGCGTCCCGGATCGGCGTGGTCACCCCGCTCGCGAAGAACCGCTCCTGCCCCTTGCGGAGCTGCCACCGGTCGTCCGACGCCCGCCCCTCCGCCAGCGCCGTCGCCAGTTCCTTCTCGTCCTCCGCCGCCGCCCGGTCCTCCGGCGTGAACAGGATCGAGTGGTGCCGCCCCACGATCTCGGGCGCCGCGAACCCGAACACCCGCTGCCCCCCGGCGTTCCACGACACGACGTGCCCGCCCGGGTCGATCACGAACACCGCGTAATCCCGGATGTTGTCCACCAGCAGCCGCAGCCGCTCCTCGCTGTCCGAGAGCGCGTCGGCCATCGCCTTCCGCTCGGTCAGGTCTCGGGCGATCTTCGTGAATCCGACCAGCCGCCCGTCCCCGGCGTCCCGCACCGCCGTCAGCACCTCGTTCACCCAGATCCGCCGCCCGTCCTTGCGGACCCGCCACCCCTCCGCCTCGTACCGCCCCTGCGCCTCCCCCATCGAGCGTTCGACCTCCGGCTTGCCCGCGGCTTGGTCCTCCGGCGTGAAGAAGATCGAAAAGTGCGTCCCGACGATCTCGTCGGCCGTGTACCCCTTCACCCGGGCCGCCCCCTCGTTCCACGTCGTGACCCGCCCGTCCGGGTCGAGCATGAAGATCGCGTAGTCGAAGACGTTCTGCACGAGGACGCGGAACTGCGTCTCGCCCGACGCGGCGGCCGTGTTCACGTTGTCGCCCGTGTTCCCGTTGTCGCCCGTGCTCCCAATGCCGTCCCCGCCGCCGCCGCCCGGCCCCGGTTCGTTGCGCGTCGGGTTGGTGGGGTTGGTCGTCGTCATGCGCTCGGGACGGCGGCGTCCTGATCCGTCCGAACCGCCGTCCGCGAGCAGAATGTAGGGCACCGCCCGGCCGCGCGCGAATGTCGTTTCCCGGGCAAGGTTTTCAGGAACCCGCGCGGACGCGACGCCCGCCGAACCCGCACCGGCCTCGCGGCACGCCCGGTTCCGCAGGGCACGCCTCCCAACCCAGATCAGTCGCTCGACCCGCCCCTACGTCGGCTCGCCCGCGTTGCCCGCCTCACGCCGCCGGCCGTCCCCGCCCGCCGACAGCACGCCACGGATCGCGGCCATCGCCTTGAACAGGAACCCGGTGTCCTTCTCGACCACCGCCGACACCCCCAACTCCCGCAACCGGTCCACCGCGATGCTCTCCGGGAACCCGCTGACCACGACCACCGGGATCTCTCGGAACCGCAGGTACGCCCGGACGATCTCCAGGAACGTCACCCCGTCCATCTCCGGCATGAACACGTCCGTCACCACGAGGTCCGGCGGGTGGTTCACCATTGCCCCGAGCGCGTCCCGCCCGTTCGGCAGGCACCGCGCGCCGTGCCCCTCCCGCCGCAGGGACTCGATCAGCATCTCACAGTCACGCGGATTATCGTCAACGATCAGGATGTCGGCCACAGGGTGTTAATCTACAGCGAACCCGGCAATCTGTTAACTAAGGGAAACGTGACGCCGCGAGTTCCGGTCAGCGCGCCGAAGGGGTAGCTACCGCAGGCAGATCGACCGCCGCCGCCGCGCCTCGCTCCGCCGGCACGCGAATCACCCGCTTGCAATACCGGCAAGAAACGAGCTTCCCGCGAGCGACCTTGGCGACACTCAACAACTGCCCACACCCGATCGACGGACAACGAAGCGTGACGGTGTTCATGTGCGATGACTCTCCCCCAGAAAGATCGGCCGGCGCGAGACTCCGGTTTATCCCGATCCGGCCGATCGCCCTGCCACCCTCCCCCGCTGGGAACGGGAAATGGTGTGCCCCCTCGCACACCCCAAGCCACGCGCTGGCCGATGAACGAGTGCAGGCGAACATGGAATACGTTCTTCCGTCGCAAGATTACGTCCTTATCGTCGACGACGAGCCCCACGTCCGCCGCGTCCTCGCGCAGAAGCTGTCCGGCGCCGGTCTCGCGGTCGCCGTCGCGTCCGATGGGGCCGACGCGCTCGCCACCGCCCTCGCCCGCCCCCCGTGCCTGGTCATCACCGACTGCCGCATGCCCGCCGGCATGAGCGGCAGCGAACTGGCCGCCCGCCTCCACGCCGACCCCCGCACCACCCACGTCCCCGTCGTCATGCTGACGGCCTTCCCTGAGGAGACGCCCCCGTCCTCCGCCGGGGGGACCAACATCCGCGCCGTCGAGGTCAAGCCCTTCAGCCCCCGCGCGATCCTCGGCATCGTCGCGCGCCTGCTCCGCGAGTCCCGCGCGGCGTGACGCCCGCGCCCGCGCCCGCCCCCAAACCCCCTCGCGTCCCACCCGCCAGCGACTCCGTGTTAGACTGCGCCCCTCTGTTTCCACAACGGGAGGCGTCCATGCGGTTTCGAATCCCGGCTCGGGCGTTGTTCGCGGCGGCGGCGCTGACGTGGCCGCTGGCGGTGGCGTGGGCACGCGCCGCGGAGCCGGCCGCGGTCGTCGGCGCGCTCGGCGACCTGGCGCGGATCGAGATCCGCGGCGCGCGGGCCGTCCCTGCGGACCAGGTGCGCCGGGGGCTGGCGGGCGACCGCGACGTCCAACTCGCCTCGACGCCGACGGCGCCGCTCGACGGGTTCCTTCGCACGACGCGGACGCGACTGCTCGTCGGCTACCGGCACAACGGCTTTCCCGACCCCAGGGTCGAGGTGGCGGTGGGGCCGGGCGGTGGCGTGGTCGTCGACGTGGTCGAGGGCGCCCGGTGCGCCGCCGGCGGCGTCCGCGTCGAAGGGGCGGTGCGGGTGGACGCGCGCCGGCTCGCGGCCTATGTAGTCACCCGCGAAGAGGCTGCCCCATTTCCGATGAAGCTGCTCGAGGGGGGTGGCGCCGAGTTGCCGACCTGGGGCGAGGTGTCGGCGCCGGCCCGATCCCCCTGGCGGGCGGGCGACCCCGCGCCGTTCGACGAGGTCACGCTCGAACGGCTGTCGCGCGACGTGCGCGACGGCCTGGCCCGGCAGGGGTACTTCCGCACCCGGTTCGCCGTCGCGCCGGTGGTCACCGGCGAGGTCGCGACGCTCGTCGTGCGGATCGACGACGAGGGGCCGCCGGCCGTGCTCGGCGACATCGAGGTCACCGGCGCCCGGCGGCACGCGCCCGCGGAAATCGTGTCCTACCTGGGCCTGGCCGAGGGGCAGGCGGTGGACGCCGGGGTGCTTCAGGCCGCGCAGGGGAGGCTGTGGCGGTCGGCGCGGTTCTGGAAGCACACGCTGACGATGACCCCGCCGCAACAAGCGGCCGGTGCGGCCGAGCCGCGGGTGAAGCTGCGGATCGACCTGGTCGAGCACAACCGCGTGACGCCTCTCGGCCGGGAGATGACCGCCGAAGAGCTCGCGGTCCTGCGATGCCGGGACTGGGTGGAGAAGTCGGTGGCCGAAGGGGCGGACCTGGTCGTTGAGGGGGCGGACGCCGCCGTGCGGGCGCGGCTGGTCCTGCGGCGGGACGAGGGTGTCGCGCTCCGCTGGCAGCCGTTGCCGAGGCCGGCCGGTGCGCCGCCCGCGGCGGGGCTGGGGGCCCTGACGCGGGTCGAGGCCGGCCTAGTGATCACGTCCAAGCGGGTCGGCCTCTACGATCTCGCGGCCCGGCAGCGGTTCGCGTGGGAGGCCGGGGGGTCGGCGCCGCCGCTGCGGGTCTCCTCCGTCATCCGGCTCGTCCCCGACCTCGACCCGGGGACCGAGGGCAAGAGCGGCTTTCTCATCGGCGGCGGGGTCGCGACCGCGGGCAACGCCGAAGACCGCGCCGCCGGCGGCTTCCGCTTCGACCTGCTGCTGGCACCCGTCTCGTTCGTCGACCTCGTGCTCGCCCGGGCGGACAGGAAGGTCGACGTGCGGATGGACGGGGACGCGTTCGTGCTGGCGGTCGGGGAGCTGACCTTCCGGTTCGAAGGGGAGACCGGCCGGCTGATCGAGCTGCGCGGCGTCCGCGACGGCACGGCCGCGCGCGTGACGCTCGAGCCCGGTGCGCTCGCCCGCGAACTCAAGTCGCTCGACGAGGCGACCCACCGGGCGGGCGGCGCGGGCGCCGCGGCAGGTGACGGCGACGGCGACGGCGACGCCCTCGCGGGCGCCGTCGCGCACGCCCTGACGTGGATGTCGTCCCCGACCACGACTCCCGAACAGCGGGCCGCCGGCGCTCGGGCCCTGCGAAAGGTGCTGGGACCGGCCGTCGCGGCCGGGCTGGCGGAGCTCCGCGCCGCGGCCGGCGGGCCCGACGCCTTCGACATCCCGCGCGACCCGGTCTCCGCCCCGGACGCCGCAGCCGCCGGCCCGCTGTCGATCCTCGGCGAGTTCGTGCCGGCGGTCGACCGGGTGACCGCCCGCGGCACCTGGCCGTGGACCGTCGCGCGCGAGTCGCTCCTGATCGCTTCCCGCCGCGCGCGGCACACCCACCTCGAGGCCGGCCGCCTCTACCGCTCCGCCGACCTCGGGCCCCTCGGCTGCCTCGCCGTCGCCCGCGCCTACGCGGCGGCGGACGACCCGGCGAGCGCGCGGCTGTTCGCGAAGCGGGGGCTCGAGCGCCTGACCGCGGAGGCGTTCGACCGGGACTGCGCCGCGCTCGTCGAAGGCCGCACGGCCCAGGCCCGCTTCCTCGGCGCCATCGCGCGGGCGCTCCGCAGCCTGAGCGGCGACGAGCTTGACGCGCTGACCGTGCCGCTCGGGCACCGCGCCGCCGCGGTGCTCAAGTCCCTCGCCGCCTCCCAGCCGCAACAGCCGGATCGCGCCGACGAGATCCTGCCCGCGCCCCTCCGCCGCGCCCTGTGGGACGCCGGCGTCAAGGCGTGGCTCGACACCGCGCTGCGCGAGCTGGCCGCGACGCCCTGACCCACCCCGCCGCCGTCCCGGACTCCCCTGCCGCGTGGGGCGCCATCCCCGGGGTCGGGCGGAGCCCGGCCGGCGACGCATCGAAAATGGCGGCCTGGCCGCCGACCGTGCCCCACCTCACACCCCGCCGGCTCAAATTGATTTCGCTCCACCCCCCCCGTACCATCGCGCGTTTCCCGACTACGCACCCAAGAGGCCCCCGCGATGATCCAGCGCAGACCCACCCGCAAGGTCACCCTCGGCGACGCCGCCCACGGCTTCGTGTCGATTGGCGGCGACGCGCCCGTGTCCGTCCAGTCGATGACGGCCGGGTACACGTACGAGGTCGACAAGTGCGTGGCCGAGATCCACAAGCTCGCCGCCGCGGGCGCCGACCTGGTTCGCGTCGCCGTGCCGGAGAAGAAGGACACCCAGGCGCTCAAGGAGATCATCCCGGCAGTCAAGGTGCCGATCGTCGCCGACGTCCACTTCCACTTCCAGCGGGCGCTCGAAGCGATCGAAGCCGGCGTTCATAAGATCCGCCTGAACCCGGGCAACATCAACGACCGCGCCCAGGTCAGGGACGTCATCCAAGCGTGCAAGGCGCGCAAAATCCCGATCCGCGTCGGCGTCAACGAGGGCTCGATCATCGAGCGCAAGGACAAGCAGAAGCGCCTGAAGGAGCTGGGCGGCGTCTTCTCCGACGACAAGCACGGCCACTTCCTCGCGATCATGGTCACCAAGCTCGAGGAGTACCTCGACGTCTTCCGTGAGGAGGACTTCCACGACATTGTCATTAGCGCGAAGAGCATCGACCCCCTACTCGTCATCCGGGCGTACCAGGAGATCTCCAAGCGGTTCGACTACCCCCTGCACCTCGGCGTGACGCACGCCGGCCCGAAGGAGACGGGGACGATCCGCAGCGTGGTCCCGCTCGGCCACCTGCTCGCCAGCGGCATCGGCGACACCGTCCGCATCAGCTACGCGAACGACCCGGTGTACGAGGTGCAGGACGGCCTTGAGCTGATGTACATCCTCGGGCTGCGCGAGCGGATCGGCGCCGAGCTGATCGCCTGCCCGACGTGCGGCCGCATCCAGGTCGACTTGTTCACGCTGACGCAGGACGTGCGGAAGAAGCTGGCCGAGGAGATCAAGCTGCCGATCAAGGTCGCGGTGATGGGCTGCATCGTAAACGGCCCGGGCGAGGCCGAGGGGGCGGACGTCGCGATCTTCGCCGGCGACCGCCGCGGGATCATCTACGTGCAGGGCGAGAAGGTCGCGAACGTCCCCGAGGAGCAGATCCTCGACCGCCTCCTCCAGGAGTGCCGGCAGTTCGAGGAGAAGGTGCGGCGGGGCGAGGCGCGGCTGGGGGAGAAGAAGGTCGACATCCTCCCGCCGGACCCGATCGGCGAGCTCGGGAGCGGGTGGGAGAAGATCGAGAAGGACCGGCGCGGGGGGACGAAGCTGCCGGTGGTGAAGTAGGTGGTGGGCCAGCGGCGGGTGGGCGTAAAGCGTTTCGCGTTGCTACTCCTCGCCGTCCTCGCCGGCTGCGGCTCGTCCGCCGGCGTCGGCGGCGCCGGTGAGCAGGATCCGGACTCGCTGTACCCCTGGGGCTCGAAGAGCTCGGAGATCGAGCAGCGGTTCGGCCGGGCGACGGTACACTGGATGGTCGGGCAGGCGCCGGCGGACGAGTACGCGGCGGCGAGCGTGCGGTCGATGATCGCCTCGGGCCGGCCGCGGCCGGCGGCGTACCAGGTCTACGCCCAGACCAGCGCCGTCCCGGGGCGGTACGACACCGACTACGTCTTTTACAACGACCAGCTCCGCGTGCTGTACGTGGTCCGCCGCCGCGCGAGTTGACGGTCGTTCGTCCCCTGACGCGGAGCTTCTTCCGTGCCCCACCCGTCGCATAGCCGCCTCCGTCGGATCGTCCTCGAGGACTGGGACCCGCACGACGCGTACAAGCGGCCCGAGGCCCACGGCACGTACGACGGGTGGCTCGCGCCGCTGGCCGAGTTGCTCGCGACCGGGCCGACGGAGGACGGGGTGATGGACTGGCTGCACGAGCGGGAGCGGGAGACGATGTGCTTCCCGTCGATCGGGCGCGAGCGGCTCCGGCGGGTGGCGCGAAAGCTGCTGGCGGCGGCGGCTGACACGGGGGCACAGGACTCCTAACGCTCCGAGCCCGGCACGAGGACCGACGGCGCGCCGGGTGGGCGAGCTTCGACCGTCACCGGTGGATGTTCTCGATGTCATCGCCGATCAGCGGGTCGATCTCCCAGACGTCGCCCCATTCCGGGCCGTAGTCGGAGTTCTCGTCGGCGGTGCACGAGTCGTCGCCGGTGCCGCCGGAGAGGTAGTCGTTGGCCTTGCCGTCGGAGGCGATCAGGTCGTCGTTGCCGGCGCCACCGAGGATCGTGTCAGCGCCCGGCCCGCCGATCAGTTGGTCGTTGTTGGCGCCCCCGATCACCTTGTCGTTGCCCGCGCCGCCGTCGATGAAGTCGACGCCATCGTGCCCCCTTAGTTGGTCGTCGCCGTCGCCGCCGTAGAGGTCGTCGAGGTACAGCGACCCGTGCACGTCGTCGTCGCCCGCGCCGCCGTCGACCGCGCACGACCGGTGGACGCCGGTGCAGTCGATTTTGTCCCTCCCGTCGTTCCCGACGACCGAGACGAAGTTCACCCGCTTGGTGCGGGCGGAGAAGACGACGCGGAGTCTGTCGTCCGCCCCCTTGACGACGGCGCTGATGTACCGGCCGGATTGGACGACGCGGACGTCGTCGTCGCCGCCGGTCCCGGCGACGAAGAACGTGCCGCCCCTGCTGACGGACCCGGCCACGGATGTCGGCGCCTGCTTCTGCTTCTTGTACGGCTGAAACACCGCCGTGGCGGGGGCCGTGGCGTGCGGCGGAACGTCTTGCGCCGCCACGGCGGCGGACAGGAGCCGGCGCGGCTCGAGCGTTTCGACGGGCTGCGCGGTCGGGGCGGGGGCGGCGCGTGAAAACATGGGAGGTGCCTCTGCGGAACGGGGTTGCGGGGCGGGAGCCGTCGGAGCCGGGTCGGACGAGCGGAGCCAGGCCCGCGGTTGTCATCCCCCTACGCGGATCCGAACGCCACCGGCCCCTCATCGCCCCCGCGTCGCGTCACTCGCCGCAGAACTCCCGCCAGCCGTCGGACTCCGCCAGCCCCTTGAGCACCCGCCCGCGCTCGGCGAGCAGGCGGCGCAGGTGCCCGGCGAGCAGTAGGCGTTCGGCGACCCAGCCGATCGGCCCCAGCGGCGCGGCGAACCGCAGCACGTCGACCATCTCCGTCGCGGCCCCGCCGTCCGTCGGCGTGAAGACATGGTCGTGCTCCAGGGAGGCGAACGCGCCGCGCACCATCCGGTCCTGGAACGAGCGCAGGCGGTCGAACGCGGTGATCCGGCTGGTCAGTCGCTGCCTCACCCCGAGGTGTCGCGCCTCCCACGTGACCTCGCCGCCGAGTTCGAGCAACCCCGTCGTCTGGCCGGCGACCGCCCGCTCGCCGGTTCCCGCCGTCGACCGCACGTGGGCGTCGACGCTGCGCGCGAGGTCGAAGCAGCGCGCCGGCGGGGCGTGGATCAGCGTCACGACGCGAAGGGTGACCATGGCCGAGAGTCTAGGCCCGCGGCCGATTACTTGCCGCTGCCGCGCATTCGCAGCATCTCGCGCAGCAGCGCGTCGGTGGACTTCAGGTCCTTGTGCTGCGTCCTCACGCGATCGAGCAGGCGCTCGGCGTCGGGGCGGCGCTCGCCGAGCGACGTCATCGCGACGATCGCGTCCTCCTCGTTGGCGGTCAGGCGCGAGCCGTTGCCGGCGTAGGCGGCGACCTCGGCGCCGACCTGGGCGGTCGCGAACTTCTGGGCCTTGCCGCCCAGTTCGGCGATGATCAGCTCGGCGGTGCGCTTGCCGATCCCGTTCAGGGAGACCAAGGCGCGGGTGTCCTTGGACTCGATGGCTTGGGCGATCTGGCCGACCGGGGCGCTGAAGGCGCGGAGGGCGGTCTTCGGGCCGATGCCTTTGACGGTGGTGAAGAGGTCGAAGAAGGCCTTGTCTTCGGGGCGGAGGAAGGCGATCAGCTTGGGGTCGAGGTTGCCGCCGCCGGCGGTGCCTTCGAGGTAGAAGATCGTGTGGAGCGTGATCTCCTCGCCGATCTTGTCGCGTAGCGACTCGACGTCGGCGGCGGGGATCAGGAGTTCGAGGACGAAGGGGCCGGAGCGCAGGCTGGCGGTCGTCTCGTCCACAGCGGTAAGCTCGCCAGTCACAGCGGAAATCATGGTAGGTAAATTTTAGGGTTTTGGGGCTTTGCTGTCCAGCACGGCGGTCACTTTCCCAAGGCCCGCTCGACCTCCATTGCGCGCCCGCAACAGAGCGCGATCGCCAGCGCGTCGGCGACGTCCGGCGGTTCAGGCGGCTCGGGCAGGTTCCACGTCATCTGGATCGCCCGCTGCATCTGCGGCTTGCCCGCGTGGCCGTGCCCGGTGACCGACTGCTTGATCCGGTTCGCCGCGAATTGCTTAATGATCGCCCGGTGCCGCGCCGCCACCAGCAGGATAACTCCGCGCGCGTGGCCCATCAGGATCGCCGTCCGAGGGTGGGCGTAGTGCGCGTAGAGCGTCTCGACCGCGCACACATCCGGCTTGTGCTCCTCGAAGATCTCGTTCAGCGCCTGCTCGAGCTCTAGCAGCCGCGCGGGCATCTGATCCTTTGCGTCGAGGCGGATCACGCCGGCATCGATCAGCGCCGGCGGGCGCAGCGGGTGCTCCGGGCCGGTCCAGTCGAGGACGCCGTAACCGGTGAGCTTCAGGCCGGGATCGATGCCGAGGATGCGCATGGCGGACGGGTTTATCAAGAAGGGGCGAAGGGGACAGAGGTTCAGGCGGGAGAATACGGCGAGGCGGAATTGAACGATAGCCGGGCAGCCTCAATCGCGCGCCGCACCGTTCGTCGGGTCGGGCAGCGGCATCGTCAGGCCGACCACGAACGCCCCGGCGGCGGCCCAGAAGATCGCGCCGTCCGCACGGGGATTGATTGCGCCGGCCAGGCCGCCGACCATCGCCGCCAGGCCGACGGCGAACCAAAGCCGTCGGTACGTCGCGCGCTGCCTGGCGTCGGTCGCCGACGCGGAGCCGGGCGTCGCGTAGTTCAGGGGCGTCGGACGCAAGTCGGACGGGTCCGGGGGGATGGGCTGGGTCATCAGCGCATTCTAACCCGTCCGTGAGCGGCCCGCCGGAGTGCCCCACGGGCGCCCGCACTGCGCCCCCGCGCGCCGACCTACTCCTTCCGCCAGACGGTCCCGTCCGGGCGGTCTTCCAAGGTGATGCCCAAGGCCCCGAGGTGCTTGCGGATGCTGTCGGCGGTGGCGAAGTTCTTCGACTCCCGCGCCTCCTTGCGAATCGCGATGAACGCCTTTATCAGGTCGTCCACCAGCCCGGACTGCTTCGCGTCGGCCTGCTGCGGCTTGACCCGGAAGAACCCCAGCACCGTTGCGAGCTGCCTGAACGTCTGCGTCGCCGACGCCGCCGCGGCGAGCGTCTCGGCGTTCTTCTCCTTCTCCAGCCGGTGCGACTCGACGAAGCCGTTGATCGCGCCGGCCATCTCGTGCAGAGCGGCGATCCCGCCGGCCGTGTTGAAGTCGTCGTCCATCATCTCGAGGAACTTCATCTTGTACGCGAGCACCGCCCGGGCGAAGTCCCCGTGCTCCGACTCGTACAACGCCCCCGCCGCGTGCTCCATCGTCGGCACCTTCTCGCCCAGCGGCTCGCCGAGCAGGCGGTCGACCCGCTCGATCAGGCGGGTGAACGTCGACAGCCCCTTCCGCGCCGCCGCGACGACCTCTTCGCGGAAGTCGATCGGGCTGCGGTAGTGGGTCGACAGGAGCATGTACCGGAGCAGGTCCGGACCGTAATCGCCGATCAGCTTCTTCGCCGAGACCGACGCGAGCACCTGCCGCCCCTCCTCGGTCGCCGCGTCGGAGCCGCTGATCTTCTTCGTGTTGAACCGCGTCAGCCCGTTGTGCAGCCAGTACTTCACGAACGGCTGCCCCGTCGCCGACTCCGACTGCGCGAGCTCGTTCTCGTGGTGCGGGAACAGCAGGTCCATCCCGCCGCCGTGAATATCCAGGCGCTCGCCGAGGTACTTCATCGACATCGCCGAGCACTCGATGTGCCACCCCGGGCGGCCCGGGCCCCAAGGCGAGTCCCACTTCGGCTCACCCGGCTTGGCCGCCTTCCAGAGCGCGAAGTCGGCCGGGTTGCGCTTGCCGGTGCCCTGCAAATCCCGGTTGCCGGCCTCCTGATCCTCCTGCCGGCGGTGGGAGAGCTTGCCGTAGTCCTCGTCCTTGGTCACGTCGAACCAGACGTTGCCGTCGGCGGCGTACGCAAACCCGCGGTCGATCAGCTTCTGGATGATCGCCGCGATCTCCTCCATGTGCTCCGACGCCTTGGGGAACCGGTCGATCGTGTCCACCCCCAGGCCGGCCAAGGCCTCCATGTACTGCTTCGTGCACCGCTCGGCGATCTCGGCGACGGTCGTCTTCTGCTCGTTGGCCGCGTCGATCAGCTTGTCGTCGACGTCGGTAATGTTGACGACCCAGTTGACCTCGAACCCCTTGTAGACGAGGTACCGCTTGATCGCGTCGAAGATGACCGGCCCCACCAAGTGCCCGATGTGCGGCGGCTTGTAAACCGTCGGCCCGCACAGGTACATCCCCACCTTGCCGGGGCGCACCGGCTCGAAGAGTTCTTTCTGCTTGGACAGCGTGTTATGGACGCGAAGGCTCATTCGTTACTGCCGTTTCCGGTTACATCGGTATTCTAACGGTCGCCGATTCGGGATCTGACTTGCAGACCCTAGTCTAGGCACTTGGCGACGATCGGCAACTTCGGGACACCGCCGCGAAATCCCCGGATTGTTGGGTAGGCTTCGGCCCGCACGCGCGGGGAGCGGGCTGGCAGTGTGCACCCCGGTTTCCCGGACGTTAGGGACGCCCATTCCCGCTGTCGGGGCGCCTGATCCTGCTCCGTCGCGCACTCTTTGACGACCGCGCGGCCCCGGCGGCGATTGACATCCGGCCGCGGGCGAATGACAGTCGTGCCCGATGATACCGATCGTGCAGATTTCGCTGGACGTGGTGGACATCGACGAGGCCGTGGCGACGGCGGAGATGGCGATGCGGGCGGGGGTGGACTGGCTGGAGGCGGGGACGCCGCTGATCATCGCGCACGGGATGGCGGGCGTGCGGGCGCTGCGCGAGCGGTTCCCGAACACGCCGATCGTCGCCGATTTGAAGACGATGGACGGCGGGTACCTCGAGGCGCAGATGATGGCGCGGGCGGGGGCGACGCACATCGTCGTGATGGACCGGGCGCACGAGGAGACGATCAAGGTCTGCGTGAAGGCGGGGCGGGACCTCGGGGTGAAGGTGATGGGGGACAACCTCGGGTGTCCGGACATGGTGGCCGGGGCGCGGCACCTGGAAGCGCTGGGGTGCGACTTCGTCGTGCACCACATCGGGTACGACGAGCGGCGCGGGATCGCGGCGGCGGGCCGGCGGATGCCGTCGCCGCTGGACCGGTTGCGGGAGGTCGTGGCGGCGGTGCGGGTGCCGGTACAGGCCGTGGGCGGGCTGTCCTTGGAGCAGGCGATCCGCACGCCGGAGTACGGGGCACCGCTTGTCGTGCTGGGGGCGCCGCTGACGATCGACGCGGAGCAGTTCAAGACGGCGAGCGGGGACGTGGAGTCGTCGCTGCGGCTGATTTGCGAGGCGGTGCACGGGTACGGGGACGTGAGGGTTGGGGGATAAGCTCGCGGGTTCGCGGAGGGCGGCGCGCACTTATCAGGCGTGTTGTCGTTGTCTCGGGGACGCGGAGAAGCAAAGGAACAGAGAAATAGAGAAGGGGAGCGAAGAGGTCTCGCCTCTCCGCTCCTTTGCTCCTTTGCTCCTCTGCTTCTTTGCGACCTGCATACTGAGAAGCGTCGGTCGCCGATCGGCGCCTGTTCGCTCGTTGCACCCATGATGCGTCACGCGCGGCGGCGGCGGGAGGCGATCAGGCCGGCGGCGGCCGTGCCCATCCACGCGGCGGCGGGGAGCGGGGCGGGGGACGGTTCGGGCGCGGGACCGGCGGCGTCGTCGATCCCGAACGTCATCAGGATTGCGCTCTGGGCGTTGTTCTGCAGGTTGGTCGACACGGTGAGCGACGTGATCGGGCCGGCGAACTCGAGGATGCCGTCGAAGAACGCGAACTCGACGGCCGGGAGTTTGAGCGTGTTGCCCGATGTGGAGCTACCGGCGAGGCCGGACAGGATCGTGAACGCGTGGTCGAACGTGTACTCGACGTCGTCCACGCCGCTCACGCCGCCGCCGCGCCAGACGTCGGCGTAGAGGCGGAGGTTCTCGACGGGCGCGTCGAACGTGATCGTCCAGCCGCTGAAGACGCTGTAGTCGATCGACTCCTGATTGGCCGAGCCGGGGGCGGCGGCGTAGTCGGGGGTGGAGAGGTCGCTGGCGTCGAGCACGGCGCCGTGCGCGCCGGTCAAGGTGACGTTGACGCCGCCGAGCGTGCCGGCGGTCGGGGACGTCCAGTCGACGAACAACGGGGCGGCGGCGGCGGTGCCGGTGGACGCCGAAATGAACAACGCAACCCAACACAACATCCCCCACGACGGTAGAAGGCGATCGGTACGCATGTCCTCTGCTTTCCGGGTCTGGCGGCGCGCGGCGGCGGCCGGCACACCGTGTGCGGCCCCTGCTGCGACTCTGCCCACGCGGTAACCACGGCCCGGACCCCGCTATTCCTGACATGCCCTGTTCAGGGCCGTCGGTCGGCCGAGTCGGCCGCGGGTGAGCGGGCGGGCGTTCGGGGGCGGGTGGCGGTACAGTTCGCGCTCATGCGATTGAAGGACAAGGTCGTCATCGTCACCGGGTCGACGCAGGGGATCGGGGAGGCCGTGGCGCGGCGGTTCGTCGCCGAGGGCGCGCGGGTCGTGCTCCACGGGCTGGAGGTGGAGCTCGGGCGGCGGGTGCAGGCGGAGTTGGGGGACGACGCGTCCGCGCTGCTCGTCAACGACCTGTCGAAGCCGGAGGCGGCGGCGGAACTCGTCGGATTTGCGGTGCGGCGGTTCGGGCGGATCGACGGCCTCGTGAACAACGCGGCCACCACCCGGCGGGCGACGCTGGAGCAGACCGAGGCGGCCGTGTTCGACTTCATCGTCAACCTGAACCTGCGGGCCCCCCTGCTGCTGATCCGGGCGGCGCTGCCGCATTTGCTGGCGAGCCGCGGGGCGGTGCTGAACGTCGGGTCGGTCAACGCGTACTGCGGGGCGGCGAACCTGCTGCCGTACAGCGTGTCAAAGGGCGGGCTGATGACGCTGACGCGCAACGTGGCCGACGCGTATTGCGAGACGGGGCTGCGGGTCAACCAAGTGAACCTGGGGTGGGTGCTGACGGAGAACGAGAAACGCACGATGGAGGCGGGCGGGCACCCGCCGGACTGGTGGAAGCACCCGGCGCGGGACGGGGCGCCGATCGGCCGGCTGATCGCGCCGGAGGAGATCGCGGCGGCGGCGGTCTACTGGGTGGGCGACGAGAGCCGGCCGATGACAGGATCTGTGCTGGAGCTGAACCAGTTCCCGATCATCGGGCGGAACTCCGTCAAAGAAAAGGAATGAACGGGAGGGACGGATAGGATCACCGCGGGCGTGCGCCGCTTGCCCGTATCACGGGCGGGCCGTTGTCGCGCGGCACGGAACGGGATGGCTCGGGACAAGTAATGAAAAGCCCCCGGCGCGGGCCACGCGCCGGGGGCTGCATTGCGATCGTAGCAGCGGTAGCGGTTATTGCTGCTGCTGCTGGCCGGTCGGCTGGCCGAGGATGATGATCCCGCCGCCCAGGCCGCCGGCGGGGAAGTTGATGTGGGGGGCGTTCAGGACGCGGTCGATCTGGGCCTTGGTCTGGGACAGGTGGGCCCGGGTCGCGAAGTCGAGCTTGTCCTTGGCTTCCAGCGCCTTGGCGAGGTCGTCGGACAGGTCCTTCATCGCGTAGCTGGCCATGCCCTGCAGGTCGGCGCTGACCAGTTGGCCGGGCTTGCTGTCGGCGATGTTCAGCATGTACGAGACGTACTGCCGCTGGAGGTTGCGTTTCAGGCTGGACAGCATCGGCTTGGCGTCGGTGAACTTCGTGTCACCGCTCGTGGCCGCCGACAGGTTGCCCCAGATGATCGTCTTGACGCGGGTGATCAGCTCGGCGGCGGTGAACTTGTCGTCGGCCTTGCTCTTGAGCTCGGCGTCGTACACGCGCTGGAGCACCTGCGGGCTGACCAGCGCGAGCAGCGCGAAGCTCTGCATGCTCTGGACGCTCTGGTGCACCGGGAAGTCGACGCGGGTCGCCGGCATCGAGTACCAGTCCATCCAGCGGTTGGGGGCCAGTTCGTTGAACAGCTCCGACTCGGTCGCGAAGAAGTCGTCCTTGAAGATCGTCGCCTCGAGCGTGTTCAGCGCCTCGCGCTGCCGCTTGGGGTCGAGCAGCTGCATCGCCGGCTTGGCGTCGGGGTCGCCCGACCGGTTGCGGTTGAAGTGCTGCCCGCCGACCAGGCGGCTGACGTACATCATGTCGCGCGCCTTGGCGGACATGATCGTCATGAACGTCTCGCGGAGGTAGTGCTTGGGCTGGTCGGGGCGGAGGCCCCACGTCTTGACGGTCTTCAGGAGCTGGTCGCACAGGGCCGCGCGGGACTTGCTCCACGCGATCGGGTCGTCGGACAAATCGAACCGGTTGACCGCCGGGTCCACGCTGGTCAGGCCCACCGTGTCCTCGTCGGTCGCGTAGGCGAGTTCGCGCTTCGTGCCCTGGCCGGCGATCTGCTGGAGGAACGCCTTCTCGTCGCCGGACTTGCCGTCGTTGATCTTGTAGCCGTACTCGATGGCCCAGTAGTCGTAGGGCCCGATGCAGGGGGTGATGAAGTGGCGGAGCTTGTTGATGTCGTCACCCGCGAAGTAGACGACGGGGTTGTAGTCCATGACCGAGGCGACGAGCGGCTCGTCAGTGGTGTCGCGGCGCTTCTTGATCTCGGCCTCGCTCAGCCAGGCGCTGGCCTTGAAGTTGTGCCGCAGGCCGATCGTGTGCCCAACCTCGTGGGCGACGATCTCGCGGATCACTTCGCCGATGAACCGGTCCGGAATCTTCTTGCCGGTCGCGGCGACCGCGAGCTGGGCCATCGCGACCTGCTGCTGCATGCCGGTCGCGTAGTTGCACGCCGTGCGGGCGGGGGAGAGGCGCTTGGAGACCAGGACGTCGGCGGGCCGCTGGCCCGCGGCCGCGGTGCTCGCCGCGTCGTGCAGGAGCTCGCCGGTGTGGTTGTCGGTCCCGTGCCCGCGGGCGGACTCCTTGACCTGGTCGAGCGTCATCCCGTGCGGGATGAACTGCGGGTTCTGCAGGAGGAACTGCGTGAACTCCGGGCCCATCATCCCGGCGACCGCGCCGGGGCCGAAGACGTCGAACTCGCGGAAGTAGAACCGGAGCATCGAGTCGTCGAAGATGATGTCGGCGTCGAGGATCTGGCCGGTGCGCGGGTCGGCCCGGCTCGGGCCCATCGCGAAGCCGCGGCCGGTCACGATCCAGCGGAGGAAGTTGTACCGCGCGTCCTCGGGGTCGACGTTCGCGAACTCGTTGTCGTCGGTCTGCTGCTGGACGACGATCGCGCCGACGATCCCGAGCTTCTCGTACGCCTTGTTGAACTCGAGGATGCCCTCGGCGACGTACTTCCGCCACTGGAGCGGGACGGTCTTCTCGATCACGAAGACGATCGGCTTCTCCGGCGGGCTGAGTTCGAGCGTCGGGTCCTTCTTCTTGACGTCCCAGCGGTTGACGTAGCGGACGACGTTCTCGCGCTCGGTGTACTTCGTGAACCAGTCCTGGCGGACGGTCGTGAAGTAGCCGACGCGCTCGTCGGCGATGCGCGGCGCGTAGCTGCCCAGCGCGGGCAGCCGGCGGAAGCTGTAGGACAGGCCGACCGACGTGCCGGCGCCGGTGCGGCCGGCGATCGCGATGTCGGCGTCGACCAGGACGTTGTCCGGGAAGCTCTTGACCTTCGGGAAGGTCGAGAGGTCGCGGCGCGGCTGGGCGCCCATCGCGCTGGGCGGGAGGTTCACGAGCGGCGTGAGCAGCGGGCCGCCGATGTCGACCACCGGGTCGCCGCTGGGGGAGAACGTGATGATCGGCATCGCCGCGAGGAAGCCGTCGTTGTAGGTGCGGCTGACCGCGTCGCTCACCGGCTGGGCGGCGTTGGTGACGAACCGCGCGTCCGGCACGCTGATCACGACCAGCTTGCCCTGGATCTCGAAGCGGACGAGGTAGTCGTCCCACTGGTAGCCGGCCATCGGGCCGCGGGAGATGCTGGTGGCGAGCAGGAGGTCCTGCTTCATCAGCGACTTGGGGATCTGGGCGAGGACCTTGGTCTGGTCCTTGGAGTTGTCCTCGGCCTTGTAGCGGTAGAGGGTGAACAGGCCGGGCATCGGCGCCATGTCCTTGACGACCGTGTTGAAGTCGGGCCACTTCGGCGGCTCGGGCTGGGCGGGGGCGCCGGCGGCCGCGGCCGCGGCGGAGAGGGCGGGGGCGACGATCGCCGGCACCGACGGCGCGGGCACCTGCTGGGCGAACGCCGGGAACGCGGCGGCGAGCACGGAAGCGGCGACGGCCGCGAGGAGCGGACGTCGGACTCGGTTCGAACCGTTCATGAACGATCTCCGAAAAGGGAACGCGACAGTATTAAAAAGGGAGACGGGCCCGGACGCAGGGATTCTAACCCGGGTTGTCCCGGGATAAAGCGGAAAGTTATACGCCGGGAAGGCCGCGGGCGTTTGGGGGAAATCGCCGGGGCGCTCGGGCGGGAAACGCAGTTCCGGGCGAGGAGGGGCGGGCCGAAGGCGTACGGGCGGAGGTGATGCCTCACGAGAGCAGCAGTTCCAATTCGGCTTTACAAAGGGAACTCACCAAAGAGTTGTCGGCGTTGATGATGGCGTCCGCGAGGGCGCGCTTGGTTTGCTGGAGTTGGAGCACCTTTTCCTCAACCGTGTCCTTGGCGATCAGGCGGCAGGCGAAGACCTGTCGGGTTTGGCCGATGCGGTGGGTGCGGTCGACGGCCTGGGCTTCGACGGCCGGGTTCCACCAAGGGTCGAGCAGGTAAACGTAGTCGGCGGCGGTCAGGTTCAGGCCGACGCCGCCCGCCTTCAGGCTGATCAGGAACAGCTTGCAGTCGGGGTCGGACTGGAATCGGTCGACGCGGGCCTGGCGGTCCTTGGTCTTGCCGTCAAGGTACTCGTAGGTCACCTCGTCCTTGTCGAGCCGCTTTCGCACGATCGAGAGGAACTGGGTGAACTGCGAGAAGACCAGGGCCTTGTGGCCCTCGGCGGCGATCTCCGAGAGGCGGGGGAGGAGCGTGTCGAGCTTGGCGCTGGCGTCGGTGGTCTTCGTCTTGTCTATCAGGCCGGGGTGGCAGGCCGCCTGGCGGAGGCGGAGGAGCGCTTCGAGGATCTGGATCTTAGCGCGCTCGATTCCCTTCTCGGCGACGAGCCCGAGCAGGTTGCCGCGGTAGTATTCCTTCAATTCGTTGTAATGCCTTCGCTGGGCCGAATCCAGCTCGCAGTAGATCGTCTGTTCGAGCTTCTCGGGTAGGTCCTTAGCAACCTGCTCCTTGGTGCGGCGGAGGATGAAGGGGCGGAGCGCGCGGGCGAGGAGGTTTCGCGTGTCGTCGTCGAGGCTGCGCGCACCCCCGCCGGCGGTGGAGAGGACGCTCGACGCGCCGAGCATCCCGGGGTTGAGGAACTCGAACAGGCTCCAGAGGTCGCCGAGGTGGTTCTGGACGGGGGTGCCGGAGAGGGCCAGGCGGTGGCGGGCGGTCAGCAGCCGGGCGGCCTTGGCGGACTCGCTGTCGGCGTTCTTGATGGCCTGCGCCTCGTCAAGGATCGCGTAGTCGAACTCGACGTCCTTCAGGTACGCGATGTCCCGGCGGAGCGTGCCGTAGGTGGTGAGGACGACGTCGTAGTCGGCGAAATGGGCGGTGGACCTCGTGCGGGCGGCGTGGGAGTGGTCGAGGATCTTCAGCGTGGGGGCGAAGCGGGCGGCTTCCTGCGTCCAGTTGAAGATGAGAGAACGGGGGACGACGATTAGGGAGGGACGACGGGGAAGAGTTGCTAGTTGCGAGTTGCTCGTTGCTGGTTTGGAAGACTTGCGCGGGGCGGACCGGCGGCGCGGAGCCGGGGTGAGTTCCTCCTTGCGGGCGGCGAGCATGGCGAGGACCTGGATGGTCTTGCCGAGGCCCATGTCGTCGGCGAGGCAGCCGCCGAAGGAGAATTGGCGGAGGAAATGAAGCCAGCCGAGGCCTTCGCTCTGGTAGGGGCGGAGGGTGCCGGTGAAGGACTTCGGCGGGTCCGCCGGCTGCACGCCCTCGAACGTGCGGAGCATCTGGCGGGTCTGTGCAAAGACTTCGTCGCAGGTGGCTTCGGGTTGGGCGGCGAGGAGGGCATCCAAGAGGCCGACCTGGTGTTTGGCGAAGCGGACGTGGTCGTCGGTTTGCTTGCCCATTGAGACGAGGAGGCCGTACTTCTTGAGCCAGGCCTCGGGGAGCATGCCGACGGTGCCGTCGTCGAGCTGGATCAGGCTGTCCCCCTTGCGGACGGCGGCGAGGAGCTTGGGGAGGGAGGCCGTCTGGTCGCCGAAGGAGACCTCGCCATGCAGTTCGAACCAGTCGACGCCGGACGAGACGCCGATCTTGAACTCGCCCGGCTGGCGGTAGAGCTTCCCCTCGGCCTCGACGCGCCAGCCGTCGCGCACCAGGGCGGAGACGGCCTTCGCCAGCTTGCTGTGGCCGAGCGTGTAGCGCTGGGTGCGGGTCTCGTGGTCCCAGCTTTGGCGAAGGCCGACCTGGTGGAGGCGGGCGTGGAACTGGGCCTCGGCGGCGGCGTCGCGGACGAACACGCGGTTCCCGTCCGGGGGGAGGATCGCGCGGCCGGCGGACATGCCGTCGACGCGCTGGCCGTCGTAGTCGAACGAAAGCTCGGCGCCGAGCGGGCCGTCGTAGCCGGCGGTGCGAGGTTTGGCGACGATCTTCAGGTGGGGGACGGGGCCGACACGCACCTCCTCCAGGCGGAGCTGGTCGGGGAGGCGCAGGCGCGGGACGGTGCCGGCGCCGGCGTAGAGCTTCCGCGCGAGCTGCGGAGCGTCGGCGGCGGGGACGCGCAGGGCGCGGTGCTCGCGGAGGTAAGCGACCCACGGGAACGCGCGGCCGTCGTCGAGGGGCTCAACCACGTCTCGGAAAAAGACCAGACCGGCGTCGACCAGGAGGGTGGGGACGTCGAGCGGGCGGCGGTCGTTGCGGCGCTCGAGCATGCCGCGAACCTCGAAGAACTCGCTCTTCGGGTCGGCCGGGTCCGTGGCCGGCACGACTTCGACGTGGAACTGCCAGGGTTCGTCGTCGCCCCACTTGAGCGGGACGTACTCGTTGGGGCCGAAGCTTTTTGAGCGTAGCAGGCAGCGGTTGGTGCGGCACATGAGTGGGACGGCCGCGCGGGCGAGGGCGTGGGTCAGCCGGTACTTGGACGCCGCCTCGACGCCGTAGTAGTAGCTGCCGTAGGAGGTCGCGGTCTCGCCGCCGACGAGCATCGCGACGATCAGGCGGTCGGGCTCGGCGGGCAGGCCGGCGATTTCCCCCTTGGCGATGCGGGCGGATTTGGGCTTGGAGAGCGTGCCGTCGGCCCTCGGCTCGCGGGCGGCGAGCTCGACCACCAAACCCTTGCCGAGCAGGGTTTCGTCGCGGTCGATCACGTACACGAGCTGGCGGGAATCGGGCCAGGCCACGCGCGGGACGGCCTGCTGGGGCGGGGCGGTCAGGCGGTCGATCGCGCGCTTCCAGCGCGGGACGGGCTCGGGCTTCGGCTTCTGCAATTGGTGCGGGCGCGGGACGCGGTAGCCGCTGGAGTCGTAGTAGAACTCGCGGTCGTTCGCGGTGCCGACGTAGGCGCCGGTGCGGGTGGCGGCGAAGTGTTCCTCGTCGTTCGCGGTCAGCGCGGCGGCCCAGACGTGCTCGCACACGCGGGTCTCGTGGGTGCCGCAGGAGCAGGCGAAGCGGTAGCCGCGGTCGTCCCACGCGACCTTGACCTTGAAGCGGTTGTTGCCGTCGTCAACGCCCGCGCGGAGGTCGCCCTCGTAAGCGGTGGTGACCGAGGCCTTGTAGTTCTCGAAGAGCCGGCGGCCGCCGGCTTCCTGCGGGGCGTGGACCTGGGCGCGGAGCTGTTCGAGGAGGAGGGTGAAGCGGGTCATGATCGGGTGGGGCGGATGATAGCGGTTGAAGGCGGGGCGGGCGAGCGGGGCGGTGGGTCGTGTCCGGGGAAGAGGGCTCAGCACGGAGGCACGGAGCGGAGAAGATTATTGCCACCGATGAACACTGATTCAATTCATCGGTGCCCATCGGTGGAATCGGTGGCGATCACTCCTCTCGTCTTCCTCCGTGCCCTCCGTGCCTCCGTGGTGGAATCTCTTCCCCGAGAGGCGGAGAGCGAGTCACTTCGCGAACGTCGCGACGAGGCGCCACACGAGGTGCGGGGAGAGCTTGCGCTGCTGCGACTTGTTGAACTCGTCGCAGAGGGCGTCGAAGCGGTCGGTGTAGGGGAGGCGGTCGCGCTTGCCGAGGTCGGGGCCGAGGAGGGACTTCAGGCGGGCGCGGTCCTCGTCGCCCAAGTCGGGCGGTTGGCTGCGGGCGGGGCCGAGCTTGGGGAGTCGGCCGGCCTTGCGGAGGTTGAGCAGGTGGCGCCAGACCTCGCCGCGGGTCGGCTTGGGGTCGCCCTGGGCGGCGGCGTAGGACTTGAAGAGGGTCTCGAAGTGGGGCGTGTACGGGAGGTCGTCGGCGGTGCGGGCGGTCTTCTCGTAGAGCTGGATCAGGAGGTCGCGCTTGACCGGGACGCGCTGCTCGACGCCGGCGAAGAGCGTGCCGGGCGTCTTGCCGTCCTCGATCGTGGAGGCGGCGGACAAAGAGGTCGAGGCGGGGTCGGCGGCGCGGTCGAGCAGGAGCAGGACGTTGCCGAACGGGTCTTTCACGGTCGCGCGAAAGCCGCGGCTGACCGGCGACGGCGGGGCGCTGAACTTCAGCTTCAGCTCGTCGCGCTTCGCGTAGAGGGCCTTGACGCTGTCGACGAGGTAGTAGGTGGCTTGGTCCGGGAGGTCGGCGTCGTTGTGGAGCACGAGCTCCGTCTGGCCGTCGCCGAGCTTGAACGACGCCAGCCGCAGGTCCTGCTTGAGCAGCTTGAGCTGGAGCGTGTCGCGGTAGTAGCGGACGGCCGCGTCCAGCGACTGGACGCGGAGGAGGATGCGGTCAACGGTCTTCAGCACCCCGCGGAATATAGCGGGGCGAGGGGAGAAACCAGAAACCCGAAAACCGAAACCCAGTATCGAACGGAAACGCCGGTGCGACCGAACAGCCGTTCCGTCATTCGAACCCCGTCACTGACCCCAGGCTCAAAGTTTCTGGTCTGGGGTTTCCGCTTCCGCGGCGGCCGATGAGCGCGAGGGCGAGGAAATAGGCGAGCGCGCCGGCGCAGGCGGGGGCGAGGTGGACGGGGTTGTTGTAGCCGACGAGCGGGTGGATGCCGATCGCCGTGCCGAAGCCGACCGCGCCGGCGAGCGCGAGCGCCTGCCAGAGGTGGCGCGCCGGCCGGCCGCACCACGCGCAGGCAACGACGAGCAGGCCGACATTGAGCACGCCGCCGCCGAAGCCGGCGCGGTCGTGCGCGATCAGCGGGATCAGGCGCGGGTTGATCCGGTCGAGGCGCTCCGCGGTCGTGTCCATGTATTCGAGGTCCTGCGGGACGAACACGACGGTCATGCCGAGCACGGTGATCGTCAGCCCGGCCGCGACCATCGCCACCCCGGTCGCGAGCAGCAGGCGGTGGCCGAATCCGGCGGGCGTCCGGAGCGGCGGCGGGACGGCGCCCGGCCGCAGGAGGCGGCGGATCCCGCGCGGGCGGTCGAGCGTGCGGAAGCTGAGGGCGAGGCCGGTCGCGAAGCACGGGAGCAGCAGGAGCGTGGCGACCCCGTGCCACGTGTCGAGGTAGCCGAACCCGAGGTACGTCAGGAAGCTGGCGAAGCCGGCGGCGTTGGAGACTAGGAGCGCCCACCATGCCCACGGCTGCCGCGCGCGGAGCGGATAGTGGATCAGCCAGAGGTAGAGGATCGACAGCGCGACCAGCGTGCCGCCGAACGACACGCGGTCGTGGATCATGAAGTGGACGATCCGGCACGCGTTCAGATCGCACAACTCGCGGGCGGTCATCCCGAGGAACTGGATGTCGTGCGGGAGGAACTGTCCGGCGGCGGCGAGGAAGATCGCGAACCCGCCGGAGAACAGCAGGCCGAGCGTCCCGAGCGTCAGCAGCGGGCGGCCGTCGGCGAACAACGGGGCGAGGAGGCCCACGTCGTCGGCGTCGTCAACCGGGCGGTCGGCGTGCGCGGGGTCCGTCATGGCCGCTTAGAACCCAAGTACGACCGGGTCCACCCCGGCCGCTTTGAAGTACGGGTCGAGCCGCCGCGCGAGCTTCGGCCAGTTGTGGTGGGGGACGGCCGGGTACAGGTGGTGCTCGAGGTGGTAGAGGTGTTCCAGCGCGAGGACGGACAGCAGCCGGCCGCGGAACAGGCGCGTCTGGCGGAGCGCGGTCAACCCGGCCGGGTTGTGCGGGAGGTACGACGTCACGAGCGGGATCACCCACCCGCCCATCACCATCAGCACCGCGTACACGGCGAAGATCGGCGTCCGCGGGAACAGGGCGAAGCAGGCGGCCAGCAGCGCCGCCGCGACGACGACCTCGAGCGCGACCAGCGGCCGTGCCCGGTGCGGGCGGGAGAGCGCCCACCACACGATCCGCGGCTGGAAGATCACGCCCTCGGCGAGCGTGCGGAGGAACGACATCTTCGCGGCCGCGCCTTCGACGTCGTCGTCGTGCGGGAACCGGGCGTGGTGGTGCAGGTGCGCGAGGCGGTAGGCGTGACCCGATCGGAACGCGAGCAATTCGATGACGGAGAGGAAAACTTCGTTCCACCGGCGCGACAGCCCGAGCGTGCGGTGCACGAGGTCGTGCGAGATCGACCCGTAAGTGACGAAGCTGAGGTACATCAGCGCCAGGACGGCCGGCGGCCAGAGTCCCAGCGACGCGAACGTGACATAGGCGGCGACGCAGGCGAACGGCGTAACAAGCGTGACGACTCGGCGTGCGCTACTGATCCGGACGAGGTCGAGGCCGAGCTCAGCCAGCGAAGGGAGCGGGGGTTCCGGCGGCCGGCGATCGTCCACGAATGCTTCCACGGCTACCAATGTATCGGATCGCCGCCGGCAGACACGCGGTCACGGGTTCCCACCCGCCAGTTATGGGAGCCGCAAAAACACAGAAACCCACGCGCGGTCGCGCGTGGCTCTCGTGAACTGGAGGCGGGGGGAATTGAACCCCCGTCCCGAAACAACCCAAATGGCGGCCTCTACATGCTTAGTCTGGTGTTTTATTGTCGAAACTCGCGACGATCACCGACAACCTGCGCGAATCTCCCACCGTCTTTGTCTCGCCTTAGCACCAACGGACGAATGCAAAAGCCAGCCCGCTGTTTTGCGGCCAACGCGTCACGGGCTACGCGTCGTGCCGAGGTCACCTTTTATTAGGCGGCCATGCGAACCGGGGCGGCCGTGAAGCCGACTCGGCCTGCAACATCGCTGTTGGCAGTTAATGTTTTGCTCGAATGATTAACCAGGCCAATCGAGCGTCCTGGGCATGCCACCACCACCGTAGCCGTCCGGTCGAAACCGATCGCCCCCGGTAGTGAACGGGTCGAATTGTCAAAGACCTTACGGAATAGTACGCGGACGATGGTATATCGGTTCGCCCGGTGGGGCAACTGTCGTCGATTCCGTCCGGGGACGGGTGGCGGAGGTTGCCCGAGCCACTAACGAAAGGCAGGGAGGTGGCCGCGACCCTTTCAGAAGGGTTGAAAGCCCCCAATTCCGGATAGAGTTAGGGGGTCGTCAGGTCTATAGTCGGGGGCATGGCGATCCGGGCGAAGCTCGCGATTCTGGCTGACGCGGCGAAGTATGACGCGTCGTGCGCGTCGTCGGGGAGCAAGCGGGCGGCGCGGGACGGGGAACTGGGGGACACGTCGAAGGTGGGGATCTGTCACTCGTACACGCCGGACGGGCGGTGCGTGTCGCTGCTGAAGATCCTGCTGACGAACTACTGCGTCTACGACTGCAAGTTCTGCGTGAACCGGGTCAGCAGCGACGTGCCGCGGGCGCGGTTCGCGCCGGAAGAGGTGGCGTGGCTGACGACCGAGTTCTACAAGCGGAATTACATCGAGGGGCTGTTCCTGTCGTCGGGGATCATCCAGTCGAGCGACTACACGATGGAGGAGATGGTGCGGGCGGTGAAGCTGCTCCGCACGCAGTACCGGTTCAACGGGTACGTGCACCTCAAGGCGGTGCCGGGGGCGTCGGCGGAGTTGATCGCGGAAGCGGGGCGGTGGGCGGACCGGCTGAGCGCGAACATCGAGCTGCCGACGGCAGACGACCTGGCGAAGCTCGCGCCGGAGAAGACGGTGGGGGTGATCGAGAAGTCCATGGGGGAGATCGCCGGGCGGTGGCTGGCGTTCAAGGTGGAGCGGGCGAAGGGCGCCGCGCCGCCGAGCTTCGCGCCGGGCGGGCAGAGCACGCAGATGGTGGTCGGGGCGACGCCGAGCACCGACGCGCAAATTTTGGCGACGGCGACACGGCTGTACGACAAGTACAAGCTGCGGCGGGTGTACTACTCGGCGTACTCGCCGATCCCGCACGGCGACGCGAAGCTGCCGAACTTCGGGCCGCCGCTGGTGCGGGAACACCGGCTGTACCAGTCCGACTGGCTGATGCGGTACTACGGGTTCGCGGCGAACGAGATCACGACGGCGGACGCGCCGAATTTGGAGCTGGAGGTCGACCCGAAGCTGGCCTGGGCATTGCGGAACCGGGGGTTCTTCCCGGTCGATTTGAACAAGGGGGCGAAGTGGCAGTTGCTGCGGGTGCCGGGGCTGGGGGTGCGGAACGTGGATCGAATTCTGAAGGCCAGGCGGTGGCGGTCGATCCGGCTGGCGGACCTGGCGAAGCTGCACGTGTCGCTGAAGAAGGTGCGGCCGTTCGTGACGGCGGCGGATCATAACCCGGAGGCGCTGCGGGTGGACCGCGCAGACCTGCGCGGGCGGGTGGTGGAGAGGCAGTTGAACCTGTTTGATGTGGCGGGGTCCGCGCGGAGCGGGGAAGTTTGATGCTTCACGGGCGGGACGCCCGTGCCACCTCTTATGCGCGTCGTCGAGGTTGATCGTGAGTTCGAGAGCTGGCGGGGGGTGGCGCGGGCGCTGCTTGCGGAGGGGGTGGCGCCGGAGCAGGTTTGGTGGCAGGAGCGCGCGGAGGGGCAAGGGGTGTTGATTGGGGGGGCTGCTACGGACGCGCGGCAAGCGGAGCCGCTCAGGGGGGCCGCGGTTGGGAGTGTTCCGCGGGAGTTCCTGGACGTCGCGCGGCGGGTGGCGTGCTACCGCGATCCGGCGCGGTGGGGGTTGTTGTACCGGGCGCTCTGGCGGATCGCGCGGGGCGGGGAGCGGCACCTGCTCGAAGTATCGGTGGACGAGGACGTGCGGGCGCTGGAGCGGATGGACAAGCGGGTGCGGTTCGACGCGCACAAGATGACGGCGTTCGTGCGGTTCCGGCGGGTGGAGGCCGAGGACGGCGTCGAGCACTTCGTCGCTTGGCACCGGCCGGAGCATTACGTCGTGCGGTTGACGGCGCCGTTTTTCGCGAAGCGGTTCGGCGTCATGCGGTGGTCGATTTTGACGCCGGACGAGTGCGCGCACTGGGACGGCGAGAGCGGGCTGGAGTTTACGCCGGGGGTGGATCGGTCCGCGGCGCCGTCGGGGGACGAGCTCGAGGCGCTGTGGGGGACGTATTACCGGAACATCTTCAACCCCGCCCGGATAAAGCTGGCTGCGATGCGGAAGGAGATGCCGGTAAGGTATTGGGGGACGATGCCGGAGACGGACCTGATCCCGGAGTTGCTGCGCGAGGCCCCGAAGCGCGTGGAGGAGATGATGGCCAGGAAGGTGGACGAGTACCCGACGGCCGAGGCGTTCATGCCGGCCAAGATCACGCTGGAGACGCTGCGCGAGGCGGCCGCCGGTTGCCAGGGGTGCCCGCTGTACAAGCTCGGGACGCAGACGGTGTTCGGCGAGGGGCTGAAGCAGTCGCGGGTGATGATGATCGGGGAGCAGCCGGGCGACCAGGAGGACAAGGCGGGCAAGCCGTTCATCGGCCCGGCCGGGCAGGTGCTGGACGACGCGCTGGCGGAGGTCGGGATCGACCGCCGCGAGGTGTACGTGACCAACTCGGTCAAGCACTTCAAGTGGGAGCCGCGCGGCGCCCGCCGGATCCACGCCAAGCCCGGCGCGCGGGAGATCCAGGCCTGCAAGCCTTGGCTGACCGCCGAGCTGCAGGTCGTCAAGCCGCAGATGGTCGTGTGCCTCGGCGCGACGGCGGCGCAGGCCCTGATGGGTAAGGAGTTCCGGATCACGAAGAGCCGGGGGGAGATCTTCCGCGACACGCCGTACGCGCCGTGGCTGATGGCGACGGCCCACCCGTCGTCGATCCTGCGGGTGCCGGCGGAGGACCGGGAGGCGGCGTACCGGGCGTTCGTAGAAGACCTTAGAATCGCGGCGGGGGAGCTGAAGGCGGGGTAGGGGAGTCGCGACCCTGGCCGTCCTACGCGGTCACGACCCCCAGCTTCCCACTCTCCCCGTACGCCTCCACACCCCGCCGCAAATCATACTTCGGCTCGTACCCGATCCCCCCCCGACTCACCCCGACGTTCGCCTCGGTCCAGTCCTGCGTGAAGCTGTACGGGTTCTCGAAGTAGTCCGGCGGCAGGTCCGTCCCTAAGACCCGGTTCAGTTCCGCCACCACCTCGTTGAACGAGAACGCCCGCCCGCACCCGACGTTGAAGACGCCGCTGGCGGTCGCCGTCATCGCCTTCAGATTCGCCTGCACCACGTCGTCCACGTACACGAAGTCGCGCTTCTGCTCCCCCGCCGTGAAGATCCGAGGCCGCTTCCCCCCCCGCATCTGCTTCGCGAGCTGATGGATCATGCTGGCGAACTTCCCCTTGTGGTCCTCCCCCGGCCCGTACACGTTGAAGTACCGCAGCCCCACCACCGGGTGCTTCAGCCGATCCCGGTACCGCTCCGCCAGCCGCTCCATCACCAGCTTAGAGCACGCATAGACGTTCAGCGGGTCGGGCGGTTGCACCTCGCTGTTCGGCGGTTGCCGCCGGCCATAGATCGACGCGCTGCTCGCCCAGACCACCCGGCTCCGCCAGTTCAGCGCCAAGTTCAGGATCGTCCGAAACCCTTCGACGTTGTTGTGCATCATCCGCCGCTGGTCGTGCACGGTCGTGTCCGTGATCGACGCCTGGTGGAAGATCACCTCGAACGGCGGCAGCGACGCCAGCAGCCCGCCGCCCGCCTCGGCCGTGTCCTCCGTCACCACGTCGCCGTTGAACTCCACGAGGTTCGTCCAGTGCGCGGAGGAGAAGTCGTCCACGACCGTCACGTCGTGCCCGTCGCGAACGAGCGTCTTTGCCAGATTCGAGCCGATGAAACCGGCCCCACCAGTAACCAGGATGCGCAAGAACGACCTCCTCAATGGGTTTTGGCCGTCGATTCTAAAGGGCCTCAAACGGAATGGAAGCGAGGCCGGTACGTCAGTTTAGGGCGACAAACGCGACGAAAACGGACATTGTGTCGACCGCCCGTTCCCGCGTGCAGCAGTGCACGCGCCGCCCCCCGCTCTTCCACCCGCAGGCGAAATATGCACTCCTCGCCCGTGGAATGCAGCTTCCGCGCAGAGAGGATCGCGTATTTCCGTTCTTGGCACCACTGTTGCTATACCCCTGCCCGTCGCCGTCGCCGCAGGCTGACCAAGACCTGTGAAGCCGGAGACGTTGACAAGCCATTCTTCCCCCCGATGTGGCGGGTGCCTTTCTCTCACAACCCGAAAGCGCCTGCCACCAGCTCCATTCGAAGCCGCTCTTGCCCGGGGCGGCTTTTTTTACGCGCGCACTTCGCCAAGAATGGGACCGCGGACGCACGAAGGACACGAAGCGAGTCCCTCGGCCGATGACGGTTACCGGCGATGTCGATTCTCCCCCTCTTCACCCAGCACTCCCGCTCCTGGCAGCAGAACCGGTACGTCTACCCGGTGATCTCGCGCCGCTCGAAAGGCCTTTCCATCGGGGTGAACCTCAACCCGGACAAGATCTGCAACTTCGACTGCGTCTACTGCTGCGTCGACCGCACCCAGCCGCCCACGACGCGCGACGTCGACCTCGCCATCCTCCGCGACGAACTCGACCACCTCCTCGCCCTCGCCACCTCCGGCGAACTCTTCGCCCACCCCCCGTTCGACCAGACCCCGCCCCCCCTCCGCCGGGTGAACGACGTCGCCTTCTCCGGCGACGGCGAGCCGACTTCTTACCCTCAGTTCGAAGACGCCTGCCGCCTCGCCGCCGACCTGCTCCAGAAGTACCATCGCCCCGACGTCAAGCTCGTCGTCATCACCAACGCCACCCTCTTCCACCAGCCGCGCGTCCAGCAGGCCCTTTCGTTCCTCGACCGCCACAACGGCGAGGTGTGGGCCAAGCTCGACGCCGGCACCGACGCCTACTACCGCCAGATCGAGCGCACGAGCATCCCCCTCCGCCGCGTGCTCGACAACATCCGCAGCGCCGGCCAACTCCGCCCGCTCGTGATCCAATCCCTCTTCCTGAAACTAGACGGCCAGGGCCCCCTGCCCGACGAAATCGAAGCCTACGCCGCGCACCTCCGCGACCTTGCCGCCGCCGGCTGCCAGATTAAGCTGGTGCAGATCTACACCGTCGCCCGCACGACCGCCGTCGCCACCTGCACCCCGCTCCGCGCCTCCGAGCTCGACGCCGTCTCCGCCCGCGCCCGCACCGTCAGCGGCCTGCCGGTTGAAACCTTCTACGGTCCCGAATAATCCGCGATCTGCCGCCCCCCCCCACGCCGGCTCGTTCGCGTTAGCGACGACCCGGATGCTTTCGCACACCCGCGGGAACCTACCTGCCCGCCCCCGCGCGTTCACACGCCCTCCCGCCCTCCGTACACTGTCGCTGCCGTGACCGACGACAAGCCCCCCTGCTTCCGCGACGACGCCCTCGCCGTGCTCCTGCGCCTACGCGAGCACGGCCACGTCGCCTACTTCGCCGGCGGGTGCGTCCGCGACCTGCTCCTCGGCCGCGACCCCAAGGACTGGGACGTCGCCACCGACGCCCCCCCGCCGCGCGTCCGCCGGCTGTTCACCAACACCCAGGCCGTCGGCGCGGCGTTCGGCGTGATCCTGGTCAAGCACGCCCGCTCGACGATCGAGGTCGCCACGTTCCGCACCGACGGCGACTACTCCGACGGTCGCCGCCCCGACGCCGTCGCCTTCGCCACCGCCGCCGAGGACGCCGCCCGCCGCGACTTCACGATCAACGGGTTGTTCCTCGACCCCGCCGGGGGTTCCGGGTTCCAAGTGCAGGGTTCAGGAAAGACGGTGCCGACCGCGCACGGCATCGTGATCGACCACGTCGGCGGCGTCGCCGACCTCGAGGCCCGCGTCCTCCGAGCGATCGGCGACCCCGACCGCCGGTTCGCCGAGGACCACCTCCGCCTGCTCCGCGCCGTCCGCTTCGCCGCCCGGTTCGGCCTGGCCGTCGACCCCGGCACCGCCGCCGCCATCCGCCGCCACGCCCCGAAGCTCAAGGGCATCAGCCCGGAACGCATCGCCGGCGAGCTCCGCGCCGCCCTCACGCCGCCCACCCGCGACCGCGCCTGGTCGCTGCTCTGGGACTACGCGCTGGTCGACGTGATCTTCCGCTTCCTCCCCCCCTCCGAAGCCGTCGACTTCGATTTGGCCAAGTCCGTCTTCCTCCGCACCGCGCCCGACCGCGAGATCCCGTTCGGCCTCGCGCTCGCCGCCGGCGCGCTCGACTACCGCGTGATGGGCGCCCCCGCCCCCGACGCCATCGCCCCCACTCTCCTCCGCGCCGTCCAGCGCAAGGAGGTCCTAGCCACCGGCCGCGCCGTCCGCGAGGCCCTGCGCGTCTCCAACGACGAGCTCGAAGCCGTCACCGCCGTCCTCGACCCCCTCGCCACCCTGCTCGCCGACCCCGAGCCCGGCCTCGCCGCCAAACGCCGCTTCCTCGCCCGTTCCACCGCCCCCGAAACCCGCGAACTGCTCCGCGCCCTCGCCCGCCTCAACCTCCACCCCGCGCGCGTCGCGCAACTCGAATCCGCCTTCGACGCGATCCAATCCGCCGGCGACGTCGCCCCGCCCCCCCTGATCACCGGCGACGACCTCGTCGCCGCCGGCCTGAAACCCGGCCCCGTGTTCAAGCGCATCCTCGACGCCGTCTACGACGCGCAGTTGGAAGGGCGGGTGACGGACCGGGAGGGCGCGATGGCGCTGGTGCGGCATACGAGCGGCGGGAGATGACCCCCCTACCGCCCCAACGACCGAATCACGTCCCTGACGTCCCCGATCTGATTGATCTTCAGCCCGAAGTTCTCCCCCACCTTCACCGCGTCCCCCAGCCCGATCGGCTTGTTGTTGATCAGCAGTTCCAGCGGCTCGTCGCTCGACTTCATGAACTCGATGATCGCCCCCGGCCCGAGCCGCATCACCTCGGCCAGCGTCAGCTTCCGCTCCGCCAGTTTCACGATCACCGGCACCTGCAACCGCATGATGCGCCGGAGCTCGGTCGCGGACGGGACGGGCGGCTGGGTGCGGAGTACGGGCATGGGTCAAACGGATTATCGGCCCGCGCGGATTGATGGCAACAGCACGCCGCGCAAATGCCGGCGCGGCCGCGCGGCGGTTTCCGGCTCCGCCTCACCCGTCACGCCGTGACCCGCCCCGTCAGGCTCGCGACGGTCACGATCAGCTCGCTCGGCTCCGTCGGCTTCGGCAAGTGGATCTGGTAACCCGCCAGCATCGCGCGCGTCCGGTCCTCGAGCCGCGCGCGCGCCGTCAACGCCACCGCCCGCAGGCCCTCGAGGCCGTTGCCGAGCATCCGCAGCCGGCGGATCAGCTCGTAGCCGTCCTCGCCCGGCATCCCGACGTCGCTGACCAGCACCTGCGGGCGGAACCGCTCGACCACGTCCACCGCCTCGGCGACCGACGCCGCGGTGGCCACCTCCGCCCCGGCGCCCGCCAGCACGCGGCGCACGACCTCCCGCGCGTCCCGCTCGTCGTCCACGACCACCACGCGGACGCCCGCCAGCGACACCCCGCCGACGTCTACCCGCGCGTCCGTGATCGCCGGCCGCGGGTAAACGCGCTCGCCCCCCGCCTCCCGCGGCTGCACGACGACGACCGGGAGGTGGACGACGAACGTCGACCCCCGCCCCTCCCCCTCGCTCGACGCCGTCACCGTCCCGCCGTGCATCTCCACCAGGTTCCGGACGATCGAGAGCCCGAGCCCGAGGCCGCCGGTGCGCCGCGCCCCCGCCGAGTCCGACTGGCGGAACCGCTCGAACGCGTGCGCGACGAACTCCGGCTTCATCCCCTGCCCGGAGTCGACCACGCTCACCTCGACGTGCGAGTTCACCCGCTCCATCACGACGCGCACGAACCCGCCCTTCGGGGTGAACTTGATCGCGTTCGCGAGCAGGTTCCAGAACACCTGCTGCAGCCGCCCCGGGTCGCCGGAGACGGTCACGCCCGGGTCGAGCACCTTCTGCAGGCGGATCGCCTTCGCGTCCGCGGCCGGCCGCGCCGTCTCCAGCGCCGCCTCGACCGCCGACGCCAGGTCCACCCGCTGCACGTCCAGCCGCATTTTCCCGGACGCGATCCGCCCCATGTCCAGCAGGTCTTCGACCAACTGCACCTGCACCCGCGTGTTCCGCTCGATCACCGACAGCCCCTCGTGCACCTCCGGGTCGTCGCCGACCATCTGCCGGAGGATCTCGGCCCACCCGAGGATCGCGTTCAGCGGCGTCCGCAGCTCGTGCGACACCTGCGCCAGGAACTCGTCCTTCACCCGGTTCGCCCGCTCCGCCTCCTCCCGCGCCGCCCGCTCGGTCTCCACCGCCCGCTCGGCCCGGCGCCGGGCCTCCAGCAGCTCGCGCTCGTACCGCCGGCGGTCCGTCGCGTCGAACACCGTCACCCGCGTCACCGCCGGCGCCCGGCCGCCCGCCGCCCGCTCGACCGCGTTCACGATCACCGGCAGCGGCTCCCGGCCCGGCCTGGCCACGTCGAACGCCACCTCCTTCACCGCCCCCTGCATCCGCAGCAGCGGCCCGAAGTGCGTGTCGTAGAACACCTTCCCCGGCACCGTCAGCAGGTCGCGAAACCTCGAGCCCGCCAGCAGCGCCGCCCGGTCGTGCCCGGTCATCGCGAGGAACGTCTGGTTCACCCGCGCGATCGTCCCGTCCGGGCGGACGAACAGGTACCCGCACGGCGCGTGCTCGAAGAGCTCCGCGGCGGTCTCGACCCAGTCCGGTTCGTCGTCCCGCTCGTCCAACCGTCCGTCCTCCGCCGGCCGCGTCACGCCGGCCCCGCCAGGTACGCGCGGATCGCCCCGACCGTCTCCTCGGGCGCGCTCAGGTTCGGGCAGTGCCCGGTCGCCCGCAGGTACACGATCCGGCTCCCGGCGACGTGCCGGTGCACGTACTCCCCCACGCACGCCGGCGCGATCACGTCCTCCGCGCACTGCAGCACGAGCAACGGCGTCCGCACCTTCGCCAGGTCCGCCCGGTTGTCGGACAAGAACGTGACCCGCGCGAAGTGCCTCGCGATCTCCGGGTCCGTCCGGCAGAAGCTGTTCGTCAGTTCCTCCGCCAGCTCCGGCCGCCCGGGGTTCCCCATGATCGTCGGGGCCATCGCGCTCGACCAGCCGAGGTGGTTCGAGTCCAGGAAGTCGAGCAGCCCCTCGATGTCCCCCGCGTCGAACCCGCCGACGTACTCCCCGTCGTTCACGTACCGCGGCGACGGCCCGACCATGACCAGCCGCGCGAACCGGCCCGGCTCCTTGACCGCCGCCAGCGCGCCGATCATCGCGCTGACCGAGTGCCCGACGAACACCACGTCCCGCAGGGCCAGCGCCTCGCAAATCGCGAGCACGTCGTCCGCGTACCCCCCGAGCGTGCCGTACCGCGTCCGGTCGAAGGCCCCCAGGTCCGACCGCCCGTGACCGACGTGGTCGAACAACACCACCTGGTGATCCGCCTCGAACGCCGGCGCCACGAACCGCCACATGTTCTGGTCACACCCGAACCCATGGGAGAACACGACCGGCCGGCCCCCCCGCCCCGACACCCGGACGTTGTTCCTCGCGATCACGTGACTCTGCCGGTCCGACACTGGCGACTCCCCGCGCGGGCGTTTCGACTCGGCCGCCACCCCCGCCGGGGGGCCAGCCACAGGTGAAGCGGGCAACCCCGCATGCCGTCCCGCCCACGGGCCGCCCGGCTCCGCCGGACGCCACACCCGCAGGGAACCGAGGAAGTCTATCAGACCCCCGACCGACCCGGCGTTCGAAAATCACCCTCCCACAAAAAACGCCGCCCGAACGACCTGCGCCACGGGGCTGGGGTCATTCGGGCTCGTCGCCTGATCGGGATCTTTACTTTCGGGCGTCGGGTTTTCGCCGCAGGCGGCCTAGATCTTCCTGAACAGCAAGCTCGCGTTGTGCCCCCCGAACCCGAAGCTGTTGCTCATCGCGTACGTCAGGTGCCGGTCCTTCGCCTTGTGCGGCGTGTAGTCCAGGTCGCACCCCTCGTCCGGCGAGTCCAGGTTGATCGTCGGCGGGATCAGGTTCCGCTGCACCGCGAGCGCCGACACGATCGCCTCCACCCCGCCGCTCGCCCCCAGCAGGTGCCCGAGCTGACTCTTGGTCGAACTGATCGCGACCTTCTTCGCGTGGGCGCCGAAGATCGTCTTGATCGCCCGCGTCTCGGCCAGATCGCCCAGCGGGGTCGACGTGCCGTGCGCGTTGACGTAGTCGACCAGGTCGACGTTCATCTGCGCGTCCTTGAGCGCGAGCTTCATGGCCATCGCCGCCCCGCTGCCGTCCTCCGGCGGGGCCGTGATGTGGTGCCCGTCCCCCGACATCCCGTACCCGATCAGCTCCGCGTAGATCTTCGCCCCCCGCCGCTTCGCGTGCTCGTACTCCTCCAGGATCACGACCCCGCACCCCTCGGACATCACGAACCCGTCCCGGTCCTTGTCCCACGGCCGGCTCGCCCGCTGCGGGTCGTCGTTCCGCGTCGACAGCGCCCGCGCCGCGCAGAACGACGCCGTGCCCAGCTCGCACAGCGCCGCCTCCGACCCCCCGGCGATCATCACGTCCGCCTGGTCGTGCTGGATGAACCGCATCGCGTCCCCGATCGCGTTCGACCCGGTCGCGCACGCGGTCGCGACCGCCGTGTTCGGGCCGTGGATCCGGAACATGATCGACACGTTGCCCGACGCCGCGTTCACCATCAGCCGCGGCACCGTGAACGGCGACACCCGCGACACGCCGCGCGTGATCAGCGTCTTGTTCTGCTCCTCCAGCGTCTCGATCCCCCCGATCCCCGACCCGATGATCACCCCGCACCGGTACCGGTCCAGCTTGTCGAAGTCGATCCCCGAGTCCCGCACCGCGTTGACCGACGCCGCGATCCCGAACTGCCCGAACCGGTCCAGTCGCTTGGCCTCCCGGTGCTCCACGCCGTACTTCGTCACGTCGAAGTGCGAGCACTCCCCGCCGAACCGGGTCGGGTACTTCGACGTGTCCCAGCGCGTGATCGGGCCGATGCCCGACTTCCCCGCGCAGAGGTCGTCCCAGACCTGCTCGACGTTCTCGCCCAGGGACGTGATCAAACCCAGGCCGGTAATGACGGTACGGCGTTTCATGTGAATGAGTGGGCAGTGGGCAGCGGGCGGCGGGCAGTAGGAGAGGCCACTGCCGACTGCCGACCGCCCACCGCAAACTTATTCCCTTACTTGTTCGAGTGTTCCTTGATGTAATCGATCGCCTGCCCGACGGTCTGGATCTTCTCGGCCTCCTCGTCGGGGATCGACAGCTCGAACTCGTCCTCGAACTCCATCACCAGTTCGACCGTGTCCAGGCTGTCGGCGTTCAGGTCATTGATGAAGTGCGTCTCGCGCGTGATCTCGCTCTTGTCCACGCCCATCTGTTCGCTGACGATTTCGATGACCTTCTGTTCCGTTTCGTCCATTTTCGTCTGCTGCCTCTTCAATTCCTTCCCAAACCGTCACGAACCCCGCGGCCCGATACGGTTCGGAGACTATAGCGGTGAAAGGTCCTTTTGCAACGCTCACCCCGGGTCGGGGAGAGCCCTGAAGACCGGCACCGGCGGTGCTCCCGCCAACTGCCTTCGGGCCGCCAAAAGTCCTTACCAGTCAACCTTTTCCGCAGATTTTGTTACCGAACACTAACGTATGCGTTCGCCCTCGCGTGGTCAAGGGGTCACATCACCATGCCGCCGTCGACCAGGATCACCTGACCGGTCACGTAGCTGCTGTCCGGGCCCGCGAGGAACGACACGACGCCGGCGATCTCCTGGGGCTGGCCGAACCGCTTGAGCGGGATCACTTCCTGCACCCGGGACTTGATCTGGTCCGACAGGACGTCGGTCATGTCGGTCGTGATGAACCCCGGCGCGACGACGTTGCAGGTGATGTTCTTGCCCGCCAACTCCTTCGCGACCGACTTCGACAGCCCGATCAGCCCCGCCTTGCTGGCGGCGTAGTTCGACTGCCCGGCGTTGCCGGCGACGCCGCTGACCGAGCTGATGTTGATGATCCGCCCGCCCTTCGACCGCATCATCGGCCTGGCGGCGGTGCGGATCGCGACGAACGCGCTCTTCAGGTTCGTGTCGATCACCGAGTCGAAGTCCTCGTCGTCCATCCGTAGGATCAGCCCGTCCTTCGTGATCCCCGCGTTGTTGACCAGCACGTCGAGCCGGCCGTGCGTCTCGGCGGCCTTCTCGACCGCGGCCGCGAGGGCCTTGGCGTCGGCGATGTCGACCGCGACCGCCTCGGCGCTGCCGCCGGCCGCCTTGATCTCGCCGGCGACGGCCTCGAGCTTGTCGAGAGACCGGGCGACGGCGACGACGTGGAAACCGTCCTTCGCGAGGCGGTGGGCGATCGCGGCGCCGATGCCGCGGGAGGCGCCGGTGACGAAGGCTACTTTTTTCTCGTTCATGATCGGTCGTCCTCGAGCCTCAGCGTCCAACGCTGAATGCTGAATGATGAATGCTGGATCAGGACTTGCCGGCCGTCGCGAGCGCGTCGGCGGTGTTCAGCGACTCGACGGGGAGCCGGCGGTTGATCCGCTTGAGCATGCCGGCGAGTTGCCGCTGCGGGGCGAGCTCGACCCACCGGGCGCTCGCGCCCTCGCCCTCGAGCAGCTTGTTCATCGTCTGCTCCCACCGCACCGGCTTGACGATCTGCTCGACGAGCAGCCGCTTGATGGACGCGGCGTCGTGGTGGCGGTCGGCGGTCACGTTCGCGTACACGGGCTGGTTCGGCGTCGAGAACTGCACCTTCTCCAACTCGGCGGCCATGCGGTCGGCGGCGGGCTGCATCAGCGGGCTGTGGAACGCGCCGGCGACCTTGAGCGCGACCGTCTTCAGGCCCTTCGCCTCCCCGAGCTTGACCGCCCGCTCGCACGCGGCGGCCGCGCCGGAGATCACGATCTGCCCCGGGGCGTTGAAGTTCGCCGGCACCAGCACGTCGCCCTGCGCCGCCTCGGCGCAAAGCGCGGTGGCCGCGGCCTCGTCGGCGCCGAGCACCGCGACCATCCCGCTCGGCGTCGCGACGGCCGCCTCCTGCATGTACCGCCCGCGGGCCGCGACCAGGCGCAAGCCGTCCTCAAAACTGAACACGCCCGCGAGGTGCAGGGCGGTGTACTCGCCCAGGCTCAGACCGGCCCAGGCGGTGACGGCCAGCTTGTCCACCGCGCCGGCGGCGACCGCGGCGTGGTAGCAGGCGACGCTGGTCGCGAAGATTGCCGGCTGGCTGACGTCGGTCTGGTTCAGGCGGTCTTCCGGCCCCGCGAAGCAGAGGGCGGACAGGTCGAACCCGACGACCGCGTTCGCCTTCTCGAACACCGCGCGGGCCGCGTCGGACTGCTCGGCGAAGTCCTTGCCCATGCCGACCAGTTGGGCGCCTTGTCCGGGACAAAGGATGTACGTTTGCTGTGACATGGCTCCTGTGGCACGGGCGTCCTGCCCGCGTCGAAAGATGCAGGATCTCGGCGAAACGAAACGTCCTGTGTTCGCCGGCCGCGGTCGCGGGCGGGGACGCCCGCGCCGCGATCACACTTTGAGCAGCGCGTTCGCCCACGTCAGCCCCGCGCCGAAGGCGACGAAGATCACGTTGGCCCCGGGCTGGATCTTGCCGGCCCGCCACGCCTCGTCCAGCGCGATCGGGATGCTGGCGGCCGAGGTGTTGCCGTACCGGTCGATGTTCACGTGGGCCTTCTCCGGGCCCATCTCCAGCTTCTCCATCGCGCTGTCGATGATCCGCTGGTTGACCTGGTGCGGGACGATCAGCGTCACGTCGTCCTTCGACAACTCGGCGACCCGCATCGCGTCCTCGATGAGCTCGCCGAACTTCGTGACCGCGAACTTGTACACCTCGCGGCCGCGGATCTTCATCAGGTGGTCCTTCGCCGCGATCAGGTCGTTGCACACGGGGTGGCGGCTGCCCGGCATGCACTTCATCACCTCGGCCCCGTTGCCGTCCGCGTGGAGCGAGGCGTAGACCAGTCCCTTGCGCGGGTCGTTCGACCGCTGGAGCACGACCGCCCCCGCCCCGTCCCCGAAGATGATGCACGACGCCCGGTCGGTGTAGTCCACGATCCGCGAGATCGTCTCCGCCCCGATCACCAGGACCGTCTTGTACTGCCCCGCCTTGATGAAGTTCGCCGCGATGTTCGCGGCGTAGATGAACCCGCTGCACGCGGCCGACATGTCGAACGCCGGCGTCCCGGTCAGCCCGAGGCTGGCGGCGACGAAGCACGCGGTCGACGGGAACACCATCTCCGGCGTGATCGTCGCGACGATGATCAGGTCGACGTCCGACGCGGGGATCCCGGCGGCGTCGAGCGCCTTCTTCGCGGCGGCGGTCGCGAGCGACGCGGTCGTCTCCCCGTCGGACGCGATCCGCCGCTCCTTGATCCCGGTGCGCTGCGTGATCCACTCGTCGTTCGTGTCGACCATCTTCGACAGGTCGTCGTTGGTCAGGCGGCGCTCGGGCAGCGCGCTGCCGGTGCCGGTGATGATTGCGCCGTACGTGTTGGGCATTGGGGCGGGATGGCCGTTGGTGTTCGACGTATCCCCCGCGTGCGTTCACGCGGGGCTAAGCGGGCATCCCGGCATCACTCGGACGGGATGCTCTTCTGGATGCTCTTGACGATCTTGTCGTTGATGCCGCTCGTGTGCAACTGCTTGCCGACGCGGATCGCGTTTTTAATTGCGCGGGCGTCGGAGCGGCCGTGGCAGATCAGACAGTACCCGGCGACCCCGAGCAGCGGCGCGCCGCCGTACTCGCGCCAGTCGTGCCGCTGGTGCAGCGCCTTCATCACCGGGCCGAGCCGGTCGAGCAAATCGGGGTCGGCCTCCTGGATCTCGCTGACGATCGTCTGGAACAGCCCCTCGGCCATCCCCTCGGTGAACTTCAGCACGATGTTCCCGACGAACCCGTCGCACACGACGACGTCGACCACGCCCTTGAACAGGTCGCGCCCCTCGACGTTGCCGATGAAGTTGACCAGCGGTTCGTCGCGCATCAGCTTGCGCGACTCCTTGACGATCGCGGTCCCCTTCGCGTCCTCCTCGCCGATCGACAGCAGCCCGACCCGCGGGTTGGACATGTTGCACACGGCCTCGGCGTAGGCGCCGGCCATGATCGCGTACTGCTGGAGGTGGCGGGGCTGCGGCGCGATGTTCGCGCCGACGTCGCAGATCACAACCGGGCCGTGGAACGTCGGCACGACGACCGCGATCCCGGGGCGGCTGACGCCCGGCAGCGTCCGCATGCGCAGCTGCGCCGCCGCGACGCACGCGCCGGTGTTGCCGGCCGAGATCACCACGTCCGCCTCGCCCTTCGCGGCGAGTTTGCACATCACGCTGATCGATGAATCGGGCTTGGACCGGATCGCCTCGACCGGCGAGTCGTCCATGGAGATGACCTGCGTGGTGTGGACGATCTTGAACAGGGCCTTCTTGTCGGCCGGCAGGCCGGACGCGTCCAGGCCCTCGCGGCTGACGGACTCGTCGCCGACCAGGAGGATCGAATCGTTGGCGTCGAGGAGCTGCGCGGCCTCCCAGCAGCCCTTGAGGATGGCTGTGGGGGCGTGGTCGCCTCCCATGACGTCTACCGCAGCGCGCACCGAGAGATCCTCCTTCCCTAGAGGACAGGCCGAGAGCGTTATTCCTGCTCTTGCTCGACCGGGACGGAGAGCTTCGGGTTCACGAAGCCGCAGTTGTCGCACGCGCAGTGGGGCAGCTTGGTGTTGCTGCACTGCGGGCACCGGACGTAGTGGATCGGCTTCAAGGCGTGATGCGAACGCCGCTTGCGCTTCCGCATCTTGCTGATCTTCTGGACGGGTTGCATGACGATCGCTCCTGAACGCTAACGCCTCTCACACCGGCCCAGCCTGCTGGGTTGAGTCGGTCCCTAAGTCGAAGCGGGATAAAAAGGAACGGCGGGCTAGCGACCCGCCGCTCCTGTAGGGCCAAGTAGTTTAGGGGAGATTGTCGGGGTGTCAAGGGAACCGCCGGACGCTCAGAACCCGTCATAACCCGCCCGCAAACGCCCGCTCCCACAGGTTTAGCGGCGTGCCCGAAGGGGCGCACTCGAAACGCCGGATCCTCTGACCTCCACGACTACTCATCAAAGTCAGTAGTGGCCGTTGGCGCCATTGCGCCGGTCACCGCGCTGAGATCGAACACGTAGATCCCGCCTGCGCCGTGCCCCACAAACACCTTCCCCCCGGCGACGATCGGCGCAGTGAAGTGTGGTCGGGGAGACCGCCCGATCACCCCCCGGCGGGCGACCATCATCGGTGCCGGCTGGACCCCGTTGCCGTGCCCGCTCCGCGTCGCCGCCTTCGACGCCGACGAATACGTCGGCTCGGCCAGTGCAAACTCCCAGTCCCGTGCCGCCGGCGGCCCCGCGAAATAGATCAGTTCCCGCCCCGCGACCAAGTACCCCCCCTCGACCGCCTGCAACAGCCGACCCTCCATCCCCGCCCGCCCGTCGAGCCCATGGAACCGCCGCTGCGCGACCACCTTCAAACCGTCGGCCGACCGGACCTCCAGCGTCGCGGCGGAATCGTCGCCGCCGAGGTGCACGAATCCGACCGAGTCGGCGTTGACCGCCAGCGCCACGTCGTAACTCATCCCGTGCGGGCCGGGCACTCCGCTGACGCGCCGGACCGGGCAGAAGGTCTCGTCCAGCGCCAGTATGCCGGCCGCGTCGTACCCGAACGCGCGGTTCGCCCCGGCGGCGATGCGCCAGAAGTCCACTCTCGCCAGCCGCGGCCGCAGTTCCGTCAGGCCCGAAGCCGTCAACACCTGAGTCCCGCCTCCGGGCATCGGCCGGACGTACCGGTCCCCGATCATCACGCGCTGTTTGCCGCCGTCGCCGCCGTGCCACGCGGCCGGCACCTCCCGAATCGCCGGGTCCGCCTTCACGTTAACATCGTCCGGGTCGAGATCCGGCCCCAGCGGCCCGCCGAACTGCGCCAGCGCCACCGTCATCCGGTCGTCGAGCGTCGCGTGCAGCCGCGCCCCCGCCGCGCGGAACCGCGTGACCGGCGACGGCAGCGTCCGCCGGATCCGTACCTTCATGTCGTTTACGTCCACTGCGCAGAACTCCCCCTGAGCCGACGCGAAGCAGGCTACGTCTCCCACCCGCACCGGCACGGCCGACGCCCACCCGAACGGGATCCGCTGGATCAGACCGTACCGCGACCGCAGGTCGTCCGACTCGGTCTGCCCGCCCAGTTCCATCACCCGAACGGTCGCGGCGACCGCCTCGAACGCCCGGCCGCGCGCTCCGGCGACCCGCGCCCGCAGCGTCCACGCCGCCGCCGCGTCCGGCCGCGCCGTCAGCAGTTCGCCGAGCACATCGTCCGACTCCTCGTGCCGCCCCAGCGCGTGCAGCGCGTGGGCGCGCAGCAGCATCAGATCCGCATGCCCGCCCGCCTGCGGCGCGCACAGGGCGCCCAGCGAGTAGACCGCCGCCCCGGTGCGCGACGCGACGACCAGCGCGTCCCCCACGACCTGGGGCAGCGCGATTGGTACGTCGGTAAACATCGTCCGCGCCTTCGGCCGACCCGTGTACGACTCCAGCAGAAAGATCGACCGGTCGCACCCGAGCGCGACCACGACGTCTGTGCCAAGGCCCAGACCGTTCATCGAGGCGGCCGGCGACCCGTCGGCCCAATCCCCGCCGCCCTCGAACGCCCCAACCGGCATCGCCCACTTCCACCGCACCTCGCCGGTCAGCGCGTCGAGGCGGACGACCTCAGACGCGGACCCGGCCGTCCCCTCGAGCAGGTAGACGTCGCCGCCGTTGACGACCGGGCTGTTGCGGGAGTACCCGGGGTGGGCGTACTCCCACGGCTTGTGCTTCTCGAGCGTCGCGCCGACGACGCGCGTCACCCGCTCGGGCGACTGCCGGTCGTGGATCGTGAACCGGAGCGGCGGCGAGCCGCTGAACGTGTTGACCGGCGTCCCCTGCGTCAGCCCCGTCGCGAGGTCGAGGCACGGCAACTGCCCCTCGGTGCGCCGCGGGCGCGACGCCGGCCGGACGTACAGGTGCTCGCGGTTGCGGACCGCCACCGGCTCGATCGTCCCGCGCTGGACGTCGAGCGGCGCGTCGTCCCCCGTGTCGGCCGCCAGCCGCTGCGGGTTCACGCCCCACACGAGCAGATCGTCGTTCGCCGGATCCAGCAAGAGCGGGAACGGCGCCGGGCGGTCGCCGGGCGGCGCGGCGATGCGCCGGCTCCACTTCAGCCGCCCGGTCGCGGGGTCCACGCAGTGCACGACCGCCGTGAACGCCTGCGGCGGCCCCGCCGGCACGACCGGGCGCAACCCCGCCGGCAGCGCCGCCGGCGGGTGCGACCCGTGCCGCATCTCGACCAGGTACACCGTGGCCCGGCCGCACACCACGTCCGCGAACTCGCGCGCCTCCCCCTGCCACCGCGCGAGCCGGTCGGCTGGCGCGAGCCGCTCCTCCGCCCCGCGGGCGCACGCCAGCGCGTCGGCCGCGCGGGCCTGCCGCAGCAGGTCCGCCGCGTGCTCGAACGTGTAGGGGGACAGGTCGATCCGGGGCGCCGGCAGCGCGGCGGGCGAACTCGCAGGCGCCGGCGCGACGGGGGCCGCCGGCGCGGGCGCGGTCGGAGTCGCCGCCGGCACGGTGGCCGGCGATTTCGCGGCTGCGCGCGGAGCCCGCGTGACCGCGGCGATCGGCGCCTCCGACATCCGCCCGTCCTTCCCGCCGAACGACCGGTGACCGTGGTACCCGGCCGCCGCCAGCACCGCGCCCACGGCCAGCACCGCAACCACCCTGCCCGCGGCGCCCCCGCGGGCGCCCGGCGCCGCCACGCGGAATTCGTGGTCACACCCCTCGCACTTCGCGCGCGACCCGGGCGCGTCGTCCGCAACCTCGAACGAGATCCCGCACTCGGGACAGTTGATCTCCGGCATGGCGGCGGCCTTTGGCGTTATCAGACGTCGCTCGGCGCGGGCCGCCGCGACGCGCCGCGACCCCTTATCTCTTCGACGCGACGCCGCCCCCGCTTGCGGGCCGGCGCTGTCGGTCGTGTCGCCCGTACCGGTCGCGCACCCGGCTAAGACGATCGCACCGGCCGTGCGGGTCGCGCGGGCGCGATTACGGCACCACCGCCCCGCACTCCGGACACCGCGGCAACTGCGTGCCGCCCGCGTCCGGCGTCGCCCGGACGTCGTACCCGCACTGCCGGCAGTGGCCGTGCATCGCCCGGCGCCGACCGCGCGCCGCACGGCACGCCAGCACCGCCGGCAGCACGAGCGGCGCCGTCAGGACGTACGCCGGGTGGACGATCACGACGCGCCACGTCGTCGGGCCCATCACGCTGTGGTACCACTCGACGCCCGGAACCACGCGCCGCGAGTCCGGCCGGCCGCGGCGGGCCATCTCGCTCGCCGGTACCCGACGCCAGGCGGTCTCGGGGTTCGCGAAACCCGTGTCCCAGTAGACCGACACCCGGCCGGGCGCGGCGGCGTAGCCGAACAGTTCGCGCCCGACGACCAAATCGACCTCGTCCCCCCCGCCGTCCCAGGTCCGCACCCAGAACGACGCCGTCGCCCCGAACAGCGCGAGCGACAGCGCCGCGGCGAACCAGAGCAGTGCGCGGCCGATGATCCTCATGCCGCCGGAATTGTACCGCCACCCGCCGGGGCCTGCGTCCGCCCACCCACCGCCCCCGGAACCGCCCCGCACTCCGGACACCGGTCGGGGGTCGCGCGCAAACCGTACCCGCACTCCCTGCACTGGTGCCGCGCCACCCGCCGCCGGTCGCGCCGGCCAAGGAGGACCACGACCCCGAGCCCGACCGCCGGCGGGATCATCAGCCACCCGTACGACACCGCGACCAGCGTGTAGGAGACCGCCGCCCCCCGCACCGTGTGCGCGCCCGACGCGTAATCCAACCCCGGCAGCGCCCACTCCGCCGCGTGCGCCCCGCCGCGCCGCAAATCGTACCACATCCGCGGCGACTCGAGCCGCTCCCGCGCCAAGCGCCGCACCTGCTCGTACGACCCCCCGAACGACATCATCACCGCCTGCTCCAGATCCGCCTCGTTCGCGAGCAACACGAGCACCCGCCCCTGGTGCGACCACGTCTGGTTCCGCCAGCTGTGCACCCACGACCCCGCCAGCCCCACCAGCGCCAGCGAACAAACAACGGCGTAAACCCGACGCATCGGCGGTACCTCGCAGCAGGGACCGGCGCCATCATACCACCGCAGCGACCCACGGCTTCAATGGCGGGGCGCCTACCCGCAGGCCCGAATGAGTTTGACGGGACGCGCTACCGCCGTTCGCCCCGCACGTTCACCCCGGTCAACCCCCGCCCCGCCGCCACGGCCGCCGTCCTCGCGCCCGCGCGCCGCGAGGCGTTGATCGCCTCGAACGCCCCCGCCGCCAGTTCGAACGAACGCACCCGCGCGGCGTGGTCGTAGATCTGCGCCGTCGCGATGACCTCGTCGGCCCCCGTCTCGTCTAGGACCGCCTCCAGCCGCGCCCGCACCGTCGCCGGCGAGCCGACGGCCGACACCCGCGTCATCCGCTCGACCTGGGCTCGCTCGGCCGGCGACCACCGCATCTCGTCCACCGGCGGCGCGAGCTCGCTCGGCGTCCCGCGCAACATGTTCAGGAACAACTGCTGCAACGACGTGAACAGCCGCTGCGCCTCGGCGTCCGTCTCTGCGACGAACACGTTCACGCCGACCATCGCGAACGGCCGCTCCCTCTTCTCTGAGGGCTGAAACCGCCCCCGGTAAAGTGACAGCGCCACGTGCAAGTACTCGGGCGCGAAGTGCGACGCGAACGCGTACGGCACCCCCATCTCCGCCGCCATCTGCGCGCCGAAGTCGCTCGACCCGAGCAGGTAGATCGGCACGTCCAGCCCTTCGCCCGGGATCGCCCGCACGCCGTTGCCCGGCGTCCCGCGGAAGTAGGACAGCAACTCCGCCACGTCCGCCGGGAACGTGTCGCCGCTGCTGCCGAGGTTCCGCCGCAGGGCCCGCGCGGTCTTGTGGTCGCCGCCCGGGGCGCGGCCGAGGCCGAGGTCGATCCGCCCCGGGTAGATCGACTCGAGCGTCCCGAACTGCTCGGCGATCACCAGCGGCGCGTGGTTGGGCAGCATGATCCCGCCCGCGCCGATGCGGATCGTCTTCGTCCCGTTGGCGACGTGCCCGATCACGACCGACGTCGCCGCGCTAGCGACGCCGGGGATGTTGTGGTGCTCGGCCACCCAGTACCGCCGGTACCCCAGCCGCTCGGCGTGTCGCGCCAGGTCCAGCGCGTTGGCGAACGCCTGCCCGGCCGTCCCGCCGCGGACGATCGGTGCCAGGTCCAGGACCGAGTAGGCGACCCCGTCGTGCTGCTTACCCATGACGAACTCCTATCGACCGGCCGCGGCCGGCCCGCGTCTCCACGGCACTCTGGGAGCATAGGGCGTGCCCTACGGCTTATCCCCGGTTGACTCCCTGACCACCCCCTCGCCTACACTCCCACCTCAGCGCTCCTGGCTGGCCGCTCTGCCGTGGACCCGCCCGGGAGCGACTGGGAAGGAGAACATCGATGGAATTCCGCACCCTCGGCCGCTCCGGCCTGCAGGTCCCCGTCCTCAGCCTCGGCACCGGCACGTTCGGCGGCGGCGGCGAGCTCTTCAAGGCGTGGGGGGCGACCGACGTCGCCGAGGCCACGCGCCTGGTCGACGTCTGCCTCGAGGCCGGCCTCAACATGTTCGACACCGCCGACGTCTACTCCGCCGGCGCCGCCGAGGAGATCCTCGGGCAGGCGATCAAGGGCCGCCGCGACAGCGTGCTGATCTCCACCAAGGGGACGTTCGGCACCGGCCCCGGCCCGAACGATGTCGGCTCGTCCCGCCACCACTTGACCCGCGCCGTCGAGTCCAGCCTCCGTCGCCTCGGCACCGACTACGTCGACCTCTACCAGCTCCACGGCTACGACGCCCTCACCCCGCCCGAGGAGGTCCTCTCGACGCTCGACACGCTCGTCCGCGCCGGCAAGATCCGCTACACCGGCGTCTCCAACTTCTCCGGCTGGCATTTGATGAAAGCCCTCGCCGTCGCCGACCGCCACGGCCTGCCGCGTTACGTCGCCAACCAGACTTACTACAGCCTGATCGGCCGCGACTACGAGTGGGAACTGATGCCGCTGGGCGCCGACCAGGGCGTCGGCGCGGTCGTCTGGAGCCCGCTCGGCTGGGGCCGCCTGACCGGCAAGATCCGCCGCGGCCAGCCCCTCCCCGCCACCAGCCGGCTCCGCTCGCAGGTGGCGGTGGACAAGGGCCCGCCCGTCGACAACGAATACCTCTTCCGCGTCGTCGACGCGCTCGATGCCGTGGCGAAGGAGACGAGTCGCACGATCGCCCAGGTCGCCATCAACTGGCTCCTCCAGCGGCCGACGGTCTCCAACGTCATCACCGGCGCCCGCAACGAGGAACAACTCCGCCAGAACCTCGGCGCCGTCGGCTGGAACCTGACCCCGGAGCAGGTCGCCCGCCTCGACGCCGCCAGCGCCGTCACCCCCGCCTACCCCTACTGGCACCAGATCCAGTTCGCCAGCCGCAACCCCCCACCCGTCCCGTGGACCCTCCCCCAAGCCTGACCCCCTTCTTCACTGGCAACTAACAACCAACCACTGGCAACTACTCCCATGACCAAAGCCAAATCCTACGCCGCCCACGACAAGACCTCGCCGCTCGCCCCGTTCGGTTTCGACCGTCGCGACCCCGGCCCGCGCGACGTCGCGTTCGACATCCTCTATTGCGGCGTCTGCCACTCCGACCTCCACACCGCGCGCTCGGAGTGGCCCGGCACCGTCTACCCCGTCGTCCCCGGCCACGAGATCGTCGGCCGCGTCAGCAAGGTCGGGCGGGAGGTCAAAGCCTTCAAGCCCGGCGACCTCGCCGCCGTCGGCTGCATGGTCGACTCCTGCCAAAGCTGCCCCAACTGCGCGGCCGGCCTCGAGAACTACTGCGACCCCGGCCCGACTCTCACCTACAACAGCCCCGACAAGCACATGCCGGGCAAGCCGACCTACGGCGGCTACTCCGACCACATCGTCGTTGACGAGAAGTTCGTCCTCCGCGTCTCGCCCGATCTCGACCTCGCTGCCGTCGCGCCGCTGCTGTGCGCCGGGATCACCACCTACTCCCCCCTGAAGCGCTGGAACGCCGGCCCGGGGAAGAAGGTCGGCGTCGTCGGCCTCGGCGGCCTCGGGCACATGGGCGTGAAGCTCTCGCACGCGCTGGGGGCGCATACCGTGCTGTTCACCACCTCCCCCGGGAAGACCGAGGACGCGAAGCGCCTCGGCGCCGACGACGTCGTGATCAGCAAGGACGCCGCCCAGATGAAGCGGCACGCGAACAGCTTCGACCTGATCATCGACACGGTCGCCGCCGCCCACGACCTCGACGCCTACACGTCGCTGCTCCGCCTCGACGGCACGCTCTGCCTGGTCGGCCTGCCGGAGCACCCGCACCCGTCGCCCGACGTCGGCACGCTGATCACGAAGCGCCGCAGCATCGCCGGCTCGATGATCGGCGGCATCCGCGAGACCCAGGAGATGCTCGACTTCTGCGCCCAGAAGCAAATCGTCTCCGACATCGAGCAGATCCCGATCCAGAAGATCAACGAGGCCTACGAGCGGATGCTGAAGAGCGACGTGAAGTACCGCTTCGTGATCGACATGGCGTCGCTGCGCGGGTAACACCGGCGGCGGCGGCGACGCCGGGGGGGGCCGGGGGGGAAGGATGACCCGCGAAGGGCGCGAAGGGCCAACCGATCGTTGTCCGCGGGACCCCTTCCGCCGCCCTAAATGGGTCAAGCCTTAGGGCCTCCGTCTTTCCCGCCTCGGTGGGCGTCTTTGTCTGCCCTTCTACCGGCGCCTGACCAAAACGAGGCAGCCACGTTACGGGCGATTCACAACGGCCCGCGGCGGGGCAATAGTGATCCCGTACCTTTAACCATGGGAGACACGATGGCCGCGACGTTCAGCAGGGTGGAGACGCTCGAGTCCCGACAGTTCTTCTCGGTCGCCCCCGCGGGCGGCGATCCGGCGTTCGTGGCCGCGCCGCCGCAGGAGGTCGGCCTGCTGCTGCCGGCCGTGCAGTCGGCGCGCGAGGCGGCACGCCGGTCCTCGTCCCAGCCGTTCGACCCGGGTGTGGAACTGGCGACTGCGGACGACTCGTCGACGACGGCCGCGCGGATGAAGTGCTCGAACAACCTGAAGCAGCTTGGGACCGCGGCCCACTAGCGCGGCTCGCAGGTCACGCGTGAGGGCGGCCGGTAAGCCCGCCGCCCTCACGCGCCCGCTGCGCCCGTAGCCATACGGGACGCGAGCCCTGACCTCGGCCCGGGACACCGATGCGATTAGGGCTGCCGCAGCGTACGGCAGGATACCCCTTCGACCTTCGGTCATTCGTTCTTCGTCATTCTCTCCTCTCCTCCGTGCCCTCTGTGACTCCGTGGTGGAACCTCTTCGTCACTTCCCCGCCGGCCGCACCATCAGGTCCTCGATCACCTTCTCCACCCGCCGGTCGTTCGCCGGGCCGCCGCGCTTGAGGAGGTACGCCTGCCGCCTATCCCGGTCGTACCGCCAGTCGAACGTCATGTCCTCGCGCAGGTCCATCCCGCCGCGCCCCTCGGCGTCCCAGTAATCCCGCAGCCCGCGGACTGCGAACAGCACCGTCGCCTGGTCTGCCACGTGCCGGTCCTTCACCGCCTCGCCGAAGTACGCCTCGTACGCGATCCGCACCGGGTTCTCCTTCGGCGTCTCCGCGAGCCGCGCGCCCGCGTTCAAACCGCTCGGCACCGAGCAGACCTCGCGGCCGGCGAATACGATCGGCGTCGGCCACCCCGTGATCGCGGCGAACGTCGCCTTCGGGTCGAGCGTGAAGTTGTTGTTCCCGAGCTTGAGGTCGTCCTTCGCCGGTTTGCCGATGAAGTTCCCGCCCATGCAGACCCACAACTTCACTTTGCGCTTCACGAGGTCGACGCCCGAGGGGCGCTCACCCTCGGCCGGCACGCGCAGCAGCTTGGCGAGGTTGGTCATGTCGCCGACGGTGACGAGGGTGACCGCGCCATCCTTCTCGGCCTCCAGGATCCGCCGGTACAGTTCGACGGCGTCGGGCGCGTCGGCACTCGCCTTGAGGTCGTGCGGGCAGCGGTCGGCGACGGCCTTGGTGTACTTGCTCTTCTGGTCGGGCGCCGGCCGCCGCGCTGTGCCGATCGGCAGATCGCCGCGGCCGTAGTACGTGTTGATCGCATCCGCGCACGGCGCCGCGTTCGGGTCGAGCGCGGAGATCATCACCGCGAGGATCTCCGCCTCGCCGAGGTCCGCCAGTGCGTGCAACAGGCCGAGCGCGCCGGCGTCGTCGCAGTCGCTGTCCATGTCGCAGTCGAAGATCACTCGCACCGGCGGCCGGCCCGCCAGCGCCGCCACGCCGACGTCCGCCAATGCCGTCGTCCCGGCCCCCAGGAACACCGCCCACACCACGCCGACCGTCCGCGTCACCATCGCCCACCTCCCGTTCGTCCGGCCCCAACCATTCGCCCCCCGCCGCTTCGCAACCGGCACTTTTCCTCAAATAAATCCCACATTTTCATACCCGCCGCCGCTCCGCTTCTTTAAAATCAAACGTCGACACGTCAGACGTACCGCCGCATCGGAACCCGCTCTCCTGACCCACGGAGGCCCGATATGGACCTGCAATCTTACTTCGACCGCTTCAACGTCCGCTACCAGATGAGCGAGCACCCCGCCGCGTACACGGCCCAGGCCCTGGCCCAGGCCGAGCACGTCTCGGGGTACCGGGTGATCAAACCGGTGCTCGTGAGGGTCGACGGGCAGATGGTGATGTGCGCGCTCCCCGCCGCCGGACGGATCGACCTCGACGCCCTCCGCGACGACCTCGAGGCGCAGTCGGTCGCGCTCGCCGACGAGGAGACGCTGAAGGAGATCTTCCACGGCTGTGAGGTCGGCGCCGAGCCGCCGATCGGCGCGCTCTTCGGCCTCCCCACGATCGCCGACGAGTCGCTCCTCGAACAGCAGAAGGTCACCTTCCAGGCCGGCACCCACAAGGACGCGGTGACCATGTCGATCGACGACTACCGCCGCCTGGCCCAACCCGGGATCGGGCGGTTCGCGACCTGCCACGCGTGAACGAGGGAGCCGCGACGGAGCGACGAAGGGGGCGGGTCACGGCAGCGGCCGGTTCTCCCCCTCGTCGCTCGGCGCCGTCGTCGCTCGTCGCTTATCCTCCCCCCCATGACCTTCGACCACGTCTGGCGAAAACTCTCCACCCAGCCGGTGCTCCGCACGCCCTACTACGGCGTCCGGCTCGACCGCCTGAAGCACCCGCACGGGCACGAGCTCGACTACTACGTCATCGAGTTCGCCCGCCAGGCCGTCGGCGTCGTCCCGGTCGCCGACGACGGGCGGGTGCTGCTGGTCCAGCAGTGGCGGCACCCGGTCGAGAAGCTGACGTGGTCGATCCCCGCCGGCGCGATCGACGCCAACGAGTCCCCCGCCGACGCCGCCACCCGCGAACTCCGCGAGGAGGCCGCCCACGCCCCCAAGAAGCTCAGCTTCGTATACCGCTACCACCCGACGATCGGCGTCGCCGACCAGACGTTTCACCTCTTCCTCGCCCACGGCCTGACCCCGACCGCCACGCCCCCCGACCACGAGATCCACGCCACGCGATTCTTCACGCGCGACGAAATCGAGGATCTGCTCGCCCATTACGAGATCCACGACGGCATGAGCCTGACCGCGCTGCTCTTGTGGCTCCGCCGCCCCACCTGACCTGCGCGGCCTCCACCCCACCTAGGCCGCCGCTCGCGGCGCCCCCCCCTGCCAAAGCGCCCGATGTCACCTGTGGCTCACGCCACGTCACGGTGCCGCGGTCTCAACCCCCCGCGAGGGCTCGCCAACCACCGTCACCTCCACCACCTCCGCCGGACAGAACAACCGCACCGGCACGCTCGCGAACCCGAACCCGCGCGACACCACGTACCACGTCCTTCCCAGCCGGTGCACGCCCTTCGAGTACCGCTTCGGCATCGCGTCGTGCGTGATCACCGGCCGTCCGCCCGGCCAGCACACCTGCCCCCCGTGCGTGTGCCCCGCCAAAAAGAAGTCCGCCCCCAGCGGCCGCACCCGCCGGAAGTGGTCCGGGTAATGGCTCATCACGATCCGCAACGTCCCCGCCTCCTTCGCCGGCTGCCGAAACACGAACTGCCCGTCCAGATCATGCCGCGCCACCCCCGGCAGCCCGATCAACTCCACCCGGCCCCCCTCCGCCTCCAACACCGCCCGTCCGCCGTCGATCAGCTTTACGCCCAGGTCCACGAGGTACGCCCCCATCAGGTCCACGTCGTGGTTCCCGAGCACCCCGTACACCCCCAGCCGGCTCCGCAGCCGCGGCAACAGTTTATTCAACTGCCGCAGCGCCGGCCGGTGGTCGTGCTTGTCGTCCACGAAGTCCCCCGTCACCAGCACCAGGTCCGGCGCCGACCCCTCCAGCCGCTCGATCAACTCGTCGTACCCCCGCGACCAGTACCCCCGCACGTGCAAGTCCGACAAGTGTACGAACCGGAACCCCTCGAGCTCCCACGGCAACCCCGGCACCGGCGCCCGCACCCGCTTCCACTCGAACCCCGCCGGCCCCCGGAACATGAACCACGGACCCACCCGCTCCCGCGAGACCTCCGCCACCAGTTCCGGCTCACCCGGCGCCGCGTCCATCCCCGCATTCTCGCTCTGGCGCCTGCGTTTCGCCACCGCGCCTACCGGTCACGGCGTGGGCGGCTCCTCAGTCGGCCACTTCGGCGCTGGCACGATGCTGCCCCACACCTCGTGCAGCGAATCGATCCGCACCCCCGGCTCGCCGTCCGCGTCGACCGTGAAAAGCCCCCAGGTCGCGTCGTCCTCCTCCATCCCGCCGTGCTGCGGCAACTGCGCGACGGCGAACTCCGGGTCGTCGAGCTGAAACGCGACGTTGTAGATCATCTCCGCCTGGGCATACCAGACGACCTTCAGGATGTCCGTCGGGTCAACGCCGGCGGCCATCATCCGCCGCAGCGCCCGCCCCGCCTCCGCCTGGTCGCTCGTCGCCCACTTCTCGGCCTGTTCGATCGTCTGCGTAATCCACTTCGTGGACGTCGGATCCGCCACCTGATCCCACAGCCGCTTCAGGAACGCAAACCGCGGCAGCTCCGGCACGCCGTTCTCCAGTTGCGACGCCGCGAGCGCCTCCGGGTCGGCCGCCCCCATTGCGCGGAAGGCCTTGATCAAGTTTTCGCGATTCCAGTCCTTCGTTGCCATAGTCCGTTCCCTCAATGAATTAAATCGTCCCGCGGTCGGAGCCGCCCCGCGCGCCCGCACTCCCACCGGTGCCCCGCCCGAGCTCCGCCGCCAGCCGGTCGAAGTTCTCCTCGTTCGCCGCGAGGATGAACTCCCTCACGCGCCCCGCCTCCTCCGCCGAGTCGAACTGCATCCGCCACGTCAACCGCGTCCGGCCCGCCCCCTCGTCCGCGAACGTCATCGTCATCCGAAAGCCGTGCCCCTCCTGGACGTGGTCGAACGCCACCCGCTCGCCCGGCACGACCTCCACGAACCGCTTCGTGATCGAGTACTCCGCGCCGTCGGGCCCGCGCATCGCGAACCGCCACACGCCGCCCGCCCGCAAATCGAACGTGTGAAACACGTTTTCGAACCCCTTGGGCCCCCACCACCGGACCAGGACGTCCGGGTCTGCGAACGCCCCATAGACCGCGTCGCGCGCCGCCTCCAACACTCGCACGGAAACGATCTCGCGATTTCCACCGGCCTGCGCGTGAACCGCTTCAGACATGAAATCATCCTCTTGTCCCGGCGCCCGCCCGGGATCGCGATCTCGTCAATGCTTCCAGACCGGCGTCGCCGCCGCTACCAAACACTCCGACGGCACCGTCCACACCTCCGGCCGTTGCCCGCCGCTGCCGCCTTGCGACTTCCGCACGCACCGCGGGTCGCCGAACCATACCGCGACGTGATCCTCCGGGACGTTCGGATCGCCCTCGACGCCAACCACCACCGCCAGCAGGCCGTCCAGTTCGACGAGATCGCCGCGCTTCCAAGTCGACATAGGCACTCAGGCTCACGAACCACTGCAGACCCTGACCTCGCGGTAGCCGCCGCCGCGCTCACGCGCCCCGCTTCCGCCGCCCGCCCGCCGTCCTGCGCCGCCTCCCCGACATCGCCCGCTCCAGCAGGTCGATCTCCCGCTGATACTGCTCCCGCAGTCGCACCACGTGGGCCCCCCAATGCTCGTCCCCCGCGGCCAGGATCTACAGCGCGAGGTCCCACCCCGGCGTCCCGATCATGAACCGCCCGGCGTGCCCAACGTCCACGCTGTCGCGGTCCGATCCCACCTCCCCGTTGTACGAAGGCCACTTGAAGTGGATGTACGAGTCAATAGGCCCTGAGTCGGTGTAGTACCAGTTGTTGTCCACTTCCATCACGACCCAGGTGATCAGCCCGGCCGCCGTCGCGTCGCGCGTCAGCCGCAGGATCCGGAGCTGCATCTCGTCGAGCGAAGGCCGCGTTCGAGGCTTGCGGGGCACACCGCCCATTCTTCCGAGCCCGGGCCGATTGAAAAGCCGAACCCGGCTCACGACCCCGCCCGGTACCGCCGCGCAAACCGCCACGACTCCACCACCGGGATCAAGATCAACACCAGCGGCGCAAACCCCATCACCAGCGCCAGCCCCGCGTTCCCTCGCAGCGGCAGAAAGAACGACACCACCCCCACCACGATCAACCCCACCGACCACCCCGCCAGCCGCTTCCCCCCCGCGCGCCTCTCACCGCGCCGGCGCCGGATGCGCCCCACGGAAGCGGAGTCGCGCCCGGAGCCCAACACCACGACCCCCCGCCATCAGCCGCCGCCCTTCCCCCGCGTCGTTCGGTCGAGTTCCGCGATGATCTCCCGGCCGTGCGAGGGCAGCACTTTCCGAATCAACGGCAGCGTGACGAGCTGCGAACGCTCCGGCCAATCAAAGCCGCAGTATGCCCGGCGGAACCGGCCGTACACCACGCCGTTCGCCACGTCCACGAAGACCTGGTTCTCCGCCCGACTCAGATCGCCGGCAAGCGCCTGTGGATCCTCGTCAAGCCGAAACGACCGGCCGTCCGCGAGCGTGATCGTGGCGCCGGCCTGCGACACCACTTGATCCGGACACACGGTCAGCGAATTGTCCACGTACGCGCCGTACCGGAACCCGACGACGCGCATGCCGCCGACCTCCGCGAACGAACCGACAACCAGCAGGCCAATCATCGCGCCGACGACATACCGCCACCGCGGACGAGCGCGGCTCGGCGTCGCGTACGGCAAGACGGATGACGCTGGCGAAGAGGTGTTCATACTGCGGGCGAGAACCTGCAACCGCCCGCGCCGCCGATTCTACCCCATCGCGTACCGCGCCGCGCCCACAATCCGCGCCGGGTAGTTCGACGGCCAACCCGGCGGCCGGCGCCGCCTCAGTAACGTCAGACGCCCGCCGCCGGATTGAAGATCACCCCCACCACCTGAAACCACTCCGGCGTCGGCTCTGGATTGCTTTCGACGACCATCCCGATCTTCCGCATGACCCCGATCGACGCCGCGTTATCCCGCTCCGTCGTCGCCACCACCCGCTCGACCCGCAGCGCCTCAAACGCAAACCCCGCCATCGCCGCCGCCGCCTCCGCCGCGTACCCCCGACCCCGGTGCGCCGCCGCCACCGCCCAGAACAACCCCATCTCCGGCCGATACAACCCGCCCGCCCCCTCCCCCGCCCGACGAAACATCGGCAACTGCCCGAACGGCCCAAAACTCGGCACCAACCCCACCGCCCCCACCAACTCCTCCGTCCCCTTGTCCACGACCGCATAATCCCCATAAGGCGGCTGCCCCAGCTTCGCCAGCGCCGGATAATTCCGCACCGACCACTCCAACCACTCCCGCCGCTCCTCCCGAGGCGCAGCCCCGAAACACTCGTCCAGCACCCGCGCAACCGCCTCCAGGTCCGTCTCCACGAACGGGCGAATTCGCAGTCGGGATGTCTCGATCGGATTCATCGGGAGGCAATGACGGTCAACAATGGAACTGCGAGACACACCGTACCGCACTCCGGGCAGCGGTCAGGCGTCGCGCGAAGGTCGTCACCGCATTTCCGGCAGGCACCCGCAGCAAACCGCCGCCGTGCGAGCGTGCGGCGGAACAACAGTACCGCACCGGGGCACGCCCGACGCGACGCAAACCGCCCACATCGGGACTGCCAAGTGCACGCCGACGAACCGATCGGTGCGTCCGGTCCTAAGGCGAAAGCCAAGGCGGTCGAGGCGGACGTTCCCGAGCCCCTGGGGCCCTTAACTGCTGCGGGGGCGATGCGAGAGGCTCCATCGGAACGGGTGGATGACACTGGGCGAACCCTTCTGGTGCCAGTGGAGCAACATCGCTCCGCCGCTCACCTCGCCGATGAACGCGTGCATGGATGACCGGTCGCCGAACTCTCCGCTGACGTACGCCGTCCTCCAGTAGCTCCGGACCCACAGCGCGACCGCCGCCACGCATAGCACGAGCGACAGCGCGGTCGCGGCGTTCAGCAGGAAGCGGGACAGCGGTGCAAGGCCGGATTTGTACCCGCTCATGAAAGAAGCCGCCCGCAGGCGACCTCAATGCCAAGTTCAAGGTATACCACTGCCCGACGCCCGAGAGGCCCCTAGTTCCACCCCCTCAAGCCCACGTCAAGAAGCGACATCCACCTGTAAAAGATCCATAGGCATCCCGCGGAGGCAACCAACCCGACAATCAGCGACACGACACAACCGCGCCGCTCGCGCCGCCGTACGTACTCCGGCTCGCTCACTAGGCTGTCCAAACCAGCTTCCACCGCCCGTGAGCGATAATCGATCGGAGCAGGTTTGTCACTTTCATCAGCCACGCCGCCACCGCCCGGACAAAAGACCTGCGCGCATCGGCCCGGCATGCCCGCGCCACGTCATAGCCGACACCCACGACACCGCCACAGACGGCACCGGCTCCGAATGGTAATCCCCGACGTCGGGCACCATCAATCACACCCTCCGCGGGCGTGGTCACTTTATGTACCACGTCCGCGTGCCGCACCGCCCCCGTGTCTCCCCCTCTCCTCTCGGTATAACTCCCCCATGCCCGCCCCCGCCCCACCCACGCGCCCCGAGCGTACCCTCGCCTTCGTCCTCCGCCTGAACGGCGCGATCACCGCCCTCGCCCTCCTCGCGGTCTTCATGCCGCTCGACTGGATGGCCGACACCCACCGCCGCCTCGGCATGGGGCCGCTCCCGGGCGCGCCGATCGTCGCCTACCTCGCCCGCACGGTGTCATTTCTCTACTTCGTCCACGGCGGCCTCTGCCTCCTGCTCGCCAGCGACGTCCGCCGCTTCGGCCCCGTCATCACGTACGTCGCCTCGGTCGAACTCGCGTTCGCCGCCCTCCTCCTCTGGATCGACGAGTCCGCCGGCATGCCCCGCCCCTGGACCTGGATCGAGGTCCCCGCCGTCGCCGCGATCGGCGCCCTGATCCTCGCCCTCCGTCTTCGCGCCGCGCGCGGCGGGGCGTAAACCCCCGGGACCCCGTCGAGACCGCCCCGCTCCGCCGTCATGCGCCGCGAGCACGCGCCTTGCGCGACAAGCCAAACGTCCAAGATCAAGATCCTCACACGCCCAAACACCAACAAAACCACCCCACCCACCCGCCCCCGCTTAACGCCCACCTGTCGCCGCGTTATCCTCCCCCCATGCCCCGACGCCTCGCCGCCCTCGCGGTCCTCACGCTGCTCCTCGTCCCCGCCTGCACGCCCGCGCCGGCCCCGCCGCCGGCCGCCACCGCCCCGGCCGCGCCGGCGCGGATCCTGCCGGGGCAGGAGTTGCTGCGCGACGCGGCGGATCATCCGGCGTACGGCGCGGAGTCGTACCGCCTGATCTCCCAGCCGGACGAGATCGTGTCGGTGCTCAGGAACGGGCTGACCGTCGTCATCAAGCGCGTGCCGTCGCCGGTCACCAGCGTGCGCGGGTACGTGATGGCCGGCAGCGTCTACGAGGGCCGATGGATGGGCGGCGGCCTCTCCCATTTGCTCGAGCACCTCGTCGCCGGGGGCACGAACGACCGGCGCAGCGAGGCGGAGAACCGCAACCTGCTCCAGGAACTGGGGAACAACTCCAACGCCTACACCTACAACGACCGCACCGCCTACTTCGTCAACACGACCACCGCCAACGCCGAGAAGGCCGTCGACCTCGTGACCGGCTGGCTCTTCACCGCCCACGTGACCCCCGCCGAGTACCGCCGGGAGTACCAGGTCGTCCAGCGCGAGCTCGAGAAGGACAAGGGGGAGCCCGACTGGGTCTACTACGAGCTGACCAACTTCAACCGCTACCGCGTCAGCCCCCAGCGCGTCCCCGTGATCGGCTACCAGGAGGTGATCCGGGGCCTCTCGCGCGACGACGTCTACGCCTACTACAAGCTCGCGTACGTCCCGAACAACATGGTCTTCGTCGTCGCCGGCGACCGCGACCCGGAAGAGCTTCTCGCGATGGTGCAGAAGCACGTGCGCGACGTGAAGCCCGGCCGCGGCTTCAGCCACGACATCGTCCCCGAGCCGCCCGTCAGCGCCCCGCGCACGCTCGTCGCCACCTTCCCCAAGCTCGGCCCCGCGCGCGTCCAGCTCGCGTTCCCGTCGATCAGGATCGCGCACGACGACCTCTACGCGCTCGACCTGCTATCCGCCGTCCTCGGCGGCGGCGACAGCTCGCTGCTCAACGAGGAGATCCGCGACAAGCGCCAGCTCGTCACCGCGATCGCCTGCTCCAACCCGACCCCGGCCCACGTCGAGGGCACCTTCACGATCGACTTCCAGTGCGAAGCGTCGAAGCTGAAGGAGGCCAGCGACGCCGTGCTCGACCTGCTCGACCGCGTGAAACGCGACGGCGTCGACGCTACCCGCGCCGCCCGCGGCAAGTCGATCCTCCGCACCGTCAGCGTCTACGGCCGCCAGACGAGCGAGACGATCGCGGAGTCCCTCGCCGACGGCTTCCTCTCGACCGGCGACGTCCACTTCCTCGACCGCTACACCGATCGCATCCAGAAGGTCGAACCCGCGTCCCTCAAGACCGTCGCCGGGCGCTACTTCGACCGCGACCGTCTGATCACCACCGTCCTCCTGCCCGAGGAGTTCGTCGGCGCGGCCGGTTTGCCCAAGGCGCAGGACGTCGTTGCCGCCGCCAAGGGCAAGCCCGCGACCACGCAGACCGCGACGCCGGTCGAGCGCGTCGTGTTCGACAACGGCACCGTGTTGCTCGTCAAGCGGATGGCCGCCAGCCCCGTCGTGTCGATCAACCTCTTTGCCCTCGGCGGCGTCGCGGCCGAGGACGCGCAGAGCAACGGCCTCGGCAACCTCGCGATGCAGATGCTCTCCCGCGGCACGAAGGACAGGAACGCCCAGCAGATCGCCGAGACGTTCGACGCGCTCGGCGCCGCGCTCGAGGCCGGCTGCGGCAACAACAGTTGGTTCTGGAAGGCGACCTGCCTGAAGGAGGACTTCGCCAAGACGATGGCCGCCTACGCCGACGTCGTGAACCATGCGGCCTTCCCCGATGCCGAGCTCGCCCCGATGAAGCAGCGCGTGCTCGCCGAGATCGAAGGCCAGGACGCCGACTGGTTCGCCCAGTCGATGCGGTTCTTCCGCCAGACCTACTTCGCGCCGCTGCAGTCCCCCTACCAGTTCACCATCATCGGCACCGCCGACAACGTCAAGAACTTCACCCGCGAACAGGTCAGCAAGTGGTACGCCGAGAGAATCCAGCGCGCCCCGCGCGTCCTCGCCATCTACGGCGACGTCGACCTCGCCCAGGCCAAACAACTCGCCGCGGATTACTTCGGCAAGGGCGAGCGACGCCCCGAAGGGCCGACCGAGGCCGCGCGCGGCGGCGGGCCCGACGAGGACGGACTCCTCCTCGGCCGAGGCTTCGAAGGGGCGTCCGCCGCGAGCGCCGTTAAGAACGGCGTCGCCCCCCCCGACCACCCCGCCGCCCTCACGATCTCCCGCGTCGAGGTCAACAAGACCGCGAACCCCCAGGCCGGCGTCGTCATCGGCTTCAGATCCGACTCCGTGGTCGGCGCCCCCGACCAGCCCGCGATCGACGTCGCCGACTGCCTGACCAGCGGCTACGGCTTCCCCACCGGCTACATCTTCGAGACCCTCCGCGGCCGCGGCCTCGTCTACGACGCCAACGCCCGCGACTTCCCCGGCCTCTCGCGCACGACCCCCGGCGTCTTCTTCGCCTACGCCGGCTGCGACCCGAAGAACGTCAACGAGTGCGTCGACGTGATCCTCGAAAGCGTCGCCCGCCTCCAGGGGTCCGACGCCGACATGCAAGCCGACTGGTTCGACCGCGCCCGCCGCCTGATCGTCACCGGCGACGCGATCGACAAGGAGACCCCCGCCGCCCAGGCCCAGCTCGCCGCCCTCGACGAGCTATACGGCCTCGGCCACGCCTACCACGAACGATTCGCCGCCCGCATCAACACGGTCACCCCCGACCGCGTCCGCCACCTCGCCAACACCCGCCTGCGCGAGTGCGTCGTCACGGTCACCACGCCCGCCCCCGACCAGGTGAAGATCACCCCCGGCGAGCGAAGTTATAGAACCTTCCCCCAGGTGGATTTAGCCCCCAAAGGCGTGCAACACGCACCTGCCGGCGGTAATAAGTAAATGCGATGAGCCACACTTCGCCGAAAAAGGGGGAGCCACATGTTTGATCACACCGCCACCCTCGGTAAGTTCCTTGACGCCGCCGCCGCCAAGCAGTCCACGCCTGGCGGCGGGAGCATCACCGCCCTGGTCGGCGCGCTCAGTGCCTCGATGGGCGAAATGACGCTGAACTACAGCGTCGGCAAGAAGGGGCTCGAGGCCTACCAGAACGAGCTCAAGCCCGCCCTCGCCGAACTGACCCGCGCCCGCGCCCTGCTGATGCAGTTGATGGCCGAGGACCAGGGCGTCTTCGCCGCGATGACCGCCTGTCGCAAGCTGCCCGAGACCGACCCCGAGCGCCAGGCGAAGTTCGACGCCGCGCTGCTCGCCTGCATCCGCGTGCCCGAGGCGATGGCCGCGACCGGCGTTGCGATCCTCGAGGTCGTCGACCGCGTCGCCAATTTCGTCAACCCCTACCTCCTGTCCGACCTCGCCGTCTGCGCCGACCTGGCGATGGCCACCACCCGCTGCTCGATCTACAACGTCCGGGCGAATCTCCCCGACGTCAAAGACCCCGCCGACCGCGCCAGCATCGAAAGCCAGATCCGCAACCTGCTCACCCGCGCCGCCACCCTGATCCAGCGCGTCGCCCCGCGGATCTGGGAGCGCCACGAACAGGAACTAGGACCCGCCAGCCATGCGGGATGACCGGGACTACAAGGTCGAGCTGACGGCCAAAGCGGCGGGGGCAACGTCCGCTCCGCCGACGCCCGACGCTGCCCCCGCCGGCGCCCCGGCCGGCCGGCCGTTCATCAACATCCACTTCGCCTGCTGCAACGTCTACCTCCGCGTCTACCGAAGCGCCGACGGACAAGCCTACCGCGCCCGCTGCCCCAAGTGTGCGCAAGCCGTCAACTTCAAAGTCCAACCCGGCGGCACCGACGCCCGCATCTTCCGCGTCGAGTGACCGCCCGCACTCGCGTGGAGCCGACCCCCTGCGGAATCCGGCGCCGGACGCCCGGGGCATGGTGCTATCAATCCCGCGAAACCAGAAGTCTTTGGCTCACAGCACCGCCAGCGGCGTTCGGCCTTCCGCCGGCGTCGCGGGCGGGGCGATCCGCGGGCGGTGGCCCAGCTCCTTCAGGCAGTGGTCGATCCAGAGCTTCGTCAGCTTCTCCTGCGCACCGTTCTGGGACAGGCGGTTGCGGAGGTTGTCGAAGCGGACGTGGTCGAGCGGCTGGTCCTGGTTGGCGCAACTGAACACCACGGTCTCTTCGCCGGTCACCGGGTTGCGGTGGGTCTGGAGGCACTGGGCGCAGATCTCCTTCATCATGCACTGCATCGGCGAGTTGATGCTGGCGATCGCGTGGTGGTCGGGCTTCAGGTACGGCTTGAGCACCGTGTGCCGCGCCTCCTGCACGCCCCGCATCATCCCGTCCGACCCGATCACGATGAAGCGGGACGCCTCGGTCAGCGGGATCGGCACCTCGCCGAGGTCGCCGCGGGCGTAGGCGGCCATCGCGGCGACGATGTTGCCGACGAACGCGCGGTCCTGCACCCGGCCGGGCGTAAACCCCGGGGCCTCGTCGCAGCACCAGGTGACGACGTCCGCCGCCTTCTCAATTTCGGCGACCTTGTACCGGTCGATCGCCTTCTTGTACCCGGCGAAGTAGATCACGCGGCTGCCCTTGGCGCGCAGTTCCTGCCCGATCGAGAAGAGCACCGCGTTGCCCAGGCCGCCGCCGGCGAGGATTACTGTTTCCTGCGCGGGCGTCTCGGTCGGCTCGCCGGTCGGGCCCATCAGGATGACCGGCTCGCCGGGCTTGAGCAGGGCGCAGAGGTCGGACGAGCCGCCCATCTCCAGCACGATCGTGGTCAGCAGGCCCTTGTCGTAATCGACGGCCGCCCCGGTCAGGGCCAGCCCCTCCATCGCCAGCGCGGTGCCGGCGGCGCGGGGGGCGGTCGTCTCGTAGTTCTGCAGCCGGTAGAACTGCCCCGGCTTGAACGCCCGGGCCGCCAGCGGCGCGCGGACGATCACCTCGACGATGTTCGGCGTCAGGCGGATCACGTCGTGGACGGTCGGGCGGAGCTCGTCGTCGAGCTTCGCGACGAGCTGCTGCGGAGCGGTCTGGACCGCGGGCAGCTTGGCGAGCATCCGCGTGACGACGGGGTAGCCCTGCTTCGCGCCGCCCATGGCCTTCACCACGTTACCCGCGAACGACGGGTGCAAATCGCCGAAGAAGCTGATCGCCCGGCCGTCCGGGCGGAGCGACATCAGCACGTGGACGTTGTTCGGCTTGCTCGTGCGCTCGGGCTTGACCGGGTTCCCCTGCTCGTCGAGGGCCTGGAAGTAGCGGCCATCGAGGCGGACGTTGTGGGCGTCCTCGCGCGCGAGCACCGTGTTCGGCTGGGTGCCGGCGGCGACCAGGATCGTCCGCGCGGGGAGCGTGACCGAGCGGCCGGTCTTCTGCGGCTTGCCGGCGGCGTCGATCTCGAGCTGCTCGAGCTTCAGCGCGGCGGCCGCGCCGAAGCTGTCGACCTCGACCTCTTCGGGCGCGAGGCGCTCGGCGAAGCGGATCCCCTCTTCCATCGCCTTGGCGATTTCCTCGTGGTTCAGCGTGTAGCTGGGGGCGTCGATCATCCGGCGGCGATACGCCACCGTCGCGCCGCCCCAACTGTTCATCAGCTCGATCAGCCGCGGGTGGCGGCCTTCCTTGGCGGCCAGCGCGCGCTCCTCGCGGATCGCGCGGGCGTGGGCGAGGAACTCCTGCGCGGTCTGCCGCTCCTCGAGGTTCCACTGCGCCTCGACCGCGCGCTCGCCGAGCGTCGCGACCAACTCCTCGTAGCGGCGGAGGAACTTTTCGACCTGCACCGGGTAGTACGCGAGCGACTCGGTGGCCGTGTCGATCGCGGTCAGCCCGCCGCCGATCACGACGATCGGCATCCGCACCTGCAAGTTGGCCAGCGACTCGGTCTTCGCCGCCCCGGTGAGCTGCAGCGCCATCAGGAAGTCGCTCGCCTGGCGCACGCCGCGGGCCAGCCCGTTCTTCATCGGGATGACCGTCGGCCGGCCGGCGCCGGTGCAGAGGGCGATGTGGTCGAACCCAATCTCGAACGCCGAGTCGACGGTCATCGTGCCGCCGAAGCGGACGCCGCCGTACATCGCGAACTCGCCGCGGCGCTCGATCAGCAGGCGGATCAGCTTGAGGAAGTTCTTGTTCCAGCGGACGGTGATCCCGTACTCTGCGACGCCGCCGAACCCGGCCATCGTCCGCTCGTCGAGGCGCTCGTACAGGTCCGTCACGTTCCGCACCGGCGCGAACGGGTGCCGCCGGCCGAGCGGGTCGACGCCCGAGACGCCGACCGGCAGCGGCTCGATCTTCAACCCGTCGACCGCGACGACCGTGTGGCCGTCGTTCATGAGGTGGTGGGCGAGCGTGAACCCGGCCGGGCCGAGGCCCACGATCAGCACCTTCCGCCCCGACGCCGGGCGCGGGAGCGGGCGGGCGAAGTTCAGCGGGTTCCAGCGGGTCAGCAGGCCGTAGATCTCGAACCCCCACGGCAGTTCGAGCACGTCCTTCAGCGTCCGCGTCTCGGCCTGCGGGATGTCGACCGGCTCCTGCTTCTGGTAGATGCACGACTTCATGCAGTCGTTGCAGATCCGGTGCCCGGTGCCGGCGCACATCGGGTTGTCGATCGTGACGACCGCCAGCGCGCCGACCGGGTTGCCGTCCCCCTTGACCTCGTGCATCTCCGAGATCTTCTCTTCGAGCGGGCAGCCCGCGAGGGGGACGCCGAACACGGTCAGCTTCGCCGCCCCGGTCTTCTCGCGCAGCCCCTTCGAGCAACTGTCCTTCCCCTGGTGGTGGCACTTGATGCAGTAGCCGGCCTGGTCGAGCGCGCCGGTCAGGTCGGTGCCCGGGTCGGTCAGGTGGAAGCCTTCGCGGTGGCGGTGGTGGTGCGCGCCGAAGTGGAACTGCGCCGCGCCGTGGATCGAGGCGGTCTCGACCGGCACGAGGTTCAGCATGTCCAGCTTCTTCGGCAGCCGGAAGAGCACGCCGCCGTGATGCTTCGCCTGCCCCTCGGGCGAGTGAACGGCCCACGCGGCGTACTGGGCCGCGAGCGTCAACTGCCCGGCGTGCACCGCCTCGGACTCCAGCCACTTCGCCACGTGCTGGGCGAAGCTCTGCTCGGTCAGCGGCTCCTGCAAGAACGCCTCCAGCTCGGCCGCCAGCCCCGCGCCGTTGATCGCCTTGGCCTGCTCGGCCGTGACGCGGTTGACCTTCTGCTGAACGAACTTCCGCTTGACCGTCATCAGCGGCGCGAGCGTCGCGTGGCGGCCTTGGAGGGCGCGGAGCTCACGCTGGATGCCGAAGAGGTCGCCGACGAAGTCCTCGAGGTAGGGCGCGAGCGCGATGATCAGTTCCGACTGGGCCTTGCCGGCGAGCGACGCCGGACCCTGCCGCGCCGCGTCGAGGCGGACCCGCAGCTCGGGCGCGCGGGCTTCGAGCTGTGAGCAGAACGCCTCGTCCAAACGGACGAGCCCGTCGCGGGTGTAGAGGTCGTTAAACTGGAGGCCGAAGCCGAGGTTCAGGCCCGCCTGGCCGGCGGCCCGATCCGCTTGCAAGTCGTTCACTCTGAGTTCCTTCGAGGTTTAGTGGAGGACAGTAGTTGGACGACGAACCGGTTATAGGGGTTCGGTTCACAGTCCGCTATATCAAGGGGAATAGGGGAAGGAACGATCGGGTGCAAGCGGGGCCGGACGAACGTGGGGCGGGTTACTAAGGCGGGTACCGAATCGGGGGGGCTTACGGAGGCCGCTCGAGGGCACGGAGGCGTCCCGTGGGCGAAGACGGCCACCGCCGACCCGCGCGACACCACCCCTTACCCACCCGAACCGCTCCTGCCCCGCCTGCCGCGACATCGGACCGGCTGCGATCGGGATGACGACTAAGACCGTTGGCTCCCTCGGGATGACGGATGTCGAACGGTGCGGGGCGGACGCGCGGCCGCTGCGTCAGTCCGGCTGCCAGCCACCGCCCAAGGCCTTGTAGAGGGCGACGAGGTTGGTCGTGACCGTGCGGTCGCTCTGCACAAGGGCGTCCTGGGTGGCGAAGAGGTCGCGCTGGGCCTGGAGGACGCTCAGGAAGTCGGTGCGGCCGCCGGCGTAGAGTTGGGTGGCGAGGCGGACGGCGCGGGCGTTGGCGTTGGCGGCCTCGACCAGGGTACGGCGGCGGGACTCCTCCTTGGCGTAGTTGACTAGGGCGTCCTCCACTTCGCCGAGGGCGGTGAGGACGGCC